>Ga0116154_10000007_pt1 | contig 439842 bp, 339 predicted proteins | sample AD_UKC030_MetaG_FD_89898 | JGI IMG/M metagenome (GOLD analysis project Ga0116154, IMG submission 89898) | Active sludge microbial communities of municipal wastewater-treating anaerobic digesters from USA - AD_UKC030_MetaG | ecosystem: Engineered > Bioreactor > Anaerobic > Digestate | place... | reverse complement strand
TGGCTGGCACTCGTGCCGGTGCGGTGGGCAGTCGGCGAGGCGGGGAGGGAGTGGAAACACGGGGGGGTACGGGGGCGGCTGCCGTGATTGGCACACGGGCCGGCATCAGAGCAGGCGCAGTGGCTGGCACACGAGCCGGTACGGCGGCCGGAACGCGGGCTGGCAGGGTGGCTGGTACGCGAGCCGGGGCGGCAGCCGGAACGTGGGCGGGTACGGGGGCGGGTGCCGTGATTGGCACACGGGCCGGCATCAGAGCAGGCGCGGTGGCTGGCACACGAGCGGGTACGGTGGCCGGCACCCGAGCCGGTACGGGAGCCGGTGCGGTGGTTGACGCAGAGGGCGTGACGAGGGCCGGCACCCTGGCCGGCACGCGGCCCGACACGGGCGCGGGGGCGGAGGTCGGCGCCGTGCTCGGCGGCTTGACACTCACGGCCAACGGCCGCTTCTGCCCGGGCCAGGTTGACCGCCACCGGAGCAACGATTCGCCTACCGCGGTACCGCGAGACCTCTCGATGGCCGCATCGACCGCTGCGAAGGCCGCAGGCATGACGATCGAATCCGCGACCGGCACGCGGGTGGGTCTGAGGCTCTCGACGATTTCCGGCATCCTCTCGAGCACGGCCACATAGTGGGCCACGGCGTGGTCGAACCGGCCGTCCATGTCGCACACCCTGATCAGTCGGCAGCGGACCAAGAGGGCGCGATCCAGGGACTCGCCGGTCTGAACCGGAGTCTTGGCGAGCAGCCTCCCGTAGTCTTCCGCCGCCTGTCGGAAGGCCCCGTCCTGTTGCTGCTTCTCCGCCCGGTTGAATGCATCCCAGCCGGCGATCTGCAGGTAGGTCACCTGTTCGAGCGGCTGCTCGACTTCCCGGCCGCTCGACAGACGATACACGATCTTCCCGGCCCTGACCGCGGTCACCCGCACGTTCACCACCATGGGCTGTCCGTGCACGTTGACGATATCGGCCTGGGCGACCAATGCCGCGACGGAGAGAGCGATCAGGCACCCTCCTGCAGACAAGGAAGCACGAAATCTGGACACTTGAGCGAACACCCTCTCACCGAGTAGCCAGAGGCACGATTCGGAAATGCCCTCCGTGGTTCTTGGCAATCCGTTCCATCAAGCCGCTGCACCGAGGCGCCGGGTCAAAGCCGAGGGTGGTGATCGCCACCGCACGGTCCTTGTTGAGTTGAGCCAGGGTCCGTTCCAGTTCTTCCTCGATGTTGCGGTAGTCGCCATCCGCAATGAAGTAGATGAGTTCCGGTTTCACCCTGAAGGCCCGTCGGAACGCCTCAATCGGATCGGCACTTCCCCGCTTGGGTCGGTCCTTGGATGTCTCCAGGAAGGCCAGTGCATCCTGCTTGTACTTGCGGATCGCGGGTACCAGCCGACCGGTCCCGAACTCGGTGATGTCGCCGCCGGGCTTGGCGAAGACGATATGGAACTTCTGAGTGGGAACGAGGGTCTCCAGCGAGTTCTGGATCTCGGCGCAGATCTCCGCCCGAAAGCGATACACCGACTCGGAGAAATCGGCTACATAGACGACCTTGTAGGCATTGCCCGCCTGGCCGAAGAGGCCGCTGGCCGGGGCCATCGATGCGGCCGGGCCGGTGGAGCCAACCAAGCCGATCGCCTGTCCGGGCAAGCTCGCCCCGCTGGTCTCCGGGCGATGATCGGTCAGGACGGTGAAGGTGGGCATCTCGCCGAGGCTCACGGCCGCCACCGGGGGGGGCTCCGGTGCCGCCTGGCGATCCATGATTGAAGGGGTCTGCTGCTGGGTCAGCTTGAGGGGTACGTTCTGGATCGGCTGCTGGGGACTGGGGCCGCCCGTCAATTGGGCCTCGGGAATGATAATCCGCCGGATCGGGGCGGCCTCTCGCATGGCGATGCTGTAGAAGCCGTAGAACAGCCCGGCATGAAGGGCGATCGAGACAACCCATGCAAAGGTTCGCGACCGAACCACGCGCATTGGCCATGCGGGTCGCGACCGGCGGGCGACGTGAACGGGGATTTCGGCGTAGGCGGGTGAGCTCATGCGTAACCAGCGATGCCTGCGACGGCGGTCGTCCTCCATGCACGCACGGCTCCGAATGCCGGCCGTACTCCCTCGGAGTGTATGGACGGCAGCAGAGAGCGTCAAATAGTGAGCTGGGCGGTGGTTTGTGATATGGTAGGGGCATGCGAAACGGGCAAGGGTTCATTCTGTCGTCCTTGTTGCTGGTGACCTGGGCTGCACCGGGCCTGGGGGCCGCGGAGAGCGCGCCGGCGAGCGGCGAACGCAAGACGCCTCCGGCCGCGACGCGGCCTGCCCCGTCATTCACGCTCAATCTCGCGGCGGCCATGGCCGATCCGCCCACCTGGGGCGCGGGACACGCGGCACAACTGGCGGCCATGGAGCGGCTGTCTGAAGAGGTTGAGCCGCCCCTCGATCGGGCGGCCGCCCATCTGGCGATCGCGAACTGGCTGCTGGCGGTCCCGACCAGCCACGCGGCCACACGATGGCTGGTCGGACTGGCCGACGACGAGGATCTGGCCCTCCTGGCCGATTCAGCGGCTTCGGCTCGCAGGCATGTTGAGAAGGCACGGAAGGAACTGGAGGCGGTCGGCAAGCTCACCAGCCGTCCGGAGGACGGTTTGAACGATCGAGCCTCTCGACTGGCGACGACCGCCGCCAGTCTGGAACCTTTTGCCACCCTATTGGCCGCAGGGAGGATGACTGAGACAGACGAGAAAGCTCGCCAGGGGGCCTGGGGCCGCGTTGCCCGGGGCCTGGCGGCGGCACGCGAGTCGACGGACGAGGATCTGGCCGCCGGCGCCCTCCTCTGGCAAGCGTTCGCCTGGCAGATGGCCGGACGAACCGAGCGCGCCAAGAGCGGACTGCCGGAGCCGCTGACGCCGCCGTCCAAGCCCGGATACGACTTCCTGGCTCGCCTGCTTCGCTGTCGACTATTGAGCGACGCCGGGCAGTTCACCGCAGCGACCACGCTGACAATCGAGATTCGCCGACAGTGCAGCGCCTGGTTCAAGGGCGACCCCTCGAATGCTGCCGCCCCCCCGCAGCGACTGGCCGCCCTGGTCCAGTGCCAGATCGGCAAGCGCTGGCTGCAGCGGCTCAGAACAGACCCCGCTCCAGCCGCCACCGGCCCGCTGGAAACGATGCTCGGGGAATTACAGGCGGCCTACTTCGATGAGGCTGAGGGTCGCCCACGAGTGTATTTCCTGGAAACGACCATCCCGGTCACCATCCATCCCCCCGCCCAGAAGGCTCCTGCGACCGCGAGCCAGCCGCTACCGGCGGACGAATCGTAACCCGCATAATGGCAGTAGGTTGCAATCAGCGGTGGCCGAACTCGGTCGCGAAAGGCCGGTCCTGATCGACCCTCGGGTGAGACAAAGAAAGCACCGGGAGCCCCTGGGGGCTGACCCGGTGCTTTCCGGAGGGGAAAGAAGCCGGTGTTGACGCTCGTTTGCCACTCTGCCGCTGTCAAGCCTCGTCATCTTATTATACGCACGCGGGTCCGAAAAGTTGGCCCCTTGAGATCGAATTTCCGCGGCTTCACCCTTGCGTGGTGGGCGGAAAACGACCATCATAACACACACACTTTCGTGGCCCCCGGGTCAAGCGGCGTCGGCGCGGCGGGAGACTGGGTGGGGCAGGCGGGTTGCAGGATCCTATGTTGGCTTGTGCCCGACATTCTCGTGGCGGCGCTTCCGGTGGCGAGTCTCGCGATCGCTGGGTCGCGTGGCTCGGGCGGTTCGTGGCCCTGTCGCTGAGTTGCCCGCTCACGACCGTGACCGTCGAGGGGCAACAGGGCAGCTCGGCATTTCTCAACCAGCAACGAGCCCTTGAGGACGAAGTCCGTGCCGCCCTGGACAAGGAAATGCCGACCGACCAGAAGTTCGACATGGACTGGGGCGGCTGGTACAGCTTCCACCTCTTCCAGTTCGACGACGGCGTCAACTCCTCGCGGACCTTCCGCCGGCAGGACATCCGCGGGTGGACGTCGGCCAGCATCGATCAGGGAGCTCACGAGTTCTATCTCCGCGGCAAGCTGTTGTTCGAGGATTGGAACCACGGCGACTCGTACGACGGCAATGAGGACGACGTCGTCGGGCCGAATCTCGACCGGGGCTTCTATCAGTTTGACTTGCGGAAGGCGGCCAAGGCCTGTGGCGGGAACCGGCTCGACTGGGACCTGAATGTGAAGGCCGGCCGCGATCTGGTCGAGTTCGGCACCGGCTACGCTCTATCCCTGCCGATGGATCACGTCCAAATCAAGCTCGAGGCCGAGAAGGTCGAACTGACCAGCCTGATTGGCACGAGCATCCGCAGTGTCGCCGATTTTGACCTCAGCCGACCGAAGTACGGCAGCATGCACCGCAATTTCTATGGCCTGCAGGCCAAGTACCTCGGCCTGGACAAGCATCAGCCCTTCTTCTATGCCCTGTGGAACGAGGATCTCCGAGGGCAACGAGCACCGGACTTCTTCCGCAATCACGATTACGACTCGTACTACCTGGGCATTGGTTCGACCGGCGAGCTGGCCAGGGACCTGCGATACGGATCAGAGTGGGTGTTCGAAGGCGGCCGGAGCTACATGGACCGCTGGCCGCCGACGCGGCGGAACGTCTGCGCCTGGGCCTTCGATCAGTCCCTCGAGTACCTCCCCCACTGGCCGCTGCAGCCGCGGTTCATCGGCGAGTACATGTTTGCCAGCGGGGACGCGGATCGACGACTGAGTCCCACCGACGTCGAAGGGGGCAACACGGCCGGCAGGGACACCGGCTTCGTGGGCTTCGGCTATCGTGACACCGGGCTCGCGTTCGGGCCACGGCTGAGCAACGTCCACATCTGGCGGTCCGGCGCGGCCTTCAAGCCGTTGGAGAAGATCGAGTGTCTGCGTGACCTGGAATGCGGCACCGACTGGTTCCTCTATGCCAAGAACCGGGCCAACGCCGCCGTCTCGGATGAAACCGCGAACGAGGAGTCGGGGTACCTCGGCTGGGAGATGGATTACTTCGCGAACTGGCGAATCACCTCCGACCTGGCGTGGACGGTCCGCCTGGGAACGTTCTTCCCCGGACAGGCGTTCAGCGACCAGACGACGAGGACCTTCTTCCTGACGGGCGTGACCTACAGCTTCTGAAGCGTGCCGACGGCCCTGCCTTCGCCACGCAAAGTGAGACGTGAGCAGTGAGAAGTGAGACCCGCAAGTTGGCTTGGCTCGCATTTGTCACCGTGCTGACGGCAGGGTGCGGTCTCGGCTGCACGCAGGCCGTCCGCGTCGAACAGGCGGATCAGGGCGAGCGGGTGGACGTCGACACCCTCCTTCACGAGCAGCTGCAGAAGGAACCGATGGTTACTGTGGCCGAGGCCTACCGAGCCATGGTCATCCTTGCGGATGGGGACGACGCGTACAAGAGTTTCGAGGAGCGGCGGGCATCACTCGAGAACCGGGGCATTGCCCGGGCCGAGTGGAATCTGAGGCGGGAGGCGTGCATCGACAAGGGCAGCGTCGCCTACATGGTCTGCCAGATCATCCAGGCTCCTGGGGGGGCGAATCTCAACTTGCTGGGCCGGGCGGCGCACATCGGTGACCGGCGATACGCCCTTCGCGAATTGGCCTTTCTCGATCTTCTGCCCCAGACCGCCCCGTACCGCTACATCACCGGCGGGGAACTGGTCGATCTGACCGCCAAAGCCGACCGCTACATGGCGGCGCACGGCCGCTACGCCTCGGAGCCGACCGACGTCCAGAAGGAGCTTGAAGCCCCAGGCTCGCAACCCGCGAGGAATTAGGCTGTTTGTCGAGGCAGGACAGGCTCCCATCGGCTAGAATGGTGTATCAGGTGAACATGATGAGATACTGCACAACCATCTGGTCCGGCGTTGCGGCACTTCTGATCACGGCGGCCTCGTGGGCTCAGGACGTCACCCCCGCGGCTCAACCGGCCGGCGGAGCCCCTGCCGCCGCGCCGACGGCGCCGGTGGGACAGCCACCCGCCACCAGGCCGTCCGGCGAGCCCATGCAAGCCCGGGTGGCCAAGCTCGAGGGTACGGTCCACTACGCCTTGGCGGGCGCCGGGGGCACCACCGGTGAGTGGAAAGCCGCCAGGGTCGGCGACCTGCTGCCGGCCGGTACGCGCATCCGCACTCGCCTGCGATCCAAAGTCGTCCTCACGTTTGGGGATGATACCGTGGTGATGATCGACCGGGCGACGCTGGCCAGTATCGATCAGTTTCAGCGTGTCGCCGATACCAAGGAGGTTCGCCTGGGACTGGGGCACGGCGCGGTCCGAGCCGGAGTGGCGGAGACCACCCTGAGAAGCGACATGACCATCGAGACGCCGACCGCGACGCTGTCCAAGAAAGGCACGATGGATTTCGGCATCGAGTACGAACCCAGCACCGGCCGGTTCAAGATCGACCTGGCCCAGGAGGGCCTGGTGACAGCCTTGAACAGGATGACCGAGGAATCGCGAAACCTGCACGCCGGACAGTACGTCACTGAACGCATGGTTCGCTGGATCGAGACGGCGACCTTCGACCGGCACGTCTCGTTTGCCGATGTCTTCGGGCAGACAGGGACCGAGAAGCTGTTCAACGTGCTCAACGGCTCGGGCGCCGGGTCACTGGAGCCGGGCGGCGGAATCACCACCCGGGCCTTCGCCCGGCGTTTTCAGGGGCGTTCGGGGGGGCCTGCGTTGGGCCAGAACTTGACCAACGCCCTGGGCACTACGGCACTCCTGGCCCCACTCAGCACCGGCGGCGGCACGCGCGTGGTGAACAGGCCCGAGGGCAACTTCGGCACCGGCAGCGGCAGACTCCCTCACCTCTGGGGCACCCGCTAGGCGACAACACGCACATCATGCGATGGATGGCGAAGCATCGGTGGGAACTGGCGACCGGCCTGGCCCTGACCCTGCTTGCAGTCTCGACCCACGCGGGCCGTCTCGCTCTCACCCAGCGACTCGAATGGGATGGCTTTGATTTCCTGGTTCAGCGTTTCAGCCGCGTTCCGGCCTCCGACCGGATTGTTCACATCGACATCGACGACGACGCCCTGAATCGCGTGGGCAGCTGGCCCTGGCCGCGTGATCTGCAGGCGGAAATGATCCGCGACCTGAAGGAACTCGGCGCCGCCCGAATCATGATCGACATCGTGTGGAGCGAACCTCGCCCGCGGGAGCTGCGCGTGCCCGGACTTGATCGCTTCACCGACGTGGAAGGACCGGTCGCACAACTCGGGGAAATCTCGGAAGGCAACCTGGTCTACCCGGACGATGAACTGGCCGGGGCAATCGCCGACGCAGGTCACGTCTGTCTGTCCATGTACTACGAAGCGGGCGGTGCAAGGCCATCCGCCAGCCGGCTGGAGGAGCAGCTGGCGGATCTGCTCCGCAGACAGTTCGAGCAGGATGCGGACGCCCTTGAGAAGGCGGTGGGCCGCGGCCGGGGCGCCGTCGAGGCCGTCCTGCCTGGGGCCAAGCGGCGGGTGGCCGAGGAACGCGTGACCGCCTTCCTAGCCGAGCATCCTCAGGCGGATTACGCCACAGTTCATCGTGCGATTCTCTCAACCCCCGCCAATCGGCTGACTGCCGACCGCGAAGACGTGCTGGCGGCCTTCCACCGAGCCAAGAGCCTGCAAGTGCTGCGCGATCGCTGTCCCCCCGTTCCGGCGGCCCTCAGGGGCCGACTGCCGAAGGCCGATCACGTGGTCCCGCCCCTTTATCAGATCGGGATTGCGGCCCGACGAATGGGCTTCGTGACTTTCCATCCTGACGCCGACGGCCGAACCCGCCATGTGCCGCTGCTGCTCGACTGGGATGGCCGGCTGCTCGAGCACCTGGCCTTTGTGACCGTCCGAGAAAGTCTGGGCATCAGGACCGAGGAGTTGACCTTTGACCATCAGGGGCGGCTGGTCATTGCCGGTCGTGACGGACGTCCGGAATACCGCGTGCAGCTGAATGAACAAGGCGAGATGCTGATCAACTGGCACGTCGCCGCCCGTGGCTGGCAGGAGTGCTTCGACCACAAGCCGGCCGCCTTGCTGCTGCGGCTCTCCGACTGTCGACGGCGGATGCGCGAGAACGACCAGGCTCGCCAGTGGAAGATCGGCCGGGCCATCAGCCTCATCAAGGACGACGCCGGATTCTCGCTCTACCGCGCCCAGGTCAACCGGATGCTGGAGCTGGAACGGAGCGTGGGCCGAGCTCGGCTGCTCGGCCAGGACGACAGCGACGCGTCGAGGAAGGACGCCGCCGAGGCACGGCAGCTTCGCTCGATGGTCGAACAGGATCAGAACGACACGCTCACCCTGATCCGCGAGGAATGGAGCCGGCTGCAGGCCGAATCGGATCCGGACAAACCCGATATCGCCGCCGACTACAAGCGGTTCAAGGAGGCCCACGAGTTGATCGCCGCCGACGTGGCGGAACTGGACCAGGCCATCGTCCAGCTCACCCTGGAGCACAAGCGCCTGGCCGACCAGATGCGCCCATTGTTCGAGGGAAAGACCTGCGTGGTCGGCTACACGGCCACCGCCGTGGCCGACATGGTAACCACCCCGCCCTACCCACGCGTGCCGGGCGTTCTGGTCCACTCCAATGTGCTAAACAGCTTCCTGGTCGGCCGTTTCCGCACCTGGTCGAATACGAGCACCCAGGCAGGGATCATCGCCCTGCTCGGCCTGGTCGCGACGCTGGCCAGCATCACCCGCGGTCCCTGGACGACGTTCCTCCTGCTGGTTTCGATTGCTGTCGGCGCCGCCCTTCTGAGCGCATTCGGGCTGTTTGCGAGGATGGACCACTGGCTGGCGCTGGTCACGGCCATCCTGTTGATGTTCGTCAACTGGGCCTTCATTGTCATGGTTCGCTACCTCACCTCGGAGCGTGAGAAGCGGCGATTCAGCCGTGCGGTCGCCCAGTACGTCTCGCCGGCAATGGCCCGGCGGATTGCGGACACCACGGCCAAGCTCGACCTGGCCCCCGTCCAGGGCGAAGTGAGTTGCTTCTTCAGCGACCTGGCCGGCTTCACGCCCTTGAGCGAGCGCCTCGGACCGGAGGGGACGCGGACCCTACTCAATCCCTACCTCGAATCCATGTCCGAGGTTCTTCACCATCACCGGGCCCTGATCAACAAGTTCATGGGCGACGGGGTTTTCGCCTTCTTCAACCCTCCGATCCTGCCGTGCCCGGATCATGCGGTAGCAGTCTGCGAGGCCGCACTTGACAGCCTCCGGGCGCTACAAGAATTGAAGGCCAGTCATGTCAACCACCCCCTCGGGCGAGAATTCGAGCGGCTGTTCGTGCGAATCGGGATCAGCTCCGGACCGGTCTTCGTCGGCGACTACGGCAGCGAGAACAAGCTGGATTACACCTGCATGGGCGACACCGTCAACCTGGCCGCAAGGCTGGAATCCGCCAACAAGTACTTCGGCACGGCCATCATGGTGGCCGGCAGCACCCACGATATCGCCGGAGACCGCTTCCTGTACCGGCGCCTCGGCGCGATCCAGGTAAAGGGGAAGAGCGAAGCCCTGGCGGTGTACGAGCTGCTCGGACGACCGGGGGAAGTGAACGCCGAGCTAGTTGAGGTGGCGGGGCAGTACGAACGAGCCGTGACCGCATTCAGCCGGCGAGACTGGCAGCAGGCCGATGCTGTTCTGCAGCAGTGCCTGCGCATCAGGCCCGGCGACTTGGCCGTCGAACGCTATCGGGAGACCATCCGGCGATACCTGTCCGCACCCCCGCCGCCGGAATGGCATGGCGAAATCGAGCTGACCGAGAAGTGACGGCGGCGGCGGATCACGGCAGGCAGGCTGAGTCCACCGCCACGCCGGCACCGCTCAGGCAGCCGATGAGCAGGCGGAAATCGGTATCATTGACAAAACCGTCGGCATTGAGGTCGGCATCATGACAGGCGGCGTCGGTTTGCGGTTCCAGCGAGCCGAGGAGGCACGCCTGCATGTGACCGGCGTCATCCAAGTCGACATCACCATCGGCATTGAAGTCGGCCTGATGCACCAGCGGGCATGCGGAATAGGCGGCGTAGTCTGAACCGCAGAAGTCGGCCGGCAAGCCGCTGCCCGGGGACAGGCCGACCAGGCCGTGAATCGGAGCCAGGCTCAGATAAGTCGCCCGCACCCGGCCGCTGAAGAACATCTCGATCTGGAAGCTGCTCACCGTGCTGGCCCCATACTCGGGCACGCCCTGCCAGGTGACGACCACCCGATCGGCCAGCTGGTGCCAGGAGACGGTGCCCGCCGACGACGGATCCAGGTCACCGAAGATCCCGGACACCCGAGGCAGGCGGAAATGATCGGCCGCCGAGGCGCTCCAGTCCGCATCACCCTCATCGAAGGTGATGTAGCCGTTGCTGCTCACGAAGAAGGTGGAGTGCATCTGACCGAAGAAGGGTATCTCCGCGCCATCGGCGAGGACGACCTGCTGGTAGGCGTCGTCACTGAGACTCAGCGTCGTCCCGCTCGACGGATCCACGGGGAAGGCTGTCGCCGAGCTTTGGCACACGGCGTAGGTTCCACTCGCGCTGCCGTAAGTGAACGTCCACGACTTGTTGGCAAGGCTGCTGCTGTCTCCGTCAAAAAGCGCCGTCAGGTAATCCGGCTGGACGAGGGTCGCCAGGACACGGCAACTTCCACCGTTGTCGTCCAAGACCTCATTACCCGCAGCATCTGTGGCCCGCACGCCAAACGCGTAGGTCGTGGCCGGCGTCAGGCCGGTGAGCGTGATCTGGTGCGACGTCGCTCCAGGAGAGCCAAGGCGAATGTCGGAGAGTGATCCGCACTGGCTGCCTAGCAGAACCGCGCCACTACTGGTCTCGTTGGCCTCGAATGACACGATCGCGGTGCGGGCGGTGATGTCGCTGATGGCTATGTTGGAGATGATCGGGGCAACGCAGTCCACCACCGCCGCGTCGGTCGCCGCCACCTGCTGGCCGGTCCCGTCATCCGCATCGACGTAGGTCGCAGTCACCGTCTGACCATCGCTCACCTCGAGGATACCGCTTCCGCCGCTGGGTGCCCCCTGCACGGTCGAGATGGAGCCGGTGAACATGCCGCTGTCGGCTGGCGTCTCCCGAACCGTCACCTCCTCTGCGTCATCACCCACGACCAGCGTGACAACCTGCGTACCCTGGCCACGCACGCCGGAGTCAAGCAGCGTGACGCCGACGGTATCCGCGCACCGATAACTCTTGCGGTCCACGGTCACCGCCGCGGTCGGCCCCGGACCTGAACCGCTGATCAGCAGCGAGTAGTACTGCTGCCCGCCGGTCAACGTGCCCTTGCAGCTCACGCGGACCGTGTAGTAGCCTGATGTCGGCTTGGCGACAACCACCTGCTCGACGTTGTCGCGGATGTTGTCGCCCGTGGTGGCGGCAGCCGAGGGGTTGGTCGGATCGAGAATCCAGGGCAGGTGAACGGCTGCCTCAGCCGGCGCCACGATTCGGAGATCGAGGTCGTTCACCAGGCAAACCGCAGCGTTGTCCAGTCCGGTCACGACTGCCGCCGGCGGATCCGTCCAGCAGAGCGTGGCCTTCAGGGTGTGCACACCATCCCAGGTGACGCGGTAGGTATCCACGGCGTGGGTACCGGTCAGAAGGCCCTCGACCAGGCCCCGGGCGACAGGGATATCACGACAACTCCGCAGGTGATCCGAAGCAGTCTTGACGTTCACCAATCCCCAGCCGGTTCGGTAGTCGGGCCCTGCATTGCCGAGATCGTCGGTGGTGTGGATCAGCAGCCCTTTTAGCGTGCTGGACCGCATGTATTGCCCAGGAAAGAGCAAGCCGTAGTCCTGGACCAGGAGCATGGCCGACCCGCTGGCGTTGGGTGTGGCCATGCTCGTTCCGTTCATGCTGGCGTAGCTTTCATTCGATGCTGCGGTGCAGGAATACAGGCTCGCGCCGTTAGCCACGACATCCGGCTTGACCCGACCGTCGTCGGTCGGTCCCCAGCAACTGAATGTGGTCATGGTGGCAGCGGCCAGCGAACGTACACCACTCGCCACCGCGTCGTTCACCGCCCCGACGGTCACGATGTTCTTGGCGTTGCCGACGAGGGAGATGGTATCGTATCCTCCGTTGTCCCACCCGTCATTGTACGGATCGGTGGTCGAATCGTAGGTCTTGGTCACCCAATCACCGCCGTTCTCGTACTGGAACGAACTGCCCGACGAAGGAGCTTTCTCGTTCCGATCGTTGCCCGCAGCGACAAACGGCAGAAAATACGGGGCATCGTGACAGAGCATGTCCCAGTCGTGGGCGAGGCTGTCATACTGCCCGAAACTGTCCGACTCGCGATGACCCCAGGTCCCGTACCAGCGAGGCGGCGTCGTGCTGTGCGACCAACCGGCCAGATACCCATAGGAATGACTGGAGACCTGGAGCGTTCCCGCCTCCCCCGGTTCGGCCATCGCCCGCAAGGTCATCTCCGCGACGTCGTTCGTCCAGTCGTAGGAATCGATGGCCACCCCGGGAGCCATCCCCAACGCCGCCGCAGTCACGCCCGCCCCACCGATCGTACCGCTGACGTGCGTGGCGTGATCGGCAGCGGCAACCACATCCCGGACGGTCACCCGTGTCCCGAACTCCTGGTGTGTGGCCCGAACGGCCGCACCGTCCCAGACGCCGATCGACAGGCCCTCGCCATTGAGGTCATAAGGACTGACGTTGCGAATTTCGACGGCCGCCGTGGAGATGGCCGCGTTCACGTTGCTGGTGGCGACGACCAGCGTGGGGCGGCCGTCCGGGGCAGCCATGAGTTCATACGTTCTGCCACCGGCGTGCCATCGCACCGGCAGGCCCCGCTGTTTAGCTCGCTGCCAGGCGACGGACTTGGCCGATTGGGCGGCGGCCGCCATGCTCCTGGACCGCGCGGCTCGGACCGCAGGCACCCCCAGAGACCGGCCACCCTCATCTCCGCCCCCCGCCTGCAGGACAGCCGTCGAGCTGACGACCGATAAAGCCGCCAAGAAAAGGGACACCAAGGCCCCCTGCTTCATCCCACACTGCCGCATACTCTATTGTAGGATGTTTCCGGGTATCGCTGCCCCGTTTGAAGGCGTTACTGGAGCAGTCTCTCGGTCCGCAGAAGCTCGGGAACGGTGTCATCAGGGATCCCGAGATCCGTGGCAAACTGCAGCTCATTCATCGTCCGCTCGGTCTGAACCATACTGGACGCCACCTGGTCCACCTGAGCCGAAATGAAGTCGGGCTCCTGGCGATTCACCGCCAACTCGCTGAGCGAGCGGATCTTGTTCTCGAGTCGTTCCAGTTCCAGTTGAACCAGTTCGCAATTGGCTTTCGCTTTCTGGTAATTGGCCAGCCGATCCCGGGAGGTCTGAAGGCTGTCCTCCAGGGCCTTGGCGAATCGTTGCCGTTGAACTTCGTCGCTGACCCCGGTTACGGCCTTGAGCCGCTCCTCGAGGCTCGCGATATCCCTCTGGATCTGGGCCTCGCTGGTCTTCTGCAGGAAACGCTCGATGGAATACTGGGTGTAGAGCATCCGCAGGTAAATCCACAGAAGTCGATCCAGGCCGGCCCCCTGGGACTCCTCGAGGATGGCCGCGGGCTCGACCGCCTCCGGCCCCTTGAGCTGCTGGGCGATCTGGCGGAGCTCGAGGCACTGCGAACGAAGAAGACGGAATCGCTCGACCGATTTGGGCGGCAGGGACTGGATGATCGTCCGGTAGGTCTGCTGAGCCGTGTCCGTCCCCTGCTGCCGGAACACCTTGGCTTCATGAGCGTCCACGTAGGCCTGGAAGCGTGAGTGGGAGGCCAGCAGTCCGAGGTAGGTCACCTCGCCGGCCACGACCAGCGGCACCCAGATGTCGGCCTGGCCGCTCAGCATGGCGAAACCCATGGCTCCCGCGGTCACCAGCAGGTTCCAGCGGTTCAGGAAGGCGACCTTGAGATACTTGGCGAAGCGCATGCTGGCAGTCCTAGTCGCGACCTTCCTCGAGTTTGCTGATCAGATCCCGAATGAAAAACACCGTCTCCTGGAAACGCGGTTCGCGCTGCATCTCCCGGGACGGCCGGTCTGACGGCTCGATGGTCAGCTCCTTGAGGATTGTACCCGGTGAGTTGCTCATCACGTAGACCCGGTCACCCAGAAAAACCGCTTCCTCGATGGAGTGGGTCACGAAGAAGACGGTGGCTTCCACCGATCGCCAGAGGCTGACGAGGAGGTCCTGCATGTTCATCCGCGTCATCGGGTCAAGGGCCCCAAAGGGCTCGTCCATGAGGATGATCCGGGGTTGCAGGATGAGCGTGCGGGCGATGGCCACGCGCTGACGCATGCCCCCGGAGAGCTCGTGAGGGTACTTGTTGGAGTCCTTGCCCACGTCCAGCCCGACGCGCTTGACCCATTCCCGGCCCAGCTCCTGGCGCTCCCTCCGGGGCATGCCCTGGCACTCCAGGCCGAAGGTCACGTTCTCCAGGACGGTGCGATGGTCAAAGCTCGTATAGTCCTGGAAGACCATCCCGCGGTCCGCCCCGGGCTCCGTCACCGGCCGGCCCAACACCAGGACTTCGCCCGATGTCGCAGGATGCTGCGGCTCCAAGCCGGCAATGAGCCTCAGAATCGTACTCTTGCCGCAGCCGCTGGGCCCGAGGACGCAGATGAACTCGCCCTTGTTCACCAGATCCTCGACCACGAAGGTCACCTCTTTGATGGCCGTGTACTCGTTGGTCTGGCCGGGGTTGTAGGTTTTCGTCACCCGGTTGAACTGAACCACGTGGGGGCGGGCCAGTTCCTCCGGCTTGCGCACGTCGGGCAGTACCTGGCCCACACCGACCGGCTGGGCGGCCGAGAACCCTCTCACCGCGGTGCCAAGCGTGGCCGCGGCAGGTGCGGCAGTGACCGGGGCGAGCAGAGGATCACTCATGGTTTCTTCTCCGGAGCCGAAACCGAGGTGACAGCAAGCTCAGCTCCCCGGCGGGAGCGCCAAAACAGACCCTTCAGATCCTCCCACAGATGCACGACGAAACGCACCCCCGCGCGCAGGAGGCCGAAGCCCCCGTATCGATGCGGGAACAGCTCTCGCTGGGCCCAATACAGCATCCGGTCGATCGCCAGGGCCACGACCGGAATGATCATCAGCACCAAGAGGATGTGCTCCTTCGGTCCGCGCCGCTGCGATGTGATGATGATGTCGCCCAATCCGCCGCTCTCACCGCCGAACTTCACCAGTTCAGCCAGCATGATGTACCCGAACGCCAGCCCGAACAGCAGGCGCAGAGAATTGAAGATGTCCGGCAAGGCCAACGGCACCAGGACCTTCATGATGATCTGCCGTCTTCGAGCCCCGAGCGTATGGGCGGTATCCACGTAGCGCATGTCCACGTCGCGGACCGCCTGGGCCGAATCCGAGATGATGAAGGCGACACAGGCAATGAAGATGAACATGATCTTCTGCTGCTCGCCAATCCCAAAGAGCGAGAAAGTCAGCGGGATCAGGGCCGCGACGGGTATGTTCCGACCGAAGATCGAAAACGGGGCAAAGAAGGCCTGGCACCAGGAGAAGCACCCGCACAACACCCCCAGCGGAACGCCAATCAGCGTGGCGAGGCCGAAACCCAGGGCCACGCGCCGCAGGCTGGCCAGTGTGTTGCGCGTCAGGGCCCGATCGAACCACAGCGTGTCGAAGGTGGCGAAGGTCTCCCCCGGGCTGGGCAGGACCGCCGGCCCCACGGTTCGGCTCTCCGCCTCGCCGCGGGTCACCAGCCACCAGACGCCCAGGCAGATGCCCAGGCACAGGGCGCCGAAAAGGACCGATTGCCACAACGTCGGCTCACCGCGCACGCGAAAGAGCCACCCGATCGGGCGCAGGACCCCGCCCCCGGCGGCCCCCGGGGCGGCTGCCGCCAGCCCAGACTCCGCCGCTGCCGGCGAAGCCGCGGAAGAAGGCTGTTCACTCATCGCCCAACCCGCTCTTTCGTGTCGTCACCCGGATCCTCCCTTACCCCTGTCCCGGTGGCTCAATCATCCTTTCTCCGCCGGGTAGACCTTGACCTCGACCCGGCGGTTCTTGGCGTGGTTGTCGGGGTCATTGGCGTCGGCCGGCTTGTCCCAGCCCACTCCTTCGACGGCGAACTGGTTGGGATCCATCTTGAACCTGTTGACCAGTTCCTCCTTGACCGCGTTGGCCCGCTGCAGCGAGAGCTCCTTGACCATGGTGGCGGGAATCTGATTCCGCATCGAGCCGTCGGTGTGCCCCTGGATGATGATCCGGGCGGCACCGAACTGAGCGGCCAGCTTGGCGATATCCTCAAGGACGAAATCCACGTTGGGGTCGTACAGCTCCTCGACGTCCTTGCCTTCCCGCTTCTTGGTCACCTTCTTCCGGAGTTCCCAGCTGTTGGGGAAGAAGTGAATGAAGACGGTGTTGGTCAGGATCTCGTCCTCGGCCTTGATGCTGCCCGGCGTGGTCGGAGTGAACTGGACCTTGTACTCGTCTTTCTGGGAGGAGTACTTCTCTTCCTGGCCGAGCTTCTCGATGACCGAGGAGTCCATCACCTGATCAAACGGCACCTGCGGATTCCTGACGGCTCCGATCTTGCGATACAGGTAGTAGGACTGATTCCAGATCCGCTCGAAGTTGGCCGGGTTGTTCTGATTGCGGAAAAACTGGTAGTTCTCGGCCCAGTTCGTGCTGTGGGCGTCGCCGAGCATGTTCAGGGCGTCGGACGCAGGTATGTTGTACCCCTGGGCCATCAGCTCCGCGACGTGCTTTCTGGCCGCCTCATCCTTGAGCGCGACCATGGCGTCAAAGATGCCGCGGACGATCCCCTCGCAGATGCCCGGATGATCCTTGGCAAAGTCGGCTCGGGCAAACCAGACGTCGGCGATGAGCTTGTTGGCCGTGGCCGTGGTCACCAGCAGCCGGTTGCCCGCAACCTTCTCGAGGTTGTAAATGTCCGGCGCCCAGGAAACGGCGCCGGCGATGTCCTTCTGGGTGTTGAATGCCGCGGCGGCCTGGAATGCATCCTCGGTGAAGACCATGTTGACTTCGGACGGCTGGAGGCCGCCCGCCACCAGCATGTTCAGGGCAAAGTAATGCGACGGAGAGTTCTGGGCCAGCACCAGCTGCTTGCCGCGAAGATCGGCCACCGTCTTGATGGCGTCGCGGACCACGATGCCGTCGCCGCCGTTGGACCAGTCCACCTGCTGGTAGATGCGGGGCATGACCCGGCTGTCACGAGGCTTGCCAGTGGAATCGACGAAGCCCTCGACAAACAGCGGAACCATGTCCAGCGTGGCCCAGCCTATGTGCACGTCGCCGGAGGCATAGGCATCGCGCATGGCCACCGGGTTGTCGATGAGCACGAGTTCGACCTTGAATTCCTGCCCGTCGGCCGTCTTCCAGACCTGGTTGGGCTTGAAGCCCTCATTGGCCAGGATGATCGGAGCCCAGCCAGCCCAGACGTTCAGGGCGAAGCGGACGGTGTTGTCCACCAATGGCTTGTACGCGCTGGTGCCCTTGACCTCCGGCAGACGCTCCGAGGCCTTGAAGGTGTATTCCTTCACCGTGGTCACGCCGCTGGCGTCACTGGCGTTCTCGACCTGCTGGGCCGGGGGCAACTGCATGGGACCGCCCGTGCCGGCCTTCTTCTCCCGCGGGGCGATGAGATCGCTCCGGTAGATCGCGAAGCCCACCAGCGCGGCGACCACCAGGGCCAACGCCACAAAAAACGGTGCCTTGGGTTGTCCTGCCATGACTTGACCTCCATGTTGCTGGACCTTGCGGGCCGACCGCCCGCCGTTCCACGCGCCTTCGTCTCCACACCCGCTACTTCTCGGCGGGCATCTGCTCCGCCAGGATCCGCTTCTCGTAGATCTCCGACAGCCTGGCCTGCAGTTGGGCCCCGTCGGCCGCCTCAACCACATGCCCGTTGACCCTGTTCAGGAAACCAAAGTACTTGGCCGAGGTGTCAAACGCAACAAAATGAAGCTCGACCTCGCCCTTGGTCTGGGCATAGAGCTGTTGGGCAATCCGATCCGGCCGCGGCCCCACCGTGTTCTCGCCGTCGGTGATGCACACCAGGTGCTTGCGCGTGCAGCCAGACTGGTAGAGAGCCTTGAATCCGACGGTCAGAGCCTCACCGATGGCAGTCCCGCCGCCCGGACGACCGATCGAGCTGACCGCCGCGTCGGCCTGATCGGCCCTGAATTCGCCCATCGGCAGGATCTGCACCGGCGAACTGGAGAAACGGTAGATCCCCACGTTCAGAAGCCGGTCAGTGTGGTTCTTCTGCCATTCGGCAGTGTAGGCCACAATCCGCTTCAGGGCCTCCTGGGCCAGAACGTACTTCTGTTGCTGGCCGCCGGTCGAGCCTCGGACCGACTGCTCCATGCTGCCCGAGGTGTCGATCAGGATCGCCACCGCCGTACACACGCGCTGCTCGGCTTCCGGCAGGGGGATGCTCCAACCACCCGTTGGAGGTGCCTGGGGCGACACCGCTCCCGACTTGCTCAAGGGCGGCGACACCTGGCGGCCGTCGCAGCCGCCCAGCACCCACTTGGCCATGAAGGCAACGATCACCACAAACATGACCGTCCGTGCACCCGCCACATGAACCCGGCTGACGCCCGAACCCGCAGCCCACCGCCGTCGCGGGAAGAATCTGCGCCCCAAGCCGCCATGTCTCATGGCTCATCCTCCTCGCCTTCGCGCAATCCATGGCCCATCGGAGGATCCAGAGTCAACCCTGGAAAACGCTCTTGGGCCGGTTCTCGCACATCGCGTGCATCATCTGCATGATGTCGTACGCGGTCAGCTCACACAGAAGCTCGGTGACTTTCGCGTGCAACGCATCATTAAGCCTGGGCTCCACTTCTTTCATGAGCTTCACCAGCCGCTCTTCCTGAACAGCCAGCTCGCGCTCCTCGATCACGCCGTCGGCTACGGCTTCCAGGAAGCTGCGGAGCTGCCTGGCGTAGCGGTCAATCAGCGGTTTGTGGGAGGCACCATCCAGCCAGCTCAGGCGGGATCCCCTCTTGGCCGGAGCAGCCTTGGCCGCCCTCCCGGCCGTCTTCTTGGCCCTCGGTCCGGGCTTGGACTTCGCCCTGGCGGTCTTCTTGCCCTTCGCTGGCCCCTTCTTGCCTGCCGACCTGGCGGCGACGGCTTTCCTCGAGGCTGCCCTTTTCACTTTCTTCGTAGTCGCCATTTCATCGCCCTCATTTCATCGAACCTAGAACGATTCCACGGAAACCGAAACGGAGTCGAACCGGCCTCCGACGGCCCTCAGTCCTTCAACAGGCTTCGGATGGCCATCATCCGCTCCTGCAGCTGGGCCCGGCCGCCGGGCTCCCCAACCCGCTGGCGCCACTTGGGCGGCAGGAACGTCAGCTGGGTACACTCCAGCACGGCCGCCAGTTCCTGCAACTCCTTCTCCAGACCGTGAGCCGACGGGATAAACTCGGTGAAGGCCTCCTGGACGTCCGTCTGGGCCAGTTCCGTTCGACCGGCCCCGAGAGCCTTCCGCCGGGCGGTCAGGACGATGCTCTCGATGTCCGCACCACTGAGCTGCCCCTGCGTGGCGATCGGCGGCAGCGTCTCGGGTCTGAGGGCCACCTTGTTCTTCCGGGCCATGGCCAGGAACATCTCCCGAACCTCGGCCTCGTCCTGCGGGTAGAACATCGGGATGTGCACCTCGGCCCGCCCCTGCCTTTTCAGGTCGATCGGAAGCAGGTCAGGCCGGCAAGTCAGCAGCATCCACACGATCTTGCCGCGATAGCGGGTGTCGCCCATCTGGCTGGCGATCATGGAGAACACGCGGCTTGATGTGCCGGAGTCACCTTCCGCCGAGCGATTGCCCAACGCCGCGTCGGCCTCGTCAATGATGACCACCACCGGTCCGAGCGAACGAAGAACGGTCAGCACGTTCTCCAGATTACCCTCCGTCTCGCCCACGTACTTCGATCGGAAATTGCGGAGCTTCAGACAGGGAATGCCGACCGAGCCGGCGTAGCACTCGGCCAGGAACGTCTTGCCCGTGCCGACCGGCCCGCTCAACAGGTAGCCCATCGGGGCCGCCTCCAGCCGGTTGTGCAGAATGAGATCGGCATCGTCGCGCAGCCGCTGCTTGGCAGCGGCCTGGCCGGTGACCAGGTCGAGCGTATGCGGCGGCTCCACAAACTCGACCAGCCCTTGGCACTGCCGCTCGATCATGGTCTTCTTGAGCTGTTTGAAACGCGCGGGATCCACCCCGCGCTTCGCATGCCGGGCTTGAGACAGGACCACGTTGAGATTCACCAGACTCAGGCCGTTGGACAAGGCGGCCAACTCGGCCGGTGACATGTCCTGACCCACCGGCGAGCCACTCGTCGAGCTCTGGGCCTCCACCGCCGGGAGCGACCCGGACTTGCCGGCGTCGGCCTGGCCGGCCGCCCACCGGGCGAAGGCCTCTCGTGTCGCGATGTCCGGCAGGGGAATCTCAATCGCGGCCACATGAGGGCTCTGGACCAGCCGGTCGTTCACCTCGGACAGCTTGTCCGCCACCAGGATGAACGCGACGTTGATGCGCTTGATGTACGGATTCTGGGCCCAGGACAGCATCCGGACAAGATTCGTGCCCTGCCCGCGGGCCAGCGCCCCCAGGTCGCCGGCCGGTGCCAGGTACTGGGCATAATCCAGAACCACCGCGATCTTCTTGCGCCGGCCGGGATCATCCTCGAGCAGGTTCCGCTCGATCAGCGCGTCCAGCAGGAGGAGCACTTTGTCGGGATCCCGCGGCCAAGATGCGGGCTCGCCCATCCGTACCGTCAGATACTGAACCATCTCCTTGAGACGGTCGGGATCGCCCCCGCTCATCGGCCGCAACCCCTGCCCCAGATCGTAATGCAGGACCAGATGCCATGATCCGAACACCTGCGCCGCCAGGAACTCGGGCAGGCCGCAATAGCCGCCGTTCTCGTCGTTCGACAACGGGATCAGATCGTGAACATTCCCGTGCAGAACGAACAGACAGGTCGTTCCGGAGAAGTATGCCTCGGCCAGAGACCTTGCCCAGGCAGGGAAAAACGAAGGAAGATCGAAACGATGAGCCACAAGCGATGAGTCGCAACTGGATACGGGCGCGTTCTGCGTCATGGAGCATCACTCCGCTCGGCGAAAAGCCGAAGTCCCTCCCGCAGGCAACGACATCCTCAGTCCGACCGCTCCCTCCCACCCTCACTCATCGGTCATCACCTGCTTCTCCTTCGCCGGGCCAAGTTCCTTCGCCGTGTCGGCCACTTTCGCCGTCTCCGGGGTGACCAGGCCGGCCTGGATTTCGAAGTCGCGCAGAGCCTGGTCGGCCATGACCTTCTCCATGGCCTGCTCCTGCTTGATGTCGGCGATCCCGTCACCGGACAGATCGGCGGCCACGCGGGCCTTCGCTCGATTCAATCCGATCTTGTCCTGGATCACCTGCTCGATCTGGCCGAAATCCGTGGTCACGTCAAAGTTGAAGTCCGTGGCGAGCTTGGCCATCTCCGCCTCGGCCCGGCTCATCTTCAACTCAGCGTCATACTTGGAAATCTTGTCGCGGACCTGAGCCAGCTTGCCGCTGGCATGCTTGATCTTGAGCAGGTTGTTGTTGTACGCCTCCTCATGAAGATCGAGCTGAGCCTCGTTCTCAGACAGCTCCTTCTTGGCCTTCTGCAGCTCGAGGGCATACTTGCCGGCCGACTCCCGGTCGCCCGCCTGAAGATAGGCCTTCACTTTGGCCTCCAGGTTGACGGCGTGGGCCTTGTTCGCGGCAACCTGCCGGCCGACCCGCTCGACCAGGCCCCGGTACTGCTCCAGGCCTTCCCGGCCTTCTTTCAGCTGATTGACAGCCAAGTCGTACTCGTACTGCATCTGGGCAATGGGGTCGGCTGTCCAGAAGAAGTTCGCGATCTTGTTGATCTGAGCCTTGATAGCGTGCCACAGCTTGCCTGCGATCATCTCAACACCTGGCCTTTCCATCCAAACAGGTCCAGCACACCGGGGGGGCGACGCAGCAGCGGCAAACGGCCCCCGCGTCCACAGGTAACGAACTGCGCTACGGTTTCCTGTATAATCGACCCCCAGGCGAACGTCAACGAGAACCCTCTGGCATTTGCCCCCGATCACGGGTAGCTTTGGACCGGCGGTTCCGCGCATTCACGGGGAAACATCGCGATGGCGACGAGTCAGACGAAGATCCGCACCCTCATCGGCTCCGACGTCGGCAACGTCCTGGCGATCTGGAATCGAGCCCTGAGACGCGATCCGATGACGGAGGGACGTTTTGTGGCCGGGATTCTGGCCGATCCCGACTACTGGGCAGGCGATGATTCCGGCTTCTTCGTGGCCACCAGCCATGGCCGGCCGCTGGGCTTCCTCCGGGCGATCATCCGGCGCCTGCCCAACGATCGCATGGGCCTCGAGCCCGAGGTGGGCTGGATCCCAATCGTGGCCGTCAGCCCTGACCATCAGCGAGCGGGAATCGGCACCGCCCTCATGGAGGCCGCCCTCGCCTACTTCCGCCGCCACGGCCGCAAACGCGTCTGGGTCTGCGGCGGCAGCGGCTCCGCGCCAGGCTACATCTTCCCCGGCGTGGACAAGGACCTGTACCCCGGCGGACTCGCTCTCTTCAGCAAAACCGGCTTCAGAATCAACCGCGAATCGGAGTCCATGGCCCGGGAGATCGTCGACTTCGAGGTGGACAGGTTCCGCGCCGAGGCCTGGGCAACCAGCGATGACGTCAAGGTCGTGTCGCTCGTGCCCGAGCTGGTGCAGGATTTCATCGAGTTTCTCGCCGAGTCGTTCCCCGGCGACTGGAACACCGCCGCCCGGGCCAAGATCCGCGCCGGACTGCTCCACGAAGTCCTGGTCGCGATCGTTGACGGGAAGGTCGTCGGGTACTGCCAGTGGGAGGGTGAACACTTCGGCCCCTTCGGCGTGAGGAAGGACCTGCGAGGCCGGCGCGTCGGAGCCAAGCTCTTCATCGAAGCTGTCCAACGAATTCGCGAGGCCGACGGCCGCACCGTCTGGTTCAACTGGGCTGAAGAGAAGGCGGCCAGGTTCTATCGGCGATTCGGCCTCAAGGCCACCCGGCGGTTCGTCATCTTCGAGAAGGAGCTATGAGCCCAGGAACCACGATCACGGCAGGCCGGTTCGGGCAGCTGACCGCCCGTCTGCCGTTGGCCGCCTTGACCATCCTGCTCCTGCTGGCCCCGCTCGCCTCGGCAGCCGAGTACTTCGTCAAGCTCGATGGAGACGACGAGGCCGCCGGCACAAGCCCCGATGCCGCCCTGCGCACCATCCAGAAAGGAGCAGACCGCCTTGCCCCCGGCGATACCCTGACCATCGCCCCGGGAGAGTACCCGCAGCGGTTCACCATGCGACGATCCGGCACGGCCGAGAAGCCCATCACTATCCGGGCGGCCATCGCCCAGTTCTCTGTCATCCGAGGAAACGAGATCGTCAGGGGCTTCCGGAAGGTCGAGGGCATGCGCTTCATCTGGTCAATCCCCTGCAGTCGCCCCGTCTACCGAGTCCTGGAGCAGGACACGCAAACCACCTGTCTGGAGGCTCCGGCCCTGGTCGACATGGACCAGTTCAGGCGGTCTCACCTGTATGACCCCCAAACGAAGATCCTGTACATCCACACCAGCGACGGCCAGCCCCCCGACCAGCACGTCATCGCCGCCACGGTCATCCCTGCCTACGGCGTGGAGATCACCGGAGAGTACGTCCACGTCGACGGCCTGGTGATCGAGGGCTTCTTTCCCACGCAAATGCGGGACGCGGGTCGGGGCTTCGGCATGTCGGTCACAGGCCGGCGGCACGAGATCCGACGATGCGCATTCCTGTTCAACGGCGGCGGAATCACCATCAACGCCAGGGAAAGCGTGATTCGCGACAACCTCTTGATCGGCAATCTCAATCCGGGTTACGGCGAACTCGCCCAGATCTACTGCACGGGGCAGAGCGAGGGCGTGCGAATACTCAACAACACGCTCCTGAACGCCCAGATGTATGGTATCCGCAACTATGGTCAACCGTCGGATGGCGAGGTCACGGGCAACATCGTCAAGGACCATGCGATCGGCATCGACTTCAAGGCCAGCAAGGGCAAAAGATCTGCGCTACGCAACGTCTCTGTGGGCTGCAGCCACTTCAGCTGGTATTCCGGCGCGTTCGGAAGCGATCTCCAGGAAGACCACAACACCCTGCAGGCCCCCGGTTTCTGGGCCCAGGGTCCCCAACCATGGATGGGCAAGCACACCCTGTTCTTCGGACCTGACCAGGGCGATCCGCGATTCGCGGCCCCGGATCACCTCGACTACCGCCTGCAAACCGACAGCCCGTTTCGCGGCCGAGGACCGGACGGAGCCGATCTCGGCGCCCACCCCTTTGAGCCAAATGTGTTCTTCGTCGGTCCCGCGGGCAACAACGCCAACAGCGGACTGAGCGTCATCCAAGCCTTCAAAACCGTCGGCCGGGCGATGCACGAATGCCGTCCGGGCGTGACCGTCTACCTGCTCGAGGGCGAGTACCGCGAGACGGTGCGCCCGGAGACATCCGGCACAGCGGAGAAGCCGGTGATGATCCGGGGGCGGACCCTTGGATCGAACATCTCCGTCAACCGGCTCGACCTCAGCGGGCTGCAGCACGTGTGGGTGGACAACCTTGGGATCAAGGAAGGCGCCGTCCTCCGCGATGCGGCGAATGTCAGGCTGGACCGCTGCCGCCTGCTCGCGGCCGCCGGCGATGCCCTCAGCGTCGAGAACGGAGCCGACATCTGGCTCCGTCGACTCAGCGTGTCCGGCGCCACCGGATCCGCGATCCGGCTGAGAGGCATCTCCAGAGACGTCAGAATCACCAGCTCAATCCTCCACGCCCCGGCCGGGCGATCGCTGGACACCAGCATCGATCACACCCAAGGCCTGTTCTGCGAATACAACGACTACTCCTGCCCTCCCCCGCTGGCCATCGTCAACGGCCGGCCCGCCCAGGATCTGGCCGCCTTGCGGATGCTGACCGGCGGGGATCGACACAGCCTCACGGCCCAACCGCGATGGTCGGATCCGAATAGCCTCGCCTCGATCGAGCCGGATTCGCCGTGCGTGGCTGCCGGCGAATTGCGCTACAACATCGGAGCAGGCCAGACCGCGAGCAGACCGATCGAACCTCAGATGACCGAGATCCAACTTCGCGATGTGACGCCTACGACCGCCAGCCTCACATGGTGGACGCCTCACACGTCGAACGCCACTTGGCGAGTACCGCTGGACTGGAGCGCCGATCATCCCGTCCACAGCGAGATCCACTACGGAACGAACTCGACCGACAACGGTCGACAGTACTCGTTCGGCGACCTCTACCATCAGGTCACGCTGCGCGATCTCAGACCCGGTACGTTTTATCAGTTCAAGATCGTGATCCCCGACCGCCCATGGCGGGACAGCATCCGACAACCATACGCGGCAGCCGCCCCCCGAACCGGCTGGCGCGGAGCGGAAAGCCAGACCCTGGCCTTCAAGACACCCGCGGTCGCCGAGTGGAAGCCGACGCGCCGAACGTTCTACGTCGCCCCCACGGGCAGCGAAGGCAATCCCGGCCTGGACGAACGGGCCCCCACTACCCTCACCGCAGTCAGCGATCGCGTGCGCGCCGGCGACACGGTGGTCCTGCTCGACGGCATCTACCACGAGATGTTCGCCCCGGCGGCCAGCGGGACCCAGGACGCCCCCATCACGCTCAAGGCCCGATCACCCGGACGCGCCTGCCTGGATGGAAGTACATTCCTGCGGCCGGCCGCAATCGCCCTCTGCTGGAAGGACCAGATCGTCATCGACGGACTCGTCATCCGACGCTTCGCAGACAAGGCCTACGGCGACCGGGCGGGACTCTGCTCCAGCCAGGTGTTCCTCGCCCGGTGCGGCGAGATCACGCTCCAGAACTGCGTCCTGGCAGGCTGGGGCATCGGATACGGCAACGGCATCGTGGCTCGCGGTGGTGACCGAATCACCGTCCAGAACTGCGTCATCACCGGATTCGCCCACGCCGCCAACGCCCGGCAGACCCGGGCATTCAACCTGATCGGCAACACCTGGTACGTGCCGCTGATCGACTGCTTTAATCTCGATGGGCGAGTCGTCGTCAAGAACAACCTGTTCTTCGGCCAGGAACCACAGAAGGTGGCCAACTTCATCCCCATGGTCTGCACTAAACGCCCAACCGAATCAGACTACAACGCGTTCTACTTCGGCCCCGGCAACGGGGCACGGTACATCGGCTATGGACTGAACCGCCGTCATGAACGCGACATGGGCGGCGTACGGCGCATCCAGCAGGAACTCGGCCTCGAGCAACACAGCCTGGAGGCAACCAGCGAAGACGTCCAGTTGTCGGGACCGGCACCCACTGAATACATGAACCCCTCGCTGCTCAACGCGTTCGGAAACCGGATCAGGTCGGGCGAGCTGATCCCGACGATGGAGATGTTCCAGTTGCCGGCCAAAAGCCGGCTCAGAACAGCGGGCGAGAACGGGCGGCCCATCGGAGCACAGCCTCCCGCCCGATGACGGCTCGTGACCCGCGTCGCCTGGCCGATGGAAGCCCGAACCGGAGACGACTCCGGTCCGCATATCAGGCACCGGCCCACGCCCGCCCGATCCCGACGCGACGTGTCCTCATTATCGGCTGGCCGGCCCCCCGGGGAGCATCGCAACAACAAGGTGGGGCGGGCCCTCATAACCCGCACATTCCCTACCAACGCTCAAAAATGCCCCCATTCTCCAGCCGGCTCCGGGTTGCGTTTGACATTCATCCACAGATATCCCAAGTTTACACCCGGAGGTTCTGAAGGCGGGTGGAAGCAACCCCACGCCTTTGCAGAGACGTCCGGAACAGTGACGCCAAGCGGCCGCCCGACGGGCTGCGTCAATAGAACCAGGAGGGGCGATATGGGCGCCTTTTCGTGTGCATGGACCGTTCGTCGTATGGGAGTTGCACAGCTCTGCGGCTTCCTGATCATCGCCAATCTCGGCGGCACTTGCGAGGGCCCGGCTCTTCCGGTCCCTTCGCCGACCGGTAACGACGCGATCGATCCGGCCAGCACCGACAGCACCGACAGCAACGTCGATGACGACCCGACCGATAATCAGGTCGCCGGATCGACGCCGACCCTGCCCATCGGCCAGGTCCGCGCCCAACCGACTGGCATGACCGCCGCCGCCGTCGCCGCCCATCAGATCGACCTGACCTGGAAAGACAACTCCGCCGACGAAGAGGGTTTCCTGCTCCAGAGATACTCCGCCGACTCAGGATGGACCGATCACGCCACGCTGGCCGCGGACACGGTCACTTACTCGGATACCGACATTGCCGTCGAGACAAACTACTGCTACAGGGTGCTGGCCTTCAAGGGCGCCGAGCGAACGGCCCCCTCACCCTTGGCCTGTACCAAGACCGCCCTGTTCGATGGCACCGGCAATCCCGCGAATCCCGCGACCACCGGCAGCGTTCCGCAAGGAGCTCCCACCGCTCTGACCACGACCCTCTCCGAGGCCAACGGAGTCCTGCTCAACTGGCAGGACAACTGCTCGAACGAGGAGGGGTTCAGGATTCGTCGATTTGTCCCCGGCGGCGACTGGACGGACTATGCGACGGTCGCGGCGAACAGCACCAGCTACGTGGACACCAGTGTGGTCGCGGGAACGAGCTACTGTTATCGCGTTCTGGCGTTCAAAGGCTCGGCCCAGACGGGAGCGACGGGCGTTGCCTGCGCCTCGCCGGTAACCGATGGTACAGAACCCGATCCTGGCACAAACCCGTCAATACTTCCCGACGGCATTCCCAGTAATGTCGTCGTGACCGCCGTGGGACCCGATCAGATCCAAATCCAGTGGCAGGACAACTCCTCGAACGAAGACGGCTTCAGAATCACGAGATACACCGCCAACGACGGCTGGGTCGACCTGGCCGAGACCGCCGCCGGTGTCACGCAGTACACGGATCAGGGTCTGCAGGCCAAGACCAGCTACTGCTATCGGATCGCCGCCTTCAACGGCAACGGTACGACCACTTCCACAACCCTGAAGTGCGCGGCCACTCCGGAAGCCCCAGCGACCCCCGGCGACGAGCCGACCACCGACACAACGACCGACGACGGAGCGTGTTACGTCAACTGCGCCAGTCCCGCCCCCTACCGGGCATTCCCGAGCGCGGAGGGCTTCGGCGCCCAGACCCAAGGCGGCCGCGGGGGCCGGATCCTGCAGGTCACGACACTCGCCGACTACGATACCGACACTAACCCGCCCGAGGCGGTCATTCCGGGTAGCCTCCGCTGGGCACTGCAGGCCCAGACGGGACCACGAATCATCGTGTTTACCGTCGGCGGCACCATCTCGCTCAAGGGCACTCTGGACCTGGTGGGCGAAGCCGGCAGCTACGTGACCATCGCCGGCCAAACCGCACCCGGAGACGGCATTCAGCTCGGCGGATGGGGAATCCTGATCAAGAGCGGTGCTCACGACATCATCATTCGCCACCTGCGCGTCCGCCCGACCATGCCGTCGACCATCATCAACGACCCCTGCTACGTGGGCTTCCAGAAGAAAGCCCTGCAGATCTACGGCAAGGCCAACGTCGGAGACAGCCATGACATCATCCTCGACCATTGCTCGTTCGAGTGGGGACTCGACTCCTCCGTAGGCATCCGAGATGCGAGAAGGGTGACCATGCAATGGTGCATTATCGGGGAGGGTTCGGTATACGGTGATGCTCTCCCGGCCGGCGTCTATGCCGGCAATCCCGCGCTCGCTCGCCCCGGGACCCCCAGCCAGGGCATGACCGTGGACTCGCAGACCCGATACGACGACTTCCTGACCGTCCACCATTCACTGTTCATCCACAACAGCCACCGAAACATGGGTATGGGCTCGAACGGATGCGTGGTCGAGTTCATCAACAACTTCGTGTACAATCACAATGCCGGCGCCTTTGCCTCCCAGGTCAAGGGCATCAAGGAAACCACCCGGCTCAACTTCATCGGCAACTCCTATCTCAGCGGCCCCAGCCGTCCTGAGAAGTGGCATCAACGCCCGCTGGCACTCACCGAGTACAACGATGTGGAACACAATGAGAATGACACCCCGACCAGTCACTGCTTCTACGTGCAGGACAATCTGGACAACTACTTCCGCACCAGGACATCCGATCCCGAGTGGGCGGTGGCGGCCTGGGTCCATTGGCCGGGCTACGATACCCCGCCCGTGCCTCCGTACGTGAGCAGCTACTTCTTCAACCCGCTGCCCGAACTCTACCGAACCACCAGCCCGTTTGCCGGGGCAGCCGTTCCAGTCACCGTGCACGCGGCGAGCACGCTCGAATCCAGACTCGCCCCGGCAGTGGGCGCCACCCTGCCTCGCCGTGACTCGGTCGACAACCGCCTGATCAACGAGTGGCACACCAGAACCGGCGCCCAGGGTATTGGCGGCAACCAGCAAGAACCTGCATGGGATGTCAACGGCAAACTGATTCGTAGCGGCTGCGATCCTCTGCCCACGCTGAGTTCAGGCACGCCGCCGGCCGACACGGACCGCGACGGAATGTCCGACGACTGGGAGATCGCCCAAGGACTGAATCCCAACAGCGCGGCCGACGCCAAGGCGGACCCGGATAGCGACGGGTACACCAATATCGAGGAGTATCTCAACTACCTCGCCGGCGAGGAATAACCGAGTCGGCCCGATCGCAGCCGCGGCGGGCGCGCGGACCCACCGTTCGACTCGAAGCCGCCGTCCCTCAGGATCGGGCGGCGGGATCGGAGGTCAGATCGGCAACAACCTGCTCGATGGTGGAGAATGGGTAGCGGGAAAAGAGACGGCGGAGTTTGGAGAGGGTGTGCTTCCGCCAAAGGCGTTGATGATAGTTGAAGAAGGCGTAACTGAGCCGCTGCTTCAGGCCCATGCCCGGCAGCGGCTCGATCACGGGGTCGGTGATGACCTCGTAGGGATGCAGGTACACAACGGCCGGTAGCCCCTCAGCGTGCAGCCGCCGAAAGGCCGAATCAGTAAGCCATAGGGGAAAGTGCCGCAGGTAGCCCCCGCCGCAAACCGGCCAGCGCCGCCCCAGCCAGGTGACCGTGCTCATCGGCAGCTCCCACAGCGTCCGGCCGTCAGCAGCACGATACTGGTACAAGCCCCGAGACCCCGCCGGTATGCCGTAGCGCCGGCCCTGGAAGGGATAGATCGAAGAGTCGTATTTGAAGCCCAGATCAACCAGAATGTCGAGCGCCCAGAGCGTGGACTCGACGATCGAGAAGGCCACCGCGCGGTGAGCGTCGGCCGTCCGGCCGGCGATATCCTCGACCAGTTTCTTGGCCCGCTCGATCGACTGCCGAAACTGCGGCGGGCTCTGCCGGTAGATGTGCAAATGATAGTAGCCGTGGATCCCCAGGTGATGACCCTGGGCGGCAATCCGGCGAACCAGATCGGGGAAATGCTCCGCGATCTCGCCCAGAATGAAGAACGTCGCCTGGACCCGACATTCCGCCAGCAACTCCAGAACGCGATCCGTGGCCCGAACGGCCTCCTCCGCGGGGGGAACGATGCGATCCTGAAAATCCAGGGCAAGCTGGTCGTGGTAATCCTCCACGTCGACCGACATGACGTTCACGATCGTGTCCGTCTTCATCATCAGTGACGAGCCTGCTCCAGCCGGTAGCGGAACGCACGCTCCCGGGCGTTCAACATGATCAGCCCGTTCTCCAGAAGATAGCCGATCATAGGGCCGGGATCGCGGAGCGACCAGAGGTTGTCCGTGGTGCTGGGATCGAAGAAGTTGAAGAAGCTCGGCCTGGTCCTGAACCGCTGCCCCCTCGTGGTCAGGAACCAAAGCGCATCGCCGGCCAGAAAACGAAGATAGCGGTCGGTCTTATACTCGAGCACCGGCCGGACCTTCTCGCCGCAGGCCATGCGGTGGAGAATCTCCGGAAAATCGACACCGGCGATGGCACACATCCGGAAGCTCTCCGGGAACCGAGGGTTGATCTCCATGATCTTCGGCGCGTTGTCGCGCACGTCATGGATGAAGTCGAAATCGCACATCCCAAACCAGCCGATGCCGCGGGCCAGCCTGGCCGCGTGATCCAGCAGCTCCGGGTAGCGGACACTCTTGTTCAACACACTGGAGCCCCCGGCAGGCGGATAGTATCGAATCTTGTTGTAGGCCACTCCCGCCAGCAGCGTCCCGTCCCGGTCGAGAATGATGTCCGCCTTGTACTGCATGCCGGTGTGCGGGATGAGCTCCTGTACAAATGTCCGCCCGAAGGCCCGGAACACCTCGTCATACGTCCGAATCAGCTCGCCCTGGTCGTGAACGTAGTGAATGCCCCGGGCACCGTTCGCGACGGCCGGCTTCACCAGAACCGGGTACTCGACCTCGCGGGCGATCTGATCCAGAGCCCGCTCCTCGGGATACCAGGTGTTGGGCAGAGGCACGCCACAGCGGGCCGCCGCCTTCATGGTCTCAACCTTGTCTCGGCCGAGCCGAAACGTGTCGTAGGGCACGACCACGAACTTCGAATACCGCGCAAACTCATCCCGATGCTGGGAGACAAGGCCGGTCACGATATCACCAAGCGGCACGATCATCTCGAACCGCCGGCGCCGGACGAGCCTGAGCAGAAAGGCCAGGCAGGCATCCGGTTCGTGCACCTCGCTGGGCATGGCAATCCGCTCACGAACCGACCGAGAGTAGTACGACGCGCAGCAGCGCCTGCTGGACGCGGCCACCACCCGGAAGCCGCGGCGATGAAACGACTCGGCCACGGGCAGCGAGCTCTTGGCCTCGGCCTCGAACACCAGGATTTCAGGACGCTTGGACACGCGGGGCACGAACCTCTACCCGAGAAGCCAGAGAAGCAGGACAACCACCATGCTCGCCGCCAGTACCCCGGCGATCAGGACCATACGCCGCATGGACAGGTGCCCACCGGGAATGAACCGGAGAATGACCTTCCGAAGCGGCAGCCACCAGGCCGGCCCCAGAATCCGCCCGGGCAGCCGTTTGATGAACGAAAGCGGTCGGCGCTGGGCAATCCCCCACGGACTCATCGCGGTGACAAACTGACCAAGCGTGAACTCACCCTCAACATTGACTCGGTGCAGACCGTAGCGGTTCGAGCCCGGGCGGACAAAACCCGGGTTGGAGACCCACACCGCCCGGTAACCCACTTCCCGGGCTATCTGCATGACCTTCGCACTCCACCAGTTGCCCGGAATGGCGAGATACTCGACCGGACGAGAAAGAAGCTGCTCGAGCTCCCGCTTGGACCCGGCCAGTTCGCTGCGAATCTCATCCTCCGCCAGACCGCGGAGCGGCCGGTGAGTCACACTGTGCGATTCGAACTCGACGACACCCCCATCCAGAGCCTTCATCTCCTCTTCCGTCAGCCGGGGTTCGTATCCCGCGCCAACGTCGAATACGTAGGCGGATGGATCCGTGGTGACGAACACGGTGGCCTTGGCTCCGAAACGCGCCAGCAAGGGAGCGGCCAGCGAGGCGACACTCCGGCAACCGTCATCGAAGGTGATCAGCACCGCCCGCCGCGGCATGGGCAGTTCCCCGGCGGCGAACGCCCGCACCTGGCCGGCAGAGACGCACTCATACCCGGCCGACTTCAGGTATTCCAGCTGCGCCTCAAAAGCACCCACGGGCAGAGCGAAGACGCGCTCCGTACCCCAAACCGAGCGATGGGCCTCCCCAGGGCTCAGGCGATGGTACATGAGACATACGAGCCGCGGACTGCGAGCCTCCCACAGGCAGAGCCCGACCAGCCCGAGAACCGACAGGGCCAGAACCGATGCGAGAATGATGACTAAACCGTGAAGCATGCGGGCTCAGATCAGCACGGCGCTCCGGCGTCCTCGTCCCCTCAGCGAACCAGGAGGCGCCAGACGAACAAGACGCTGCCCAGGAGGTAGAGAAGCCCTCCGGCGACAATCGCCCCTTTCAGATTGCGCGTCTCAAACAACGGAAGCAGAGGGCCCCGGTACAGGATCTTCCGTACCCGGGCGGCAAACCGACCACCACCCAGCCGCTCAGGAATGCGCTTCATGTTCCCGGTGATGCGGAGCATGAGAGCACCACGCGGACTGAGGCAGCGGGAAAAGTCCGCCACGCTCATGTCGCGCTCGACCACGATCCGCGGCAGGGCCAGAAGATCGGACCAGCCGTTGACGCTCCCCTTGTTGTTGCAGCACGCTGTTCGGTATCCCGCCGTGCGGGTCAGCCGCTTGATCCGCCGGCTGTATCCGGCGCGCGGGATGGCAATGTGTTCGACCGGTCTGCCGGTGATCTCCGCAATGCGCCGGCGAGACTCCTCCAGTTCGCGCAACGCGGCCTCGTCGGCAAGATCGGCGAGGATGCAGTGCGTCACCGTGTGCGACTGAATGGACATTCCGCCGCCGGCCATCTCGCGCATCTGGTCCGGACTGAGAAAACCGTCCACCCCCTTGACCAGATTGCGGGTGTGCTCGTCCGGCTCCAAGGACACGAAGACCACACCCTTCTGGCCGAGACGCTTGAGCACCGGGAAGCCCATTGTGTAAGTGCTGAGATAGCCGTCATCAAACGTCACGATCACCGGCTTCGCCGGCAGCGGCATCTGACCGGCACGAACGCGCAGGTAGTCGTCCAAATCGAGGGTGACGTAGCCGGCGTCACGCAGGTACTGCATCTGCTCGGCAAACCGGGTGTCGTAACTGACCCAGATCATCTCCTTGTCCGGCACCAGCCCCTGCTCCACCGCCGCGCGGGAAATGAGGCGATGATACAGCAGGACGGGAACCCGGTCCCGTCGGTATTCGAGATAGAGGTAGCGCAGGACTTCGAGCACCGCCAGGAGCGGCACCACCATGAAGACGACAACGCCCGCGGCAGTCCATGGATCGATGTCCGCCAGAGGCAGACAGCATGCCGGCGAGGCCAGGTCGAGGATCAAGCTGGGACTCATTTGCAGGCTCCGGGGCTGATCGAGCGGAGCCGGCCGCGCCGCCTCCACCATGGTAGACTACGCGGGACGACAGGTCTCACGCAGAAATGCAACGATGCGCTTCGCGCACCCGAGACTGACTCGCGAATGGTTGGGCAGGTTGATGACTTCGCGGGCGGCTTTCTCGGCCTGCGGACACTGGCCGGGAACGTAGCCGAACACCTCCTGCGCGGTCAGTCGCGAGTGGAGCGGGCGTATGAACCAGTCACCAATCTCCACCCGGCGGGTGTCGGCGATACGCAGCACCTCGTCCTTGTTGCCCACCCGCACCGGCACGCGCAGAAGGGCGACTTCCGCGTCATGAACTGGAAGCGGTATCCGCCAGCACGCCTCGGTTAGCGCGCTCAGGTAGTATTCGGTCACCCTCCGGCGATGCTCGAGCGCCTCCGCAATCCGGCCCAGTTCGTGAAGCCCGGCAGCGGCCTGAACGGCACACATCCGCTTGAAGTACTCCGGACTCCAGCGCAGGTTCTCGACCTTCCCGGTGGAACCGGTGATGATGCCCCGGCGGGTCAGCCCGCGATACGCCTCGCGGGCGATGGCCGTAGTCCACGGGTAGACCAGCAGAGCGTGGAGGATGTTCTGCAGAGCCAGCTGGGCGGCGGATCTCCCGCTCGGGGAAACGGCCTCGGCGTCACGCAGCCGGCACACGCGATCGTGGAGGTCACGATCGCCACAGACCAGCAGACCGCCCAGCCCGGTGGTGTACGGCTTGCTCCACTGGGTGGAAAAGAAACCCGCCGCGCCAAAGGTGCCCACGTGGCGGCCGCCCAGACGCGTGCCCAGGGCATGGCAACAATCCTCGATGACCGGCAGACCCCGGGAACGGCAGAGTTCCATGACCCGATCCAGACCCGCACTCGGATACCCATACGTGTGCTGGATCACGACGGCTCTGGTGCCCGGCGTGATCGCGGCGGCCAACAGATCCGGATCGAGCGTGCAGTAAACGGGCTCGATATCCACGAAAACGGGCACGGCGCCAAGAAACCTCACCGCGGCCGGCACCGCCACGCAGGTGTAGCCGGGCATGACCACTTCATCGCCCGGCCCGATGCCCAGAGCCTTGAGGACCGCGAAAAACGCCACCCGCCCTTTCCAGAAGCCGGCGCAGCAGGCAGAGCCGACCCGTTCGGCAAAAGCCCTTTCGTAAGCCTCGATCGTCTCCCGCCCACCGCCGGGATTCGGCAAGAACAGATGTCTGACCAGGATACGTGTCTTGCTGAGCATCGGCCGGTCCTTGTCAGCGCGAAGGCTTCCATCGGGCGACACGCTCGCCTCGAAGGTACTTCGCCATCGCCACAATGTAGGCCAGGTTCACCGAGTTGTAGAAGACAAGCCCTGCGAGACTGGGCACCCGGATCCCCAGGTTGGAGGATACGTACCCGAACAGAGTCAATCCGTAGTAGGCGAGCTGAAGGCAGAAAAGGACTGCGTACACCCAGTGATAGGGAATCAGGATAGCGTTGATGATCAGAATCGGGATCATCAAAGGCCCGGTCAGCCACCTCAAGAACTTGTGCGACATCACCTGGAAACAGTAGAGAGGCGAACGCAGAACGGGAAAACGACGGAGAGCGTAGACCATGAAATCCAACGCCCGCATGCAGATCCGCACACGGGCTTCCCATTCGTCCTTCACCTGGGTGCGGGATTCCTCCCAAGTCACGGCTTCAGGCTCGAACGTGGTCCTCAACCCCTGCTGCGCGGTGTGGAACGGGTCCGACATGTCACCCGACGTGGTCGTCGGCAGGGGACGGAAAACGGCCTTGCGTATGGAGTGAATCGATCCCGGGGCGACGATCCCGCAGCCGAACGAGGCCTCCGCGCGGCGCAGACTGGTCACGAAACGCTGGTACACGCTGAATCCCTGGGCGGTCAGACTCTGGTCGTAACGGTACGCCACCCAGCCGGCTACACACCCGACCCGCGGGTCGGCATAGTGCTCCGCCATCTTGCGAATGGACTTCACGTTCCAGTGCCCGGTGGCATCCGAGAACGCCAGGATATCGCCGCCGGCCCGCTCCGCAGCCACGTTGAGCACCGCCGACTTCCCGAGATTGCCCTCGACCCGGAGAAGCTTGACCCCGCGCTCCGCGAAACCCCGAACAATATCGTCAGTCCGGTCGGTGGAGGCGTCCGAGACCACGAGAATCTCCAGCTTGTCACGCGGGTAGTCAAGGGTCAGGGAATTCTCCAGCTTGCTGGCGATCGACTTCTCCTCGTTGAACGCGGCGATGATCTGGGTCACGGTGGGCGTAACCGGTCCACGGACAAACCGCCCGGGGAAGACCTTGCTGAGCACGTACATCAGCAGGGGATAGACAACCATGGTGTAGATGGGGCACAGAATCAGCACCCATAGAATGACCTCGAGAATCCGCAAGGGCTATCTCCTCTGACACCGGGACCGGAACGCGACCTCCTCGAAGACGGCCGCCAACCGATCCATGTTCTTGGCCATGTTGCCGTCCTGGTCCACGCGGCGGGGATTCTCACGGAAAGCCCGCCGGCGAAGATCGCCGTCCGCCATCGCCGTGGCCAGAACCTCGGCCAGACTCTCCGGCCGGCCAGTCTCAAATAGCAAACCGTTGACACCGTGCTCGATCCAGGGCCCATTGGCCCGAATGCGCGACACGACCGGGAGTATTCCACTCGCCATGGCTTCGAGCAGGGACGAAGCCGTGCCGTCGCTCAGCGACGCGGAAATGTAGATGTCAGAGTCCCGAAACAACGCGGGCAACCGATCATGCGGCTGGTGCCCGAGGAAAGTGACCACGTCGGTCAACCCCAGCTCCGCCGCCAGCGCCTTGTGCATCTCGAGGCGAGTGCCGCCGCCGGCCATCGTGCAGGTAAACCGCCGGCCGGACGACCTCAACCGGGCCAGGGCGTGCAGGATGGTCGGGATGTCATAGACCCGCTGGTGCCTGCGAACACAGACCAGTCGAGTGGCGTCCTTCCGAGGCCCCTCCTCCCGCGGATGAAACTGCTCAACGTTGACCCCCACCGGAATCCGGAACAGCTTCCCGACCGGCACGCCCAGCCGCATCAGCTCGTTGTCCAATCCCTGGGATACGGTGTGGACCATGGCCGCCCGCCCGCAAACGAATCGCACCACGGCCTCGCGAAACCACTGCCTCGGCCCCGAACTCCCGGCGTGCTCAAACACGTCACCCCCGCGGGCGGCCACAATGACCGGTGACTTCGAGGACAATACCGCCGTCATCCCGTTTGACGTCAGGTAAGGCGCGTAGACCAGGTCCGGCCTGAACGCCCGGATGATCCTCCGCACCCGCGGCACGCGAGTCAGAAAAAGCCGCTTGTTCTTCCGGAAGTCAAACGGCTCGACACCCATGAACACCGTCTCGATCCCCTCAATTCGATCGGGCGCAAAGGTCACCACCAGGACCTCGTCCCCACGCGCCTTGAAATAGCGCGAGTAGTGCGGCGTCCAGGGAGCATCGCTGTGTGCCACCATCAGTAAGCGCATTGCAGCTCCAACTGCCACATGGGAATGTCGGTGCGGTCAAACCTGTGATTCGAGGTCAGAATGACCACGTCGGAAGCCATCATCACTCCCTTTCCGATGGTCACCGGACCGATCACCAGGGCATTGACCCCGATGCCCGAGTAGTCGCCGATCTCGAGCTGGCTCCCGTCACCAAAATAGGCCCCCTGCTCCACATTGATCTCCTTCCCCGCCCGCTTGAAGAGGCCCCGGCAGATCCACCGGCGGAAAACACGGATCCCACCACCGCCAAAGTGATTGGAGGAAGGAAGAAACCGGGCGAAACAGTAGGAGGCGGCAAGCCTGACCGCGCCCAAGATCCTCACCATCCCCCTCCTTCGCCCATGGCCGCGCTCTCCAGCTTGTCCGCCAGCCGCTTCATGTTGGCGTTCTGGTCGGCTCGCTCGCAGACCAGCCTGCGATTCCCCTCGAACGCCCGGCGCTGCAGCTCCTGATCCTCAATCGCCCGATCGAGAAGCTCCGCCAGCATGTCCGGCCGCTGAGTGTCGAACAGCAGTCCGGTGACACCGTGCTCCACCCACGGCGTGTTCGCCGGAATGCGCGAGATGACGGGAAGCAGCCCGACCGACATCGCCTCCAGCAGGGCCGAACTCGTGCCGTCGCTGAGCGTCGCGGAAATGTAGATGTCCGCCTGGCGAAGAAGCTCGGGCACCCGCTCGTGCGGGACCTCGCCGGTGAACCTCACCCGATCAAGAAGGCCAAGCTCCTCCGCACGCCTCTTGTGCGCTGCCCACAGCGTGCCCGTGCTCGCCATCACCCCGGTGAACTCCCGGCCGGCCGCCTTCAGACGGCCCAGGGCTTCGATCACCGTGATGTTGTCGTAGATTCCCTCGTGTTTCCGCACACAAATCAGCCGGGTGGCCGGATGACGCGGCATGTCCGCCGCCGGCGTGAATCGCTGCGAATCGATGCCAACTGGTATCTGGAATATCTTGCTGGCGTGCACGCCCAGCCGCAGCAGCTCGTCTTCGATCTCCTGCGAGACCGTGTGAATCATCACGCAGCGGTCGCAGACGAACCGGATCAGCTTCTCCCGCATGCCCCGCCGCCAGCCAACGCGACGCTCCTGCTCGAGCACGTCGCCTCCCCGCCCGGAGGTCACCGTCGGACCCTTCCAGGCCAGCACGGCGGTCAGACCGTTCGAGGCGATGAACGGGGCGTAAACCAGATCCGGCCTGAAACACCTGATGATCCGCCGCAGCCTCGGCACCCGCGTGACGTAGAGATGCTTGTTGGCGTGCTTGTCCCAGGGCTCCACGCCGATGAACTCCATGTCGACACCCTCGATCGGCTCCGGACTGAAACTGACCACCAGTGTCTTGTCTCCCCGGGCAGCGAAGTACCGCGCGTAGTGAGGCGTCCAGGGGTTGACGCTGTGGGATACGATCAGAAGACGCACACCATCCGCCTTCCAGATCCGATAATCGAGTCTCGAGCCCGCCGCCCCCCGACCCATGCCTCAGCACGGCCGCGCCGAATCTGCCAGACTCTCCACCAGGCTCAGATACGCCCGGTAGAGATGCTTCCGATCCCAACGCTCGACGGCCGACGCCCGTGCCGCCGCACGCATCGAAGCCAGCTTCGCCGGGTCCGCGGCCAGCTCGGCCAACGCCCGGCATGCGGCCTCCTCGTCGCCCGCCGCATAGGTCACGCCGGTTTCGGTCCTGGCGATCCACTCGGCACACTCGCCCGGAATCGTGTTCAGGACGGCCAATCCGGCCGCCCAGTAACCAAACACCTTGTTGGGGAAGAGGATCCTGGATTCCGGCCGGACAGCATTCCAGCCGATGTCGCACGCCTTCACCGTCGCCGCCCAGTCCGCCGCACCGACAAAATCAAGGAAACGAATACCCGGCACGCCTTCAATCATCGGCCGCAGTTCGGACACCAACTCGCCGCGCCCGTTGAAGATGACCTCCAGATGAGGATGGGCGCCGACCGCCCTCCGTGCCGCCCGCGCCGCGGTCAAGACGTCGTAGTTCCGCGAAAGACTGCCGCTGTAGATCACCCGAACTTGGCCTTCCGTCCGGGCAGGCAGCAGCGACCGGCCCGACGCGGCCGCCGCATCAAAGGCGGCCAGATCGATGCCCAGCGGAATGACCTCCTGCCGACAAGCCCCCCTGCCATACAGACTGGCCTGGTTCGCGTAGTCCCGGGCTACGCCTACCACCGCATCCGCGGCGGCAAAAGCCTCACGATTCGCCCGGATCCACGGACGAAACAGGAGCGGCCAGGCCCACCGGATGAGGGACGGCAGAAAACGCCGGCTGCTCTCGATCCAGATGTCCTGAACATCGACGATCAGCCGGGCACCGAGATCACGGGCCACTCGCCCCGCCGCCGCGGCCGACTCCATCGGCGGGTTGCTGGCTACGATGACCGCCGGAGCCGCAAACGCCGAGGACGCCCGGGAAAAACCATCCGCAAAGACCCGGTGCGACCGGAAACGGCTCAGGCTCACGTTCCGCTCATACCGCGGCGTTTCAACGAAACGAACCTCGATCCCCTCGCGACGACAGGCGTCAAGCAGCGGCCCCTGATCGAGCGGACTCTTGTATCGATGTGAGAACGACGCCGTCCACCAGGTCACCCCGTACCCGGCATCACGCAGCACACGAGCCAGCGAAGCATACCGGCCAGGCGGCTCGGGATCACCGGGCAGCGGGTCAAACGGGTTGACGATCCACACCCGTTTCCGGTCAGCGGGGCAATCGATGGCCTGAGTCCTCCTCGACCGGAACACGATCCTCCAGGCGCTTCCGCCCGGCCAGCTCCTCATAAATCTCGGACATCGTCTCCACGAGACGGTCCCATGAGAAATGCTCTTGAACATGCGCCCGAGCGGCCATCCCGATTTCCCGGCGGCACTCCGGCCGAGCCAGAAGATCGCCGATCGCCTCGGCCATGCCCGCGTCGTCGTCGCAGGACACCAGGATCCCAGCCCGCGGGTCAGAGATCATCTCCCGGGCCGAGGGAAAGTCCGTGCAGACCACCGGCAGCCCGGCCAGCATCGCCTCGAGAACCGCGTTCGGAAAGCCCTCCGAGTCCGACGTGAAGCAGAAGACATCGGCGCCGGCCAGAAGCGAGGGAACATCGTCGCGAAACCCGAGGAAGCGCATCCGGTGATCCAGCCCCGCGCCACGCACCTGCCGCTTGAGCACGTCCTCGTCCGGGCCGGTACCGACCACCGCGACCACCGCGTTCGACCCGCTCCGCTCCAGCCGCCCGACTACGCGAACCAGCATCGGGTAGTTCTTCGGAAAACCAAGACGCCCCACGGTCAACACGACCGCGGTGTCGGCGGCAAGACCGAGTTCCCGGCGCAGCGATGATCTGGCCGCTTCACGGTCCGGCAGCTCGAAACCCACCGCGTTGTGCACGATCCGGGTCTGCTCCGCAGGCAACCCGAAGTGCCGCTCCAGCGAGGAGGCAATGAACCGGCTGTTGGCCAGCCGCAGCGTGCGGCTCCTGAAAAACCACTCCGAAGCTCGATCGATCAAACCGGTCATGCGCACTTCGCCCCGTTCGCTCGCGATGATGCCGGACACGCCGCAGGTCACAGCGGCCAGGCGCCCCCAGAAATTGGCCGAGTACATCCAGGTATGGATGACGTCCGGCTCAACCTCCTTGACCACGCCGCGAAGCCGCTCGAAGAAACGCCAGACAGACATGGACGGCTTGCTGAAAAAATGCATCCGCACGCCGGCGCGGCGAAAGTCCTCCTCCAACTCATCAGCCTGCCGAACATACCAGCAGATCGCCGAGTCGAAACGTGCCCGATCCAGCCGCTGACAGAGCCCCAGGAGCTGAAGCTCACAGCCCCCCCGCCGGAGCTGACCGATCACGTGGAGGATGCGAATCTGCCGCATGAGATCGAATCGGCCACGACCACCGATTGCCCGATCGACCGGTTGGATCGAGACCGGCACCGGCACTCACACCAACGAATCCAGCGAGTCGTCGGGCCCCATCGTTCGATCAACGAACATCCGGAACCACAACTCCAGCCACAGCAGTAGCCAGAAACGAGTGCCGTGGCACGCCACGTGCGATTGATGCTCCTCCCACAACCGGGCGACGTAGCCATAGTCAAACAAACCCCGCGATCGGGCAGTCTTGCCAAGGATGATCTCGTGGGCCCGCCTGGCCCAGGCCCCTTCAAACCACCCGTCGATCGGAATCGAGAAGCCGTGCTTGCGGCGGAAAACGACTTCCTTCGGTACCCGTCTGGCCGCCAGTCGCTTCAACAGGTACTTCTTCTCCCACGGCCGCAGCTTGATCCCCGGCTTGAGCCGGGCCGCCCACTCCACCACCAGCTGATCCTGGAAAGGCGATCGGGCTTCAAGAGAACTCATCATCGTGGCAACGTCGACTTTGACGTTGTAGCAGAAGGGAAGGAGCACGTGCAGGTCGTCGAATAGGGCCCGATCCAGGGCGTTGTCCCCATCATAGCCTTTCATGACCTCCTCCGTGTAAGCCAGGAGGTTCTCGCGAGTGGCAAGCGGCCCCGCAGCCCCCGCCCAGATCCGGCCAAGATGGTGCAGGGCCCAGCTGCTCACGCCGCCCCAGGCGACCAGCGGGTCGGAATGAGCGTAACGCAGAAAGCGGGCCGCCATAGCCGCCGGAGCACGCGATTCCGAGTACATGTACCCCTTGACCCGGGAGAAGACCCGATTGAGCAGCGCGTCCGGGAGACACCACCCCACCAGATGGGCCAGGTGGTACCCGTGGTGCTGGCTGTAACCTGCGAAGGACTCGTCTCCGCCGTCACCGGTCAGCGCCACGGTCACGTGCTGCCGAGCACAATGAGCCACGTAGTAGGTCGGAATGGCCGCCGCGTCTCCAAATGGCTGCCCAAACGACCACACCAGCCGGGGCAGCAGCAACCAGGCGTCCGGAGATACCTGGAACTCGGTATGATCCGTGTTCCACCGGCCGGCCACGAGCCGGGCGAACGCTCGCTCATCATGATCCGGATCCTCAGTGCCGATGGCGAACGTGCGCACCCGACCCGGACTGGCCTCGGCCATCAGACTCACGATGTAACTGCTGTCCACCCCACCGCTCAGGAAAGCACCAAGCGGCACGTCGCTGACCAGGCGGCGCCGGACCGCGCTGGAAACCAGTTCCGAGGTCCGCTCCATGATGTCCGAGAACGAAGCCCGCACCTTGTCCGCAAAGGACAGACGCCAGTACCGCCGCTCCGCCCACCCGGCACGCGTCAAGGTGAGATAGTGAGCGGGTAGCAGCTGATACACGTCCTTGAACGCCGCCTCGCGGCCGGGCACGAATCGCCAGTAGAGATACCGCGCGATGGCCTCCATGCGCGGTTGCCAACCGGAAGGGGCAACGCTCCAGATCGACTTGACATCCGAACCGAAAAGGAACCGGCCTTCATGCCAGCCGTAGTACACCGGCTTCTTCCCCAGCCGGTCCCGGGCCAGGTGGAGCTCCTCGCGCCGCCCATCCCATAACGCCAAACCGAACATCCCGTTGATCCGCGTCAGCAGGCCCTCAATCCCCCACTGCTCATAGCCGTGAATGAGCACTTCCGAATCCGTGTCCGATACGAACCGGTGGCCGGCCGACTCCAACTCCGGCCGCAGTTCCTGGAAGTTGTAGATCTCTCCGTTGAAAACCATCCAGACAGTCTGATCTTCGTTGGCCATCGGTTGGTGACCGCGAGGCGACAGGTCGATGATGCTCAGGCGGCGATGCCCCAGCCCTGCGTGCGGCAGGACGACCGTCCCGGCATCGTCCGGCCCGCGAGGCAGCATCATGTCGCGCATCCGGTCAACGAGCTCGCCGCTGATCGGACGATCACTGTAGTCCACGATGCCGCAAATCCCGCACATGCCAATCCTCTCGCTTCATCGACCCGATGAGGAGTCCATCAACTCCTCATAGACGGATGCGGTCTCTCCAACCACTCTCTCCCAGCTGAAGCGTGCCGCGACATGGTCCCGGGCAGCGGCCCCCAGCCCCCGACAAAGCTCCGGAGCGGCCAGCAGCCTCCCAACCCCATCCGCCATCTTGTCCGCGTCCCCGCAGGGAACGAGCAGCGCGTGCTCCGGGCCCGGAATCACCTCCCCCGCCGACGCGAACTCCGTGCACACGACCGGTAAACCGGCCGCCATCGCCTCCAGCACCGCGTTGGGAAGCCCTTCGGAGTCGGAAGTGAATGCGAACACATCCGCCGCCGCAAGCAGCCGCGGAATGTCGGGCCGGTCGCCGAGAAAACGGATCCGGTGCTCCCAGCCCTCGCGCTGAAGCTGCCCGCGGAGCGACGCCTCCTCGGGCCCGCCCCCAGCAGCCAGAAAGTACGCCCGCTCGAACCGGCCGCACACCAGCTGGCCGACCCGGATGAACATCAGGTAGTTCTTCGGCCAGGTACAACGCCCCACCATCAGCACGAGCTGGCTGTCCGGGGGAAGACCGAGTTCGTCCCGGATCTCCCGTCGAGCCTGCTCCCGCTCCGGCAACGGCACCTGAACGGCATTGTAGATCACCCGCGTGCGAACGGCGGGCAAGCCGAAATGCTCCTCCAGCGACCGTGCCACCGCCAGGCTGTTGGCCAATCGCGTGGTTCGAGACGCCAGCAAGCGCTCGGCGATGCGCACGACCGCGTTGTCCATCGCGACCTCGCACCGGTCGCTCGCTACAATGCGCGGAGCCCGGCAGCTCATTGCCGCCAACCGTCCCCAGAAGTTGGCGGAGAACAGCCAAGTGTGCACGATGTCCGGCGAGGTCTCCTTGATCACTCGCCTGAGCCGCCCCAAAAACCGCAACAGAGACCCGCCGCTCTTGTCAATGAAGATGGGCTGCACCCCCGCTCGAGCGAACTCCTGGTCGAGCTCCTCGTCCATCCGGACAAACCAGCATACCGAGAGATCGAAGCGAGCCTTGTCAAGACGTTCGCACAGACCCAGCAGCTGCAATTCGCAACCGCCGCGTCGAATCTGACCAATGATGTGCAGAACCCGGATCCTACTCAAGGGCAAATCCATTCCTCACGACTCGCCTGACGATGACGCCGAGGCGGCTCAACCCCTTCTCGACTCGACCGCCGACTCAACCCTCGCCGCCCGCCGCGACGTCAAGGCCCTGATGAGATCCGGGAAACTCCGGCCGAGATGACCTTCCAGATAGCGAGCCTGAGCCTCCATCGTCTTGCCTCGAGCCCAGCGCAGACCACACCTGGCCAGGCCCTGCCGGAACACATCATCGGTCAAGATCCGTCGGATGGCGTCGGTCAGCGGCTCCACTTCCTTCGGTGGCACCAGAATGCCAGTCTCCGGCGGGACAAGGTCCGGAATCCCCCCAACCCGCGTGGCAACGATCGGCAATCCGTTGGCCGATGCTTCGATCACGACCTTAGGTACCCCCTCTGTGAAACTGGGGAGCACGAACAGATCATGCTCGCGATACACCCGCCAGAGCTGCTCGCCCATCGGTACATAACCCCGAAACGACACGGCATCCGCCAGTCCCAATTCACGGACCAGTACCTCGAACTCCCCGCGGTTGGGGCCCTCGCCGACCAGGGTCAGCACCGGCGTCAGGCCCTCGCCTCGCAGCAAGGCCAGGGCACGCAACAAGACCGCAATGCCCTTCAGATAGTCCAGCCGGCCGACGAACAGCAGTCGCGGGGATGCCGGCGATGGACCCAGCGTCTCCTCCGGGCGAACATCTTCCTCGCGGAAAGTGCTGTCCTCGCCTAGTACGACATTCCTGCCAGGTCGCTGGTAGGATTCGGCCAGCTTGCGGCCGTAGGCAAACACCAGATCGCTGCTGAGAATCCAGCGGAGCAGCGGACGATGAGCCAACACAAAGCCGCGAACCAGCCGGGGATGGCGCTCAGCCACTCGAGTGGCACCAAACTGGGCCTCCCAGTCGCCCACCATGGAGCAGAAGACCGGCTTCCTGAGCAGTCGGGCGAGGAGGAAACCGAAAACCTGGAGGTAGCCGGGGAACATCACGTGAACGATGTCCGATTTCCGGATCACCGCCAGAAGCGGCATCGAGTAACCGACGGGGTGTAGCAGCGATTGAAAGGTGTATCGCTGCCTGTAGGTGGGCAGTTCAGCCACCTGGGCTCGCGCAACCCTCAAAGGCGTTACGCCATCCGCGGGTATCTGGTGACGAACGGGAACAGCCACGATCACCCGGTCGAAGAGCTGAGCTAGCACCTCGATGTACCGGCCAAAACCACCCGTCGTGCAATACTGCCCGTCAACCCGATAGAACTGCTTGTGCGAGATGACGCAGCAGGTGCCGCCGAGGGCCGCCTCGGGCAAAGCCCTGGCAGAGCCATGCGGAGGGTCCGCCATCAACGACAGCTCCTTTGGACGGGGCCGATCACCATCTCCAGACGCGGCTCCCACAGGTCAGTACGCCGGAACCGGCGTGTAGGCCGGGGCTTCGTATGTCTCTTGAACCCATGGACGATAGGTGCGCTCCAGCCAGACAAGATACCCCAGAGAGGCGGCACTCACGACCCAGAAAAGCTTGTAGTTCACAAGGGTGGCCGCCACACCCCAGAAGAGCAACAACACCTGGAGAAGACACAGGCACCTCACCAAAACAAAGTCCACTCTTGGCAGCGGCAGCCTACTCACCGTTCGAATCCGCATCAGCAGAAGCAGCCACCCGCCATAGAACAGACCCCACCCGATGAAACCGGTGTTGGCCGCAAGCCCAAGGAAGGTGTTGTGCGGGCTTCTCAGGCTCGAGCCGCCCAGACGACCAAGTTCGTACGATACGCAATCGTACCCCACGCCCAGCATCGGATTGTGGAGGGCCACTTCGAGCGACTTCCGCATGAACGCCGCACGGGCACCCGCACTGGATTCCATGCGGCTGCTGGACGCGGTACCCAACATGGTCTCCATCCGCTTCCAGAACGGCGTCGTCGACATGTACAGAATCGCCGCGGCGAGCACGCCGCCGATCACGATCGCCCAGACGACCTTGCCGCCCGGCCGCGTACTGATCCTCCGAAGAACATACCAATACAGGGCCACAATGAGGAGGAATAAGCCGATCATGGCCTGCCTGGAGCCGGTCAGGCCGATGGTCACCACGATGAAGCCCAGGCCCGCGATGAGGATGACTCTGGCCAACTTGCTCCGGCTGATCAGGAGGAGCGAAGCACCCGACCAGAGGGCCAGGCAACACAGCTTCCCAAGACCATTCGGGTTGCCAAAGAGCCCCTGAATGCGCTGTTCTCTTCCACCCGCATCCGTGGCCACCTCCACCCCTCGAGCCAGACCCGAAGCTCCACCCAGTGAGGCTGCGATGGTGGTCACGACAACAGCGGTCACCAGCCAGAGAAACGTCCGTCGCCCGTTGACCGCGTTGGCTACCACAAACGCCATCGGCAACAACTTGAGGAGCGTCTTCAGGCCGTCCGAAGCGACCTGATGCTGTGAGGCACCGGGATAGCCCAGCAGGGCCCATGCGCAGAAACCGCTGGCCATCAGCATCTCCCGGGTAAATACCACCGGAACGCGACTGGCAAAAATCGAGATCACGATCATCACACCCAGCAGGCCGACGATCCCCTGCGAGAGATACCCCAGCTGGGTCGCAATCGACGCATTGCCCCAGTAACTGATCAGGCCGGTGCAGAAGAAGATGATCGCGAGCATCGGACCCCGAATGCCCGCCGGCGGGTTATGGACGCTTGCATCCTCCTGTACCTCCTGCAGGTATCCCCCTTGGAGAAGACTCGGATCAGCGGTTATCTGAGACACCACGCGACTCCTTCACTTGGCGGGACCATCCATCAAAGACGCGAGCAGGTCGGCCAGCCTGCGGCTGATCGAGCGGGATTCGTACGCCCGAACCCGCCCCTCGTCGCGGCGGGACGCCAGACGACCCCAGACAAGATCACGCAGACAGTCGGCCAGACCCTCAACATCATTCAAGGCCACAACACGCCCTGCGCCGGTCTCACGGATCACATCGGCCGCAGCGCAATCAGGCGCCCCGGCCATGATCACCGGCCGCCCTGCGCCCAGGTACTCATAGAGTTTACCCGGAATGCTTGTCTCGTGCCCCGACCCCACGATCAGCAGCAACGCCCCCGCCCCCTTGACTGCGGAAAGCACTTCCTTGTGGCTCCGCGAACCACGAAACTCAACCATGTCCGCGACCCCCCCGGCCACCGCGGCCTCGTGCTCCTCCGGGCCGCCCGGACCGTAGCTGACATACCGGAAACTCGCCGGAGAAAGCACGCCAGCCCTGTAGAGAAGACTCATCGCCTCAATGAGCCAGCGGGCTGTCCGGTTGCCGCCGCTCAGGCCGCCGTGAACCAGAACCGTCCGGTCAAACGGCTCCGGTTGCACGTCCGCAAACTCCTCCGGATCATACCCATTGGTCAACACCGCCCAACGGTCCTCCGGCAAGTCGGGATAGAGACGACGATATGCCCGATGGCAGAGCTCAGAGTTGAGCACGACGCGGTCGGCCAACGCAAAGGCCTCGCCCTCCATCCGCCTCTCATGCTTGAGCCGCCAGCGGTCGCGCCCCTCATACCGCAGATCACCAGTCGTCCACGGATCACGAAGATCGAGTACAACCGGAACGCCAAAGACCTTCTTCAGTCTCGGCACGATTCGGAAGTAGCTGAACGGCGGACCGGTGATCCACACCACATCGACCCGCCGGCTCGCAAACACCCGGGCACAGGCTCGAAACAGCCTCCCTGCACCCAGAACCCGGCTGTCCGGCAGCAGGACCTTGTCCATCAGGCGCGACAGGACTCTGGCCGGCTTGCGCGTGAGCCTGCCCACCAGATCTCGGCGCAGTGTAACCCACCGACGAAGGTGCTCGGCCGGATCGCCACAGCCGAATCGCACCACCTCCGTGGCCGGATCGATCTGCCCGATCAGCGTTTCGTCAAGTCCAGGATGGCACCCCGCCCGGGGCGTCACGACCACGCACTTCCACCCCAGCTCGGGGAGAAAACGGGTGAACCGAACCACCCGAAACGTGCCCGCCGCCTGGCGGGGAGGGAACGCCTGGGACAACATGAGCACAGCCCGCGTCCCCACGGCAGTCGCGGAACTCACCATCCGTGCTCCCCTCTCGTCATCCGCTGCCCCCGGCCGTGAATCGCGAACCCGACTACCGGATCATCTCGACGCAATCTCACTTCAGGATCCTGGCGTAGAGCGACTTGAGCTTGGCGGCTTCGACGTCGAGCGAGAAACGCTCCCGCACCATGGCTGCACCGGCCGTATTAACCCCTCGCCGCTCCAGAATCTCGGCCAGCGACGCCTTCGCTTCTTCAAAAGAGCCGGCCCGATGGCAGCACTCCAGCGGCTGGTTGTAAATCACGTACCGACCGCGGGCCAGCATCTCGAGAACCATCGCCGACAGGCTGTCATGAAGAGGCATACGAATCAGAACCGTCGAGACCCGGTAGGCCTCTTCCATGTCTCCCAGGAAGCCGAGAAACTCGACGTTCGGCGGAGCATCTACGCCTCGGCCACCGGCTCCGACAATCCGAAACTTCACTCCAGGGAAAGCCCGAGCCAGGTCAAATACCAGCGGTCCCTGGTAGAAGGCGAACTTCTCGTCACTCCAGTAGCTGAGCACCGCCGGTTCGGCGGGCAGATCCGCCACCGTCGCCTCGATCTTCGCAGGCAGCAGCCGGACAACCGCAGCGGCAACACCTGCCGCGGCCAGCTCCTCCGCCAGCTGCGGCGAGTCGGCACAATGAGCCGCAGCCCACCGGCCCGCTGCCCGGCGGCCCAACACCCGATCCAGACTGATCACCCGACTTCGCTTGAACGCGAGCAGGTCGCTCCCAATCCAGTGCCAGACCACCGGGCGACCGGTCATTCGCAGCCCCGCCGCGGTCCGCCAGACCGTCGGACCACCGACATGGTGTACCGCTCCCAACCGGCGCCAGGTGCGGCCGCCCAGCCACCTCACCAGGCCACCACGACCGGCCGGCACCACCTCCTCGGGAGCAAACCCCGCCCGGCGGAGCAACTCCGTCGCCACGCGCCGCCAGTACGGGAGCCCCATGACACCAATTCGTGCCACTTCCACTTCCGTTCGTGCTTCCACGAACACCGCTCCGTCGACCGTCACGCTTCAGCGGCCGCGGGACGCCGCCGAATGCGACTCACTAACTTGCCCAGGACTTCCCACCCCGTCCGCCACACCAGGACCAGATCCGCTCGCCCGGGCCACAGTTCATGGATCGCCCGGCCCGACTCCCGAACGTAGAACCTGATCCACAACATCATCGCGACGAGATAACTGAGACTCGCGGCGATCGCCGATCCGCAGATCCCAAGAACCGGTATCAGCGAGAGATTGAGCGTCACGCTCACCGCCAGTGTCACCCAGGCCACGGTCATGTTGTACCGGGGCTTCTGCCGCGTGAGCAGATCGCTCGCGAGGATCGATGCCCCACCCAGAATGGCTACACCCGGCAGAAGAAGTAGAAATGGAGGTATCGACCCCAGGAACTCCCAGCCGAACAGCAGAACGATTCCCGGCCCGCCCACGAACGCAGTCCCGACCATCGCCGCCGCCGAAGCAATCACCGTCATCCGAAATACCGCGGGAACCTGTTGACGGCGCGTCTCCAACTCGTTGGCCAGCCGAGGCAGGAAAGCCGTCGATATCGAACTCGGAAGTACCTTCAGATGCTCAGCCACGCCGACAGCCTGGGTGTACAACCCCAGTTGAAACTCATCAACCATGTATCCCTGAATACCCTGATCGATCCGGTAGACGAGAAAGCCGGCAAACGTCGCCAGACAGATGGGCCAGCCGAAACGAAGACTCTTCATTAACATCTCGCGGTCCCACCACCGGCTTCGCCAGTCAATGTCCTTCCGCAGGCATAACACCGTCAGGCCGCCACCAATGAGCGACGCCACCACATTCACCCATACCGCCGCCAGAACACCGTGCCGCAAAACCACCAGGAACAGGAACAGGAGCACCAGCAGCACCAGTCCGTTGACGATCCGCAACATCGCCGCGGTCACCACCCTTCCCGAACCGCGAAGCAGGCCGAACATGAGCGTGTTGAACATGGTCATCGGGGCGATGAAACACATCGCCCAGATGATCGGCTGATCGAGCAGGGCGAACTTCCCGCGGGGAACGGGCAGCCACCAGAAATAGGCTCCTATGACCAGCGAACTGACTACGGCACCGACAGCGGTGAAGAACAGGGAGTGAAAGAAAAGGACCGTTCTGGCTTCTTTGTACAAGCCGGCAAACGTGTTGTTGACGACCTCTTGCCCCAACAAGGCGAACGTGCTCGTGATGGTCGGAATCAGGAAGGCCATGGCCAGCAGGCCCCGGCCCGCCGGACCCAGCGCGCGCGACGTGATCGTCGCCGTCCCGAGCATGATCACGATCAGGGCCAGATTGCCCACGAACGTCGCACTGATGTCCCGCTTCAACATGCGAATGGCCAGTTCAAGACCGGAGAACCCGCCGCAGCAGGGCCGCCCTCCGTCACCCCTGCCCCCCCTCGCCCGGCACCTTGCGGCAGCCGATCACCCGCGCCGGAACACCTACCACAATCGCGTTCGCCGGAACGTCCCGGGTAACCACCGCTCGAGCTCCAACGACCGCCCCGTCGCCAATCGTCACCCCCGGCAGCACCGAACACCCCGCCCCAATCCACACATCACCGCCGATCCGCACGGCCTCGGACTCCAGAGCCTGCTCACGAATCAGCCGCCCCGCCGCAACACCATGATTGACGTCGGTGATGTGACAGCCCGGCGCGATCAGACAGTCATCACCGATGCGAACCGATCGGTGAGCCAGAATGATCGATCCCCGCCCCAGATAGGTCCGGCTGCCCACCACAAGCTCACCCTCCGGCCAAACGCTCACGTAACAGTCTCGCCCCACGTGAACCTGGTCGCCAAACCGCGTCCGCTCGGGATGGGTAATCTCGACACCGCACTCCAGCATCAGCCCCTCGCCGAAAACCAGTCCCCGTCGGCGAAGAGCACCGATGCGGACGTGATCACGTAGCGAACACACCCAGCCTGAGATTCGATCCAGGATGCTCATGGATTCACCGCTAGGCCGAGCCCCTCAGGACCAGTGAAAGCCTCACCGGGCGGAACGCGCCATCACCAGCAGATCTCGCCGCGGCCGGCCACCCCAACAACGCGCCGCCCCAACGCCCTGCCCCAACCACCTCATGATCCCCTCATCCAGCAGACAAACTCCGCCAGCCCCGCCGCCAGTCCCGTCTTCGGCTCAAAACCCAACTCCGCCCGCGCCAGACTCACGTCCGCAAAGGTGCGCTCAACATCACCCGGTTGAGTGGGCAAGCGATTGATCAGCGCCTTCTTCCCCAAAGCCGCCTCCAATACCCGGATCAGATCAGACAGCGATACCGGGCTCGAGTTCCCCAGGTTGTAGATGTGATATCCCTTCGCCCGCTCCAACGCCGCCACGATACCCGCCACAATGTCCGCAATGAAGGTGTAATCCCTCATCATCGAACCATCCCCAAACACCGGTATCGGCTTGCCCTGCTCGATCAACCGCCCAAACTTGTGGATCGCCAGATCCGGCCGCTGCCGCGGACCATACACAGTGAAGAAACGCAGACACGTCACCGCCATGCCGTGCAGGTGATGATACGTGTGGCAGATCAACTCGCCGGCCTTCTTCGTCGCGGCGTAAGGCGAGATCGGATGATCCACATTGTCCGATTCGCTGAACGGGACCTTCCTGTTGTTGCCGTAAACGCTCGAGCTACTCGCAAAGATGAATCGGCCGACCGCGTGCTTCCGCGCCCCCTCCAGCAACACACCAGTCCCCTGGATGTTCACGTCCTGGTAGAGCAGAGGCTCTTCAATGGACGGCCGCACCCCCGCCCGGGCGGCCAAGTGCACCACCGCGTCCACCCCCCCGCCTAAGGCGGCATCGACCGCCACCCCGTCCCGGATGTCCCCCTCAACCAGCTTGAAACCCTCCCGACCAAGACAGTCGGACACGTTCCGCCACTTCACCGCCGGATCATAGAAGCGGTCAAACGAGTCCAACCCGGTCACCCGCCAGCCACCTTCCAGCAGGGCTTCACACAGATGCGAGCCGATGAAACCGGCCGCACCAGTAACCACAACGTGTCTCATCAACGGTATCCGACTCCCCGCCCTGCCTAGACTCCGTCCCCGTCGGCCACCGTAGCGCCCGACTTGGCCGCACCAGTAACCACAACGTGTCTCATCAACGGTATCCGACTCCCCGCCCTGCCTAGACTCCGTCCCCGTCGGCCACCGTAGCGCCCGACTTATCGGACCAGCCCGATCGAGGGCCAAATCGCCGCAAACACGGCAATGACAATATGATATCGGTCCGCCAGAACCCCGCACAGGAGTTGGGGATCGGTTTTGGGTAGAGTTTTCCGGCTTGTCCGAACGCCCGGCCTTCGCTAGCGCCGACGGGATGCCGACCGGCCTGCAGCCCCAGCGCCGATGGGCGGGTCGATCTTCTCCACATCCTCAGCGCTGATCTCGACATGAACGCTCTGACCCAGCGTGGTCACATTCAGGTGAAGCCGCCACCGGTCAGCCCGACGCGTGACAACCCCCTCCAGACCCCGAAGCGGTCCGGTAATAATCCGAACCCAATCCCCAACCTCCAATCGGCTGGACACACTGAAATCACTCGTGTGCGCCAGCAAGTGATGAACCTGCCGCAGTTCGGCCACAAGCTGCCCTTGGTCCGGAACATTCAGAACCTGAGCAATGCGGTTTGTACGTAACGCCAGGTATCGCTGTTCCTCGTCGGCCAGAAAAAACACATACCCCGGAAACACCGGAACCATGCTCCGGGACACACGCCGCGTCACCGCGCTTCGGGTCACCCGCTCCGTCAGCGGCAAATAGCTGAAAATCTGCATCCGGCCCATTTCCTCGGCCAGGATCTTCTCATTCCGTGAACGAGTGTGCGCCACGTACCAGCGACCTTCGCCTTCCGAAGGCACGACCAGCCGCGACTCCGGCACAATCAAACTGCTTTCCGAACCAAGCCCATCTGCCAACGTCGTCACTCCTGACTCACCACATACGACCGCGGCTGACGTATTTCCGTCAGGCCGATGCTCTCCCGTTGCCCAAACTGGGCCGCCAGTACAGCCGGAATATCACCAGACTCGCCAGCAATCCGCCCAAGTCGCACACAAAGTCTACAACGTCCGGCGTCCGCCCCACAACCGCCTGTGTACACTCGTCAAACGCGGCCCAGACGATCCCGCCCGCCAACACCCACCCGATCACCCATCGGCTGACCGCGCGCCGACTCACCAGAAAGATCAGCCACCACAGAAAACCCCAGACGGCGTACAGGCCGAAGTGCACCAACCGATCGAACCCCGGAAACGGCCAGCCGCTTTCCGGCCTGAAACGGTCCACGTCCGGCCAATGCGTCGCACAGAACATGAGAACCCAGTAGCCAATCAGCGTTCTCCGCAGCGTCCGCAACGAAGGTAAACGCCGCCCGAGCGGCCGCGTCCTCTCAAGCACACGCGAGGCCGCCTCACCTCCGGTCACAACCTTACCTTCGTCCTCAGCCACGCTCATCGACCTTGATCCTCAACTACGCTCATCGGCCGCCCCACTCGCTGGAGCAGACCCACCGCCGTTCGGATCGTCCCATCGAAGCCTGTAGACCTCGATCGGCCCAAAGTCCGGGTCACGAAACGAAGCCACCAGACTCCCCCGTTGCCGGCAGACCTGGTCGACGATGTAGTCGGGCCGCCACGCCGGCATCGACGTCGGAGGCACATCAATCCCCCGACTCGCCTCGAACTTCCAGGCCGTGCGGACCGCGTAGTCAAAACCATGACGCCCCACGTCCTCTACCGTCGCTTGCCAGCGATAGTCGAGCGGGTACGGACCATATCGAAAACGACCCTCCTGTACCAGCCAGAATAGCTGCTCACCGTACACCTTCGCTTCAGGCCCGGTCATCGCCGATATCCTCGCCGCCACGCGATCCAGATCCGCGTTCCGAACACGGCAGATCATCAGCCCGATACCGGCCGCGCTCATGCCGACATACAGGACCACGACCCCCGCCACGAGGCCCAGCCGCCACCGACCGGCCCATCGGTCGCCCGCCCGCCGCCCCGCCAGGAGGCGCTCACCCATCCGCACCGCAAGCGCCGCCATCAGCGGAATAAGACCCGCCAGATACCGCGATGTGTTGTTCACCGTCGTGAACGGCATGGCCACCGCAAACAGCACGATGCATGTCGCCATGGCTTTGTCCCGTCGCGTCGAGCACACCCATCCCGCCAACCAGGCAATCACGATCACCGCCCCCAGCGGAGCGCCCTTGGGCCACTGCAGAAAATGCCTCCACCGCTGCAACTCACCCGTCACGATGACCGACAAACCGGTCGAAACCACCGGTTTCCCGCCGCGCATCTGCTCAAAAAACCGAACCTCAGGATCCTGCGCCGCCCAGAGCACATACCCCACATAGGGCAACAGGGTGACCAGGAAAGCAGGAAGACCCCAAATCACCAGGGCGCGAAACCGCGTCGGCCTCATCCAGCACAACACGCCACCGATCAGAGCCGCCACCAGCACGAGTCCCGTCGGATGAGCCAGGGCGGCCAGGGCGGCCGTCACCCCCGCACCCACCGCCGCAAACCGCGGCCGCCGATCCGCCCTGCCAACCCATACCCACAAGGCCGACCATGCGAGGGCAATCACGAAAATGTCCGGCCGCACCCGCCGGCTCAACTCGAAGAACCATGGATGCATCAGCGTGAATAAGGCCACCCACAACGCCGGCCGCCGCCCCAGCCAGGCACGCATGACTCCGTAGACGGCCGCCACCGCCACCATCCCCATCAACACCGAGGCCACTCGGCTGGCATACAAACCAAATCCAAAAACGCGGTATATCCCCGCCAACAGCAGCGGCTGAATCACCTGGTTCTGCACAAAATGGACGTGCAGCCCCCCCCAGCCTTCAATGATCCCGTGCCGAAGCGAGCCGTCGTAGGCCAGACAGTAGCCCAGCGAGGCTTCCCAGGCGTCATCGTTGTAGACCCGGGGAACCGTCTTGAGGCAGACCAGCCCCAGCGTAAGCTGGACGACAACCAGCAGGGCCACATCCCGCGCCCATGTCCCGGTCGCGACCCGTTCCTCGCCAGTCGGTGGAAAATCCTCGGACATGATCACTTGGCGGCTAAGCCCAGATTCTGCAGCACCTCGCGCGTCGAATGCACCCGGTTCAGCGTGTAAAAGTGGAAGCCCGGCACGCCGTAGGCGATCAACTCCTGGCACATCTTCGTCGCCACCTCGACACCGTATTCCCGTGAGGCCGTGTGATCGTCACCAAACGAGTCCAGCTTCCTGCCGACCTCGGCCGGTACCTTCGCCCCGCACAGACTGCAGAAACGGCGGATCTGCGGACCACTCAGAATGGGCAGAATCCCGGGCACAACTGGCACCTGCACACCCATCTTGTTCTTGAGATACTGATCGAACTCGAAGAAGTCCCGGTTGTCATAAAACAGCTGCGTAATGACCAGCCCCGCCCCGGCTTCGACCTTCTCCGCGCAGCGCCGCCAGTCCTCGCACTTGTCCAGGCACTCCGGGTGCCCTTCCGGATAGCCGGCCACGGCCACATCCAGGCCGCCGCGCCTGCTCAGGTAGGCCACCAGGTCCGCCGCATACCTCAAACCGGCCGGGCTGGGCACGAAGCCTGGGTCGTCCTTGGGCGGATCACCCCGCAGGGCAACCACATTCGTGATGCCCTGTTCGTCAATGTGATCCAGAAAGGTGTCGATCTCCTCGGTCGTGGCCCCTACACACGTCAGATGACTGGCGACTTCCAGGTCCGTTTCCCGCTTGATACGCGTGATCGTCTCAAGCGTCTTGGCCTTGGTCGCTCCACCCGCTCCGTACGTGCAGGTCACAAAGGCCGGCCCCAGCTTGATCAGGGCGGGCAACCCCTGCCCAAACAGCTTCGCCTCCCCGTCGCTGTCCTTCGGCGGAAACAACTCGAACGAAATCGTAATCCCACCTCGCCGGTGGGCGTCGGACATCCTCACCTTCTGACTCCATCTGGTCAAACCCGGGGCTCAACCCACCGGTCAAGCCCCTCCCCATCTATCGGCCATAACGGCAAGGCCAACCAATGATTGGGCCCGAGTTTACGCTGCATGCCACGGCCGAACAAGCGAGGGCCAAGCCGCCCTTGCCCGCACGCCAGGATGTACCCACGGCTCCTGCCATCTCCCTTCCCCGCCCGGGGCTGAACGGAGGTGCGGCCACAGGACAGACACCTCCGCCCCCATCAGGAGTGATCCGACCGCCTCTCCGCCTGGCTGGCCCGGGCCTCTACTTCTTTTGGGCGTTTATGGGAGGTATTACTTTGAAGACGGCGCCTTCCAGTTCCTGAGTCTTTTGCGCGGGCGACGGGCCCGGCAAGGCCGGCGCCGCGGGCAGGGGCGGGGACTTCAGGGCAGGCAAGCCGCCCGGAGGAGCCGGCACCGCGGGCAGAGCGGGAGTCTTCAGAGCCGGCATGCCTGGAGAAACCGACGCCGCAGGCGGGGCCGGCACGCCAGTCAAGGACTGACCGACCGGGGTCGCAGGCAGAGCGTTGGGAATAGGCACGCTCAGGGCAGACGCAGCCTTGCCGGGAGCGGTCGGGGGAGCCAGCTCCGCCGCCGGCATGGTCGCCGCCACCGCCAGCGGAGCTCCCACCGCCTGTTCCAGGTCACCGATCGCCGTGGTCGCGTTGCCCCGGGCCTGCAGATGCTGATGACGAACATCGAACAGAGTCCGCTGGGCATCCAGCAACGTCACCGCCGGGGTCTTCCCAGCCTGGTAATCCGCTTCCGCACCCCTGAGATTCAGCTCCGCCTGCGGAAGCAGCTTGTCCCGGTAGAACGCCAGGTTTCGCGAGGCCAACTCGGCCCGGTCGTGCTGCATCGCGATGTCATGGCCCACGTTGGTCTCGAGCAGCTCACGCTGCTTGACCGCCTGCTCATGGAGCAGCTTGGCCTTCGAAACCTGAGCTAGGTTCTGATCAAAGATCGGCAGCGTGACCGCCAGCAGTGGACCCAGGGCCGCCTCCTCCTCGGGTTCGGCAGTCGCGGTCAGACCACCCAGCGGCAACGCGGCACCCGCACCCCCGGTTATGCTGCTGAGCACCCGCGAACGCACATTCGTCCTCACCGTATCCCGAATCGTCGCCAACCGACTCTTGCTGGTCTCCTCGATCTGCGGTTCGCGCTCCATGTCCATGCCCAGATTGAACGCCGGAATCACCTTGGCATACTCGGCTTTGATCTGGGCCTGAGTCGCCGCCTCGGCCTTCGAGGCCGCCTGAAGATCCACGCGCTTCACACGGGCCACTGCAATGGCTTTGTCGGTAGGAAGCGGAACCGAACCCGCATCACGCAACCGATCCGTCAGCCGGACGTGATCCGGCAACGTCGCCAGACTGAGCAACTTGGCCAACTGGTGGCGCCTCACCGCCACCTCGGACGTCGCTTCCTGCGCGGCCAGCTCCGCCTGCATCGCGTCGCCACGCACCATGTCCACATCCAAGGGCGACGCAGCCGGGCTTCGCCGCCCGCGGACCACGGCCACCGAGGCGTTCGCCTGCTGGGCATTCCGGCTCGCCAGGTCGGCTCTGTCCTCCGCCGTCACCGCATCCTGATAGGCCCGCCGGACGTTGCCGGCCACGCTGCTGCCCACCCCGGCCACACGCAAAACGGCTTGCTCGACCAGACCCTCCGCCACCTTCTTGCGGATCGGAATCTGCCAGATGTCAGCGATGTTCTGCGAGAAAGCACCCAGAATGTCCGTCGAACCACCACCACTTGGAAAACGCAACGCCGTGCTGATGGTCGGGTTCGCCAGCAGACCCGATTGCACCCAATCGGCCCGCGCCACCCCAATGTCGTAGAACGCCGCCTGCAGCTCCCGGTTGTTGAGCAACGCAATGCGAACCGCTTCCTCCTGCCCCAGCCCCTCCGCCAGGAAGGCCTGTATCTCTTCCTCGGTCAGCCCGGGCTCCGCTGGCGAGTAGACCCCGTCCTGCCCGGCGCTGGCCTTGATCAGATCGCCAGCCCGGGCGTAGTCAGGTTTCGGGTCCACCTGTGAACAGCCGAAACAGCACAGCACCATCGCGACACTGCAGGCCGCTCCGAGATACTTCGCCGCGGGCACGAAGACTCCACAACCACCTTCCTGAACACCATGCTTCATGGAAGCCACTCCTCGTTCTCGCCTCGACAGAAAACGCCGCGCTACCGCACGCACGCCACGGCCACCCGATGAGGACCCGGCAGCACGCCACCCTCGCCTCATCCGCAAAACCAAACGCCAACCACCGGCCTTCGGCCAGCCCTCGCGGGTCGTCGCCGGGCCTCTGTGAGCAACCCCCACCTGCCCCGCCGATTCTCCTGGATCCGGGTACATCGAAGGAAAGCAGGATCCCTAACCTATCACAGCCTGCCTGCCGGTCAAGAGGTCGCAAGTTCAAATCTTGTCGCCCCGATTACACAACTAACGGCACAACAAACACTTACGCACCGTCAGAGGAACTCGCCGTCGTTGGTGCGATGGGTGTGGTTGCGGAGCAGGGCATTGAGCCGCTCGACGGTGTGCTCCGTGGCCATGGCGATGGCCAAGACCAGCCCCCAGAAGTGCGGCCAAGCCCGTTTGCCCAGAGATTGACGATGCGGCCGGAAAAAGGATTGACAAATACCAGGGATGCGGTCGATAGTGAACATAGCGGTGTTCTCCGGTGCGTTGCTGCATACAACAGTCATCGGCAAGTAACACCGCTTTTTGTTTGCGCCAAGCCGCATCAGCCACCGAATCGGTCCGTTTGAGTATCTAAATACGAAACGGCTGGCGCCGTTCATGGAGTCGGCGGGCATCTAGTTACTCAGACTGAGCGCTTTTCGTCATGGTGATGGCAGGCGCAATCGAAAAGGCCCTTCTTGAGCCGATGAATGTGGTGCATTGCGTCACATGCATCGCTCACAAGGACCTTGCCATGATCATCGGCCATTGCCCACGTTTTGTCCAACGATTCTTGAACGCCGGGCCATCCGGCCTGTCGAAACCTCAACAGACGCACCTGTGGCGCATCGTCCTGGCCATGGCGGTCGGTTGCAGCCGAGCCAAGTTGAGCCATCTGGCCGCGATGATCCTCGGTGGCCGCCACCGAACGCGGCTTGGCGGCTTCTTCCGGGACGCCGATTGGGACGCTCCGCAACTCCTTCGCCAACAAAGCGTGGCGATCCTGGGTTGGATGCGTCCCTGTCGCGGCGAGACGATCGAACTGCTCATCGACGACACCCGGGTCGCCAAGCGCGGCCGGCAGATGGCGGCTCACTACCCATCTCAACGGCAGGGTGGCCCTTTCTTGTTCAGTGAAGGGGCATCATGAACACCCCGAAAAATGGCAAAAGTCGAGCTAAGAAACGAGGCCGAAAAGTTGCCCCGACATGCATGGGAGGACCCATTTCAGCCCTCTGGACCGGAAAGACGCTGGAAATGAGATAGGCGGGGGGGGGGCAGGTATAATAGCAGAACACCGCCAGGCGGTGCAGCCGGGCGAAGGTCAAATGGGGAATGTCGGCCAATACGCTCAAGAGACAAGCGGATTCCACGCCGCAACACAGGAGAGCTTCAGGATGAGAAAGAGACGTGGTTGGCTTCTAGCAGCGATACTGTTTGCGGTTGGTACCGCTCGGGCCGAATCCGGCAAGATCAAGGACACCGAGTCCGCCTCGCACGGTGGAGATGCGGCGGTCTACGAGATCGTCGATACGTACCAGTATCCGGGCTTCAGGATCGTCCAGTTCAATCTGCCGGTGCTGTCGCACTACTCCTACATTCTGGTCAGCGGCAAGGACGCCCTGATCGTGGACCCTGGGCGGGATGCTCAGGTTTACCTGGACTATGCGCGTAAGGAAGGTCTCGCCGTCAAGGGTGTGTTTCTCACGCACACGCACGCGGACTTCGTCGCCGGCCATATCGAGGTGGCGAAGGCGACAGGCTGCCCGATCTACAAGAGCGGGGTCGGCGGCGCCGACTTCAAATACGAAGCCCTGAAGGAAGGCGACACGCTGGCGATCGGAGAGGCCACACTCAAGACGGTGGAGACCCCGGGGCATACGCCCGAATCGCTGAGCGGCTTCGTCTACAGCAAGCAGAAACCCGACCGGCCGGAGGCGATCTTCACAGGTGACTGCCTCTTCGTAGGCAGCATCGGCCGGCCGGACCTGCTCGAAGGAAAGATGACGGCGGCCAGCCTCGCTTCGATGTCGTTCGATACCTGGAACAACAAGCTCTCCAAGACGGGCGATGAGGCCATGGTCTTTCCCGCTCACGGCGCGGGCTCGCTCTGCGGCGCGCACCTGAGCGACAAGCCGTTCTCCACCATCGGCGCGGAGAAGGCATCCAACCCGTACCTTCAGCATCGCGGTCGCAGCGAATTCATCGCCGCCGTGCTCGACGGCTTGCCGGAGGCCCCGCAGTACTTCAAGCACAATGCCGCGATGAACCGCAAGGGACCAGAGCCGGTAGACTGGAACGCTCTCTCGCCAACGGAAGTCCCGGCATCGGCTGACCTGACCGATCCGGCGAAGGCCTACGTGGTAGACGTTCGCGAAGCCACCGACTACGCCGAGGGGCATATCCCGAACTCCGTCAATATCGGTGTCCGCGGCCGCCTGGAGACGTGGGTCGGGATCATGGTTCCCTGGGGCGCTCCGCTGGTATTGTGCGGATCGCCCGGCGAGTTGACCGAGTCGATACGTCGCCTGCATCGCGTGGGATACCAGGGTAAGGTGATCACGCTCGAAAGCTGGAAGAAAGCGAGCCTGCCGGTAGCCAAAAACGCGATGATCAAGCCGGCCGAGCTGCATGCAATGATCCAGAGGGGCGAAGGCCCCGTGGTCGTCGATGTTCGCTTGCCAAACGAATGGATGGGGCTGCGGATCGGCACAGTGGTGAACCTGCCTCTTCCCCACTTGTCGGAGTTGTCCGCCAAGCTGGATCCCGCACAGCCCGTGCTGGCGGTGTGCAACTCCGCGTATCGTTCCAGCATGGCCGTCGGTATCTTCGAGCGAAGGGGCTTCAAGAAGGCGATGTCGCTGGAGGGCGGGGCGGAGGCGTGGATGGCCGCCGGTCTGCCCGTGTTTGGGGCCGAGCGCAAGGCTGGTTCCCAGGTGACGGCGGCGGCTCCGACGCGATCGATCCGCCTCGCTGACCGCGTCTCAGCGGATGAGTTGATGCGGCTGATCCGGGACTTGCCTGGTACGTTCGACCTCGTCGACATCCGACCGGCTGAGCACTACGCCGACTACAACATCCCCGGATCCCGGAACGTCGATGTGGCTGACGTGCTGGCAAACCCGGCATATCTCACCGGAGCAGGTCCGCTGATTATCGTAGACCGGGACGGCTCGCTGGCCATGCAAGTGGCGGGCATCCTTTCGCAGAAGACCGAACGAAACATTCGCGCCCTCTACGGCGGCGTTGAGGCATATTGGAGGGGCACCGAGCTGAAACCTGCCGTTCGGGAGGTCCCGTTGCCGCCAACGGTCGGGCCAGCGCCATCGGTTCCTGCTGCTCCGCCCGCAGCCCCCGGGGCACCGATTCAACCGCCGCCGCCACAGGCGCCCAGGAAAAAGAGCGCGGGGTGTTGAGCCATGAAAACAACCGACGAAACCATCGAGCGGAACTCGCGGCCTTACCTGAACCCCTACCTCGCCGGCGTGATGCTGGGCCTGACGCTGCTCGGATCCTTCCTGATCCTCGGGGCGGGGCTGGGGGCGTCGGCGGGAATCGCCCGCGTCGGCGCGTTCGCGGAGAGTTGCGTCGCGGCGAGCCACGTCCTTTCGAGCGAGTACTTCGGGAGCTGGGGCTCCACGCCGTTACGCTACTACCTCGTCTTCATGCTGCTGGGCACGTTCCTGGGCGGCCTGTTCTCGGCCCTGCTGGGCAACCGCGTGCGCTTCGCGCTCGAACGAGGCAAGGCGAGCCCGGCGCGTCTGCGGGCAGTCCTGGCGCTGGTCGGTGGCATCATCGTTGGCTTCTCGAGTCGGCTGGCACAGGGCTGCACGTCGGGCCAGGCGCTCTCCGGAGGCGCGATGCTGCTATCCGGGAGCCTGGTCTTCATGGGTTGTGTCTTCGCCGGCGGCTACGCCACGGCCTGGTTTGTCAGGAGGCAGTGGCATGATTGAGACGTTCTACGGTCTCGACACGTTGGACACGCCGAAGGCGTTTCTCGTAGCGCTCCTGATCGGGTGTGCGTTCGGCTTCTCGCTGGAGCAGGCCGGCTTCGGCAGTTCGCGCAAATTGGCCGGCATCTTTTACTTTCGCGACATGACTGTGCTGAAGGTCATGTTCACCGCGATGGTGACGGCCATGCTGGGCCTGCAGTATTGCCTGGCGATGGGCTGGGTCGCGCAGGACCAAGTCTATTTCATGCCGTCGATCTACGGCGCGCAGGTTGTCGGCGGGCTGTTGTTCGGTGTCGGTTTTGTGATGAGCAGTTGGTGCCCGGGCACGGCGGCCGTCGGCCTCGCATCGGGGAAGACCGATGCCCTGATCTTCCTCGGCGGAGCGTCCATCGGAAGTATCCTCTTCAACGAGTTGTATGGCGTCGTGCAGCCGTTATACCAGTGGGGTGACCGAGGTGTGCAGTTTGCTTGGCAGAACCTGGGCATAGCATCGGCCACGTTCGGATTCGCCCTCGCGCTGGTGGCCGTAGTCGCGTTCTGGGGCTCGGAGTATATCGAAAGGAAGGTCAGTGGTACAGGGCGATACCTGTGCAGCCCATTCCTCAAGGCGTTCAGCACGGCCGTGCTCGTTCTGGCGGCGGGGCTGTTCATTCTCGCGCCCGGCGCACCAGCGCCCGTAGCCCAGGCGGCTGCGTCGGCGGCCGACATGGGCGCGAACGTGCTCGAGGACATACAGTCCGGCGCGGATCACGTGGATCCCGAGCCGTTGGCTGGCTGGCTGCTCGCCGGCAGGCCCGACCTGCTCCTCATTGACGTCCGCACGCCGGAAGAGTATCGCTCGTTCCACATCCGCGGGGCGGTCAACGTCGCACTGTCTGAACTGCCTGCCTATCTGTCGTCCCACAGGAATCGGGGCGTCATCGTGCTTTGCTCCAACGGCATGACGCATCCGGCCCAAGCCGCAACCACTCTCGCCCACGCCGGCTACTCGAACGTCCGTATCCTCACGGACGGGCTCGACGGCTTCGTCAATCGTTGCCTCAAGCCGGCTTCGCTACGAACCGAACTGGTCACGCCCGAGCTCGCCGACAAGATCAAAGCGTGGCGTGGTTACTTCCTGGCATCCCCGGCCGGCAGCACCTCGGCGATTGCCTCAACGGGGACAATCGCGTCGCGGGCAGCCGAACCCCGGCTGCCGGGGCTGGTGGAAACAACTTGGCTGGCTGACAACCTCGGTCGGCCGGATTTGCGGATCATCGACGTCCGCACCCAGCCGCAATATAACACCAGCCACATACCCGGCTCTGTGTTCCTGGGGTACGACAGCCTGCGCGGCGTGGTGAATGGCACATCGTCGATGTTGCTTCCCGCGGACATGCTGGCGCGGCACATGGAACTCATGGGCATTCGCCCGAGCGATACCGTGGTCATCGTCGGCGACGAGAAGATGCAGGACGCCACACTGCCGGCCGTGGCCCTGGCCCGGCTGGGGCACGCCCGTTACGCGGTGCTCAACGGCGGATTCAGCAAGTGGGCGGCAGAGAAACGGCCGACAGACAACCGTCTGCCCGCGATTCATGCGAGCGAGTACCCGGTCCCGCGCCCGGACCGGTTTACGGTCGATGCACAAGCCGTGTTGAACCACGTAGGCCGTGGCGACGCCTTGCTTCTCGACGTGCGCCCGACGGAGTACTATACCGGAAAGAAGGTGGAAGAGGCTCGCGGTGGTCGCATCCCGGGGGCGAAGAACAGGCCGTCTTCCGAGGACGTTGCGAAGGCCGGAAACGCGACGGTGCTGAAGCCAATAGAAGAGCTGGCACAAGCATACGCGCAACTCATTCCGTCGCTCGACACCCCCGTGATCGTCTACTGCCGCACGGGCCACCAAGCCAGCCAGACGTTCTTTGTGCTGAAGCACGTGCTCGGCTACCGCGACGTGCGGTGGTACGACGGCAGTTGGAGTGAGTGGGCAGCACGACCGGAGCTTCCGGTGGAATGACGATCAGAGCCCGGGGATTGGCCTGCGCACAGTTTCGGCAGCGGAACGGAATCGGCCGTGGGCCGGCGAAGGGCGTCCGGGGGCCACCGACGCGACGCTGTCTACCAACGGTCCGTCGCCGATCGGTGGCCAGATCGGCAACGATCGCGGGCGTCACAACAGCAGGAGGCTCATGGCCATGACCATCATGCCGGCGATGACTCCGTAGATCACCTGATGAGGTTTGCCGTATTCACGGGCCGTGGCCTTCCGAATCATCGAGGAGTTCGAGGAGGTGCTGAGCTACCACCGCATCACGGTGCCCTCGGATGACCCGCAGCGAGCAACGACTCAGTTGGCGATCTGCATGCCGGAGTGGGATCGACTGAGGGACGGGATTGTCAGGCTGCTGCAACCCGACAAAGCCCGGCGGAGGTGATCTGCATGACCAACGCCTATCATCTCGAAATCGTCCGGGTCAAACTGCGGGAACCACAATCGGCGGTGAACTCATCGGCCGAAACCGCATCACGATATGCCTATCTTGAGAAGTACGACCGAGAGCGCCTTATCCGGTTGGATATTGACAGCCAGAATCGAGTGATTGGCGAGGAAGTCGTCTCCATCGGAACCGTGAATTCGGCGCTCATCCACCCCCGCGAGGTTTTCAAAGGCGCAATTCTGAGCGGCGCCGTGCGGATCATCGTACTGCACAATCACCCCGGCGGCGGCCCGCTTCCGAGTGCCGAAGACGAGGAGGTCAATGGCAAGTTGAAGCAGGCCGGCGAGATCCTGGGCATCCCGGTCATCGACTTCGTGATCATCGGCGAGGATGGCCGGTACTGGAGTTCGGGGAGCGGGGCATGTCCAGGTCGCTGGACGATGTGGTGAATGACCGGTGGTTGGCTGATGAAGCTGTTCGACAGATCTCAACCGCGATGGACCAGCAGGTCATGGGCGATTCGATTGACTCCTGCCCGAACCACCCGTACGACGAGCCTCCACAGGAGCAGGAGGCTGGCTTGGAGCACTTGGTGGCCTCCGCGTGGAACGAACAGGCGGCAGCGATGAGCCAGCCTCCGGTACAACAGATGGAAGACGAGTGGATGCAGCAGATGCGAGATCCGTTCGGCATGATGGGACCGACGATGTGACAAAGAACAACCGGGGTGAGTGCTCGTCGGATTGAAGGACGATGTGCCGGCTGGAATCGATCGGCTTTGGGGGATATCCTAATCGTGTGACTGATCCAAGTGGCCCGGAAGGCTATTGCGAATCTGAGCGAACTGAGATCACTGGTCACAGGCGGCGAATCAGAACGCCTGGAGTTCAGGCGGTCGACCGGACAACGCACCGAGGCGGTCAAGACCGTCTGCGCCATGTTGAACGGTTTGGGCGGCATCTGCTTGTTCGGCGTGGACGACCGCGGGGAAGTCGTGGGCCAGGAAGTCTCTGGCCGAACACTCCAGGATGTGGCACATGAACTCGGTCGATTGGAGCCTCCGGCGTTCCCCGATATTCAGACCGTAACCCTGGAAAACGGCTTGTCGGTCATAGCGATCATCGTGGCCGGAGGTGGCGGCCCCTTCTCGTTCGACGGACGTCCTTATCTCCGGCATGGGGCCACCACGGTCGTGATGCCGCGTGACGAATACGAACGGCGTCTTATCGAGCGATTACGCAGGGCGCGCCGCTGGGAAAACGAGCCGGTCGTCGAGGGCGTGACAGTGGCCGACCTTGATGAGGCGGAAATCCAGCTCACCGTTGACAACGCGCTCCGTGCGGGGCGATTGGAACCGCCTCGAAGCCGGGAGTTGGAGACCGTGCTTCGCGGGCTCGGACTGATCGTGGATGGCCGACTGCTGAACGCTGCCGTCGTCCTCTACGGGAAAGGCTCCCGGCTTGAGGCCGCCTATCCGCAGTGTACCATCCGCTTGGCTCGGTTTCGTGGCCGAGATCGACTCGCCGATTTCTCCGACAACCGTCAGTACTGGGGCCATGCTTTTGAACTGCTACGGCGGGCCGAGACTTTCCTTCGCGACCACGTGCCCATCGCGGGGCGAGTCGTTCCGGGACAGCTGGTTCGTGAAGACTACCCCGCCTATCCGCCTCGCGCTATTCGTGAGGCCTTGGCCAACGCCTTCTGCCACCGGGACTACGCCATCCCCGGCGGCGCCGTCGCAGTGGCGATGTACGACGGCCGCCTTGAGATCGCCAATCCTGGGGCACTTCATTTCGGTCTCACGATTGAGGGACTTCTGAAGCCGCACGAATCCAAGCCGTGGAATCCAATCATCGCCGGCGTGTTCTATCGGACCGGTCTCATTGAGCGATGGGGGACCGGCACCCTGAACATCTTGGATTGGTGCCGTGAGAACGGCAATCCCACACCGGCCTGGAGCCAGGAGGCGGGTTCCGTTCTGGTCAAGTTCCACCCGATTCCTGTCCCGAAGACACAAGGGGCGGAGTCAAGGGCGGAGTCAGGGGCGGAGTCAAGGGCGGAGTCGCTCCCTCAGAAGGTGCTGGGCCTGCTTGCTGACGGTCCCCTTTCCACATCACAAATCGCCGCCCATCTGGGTCAGCAGGGAAAGGTCACGGGCGCTCTGAATCGGACCCTACGACGCCTTCTCTCGGACGGGCTGATCGATCGAACGATTCCACAACAACCCAAGAGCCGGCTGCAACGCTATCTCCTGACCGACAAGGGCCGGGATCAGTTGAGATCGGCAGTACCCAATTCGGACACGACCGGCTCCAGAAGCAACTGAACCTGCGGACACCCTGTGGCGGGTAACCCGACCGATTTCAGCGTTCAGATGCCGCTCCCAGATTCGCAGGTCGTTGGCGGCGCGCAAGTTGCACTGAATCAAACGTGTGCGAGAGGACGGGACTTGCGCGAAGGTCAGGTTCGCGCTATCCGGGATGGCGGAAAGGATGGTGGTCTCCGCCGGGAACCGCAGTCTCAGCAGGCCATCCCGAACCAGCGGCGCGAGAAAACGACGCCCGAGGGAGTGTGGATTCCGCCCCAACAATGTCGCCATCTGCCTCAAGGTCAGAAAACGACCCTGACACAAGCTAAACACGATCTGTCGAGTCGTTTCAGGCGGCAGGTGACGGTTCTCTCTGGCTGCGGTTGCGATGGCGAGCAAGGCAGGATCGGCCTCGGGAGCCACCGAGCCGTCCCAATGTACGGAGTCCCCCCTGATATGTACGGAGTCCTCTCCGATATGTACGGAGTCGCCTTCCGCAATGTACGGGGTTGCCGGCCGGTGTGTCGGGTCGCCGATGAGCTGTGACGAGCCCTCCACGACGCGAGAGGAGCCCTTGAGGACCTCGGTCACTGTAGCGGGTAGCCGGTAGAATGCACCCCTTTTCTGCCCGACCTGCTCCAGGAAGCCCCTGGCAGTCAGGCTTTGCAGTACCCTGGTCAGATCGCTTGGGTGCTCTTCCGAAACCTCCCGCAACTGAGCGTTGGAGACCCGCCCGTCAATCTCGGCGGTGATCAGTGCCTGAGTCTCCAGTGCGGTCAACCTACCCCATCGATCACCGAAGACCTTCCCCAGCCGCCGGATGGAGTCGTCCGGGAGGATGCTGACCATCGGCAACACGAGTTTGACCCGGTCAGAGCGGTATGTTTCGGCGATGCTGGGCCGTCTCCATTGCTGCGATGCCCAGCCCTGACGAATCTTGTCGTAACCTGAGCCGGCCTTCTCGCCATAGCCCAAGAGCGAGAACATCGTCTGCAGCGTCCTGTTCCGGCATTCGCTGACACCTCCCCTCAGGATCTGCTCCACGTCGAGCAGCAGTGTGCCGGGGTTGGAGAACACGAACCGGTCCCGGTACTTCTCGACAATCACGCCGCCCTGGCCGAGATAGTCACCATGGATGAGCGCGTTGACCAAGGCCTCCCGAACCGCCTGGTGTACGATCGTGTCATCCTTGCGGACCAAGTCGGCGGTCAACTCAAAAGGCACCTTCAGATCAGCGGTCAGGCGCAAGACGACTCGCTGGTAGAACTGGAAGATGTTGCAAACCCATTTGCCATCCGAGGCGAGCCGGTCCGTCCAGCGCCGATCCGGATCGTCCGACAGTCGCTCGCGGTAGTCCAGGCTAAAGCCGGGTATTGCCTCAGGATCACGAATCGCCTCCTCCTTCCCGAACATGAGTAGACCGGCAAGGGTCAGCCCCGACACCCTGGTCCGCCGATCCGTTCACCAGGCGCCAGTCTTCTCAAGGAACTCCTGCTGCCCGAGGGTCAGCCAGGGGTGTGTTGGCTCACGAGCCGAGAAGCGATTGCGGTACTGCTCGAGACTGGCCGGGTCCAGATCGTCGGGATCGAAGCGATCCAGCACCCGACAGTCGGCGGATTCGTCTGCGCGATCGGCTAGTTGCCGGCCCACCTCGTATTCGGTGCAATGGTAATCCCCCTCGAAGTTCCGGCGGTAGTGCCGGTGAGAGGGTTCTGGCCCACGTACACCGGCCGCTGGTGGCGGCTTGCCCGGGGAACGTGGACGACAAGGACCGACTTGCTCCCCACCTGCCGGACTTGGGCCTGCTCATCGGTCAGGAGATTGATGCTGACCTTGCCTCGATTGTTGATCGTATCCCAGAACGCCTTCCGGATCTTGGCGGGATCGGACAAGCCAGTGATCACAAAACGGTCGCCGTGTTGTTCCACGCCGAGAACGATGACGCCGCCGTCAGTGTTGGCCATGGCGCTGTACGTTTCCCATAGGCTGGCTGGCAAACCGCCTCTGGCGGACTTGAACTCCCAGTCGCGGTCTTCACCGATGACCAGAGCCTTGAGAAGTGATTGCTCGTTCACGTGAGTCGTCCTCTGAGTATCCTGATGCTCTCCTATATACGCGGATTCCAGCTCGGCGCCCACATGCCCTCAGCCGATCCCCACCTCGGCAGCGATTGCCACCACTTGCCTCGCCGCTTCATTTCTGGAGATGCGCCTGGTCTCCTGCAGGAACTGAATCGCTCTCTCCCACTTGTTCGCCCTCACCAACCCATACAACCGCATTTCCCATCGTGAATCGACTCCGGGGGCGGCGGCGGGCAACCACTCGATATGGACTCTGCCATTTGGCATGCCGCAAGCCAGAATCCGTCGCCGGTCCTCCGGGTGGTGCTGTTGCTTGAACCGAACGAGTTCGTCAATCATGGCGTCCACGTCGTTCGACTTCAACTCGTTCCACACTTCGGGGTTCTCGGCTTCGATGATCTCCCAAGCCGAGCGGTAGCCTTCTCGGCGATGGCCGAGGCCCACGGTTTCGTCCCACGCGATGCTGGCGAACATCAGGGTGATATGGGCAGCCTCCGAGCTTCGAACGCCGTCAGCATTCCGAAGCAGGCGCTCAGACATTTCCTTCAGGATTGCAGACATCTTGCGGGGTAGGTGGGGCATGGTTCTGTCTTCTTCATCTCCATCGTCGCGTTCTTTGCATCGTCGTTACGGGCTAGAACGTCCCTCACTACTCCGGCGCCGCGTTGTCATCCTCGCTGGAGACCGCGAGGATCGCAAGGCCGTCGGGGCGGAGTGGTTGATTGCCGACACCACATTGACGCGCCAGTCCATCCGGTGGAGACGCCAGAGCCCCCAACCGAACTCGTGATCGGGGACCATCGTCAGACTGTCCGACGATTCGGTAGCGGAGGATTCACCTCGCGCTGACAGATGTTCTTGCCGTCTGCCCGCAAGTGGTGACTGAAGCGACCGTCCGGTCAGGACAGGATCTCGACGCACACGTCGCTGGCCGCCAGGGCCTTGCGCGCGGCCGCGAACTCGGGTATGCTGGAAAAGTGTAGGATAGGTGTGGTCGATGATCTCCTTCGGCTCGGGCGAGCCCGCCCGTCATGCGATCTTGGGTTACACTTTTGACTACACTTATGCGGCTGGATTTGCGGGTATTCGGCGGGTTCTATTGTGGTGCACACGTGCCGCAACTCTCGAAAACGCAGCGTTTTACAGGAGTGTCACGTTTTGCCAGCGGTGACTGCCGGTCAAGAGTTCAAACCCGGCGCGCTGCGAAACGCAGGATGCTCACGCAACCAGCCGCGATCACAGCGGCGAAATCCCACCTCCCGGACTGGCCCATCCCGGTCGCGAGGCCACAGCCGAACAGCGCTCCCGGCCGCAGGAGCTGAGCCGATCGACCGTAATCCCCACCGCCCCGGCGAAAAAAAGGGTGAACCACGTCGACCAGGACGAACAAGTCCCAAACGGCAATGCCTGCGACCATCACCCGCCCCTCGGACAACGCCGGGCAACGGCAACACAGCAACGCCGAAGGCAAATACCTCGACAACATCCTGGCCGTCAGACCCCAGGACATCGCCGACGCTACCTGTGACATTCGGGTATCGAGCCCCGCCGGAACCCTCACTGCCCTCGCCGACTTCAAAGCCTGCCAGCCGGCAAGTGCTGGAGGACGCCATGTCACGTCCGCCAGGGCCGGGATGCAAACCACTCGCCGAGAGATTCCACACCATGTCTTCCACCTGACTGGCCACGCCTTCGACCACGGCTCGCCCTGGAGCACCCCCGGTCCCATGGCCCCTACTTGGCCCCTCCGGAGACCGCGAGAGGCAAAACAAGAACCCGGCATCCAGTCAATGACCGGACATCAAGGGAAATCAGGGGAATGGCTCTGCGCACAGACGATCCGGCCGAGAACACACCATAGGTCCGATAACATGCGACCAAGCCAGAAACATGCCGACACACCTCCAGAATCCAACGAATTATCTTGACGTTGGTCATACGCATGATATGATATAGCATGATACATCATGGAACCAACCCTCGCAGATCGCGCGTACCAGGGCCTCAGGCAGAAGCTCGTCCGTGGCGAGCTTCAGGCCGGCCAGCGTCTCGTCAACCGAGTCATCGCAAAGGAGTTGCACGTCAGCCAGACGCCGCTTCGAGAGGCGATTAACCGTCTGGTGAGTGAAGGGGTCTTCGAGTTTGTGCCGGGCGCCGGCGCCTACGTGCACAAGATCGATTTCCAGGAGCTGCTTCAACTCTACGACCTGCGCGAGCACCTCGAGCCCTTCGCGGCTCGCCGGGCGGCACGGCACATCACCGACGCGGAACTCCTCGAGATGGAGACCATTTGCGCGGACTGGCGGCGCATCGCCCGGCAGATCCGCGACGAGGGACGCGCCAGCGCCACCCCCGACGAGATGCTGCGATGGAACGACAACGAGGAGCGATTCCACGCCCTGCTCCTGCTGGCATCGCGCAATCGGTGGCTGACGGCCATCGTCGGAAACCTCCGCCTGCTCGCCATGGCCTTCGCGGTGCAGCGCCAAAACCCGCAGATGCTCAGCCTGCGGGCCGCGGCAATAACCTGGCGCGAACACGTACGCATCGTGCGTACCCTGCGTACAGGTGACGAAGAGCGAGCGGAGCAGATGATGCGCCGACACGTGGCCTTCGGGCGAAGCTACGTGCTGGAGTCCCTGCAAGGGTAGACGCCCTGATCGAAACGATGGGCGGCGCGAACGTCGCGCCAACTCACCTGTCGCGTCTTGGCCAAGGAGTCGGGAGAAACTGTCATGATCATGAGCATGCGTTTGGCGGCCGTGACCCTCGTAGGCTGCCTGCTGGCCGTCGGAGCGTTCGCTCCCGCAGACGCCGCAACCATCACCAATCCATGGTCCGGCACGGCCGGAGACCGGGCCAACTACTCCGCGTTCGCGTTCCGCGTGACAGCGGGCAATTACCCGAACAGCGTCGATCCGCTCGGGGCGCTGAACGAGGTTCAGGTGGTCGGGCTCGATTCACTGACCTTCACGCGTCCTGCGAACGATACGACCCAAACCCCCATCCTGGGGATTGCCAACGGGCAACTGAGTAGCGTGACCGCACCGGTCTTCGTGGACGTCTACACAAGCCGCGATGGAATCCTGGCCTACTCCGGCTACCTCGGATCCTCCACCAATTCGGTCATCTTCAACGACGGGATCGACCCGATCTCGCCAGGCGAGTCGTTTACCTTCTACTTCTCAGGCCTTCTCATCGATAAGGACACGACGTACTGGCTGGTCTTCTCCGAAGACGCGATGGAGGGCGAGGTGTCCAGTTTCCGCACCCGGGTCAACACGTCCGGCAGCGACGGCGCGACCGGACCGGGAAGAGGATATCTGGTTGGGAATACGGCCCAAGTGGAATACCCGGGAGCCGTGCAGGACTGGGGCGTCGAATTCATCGCCGTCGTGAACGCCAACCCGGGCGACTCGGCCACCGTCACCATCACGGCCGGCACACCCGCAGGTGAACCGGCAACCCCAGGCTCCTTCACGGTGACCCGCACCGGCGGCCCCCCCGGAGATCTGGAGGTGTCTTACCTCCTCAGCGGCACCGCCACCGCGGGTGTCGATTATCTGACCCCCTCCGGTTCCGTCACCATCCCCGCCAACCAGACCCAGGCAAGCTTCACCATCACTCCGATCGACGACCCCGAGATCGAGGACACGGAGACAATCACCGCGACTCTGACGCCGAGATCATACCTCGTCGGCACGCCCGACACCGCCACCATCCAACTGACCAGCGACGACACGCCCGCCACCGTGACCGTCCAGGCGTCGGATGCGGCGGCCGGCGAGGTGGCAGGTAACCCCGGGTCTTTCGTCGTGACCCGCACCGGCCCAACCCTGTTTTCGCTGACCATCACCTACGCCATGTCCGGCGACGCCACCAACGCGGCCGACTATGCCTATCTCAACGGAACCTTGGCGATTCCCGCCGGCGAAGCCAGTGTGACCATCCCGGTGACCCCCTTTGAGGACGGCACCACCGAGGGAACAGAAACCGTTATCCTGACCCTCAATCCCAGCAACGCCCCGATCGCCCAGTACGCCGTCGGACCACAGGGCTCGGCCACCGTCACCATTGCCGACGACGGTTCCTGGAATCACTGGACAGAATCACTCCCCCTGGTCTTCGGGGGCTATACCGGGAGCGAAGCCCTGACCGACTTCCCCGTCCTCGTGGTGCTGACGCCCGATCGCGCGGGCAACTACGCGGGCTTCTCGGCCAACGGTACGGACATCCGCTTCAGGTTCGGGGATCTGAGCCTCCCCTACGAGATCGAGAGCTGGGACCCGGCCGGGGCATCGTTCATCTGGGTGCGGGTACCGCTCATCACCAGCGGCTCCGATTCGATGACCTTGGTCTGGAACAACCCGACGGCCATCGCCGCGCAAAGCCTCAACCTGCTGTGGTCCGGCGACTACATCGGTGTCTGGCACCTGAATGGGCCCGGCAACGACGGCCGCTATCGGGATTCGACCCTGCGCGGCAACGACGCCAGCCCGATGAGCGCGTTGGCCACCCCCGACTTGCCCGATCCCGTACCCGCCCGGATCGGGAACGGGGTGAGCTTCGCGGCCAGCCAGCAGAACTACCTGGACACGGGCAATAGAGAGAACCTCGGCGACGGCATCAGCAGCTCGGGCTTTACCGTGGCCGCCTGGACCCGCAGCCCGGCCGCACCCATTTCCCTTCAGGCCAGCGGCGTCGTGCATCGCGAAAGCAACTACCAGATCAACTGGAACCACGCCCAGGCCGCGTTCCAGGGCGCCTTCGCCCTCAACTGCCAGGGCGGCGTGCAAGGGGCCGCCTGGTACTCCTCCAGTCTCGAACCCCTTGAGGCGGACACCTGGTACTACTTGGTGGGCACCTACGACGGCGAGACCCTCAAGAGCTATCGTGACGGTGTGCTGGTCAGTCTCAACGAGGGGCCGTCCGGCCCGCCGATCGCCGAAACCAGCTCGCTCAAGTTCGGGCGCCACGCCGCCGCCGCCCAGTACTTCACCGGTGTCGTGGACGAAGTGCAGATCCTGGCGGCCGCCCGGTCCGCCGATTGGATCGCGAACCAGTACGCCACCATGGTGGACGACTTCATCCTCTACGGGGGCAGCGCCGCCCGGGTCCAGATCGTGGCCAGCCAATCGAATGCGGCCGAACCAGCCACGCACGGCGAGTTCCGGATCACTCGCTCGGGAGGCAGCATGAACCTGCCGCTGACCATCGACTACAAGGTGAGCGGAACGGCAACCGCCGGCAGCGATTACACCGCCCTGTCCGGCACACTGACACTGGCCGCCGGTCAGAGCGAGGCAACGCTGGCGGTAAACGTCATCCGTGACTGGCTGCCGCTGGAGGGGTCCGAGACCGTCGTCGTGACACTCACCGATCGCGTGTCTTACGCGATCACTGGAGCACCCGACGCGACGGTCACCATCGCCGACGCGGCTGAGGACGCCATCGGCAATTGGCAGAGCAAACGCAGAATCGGCTTCGGCGGCTTCAGGGGCAACACGCCCCTGCAGGATTTCCCCGTGCTGGTCACGCTCACCGCATCCGCAACGAATGACTACGCCGGCTTCGCCGCGAACGGAGCGGATATCCGGTTCTCCGATGCCGCCATGACCACCGCCCTGGGATTCGAGATCGAGAAGTGGGACCCGACCGGAACCTCGCTCATCTGGGTGCGAGTCCCCCAGGTCTCCTCCGTGGGCGACTACATCTGGATGTACTGGAATTACCCGGGCGCCGCCGCTGCCCAGATGGCCCCCAGCACGTGGTCGTCCTCCTACCTGGGCGTCTATCATTTCGCCGACCCGGTCGCCATCACTGACTCGACAACCCATGGCCGCAACGGAACGGATACGAATACCACCAGCGTGCCCGACGAGGTCGACCCGGTCGGAGCAGTCGGCCTGGGCCGCAGATTCGATGGCATCAGCGCGTTCATCGACCTCGGCAGCCCCTTCCTCAGCAACCTGCATGAGTTCACGCTCAGCGGGTGGATCTACCCCAAAAACCTTGAAACCCGCATGGGATTGTTCGGGCAAAACGACGCCATCGAGTTCGGATTCATCACCGGGACCACCACCCCCTTCGACCTCACCGGCTACACCCTGGCAGCCGCAAGCGTGGCCGCCCCCTACACGCCCGCCCTGAACGAGTGGCATTACGTGCACCTGGTCGGGAATCCGGGAGTCCCAGGAGCATACCCGGCGGTGCCTGGGCCACAGCTGTTCATCGACGGTGCCCTGGTGGCCACCGGCGGCGATGCACCCGTGGACGAAATCGCCAATAAGCCCGGCTACTACGGTGCCTCCAGTTACACCGTTAAGATCGGCGGAGGCGGGGTGTGGGATACGTCCGGCAACTGGTTCAACGGAATCATGGACGAAATCCGCCTGGCCAACGTCGCTCGTTCGCCGGACTGGATCGCCAACGAGTACGCGACCATGGTCGGCACGCTCACCCGATGCGGAACACCGATCGTGGATGGAGACCAGGACGGAGACGTCGACCAGGTGGACTTCAGCATGCTCCAACTGTGCTTCGGGGCCGTTTCGGGACAATGGCCCCGAGCCGAGTGCGCCTGCTTCGACACCGACAGCGATCTGGCCATCACATCACAGGATGTGAACGACTTCGTCAAGTGCGCCTCGGGACCCTACGTGGAGGCGAATCCCGACTGCCTGTCGCTGCCCTGACATGTCGACAGGCGAAGAATCTCAGCGGGACGCCACGGCGACCCGGGCTGCTTACGTACCCGCAAACCCGTGGAACCCGTGGCAGTGAGCAGACAACGCGTGGCGCGAACGTCGCGCCCGCCCGCACACGCCGGCTCGCGTGTCATACGCCAACCAAAGGAGTTGGGAGGAAACACCATGGTCAAGTACAAACGTGTGGCGACCCTGGCCGTCGCCGGTTGCCTGTCGGCCCTCGGCCTCTCTGCCGCAGCAGACGCCGCAACCATCACCAATCCATGGTCCGGCACGGCCGGAGACCGGGCCAACTACTCCGCGTTCGCGTTCCGGGCGACGGCGGGCGAGTTCCCGAACAGCGTCAGTCCACTCGGCGCCCTCGACGCCTTTCCGTTCCTCACCCTGGATGCCCTGACCTTCACCCGCCCCGCAAACGACACCACCCAAACGCCGATTCTCGGTACGGGCAATGGGCAACTCAGCAGCGTGGCGGCCCCCGTCTTCGTCGATGTCTACACAAGCCGCGACGGAATCCTGTCCTTCTCCGGCTACCTCGGCTCGTCAACCACCTCGGTCATATTCAATGACGGCGTCGACCCGATCGCACCCGGTGAATCGTTCACCTTCAGCTTCTCCGGCATCACCCTGGACAAGGACGCTGCCTACTGGCTGGTCTTCTCCGAGGACGGAATCGAGGGCGAGGTGTCCAGTTTCCGTAGCCGCGTGAACACCTCCGGGAACGACAGCACTCCCGGCCCGGGGCCGGGATACCTGGTCGGCAACATCGCCCAGGTGGAGTACTCGGGAGCCATCAAGGACTGGGGCGTCGAATTTACCGCCACCGTCACCGCCGTGCCCGAGCCGATCAGCTTGGCCATGCTGGCCTTCGCCAGCACCAGCCTGCGGATTCGCCGCCGCCGGTTGGTATGACAACAGCACCCAACGCACCGTCCAACGCCGGCGACGCTGAGGGCCAGAACGCCCACATCGGCCGGCATGCGGGTGGTTGATGCGATGTGCCTGGTGACAGGGCCTGAGACGCAGGCAGGCCTGCGCGGCGAAGAGCGTGTCGTCGAGTCGCCCTCTCCGACCACGGCCTCGCCCGCCTCAGCGACGGCGCGAGTCGCGCGACGGTCGACCCTGTCCTTCCCGGCGCCCAGGAGGAACCCCATGCTCGTCTCAAAGAACAAGCCATATGGCCTCGCCTTGGCCATCCTGATCACCGCTGCGATGGCCTCGCTCGCGGCGGCCGACGTCAGGTTGGAACATACGGATGTGTTTACCAACGGCGCGGACGGGTACTACATGTACCGCATCCCGTCGATTGCCCGAAGCGGCGACGGAACCATCCACGCCATCGCCGAGGGCCGGCTCACCAGCACCGCCGACCCCGGCGGCACCCATATCGACCTGGTCTACAAACGCAGCACCGACGGCGGGCGGACGTGGTCGACCCAACTGATCCTCGACCGCCATCCAGATGCCAACCTGACCGACGAGCGAACCGACAACGACCGCACTTCGGCCGCCAACGCGGTCGCAGTGGTTGACCGGAGCAACAACCGGCTGTGGGTGTTCGACCTGCGGATGCCAAACGGCGTCGGAACGGCAAACGTCCAGAAGAACGTCGACGACCTGCAGACCTGGGCGAGGTACAGCGACGACAACGGGGCGACGTGGTCCGCAGCCCAGCGGATCACCGTCCCACAGTACGAGGACTTCTACCCCAACATCGGCAGCTCGATCCAGACCAGGAGCGGACGGTTGGTGGTGCCCGCCACGGCCGTGCGAGCAACCAGCCTGTTTACCCAGTCGTTCGCCCTGTTCAGCCACGACCACGGCCTCACCTGGCAGGCCGGCGGGCTCATGAACCTCGCCACCAACGAGCAGCAGATTGTGGAATTGACCGACACGCGGCTGTTCGCCAGCGTCCGACAGAATTCCGGTTCGTACCGGTTCCATACCTTCAGCTCCGACACCGGGGCAACATGGTCGCCGCTGGCGAACGGCCTGGCGATGACCGCGGTAGCCTCAGGACTGGAACGCTACACCCAGGCTGGCGTCGATGACCCCACCGAGAATCGTATCCTCTTCTCCGCTCCGGCAGGCGGGTCGCTGGGAGCTCGATCCCGGCTGACCATCAAATCCAGCTTCGACGAGGGGCAGACCTTCGGCAAGCCGCGGCTGCTGTACCAGGGACCGGCGGCCTACTCGGACATGGTGCGGCTGGATGGAGATGAGGTCGGCGTGTTCTGGGAGCGCGGACCCGGCACGGAAATGTGGAGTGATCCGGGCAACCAGTCAATCACCTACACCGTCTTCAACCGCGAATTCCTCGAGCCGGCCACCGCCCAGGGACTCTGGACGTCCGAATCGTTCGCCTATCCGACCGGACGACTCAAGTACCGCATCGGTGGCAACGGATGGAACAGCACCTGGGCGCAGACCACCACCCTGGCCAACGCCGCGACGGCAACCATCGTCGCCCAGAGCCTGCTGCATGCCGGCCTGAATTACCAGCCGGCGGGCGGGGCGGCATCCCTGCAGGGCTCGTCCATGTCCCGCGGACTGGGCACGCAGCTCAACCTCGGCGCCGACGGTATCTACTACTTCTCGGCACTGGTTCGGCGGGAAAGCACCACCGGATCAACCCTGCAGGCACTGGACTTCCTCATGCTGGACGCCACTGGCACCCGCCTCGCAGCCTTCGGGGCCGGCACGGGCGGACACTGGTTCGTGACCGAGTTGGGCGACACCCGCAACACGGCCGCCGGGGCGGTCGCCTCACAGACAACCTACCTGCTCGTCGCCAAGCTGGTGGCCGACGGCGACACGACGACCGGCAGCTTCGATCAGCTGTTCATCAGGGTGTTCGCGGCGGATGAGGCCATCCCCGGCACAGACGACGCCATCACATGGACACTGGTCGGCGCAACCAACAAGAACGCCACCGCTCCGGTCGACCGAATCCTGATCCAGGCCGGAACCAACGCCCTGTGGATCGTGGACGAACTGCGCGTGGGAAACGACTGGGCCTCGGTCACCGGCGCTCGACAGCCCGTGCCGCCCGACTTCGACCGCGATGGCGATGTGGATGCGGACGACCTGACCAGATTCCTGGCCTGCGTGACCGAGCCTGAAGTCCTCCTCCAGAACGAGGATTGCCGCGTGACCGACCTGGATGCCGATGACGACGTAGACCAATCCGACTTCGGTATCCTGCAGCGGTGCTACAGCGGAACCACCAGATCCCCAGACCCAGACTGCGCCGACTGAGCCCCGGCCCACCGCCCTCGGCATCGGCGGCCCACCTCCTGGCGCCAGAGAGGCGATCAGTTGCGGATCGGGATGACTCCGGCCCGCGCCGGGTGTCCCTGCATGGAACCAGCCCAAGGTCCATGTGCCGGCCCAGGGATCTTCACTCCTGCTCCTCTCTCGCTATCATAGTACTCTGTGCGGTCGATCTCGAAAGGAGGCAACCGTGAACGCGAGCTGCAATCGAAGAGCGTTCCTCGGCGCGGCAGGCGCGGCCCTCGGCTCTCTGACGGTTTCGCATGCCAGTGAGTCGACGGCTTCCCGGAACAGCACCACAGGGCCGTCAAGTCAACCGACTACACGCCCCGACCTGGGCAACCTCGCCGCAAAGAACCTCGGCGCGGGCGGCCAGAACTGCGCCGAGGCCATGCTGGCCGCCGCCCTGGAATACCTCGACCAGCCACGGGAACTCGTGAGCGTCGCATCCCTGTTCGGCGGCGGGATGGGCATGGGCGACCACTGCGGCTATTTCTGCGGTGGACTGATGACCCTCGGACTGGCCTGCGCGGGCCGGCCGGACGGCAAGGTGGTGGCCAGTTCGCTCCGCAAAACCTTCATCGAGGAATGGAAGAAAACAAGACCCCTCCGATGCCGTGAGATCAAGGAAGCCCACGTGGCGGGCAAGCTCGCGGGAAACTGCGCAGACATCGGCAAGGACGCCGGGGCAACCCTGGCCAAGCTCATCGCCCCGATCATCGACCATCCCAAGAGGGTCCGCTTCGCCCGACGCTCATGAGCCCGGCACAAGATCAGCCCCGCGATCGCCCGCGAGCAGAGAACCCACCACCCACCCCACCCTGAATCCTGACCGGCAGTCAACTCATCACGCCGGCCCGGCTCGGCAGCACGCTCGGAGTAAAACGACCCGAGCGAAACACCCGACCCGTGCCATCCATCTGCCAGACACCGCCCGACACTGCTGTATCAGTATTCCACCGCCCTTGGCAGGGCCTTGGCTTCCTGAATCCACTTCGTGACCTGCGATGCCTCCGGCAACGCCCGGACCAGCTTCTTCTCGCCATTGACCTTGACCATGGCCGCATGAAGGTTGTCAGCCTTGCGGCGGGCGAGCTCCGCTACCGTGTCCACGCCCGCGGCTTCCAGCAACTCGGCATACTGGCCGGCAACCCCGTGGATCCGGAAAAGATCCGCATGATTGACCCACTTGAGGATCAACGTCTCGCTGATCCCGCTTGCTTTGGCCAGATCGGCACGGCCCTTGCGAGTCGCACCCTTCTCGAGCAGCGCCTCCACAGTCTGAACCCCCGCCTTGGCCAGCGAAGCTTGATAGGCCGGGCCGATACCTTCAATGTCCGTCACTTTTGCCATTGGATCTCCTTCACGTTGGACTCCCTCCTCGCGACCTCCGCGAGAGAAGGCCGAACCGGACCGACATTGTATCAGCGCCGACCAGGCATTCAATCTCAGGTCAAAGGGTCGCACCTGCATCGCCCAACCATCACCGCCAAGCTCGCGCAAGAATTGACCTACCCGCAACAAGTGGTACAATGCCCCGACCCGGCGCGACTGAGCACCGAGCGAGGCCTCCCTTGGGGAGACCTCGCACATCTCACCGATCCTCAACGCTGGGAAGGAGTGTACGGCATGAACATCGTACCGTTGTTGATTCAATTGGTCAGCGGCGCCGCGGGCGGCAATGTCGCCGGAGCGCTGCTCAAGAAGTTCAGCCTGGGCCCGATCGGTAATTCGATCGCCGGCATTCTCGGCGGCGGACTCGGCGGCCAGCTCCTCGGAGCACTCGGCGTGGGCGGCGCCGACGCGGCCGCGGGCGGACTTGACATCGGCGGCATCGTATCCAGCATCGCCGGCGGGGGCGTCGGCGGGGGCGTGCTGATGTCTATCGTGGGACTCGTTCGTCAGCAGCTTGGGAAGTCGGCCTGACGGCTCTCTGCCCGGGAAGGCACCACGAACCGGTATGAAGATGATTCGCCCGCCTTCGCCGGCGAGCGCGGGAATCCGGTCTGCCTCCGCGCTCTCCGCTCTTGGCAAGCGACCCACGCGCGAAGCCTTTGCCTGTGCACTCCACCCGGGCGCTTTCCCCGCGCCCCATAGTCCTCGAACAGGCAAACGAGGCCGCTCACCCGCCCCGTTCCTCCTCGTCCCGACCGCGATCGCCCGGCGCCGACCCGAAAGACGCGACCTTATGTCCGTGAAACACCCTGCGAGCCCCGCAGGCCAGAGCCGATGAGCCGCGAACCATGGCCCCCATTTGCCGGGACACCCGAGGTGTTGTTCCCCCAGGGCCGGCTGCACGCGCATCCCGCGACCTCATTGGCTTCGTTTGGCGCTCGCGAAAGCAAGACCTCAAGAAGCCAAAAACCCCTCCCGGGCCCGGCAAGACCGCCTCCCGAACGCCCCCGCAGCCGCGCCCCGAAAAACGCCGAAGGCGCGGAACGCCTCCCCTGTTCTCATGGCCGAATACCCGGCGAAGAACCGTCAACACCGATCAGCTCGCCGGACGAGGCGGCGCGGGACCGTCAACCCCGCTCGGCGGCTGGTCGTCGGCGAATTGGTCCTCATCCCGGACCTCCTTCTTCAACCGATACAGCTCCGCCTTGAGCTTCTCGATCGTCTCGCGTTGCCCCGGCTCTTGGTAGAGGTTCCGCAGCTCCTCCGGATCCTTGACGAGATCGTACAACTCCCACTGGTCCTTCTTCCAGAAGTGGATCAGCTTGTGCGTCGCGGTCCGCACCCCGTAGTGGGTCCGGGTGTTGTGGTGGCCGGGATCATGGTAGTAACGGTAGTACATGCTCGTCCGCCAATCGGCCGGCACCTCGCCACGGAGCAGCGCAACAAGGCTCCGACCCTGCATCTCAGCCGGCACTGGCAGGCCCGCCGCCTCCATGAAGGTCGGAGCGAAATCCACGTTCAGGGCCATCGCCGTCTGAACGCTGCCCGGCTTGACCACGCCCGGCCAGCGGACGATGAACGGCATCTTCAACGACTCTTCATACATGAAACGCTTGTCGTACATCCCGTGGTCACCAAGGAAGAAGCCCTGATCGCTGGTGTAGATGACCATCGTGTTGCCGGCCAGCCCGTTGGCGTCCAGCCAGTCCAGCAACCGCCCTACGTTGTCGTCGATGGCCTGCACGCAAGCCAGATAATCCCGCATGTACCGCTGGTACTTCCACGCGTTGAGCTCCTCGCCTTTGAGCACCTTCTTCTCCCCGCCGGCCTCGATCTCCACTTCCGTCGGCTTCGTGCCAAGCCATTCGTTCAGCTTCGCACCCTTGAGATCCGCGGGCGGCTCCAGCTTCAGGTCTCGGCGGGTCATGTCGTCGAACACCCGCTGACGGTTCTCCCGAATCGCGTCCGTCCGACCGGCATAGTCGTCGCGCAGCGTCGGCGGTTCAGCGATCTTCCTGTCAGCAAACACCGCTTTGTGCTTGGCATCTGGCTCCCAAGCCCGGTGCGGAGCTTTGTGATGACACATGAGGAAGAACGGCTTGTCCTTCGGGCGGTTCTTGAGAAACTCGATCGCCAGGTCGGTGGTCACATCGGTGGCGTATCCCTTGATCGTCCGCACACGGGTGGCACTGTAGTACACCGGGTCAAAGTAACGGCCTTGGCCCGGATGGATCTCGTATTCGTCAAAGCCGGTCGGGTCGCTGCCCAGATGCCACTTCCCGACAATGCCGGTGTGATAGCCGGCCGCCTGCAGGTGCTTCGCTACCGTGGGCTGCGAGCCGTCAAACCGATTGAAGACCGTCACCCCGTTGAGGTGACTGTACTTGCCCGTCAGGATGGCCGCCCGGCTCGGCGCGCAGATCGAGTTGGTGACGAAACAGTGGTCAAAGCGCATGCCGCCTCGCGCCAGACGGTCCAGGTTCGGAGTCTGATTGACCACCCCCGAATAACAACTGATCGCATGGGCGGCATGGTCATCGGACATGATGTACAGGATGTTCGGCCGCCGGGCAGGCTCGGCCGCCCCGACCGCTGCCGAAAGGACGGCCAACAAGGACGCGACCGACAACACGCCCCTCGCAAGCTTGCAGTCCACGGAAAACCTCCTTTCAACCCAACCGGGCAACACCAACCGCCAGTTTACCTGGAATCCGCCCGGCCGGCACGCACCATGACTGAAGTGGCCCGCAACCGCCCCCCCGCCCGAGCAACGGCAAACGATGACCGCCGTTTACTTCGCACCCAGCGGCACGTCCCAGATCGCCACCAGCTGGGCGTCGGCCGGCGTTCCAATCTGCTCCACCTTCACGTCCATGCCCTTCTCAACGAACCGCCGATCGAGGATCGAGCCGTCCGCGGCGGTCACCAGAAACTCAATCGGATGAACGAAAACAATCGGCACGCGGTTCTCACGCGAACGGTCCTGCAAGTGAAAGTCGTTCTTCTCCGGCCCCCACATGCCGCCGGAAGGACAGATCATCAGGTCAACCCCCCGCTCGGCGATGCGCCTGACCAGGGCGGCGTTCCGCCGGTCGGCGCAGATGATAAGGCCAACTCGCCCGTAAGGCGTCTCAAACACCGGGCTGTCGTGGCCCGGCGTGTTGCGGGCGAGTTCATGCCCAAGATCCTGCTTGCGGTACTTGCCGATCAGCCGGCCATCAGGCCCGATCAGAACAGCTGTATTGCAGGTCTGCTCCCCGTCACGCTCCAGCATCCCCGCGACAAGATGAATGTCGAGCTCATCGGCCAGACGGCGAAGACGCTCGAAATAGTCGCCCCCGGGGATCGGTTCGGCGAGGTCCAGCCAACGACCCTGCGGAATCCCCTTGTCGCGGATGGCGTAGCCGTCAAGAAAACACTCCGTCGTGACGACAATCCTAGCGCCTTGACCCGCAGCTTCACGGATGAGCGGCTCGGCTCTGGCCAGATTCCGATCCTTGTCGGTGGCAATCCACTTGAGAACGATGCCGCCTACCCGAACCCCGGCAGGAGACCGGCGAACGGCCGGCAGCCTGCCTTCATGCAGGCAACCCGAACATCCCAGGATCAACAGGTAGAGGATCGCCGCGGATCTTCGCATGGGACGTCTCCTCGTCCCCGCCACGAACAACCAGTACGCGCCAAACACGCCGGCGGCTCAGCCAATGTCCTCCCGCATGATGCGGAGATATCGCTTGCAGGTCTCCAGCATGTCGAAACCACCCTTGTCCTGCTCAATGCTGAAGAAGCCGCTGAAGTGAATCCTCCGGCAGGCCTCGACGATCGCCTTGTGATCCATGACCCCGGTGCCGAACGGCGGAAAACGGCGCATCTGCCCGTCAATGTCCCGCATGTGCAGGTTCATGAGCCGCGAGCCAACCTTGTGAATCGCCAGCGGGGGGTATTCCCGCTGCGACAGCGTCCAGCCGGCATCGAGGTTGTATCCCAGGTTGCGGTCGCCAACGGCCTCGCACAGCCACATGAACGAGGTGGCGTCATGAATCAGACAATGCGTGTGATGCTCGATCGTCATCTTCAAGCCCAACGATCCCGCCAGACGAACGCACTCACGCGTCGTCTCGACAAAATCGTTCCAGGCCTTCGACCACTCGAAATCGTCGGCAATCCCGATGTGGAACTTGTCGTCGCGGCCCGGATCGGACATCTCGTAAAAACGCGGCAGATAACCGTGCTCCGCGCCGTAACCCGTAGGCCAGGGGGCCACAATGTTGATGATCGGAGCATTCAGCTTGGCGGCAATCCGACAGCCGGCCTCGAAGGCGCCAATGTTCTCCTCACGGACCCTCTTCTCCGGGCTGGCCAGACCGGGAACGACCGGCTGGAAGAGCACGAATTGCGACACCTGCAGCTTGTGCCTGTCCAGCCGCGAACGAATCCGGTCCAGGCTCTCACCCGCCCAGACCGTCTTCATGTCCTCGCGGGCGTTGACGATCAGCTCAATGCCGTCGAAACCCAGGCCGCCAACCGTATCGATGGCCTCGGTCGGATCCACCCCGCCCGCGAAACTGTGGAAACACCAGCTCAGACAGCCAACCTTCATCCGGCCCTTGGCGGTCGGCTCCGCCAACGCGGCGGCCTCGGCCGCACCCGGTCCGCCAGCCGTGCCTGCCACGGCCGCCGTGCCCGCGATCACCGAGGCCGATTGAATGAACGCCCGACGGCTCAGGCCGCCCCGATCGAACGGCTGATGGGTTTCCATCGTGCATCGCCTCCTCAAGCGATCCCGACATCCTCGCCCCCGCCCGCAGCCGTGCTCGGCGCGGGCAACCCTGAATCGTCGCCCGCGGCCATCAATGCCACGGACTCCCTGCCATCTATGTGTAGCATGAAACGGCAATCCACACAACTCAACAACACCGCCAGGAACACCGCACAGAGGACCCGCCGTTACCGCCTGAACGGCAAGCGGCAGGCAATACGGCTCACCAACCGACCACGAACTGAACAGCCAATCCGATCGAGTGGATACTCACCAGGAAGTCGGCGACAACAGGCGCGGCTGGCGATGGCGATCCGTGAACGGGCAAGAACCTGCCGGGTCGTGCCCGGCGAGGACCGCAAAGACGTCCAGTTGGCCTACGAACAGTGTCCCGCGTGTGCGGCCGTGCGGGGGTCCAACCAATGCGATTGACCGCGAAGCACCCTTGCCATCCAAGGCTGCCGGCCGCGGAGGACCCGGCCCCACTTCAGCAGACCCACTCAACGCCGCCGCGAATGGAGAAACACCCCCGCCCCGAAGATCAGCATGAGACCCGTGGCCGGCTCCGGAGTCACCGGAGGATCCGAGGGAGGATCACTGTCATCCGAGCCGTCCGTGATGTCCGGAATCGGGTGCTTGGGCGAATCCGGGAACGTGGGCACGGGGAAGGCCTCCGGAGTGTCCTGGCTCATCGAGGAATCGGACACGCCGGCCGCACCACCGCCGCTTCCGCCGCCGCCACCCCCCGAGAAACCACCACCGCGGCTCGCCCCGCCCATGCCGGTCACGCCAATGCCCCCGAAGCCGGTATCCAGAATGTCCTGCCGAAGACTGCCCAGCCCCAGCCGGGAAACCGGCTCACCCGTGATGGTCGAAATCCGGGCAATCCGGAAACCGGTGAACGCATCCGCGTAGCTGCCCGCCACCAGGGTGCGAGACTGATCCTTGCCCTTGTCCAGCTCGGTCAGAACGACACCACGAAGCACGTACTCGCCGCCTACCTGGCTCTCCGTCCATTCACGCACATTGCCCCATTGGTCAACCGTGCCGTACGCACTGGTCAACTCGCTGAACAGGCCCCCGATCTCCACAATCATGCCCGCGATCGCTCGGCCGGAGGAGACAGGACCCTCGTCCCGTCGAGTTGCATATTGCCAGTATCCGCCGGTACCAGCCTTCGCCGGATCATAGTAGGCGGCCTTGTACCATTCATCCTCGGTGGGCACGACCCAGGGACCGTTGCCGGTCCGCGGCCCGACACTGCCGGAATCCGGCCCGCCGCCGGTGATCGTGTAGGAACCCCACTCGGTACCACTCATCAGATAGCCGTTGGTCATCCAGTTCGCAAACCGGATGGTGTCGAAATACGACACGAAGTTGACCGGCATCCTGCCCATGCCGGGCTTGACGTGATAGCTGAACGGCGACGCCGACGTCCCCGCCCCGCGACGCGTGATCCCGCCCAGCCTGTGAAAAGCCATCCCCGGATGGTACAGGGCGAAGGGATCACCGTTCCTGGCCACAGCATTGAGGAAAAGAGCATACTCGTCGTTGGTCACGACGTACTTGCTCATGAAGAACTCATAGGAGGTAGAACCCAGACCCGAAGTGTCGGCGGGATTCCCCGGGTTGCCAACCCGAACGACTTCAGTCTTGATTTCACCGCGGACCAGAGAAGGAGCGGCCACAAACGCTACGGCGGCAAGTGCCTTGAGTGCGGTTCTCATTCTGAACCTGCCCCCTGGAACGGGAACCCGATCCATCGGGCCCGCTCAATCGAATCTGAGACCTCCTCCGTTCGTCGCTTTCGGGCGGCCGCTCCGCGGCCCAGCCACGAATCCATCTCAAACCACCGGGCATCCGTCTGCGCCGGTGCTTTCCGCTCTCCGTGTCAGCCTCTAACCCTCTCCTCAATAAACACTATTCCTCCTCCAGCAGGGAAGTCAACGTGAGCCCCAGCGGTAGATCCCCCCTCCCCGGACGAGCACTCCGATATTGTGGCAAGACGGGCAAGCTGAGTATCCCAGGAGAGGCAAAACCCCCCTGCTCCGCCGAGATGATCACACGAGGTCCGCGAATGCGCGGCGTTATCGGACCGCCGGCACGCCGTCATTACCTGAGGCCGAAATCGCCGGGCTCGACGTCAGTGCATCTCTGCCTCACAGGTCCCAATGCCCGGCCGGTAGTAGTTGAACTGGACGTTCGCATGGTCAGCCAGCAAAGACATCGGAACCGAGGCGTCGGGCAGCCGCTTGGAGATCATGTACGCGCTGAGCCGGATGCCGAACGGGTTGTCGTGCCAGCCGGGATGCCAGATCGACACCCTGCCCGCCCGCCAGGTCTCCACCGGCCCCACGCTGATCGCCATGTTCGGCACGCTCGGAATGTTGCCACCCCCAGAGGTCCGGGCATTTTGCACGAGGGTCAGCGGGTGAAGCTCGACCACGCGGGTGGTCTGCCTGCAATACTCGGCCGGCGCCGGCGGCTCGTCGGCATGCTTGCCCGTTCGCCTGGGCGGGTCGTTGAATGCCCAGTGCTTGACCTCGCCCTGCCCGCCCTGCATGATCGCGCACCGGGCCTTGGACCAGCTCTGGATGTACGCGGCCGGATCAGCTTTGGGGAAGTGGAGATTCGACTCCGGCATCCTCAGGTCCGGCCGGATGCGGTTGAAGCACATCTCCCGATCGCACTTGGCGAACGACAACGGGTGATCCTCCCCCACCTCCTTCCCGTTCATGTACCACTCGTCCATGCCCCAGAAATGGGCGTGGCGCAGGTTGATCTCCAGGGCATTGACCAGCTGGGCCACCAGCGGCAACTGCTCGGTCGGCCCGATCGGACCGCAGATGCCCACCGGTTCGTCCGGCGTGGCCTGACGCCAGGCCTCAATGTACTCCAGAGCCTCCGCCAGGAAGAACTCCCGCAGGTCGTCATAGAACACGACCCGGAACCCGTCTCGCCCCAGCCTCAGGATGTCCTCGGCAGTAAGGCGAGAGACCTCCGCAAGCAGTTCCCTGGGCAATGTCGTGTAATCCCACCAGCCCGGTGCAATCGTGCTCAACGGCCGTGCCATGATGAACCTCTCCTCTGGGACAGTGCGACCGATAGCCGGCAAAGCCGGTTACCTCATTTCACCAACACGCGCGAAAACGCGAGGAACTCCTTCTCGAACGCGTCCAGATCGGGGGTGATGTAGTGGCGAAAGACGGTCTCGCCCGTGCTCAGCCCCTCGCTTCCGGGCATCGTGAGTCGGTAGCCGCTGACCGCAACCGCCGTCCTCCGGGTGCCGGCGTCGGCCAGCAGCTTCGCGAAGCCTTGGGTGTACGAGGCATTGCGACCTTCCTTCAGGAACATGATCAGGGCCCATACTTGGGCGTAGTAGCTCCGGGTGGTGGCGCCGGTCTCGGCCACGGCCTGACCAGCGTTCATCTCCACCAGCCGCTTGAGGGGGATCCACCGATCGGGGCTGGTGAGGGCGTCACGGAGGTTGTTCCGCCGAAACAGGTTCTGCCTGGACTTGAACACCGGGCGGCCGTCCTTCAGGTCAAACGCCTCCCACTGGCAGGCCAGGCCCTCATCCAGCCAGGCCACGACCGGCTCGGGGAAGTGGCCGGCCAGATACTGGTGCCAGCCTTCGTGAGCCAGCAGGGCCAGGGTGCGGTCTCGAGTCAGATCGTAGGCCACCGTCGTGGCGGTCGGGTAGTCCATGTACCCCCCCTCCCGGATACGCAAGTACATGTCGGCCCGCTGGGGAACGAAGGCCCGGGTAAAGCGATCCCACTCGCCGCGGGTCTCAAACAGGTACGTGATCAGGCGCTCGGGCCGCTCCGCCGGCGGTCGCATCACCCGCTGATATTCGCCGAAAGCCGTCTCCATGAACACCGGCACACACTCGATCAGCTCGCGATCCCGCACCGTGGTGCGGATCTCGTAATGGTCGGTCTTGACCCGCAATCCGTGAATACGGGCGGCCGGTGCCCACTCGCCGTACTCCACCGCCACCGGCTTCGGAGACGCGGCCCCGCAACCGCTGAGCAGCGTGATCCAAAGCACGCTCCACAACCCTGAAACGCCGCCCACGCTCATTCTGGTCATTCGTCGTCCCTTTCGATGTGCCGGACGTCTTGAAGACCCGGCCCGCTTTTGATACCGTGTCTACTCCTGATGCCTCTCTGGCCCCCCCTGAAGAATCGCATACTATAAATCCCTGCGGGTCATCTTGTCGCGCCAAGTCGCGCAGACCGTTGTAGCTCAATATCTTAGGTTCGTCCAGTCCTTCTTCTTCGTTGCGCTGAGTCGCGCCGGATATTGTCTCTCGGCGCTGAATTGGCCGGGGAAATGGGGGGGAAATCTCGCCGCCTGTTCCAGTGGCCTCAAGCACGTCGGGCATCATCTTCATCATGGGCGGCAACTTGGCTATGCTCTCGGCTTCCTGGCCGGGGAACAGATGACCATACGTGCCCATAGTCAGCTCGATCGAAGCATGTCGCATGATGGTCTGGATGACTTTGGGATGATCGCCGGCCAGAGCACGCCAAGCACCGCATGTATGCCGCAAAGCATGGAAATCCAGCTGGTCGCCGTCGTGGTTCACGGAGGCGAGGAAGTCACTCTGGACCCGACGGGCGTACTCCTCGGGGTCATGCTCCGAAGCCTTCAACCATGCCGACCTTGCCGAGGCCAAATCGGAGCGGAGCACCTCGACCACTCGTGTGGAGTGTGGCATGTGGAACACTGGTGACTTCGGGGACTTCGTGGAAACGTGGATCCGCAGAGCGTCGGCCAGGTCTGGGGCGATGTACAGCCGGGCGGGCCGCTTGTTCTTCGTCGAGTGTGCCTTACAGGTTACGAATGGGGGGGTCATGTCCAGGAACAGCTGACCGGGCATGAGGCTCCGGATCTCGTTTGCCCGCAAGCCGGTCTGGACCGCCAGGGCGTAGGCCAGAACCCTCTCATGGCCGGTCATGTCGTGGCGGGTCGATGCCTGCTCGGTCGCCGACCTGAGCCAGTCCCATTCTTCGTGGAGTAGGATCCGCCGGGTTAGGCGTCGGTCGGTGTCGGTGCTGGGCAGCTTGAACGTGGCGAGCGGATCGCGTACCAGCTTGTCGCCCCGCACCAGCCACTTGGTGAACGACCGGACGGCACCGATGCAGTAGCACACCGTACGTGCGGACACCACCGACTTCTTCATCCTCGGGCTCTTCGCCCTCTTCAGCTGCTCAATGTACTTGTTGACGCTGTCCGCGTTGATCTGGGTGATGAGGGTCCAGCCCTGCGCATCGATCGCCTCTGTGATCATGCGCCGGACTTCAGACGCGTAGTCCTCGCTCTTGCCCGAGTTGCGGATCTTTAAGACGTAATCGTCCAGATGATCTTGGATCGGACGCTTCCCCTGTTCTGCGATGTCGGCCAACGTCGCGTCCACCACCCCGGTCTTCCGGGCCGTCGATTCGCTCAACCACTTGCGCAGGGTCTCTTCGGCCCTCCGCTTGTCGGTGGTCTTCGTGGATCGCTCCACACGCTTGCCTCGGTGGTCATACCAGCTGGCAATCCACCGCCTGCAAGGTAGATTCTGGAACAGACTCCCAGACCCGTGCTCGCGTCTTTCCTTCCGATTCTGTTGTTCAGGTTGTTCGCTCATGATCAACCCCGCCTTTCTTCAGCAGAACAGCGCCCCCATCGGAGCGGCGCCGGGTAGTCCGTGAACCGCATCGGCCGCACGCAGACGGCCAGCCTCGAGCAACTCACGGAGGTCGGTAACCACGGCATCGGAGGTCCAGTAGTCCTCACCGTGCTCCAGCTTGGACAGGTCACCATCCCAGCCTCGCTCCTCGTCGGCATCCTCGGGGAGGTATTCGAGGTTGTGCCACGTCCTGGCGATCAGATGGTAGGCGTAGATCCACGCCCGCCCGTCCGTCCGCACGATAACCCAGTCACCCTCGCGGATGATGGTCGTCGTGCCGGTCAGGATCTCATTCGTGTCGCTCTGTGTCACGCTCATCGGAAGCACCTTGCGCATGTGCGCAGCCGGCGGCCACCGGTACTACACGCTCCTCGGAAGGAGTGGTTGCCAGCCTCGCGGTACTGGACCCGCTGGCCGTCGGCGTTTTCGTGGTCTTTTTGGTTACCAAAGAGCGTGTAGTGCACACTACTGTATCCCTCGCCGGCCAGACCGTCAAGCATGCGCCCGCGCATGGCAATCGGTCCGCATCACTTTGCACCACCAGCCGGCTCAAACAGGAAGGCGAACGGCGTGAGCCGAGCTTTCGCGTCGCTTATATTCTTCTCAATGACACTTACCTTACCTTCGTATCCCCAGCGCTCTTGCAGATCCCGTTGGCGGTGTTGATGCGCTTCATAAATCAGGACCCCGATGCCGTGTTTCGCGGTCGACCACTCCGACTCGAAGTGTTCCAAAAACTTCCTCTGCTCCGCCTTCGTGTCTGCCAAAGACTTCTCTAACTCGGCAATCCGCGCGCGGTCGGCAAGAGCGGCCTGGTGCTGCTGCACGTCGTCGGCCGTGAAGCCAAGTCGCTCGGCAAGCTCCGCGGCCTCTCTGGCGGAGTTTTCTTGGCCAAGCAGAGTGGCGTACCGCTTCAGCAATGCGGCTCGCTCTCGGTCGTCTCTGGCGGCCTGGCTCGCTTCCCTACTTCTTAAAACCTGTACTGCATCCATTCGACGTCCTTTCTGCCGGTCTAGCCGGCGTGCGATTCCTCATACTTGTACAGGTCAATTCGTGCGTCGATGGCGGCACGCCTGGCGGCCAGTGCCTCACGAAGTCGCCGTTTCACCTCGGCGTACTCAGGTGACGGATCGCCGTTAAACCAGATTCCACCATGTTCGAGAATGGCAAGGTCGTCGTTGTTAACGTACGCTACCAGCGCCGCCATCTCCGCGAACCGATCAGCTTTTTCGACAGCCTGGACAAGCTCGCCGTACCGCTCATCATCGGCCTTGAACCTCGCTCGCGCGATCGACCGATACGGCGTTGACCGCCACCTCGGCCAAGCGCGCCGTAAAGGAGTGTGTGAAGAGACCGATGCTGCCGATGGCGTTGCGATCATCGGCATGCGTTTTTCCAGCGGTTGTTGCGGCGTGGCGTAGTACAGCGACATCACGTCGCCACGATCGAGGCTGCCGCGATCCAACAGTGCTCGCGCGATAGTGCCAACTGCACCCCATCGCTTGCGGAGTATGGATTCCGTTTCGTCGATCATGGTGCCGATCCACAAGCTCCGCTCGGCAGCATCGCTCGGCGCGATGGCCGCGACCTGTGCAAAGTCGACCTCGGCGCCATCCCGGACGCGATCTTTCGGCGTGATCCCATCAAGAAAGGCCGCAACGAAGCCGCCGAGAAGCACCGGCCCGGCCTCGTCCAGTTCTTGCGGAATGCTCAGGCGGGTTGAACGGAGGGAAACCGACTCCGGCGTATGGTGACAGGCGGCCGCGCAAACGCAGTGGCCGGCCTCGTGGATCGCAGAGTGGTAGCTTTCAAGGTCTTTAAACCAAGCGCTCATGGTCGTCGCCTCCGCTCCGGTCCGAGGCTATCGGGGCCTTGAACCTGGCCGTTCCTCACCAGGGCTTTGGTGTGCGCCGCCCTCAGCAGGCGACCTTGAAGTTCGTCAACCATTTGAAACTCCTTCCCGGGGCTGATCGCCCCGAACATCATCACTATCGGGCCCACAGGCACGCGTAGGAGGCCCTCCAGCAACGTAGGTGACACGATCGGGGCTCTGGGGGGGCCGGAACACCCGCCGAGGCCGTGTCGTTGATCCTAGGGCCTGTGGGACGCTCCACCGCCGGAGGCATATCGCGCCGCGCCATTGCGTCCGATTCCAAGCGGAATTGATAGACGTTCAAAACACCCGCGCCGCGAGGCATTGAATCACAACGAGTTGCGGAAAGCATCACAGAACCTCCACCGTTGTTCCTACCATTTGGTGCTCCGAGGCCGCTTCACCGGCCACCGCCGCTTGCATTGGCTCTCCGCTCTCCGCTGACCACTCGTCACCCGGCCCGCGGTTTGATCGCATTCATCACGGCTTCTCCCTGCGGTACCGTTCCGCCCGCTCAACGTGCGTCTCAACCCCACCATCGGGCCGGCGGTATAGCCGCGATCCGTATTCGTCTTCCCCGATCGGGGGGGTTGAATCGCTGTCTGGCGCATCCTTGATCGTAACCATCGGGGACCGGCCGGCATGGCGATCCACATGGACCAGATGGGCCGCTTCCAGCAGCTTGATGCACCGGGCCAGGGCTTGCCGACTCATCCGAAACCGGAGGGAGGTCGAATGCGACAATCGGACCGTCCGTTGCCGGGTGAGCCCAGCGCGATACCAAACAGCCAGACCGACCGACAGGCACTTACCTCCCAGGTCCATGGCCCGCAACAGCCACTCCAACGGGATCGGGCCGCGAATGAATGCGCCGGGTATGCGCGGCTGGGTAGGTCGTCGGGACCGGACGGGTCTAGCTTTCGATTTGGGTATCGGCCCCCGCAGTCTGAACTGCTCTACATTGATCTCGCCCATGTACATTACCTACTAATGTAGCTAAAGCTCATACTTTTAGTATATTTAGGGGGTGTTACACGGCGTAACAGGTACCTGTTACACAGCGTAACAGGTCCGCCGGCTAAGCCGTTGCGTTGCATAACACCCCCTCCGCCTTGAAACCTGGGTTGTCGTGGGTCACCTGTGACGTCGGTCGCCGATCCTCCAGAACACGCTGGACAGTGTCCCACATGATGAGCCCGCGCCCATCCGCGTACCGGTCTGGGTGGCGTATCAACTTCGCGTCCGATCGCAGCCGGAAACCGCCCAACACATCCTCGCTCGCCTTGGCCATCAGGTCCTGGGTGCGGCGGACCACGTCGTCCAACTCATTCATCCGACCCTCGACCAGCAGAGCATCGTGGACCGGGGCGCAGACCCGGATGCCGGCCTGGGTCAGGTAGATGCACGCCAGCCGGAGCATCTCCGCCCCGTTGGCCTGCATCGGAAAATTCGCGAGGCTTCGGGCGTTCGCGTCCGGCCCGACCTGGATCTGCCAACCAAAGACGGTGTGCAAGCGGCCGTGAAGCATCGCGTAATCTACGGCGCTATCCGACCACGACCAGAACCGCGAAAAGGTCCGGTGGTGGGTCCGGAGCAGCTCCCGTGCCTCCGCCACCGGCCGACCGATCCGGACGGCCAGGGACTCCTCTGCCATCCCATACTGAACCGCGAGCGCGCAGGTCTTGTACTGCTCGCGGACCAGCCCGTGGGTAACCTTGGTGGCGTAGGCCGGCACCGCTCCCGCCTGCTTTGCGAAGGTCAGGTAGGGATCGCCGGAGGCGTAGGCCTCGCACATCGCGGTATCACCGGAGAGCGCCGCCGCGATACCGAATTCCTGCTGGGCCCAGTCAACGTACGCCATGCCCCAGCCCGGCTCAGGCTTGATCAGGCCACGGAGCCAGACGGAAGGACCGAATATCGACCTCGAGTTTGATGGCTGGTTCCGGCTGGTCCTCGCCCTGAATGCAGAGAGCAGGTATCGGTTTCGTCCGTCCGCCCCGACGGCCAAATCAGCCAGCCGCATCTGTGATAACGAGACCCGCAGCTCGCGGATGGGCGATACCTTCGGATAGGTACGAGCCATCTGGCGGAAGGTGTCGTCGTCGAGGGCCAGCCGGCCGGATGTCAGCCGGGGCCATGGGATGTCGTTGGCCACCAACCACCCGGCCCATCGGTCTTCCCGAAAAGACCGGCCATCGTAAACGTGGTAATCGGCGTCGATGCGAGCGATCAGGCTGTCCTGGACCTCAGCCCAGCGCTCCCGCAGTCCGGTGAGCATTTCAGTGTCGATGGAGACACCCACATGCTCGATCAGCGCAGCCGCGACCATGTACTGACCGCGGAGAAGGGCCCGGGGCATGTCGAGGTGGGGCATCATGCAGGGAAGGAGCTTGGCCAAGGCGTCCACGTCTGACTGGCAGTAGTCCAGCAACGCGATCTTCTCTTCCTGCGTGTATGGCCCACCCCGCAGAGCCAGCGCCCGCATTCGCTCCTTTTCCGTGATACCGATCGCATCCAAGCCGTAGTGCACTAGAGCGCCAAGCAGTCCGGACCCGCTGGTGGTGGCCAGTCCGTTGGTCGCGCATCGGAACTCCGCGAACAGGTCCAGGACATTTGCCGGCAGCGGCCAGCCCAGGACGAGATGGCAACTGAACTCCGCACTGGCGTAATAGGCAACGAACAAGCTGTCCTTGTCGATAGCGTAGGGCGGCCGTCTCATCCGGAGCAGATCCGCCTGCCACACCCGGAGCAATTCTCCGCTGGCCAGCTCCCGGGCGACCATGCACACCGGGCCCGGTCGCTCGCCGGCGGGTGCAGTGAACTCAAAGTCCACCACCCAGACTTCCCGGTAGTCGTTGCCGGCGACGTTCACTGATCACCCCGCAGTCGACGCAGGACGACGTGGTCCATGTCGGTGATGAAACGACCCTTGAACGCGATTTGCAGGAGCTCACCGAACGATTTCTCCGGCCATTCCGGCTCCGGCAGGTTGCCGGTCGCCTGAAACACCTCATAGGCGCCCAGCGCCATGTTCGCAACCACTTTGATCCAGAACCTAATGGCCATCTCGGCGGCCTCAGCAGCGGACCGATGCCATTCGAGCTGCCTTCCGTCTTCAGCCGGCAACCGCACCGGCCAGAGGAACAGGACGCCCTGCCGGCTGATCGCGGTGAACAGCTCGACGGGCACGAACTCGCCCGGCAGTTCGTTCCAGAGGGCGGGATCGACCAAGTAGACTTCGCGGTCCTCCTTTAGCTCCAACACGGCGGTCTGGAGCCGATAGGTCGGGTCGGGATGGACCCGGACGAACGATTGACGGTCGGGCTTCCGCACTGGCACGGTGAGCAGGGCCCGCTTAACGCCTACGTTGCTGGCGAAGTCCTGCGACAACCGCAGCCTCGCTACATCGATCACGCCCACACTGGTCTGCTCGGTGGTTTCGCCGTTGTTGTCAATCGTCGTCGGAGTTACAATCCGCTCCGGCATAGTAATCCCTCTGAGAAGACCGGCGGTGTCCACATCGACGCCGCCGGTTCTTTTCGGCGTGTTGTTGCTATTCATATCGCATCTCCCTGAGAAGAAACCTCGGCGGCCTACACGGTCGCCATCACTCTCCGCATGAACTCGATCAAGCCCCGGGTGAACAGCTCGTCTTGCCACCGTCGCCGGATGACGGCGCGAACAATGGCGCTCGCGACGGCCCAGATCTCAGCCCGGCGGGGTGCTTGCAGGTTGGAATTGATGTTGAGTCTTATTCCCCCGTCCGAAACACCCCAGAAATCAACCGGAATTGAAATGTGTGCTTCGCATCCCCTACTATTTTCCTTGCCAAGAGTTGCAGCCGGGCTCATCGACGCCCTCCCCTGGCCCGGTCGCTCAGCCAGGTCCGCAAGTCGGCAACGGGATAGATGATCCGCCGCCCGAGGCGAACGTGGGGGATCTCGTTTGTGTTCGTCAAGATCCACAGCAGCCGGCGGCCGATGCCGAGCAGCTCACAGGCGCCCTTGACACCGACGGCCAGAGGCTCGACCGTTAGCGACGGAGTTATTTCAGTGTTGTCAGTCATCGGTCGCCCTCCCCTGCCGGTTGGGCCGCGCCGGTGGCGATCATCGCGCCTGGCGCGTCCAACCCCCCAGTCCTGTAGCGGTACAAGGGACAGGAGGGCGCTGTGCAACCGTCAACCTCGGCCGCGGACCAGCCAACACACTCTAGACAGAACGCTCTGATCGCCGCTCGCCGACTTCGGCCAGCCAGGGCCCTTCTGTACATCGACCTATATTTCGGGGGTACGTCTCTCATGCCTCACCGCCTTCCAGTGCTTCACCAAGCAACCGGTGCAACTCCGCTAGATCCCTGGTGTCGAACTTGCGAAGCAGGGCGGCCACCGTCCGGCGCGGAACAGACCGGGCGGCCTGGGGACTCGCCGGCGGTAACCTCCGGAGTTGGGCGCTGACGATTTCGGTCGTCTGCCTTCCGGTGGTCGACCTCCGCCTGTTCGAGCAATCGCGCCCCTTGAATGATCTGGGCGATCGCTCGTGCGATTCGTTTTCGGTGTTTATTGTTCGTCATGGACGCGAGTTTATCGCAGGGTATGCCTAGGAAAGTCGGTGGAAAGTGCGCGCAGGAAACAACCCGCTTTTCTGGGTCAAGAGGCGGGTTTTTGGTCTACTTGCGGCAAGTGCCGGAAAGTGCGGCTATCGTCTTGAGTTGCGTATCTGCTGCTTGGTGCGCTCGGTTTCTTGCAGGAAAATAGCGGCATGGCTCAGGGCCTGCTCTTCAACAGAGAGAAGACCCTGCGATTTGATATACGCCTCGAAGTCGTGGACGTGGACTCGGCAGCCCCGCCCGAGTTTTCGCATATACCGGAACAACCCACCCGGCTTGCAGAGTTTACTCAACTTGGATTCTGACATGGGCTGTGGGCTGTAACCGCCAAGCAGTTCACGTATCGACTGATAGTTGCGATCGTCCGCGTCCCACGCAACTTCCGGCGATACAGCTTGCGCATCCTCGGTCTTGCCATCAGGTGCCGCGGGTTTACTCGTAATCACGCGGGCCACATGGAGCAGGCGGGGTTCCACCAACGGCCACAGCCGGGCAACTTCGGCGAGATCGCTCCGCTGGACCGCCGTGTGGACGGCGTCGATATCGTAGCTGTCCTCGCCGGCGGAGTCGAGCAGATCCGCCACATCGCGATATAGAGCCTGAAGCGTGCGGCCAGCAGGGTTCAAATACGTGTCGGCCGATTCCCTTCGGAGTGATCCAAGCGCTGTCATGAGGCTGTAATCTCCCCCGGTGCCGGCAGGAGTCATGTGCATCGCGATCGATCGGATCCTGGCGATCGCGTCGATGTAGTCGCGGCCTGCTTGCAGATAATCTTCAAGGGTTCGTACGGACGTGGATGTGTCGGACATTGGATTCGCCTTTTCTCCGGGCGGGCTCTGGCGGCGGAGAGAAAGGCGAGAAACTCACGCCACCAGGGCCGCTTGGTGGTAGCAAGCCACCGACCCGGTCAAAACCTATTATACCTCGGTCACCATGGGATCATCCCCCGCGCCGGGTAAGTTGTTGCCGAACCGGACGTGGTAGGCCTTCCCTTCCGCGATCACCCGACCACAATGCTCACAGACGCAGTCGGCTGGCTCGATTAGATCATCGCCCGCGAAGCCGACGGCGTACTGCGTCTCAACCGGCGCGATCCTGCATTGTGGACAGCCCAGTCCATCGCAGCCGGCGGCCAACTCGATCTTCTTTAGCTTACTGTTCATCGTGTCCATGTGAACTTTTTGCGATAAGGCGACTCTCGAGGCTCTCAATACGTTCCAGCAGATCGGTTGCGACCACCGGACCCAAGCATCGGCTCAAAATCTCTCGGATCGCGCTCACGTCGCCGGCCTTGCCTAGCTCGACCAACTTGGCGATCAGCGCCCTCATGTCACGGATCGTGACGGTGTTCAACAGCGTCACGCGCAAGCGGTTGCACTTCGCCGACATCGGGTTGCCGCTTCCGCCGCGCCATCCTTTGCGGAACTTGCCATCTGGCCCACGACCATTTAGTGATGGTTGGGTACTATTACCCGCATTCGTGGAATCACTGTTATTCATAGGTTCGCTCCTGTTGGGTGTCGATCAGACCGAGGATCGTCGCCCGGGTCTCTGGGGTGAGTCCGCTCCACGCCTTGACCACTGCGAGTAGCCCGGTATCATCGATCACACGTTGTTCCGGCGCAGGACGCGGTAGGGAAAATGGAAGGGATGGCAGGGACAAATCAGGGGCGGCCGTAAGTTGTTGCTGCTGCAGCGGTTGTGGCGGGCTATGGCAGGCTGCTTTTGATACCGTGTTTGCTCCTGTTTTTCCATGGCCCGTGCCGGAATTCAGGATTTTCTCGACTCTGCCAAGGAGTGAGCTCGTGCTGAACATAGCTGTCATCGGTGGGGATGGTACTGGACCTGAAGTCGTGGCCGAAGGCCTCAAGGTACTCAGGGCGGTGGCCGCGAAGGCCGGGTTCCAGTACAACACGACCGACTTCGATCTCAGCGGCAGGGCCTACCTGGCCCGGGGCGGCGATCCCAAGGTCCAGAACATCCCCCTGGTCACCCCCGAGCAGACCAGCGAACTCCGGAAGTACGACGCGATCTACCTCGGAGCGGTCGGCGACCCGAACATCGCCCCGGGGATCATGGAGAAAGGCCTCCTGCTGCATCTTCGCTTCGTGCTCGACCAGTACATCAATCTCCGCCCGGTCAGACTCTACCCCGGCGTCGAGTCGCCGCTCAGAGACAAGGGTCCCGAGCACATCAGCTTCGACGTCATCCGGGAGAACACCGAAGACCTCTACGCGGGCACGGGCGGCTTTCTCCGCAAGGGCACCCCCCAGGAGGTCTCCACCCAGGAAATGATCACCACTCGCTTCGGCGCCGAGCGATGCATCCGCTATGCCTTCGAGTTCGCCCGAGCCAAGAAGAAGGCCGGCACGGGCAAGGGCAAGCTCACCCTCGTCCACAAGACCAACGTCCTGACCTACTGCGGCGACACGTGGTTCCGGGCGTTCAACGAGATCGGCCAGAAGGACTACCCCGATATTGAGCGGGACTACAACCATGTCGACGCCTGTTGCATGTGGTTCATCAAGAGCCCCGAGTTCTACGATACCATCGTCGTCCCCAACATGTTTGGTGACATCATTACCGACTTGGCGGCCATGATCCAGGGCGGACTGGGGGTGGCGGCCGGCGGCAATGTCAATCCCGAGGGCGTCAGCATGTTCGAGCCCATGGGTGGCAGTGCCCCGAAGTACACAGGGCAGAATGTCATCAATCCGATCGCTGCCATCGCCGCCATGGGCATGCTGCTCCGCGTCGTCGGTGGACAGAAGAAAGACGCCGCCGTCGAGCGAGCCGGCACCCAGGTTGAGGAAGCGATCAAGAAGACCTGCCCGAAGATGAAGAGCCAGTCGGCAGGCAAGATGGGGTACGGCACGAGCCAGGTCGGCGACCTGGTCTGCTCAGCCCTCTAGGCTTCGTGCCGGGCGCGGCCGTCGGAAGCGGCGTTACCGAAGCGAGCGGCCGGCCGTCCAGGCGTCAACGCCGCGCCGGTCAGCGTTGAGGCTCCGGCATGATGCCCGTTGCCGCCAGCCTGCAATAACGGGACCACTGCGACAAAGGAGGATCACGTGAGTATCCAGCCGCGTCGGATGCCATCGGCCACGGTCGTCTGCCTCATGTCGGCCTCGCTGGCTCTTGCCCAGGCCACTGTTCAAGCCACCAGAGCGACCACCCAGGTCGCCCAGACGGCACCGGCGAAGAAGCCGGCGCCCGCTCGGACGACCACACTTCAGGGCGTCGTGTTCGAGGATCTCAACGCGAACGGTGTTCCGGACGCCGGCGAGCCCGCCTTGGAGGGCATGTCCGTATCCAACGGTGTGACGTTCGCGGTGACGCCGGCCTCGGGGGAGTTCAAGTTCGTCCTCAGAGAGCGGATCACCGGATCGGTCTTCGTCTGCACGCCATCCGGCTGGCGGGCATCCAAGAGGTTCTACGTCCAGGCCGACTTCGAGCGATTCGCCGAGAAAACACAACCCGCGGACATCGGCCTGGTACGCGATCCGGCTCGGTTGACGGACAAGTTCTCTTTCGTCCAGTTGACCGATACCCACGTCACCGACGACCCCACGACGATCAAGACGATGAATGAGGATATCGACACGGTCAATCGGCTGAGCGACCGGCCGATCTTCGTCGTGACCACCGGTGACCTGACCAACCGCGGCACGAAGCCGGAGGAGTTCAAAGGCTTCGTGGCGGGCATCGAAAACGCCAGGTTGCCGGTCTACAACACCATTGGCAATCACGACTACGGCGGCGAGTCGCGGGAAACGCAGAACTACGAGAGGGCTCTCGGCCCGCGCTACTACTCCTTCAGCTCGGGCCCCTATCATTTCATCAGCAAGGACATCATCGCCGCCGATCGCGACAAGGCCGGCTACCAGCGACAGCAGGCATGGATCGAGGCCGATATCAAGCTCAACGCAGCCGACAAGCGCATTCTGGTCTTCCAGCACTACGTTCCGACCAATCCTGAGCTCGAATGGTGGGCCCGATACAAGACCGCAGGCATCTTCAGCGGTCACTGGCACGGCCGGCGCGAGCAACTCTACAAGGGCATCCTGGACGTCAACAGCGCCACGTTGCGGTTCGGGGGCATCGACCGCAGCCCACGAGGATTCCGCATCATTCACGTCGACGGCGACAGGCTCCGCTGCGAATGGCGGGTCGGCGAGCAGGAGAAGCGCGTCGAGATCCTCAATCCGCCCAAGGATGGCAAGGCACAGGGACGCGTGCCCATCCGCGTCCTGGCCTACGATACGGCCGTGCGCGTCAACGGCGTGAAATACCGCATTCTGGAGAGCAACGCCGTTGATGCCAGGCCGGTTGCGGAAGGCCGGCTGGCCCCCGAGGGTGCCTGGTCCTGGGCGGGCGAGTGCCCTGCCCTGACCAGCGCCGCGGCGGGCCCCAAGAAGATTCAGGTGGAGGTCACGGCGGCGGACGGCACGACATGGAGGGCCGAGAGCACGTTCACACTCGGAACCGGCGAGCCGCCGAAACCGACCATGGGCGAGGCCTGGCCGTTCTTCCACAACGATGCCGGCCACCGCGGCTATCTGAAGACCGGCCCCCGCCCGCCGCTGTCCCTTGCATGGGCCACGAATATCGGCGGCAGCATTCACATCGCCGGACCGGTCGTCGCAGACAACCGGGTGTACGCGGCCACCAGCTTCCATGACTCGCTCGACGACTGCGCGGTCGTTGGCCTCGATCTGGCCACCGGAAAGCGGCTCTGGCGGGCGCCGGTTGATTCGTCGGTCAAACACAGCCCGTCCGTCTGGGGTGAGAACGTGCTGGCCGTCTCCCAGGCCGGTACGCTCTACTGCTTCGACCTCGAGGGGCATACGCGATGGACCGCACCGCTGGCCAACGTCAAGAACCAGCGGTGGGAGGTCAGTTTTCCGGTGACGGATGGCAAGATGGTGTACGCCGGCCGTTCCGAGGGTTTCGGGGCGTTCGAGTTGGCCACGGGCAAGCCGCTGTGGGATCAGAAAGGCGGCAAGGACTGGTGGCCCAACCTCTACACCGGACCCAGCCTCGGCTCGGGCGTGGTTTACCAGGGCGGACCGTTCGTACGAGCCCTGGATCCGGCCACCGGCAGGATCATCTGGAACCTCGAGAAAACGTCGGTCTCCACCGTGGCCGTCGTCCCCGCAGTCGTCGAGCGAGACCAGGCCGGCGACCGGCTGTACGTCTTCCACAACGGCAAGACCCTGTGTTGCCTTGACGGGCGTTCGGGCAAGACCCTCTGGACGGCCTCATGCGAGGCACCGGACGCCAAAGGGGCCGGCATCAAGTCCCAGACCGTCCCCCTCGGCGACGAGACCGGAACACCCGCCGTGGGCGACAAGATGATCTGCCTCGGCGGCGCGGAGGTCGCCTTCCCCGGCGAAAGCCGCCCCACCGCCGCGATGCACGGCTTCGACAAGGCCACCGGCAAGCTCATCTGGCGATTCCCGGTCGGCCGAGACCTCGCTTCCTCGCTGCCCTACAAGCGAATCACCTCGACGATCAGCAGTTCACCGATCATCGTGGGCGAAACGGTCTACTTCGGGGCGAGTGACGGATTCGTCTACGGGCTCGACGTGAACAGCGGCAAGCTGCTGTGGCAGTACCGCCTCGGCGTACCCATCGCTTCCACTGCCGCGGCCACGGGCAACACGCTCATCGTGACCACCTGGGACGGCACGGTGTACGCCCTGACCGCCGGGGGATAGCGTCTACCTGGGTCGGGAAGCGCGAGAAAGGCGTCCGGCCGGTCACTTGATTGGCGGGATGCCGGACCCGCGCCCGGCGGGATGGCTTCTCAGTGCAGTACTGCCTGCACGACCGAGAACGGCGGCACTTCGAGCACGAAATTCTCCAGATTGACCACCGGCTTGCGGGTGTCTTCGCGGTCAACCGCTTCGGGATCGCTGACCGAGTTGAACGTTGCCGGCGACGCCGCATGAAGCGTGGAGATGTCGACCTTGGTCACGACCGGCTTGAGTGCCGCCAGATTGAACGGTACCACCAGGTAAGTGGCCCCGCTGTTGACGACATTGAACACCAGAGCCTGACGGCGGACGTCCCAGGCGACCTGGGCCACCAGGTTGGGCGTTTCCTCGTAGCCCTGGAGCTTGAGCGGCCATGCCGCGGGTGACTGGGAAACGAGTTCGAAGGCCCGCCCCGCGGCGGAGAGGAAGGCCCTCTCCTTGGGGCACTCGATGACATTCTGCCCCCAGGTGTTGGCCATGTTGTTGAAGTTTGCGAAGACGAAGTCGCCGCCCAGCCGCTGGAACACCAGGAACTGACGGACCAGGTTCATCGCGTAGGCCCAGCGGATCTGCCGATTCTGAATGGTCTTCTCCGCCGGCTGGGGTTCACGCCCCTTGTCGGAGATGAACGGCACGTTATCCAGCGGGGCAAGCCACTCGGTATTGCACAACTGGACATCCTGCTGCTTGGCCGCGTTGTACTCGGCAATCACCTTGAGTACCTCGCGAAGGTAGGCCTCACCCGTGCCTCGATCGGAGGCCAAATCAATGGCGTCGCCGGCCTCGGCGAGCATTTGGGGCAGCGTGGGGCGGTAGCTCTCGTACCCCGCCATGATCACCTTGATCGACGGGTCCACCTTCTTCATCTCGCGAGCGAACTCGACGCACCGCTTCGCATACTCGATCGGTCCGAACCTGCGGTAGGGCTCGTTGTCCAGTTCCCAGAACCTCACGCCCATGGTCTCGTGCCCGTGGGCTCGACGCAACGCACCCATCGGATGACTCTCGGCCACATTGCAGTAGGCCACCCACTCGGCCGCCTCGGCCGCCGAACCGGTCATCATATTCACGCAGAGCAACGGCTCCGCTCCAACTTCCCGGCACAGGTCCACGAACTCGACCGTGCCGACGTCGTTGTACTCAAGGCCACCCCAGTACTCGCTCTCCCGCGGTCGACGATCGGTCCGTGGGCCGACGCCGTCGCGCCAGTTGTAGAAGGACGCGTAGCAGCCACCCGGGAACCGGATGATTCGCGGGCGAGTCCGTTTGACTATCTCCACGACATCCTTGCGCCAGCCCTTGACGTGGTCGCTGGGCATGAGCGACAGGCCATCCAGGCGGAGCGCCTTGCCCGGCGGAACGGAAATGGCCAGGCTCCCGCGACCGGCGAACTCGGCGTTCGCCAAAGGCGCTTCGACGGCCTTCCACTCCGGGTCGATGTCACCGATGGTCTTCTGAGCGATCGGCTTGTCCAGGCTCTTCTCCGGGTGGATGCCGATCGTGATGGCGAACTCGCTGTTGTCGGCCGACCGGAGGGCGCCGCGAAGGGTATAGGTCATCCCCGGCCGGAGGACCAGGCCGTCCTGAACGATATACGCCGGCTTGTCCGTCGCCTTGTTGGTCACTTGGGCGGCCTGCAGGCCATGATGGAATCTGCCGTAGCGAGGGTAGCCCAGCGACGCCGCGGGGTTGCTTTCGGCCAGGTACCAAGGGCTCTCCTCGTAACCGGAGTGGTGCCATACTTCATTGGCCAGAACGTCGCCCGGCTTGCGCTGCAGCCATCCCCAGACCGAGGACTTGAGCGGGGTGACCGCCTCGAAACTCCGGTTGTAGAGCATCTCCGACCACATGCCGTCCACTTGGCGGCCAAAGCCGCTCTCAATGAAGTTGCCATACAGGATCGGGCTGACCGGCTTGGCACATAGCGCTTCCGTGGTCACGGTGATCGGGGGCAGTATCTGAGCATCCGACGGGCGCTGGGGCTGGCTGGTCGCCGGCAGTGTGCCGGCGATCTGCGGAACGGCCGGCTGGCTGCCGGCGGGTTGTGTACCGCTGGCCTGGGTTGTCGGTTGAGTGGAAGGGGCAGACGCGACAGGCTGGCTCGCCGGAGCGGTGGTTGGTCCCGGCGCCGTGGCCGGAGCCGTGGCCGTCGCTGGTTGGGAGGTGGCCGGTTCGGGCGGCGCCTCCTCGGCGGGCAGCAATTCCAAGCCGTCGAACCACACCGTTCCTGTGGCGTTGCCCTCGCCGCAGAGCGTGCAGAAGATGAAAACCTTGCCCTGCAGCGGACCCTTGAACTCAACCCGGACACGCGTCCAGTCCGTCGAACCGCGAAGGCTAGGACCCACGACCGTCTTGCTCGCGTCCGGTTCCTGCAGCGGCCCCACCAGGAGTGTGGCCAGCATGCCCGCCCCTTCTCGCGGCTCCAGCTGGTCCGTCTTCACCCACCCGCGGAGGACGTAGGCCTTTCCAGCCTCCACGTCCGCAACCTGCTGGAGGCCTGCCATCGTCGGCTGGCGGGCCGACATCCGAGCCGAGTACTTCCCCACCTTCACCGTCCTGGAGTCCTGGCCCACCGTGGGAGCCGCGCCCAGGACGGGAACCTCCCAGTCCTTCGGCGGGCCGGCTTCACCGTCCAGGCCCGATTCCTCGAACGAGCCGTTCTTCAGCGCGGGCGCACCCTCAGCCGACGACAGACCCCACATCATGGCGATGAGCACGGCCAGCCAGAACCTCACACCATCCCGCACCAACATCGATAGGCCTCCAAACCAGACCCGGGCGATATCGGTCGCATTCTAACCCAAGTCCGACACAAATGTATCGTCGCGGAAACATGCCAAGTTGCCTTGACACATCGGATTATGCGCCCAGGCTCAACCGTAGTCGGTTCAAGGCCGTCCATGCCGTGCGCTCCCGGATCTCAGCCCGAGTCAGGTGCTCGCCAAACAGGTGCCTGGTCACTTCACACCCGGTTGCGTCGGCTAGCCCGATGTAGACCAACCCAACAGGCTTCTGGGCATTCCCGCCGCCCGGACCCGCAACTCCGGTGACACTGATAGCGTAGTCGACCTCACCCCGTAGACGAATCTCCGTCACCAGGGCCTCGGCGACTTCGTGGCTTACGGCCCCGTATTTCTGAATGAGGCCTGCCGGAACACCTAGAAGGCGCGTTTTGGCTTCGTTCGCGTAGGTCACCAGGCCCTGACGGAAGTAGTCGCTGCTGCCGGGTACGTCGGTGATCAGCTTCGCGATCAGGCCACCGGTGCAGGACTCGGCCGTCGCCAGGGTCTTCCGCTTGGCGATCAGAAGGCGACCGACTGCATGAGCCAGCGTATCCTCGTCCTGTCCGAAGACGAGGGTCCCGAGGCGTTTGCGAACCTCTGCGGCGGTCTCCTCGAGCAGCAGTCGAGACTCATCCTGATTGCGTCCGTATGAGTGAATCCTTACGCTGATGACGCCCTGCTTGGCGGTCGTCCCGACCGTTGGGTTGTGTTTCCTGTCCATGAGATCTCGGATCAGGTCCCCGATGTCCGACTCCCCGGCTCCGAAGGTATGCAGCGTGACCGCCTGCATCCTCGTCCCCCCGGTCTTGCGGACCAGGAAGGGGCGGACGGCCAGTCGGTACATCTCCTGCATCTCCCGAGGCACACCGGGCATGACGAAGACGGTCGCCCGGCCGCAGACTGCTTTGATGCCTGGAGCCGTTCCGCAGGTGTTGTCGATCGCCTCGCTGCCTGCCGGAAACAGAGCCTGCGTCCTGTTGCTCTCCGGCATTTGCCGACCCCGGGCGGTGAAGAAGGCCCGGATTCGTTCGACGTGCTCCTCGCGCACCTCCAGGTCTACGCCCATGGCGGCGGCAAGCGCCTGGCGGCTCAGGTCGTCCTCGGTCGGTCCCAGGCCTCCGGTCACCAGGACGAGGTCCGTCTTGCGGGCGGCCTGCTCGATTTCCTCGCGGATGGCTTCGAGGTCGTCCGCCACGGTGACATGCCGTGGAATGCGGATACCGAGTTCCGATACTTGCCGCGACAACCACGCGCTGTTGGTGTCCACCGTCTGGCCGGTGGTGATCTCATTCCCGATGCTCAAGATGACCGCTTCCATGGCCACCGACGATAACACCGCGTCAACTGATCGTGAAGCCCGGTCCGACGGGAGCGGTGACGCCCACTTGGATTTGCCCTTGCCCGATGGTAGTCTATGGCCATGGCAAGGATGCACGGCAAGCCGCGTGAGCGAACCCGTGTTCCGATTCGAGTTGTCGAGCTCACTCGATTGCCTATGACGCGGGAGCAGCCATGACGATCCGCATGGACGGGCGATCCCACTCCCGGGGTAGGCGTGCGCTCGTCGCGGCGGTCGCCTGCCTGACTGCGATCGGCTGCCACAGGCCGGCTACCCAGCAGCCTGCTCGGCAGATCGTTCTGCCCCCCGAGATGGAATACTCTCCGCCGCCCCCCCTGCCCAGCTCGCGTGCCACCGCCAAGTCGGTCGAAGAGATTATCGTGCTCGGCACGTCGCTGGAACGTCGGCCGATCGAGGCCATGGTATTCGGGCGGCGAGGCGAGATGACACTGATTATGGGCGGCTTCCACGGTAACGAGTCAACCGGCGTCGAGCTCTGCCGTTCGCTCGTTCGTTACTTGAGGGAACATCCTGAGGTCTACCCGGATCGGCGTATTGCGATCATTCCGGAGGTTAACCCTGACGGCGTGGCCCACGGCACGCGGGCCAACCGCAACGGCGTGGACATCAACCGGAACTTCCCGGCCTCGAATTTCCCCACCCGTCCTTCGGGCAGGTTTGCCGGCGGTCGGCGGCCGGCCAGCGAAGCGGAAACCCGGGCCGTGCTGACGGCCACCCGGCGGCTGCAGCCGGCCAAGATCGTCTCAATCCACTCGATCGCCGCCGGCCGGCACGGAAACAACTACGACGGCCCGGCCCACGCACTGGCCACGATCATGAGCCGCCACAACGGCTATCCGGTTCTGCCCACCATGGGATACGAGACTCCGGGGAGCTTTGGCACGTGGGCCGGCGTGGACCAGCGCATTCCGACCATCACGCTGGAGTTGCCACGCAACGTCTCGCCTGCCCGTTGTTGGGAAGTCAATCGCGAGGCCATTCTGGCCGCGGTTCGCTTCGTGCCTCCGGACGGCGGAACGCTTCGGGCGGGTGCGGACTCCGGCTCGCGCGCAACCGCCGTGGGGAAGTAGACATCACAGGGCTCCGGCCCGCCTTGAGGACTGAAGTCGTATGGTCTCCGATCCGAAGAACTGGTGGCATCGTCTGAAGAACACCCTCGCACGGGCTCGACGCAACAGCGATCCGTACAACCTGCCCCCGGTGGGACAGGACGGTCTGCTGGTTGGGCCCGCGGAGACAGTCGCCGAGGAGGCCGATCTCACCATGGACAAGCCGGCTGGACTGGTCCGCTGGCCGCGGCGGGACCAGGCCCTCCTCCAGCTCCAGGAGGGCTACGAGCGGGTCACTCGCCTGATCGACGAGATTCAACGGCACATGGTCGAGCAGGCCGAACGCGCGGACCGGACCTGCAAGGCGGTCGAGCAGCTCGCCCGCACGCTCGCGGATCAGCCGGACATGTGCCGCCAGCAGACGCAGATGCTCGAATCGATCGCCGGCCAGCTCGAGAGCACCACCTCCCACACCCAACGACTCACCGAGGCCATCAGCGAGATCCCCCGGGTCACGCGCGGTCAGACAGAAGCCCTGGCCAACATCAGTCGACAGCTCGAAATGGTCGGCGAACAAAACGTGGTCAGCAACCAGACCCTGGACCGGCTCGGCAACGCGGTGGCCGGCGTGGGCCAGGCCAGCAGCAGCCAAACCGACCTCCTGCGGGAAATGGGCCTGAAGACCGATGAGCAGAGCGGCATGATCCGATCGCTGATCACCACCCAGGGCCGGCGATTCATCATGCTGTTCGTCGTCACGTTGGCCCTGGCGCTGACCACCATTGTGGCGGCCATTGTCAGCATCGCCATGCGGCACTGAGAGCGGCGTTCAGCGGTCGGCAAGCTCCTGGCATCCCGATGCGACGCCCACGAGGCAGGGCCTCTACCTCTTTCGGGAGGAGGCGGTGAAACAGGTCAGGGCCATCAACTGCAGGATGACCGCGAAGAGCAGGCGGGTGGTTCCGGTCTGCAGAGCCAGCAACTGATCCATCTGTGTCTTGATGCCACCTGGCTCGATCAACCAGCCGAAGATGGCCCACAGCATCGCTCCGATGGCCATGATCTGGATGACCGCCCCCGCCAGGCGCGGGAGCGCGAAGTCCTCCGACTGCGCCCGGCGATCCGCCATCTTCAGGAAGGTCAGGATCTCCTGCAGGATGGCGGCCGGATCGGCGGGAGTCGCCGGCTCAACGGATGCCGCGGTCTTCTCCGCCTTCCGGGTGTGCTTGAGCACAATGTCCACGGCCTCGCTGAGCGTATTAGCCGTGAAGTCGACCGAGGTGTCCTTCGGCTGCTCGGACGCCGCGGCCTTGCCGTTGCGGAGCAGGATCGTGCGGCACCCGGCCGATCGACCCGCCTGCGTATCGCGAAGCGAATCCCCGATCATCCACGATGCCACCAACTCGATCTTGCGTTCGAGCGAAGCCTTGAGCAGCATTCCCGGCTTGGGTTTGCGGAGATCGCTGTCCTGGCGGTACTCCGGAACGACGGCCTCATCACCCGGCAGGAAGGGACAGTAGTAGATGGCGTCAAGCCTGGCACCCGCCTCAGCCAGCAGGGTGTGCACGCGTTCGTGGATGCTCTTCAGCGTTGGCTCATCGATCAGCCCTCGGGCCACACCTGACTGGTTGGTGATCACGACGTTCTCGAACCCCGCGGCCGTGGTGCGCCGCAGGGCCTCCGCGGCACCGGGAATGAGTCGGACCTGGTCCGGATGGTTGAGATAGCCCGGATCCGCGATCAGCGTGTCGTCCCGATCCCAGAACACGGCCGGCTTGCCCATGGTGAATACTATGGACTAACATCATGCCGAATGCAACCTTGGGAGGAACCTGCATGCCCGGCTTCGAACGTCACGTTTTCGTCTGCACCAACGTCCGCCCCGACGGCCACCCGCGCGGCTCCTGCGCCGCCAGGCAGGGCGAGGCGGTTCGCGAAGCCCTGAAGCAAGCCATATCCAGCCGGGGCCTCAACCGCCGCGTCCGGATCAATGCCGCCGGCTGTCTTGACCAGTGCGAGCACGGCCCCACCCTGGTCATTTACCCCGAGGCCGTCTGGTACGGCTTTGTGACCCCCGCCGACGTGCCCGAGATCGTGGAGTCGCACCTTGTCCAAGGCCGCCCCGTCGAACGACTCCGCCTCCCGGACACCTGCGTCAATACGCCCAGATGCGCGCACAAGGGCACGCGGGGAGAGTAGGGATCGATCCCGGGCTGCTCCGCCGAACGAGATAACTTCATTACCCAGCCAAAACTTCTATAGCTGCGGACCCGTTGCCTTCCGGCCGTTGCGGCGACGACCGCTGGGTTTGCTGTTCCGCGCCGCGGACCTGCCGGCAGACGCTGGACGGACGCCTCCGCGGGACGGGTCGAATCGCGAACGCCGAATAGCGAGCCGATGAGCCCCGAGGGCCCGGCCGGCACATCGTCATCCAGGGCATGCCGGTGTACAATGCTGCGTGGACCTGGTGGCGCGACCGGGCAGACTCGCCGTTGAGGCTCTCTGACAGGGGATGGACATGACGAACAGAGGGACGGGATTCAGGTTCACGCTTTGTGTTGTGGGTGCCGCGTGTTTGACCGTGGCCGCCGCCGTGCCTGCCGCCGACTGGCCGCAGTGGCGGGGCCCGGCTCGCGACGGCCGGTCGGCCGATACCGGGCTGCTCCAGCGATGGGGGTCCGACGGGCCGGCCCTGGCCTGGAAGGTCACTGGTCTGGGCACAGGCTATGCCAGCATTGCCGTTGTTGGTGACCGCCTCTACACGATGGGCGACCTTGATCGTGCCAGCACGCTCCTGGCCTTGAACGCCGAGGGCGGCAAGGTCGTCTGGTCGGTGAAGGTCGGCAAGGGAGGAGCGCCGGGGTGGGGTGGCTTCGGCGGGCCGCGCTGTACTCCCACGGTGGACGGCGGCCAGGTGTTCGCGGTCGATCAGTGGGGCGAGTTCGTGTGCGTCAACGCGGCCGATGGCAAGGAGCAGTGGCGGAAGCACTATGAAAAGGACTTCGGCGCCAGTCGGCCGGAGTGGGGCTTTTCCGAGTCGCCGCTGGTCGACGGCGACAGGGTCGTGGTGACGCCGGGTGGGCCGGACGGTGCGATGGTTGCCCTCAATCGAAAGACGGGTGAGTTGATCTGGCGATCGAGAGATTTCACCGACGGTGTGCAATACTCGTCGATCGTGATTGCCCGATTCGGCGGCGTCCGGCAGTACGTCCAACTGCTCATGAACCATCTCGTCGGCATCTCCGCGAAGGATGGTGCGGTGCTCTGGAAGGCCGCGAGAAAGGGTGAGACGGCGGTTGTGCCGACGCCGGTCATCGAGGGCGACCTCGCCTACGTGACCTCCGGATACAACGTCGGCTGCAGCGCATTCAGGATCACGGCGAAGGACGGCCGGTTCTCGGCCGAGGAGGTGTACGCGAACCAGGAGATGGCCAACCATCACGGTGGCGTAGTCCAGGCCGGCGGGAAGGTATTCGGCTACTCCGACGGCCGCGGGCTGGTCTGCCAGGAGATCAGCAGCGGCAAGGTGCTCTGGGCGGAGAAGGACAGACTCCGGAAGGGCTGCGTTTCGTTCGCGGACGGGATGTTGTACTTTCGCGAAGAAGACAAAGGCACCATGATACTGGTTAAGGCCTCTTCAGACGGTTTTGCAGAGCAGGGACGTTTCGCCCAGCCGGACCGAGCCCGGCAGAAGGCGTGGCCTCACCCGACTATTGCCGACGGGCGACTCTATCTGCGCGATCAGGGGACGCTCCTGTGTTATGACGTGAAGGGCAAGTAGCGGCGATCGTGCCCGGGGCATCCCGCTAGAACGGGAACTCGATCACTCCCGGCCGGGCGTAGTGTTCGAGCAGTGCGGGATCGGGCTCCACGCCCCAGCCTGGGCCGGGCAGTGGTTTCGGACGGCCGCCCAGGCCGAAGCCCACCGGTCGGGGGGCGATATCGCCGGAGAGCAGGAACCGCCCGTAGCTGCCCTCCGCGAAGCTGGCGCCGGGCACCTGCTCCAGCCATCGCCGCCCCACGGCCGACAGGATGCTGGTCTCGCCGACCATGCACCCGAGTTGACAGCCCAAGTTGTTCCTGCGGGCGAAGTGGGCGAGGCGAAGCCCGGGCAGGAATCCGCCGTTCTTGCTGATCCGGACATTAAGCACGTCGAGAACGCCAAGGCCATGCAGCCGTTGAGCATCCTCGAGCGTGACCAGCGACTCATCGAGCATGACGTTCACTTTCACCGCCTGCTTGAGAACAACAAGATCAACGTCCCGGCTTTTCGCCAGCGGCTGCTCGACACACGCAATCGGCACGTCGGCCACGGCCCGAAGGCGATCGATGGCCTGATCCAGCGTCCAGCCCCCGTTGGCATCCAGCCGGAGCGTTGTCGTCCGGCCCAGCGACCGGCCCAGGGCCTGGGCTACGGAGCGAATACGCTGTTCGTCATCCTCGTAGCCGACCTTCAACTTGAAATCACGCAGGCCGTACCACCACATCAGCCGCGTCTTGCGGGTCAGACTGGCGGGATTGTCGCCGGACAGGATCCCGCTGTACCGCACCCTGCCGATGCTCCCTGGCGAACCGAGCCCGGAGAGCCCAAACCAGCCTACGACCTCGCCCACGGGCATGCCGAAGTGCCGGCAATATGCATCGATCAGGGCGAGTTCGATCCCGGCCCGGGCGGCGGTGACACAATCTCCTGCGGTGCTGTGGGTCGGCAGACCGGCGATCCACTCCATCGCCTCGGGGAAGCGGGCCGGCCGCAGTCTGACCAAGCCCTCCAGCCACTCGTCCCGGATCGTCCGAACGACGGATTCGGGGGTTTCTCCGGAGACGTAGGGTCGGGGCAGGGTTTCGCCATGCCCGGCCGTCCCGTCGGCCAGTTCGATCTGAATCACGATCGGATCGGCATCCTGGCGCACGTGGGCGGCATGGCTGAACGCCTTTCGCAGCGGGATCGAGAGCGGATAGACTCTCAGGAACTTGATGTGTGAGCGGGGTCGCAAGTGGGGTCCGTTTCAAGCATGGCCCTGGGAACGGTCAACTTCGCCAACCGGCGAGGCGGGCGGCGGTGCGACGTCCTCGGGCCGACTCTTTGCCTCACCCAGGCGCTTGAACATGCGCTTCACGTCAAAGAAGCCGCCGATCGAGACCACGATCGCCAGCCCGAAGTAGGAGACGATGGCGAGGTACAGGATGGTCTTCCAGCAATCCAGCCAGCCACTCATGGGCCACCTCCCGCCATGAAAGAACCGGCGCCGATCCGGGGCCCGGTGGCCTGATCGCGCCGGTCCTGGGCCCACAGGCTACCCAAGACCATCCCGAGAACGGCCAGCGGGAAACTGAGGATCCCGGTCCATGTCTCGGTCAGGGCGGCGCTCATCCGGGCGATGGCGCTTTGCGGGACGTGCCCCGCGTCGCGGATCGCCGGCTCGATGACCAGGCTTGCCATCCGCAGGGTGAGGTAGGTCAGGCCGGGCAACGCTCCCCCGAGGATGGCGAAGTAGGCTCCTGTCACATTGGCCCGCTTCCAGTACAGGCCCAAGGCCACCAGGGCGGCGGCGCCGGAGAGATACATCGTCCCGGTCATGGACAGGTAGTTCCAGATTGCCCCGCCGGCCTTGAACCATAGGCCGTACCACAGGAGGAACGCCGCCAGGCAGAGGATGAAGAACCGGGTGATCCAGATTCGCAGGGACGCGGGCAGGGTGACGCCAAAGAGCTCAAGGATCGGGGCAACCACATCCTGAGTGAGAACGCCGCTCCAGGCAAGCAGATAGCTGGAGTGCGTGGACATCAGGGCCGCGAGCATGCCGGCCAGCATGAAGCCGACCAGACCGGCCGGCAGGTGGGTCAACAGGCTGGGCATGGCCTGCAGCGAGTCCGCGTTGGCCACTGCCTCGGCTCCTTTCGCGGCGACGAAGGCCAGACCGGCCACGCCCCAGAGGATGGGGATGATCGCCCGACCGAAGTAGTTCACACCAGTCAGGACCCACATGATCCTCGCCGTCCTGGGCGAGTCGGTCGCCGCGGTGCGGAACGCCTGCGTCTGCCAGTTGCTCGTGGCCGTCCAGTGCATGAGCTGCCAGATGATCCAGGCCACGCCGATGCCGAGGGCTCCCTCCTTGGCGGTCACGAAGGGGTTCATTCCGTAGTCCGGGCGGTAGGTATTCACCGCGGCGGCCATTCCCTGGAGCCCGCCGACCAACGGCGTGGTCAGCACCCACCAGGTCGTGGCGGCCATGCCGGCGGACAGGACGATGAATTGGACGTAGTCGGTCAGCACCACGGAGACCATGCCGCCCAGAAGGGTGTAAACCAGGACGAGGGTGACGAGAATGACCATGGCCAGCTTGATTGACGGCACGATGACCGGAGCGTCCCCGAGCCACCCGGCTGAGAGGGTCAAGTCCTGCATCTGGGTGATCAGCCGGACGAAGTCGGCCTCCACCCGGAGGAAGACGCCGTAATTCAGGATGCCCGCCGTCGCGATGATCACTCCCCCGAGGATCCGGACACCTCGGCTGTAGCGTTTCTCGTAGTACTCGGCGACCGTGGTCACGCCCGAGGCTCGCAGGCCGGAGACCATGAACCCGGTGAGCCCGACGAATCCCGATGTCACCACGGCGATCAATCCCAGGATCATGCCCGAGAAGCCGTTTCGAAAGCCCATCTCGGCCATGTACATGACCGTAACCAGTCCCATTTCCGTGGCGGTCAGCGTGGCGACGGCCAAGTACACGCTGAGCGTCCGCCCGGCCACGAGGAAGTCCTCCTGGCCGCGGACGTACTTGCGACAGAGGAAGCCGGGCACGGTGGCGATCAGCAGGTAGACGGCCACGATCGACCAATCGACTGTGGAGAACGCGATGGGCATGACCGGCCGACGCTCCCTTCCGCACGGGATTGAGACTTGGCTCGCATTCTCGGACCTTACTCCGGCTTTGTCCAGCCCAGCCTCCGGGGAAACTGATTCCGCCGTGGATCCGAGCCGATGAACCGATTACCGTAAGGAGACTCTGTAGATGGACCGGGCGGTGGTTCTCGTCAGCGGGGGTGTGAACAGCGCGGTCATTACCGCCATTGCCCGAGAACAGTACGAACCGGTCTTGCTTCACGTCGGCTGGAACCACCGATCTGCGGACCGTGAATTGGCCGCCTTCGAGCAGCTTTCCGCCCATTTTGGCATCGAGAAGACTCTGGCGGCGGAGCTGCCCTGCATGGCCGCGTTTGGCGGCAACAGTCGAGTATCCAAGCGGCTTTCCATTGAGGATGCCAACACGCTCAACCAGGAGACGCCGTCGACCTTCGCGCCCGGCGTGTTGCCGTCGATGCTCGGTCTGGCCGCCGCGTGGTCCGGGGCGATCAAAGCCCGCCGGATCTTCGTAGGGATCAGCGAGGGCCTGGGCGGCACGGGCCCCGCGCTAGCCCAGCTCTATCCCGACTACCGGCGTGAGTTCGTCCAAGCCTTCAACCTGACGCTGCGTTACGCCTTCCCGGCCAAGCAGGACATCCTGGTGGAAGCTCCGCTCGTTGACCTCAGCCGGGCCGAGATTGTCCGGCTGGGGCTCAAGTGCGAGGTCCCCTACGCGCTGACCTGGAGTTGTTACGCGAGCGGGGCCAAGCCCTGCGGCCGCTGCCTTGGTTGCGTCAACAGGGCGCTGGGCTTCAGCAAGGCCGGCATGGCCGACCCGCTGTTCCTCGAGCCCGTGGGTGCGTGACGACTGCTCCGATCCGATTGACCGTCTCCCGTGGTGCGATTACAACAAAGCGTCGAGCGGTGCTGGAAGGCCACGCCGCATGGTCAGCCGCGTCCGTGCGAGCGGACAGGCCATGACCCCTGGGCCGGGTAATCGAACAGAAGGAGTGAACGACCGTGCCTCAATTCTTCCCTGAAGTCAAGATGGTCAAGTTCGAGGGCCCCAAGTCCCGCGACCCTCTGGCCTTCAAGCACTACGACGCCGGCGAGAAGGTGCTGGGCAAGACCATGGCCGACCACCTGCGCTTCTCCGTGTGTTACTGGCACACTTTCAAGGGTCTGGGCAGTGACCCTTTCGGACCGGGCACCATCATCCGCAAGTATAACAACTCGAGTGACCCGATGACCGTGGCGGAGATGACTCTCTGGGCGGCGTTCGAGTTCTTCGCCAAGCTCGGCGTGGACTACTGGTGCTTTCACGATCGGGACATTGCCCCCGAGGGCGGCACGCTGGCCGAGTCCAACAAGAACCTCGATCGGATCGTCAAACTGGCCCGCAAGCTCCAGCGCGACACGGGCATCAAGCCGCTGTGGGGGACGGCCAATCTGTTCTCGAACCGGCGGTACATGGGCGGGGCGGCGACGAATCCCTCTCCGGCCGTCTTCGCCTACGCCGCTGCCCAGGTCAAGAAGGCCATGGAAGTCACCCAGGAACTCGGTGGAGCGGGGTATGTGTTCTGGGGCGGGCGCGAGGGTTACGACACCCTGCTGAACACGGACATGGGTCGGGAGCTTGATCACCTGGGCGCCTTCCTGCACATGGCCGTCGACTACAAGAAGAAGATCGGCTTCCGCGGGCAATTCTACATTGAGCCCAAGCCCAAGGAGCCGACCAAGCACCAGTACGACTCTGATGCCGGAGCTTGTTTTGCCTTCCTGCAGAAGTACGACCTGGTCGACCACTTCAAGCTCAACATCGAGGCCAACCACGGCACGCTGGCCGGTCACACTTTCCAGCATGAGCTGGAGTTCTGCGTGGCCAACGGCATTCTCGGCTCGGTCGACGCCAACCGCGGCGACCTGCTCGTGGGCTGGGACACCGATCAGTTCCCGACCGACCTGTACGACTGCACGCTGGGGCTATACACCCTGCTTCAGGGCGGCGGGTTCAGGACCGGTGGTCTGAACTTCGACGCCAAGGTCCGTCGCCAGTCGATCGATCCGGTCGACCTGTTCCACGCCCACATCGGCGGCATGGACACCTTCGCCCGGGCCCTCAAGATCGCGGCCAGGATGATCAAGGACGGCAAGTTCGCCAGGTTCGTCAGCCAGCGTTACGCCGCCTGGGACACGGCCTTCGGCCGCAAGATTGCCGCGGGCAAGGCCACTTTCGCGGAGATGGAGAAGTACACCCTGACTCAGGGCGAGCCCCGGATCCAGTCCGGCCGGCAGGAGATGCTGGAGAACATGCTCAACGCGTACATCTCGTAGGGCGGGTCGAGCACGCCTTCGAGCACGCCTTCGAGCACAGGTTCCCATAATCGGCGGCGAGGGTGGCGAGCCTCAGCCGCACGCGCTTGACTCTCGCCACCGGGGATCGATGCCTCCCGCCCCCTACTCGCCCCTGCGAGCGGCCGCCATCACGGTCTTGCCGGCAAGGCGGGGATTGCCATTGCGGGGACGACGACCGGGATCACAGACAGGAGTGCGACAGTTGAACCATCGACGTGCAGTTGGACCGATCGTCCTCCCTTCCACGATCCTGTGTCTCATGTCGCTTGCCTGTGTTCCCATCGGAGACCGCGCGGGTGACTCCGCGGCGCGTGCCTCGAGCCAACCTGCCTCCGAACCGGCTCGTGTCTGGACGCAGACCGGTCCTGAGACTTCCGGGCTCCGGGCCTTCGACGAGGTCATGGCCAGCTACATGAAGGATCGCGACATCTCCGCCGGCAGTCTGGCGGTCCTGCGAAACGGGCGGCTTGTTCTGGCTCGCGGGTACAGCTGGGCGCCCGAGGGCAGGCCGCCGGTCCTGCCGACCGCGATGTTCCGGATCGCCAGTGTTTCCAAGCCGATCACCGCCGTCGGCGTGCTTCAACTCGTCGAGCAGGGCAAGCTCCGTCTCGATCAGCCGATCGGCGAGTTCCTCGACGTCAGCCGCTGGAGAGACAAGCGAATCGCGCAGGTCACGATCCGGCACCTGCTGACTCACCGCGGCGGATGGGACCGCGGCAAGGCTTTTGATCCCATGTTCCGCGACCAGATCATCGCCAAGGCGCTGGGGCGTCCCCTGCCGACCGTGCCGCAAATGGTCATCGACTACATGGCCACCCAGCCCCTCCAGTTCGATCCGGGCACGAAGTACGCGTATTCGAACTTCGGCTACTGCATCCTGGGCCGGATCATCGAGAAGGTCACCGGCCTTTCCTACGAGGACTTCATTCGCGAGCGTGTGCTGGCTCCCATTGGGGCCGGCGGCATGCGTGTTGGGCACTCGTTGCCCGCACAGCGTTTCCCCGGCGAGGTTGAATATGTGGATCTTTCGAACAGCCGGGAGGACAATGTGATGGGAGCGAACCCACCGGCAAAGGTTCCCGAAACCTACGGTGGCTTCAACCTCCACACGATGGACGCTCACGGTGGATGGATCGCGTCGGCCGTCGACCTGGCCCGGTTCAGCGCGGCGCTGGATCCCAAGGGCAAGGCTCGCCTGCTGTCGGCGACCTGGTTGGAGGAGATGTGGAAGCGGCCGCCCGGCGTGCCGGACAGTGATCAGGGCTTCTATGCGCTGGGGTGGTCGGTCCGCGTCGTGGGTGAGGGCCGGATGAACACCTGGCACAACGGCAGCCTGCCGGGCACGTTTACGGTTCTCGTGCGGCGTTGGGATGGTTTGAGCTGGGTCGCGCTTTTCAATCAGCGATCGGAAGGCAAGTCCATGCCGCCCAGCGAGGCCATCGACGGCCTGCTTCATCAAGCGGCCGATCGGGTCACGCAGTGGCCGGACCACGATCTGTTCGAGCGATTCTGAGGTCATTCGTTCCTGCGGGACCGATCACCGACGGCGGAGGATCGTGGTCCCGTCGGGGGCGGTGGCGATGCGGCGGGTATCCTTGTCCGGTTGAGCCGCGGGGGCGGTCTTGCGTCCCCTGATCTTTTTACCACTCTTTGTCGCGTTAAGACTCTTGAGCTCGGCCGCGGGCTTCTTCCTGGGTGCCGGCGCTCGGTACTGGCGCAGCGATTTGACCTCGTCGGGGCTCAGCGGCCGGGACGCACCGATCGGCAGGCCGCTCAGCGACAGTGGCCCCATGCGAATCCGAACCAGCTTGCGAACCTCGAAGCCCAGTTTGGCCATCACGCGGCGAATCTCGCGGTTACGTCCCTCGCGAAGCGTGACTTCGATCATGCTGCCATCGCGTCCGGCGTGAACGACACTTGCCTCGGAGACATGAGCCTTGCCTTCGTGGAGCCAGACGCCTTTGAGCAGGCGGGCGATTTCGTTGTTGCCCACGAGGCCGGGCAGATGGACGCGGTAGGTCTTGGGGACACCGAATCGCGGATGTGTCAGTCGCTGGGCCAGTTCGCCGTCGTTGGTCAGGAGCAGCAGGCCGGTGCTGTCGGCGTCGAGCCGGCCGACGGGGAACACGCGTTCGCGGATACGGGGGAGCAGATCGATGGCCCGGGTTCGGCTCTGCGGATCATCGTTGGTGCAGTGCACGCCCTTGGGTTTGTGGAGCATGAAGTAGACCTTGCGAGGGGCGCGGAGCAGTTGCCCGTCCACGGTGATTCGATCGGACTCGGGATCGACGAGCGCCGGCAGGGTGGAGACCTGTTTGCCGTTCACTGCGACCCGGCGGTCGAGGATCATCTCCTCGCACGCGCGGCGCGAAGCCAAGCCGGCGGAGGCGAGGACCTTCTGCAAGCGTTCAAGAGCCATGGGGAGCTTGTACCACAAATCGAGGTTCATTGCATGGGCTAGCGCATGGCTTGGCGCACGCGTTGCCAGTATGCGCTGGTTTTCGGTTCGCGGGTGCCGTCCGGGCCACCGTTGTGGATTCGGGCCAGGGTCCTGTAATCCCGACGGGCAAGGGCCTGGGGGCAGTGTTTCCGCCAATAGGCGAGCATCACCTGTTCGGCGTAGGCCTTGTTGGTGACCCAACGGTAGCTGCCTCCCACCCCGCTATCCTTCCAGTACTTCCAGCTGATCTGATAGGGTCCCAGCGATCGGCCGCTGTCGCCACGGGCCAAGGCGGGATTCGCGGAGCCTCCGGTTTCAACCTGGGCCACGGCGTCGAGAAATGAGCGCATGTCGGCGGTTGCGGTCAGGGGGTAGAGACCGAAGCAGAAGGCGGACAGCAGAAGCAGCCATGCCGGGCGCATTGTTGGGAACCTCTCGTCGATCCCTCACGATTCTGCACCTTTGCGGCTCCAGTCAGCATCCGTGCTTCCTTGGCGGCATCCGAGGACTCTCGGAGCGGTGCAGGGGATTATACCCTGTGAGTTTAGCTGCCGCCAATGGTTCTGGGGCGAAACCGAGTCCTTCCTAATATCATTGGCTACATAATGTTACATCGCCACAGTCAATCAACTCGAGCCGGCAGGATTACCATTGTCTGTCCGGCCCGATGCAGGCGTTTGTCGATCGCCAGAGCGGTTTCGTTGTGCAAGAAGCGATGGACCCACGCGTCGTGATCGAAGATGACCTTCCCAGCGAAGAAGGTGGTCTTGGGATCAGTTGTACGCGCATTCTCGAGCGGCTTGGGAGTAGACCCGCAGGTTCTCCACCGGTGTGTCGAAGAAATGGTCGGCCACCGAGAGGATGTAGCCGCCGTTGCGGCCGAAGCCCTCGAAGAGGCGCCGGACCTCGGCTCGGATCTGGTCGGCCGTGCCGCGGGTCAGAACGTTGTACTGATCCATGCCGCCGATCATCGCGACCTTGCCGGCGAAGGCTTGCCGGACCTTGGCGGGATCGGTGATGTTGCCACCGACGCCGGGCGGTGAGAGCGTCTCGGAGGCATCGGTCCCGTTGGCCACGATCTGGTCGAGGATGTACATCATCCCGCCGCAGGTGTGGTAGCTCACCCGATGGCCGGTGTCGTGCAGGGCCTGATGCATGCGCCGGTCGTACGGCAGGCAGAACTCGCGATGCATGGCTGGGGAGATGACGGTGTCGCTGCCCGCCCCACCGCCGGTCTCGATGAGATCGAACTTGGCCCCGCGGAGGGATTCCTCGATGAATCGGAGCTTCTTCTCGAGGAGGACAGTCATCAGCCGGTGGACCCAAGGGGGGTCGTCGTGGGCCGCGAGGATGAGTTCTTGCACATCCATGAGGCAGCACGCGTGCTGCCAGCAGCCGGCCTGGTCACCCCAGACGAAGCCTCGAAGGACGCCGGCGTCACCGACGGCGTCATAGGCGGCCGCCACTTTGTGACGATCCAGACGGGCGATGGGCATGTAGCGTTCGATCAGATCCACGTCCTCCGGGTGCTTGATGAGGTACTCCGTGATCCAGGTCGTGATCAGGTTGCCCTCGGTCTTGTAGGAAAGTCGGCCGCCGGGGGTGGTGATGGTGTGGTGAACCACGCGGTGGACGGGATCGGCGTCGACGACTGTCGCCTGGTCACGCCAGTCGGGCACACCGGCGGTTGCGGCGGACTCGGGCACCCAGAACTGGCCCATGGTCTCGAAGTACTGAATGGCGGCATCCATGCCGGTTGCCCGGAAAGCGGCCAGGGCGTCGATCCCGGCCATACAGGTGTTCAGGTGGTAGGGTTGCCACTGATGAACGGTGACGGGAAGGCGGTCGGGCTTCTCACGGGCCAGGGCTCGCATCATTCGTTCCTTGGAGGTCATCCTGGTTCTCCTTGCACGGCCGGGTATCGCCGGCCTCGAGTATACCACGCTTGTGGCCAGCCGGGACTGCCCCCTTGCGGGCTCGGGTGGTCGTGACTACCGTGTTCACCGTCGGGAGATCAGGTCTTGCAGCGAGGATTTCTTCCGTGGGCAAAGTCAACCCCAAGACTCAGCGTGTGATCACCGCACTCAATCGCCGACAGCCCGACCGGGTGCCCATTGGGGAGTTCTTCTGGACCAACTTCATTCACCGAGCCAAGCGCGAGAATCACCTGCCGCACAACTTCGACCCCTATCGATACTGGGACCTGGACATGGTGGTCATCAATCCCAACATGGACCCGCACATTGGGGGTGTTTGCGTTGTCGAGGACAGCGAGGACCGCAAGGTGGTCAAAACCGGCTTTGGAGCGACGATCGAGATGCGCTCGTGCTGCCCCATGCCTGCGTACCGTGATTTCGAGACGAAGACCTTCGAGCAGATCGACGCCCTGCGGTTCGATGACCCGGGGGACGAGCGCCGCTTCAGGGTGGCGATCGATGACCAGATCAACGCGGTGGGTGATGCCCTGAACCTGGGCCTGCCGGCCTGGATCGACCGGATTGACGCGTACGCCGGCGATTTCTGCGTATTTGGGAGCGTCTGCGAGCCCCACGAGATGCTCTGGCGGATCATCGGAACGGAGAACGCGCTGCTGAAGATGGGGGAGGAGCCTGGCCGGATTGCCCGGTTCATTGAGCGGCTTGGCGACTTCCTGGTGGGCATTGCCGAGGCCCAGATTGCGGTAGGCGGGGAGCGACTGGCCGGGCTGTACATTTGGGGTGACGTGGCCTACGTCAAGGGTATGTTTTTCTCTCCGAGGTACTGGCGCGAGGTGTACAAGCCGCAGCTGAAGCGGATCTGCGACGTGGTTCATTCCGCGGGGCTTAAAGCGATTTATCATGGCTGCGGCAATGCATCGGCTGTCTACGAGGACATGATTGAGGCCGGGGTGGACGCGTACAACCCGCTTGAGGCCAAGGCCGGGCTGGACGTAGTCGAGCTCAAGCGGAAGTATGGGCAGCGGTGGTCATTCAACGGCAACATCGACGCCCGGGTGCTGGCCACCAACGACCGGGGCAGGATCCGCCGCGAGGTTCTCACGAAGTTGAACGCGGCCAAGGGTGGCGGTTACATCATCCAGTCGGACCACTCGATCCCGGAGAACGTGGATTTTGCCAGTTATGACTACATGGTTCAGCTGGTCAGGGAGCATGGCCGCTACCCGCTTCAGTTAGGCGAGTTCGACCGTCTCGTGTGAGCCGAATCACGGAATCGACCGCAGCAGTTCCGGAGCGCGACCGGGGTCGGGCTGAAGGTCTGTTTTTGCCTGGTCGGGCGTTTGGGGCTATTGGTCAGTCATCGGTCATTCTTCTGGTTGCTGACGCCGCCTTCAGCCTTGTCGGCCCCCGCAGCCCAGATCGTGGGCGGGTCCTGACCCGCAGATTCATCCCTGACTGACCACTAGCCTGGGGCGGTGGATGAGGATACAATCGATACAGAGGGCGTCGTTCGGCCCGGGGAGGTGTCGGGCGACAGCAGCGGACGAGGGCAAACGCGAACACATCGGAGCGTAGGCACCGGCATGGAGACCTCCACGGACGGGGCATGGAAGGTTTGGGCTGCAGTGGGCGTCGTGGGCGGTGTGGCGGTCATCGCGATCCTGCTCTGGGGTCTGGGCGGGCTGGCCGTCTCGGTGAAGGGCAGCGACGAGCAGGTTCTGGCCCGGCTGATTGCCGCCAAGTCCGACGAGCGGGACGCGATGGTGATTGAACTGGGCCGGCGCGGCGTCAAGGTCATACCCGGCATTGTCGCGGCGTACCAGAAGGCGGAGGGCGATCCGGTTCTGAGGACGCACCTGGTGATGATTATTCGCCGGATCGGTCCGGTCGGCGAAGCGAAGCGGGCGTTACAGGACCTTGGGAAGGAAGAGAAGGACGGCGAGGTCAAAGACCTGATCGAGCGGCACCTGGCGGATCTGAATCGCATGAGCAGGTAGTCCGGGAGAGATCGGGCCGGGACCCGAGCGGAGGCTAGCCATGAGACCGATGGACGATGGTCGAGGTTTTACTCTCATTGAGGTCCTGGTCGTGGTGGCGATCATCGCGTTGCTGGTCGCTGTTCTGATGCCGTCATTCGCTCGGGCGCGTGAGCAGTCGCGGATGGTCATGTGCCAGAGCCAGCTGCACCAGTTCAGCATCGCCTTCCTGGCCTACGCCTCGGCAAACAAGGGGCGAACGCCGGGCATCAGTGAAGACCGCAATGCCGACTGGCTGGGCGGTGCGAACAGAGGAGGAAGGCAGCCGGAAGACGGCACCATCTACAAGTACCTGGGGGCCAACAAGAACATTTTCTGCTGTCCGACCGACGAGACGCTGCGTCCCGGCAACACTCTCCGCTACAGCTACACCGGCAGCACGCTGATGAGCGGCGTGGATCCCAACTGGGTGAGGGGCGCGCACTACCAGCACGAGCCGAAGAGCGTGAGCAACTACAGCACGTCCGACCACAGGACGAACATGCGTCCTCTCCGTCCGATGATGATCATCGAGGAGGATCCCGACTGGTATCTCGTCGGCGTTACCAACAGCGCGTGGGACAACGACGACGGGGTAACCACGCGGCATCTCAAGAAGTTCGGGAACATCGGTTTCCTCGACGGCAGTGTCGGCTCGGTCAATCTGCCCGCCACGCCGCACACCAACGGCAAGTATTTCTCGAACAACGCGATGTGCGTGCGAGTAAAGGACATGTGGATTTCCGGCAAATCCTGGGAGGACATGCTCTGGAGCGACGCCACGAAGAGCGGAGCCTACGGCAAGCTCACTATCCAGAAGCCCGCCAGCGCCAAGGGTGTCACCCACGCCACTCCCTGAAGCCCACAGGGCATACCTGGCCAAGGGATTGACACGTCCCGCGACGAGGTCATAAGTTGGGAACCATGGTCTCGTCGTCCCGTCCGTTCCAAGCGCTTCTGTTCAGGGTGATCCGCGCCCGCGGACCTTCGATGCGGGTGTGTTGAGAGGAGCGACACGATGCAGCGATACGGCATGGTTCTCAAGGTACGTCCTGAGAAGTTCGAGGAGTACAAAAGCCTTCACGCGGCTGTCTGGCCCGACGTCCTGAAGATGATCACGGAGTGCAAGATCCGCAACTACTCGATCTACCACAAGGACGGCTATCTGTTCAGCTACTTCGAGTACGTGGGCACCGACTTCGCGGCGGACATGGCCCGGATGGCCGCGGACGCGACCACGCAGCGATGGTGGGCGGTGTGCATGCCGTGCCAGGACCCGCTCCCCACTCGGGCCCCTGGCGAGTGGTGGGCGAACATGGAGGAAGTATTCCATTGTCCATAACCTCGCGCGAGCGTGTCCTGGCCGCCTTCGAGCACCAGGAGCCGGATCGGGTGCCGGCCTGGTGCGGGTCGTCGCCGGAGTTCTGGGTGAAGGCCAAGCGGGCCCTCGGGCTGGACGATGAAGGGCTGCTGGTCCGGTTCGGCGACGACTTCCGCCGGGTTTGGGCCCGCTACGACGGGCCCGCCTTCCCCTTGGCGCCAGGGGCCAGCCATCGCACGGTCTTTGGCAGCAACCGGCGCGGCCTGGGCTACGGCCAGCCGATGGAGCATCCTCTGGCCGATGCCACCCTCGATCAGGTCCATGCTTACGCCTGGCCCGACCCGAGTTGGATGGACGTGAACCAGATCCGAGCCGGCGCGGTGAGCTACGGGCGGCAATACGCCATCCTGGGCGGCGACTGGTCCCCTTTCTGGCATGACGCCATTGACCTCTTGGGCATGGAGAACCTCATGCTCAAGATGTACGACCAACCCGAAGTCGTCGACGCCGTTCTTGGCCACATCGTCGATTACTACGCTCGGGTCAGCAGTCGTATCTTCGACGCCGCGGGGGACGTGATCGACATCTTCTTCATCGGCAACGACTTTGGCAGTCAAACCGGTCCCTTGCTGGGTGAGCCCCTGTTCCGCCGCTTCATCCTTCCCCACTTGCGGCACCTGGTGGACCTCGGCCACGCATACGACCTGAAGGTCATGATGCACTGCTGTGGCGGCTTTGCCCCGCTGATACCGGCCATGCTCGAGACCGGCCTCGACGGTCTTCACGCCATCCAGCCGTCCTGCCGCGGGATGGACCTTGCGACACTGAAAGCCCGATATGGCCGCCAGATCCTATTCAACGGAGCCATCGACTCTCACCACGTGCTCATCAATGGCCATCCCGAGTCGGTGCGAGCCCGGACTCGAGAAGTGCTGACGATCATGAAGCCGGGCGGAGGCTATGTGGCCGGTGCCAGCCATGACTCGATCCTCGAGCAGACCCCGGTTGAGAACGTGCTGGCGATGTTCGATGCCATCCGCGAGTTTGGGGGTTATGGGGAATGAAGCCCCGGGAGGGCTGCCCTGCGTCGGACGGGCGATCTCCATACCTGTAGCGAGTGACGCACCCGAGGTGCCGGGAGGGGGTCGCTGCCGAGCTCGGCGTGACGCGGCGTCCCGCCCGGCAAGCAACTCACGTATAACATCATTGCCTACAATATCTTACAAGCACACAAGACTTTCATCCCCCGGCGTGGGCTGAGAAAGGAAGAGGGGACTTGTCCGGGGGCAGGAGGATGCCTACAATTACGCAAAGCTAATAGTGAGACTGAGTCTCAGTTGCCAAATGAGGTGGACACGATGACCGATGCCATTGCTCGCAGGCAGTTCCTGCTGAAACTCGGAACGTCCGTTCTTGGGGGTGCGGCGGCAACCGCGCTGCTCATCCCGAAGTCGGCCGTGATGGGCGCGGAGAAGCGCCCGTCCAATCCGGGAGATACCTCGGGACGGACCCAACATCGACAAGGAGACAAACACATGGCCTACACACTGCCCGATTTGCCGTACGCATTCGATGCCCTTGAACCGTACATTGACGAAACGACGATGCGAATTCACCACGGCAAGCACCATGCGGCTTACGTGGCCAACGTCAACAAGGCCTTAGAGGGTCATGCCGACTGGGCGGCGAAGGGTATTGAGGATCTTGTTGCCGAGGTTGCCAAGGTTCCGGAAGCGATCCGCACTGCGGTGCGGAACAACGGCGGCGGCCATTTCAACCACAGCCTTTTCTGGAAGAGTCTGGCCCCCGCCGGCAAGAAAGGCGGTGGAGAGCCGAGCGGCGAGTTGGCCGCGGCCATCACGAGGGACCTGGGCAGCTTTGCGGCCTTCAAGGAGGCGTTCAACAAGGCGGCGGCCACTCGGTTTGGCTCGGGCTGGGCATGGCTGTCGGTCGGCGTCAGCGGGAAGCTGTTCGTATCCTCGACACCGAACCAGGACAACCCGCTGATGTCGGGGATTGCCGAGGCCCCGGGCAAGCCGATTCTGGGGCTGGATGTATGGGAGCACGCGTACTACCTGAAGTATCAGAATCGCCGACCGGAGTACATTGAGTCCTGGTGGCACCTGGTGAACTGGGAGTTCGTGGCTGAGCAATACGCGAAGGCCAGGCGATAGTGTCGATGGAAGTGCCGGTGTGACCGACCGGTGAGGGGGGGCACCGGGCGCTATCGTCCTATTGGCGCAACCGTGTCGGCGGAAGCACTAAGCGACGGTGGGGCTCAAGTCGGAGGAGGAGAGGGGCTTCAAGGGGAAGGAATGGCCTGGGGGAGCGTGAAGGAGTTTGGCGGACAGGGAAGCGAGAAGGAGAGAGCTGTGATCTTCACGGCGTGGCGGGCAAGCCGCCGCGCCGTTTCTGTTTTGCGCACTCGCGGGTGAGTGGCCGGTGCAGCTTGCCTGACCGGCTTGGGCTGAGCGTGGCTGCCCTGCTCCTCGAGTCACCGCTTGTGGTTCTGGTTGGCCACCGGCCAGGCCGGGCGGTGCGGATCTGGATTTCCACGGGACCTTGCGTCACAATACCGCCCGGTTACAGGAATCGAGTCTGTTGGTTTGGAGCATGGAAGGTGCAGAATGGCCAAGAAGACAATTGCTGACGTGAACGTGAAGGGCAAGCGGGTTCTGATGCGGGTGGATTTCAACGTTCCCCAGGACGACAAGGGCAAGATCACGGACGACCGTCGGATTCGCATGGCCCTGCCCAGCATCGAGCAGGTGCTCAAGGGTGGCGGCCGGCTGATTCTGATGAGCCATCTGGGGCGGCCGGAGGGCAAGGACCCGGCGGCCGACAAGCAGTGGACGATCAAGCCGTGTGCCGATCGGCTGAGTCAGCTCATTGGCAAGAAGGTGATGTTCGCCCCGGACTGCGTCGGCCCGGAGGTCGAGAAGATCGTGGCCGGCATGAAGGACGGTGACTGCTGCCTGCTGGAGAACGTTCGTTTTCACGCGGCCGAGCAGATCAAGGACAAGAAAGCCAAGGACGACCCGGCCCTCAAGGAGAAGAAGGAGAAGTTTGGCAAGCAGCTTGCCGCCCTGGCCGACATCTACGTGAACGACGCATTTGGCACGTGCCATCGTGACAACGCGAGCATGCTGACCGTTCCCCAGCAGATGGCCGGCAAGCCCCGGGTCGTCGGCTTTCTGGTCAAGAAGGAATTGGAGTATCTAGGCGAGGCGTTGAACAGTCCGAAGCGGCCGTTCGTCGCCATTCTGGGCGGCAAGAAAGTCTCGGACAAGATCGCGGTCATCGAGGCCTTGCTGAAGAAATGCGATACTGTGCTGATCGGTGGGGCCATGAACTACACCTTCATGCTGGCTCAAGGCAAGAAGGTAGGGACAAGCCTGGTGGAGGCTGACAAGGTGGACGAGGCCAAGCGGCTACTTCAGCTTGGCGGCGACAAGCTCAAGCTGCCGGTGGACGTGGTGGCGGCTGCCGAGTTCAAGGCCGGGGCGGCCGCGCAGACTTTGGCGGGGGACATTCCGGACGGGCTTCAGGGCCTTGACATCGGCCCCAAGACCGTGGAGATGTTCAGGAAGATCATTGCCGGCGCCAAGACGGTGGCCTGGAACGGCCCGATGGGTGTCTTCGAGATGAAGCCGTTCGACGCGGGCACGCTGGCGGTAGCTCAAGCCCTGGTGGAGGTCACGGCCAAGGGTGCGATTACGGTGATCGGTGGGGGGGACAGTGCCGCGGCCATTGAGCAGATGGGCATGAGCGAGAAGGTCAGCCACGTCAGCACCGGCGGCGGCGCCAGTCTCGAGTTCATGGAAGGCAAGAGCTTCAAGGCCGTCGAAGTGCTCGACGAAGCCTGAGTTGTGCAGCAGGGTCCCGTATACTTCGAGCCCCGGGCACCCGCGCCCGGGGCTTTGTTTTGGAGGCGACCGACCGTGCCCACCGCGACCCAAGACACCTGGCCCCTAGCGACTCCGCGGATCCGCATTGCGCCTTCCCTCCTGGCGGCCGACTTCGCCCGTCTGGCCGATGACGTCGCCAAGATCGAAGCCGCTGGGGCCGAGATTCTGCACCTGGACATCATGGACGGGCACTTCGTACCGAACATCAGCTTCGGCATTCCGGTGATTGAGAAGCTGCGTCAGGTTTCGCGGTTGTTCTTTGACACGCACCTGATGATCACCGAGCCGGTCCGCTACGCGGAGCCGTTCGTGAAGGCCGGCAGCGATCTGCTCACTTTTCATATTGAAGTATCACATGAACCTCTGCGTGTCGTTGACCACATTCGTGGGGCTGGTGCCCGGGTGGGTGTCACGCTGAATCCGGGGACGGAGGTTTCGGCTCTGCGAGAGGTTGTCGCGTCGGTGGACTTGGTGCTGGTAATGAGCGTGTGGCCCGGTTTTGGGGGCCAGACGTTCATCGCATCGACGCTGGACAAGTGCCGTGCGTTGCGTGGGCTGCTGAGGGCGGATCAGCGTCTGGAGGTGGATGGCGGGATTGGGCCGGACACGGTGGCGGCGGTGGTCCGAGCGGGGGCGGACACGCTGGTCGCGGGTTCGGCGGTATTTGGTCGAGCTGATCCCGGGGGTGCGATGCGTGAACTGGAGCGACTGGCCGGGCGGGCGTGACCGGTAAAGTGTGCATCTATCGGTGGCGACGGCGTCCTTGAGCAGCGGGCGGGGTACATTTGAAGCGTTGGATCGGCTTCGAGGTGCCGCCTTGACCGGACTCTTGCCTGTTCCGTAGAATACGCCGGCCCGCAAGAGGTTGTGCTTGTGGATCTTGCGGGTCACAACAGGCGGCAAGCCACCTTCGGCGGGCAGAGGGCGCGCGGGGGGGTGTTTGTCTGCCTGGAAATGACGACCACAGCACGAGCAAAAGGATGCGTTGCGCATGGCGGGATATCGCAAGAGCCTCGGCATTGGCACAGTCACGGCGATCGGCCTCCTGCTGTCTCTGCCCCTGGTCGTCGGACAGGGTTGCCCGTCCACCACACCTGGCCGCGTCGTACCCATCGGCGGCGCCTGGTCTACTGGCGGATGGACGACTGGCGACGACACGACGGGGGGCACCTCCTCGACGTCACCGCGGCTGGTCTTCACCAACCCGCTTTCGGATGTCAGTATTGAGATGGGCGACTCGATACTGGTTCAGTGGACTGAACAGGACCTGGCGGCCACTGCGGCCATCACTCTGCTGCTTGATCCCGATAACATCTACGGTAACGGCAACGAGCTGGTGGTGATGCCCCTGGCCCTGGCCAGCGACCAGGGCAACGTCGGGTCGTTCCTGCTGAATACCGGCCTGTTCAATCTGCAGGCTGCGACCTACCGGATCGTGGCCAAAGTCACGGATGGGACCAACCCGGACATGCTGGTTACCGCGACCGGGCGCATTCTGCTTTACGGCCACGGCCTGTTGCCGGGGAACATGGCCCCCACGATCAGCATGCCGGAGCCGGCCATCAACCTCGGAGCGGCTCAGGGTGACACGGTCGCGATTCAGTACTGCGGTAACGACCCCGACGCCGACGGCAAGATGCCGTCGACCAAACCTGACATTGTCCTGATGCTCGACTACGACAACGACCCGACGAACGACATCGACGGCGTGGTCGACTACTTCCTGACCAACGGCCTGGGTGATCGCCAGACCGTGTTCACCCGCATGTGTGCCGCGGGCAGCTACCCGGCACCGCTGGAGGACATTTTCACCGAGGTCCCGACAGCGCTCACGCTGGACAAGGTCATCATCCTGAGCTGCGGCAAGGACAACGGCTGCGGGCTGATCATTCAGGTCCCGCTGACGGACGCCCAGGGCAACCCGGTGTTGGACAATCAAGGCAACCCGATCATGGTCAACCAGCTGACCGGCCCGAGCAGTTTCACCCTGTCGATTGACGTGGGCATTATTCCTCTGCGGGATGATGGCAGCCCGTACTACGTGCGCGGTTTGGAATGGGACCGCGTCAATCTGCCGGTCAACGCGTATGCCCCGGGCACGATCAGCGTCACCGGCATGGGCGCCGGCACCATCGACCTCGGTAAGGTCGGACGGACCGTCACCGGCACGCGGTTTCTCGGCTTCAACGCCGGTGACCAGGCCGGCTCGGGCGGTACCGATGTCGGCGACATCAACAACGACGGCGTGGACGACTTTGTCATTGTCAGCCGCTACGGTCGGGGTTACGAGATTGGCAACGTCGGAATGGCCCACCTGATCATGGGCCTGGCCGACGCCCAGAAATTCGGGAGTGAAGTCCCCCTCAACAGCATCACGACGACCTATCCGGGAGCGATGTTCTACATGCCGGCCACATCCGGCACCACGGGGATCACCTCCGCGTGCCGAATGGGAGACGTCACTGGTGACGGCCGGCCGGACTTCATGCTGGGCGTGCCGCACGTGGAGATTTTTCCCGAGGACCACGACGACGACCCTTGCGACTGCTGCGGGGAGAACAACATGCCTTCCTGCAACTTCGACTACCTGCCGAACCCGGAGACGAACGATCCCTCCTGTGGCGAGGTTCTGGGCGATGCCATGACCGGGTATGACTATCGCGAGTTTGGTAACTGCACCAACGATCTGGATGTGACCAGGTCGACCCCGATCGATGGCGGATACGCGTTTCTGATCGCCAGCGACAACAACGACACCACCCCCTACGACCTGGCAAGTTCGTCGTTTCCCAGCGTGCTCGCGCTGGACAGATGCGGGAGTGATCGGATCGACGGCGCCGGCTGGCTCGGAGCCCGGTTCCGAGGCGCGTGGTACACGAACGAGGAAGTGGCTCTGAACATCAGTCAGACGGTCACGCCGTCATCCATCATCCCGGACAATCAGTTCGGCGAAACGGTTCGGACGATGCCACCCATGGCGGTCAGCGGCGGCGGGCTGAGCGCCGCGGCCTCGCGATTCGGCACGACGGTGCTGATCTCGTCGCCCAACGCCTGGGGCGGGCGAGGCAACGTGGTGGTCACGCCCAACAATGATTTCATCAACATGACGGACATCACGGAGATTCCCAACAACAGCCAGTCCATTCCCGTCTATGACAAGGTCGGAGACTGCCCGGGGTGCGGCCGAACCTACTGGTTTCCCGCGTACACGGCGATTATCGGCAGGGCTGCGGGCGACCATCTGGGTTACGGTGCGGCGGCGGGCGACTACAACCTGGATGGCAGCCAGGACATCCTATGCGGGGCGCCCGGAGCCAGCCGCAATGGGGTTCAGCGGGCTGGCATCGTGTACGTGATCTTCGGGCGGCCCGATTGGCCGACCATCGATCTGCAGACCCTCAACCCGCCGCGGATGGAGATCTGGGGAACGCGTCAGGATGACGGATTTGGCTCGATGCAGGCCATTGTCGGCGACATGAACCAGGACGGTTTGCCGGACATCGGGCTCAGCGCCCAGTATGCCGATGGGCCCGGCGGCACGGACTCGGGTTTCATCGGGATTGTGTTTGGCGGCCGCCGGCTCACTGGGGAGAACATTTTCAGCGTCGACCAGATCGCGACGGCCCAGCTTCCGGGCGTACGGTTCTACGGCACGCAGCCGGGCGGGCACGCCGGCTCAGTGATCAGCAATGTCGGCGACTTCAACGGCGACAACATGGATGACCTCCTGATCTGCGCGTCGGACGAGTACCGCACGGTGGACGGCATCCGGCGGCACGGCGTGGCCTACCTGATCTTTGGCGGGCCGCACCTCCGCAATCAGAGCTTCAACCTCGACCAGGTGGGCACCGCCTCCCTGCCGGGCATCATCTTCGTCAGCCCCTACGCCGCGGATACCGCGGAAGAGGCTCCGATCGACTTCGTCTCTGCCGCCGGCGACATCAACAGCGACGGTTTCGACGACATCATGCTCGGCGTCAGCAAGGCCGACTACATCAACCCGCTCGAGCCCAGCCAGCGGCGCATCGACTCCGGCGAGATGTACCTGATGTACGGCAGCAACACCGGATCAAACTCGATGCAGTAATGAACCTTGTCCTGATCGGGTATCGCGGCTGCGGGAAGACCACTATTGGGCGGCTACTCGCATCGCGGCTCGGGTGGTCTTTCGTGGACACCGATGCGCTCATCGAGGAAGGGACGGGGGCCACGATCCGGGAGCTGTTCTCCGATGGTGCGGAGCAGGCCTTTCGGGACCTGGAGAGCGAGGTGGTGGCGGAAGTGGCCCGGCGTGATCGGCAGGTCATCAGCACCGGTGGTGGTGTCGTGCTCCGGGCGTCCAACCCGGCGGCGCTCAAACGGAACGGCAAGATCGTCTGGTTCACCGCCCCGGCGGAAGTGCTCTGGCGGCGGATTCTGGGGGACAAGGCGCGGTTGGTGAACCGCCCCCCGGCGGACCGAAGCCGCGGCCTTGAGATCGTGACCAGGGCTCTAGCCGTACGCGAGCCGCTGTATGCCCGGTGGGCGGATGTTGTGATGGACACCCGGCACCGATCGCCGGCTGAGCTTGTGGACGAGGTCCTGGCGGCCCTGCACATCCCCTTCGAGCGAGCCTGAAAGGACGCAGGATTGAGATGAGACTGGTTGGCACGGCATCCCGCCTCAGAGGGACGGTCGCGATTCCCGGTTCGAAGTCGCATTCGATCCGGGCGGTGTGCCTGGCGGCTCTGGCCGACGGCGCGAGCCGGATAGAAGCCGGGTTGGAGTCCGCGGACACGCTGGCGGCGATTGACGCCTACCGGGCGCTGGGCGCGACCATCGAGACGTTGCCGGGGCGATGGCTGATCCGAGGCACGGGGGGGCGACCGACCGCGCCGGCCAATGTCATCGATGTCCGCAACTCCGGGACCACGCTGCGACTGGCCTTGGGTTCGGCCGCCCTGCTGCTGGAGCAAGCCGCGGTATTCACCGGTGACGACCAGATCCGCCGCCGGCCGATCGGACCGCTGGCCCAATCCCTGACCGACCTGGGGGCTGACGTCCGCAGCACGCTCAACAACGGCTGCGCCCCGGTTGTGGCCCGTGGCCGCCTCTGCGGGGGTAAGACCCGCATCGAAGCGGTCACCAGCCAGTACCTCTCCAGCCTGCTGATCAACTGCCCGCTGGCGGATGGGGACTGCGAGATCGACGTTCCGCTGCTGAACGAGCAACCCTACGTGCACATCACCCTGGGCTGGCTGGATCGCTGCGGGATCCGTCTGGAGCGGGACGGACTGAAGTGGTTTCGCATCCCCGGCGGCCAGGGCTACCGGGCGTTTGACGCTCGCGTGCCGGCCGACTTCTCCTCGGCCACGTTTTTCCTGGCCGCCGGCGTACTGGGCGACAACGACGTGCTCGTCGAAGGGCTGGACTTCGGGGACACGCAGGGCGATAAGGCGGTGGTCGATTACCTTCGGGCGATGGGGGCCGACATCGAGATCGGGCCCCAAGGTGTCCGCGTGCGGCCGGGCCGGCTGACCGGCTGCGAGATTGACATGAACGCCACGCCTGACGCCCTGCCGATGATGGCCGTGGTCGGCTGCTTCGCCCAGGGGCGCACCTTGCTGGTCAATGTACCCCAGGCCCGGCTCAAGGAGACCGACCGGATCGCGGTCATGAGTCGCGAACTGGCCAAGCTGGGCGCCCGGATCACGGAACGGCCGGACGGCCTGGTCATCGAACAGAGTGATCTTCGCGGGGCGAGGGTGGAAGGCCATGGCGATCATCGCGTGGTCATGGCCCTGGCGGTTGCGGCCACGGCCATCGCCGGCGAGACGCGGATCAGCACGGCGGAGGCGATGGAAGTGACTTTCCCCACGTTCCTGGGGTGCATCACCGGCCTCGGGGCCGCCTTGCGCCTGGAGCCGGACGCCTGATCGTTCCCCGCATGGCCATGAACCACGAGCCCATGACCGAACTGATCGTCTTGCGTCACGGAGAGACGTGGTGGAACGTCGAAGGCCGCCTTCAGGGCCACCTGGACAGCGGCCTGAGCCTGCTGGGCGTGCTTCAGGCGGAGGCCATCGCCCGGCGGCTTGGCCAGGAGCGGTTTGCCGGGCTGTACAGCAGCGATCTGGGCCGGGCCCTGCAGACAGCGGAGCCGATCGCCCGGGCCACCGGCCTGGCGATCATGACCGACTCGCGGCTGCGGGAACGCAACCTGGGGTTTTTCCAGGGGCTGACCATGGCCGAGATCCTGGAGCGGTTTCCCGACGATCACCGCCGGTTCGTCTCCGGCGAGCCCGATCATGTGGTCCCCGGGGGCGAGAGCGGCCGGCAACGGTACGAGCGCACCGTGACCTGTGTCAACGAGATTGCGGCCAGGCACGCCGGTGAACGGGTGTTGATCGTGACCCACGGCGGTGTCCTGAGCGGCCTGCTTCGCCGGGCGCTGGGTGTGGACCTGGCGATTCCCCTGAGCTACCGGCTGTTCAATGCCACGATCAACACGTTCTTTGTGCGGCAGGGAGCGTGGAAGCTGGGCAGCTGGGGCGACATTCACCACCTTCGCGACATCGGCACGATCGAAGCCGGCGCCGAGGCGAACGCGTGACGGGCGATGCCGGAACTCTGGTGGAAGCGCGTTCGGATCGGGTATTATGGCCTTGGTATCGGGCTTGCGCATTTGAGCCGAGGGAGGCCGAATCATGCTGGGTTGCGATCTGGGTACGATGTTCCGGACCACGGTGGCGGGCGGTTCCTACCAGGAGGGTCTGACCATCCATCTACAGGGCGTGCCGCCGGGGCTTCTGGTGACGGAGGAGCAGATCTACGAGGACCTGTTGATCCGCAAACCCGGGCAAGGCGATCTCACCTCGCCGCGGCGTGAGCCGGACATTCCGATCATCTACAACGGGGTGAACGCGGCGGACACGATGCCGGGTTTCACCAACGCCGGGTACACGAACGGCACCCCGATGGTCATTCTCATTCCGAACCTGGACCGGCACTTCGAGCACATCGAGCAGTACCAGTCCACGAACCGGACACCGCGGCCGGGTCACGCCTCCTACGCCTCTTACATGAAGTACGACCAGTGGGACGATGCCATCGGGGCGGGCATTTTCAGCGGGCGGTATACCTCGACGATCGTGGCCGCGGGCGTGGTCGCCAAGCGGGTGTTGGCCGATCATGGCATTGAGGTCACCGGGTACGTGAAGGAGGCCGCCGGGGTGGTTGGGCCGGACATGCCGATCGAGGAGATCCGGGCCCGGGCGGAGGCCTACCGGCGGGTGCGCAAGGTTCACGACCCGATCTGGAATTACGTCTACAAGGCCAGCCGGATCAAGCCGGGCATGCGTCTTCTCGAGAAGCTGGCGGTGCTCAAGGAAGTCGAGGACCTCATCGAGCGTTTTGCCCAGATCCCGATGAACGAGGATGAGGTTCGGGCGGAATATGGCGTTCATCCCCAGCTCTTCTGCCCCGACCTGGCGGCCGCCGACGAGATGTTCGACCGCATCGTGACGATCAAGAAGGCGGGCGACTCGAGCGGCGGCGTGGTCGAGGTCCAGGCCACCGGTCTGCCGGCCGGCATGGGCGAGCCGGTGTTCAAGAAGCTGGACGGCGAACTCGGGCGGATGCTGAGCATCGGGGCGGTCAAGGCGGTTGAGATCGGGGCCGGTGTTCAGGTCAAGGACATGACCGGCTCGCAGTGCAACGATCAGCTCTTCGCCAGGGACGGGAAGGTCTACTTCGGGAGCAACAACGCCGGCGGCCTCACCGGGGGCCTGACCACAGGCCAGACCCTTGTCGTCCGGCTCACGGTCAAGCCCACGCCGACGATCAGCAGGGATCAGCACACGATCGACAAGGTGTCCAGGGAGGAGACGGTGCTGAAGGCGGTGACGCGCAGAGATCCCACCCTGGTTGCCCGGATCTGGCCGGTGGCGGAGGCCTTCACCGCCCTGGTTCTGCTCGATCACCTGATGATGCATCTTGGCTACCAGGCGTTGTGGCGGAAGTAGGACCCGCGGGGTCATTCGATGGTGATGCGGCCGGCGCCGGCCCCGACGCGGACGGTCTTCTGGCGTCCCCCCAGGGCGATCACCACGGTACCCGGCGAGGAAGGCCCGCCGAATCGGTCGAAGACGAGGGTATCCGGGCCGCCGAAGTCGAAGGATGCGATGGCGGCGCCTTCGTAGGGTGGCTCGCCGAGTTTGACCGTGTAGATCGCGGAGGGATGATCCGGATGGGGCATGTCGACCAGGGTATAGGAGTTGGCCGGCACGCTGAAGGTCACGCTCTGCTGCTTGACCGTCTTGATGGCCTGAACCTGGGCCAGGCGCAAGTCGGCGGCGAGCCTCCGGGCGGCCAGGTCGACCGCCTTGCCCTGAAGGGCGTTGGCGAACCTGGGGATGGCGATGGCCGAGAGCACGGCCATGATCGCCATGACCACGACCGCCTCGATCAGCGAGAAGGCCGCTGGCCGGCAGCTCGCGCACCCACGGCACTTGGCGCGACCCACCCCAACCAGGTGTCGGCGTGACGCTTGTATCACGGCTCCACCTCCCGCCACGAGCCCGGAACGATCTTCATGTTCGTGTCAACAAAGCCGGGGATCATGGCCTGGGCGAGCTGGGGGTCGTCGTTGCAGACAACCCCGTCGTACACCTGAAGGCCGCTTCCGATGATGCACCCCGTGATCGGGGTACCTGAGCCTTTCATCGAGATGTACGATGAGTCCGTCCAGACCAGCCCCTTGATGTAGGTACTCAGAGTGTCAAGCTTGTCGCCATCTTCGCTGTAGTCCACCCAGTCATCCCACTCCACCAGCGACGACTCCTCGAGCTGGAACACGACATTGCTCTGTGTGGAGAAGATCAGAATCGACGGATACGAATAGCCTGCCGGCTCGATGCGGAGCGGGCTCTGGAAGGTCACGGTCTGTGCTGTGTTGTAGAGGATCAACGTGCCCTTGATGCGGCTATTCTGCACCACCACCGGCCGGTTCGTGCAGTTGAGGGCATAGATGCCGTTGGCGTTGATCTGCGACGAGGATTCGGAATTGCGGGTGGGTGTCAGAACATGCTCTCTCAGCCTGGCGGTCGTCCCGGCGATGCCGGCAACGGGTGTCGCCAGCGAGAGGTAGTAAGACAAGCTCGGCTGCGGGTAGCTCATCGCCGTCGCGGCGTACCTGGAGGGAGTCAGCTCGGAGGCAATGTAGGCGTTCCGGACAGATTCGAAGTAGGCGTTGTCCTCGGCGTCCGCATTGCCGTCGCTCCAGATGGCCCCGTTGGATCGCACGGGGCCCCGGGCAACGGCATCACTGGCCAGACCGAACGAATTGTAGCCGAAGGCGGCAAAGGCCAACGCTGGATGCGGCCGCGGCGTCAAGGTCGCTTTGACCTTGTGCACGGCGTCGCCGACCGTGCCGGTGCTGGTCACGATTAGACAATCGCGTTCATCGTCCGACAAGCTGCCGTCCGTGTCCACGGCCGTGATCGTGTACTCGCCCGGCCCAAATGTCTGGTTCGGAAACCACGTGCCGTTGGGCATGGTCTGCCGCCATGAGGGGTTGGCATACATGTAGTTGAACGCCTTTTCGACACCCGCCAGCGCGACGTGCTGGGCCTGGAGCGATTTCTGCAGGCTGCCGTGGATTCGGTGGTTCGCGCGAGCCACGGACAGGAGGGTGAAGCCGGTCATGGCCAGGATGGTGGCGATGCCGAGCACGAGGATGCACACGGCCACGCCCCGACGGCGAGCGGCTCGGGAATGACCGCGACGGTCACCGCGTCTCCGCGTCATGTCGCGCCCTCAACAAGAGGAGTTCCGCCCGAACCTGACCGTCCTTGGCGACGGTCACGGTGATCTTCTTCAGATCCGTCGAGCCGTCGTACTCCACGACGGCGTTCTGGCTGAACTTCGGGTACTCGTCCATGGGTGTACCATCGCGCTGCTGGGGCGGAGTAGCCGTCCAGCCGTTGTAGTCGTCGACGTCGTCGAAGTCCTGGCGGGTGCCGTCGGTCTCGTCGGCCTCCGGACCGAAGACGATGGTCGCGCCGGGGTCCTCGAACGCCTGGGAGCGGATCTCCGCGGCCAACTGGGCAGCCAGCTCGGTAGCGATCGTGGTCTCACGATCGAAGAGAGCGCCTCTGGCAAAAGCTCCGAAGGTGTGCAGGGCCATCGCGACGGCGGAGCCCAAGATTACTACGCTGATCACGGCCTCGATGTATCCGAACCCGCGTCGTTGTCGAGCCTGCATCCTGATGCTCCTACAAGCCGGTGATCTCCGGGCGGTTGAGACAGGCCGTGCCGGAGGTCATTTCCGCGGTACTCGAGCCCTGGGTAAGCTTCAGCCCAAAGGTCAAGCCGGTCAGGTACTTGCGGGTAATGGTCTGACCTTCCTGAGGCGCGGAGTACTTCAGTTGGCCGTACAGGATGTACCGGCAATCGCGATCGTTGTCGGCTGACCAGGTGAGGCCGCTGGTGGTGGAGTACTTGTAGTAGTCGCTGCCCGCAGGATTGGCGGTGTACTCGTCGCGACCGAAATTGGCCCCGGTCGAGCTGGTGCTGGTACGGGCGATGAGGGAGTAGGTCGTGTCGGGGTTCATCTCGGTGAGGCTGGAGAACGTGAACTCGTACCAGAGATACTCGGTCGAGGACAATGAGCTCAGGGAGAGAGTCTCCTCTTCGTAAGTGGTATTCGTCGAGGCGCTGCGGATGGACAGATAGAGCGTACCGGAGAGACCCGTGCCTTTCAGGTACACTTTGGCCCTGGTGATGCTGTACGACTCGAGGTCGTCTGCCGACACGCTGAACCCTTCGCCTCGCCACGAGGAAGAGGAGATGGGGCTGGCCCCGAATGTTCCGGACGAACCTGGCGGTATAGCCTCGTGCGATGCGAGCACGACCTCACCGGTCAGGTCGCTGGTTTCGCCGGGCACAGTCACCGTGGAACACGTTGAAGCCAGCGAGAACTCGCTCACGTTTTCGACGATGGGCACGGCCGTACCGCCGGAGACCTGTCGGGTGATCGAGCCGCCGGCGACGCCCGGCCAGTCATAGATGATGAGGTCGTCGGCCCCGTCGCCGTCGACATCGGGATGGGTGAATTCGATGTGGGTCGGGGTGAGACTCGTGACGGTGATCGCGGCCCCGAGTTCGCGGCGGATTCGGGCCATGGCGATGGAGGCGTCCGTGTTCAGTTGGGAGGATGCCTGGATGCCCGCGGCCCCGCGGGTCATCAGGTGCAGGGCCCCGCCGACGGCGAGCATGACGATGACGGTCAGGCTGGAGGCGACGCTCAACTCGACAAGGCTGAATGCGTAGCGCCGCGATTGCATGGGCTGACTGGGTTTCGTCCTGGCCATGGGCGGTCACCCGAACGAAGGCGGCAGCCACACGTCATCGTGCCGCTGCCGCCGGGAAACGCAACGCTCAAAGGAACGGGCCGGATTGCCCTGACCTAGTACTGGTTGTACTGCTTGTCGGATTCGTCCTTCTCGCTATCGGCACAGTTGGCGATGATCTCCCCGGTCTTGAAGCAGTAGACCCAACCGGTTGTCCCGCTCGCCGCCGGGGTGGACGAAGTGACGGTCACCTCGTTGCTGCCGCGGTTGGTACCTGCGGGCAGGGTGGGGATCTGTTTGCGGATATAAGGCCCGTACACGTGAGTGGTGTCCTTGGTTTCGGCCACAGCGCCGTTGGCATCGGAGTACATGAGCAACTGGTTCTTGAAGGCGTCGGCGGTTTCCGCGGCGCCGAAGCTGCCACCTGCGGCGTTAGCCCCGGGGAAGATCCCATTGTGCTCCGAGGCGTAGAGCTCGATGGCATTGCGCAGCACCGCGAGGTCGGAACGCAGGGCGGAGTCGCCGGCGCCACGCGCTCCGCGGCTCACTCGCGGGATGGCGATTGCGGCGATGACGCCGATAATCACGATGACGATGACCAGCTCGACAAGACTGAAACCCGTTCGGCTCTTGCTCTTGTTCGCGTACACGGTGGTACTCCATCCTTTGCCGGCAATGCGACTCACAACTTGACCCCTCTACCGGGGACATTCGTGCTATCGGTTGCCACACTGGGAGGCTTGAAAACAACGTCGTCGGAAAAACGACGGGCGATTCCGCTATCCTTTCTGCTGCATTCTCGGACTATCCTGGGACATGGTCAGCACGGCCTCGCGATCTCTGTTTCGAAAGATGGCCCGATACGGCTCGACCTTATCCAGCCGAAAACCGTCCAGCACCTGCCCCGGCCGCAGGGTGCGGCCGTTGACCATCGCCATGCGGAGTCTGCCGTCGTTGAAGGTTCCCTCCAGGCGATGGGCCGCCACGAAGGCCGCGACCTCGTCGAGCTCTGCATTCTGTTCGCGGGCCTGCTCGGTCTCTGACAAAGCCGGTTCGGTGGCCGTCGGCCGAAACAGATCGCGCGCCTCGGCGATCTCGGGCAGGTCCCTGATTCTCTGGGCTGCCGGGCTGGTGGGTTCCGGAGCGGCCATCGCTTCGCTCTGGGCGGACGGTGACTTGGTCCCCCCGGCCGCGGTGGCGGCGGGCGCGGGGGCAGCCGCCTTCGCGGGCCCCGCCGCGGTCTCTCGGGCTCCGGCCTCCTCGGGTCCGGGCCCGATGATGCGATCGACTACGAAGCCGATGCAGGCGAGCCCGAAGATGGTGCCGTAGATGTACTTCTTACGGGGCGACAGCATGCGACACCGCCTTGGCCATCACCTGGCCTTCGCGACTGGTACGAATCCGCAGCGACCATTCCATCTGGCAATCCGGGCCGTCGGATGATCCGAGGGTGGAGACCGACAGGTGGGTTACATCCGCGTAGTCCAGTTCCCTCTCGATGCCACGCAAGAGCCGGTGGAAGGCTGGAAACGTTCCCCGGCCGGTGAACTGCACTTGGATCTCGCGATGGTCCTCCCGCTCGCGCAGCGGGGTTGGGACGAGTGAATCGACGGTAATCCCCTGGGCGGAAGCGAGGGCGGTCACGTGAGCGAGGTAGCGTTCGACCTGGTTGGCCCCGGGCAGGCCTCCGCCGATGGACGCGAGCTGCCGGCGGGCGGCGTCGGCCTCGGCGCGAAAGCGACTCGTCTCGGTACGGAGGGCGTCGAGTTCACGGGTCGCCTGGGCACACGTCGACTGTGCCCCCCAGAGCCCGCGGGCCTCCCGGATCGGCCCGGTGAGGAGCAGGGTGGTGCCGGCGATCGCCACGACGGCCACCACCGTCGCTCCGATCGTGTCCACCAGACCCAGATTGACTCGTCGGATCTTCACGGCTGACTCCTACCACTCGCAGGTCACGCGAAAGCTCACGCCTTCTTGCTGGCCGGGCTTTCCCCTTCTTGCCTCCTCCAGCCGCACGGTCTGGAACAAACGGGTGCCATTGATGGCCTCCAGCAGGGCGAGCAGATCGCGGTGCTCGACGGCGTTGCCGGCGATCCGCATGGCCGACACGCCGGATGCCGCCGCAGGTTTCTGCTTGCCGCCGGCGGCCCTGATCTCGAAGGCCGGAGAATCCACGTACCTGGGCGGGTCGGTTTGGATGCTGGTCAGCACGACGCGATCGGGCACGATCAGGCCGAGGTTGCCGAGCCACCGGCTCCAGCAGTGCTTCTCGCGGAGCCGCTCCGCCGCCCGCACTTCGCGGGCCATGGCCGCAGCCTCCGCCTGAATAGTCTTGCGATCCGTCTTCTCCTGTTCGAGCAGTCTGGCCAGCCTTGCCGCCTGGGCGCGTTGTCGCTCGACCTCGCGGATCCGGCCGCTCATAAGCAGGAATACTACGAGTTGGGCACCCATCACCACCAGGCAGGCGCTGATCCACAGGCGGCGGCGACGGCGATCGCGGCGACGACGCCGGAACTGGGCGGGCAGGAGGTTGACTCGGGGGGTCATGGCGGTCCCTCCCCGAGGGCCATTCCGACACAGCCGGCCATGACCGAGTAGATCTCCGTCCGGGACATGGGATGCGACGGGGTTATCTTGAGGACGCCGTTCGATCCGGCCGGGGCGGCCTTGACGCCCAATTCCCGGCTCAGCCAGTCGGCCAGGCCCGGCATCCTCGAGCCGCCGCCGACGAGAACGAGGGCGCCGGCCTGACGCCGGGGATACTGTTCCATGACGAACCGGAACGCCCGCTCGACATCGGCGAGCATATCGGCGAGCGGCCCGCGGAGGATCGACAGCAGGACGCCGGGCAAGGCCGCCTCGCTCAGTCGCTCCACCGAGCTGGGTGACGTGCGGCACCCGCGAGCGTCGGTGCCGATGCCGCTTTTTCGCTTGTAGTCCTCCGCGAGAGCGGGCTCGACGCGGAGTTCCTTGGCGATGAGCTGCGTCCAGTTGTGCCCGCCGCCGCGGACGCTCCGGGCAAACACGGGCGTGGAATCCACCGCCAGATACAGCCGGTTACCGGTGTGGCCCAGGTCGAGCACGCCCCAGATTTCGTCCTGTTCGCACAAGGCCGACGCCCGGCATGCCCTGACCAGGGAGAGAGCGGCCGGCTCGACCCGCTCGCAGTCCATGTGTTCCGAATCGAGTGATCCGATCGCACTGACGATGCCGGGGCGCTGGGCGGCCACGGCCATGGCGTTAGATCCGCCGCCCATTGGACCGGGCAAAGGCCATGCGCCGAGTTCGGCCTCGTCGATAGGGCAGCTGAGCCGCCTTCCGACTTCCCAGCGGATCGCGTCGGCCAGCGAGGCGGGATCCTGCGACCACACCGCTCCCGGGACAGTGAGCAGGCAGTACTCGGCCTCCGATGGTCCGACCAGGAGACCCGCCCGACGGGTGTCGAACTGTTCGATTCCGGCCAGACTCACGGACGTGCCCGCCGCTTCCTTCGCACCAGCGGTTCCCGCGGAGGCGGGCGATGACACGGGCGAGCGGCTCTCGGTATTGAGCCAGTGCACGACGGTCGGGAGCTCCTCCCCGAACGCCAATTGCACTGCCCGGACCGAGCGGGCCCCGCAGTCCACCGCCACGAGCGATTGCCTGGAACTGGGCCACCTCACGCTCAAGCTCCTCCCGCCAGTGTAGCCACATCGAACAACGGCATGAACAGCGACACAGCCACGAGGCCGACGACCACACCCATGACCACGAGAATCACCGGCTCGATGATCCGCGACAGGGAGGCGAGGAGCTGGGAATTCTCCGATTCAAGGGTGCCGGCGATGAACAACAGGGACTCACCCAGCCGCCCGCTCTCTTCACCGGTAGCGACCGCGGCGGCCATCGTGGGCGGCACGAGCGGCGACTCGCGAAGGGCGCTGCCGATGAGCCGGCCATCGGTCACGGCCTCGGCCAGGTGGTCGATGAGGCCGTGAAAGGCCCGACTTCGAGTGGTGCCCCTGGCCAGATGAAGTGCGTCGATGACGCCGACGTTGTTGGCCACCAGCACGCCCCAGACCCGGAAGAACTTGGCCAGGATCACCCGCCGAACGATCGCACCGGCAACGGGAACGCGGGTGAACGCCCCCGCCCACCAGCGTTGGCCCGCGGGACTGCGAAAGGCGAGCACCAGACCTGCGGCCGTCCCGGCGATGGCGACAAGCACCACGAGCCAATGGTTGCCGATGACGTCGGAGAGATCCATCATGATGCGTGTCGAGGCCGGCAGATCGGCACCGAGGGTGGAGAACAGCGAGCGAAAGCGGGGCAGCACGAAGCCGAACAGGCCGCCCATGACTCCGAAGCACATGAGTACCAGCACGGCCGGATAGGTCAGGGCGCCGATCAGCCGCTGCCGTATTTCCTGCTGCTTCCGGGTGTAATCCGCGAGTTGGGTGAAGGCCCCGGGCATCTGTCCGGTGGACTCGCCGGCGGCGGTCAGGCTGCGAAACACGCCGTCAAAGACCTTGGTGTGATCGGCCAAGGCGACGCTCATGGGAACGCCGTCCTCGACCCGAGCCCGGAGTTGGCGAATCAACCGCTTCATGGCGTCGCTTTGGGCCTGGTGTTCGACGGCCTGCAGTGCGGGCACCATTCGGGCTCCGCTGCCCAGTAGCATGGCCATCTGCTGGGTGAAGTAGACCACATCCCGCGAGCGCACGCGTCCGGTTTTCTTGGTGGCATGGCTCGCGGCCGCGGCCTGGGTCTCGGTAGCCGCCTGCCCTTCCGCCGTCTCGGTCAGCCGGGTGACCAGGAGCCCCTTGGCCTGCAGCAAGCGCGCGGCCTCATCGACCGAGGTGGCCTGGATCAGGTCGCGCACCGACCGGCCGGAAGGATCGATCGCTTGGTAGCAGAATGCCACGCTCAATCACTCCTGTTTCCGTGAGTGGCACCCGCCAAGGCCGGTGTCGAATGATCCCGTTGACCCTCCGGACAGCTCGAGGTGTTCTTGGCCGCCGACGCCGGGCGACTTTCGGCCCGGATTTCCTCCTGGGTATCCGAATGGGTGACCCGAAGGACTTCCTCGAGTGTGCTCCGACCGTTCTCGACGAGATGCAGGCCTTCCTCGCGAAGGGAGCGCCAACCGCGATCACGGAGATACCGCTTGATGTCCTGTTCGTCCTGCTGGCGGTGGATCAGCTCGCGCAGGCCGTCGTCGACCTCGAGGATCTCGTAGACTCCCATCCGGCCCCGGAAACCGGAGTCGTGGCACTGGCGGCATCCCTCGCCCTTCTGGAAGGCGCGCGGGCCGGCCTTCTCCCACCCTGCCTGGAGCAGCGCCGCCGGCGAGGGGAAATACGAGGTCCGGCAGTTGCCGCAGATCGTGCGCGCCAGCCGCTGGGCGACGACGCCGTTCAGGGCGGAGGCGATCAGATAGGGTTCGACCTCCATGTCCGTCAGGCGGGCCAGAGCTCCGGGGCTGTCATTGGTGTGAAGGGTGCTCAGCACCAGGTGGCCGGTCAGAGCCGCCTGGATCGCCACGCGGGCGGTGTCGGAATCGCGAATCTCGCCGACCATGATCACGTCCGGGTCCTGCCTCAGAATCGAGCGCAGGGCCCGTGAGAAAGTCAGGCCGACGTGATCCGCCACCTGGATCTGGTTAATCAGATCGAGCTGATACTCGACCGGGTCCTCGACGGTCACGATGTTGCGTTCCGTGCTGCGGAGCAGGTCGAGGGCCGAATAGAGGGTGGTGGTCTTGCCGCTGCCGGTCGGGCCGGTGACCAGCACCAGTCCGTGGGGCTTCATCAGCATGCGGCGGAAAGCGGCGAGGGCCTCGGGCTGAAAACCGAGGGTTGCCAGCTCGATTTTGAGATTGGACTTATCCAGGATGCGAAGCACGATCTTCTCGCCGAGGATGGTGGGCATGCTGGACACACGGATGTCGATCTCTCGCCCTTCCGCGACGATGTGGACTCGCCCTTCCTGGGGCAGGCGTTTCTCGGCGATGTCCATTTTTCCGATGACCTTGATTCGGGAGACGATGGCCGCGTGCATCGTTGCCGGCGGATTCATCAATTCCCGGAGAATACCGTCGATGCGATAGCGAATCCGGGTCCGTTTGCGGTCCGGCTCGACGTGGATGTCGCTCGCCCCGTCGCGAATCGCGGTGAGCATGGCCAGGTTGACCAGGTTGATCACCGGGCTGCCGTCGATCATCTGGTCCAGGTCGGTGACGGGAGAGTCGTCCACGCTCTCGCGCTCGACGACCTCCACATCGCTCTCCTCGAGCGACACCAGGAAGTCGTCCACGGACACGTCGCCAGTCAGGTATTTCTGTAAGAACTCCTCGACGTCCTTTTCCAGGGTGAGGATGGGCCGGATCTCGCAACCAGTGAGCTGCTGGAGGCGGTCGATGGTCGGCAGGTTCTGGGGCTCGGCCATGGCCACGATGAGCCGGTTGCGGATCTTGAACATGGGGAGGACCTTGAGCCGTTTGCCCTCCTCCCGGTCGATGAGTCTGGCCACCGCCGGGTCGACCAGCCCGTGGCGGAGGTGGCAGCCCTTGACCCCGAGCTTGTTGGCCAGGGTTTGGACCAGGGCGGCGGCCGTCACCACGCCCTGCTTGACCAGTATCTCGCCGAGTTTGTGGCCACTCTGTTGATGCTCTGCCAGGGCGGCGCGGAGCTGATCCTGGTTGATCACGCCGGCTTCCAGCAGGGTCTGGCCGAGTTGTACCTTTTGACGCAGCACGGCTACAGGAAACTCCTCACCGCGGTTTCGACCGAATCGAATGGTTCGAACTCCCCGAGGAGATCGGTGACATCCAGTATTTCGCGCAAGGTGTCGGTCAGTCCGGCGACTTTTGCGCTCTGGCCGGCCGACCGCTGGCGGTCCGCGAAATCCAGCAAGGCCTCCAGGGCCACGGAATCCGCGTAGGGAACGCCGCTCAGGTCGAGCACGACGCGGCCTGCGGCCGACTGCCGGGTCATCTCCATGGCCGACAAGAGTTCCTCGACCTCGGCTTGGGTTACCGAGCCGCGAGGGGCGACCACGCCGACGCTTCCGACCTTCTGACGTTCGATCTTCACGGTTGTCCCTCCCCGCACAGGACCGCCTGCTGAGCCGGTTGCGGCTGGGACGGGGCAGCCGAGGGCCGGGCCGGCGGTGCTTCATCTGCCACGCACAGGTCCTGCTGGAGCCGGCGGGCCTCGCCGGACGCCGCCAGGGCTCGCTTGAGCAGGTCGGCGAAGGTCAGGCGTTGAACCGGCAGGCCTTCGACCTCGGCCAAGGCCGCCTCGGCGGTCTCCGGCCGGGGGCGTGCCACCCGGTGATTCGAAGCCAGCCCGCAGCGGACCCTGACGGAGTCTACGGCCAGAATCGACGGGCTTTCAAAGGAATCGATCTCTCCTGGATTCTCTTTGCCCGGACCGGCGGCGGGGCCTCCGACAGCCGTCTGTACCGCCTCTCGCACCCACCCGATCACCTTCTCGGCGATGAGGCGGCCGAGTCCCACGTCCAGCCAGCGGAGCAGAACCACGAATCGATCGTCGCTGAATCGGCCGACGAGGTCATCATTGCGGAGCTTGCGCCTCAGAACGCGACCCGCTTCGAGGATGATGCGATCGCGAAGCGTCCATTGTCCCAGATCGTCGAATCGGCGCAGGCCCTCCACCGCGACGGCCATGACAACGATCGGCTCTCCTTCCCGTCTGGCCTCGGCGGTCGCGCTCTCCCCCGTGCTGAGGAAGTCGGCCCGATTGAGCACTCCGCTACCGCGGTCGGTCCGCCGGGCGATCTGCAGGGATTCGTAGTCGCGCACGTGCAGCCAGAACGCACTGATCAACTGCGACAGCCCGTCGAGCATGGATCGGTCTGACAAGCTGGTCTCAGGCAGATCGCCCACCACCACCAGACCCACGGCGTGCCTGCCGGCGCCCTGCGCGCCGCCGTTGGCCTCGGGTGAGGCGGGAGAAAGAATCGGGAACATCCAGGCGACGGGTCCCTGCTCGAGCACCGGTCGGGGATTTTGCGTCGCCCGGCCGGATCCCGGTTCCGGAAGCTGGAGTGAACTGAGCACCTGCTGGGCCGACTCCGCTGCGAGCCGGTCTACCATCGGGCCGTGGCTCCAGTCGCCCTGGACATACACCCGCCCCAGGTTCAGCACGTGACCCATGAGGGCCGTCGGTGCGATCGCGCCGGAGGCGCCCCGGGCGTCCTGGGATAACGAGCGCAGGACCTGGCCGTTCTCGGCGGTGTGGAACAGGCGAACCCGCTTGGCTCCGGCGATGTCCAGGAGGGTTTCACGAACGAACAGATCGAAGGCCGGCCACAGGCACGTTTCGGTGTCCTGAGCGGACCACCAATCGAGGAAACTCGACGTCACCGTGTTCAAGCTCATCATCCCGCCTCCTGTGGCGCGAGGCCAAAGAGTTCCTCCAGTTCCGGAGGCCGCAGTCGCTCGACCCGCTGTACGACCCGGGTGAACTTCTCGACGACCGTGGGGTCCATCTTCGTTCCCGATTCCTGCTGAATGATGCCGAGGGCCCGGCGAGTGTCGAACTTGCGGCGGTAGGATCGGTCGGACGTCAAGGCGTCGAAGACGTCGACGACGTGCATGACCCGCCCGGCCAGGGAGATCTCCTCCCCCCGCAAGCCGTTCGGGTAACCGGTCCCGTCGAAGTTCTCGTGATGCTCGACCACGATGCGCATGACGCCCGCGAGCGAGGCGACCGGCTTGAGGACCTCGTAGCTCATCTGCGGATGGCGTTTGATGATCGCGTATTCCTCGTCCGTGAGCTTACCGGGCTTGTTCAGAATCGCCTCGGGGATCCCGATTTTGCCGATGTCGTGCAGCAAACCGGCCCACTCCAGCTCTTGGAGCTGTTCGGGCGAAAGGCCGAGTTCCTGGCCGGTCAGTCGGGCCAGTACGCCGACCCGCTCGGAGTGGCCGCAGGTATACGGGTCCTTCTTATCGATCGCGCTGACCAGTGCGCGGACCGCCTCGAACGAAGTCCGCTTCAGCCGTTCGACAAGGTGCATGTTGCGGAGCACGTGACCGCCATAGGCCAGCACGGAGTCAAGCAGCAGCATGTCCCCGGCGGTGAATTCGGCGCAGCACCGGACTGCGGTCACGACCAGGGGCGGTCCTCCGTCGCGCGAACGGAGCGGCCCGGCCATGGCGTGCGTGCCGCCGGAAGGCAGACCCGCGCAGGGCGACGACACGGTCCGAACCACCACCCGCTCCTCGTGGATGGCCCGGCTGGCCAGCTCGTTGATCTCCAGTTCAACCTCCGGCGGCAGGGTGCAGTTTCCGCAGGCCACCGGATCGCGGAGGATGAACTCGTCCACGAGGCTCGACCGGCCCACGCACCACACCCCCTGAGCATTCAGGATGGCCTTGAGTCGTTCACACAGCAGCCGCTTGACCTCGTAAGCGTCGGTGAGCCCCGCGATCTGGGCGGTGACGTCGAAAATCAGGTTGAGCTGCTCGTAGGTTCGCAGGACTTCGTCTGCCAGTCCCTCGTTCTCCTTGAGCAGCGATTCGATGCTGGCGGTCATGCCGCCGAGGACGCGCTCGGTTCCGCTCGCAGCGCCCGGGCAGGATGCAAGTGCTGTTTCGTTGGACTCTGTCATCAGATTATCCCCGAGCAGATGCCGGCCCCGCGACCACCGCCAGCTTGTCCTCAATGACCTGGATCAGCCGGGAAGGGCTGAATGGCTTGGGATGCACGACTCCGCCGTTGGTTCTGATCGCGTCGGCGATTTCCTTCTGATCGCAGCGCGAGCTCAGCAGAATCGCGCCGTTGGGCAGAAGGCCCTCCGCTTTGCCAGCCTGCAGGAGTTCGATCCCACTCATACCCGGCATGTTGATGTCCGACACGAGGAGGTCAATACCTCCTGCGCGAAGGCGATGCAGGGCATCGGACCCGTTGCGCGCCTCGCTGACCTGGTGCCCGTTTCGCTTGAGCCACAGGGCGACGACGTGGAGGATGTGCACATCGTCTTCTGCCACCAAGATGACTGCCATGAACAGGCTCCTCGTCACAGGCCACCCGCCGGTCAGGCATTGCCGACCGGCAAGGTGACATGGAATGTCGACCCTCGCCCCACGGTGCTCTCCACGGTCACGTTTCCGCCGTGGAGCCGAATCGTTTCCTTGACGATGGCCAGACCCAGTCCGGTGCCGGGCTCCGCCTCGACGCGCTCGTCGTGGACCCTATAGAACTTCTCGAAGATCTTCTCGTGGTGGGCTTCATCGATTCCGACGCCGGTGTCGGACACCGAGATGCGAAGCACGGCCGGACCCTGAGCATGCTCGCTCTCCTTCTCCAGGACACAGGACACCTCCACATGCCCTCCCGAGGGGGTGTACTTGATCGCGTTGCCGACCAGGTTGGCCATGACCGCGGCCAGCCGTTCCTTGTCACCGCGGATCACCGGGAGCTTGGGAGGCAGCCGCAGCCGCAAGTCGATTCCCTTGGCCTCGGCCTGGGCCTGCATGTCCTGAACGGCGTCGCGGACCATGCGATCGGCGTACACCTCCCCAAACGACAGGCGAGCCGAGCCGACCTCCAGCTGCGACACGCTGAGAATGCCTTCGACCAGCCGACCCAGCCGCTCCGTTTCGCCGGAGATCACGTTGTAGCACTCGCGCAGGGCGACCGGGTCGTCGAGCACTCCGCCCGCCAGGGTCTCGGCGTAGGCCCGGATGTTGGTCAGGGGTGTTCTCAGCTCGTGGGTCACGTGGTAGAGGAAGTCGTCCTGGGCCCGCTCGACCTCCTTGAACTGGCTGACGTCCTGCAGGAAGATGACCTTGCCGCTGATGACCGCCGCTTTCTCGAGTGCAACGGCCATGAAGCGGATCGTCGTCGAGCCCTCGGTACCTTCGAGGGTGTGGTCGATCCAGCGGCTCGGGCCCCGGCTACCGCTCAGCACACCCGCCGATATCGGTTCGGGCAGGACCTCTCTGACCTCCCTGCCGACCAGATCCTCCTCGCGCACGCCCAGCATTCGCGATGCCGATCGGTTGGCGAACGCGATCTTGCCGTCATCTTCCGCGATCAGCACGCCGTGCGGCATCTGACGGAGAACCGCCGCGAGTCGCTCGGATCGATAGCCGTCGAGCGTCGACTCAACTGCCGTCCGGAGGTGGGCCGAGCGCATCTCTTCCTGCATATCGTTCGCGAACTCGATCAGCCGGTTCCACGCCGCTGCCGCCTGATCCATCGAGTCATTCACGCGCATGGTGGCCAGCTGCTCGGCGATCTGGTCTCCGCTGCTCAGAAGGCGTTCTCGAATCGTCGCCATGGGCCGCAGTGCCCGGCTGGCGGCCCGGTAGAGTACCCAGAAGAGGCCCATCCCTGCCAAGGCCACGTATCCGATCGATGCCCACCAGGCGAACACCTCTCCGTGACCCTTCGCTCGAGCGCCTTCGACCACCAGCCAGGCCAGTGAAACCGCGCGTTTCGATATCGGCGATGAGACGGCACTCTCGGCCGGACCGCTGGCCGCCCGAGCCGGCGCGGCGGTCTTGCGGAGCCGAATAGCCACGCTGGAAGTTTCACCCTCTGAGTCCAGGGCCATGGAGACTGCTTCGACGTCCGTGACGCCGATCAATCGGCCGGCCAGCTCCTCGCTCACGGCCTTGCCGACGCGTGAGTTCTCCGTACTTGCGAGAATGCGCCCGTCTCGCCCCACGATCTCGCAACGCCGAATACTCGGGTCCTGCCGGGCACGCCTCAGCTCGCCCACGGCCGCATCATAGGACTCGCCCTGGACGGTGTTGCCCACGGCCCGGGCCAGCCAGAAGGTCTGCCGGAGGAGGAAGTCCCGTTCCTGAGCCTGTGTCTCAAGGCGATGGGACCAGAGGGAGACGGCCCCCAGCGCAAGGCTGACCCCAAGGTATAGCCCCGTGAGACTCAGGCCGACCCAACCCGGGATGCCGTCCGGGCGGTGCTGCCGGGCCTTTGCGTATCCCCATCTCATCCTGGACCTCCGGGCCGATAACCACCAGCCAACGTCCGCTAACTGTCTCCCTCCCGGAAACTGGGGCATAGAGCACCCTCCCGTGTTATCGTTCCGGCCCCCGCGCGACTTAACACCCATGGCCCACCCCCGGCACCAAGGCATATGACTGAAGGTCCGCATTCCACAGCTAAAGGTCCGCATTTCAGGCGTCGATACCGATAACCAGGCGAAGGACTCGCCCCCCCCACGTGCCCAAGTCCGACCGTGGCCGACCGCCGCCGGACGAGGTGCGGCTATCGGAAAGAGGAGCCAAGGACCGGCGAATGATCCCATTGAGGCGTGACCGGCTTCGTCTTCTGCTCGTGCTTCTGGCAGCTCAGCTGGGCTGGGCTGCCGCCCCGCTTTCGGCGGATGAGAAGCGACCGGCCACCCGGCCCGCCGCGACCCGCCCTGCGGCCGGTGCTTTGTCGCGGCTGCTCGGGCTGTCCGCGGCCCGTCCGGCGAAGGGGTCGGTTCCAGATGGCGGGTCGATGAAGGCGGAGGCGGCACCGGAGGACCGGCTGGCCGACGACGCCCCCGAGCCGGAAGTGCAGGTTTCAGCGCGAGGTACCATCGAACTGCACGTCGCGGACGCGGATTTGTCGACCGTGCTCAAGGCGCTCAGCCGTCAGAGCCGCAGGAACATCATCGCCGCCAAGGACGTGGAAGGGAAAGTCACCGCGGATCTCTACGACCTGACGCTTGAGCAGACGCTGGATGCGATCCTCAAGGCCAACGGCTGCGGCTGGCGGGAGGGCGACGGCCTCATCTACGTCTACACCAGTGAAGAGTTAGCCAGGATCCAGGACGCCGAACGCCCGCCCGAGTGCCGCGTCTTCCATCTCAAGCACGTCAACGGAGAGGAGGCCAGCAAACTGCTGCAGCCGCTGCTGAGCAAGGAAGGCCGGATCACGGTCACGTCCAAGGCCCAAGTGGGCATATCGGAAGGAGACACCGAGTCCGGCGGCAACAGCCTGGCTAACGAGGATTACCTTCTGATCATTGACACGCCGGAGCGGCTGGCGGCTATCGCCAGGGTGCTCGACGAAATCGATGCTCGCCCCAAGCAGGTGCTGATCGAAGCCACCATTCTTCGTGCCCAATTGAACCAGGACAACGCCATGGGCATCGACTTCAACATCGTCACCGGCGTTGACCTTCGAATGCTGAACTCGGTGTCCACGGGCGTCACCGATCTGACCACCGGCGACGTGCCCCAGGAGATGCTCCAGGAAACCAACATGGCATTCAGGGAGGACTTCACCTCCGCGGTGCCCGCCGGCGGCTTCACCTTCGGGATCATCAAGGACCACGTGGGAGCGTTCGTTCGAGCCCTTGAGTCAGTCACTGACACGACGGTCATCGCCAACCCGAAAGTCCTCGCCCTGAACAAGCAACGTGGCGAAGTGATCGTCGGGCGGCGTGACGGCTATCTGACCACGACCGTCACCGAAACCACCGCCACACAGACGGTGCAGTTTCTCGAGACCGGCACTCAGTTGATCTTCCGGCCGTTCATCGAGAACAACGGCTACGTTCGAATGGAGATCCATCCCAAGGACAGCAGCGGCGGTCTCACCGCGGCCAACCTGCCCTTTGAACAGACCACCGAGGTCACCACGAACATCACCGTTCGCGACGGACACACGATCCTGATCGGCGGGCTGTTCCGCGAGGTCAGCAAGGCGGCCCGAGGCCAGATCCCCTACCTTGGCAACCTCCCGCTGGCCGGCGTCCTTTTCCGCAACACGGCCGACAACACTCAGCGGGAGGAGGTCATCATCCTGCTCACCGTCCACATTGTGAAGGACGACGACCAGCTCAACGAGGAAAGCCGGAAGGCGCTGGAGAACGTCGAACGATACCGAGCCGGCCTGCGGGCCGGACTGCAGCCGTACGGTCGCGAGCGACTGGCCCAGGCCCACTACCACTGGGCGATGCAGCACCTTGCCAAGGGGAACGCGCAGCGGGCCCTCTGGGACGCCCGCCTGGCCACCCACTTGAACCCCATGTTCCTGGAAGCCATCGAGCTGAGCGAGAGACTCACCAACGAGCGAGCATGGGAAGCCGACGGCAGCACGGCCAACAACTTCGTACTGCGTGAGATCCTGAGAACGGAAGGCGATACTCGACCTCTCCACGGACGGCCGAGCCTGGATCTGCCGGTCATGGACACGAACCGGAGCGGCGGCCGGCAAAAACCCGAAGCGAAACCCGCCGGCACGAGTTCCGCTGAATCCAAGCCATAGGACGATCCCCATGATGCGCACGATAAGCCTGTGGATGACCGCCTGTGCCTTGACGGCACTGACCGGCTGTCATGCCCTCGCCCCGACGGACATCAAGAAGGAAGCACAGGGGCGATGGGAGAGAGTCCGCGGACAGGTCAAGCTCCAGCTGGCCCAGGAACACCTTCAGGCTGGACGGATCCTGGATGCCGAACGTCAGTTGAAGGAGGCGTTGGCCCTCGATTCATCGTCCGGGGACGTTCACATCCTGGCCGCTCGCCTGAACCTTGAACGCGGTGAGCTGGCCGGGGCGCGCTCGTCACTGAACACCGCCATCCAGTTGAGCGGTTCATCCGCGGAGACCGAGCACCTTCTCGGTGTCATCGCGGAATGGACCGACGATGCCCAGGGTGCTCTCGAGCATTACCGCCGTGCCGCTCAACTCGCGCCCAACAATCCGGCATACGTCATAGCCCAAGGGGAGATCCTGGTTGCGCTGGAACGATCCTCGGAGGCGATGGAACTGGTCCGCGCCCGCCGAACCGACTTCGCCGGTAATCCGGCGATGTGCACTTTCACGGGTAACGTCCACAGTTCGCTGGGGGAATACAAGGAAGCGGTCGCCGCCTATCGCGAGGCGGCCTTGCTCGTCCCGCACGACGCCCAGGCCCAGGCGCGCCTTGGCACCGCCTTGTCCCGCGCTGGCCACTATCAGGAGGCGATCTCCGTGCTGACCCCGGTGGTGGCCGGTCGCAAGGATGCTCCTTGGTCAGCTCGGTTGGCCCTGGGCCTGGCCCATCTCGAGCATGCCGATCCCGCCTCCGCCCGAGACGTCTTCCGGGAAGCCGCGCGGCTGCAACCGGCCCACGCCGATCCCCACGCCTATCTGGCCCGGGCGGCCATCCGCCAAGGGGACTACACCACTGCCCGCCAGAGCATCGAGAAGGCCTGTCAACTTGCGCCCAGCGACGCCGGGCACTGGCTGCTGCTCGGCTATGTCTGCACTCGCCAAGCGGACAACGCTCGGGCCCGGACAGCCCTCGAGACGGCACTCAAGCTCACCCCCCATGATCCTGTGGCCCATTACCTCATGGGTCGAGCGCTCGAATCCGTGGGCCAGACCACCGACGCCATCCGCCACTACCGTCAGGCACGGGAAGCCGATCCCAACCATCCGCTGGCCCGTGACCTCCTGGCCGCCGCCCCTCAGTAGCAGCTACCTGGCAGGATAGCCGCCGGTTCACTGACCGCCGCCGCTGCTCAGGGCTTGATAAGAGCAAGAACGTCGGCGGCGCGGACGGTATCGTGGAACACCATCACCGTCTCGCTGCCGTGGACCTGATCGGTACCCGCGGAGCGTGGTTTCTCACCGTGGACCGATACCGCCGAGAAGTGGGCGACGGCATTTCCGAACCGGTCCAGGACGGCGGCGCCGCTGGAGCCGGGTGCACCCTCCACCGAGACGTTGATCCGCACCGGGTATCGCTCCTTCGAACTGGCTGGATGCAGGTGCTGGTAGATGCGGTTTACCATGCCCCGGCTGAAGAACCCGGGGCGATTGGCCGGATCGCTGTAGCACCAGACATCGTCGCCCGGGGCGATCCGGCCGCTGAGCGGAAGCGGCCGCAGCGGCTTGTCCGGCGCGATCCTGACGATGCAGGAATCGGTGAATCGGCTGCCGGCGAGGATCTCCGTCACCGGCAGGACGTCCCCGGCATCGGTCACGGCCAGCAGGTAGCCCTCCTTCATGTTCTGGGGATCGACCACGTGGAAACAGGTCGCCACGGCGCCGTCGGCGGTAATTGCATAGCCGCCGGCGACATTGAAGTGCCATTTGCTGCACTTGCTGCACAGGAAGTAGTAGCCCACTCGTACGTGGGCGTTGCGAGCCAGGCTCCAGAGTTCACCCCCGCTCAGCGGTCGGCTCCTGACCAGGGGGAGCGACAGTTGGCATGAGGACTTGCGCAGCTGAGCCTTGACCTCCTTCATTTCCAGAAGCCGACCGGCTTCCTTCAGTTTCTTCGCCTGCTCGATCCACTCGGGATCGGTCCCGTGATACTCGCGGATGATCGCGCCTTCCGGAGCCCCGACGGGTGAACAACCCGCCACACACACCAGTACCCCACACAGGGCCATAGCCATCGTTCTCATGTCCGCCCTCACTCAGCTTTCCTGGTCTGGAACAAGATGCGCTTCCGCGCGGGATCCTTCGCGTCGGGCGTCAGCCACCCGGCCGAGACAATGTCCAGCACTCTCACCCGATCCGAGGGGTCGACCACCGGCACCCGCCCGGCGGCATCCAGGACCGGTCGGCCGGCGTCGTCCACACGAACCGCCCACGGCACGTCCACATTGGCCTCCGCGCTGGAGAGCCCCAGGCACAACGGGCCGTTGAAGATGGCCATACCCTTTGGATCCTTGGCGGGCCACGGGACACCGTACACTTCCGTTCCGAGTGTCACGTCCACGACGGTCGACGACCGCCAATCACGCGATATCAGCACCCGCCGACCCGGCCCAGTACTTCCCACCGGCACACCGTCGCATGTCACCTTCACTGATCGCGCCCAAAGGGGCGCCCGCAGAGACAGAACGCAGGATCGAGGCTGCTCACACGTCACCCGGATCCGCACCCGTTCCATGCGCGGGAAGTCGCTGCTGATTTCCAGACACATGCCCCATTCGGCGATTCTGATCTCGGCCGCAGGATAGAGGTTGACGTTCAGCGTCCCGTCCGCGACAGTGGCGATGAACCGTCCGACCTGCCCCAAAGCCCACTGCCCCCAGAGCGAGCAGCAACCGGGATTCTCGCTGCCGAACCGCCCATCCCAACCTTGCCAGTTCTTCCCACCGACGATGTCCTGAGCAAAGGTGCGATGTCCGAACCCCCCGGTGTGAAACTGGTTGGCGAAGAAATGGTTCACCAGAGTGTGCTCGGCGTCGTCGAGATAACGCTCCTCGCCGGTGAGGGTGTGCATCATCAAGTTGACGACGATCCAATCCGCCAACGCGCACCCTTCGTCCTGGGGTGAGCCGGGCATCTCTTCGGGCAGACCGCCGTCGACCGTGCGCGACTCACGGCACCAGGAGAGATAGTCCTCGACCTTGCCCAGGTACTCCTTCCTGCCGGTGACCCGCGTCAGATCGATCAGCCCGCGACAGAGGGAGAGCGAATGATGGGTGTGCTTGGTCCGGCCGGCGCGCTGGGCCAGGCGTTCGGCGAACTGGATGGCCCACTTGTCGCCCCCGTGTTCCGCCAGGGCCACAAGGCCATCCAGACAGTGGCCATAGAACTCATGGAGCTTGCCACCGGAGCGGGCCTCCCATTTCGGCGCGATCGCTTCGAAGTAGCGTGCCAGCCTGCGAGCCGCCTCCAGGTAACGAGGATCATGCGTGTCCGCGAACGCGTCCATCAGGCCACGAAGGGCGAACGCGTTGCCCGAGGGAATCCGAGCGTCATCCGAACCGGCACAACCGGGCGGTCCGAAGTTGCCCTCCCCGGTCTGCAGCGGCAGAATCGCGTCTGCAACCGCCTTGCGATGCCACGCCGCCTGCGACCAGCCGTAGCCCTCGGCCACAGTCAGTACCGAGAGCCATCGGCCGACCTGGTCCCCCGGCCAGTCCCACCACAGCGCCCCCGGCTTGCCGGCCGCACTGGCCGCGAAACTCGACAGAGGGTACCGGTCTGTCCGGGTCAACAGGTTGCACGTGGCTGCCACGTACCGAGTGCCTAATTCCCCGGACAACCGAACAGCGGCGAATGGCATCGGCTTCGATCCACCTGCCTGCTGCGGACTTACGGGGCGATCATCCGCCATTGCGGGAGTGCAGACGACGGCTGTCAGACAGCAACCCCAGATACTCGCCAGCGCGGCTCGATTCATCTCACAGACCCTATCCTTTCACGAGCGTGCCGATATCTCGGAGCATCTGCTCTTTCACGTCGTTGGGCAATCGCGTCAACCCGAATCCATCTCCCCAGCCGTTGGTCACGCTCACCGCGGCGCCGACCTTGCGGGCCAGATCCATCTGGGCCGGCCACAGCGACTTGTACAGCCAGGCACAGGGCAGCCAGGCCTTCTGGCCCAGTGCGGCCATATACCGGATCGGCGGTTTGCGGTAGAGTTCGTGCCCGAGCAGTCGACCATAGCAGTGATCGCCGCCCTCCCCGTCGCCCCACAGGCAGAAGTTGGACATCGAGCAGTCGCTGGCGAAGAGAGCCTTCTCCGGCCCGAACGATCGCACGGTCTCCCGGAGTTGCCGCATCAATTCGATGCCGCCGGGCGACAGCGGCCCGCTGCGCTCCTTGTGGTGCTCCCAGCCCCAGGCGGCGAACGTCTCGTCGAGCACGATCGCGTCGGGGTTGAGCAGTTCCATGATCCAGGCCGCCTGCTGCACCAGGTGATCGCGCCATTGCTTTGAGCTGTGCGACATCCGCCAGGACTTCTTGATCGTATCCGGCCCCACCCAACCGAACGGCGTGGGCTTGCCGGCCGCATCGACCAGGATCGAGTCCCTCATCTTCTCGAACAGAGGCGAGCCCTCGTCCAGAATTGCGTAGTGCATGTAGATGGCCGGCCGAACACCCGCCTTACGGGTCGCATTAACCCGGGCCCTGATCTTCTCGAGGGTCATGGTCACCGGCCCGGCCGCGTCACCCGACATGGCCTTCCATTCCTTCCGGTCGGGATGAATGAAGTCGCCGTAGGACAAGTAGTAGCCGTGCTGTGTGGCCATGCCGACGCGGAACTCGCCGAAATGAGGGAGGTCGAGATCGTAGCCGTCACCGCGCGGTCCTTCCGCCTTGATCCCGGACAGGAAGTCGTAGTAATGAACGCGAACGTCGCGTGGCCATGCGATGGCCGGGAACTCATCCTTGTGGCCAAGCTCGTGAAAGGCTCGCCAGGCTTCGCTCGCATCGCCGAAGTGCACCAGCAGGAAGACCCTGACCGTCTGGGAGTGCCCGGCCGCCAGCCGAACCCGCCGACCCGATCGCCAGGCCCGCAACGCCCCCCCCTGCAAGGCCTCCCACATGAGCGGCTCGGTGGATGTACCGAAGAATGCCACATGGCACGGCCCTCTGTCGGCGAAGACATCCACTACCGGGGCCAACAACATGGCCCGTGTCTTCGTCCGAACCGGATCGCTGGCTTGCACTTCCAGATAGTGACACGCGAAGCCCTCAGGGCCAATTGGCTGGAGGCAATCCTTCAACCGCTCTTGTTTGCCATCCTCGGGGTCGCCCAGGCTTGCTGCAGAGAGCGGCACATACACCCGCTGATCGGCCGGATCCCTGCACGGGCGGACCCCTGACAGGAAACCCGCGAAGACCTCGCACGACTTGTCCGAGGCGTTCCGCAAGGTCAGCGTCGCCTCGAGCAGGTCCTCCCGGGAACCGCCGGCGGACCAATGCAGCTGATGAGCCAGCGAAACCTGCACCGGGCCGCAAGCGCCCCTCGGCGTTCCGCACCCGAATACCACCTCCGGGCCGGGCTTGCCGTCCTCGATCGACCGGCAGAAAGCATCGAGCAGGCCGACCTTCTCGTCAGGATTCACCAGGCGCTGCCCGTCCACCGCGAGCCCGTCGAACAACCTCGAGTTCTCATACCGGCGCCACGCGATCCCGGATCCTCCGCCGGCCTTCACCTCCTGACCCGGGAGGCTCGCCGATCTCATCGTTGTGCCGAGGATCGCCGCACCACCCAGGGCCATGAATTCGCGTCGATTCAATGCAGAGACTCCTTCGCTGGCAGGAGAAGAGGGGCTGCCGGGTGTTCGCATCCGGACCCCGCACCGGCTTCGTCGCTTGGAGCAAGATTATACTGCCGGAATCGAGCCTGCCTACTACCGGATCAGCCCACGCCGACCTGCCATCGATCGCTGTCCACGTTTTGCACCTGCATCTCGATCCCGAGAAACTGCCTGATCAACTCGACGTGGGTGATCGAATGCAGCGTCAGGGGCATGGTCATGAACGCCCCCCGGCCGGCAATGGCCAAGGGCAGCATCACCTGGTCGGCCAAGTACGGGCCGACCGGCACCTCGGCCTTCAGGTAGCGCTGGTAAGCCTGCAGAGCGTGCGTTGCGACCGCCTCTGCACTGTGCCGCACCTCCCCGAAGCCAGTGAAGACCTCGCTCACATGCTCGCACTCCACCTCGATCAGGACGACGTTCCCCGGTCCCTGAGCCTCACCCAGGGCCTCGATGGCGTAGTCCGAGGCCGCCCAGGCGGTCCGCCGCCGCAACAGGTCGATCTCCCGCTCGGCGATCGTCTGCGGCAAGTTGGCGATCAGGGCCCTGGCCCGATGGCTTCGAATCACGCCCCGTTCGAGCAGTTCGATCGCATTGAGTCTGGCGGCCGGCTCCACGGCAACCGTGAACCGCCCCCCCCCGGCCGGATAGAACCCGAACCGCTCCAGCGTGGCGGATACCCTGGGCCCCATCCGGCTGACGATCGGCAGGAACGACTTGGCCAGGAAATCGAACGGCGGTGCGAACGGGTTGTGCGTGCCACCCTCGAAGGTCAGCTTCGAGGGCCCCGATGCGGTGAGCAACGCCGGCAGAACCGTCTGCAAGACGAGCGTGGTGCTCCCGGCCGTCCCCACCGAGAACGTGTATTCGCCCGGTTCGACCCGGCCCGGCCGAAAAATGACCTGGCTCGAAGCGATGGTGGCGCCGTTGACTTCCGCGCCGCAGACCTGCGCTGCCGCCTGAACGGCCGTCAAGTGCTGCCGCATCAAACCGGGTCTAGACCGTCCCGCGCGGATCTTCTCAATCCGGAACGGCGTGCCGGTCAACATGGACAAAGCCAGCGACGAACGCAGAATCTGCCCGCCGCCTTCACCAGCTGAACCATCAACGGTGAGCATTCGTTTCACCGCTGAGCATCAACTGTCTGGATCGCATGTTCCCATTCTCCGGGATTTGGTCCTCTCCATCAAGTCAATCCATATAATCAGGTCAGCAGTTAGAAGACCGTGGGAGGAAAGAAGACCTGGATCGAACCGCCAAGCAGCCGAAGACGGCAAGGAGAGCGCACGTGAATCACGGTGACGTTGGACGCATCTGGGACGAGAATGCCGCCGCCTGGACGCGGCTCACGCGGATGGGCTGCGACGTGCTGCGGGATTACGTCAACACGCCGGCGTTCCTGGAGATGCTTCCGGAGGTGGCCGGTCTGCGCGGGCTGGACATCGGTTGCGGCGAAGGTCACAACACGCGCCTCGTGGCCGGCAAGGGCGCGCGGATGACGGCGTTCGACATCTCGCGGATCTTCGTTCAGCAGGCTCACGCTTACGAGCGGGACCTGCCGCTTTACATCTCCTACCTTCGGGCCAGCGCGGTCGAACTGCCTTTCGCGGCGGAGGCTTTCGACTTCGCGATGGCAACCATGAGTCTCATGGACATGCCCGAACACGAACGGGTGATGGGCGAGGTGCACCGGGTACTGAAACCGGGCGGCTTCCTGCAATTCTCGATCAGTCATCCGTGCTTTGCCACGCCCCGATGGAAGTGGATCCTCGATGAGGAGGGGAACAGGATCGCCATGGAATGCGGCGACTACTTCCAGGAACTGCATGGCGAGATGGAGCATTGGATCTTCTCGAACACACCCGCGGAGCTCAAGGATGAGCTTCCCGAGTTCCACATCCCGCGTTTCACCCGCACGCTGAGCGCCTGGATGAATCTCCTGCTGGACGCTGGCTTCGCCATTGAGCGACTGGACGAGCCGTGCGCCAGCGATGAAGCCCTCGCCCGCCAGCCGACTCTGGCCGACTCGCGGGTCATCGCCTACACCTTGATCGTCCGGTGCCGCAAAGCGTGATCCGCAGGGTCGGTGGGTTGACCGTACAAACCTGGATGCCCCCATTCTCGAGCGGTACAATGGCCGCCTTGAACAACCTGGATCATCGCCACTTCCGACGCATCCTGATCATCAAACCGAGCTCGCTCGGCGATGTGATCCATGCGCTGCCCGTGCTCAGCGGACTGAGGAGGCGGTTTCCCGAGGCGAGGATTAGCTGGCTGGTATCAACCTCCTGCATGGGTCTCATGGAGGGCCATCCGGAGCTGGACGAGCTCATCCCGTTCGACCGTCGGCGGTATGGCAGGGTAGCTCGAAGCTGGAAGGTGACCCGGGAGTTCGCCCGTTTCGCCCTGGATCTGCGTGCCCGGCGGTTTGATCTGGTACTCGATCTGCAGGGCCTGTTCCGCAGCGGCTTGTTCGCCTGGATCTGCGGCGCCGGCGTGCGGATGGGCTTCACCTCGACGCGCGAGTTCGGCTGGATCTTCCACACCCACCGCGTGTACGTCCCGCCCCGCGACCTGCACGCCGTGGACTGCAATCTTCTCTTCGCTCGGCGGTTAGGCCTTGCCGAGGAGCCGGTCCGCTTCAGTCTGCCGGTCCAGGAAGGGGCCCGTTCGGCGGTCGCGGCCATGCTTCACCAACATGGCATTCGGAGCGGCCAGGGCTACGCCCTCATCGCCCCGGGCACGCGGTGGGAGACAAAGGTGTGGCCGGTCGAGTATTTCGCCGCAGTGGCCCGGTACGTTCGCTCGAACCACAGCCTGCCGGTCGTTTTGGCCGGGGCGCCCGATGAACTGGGCATTGCCGGCCGGGTCCAGGAACTGGCCGGCGAGCCGGTGGCCAACCTGGCCGGGCGAACCTCGCTGCAGCAGATGGTCGCCCTGGTTGACGGGGCGGCGGTGGCGATCATGAACGATACCGGCCCGATGCATCTGGCCGTGGCCCTGGGCAGACCGCTGGTGGCCGTCTACGGCCCCACCAACGCCGTCCGGACGGGACCCTACCGCCGGCCGGAGAGCGTCGCCCGACTGGACTTGGAGTGCTCGCCATGTTACCTCAAGCGTCTGAAGGACTGCCCCCACGGGCACAAGTGCCTGAAGGAGTTGGCGCCTGAGACGGTCTGCCGACAAGTATCAGAGGCGTTGCGAGGACGCGGCTGAGACGTGGACACCGCCCTGCTCATCCTGACGATGACGATCCTGGCCCCGGTCGCACAGGCGGACCCGCCCAGATCCACGTCGGCAGGTCACGGCGTCGTGCTCAAGGCCGGCATCACCGCTCAGGATCCGCAACGGCGCACGGCGGCGATCGGCCTGGGACGCGAAGCGGGGGTCAGGGTGGGGGATCCCTTCTGGATTGTCAGCGACTCCCGCGTCTACGGCCGGGGCTCGATCTTCCTGATCACCGACACGGCCTGCGTGGGTCAACTAACGAGCAATCCGGTCGAGGCTCCCGAGGCCCGAACCGCCTTGATCGTCCGTAGGGCCGGGCTGGCGGCCCTCCGTGATCAGCTCCCCGAGCCCGCAACGCTCCGGGGGCAACTGACTCGCCTCCCGCCCGGCCGGCGCACGGGATGGCTCAACCTCGGTCGGGCATGCGGCTTGCGTGAAGAGGACCCCTTGCTCGTCCGCCGCGAGGGAATCCCGATCGCCCGCGGACGCATCGCCCTGCTGGAGGACGATATTGCCCTGACTACGTTACAGCCGCTGGTCGGCAACGCCCTCCCTCAGCCCGGCGATGGCCTCGAGCTCTGGCCCGCACCCGCTCTTCGACGCAACGGCCAGCTCAACAGCGCCGTTCTGGCGGTCCAGGCCCATCGGGAAGGTGCACTGGTCACGCTGGCGGGCACAGCCGAGGACGGGTTGGTTATCGGCCGGCTGGTCGACCTGTACCGCGGAAGCGAGTATGTCGGGGTGGCCGTCGTCACGGCAATCAGCGAACCACTCAGCGTGGCCCAGATGATCGAGTCCGCCAGCCGGCAAGCCCCGGAGGTCGGAGACACGGCCATCATCCGCCCCAGCCCTGCGCCCCCGCTCAAGCCGATCCTGGCCGCCGTGTTCCGGGTTGCGCCCGATCAGTACTGCCTGGTGGCGGCCGGGGAGAGCGACGGCGTCGCGATTGGTGACAAGTTCATCGTCCGACGCCCGGATCCGAAGGCTCCGAGCCGGCCGCTGGAGATTGCCGAATTGACTGTCAAGACCGTCAAGGTCGAGCATTGCGGGGCGGACGTGAAGCCCCTCGGTGACGGTGAGAGCAAGCTCGCGATCTGGGATTTCGCCGAGCGGGTGGGGCAACCTGTTCCCCGCTGGCAGGGGATTGGAGCGGTCAGAGAGGTTGACACCCAGGCGCGGACCGCAATCCTGGATGCCGACGCCTCATCCGTGTTGATCCGGGGGCAGATGGTGCGTTGGCTCCCCGTGGCCCAGGAATCCTCCAAAGGGTCACCAGGCGGTCAGGCGCCCGGAGCGGCTCTGCTGATCCATCCCATGCTGAACCAGGCGATGCTGTATGTCCCCCCCGGCTGGGGGAGGCCGGAACAGCTGGAACACGCTCGTATCGAGGTGCCGGTCACCCCGACGAAGTAAGGAATCCCCCAGGACAGGAGAACAACCATGCGCGCCCACCAGCCCGCCATGATCGCGGTGCTTCTCGCCGTAACGGTCGGCGTCCAGGGCCAGAACCTCGCCTTCAGGTCAACCGAAGCGGGCCAGTTTGTTTTTGACACCGGGGCCTACAGGGGACTGCTCCAGGTCGATGACACGCATCAGGGCATCCTGTCCCTGGTGGATGTGAAGACCGGTGAGGAACTGGCCAAGGGCATCAAGGACTACGGCCTCTTCAACGTCTATCGCCTGCTGGCCTCCAACAAGCGATGGGGTGACGCGGGCTGGACGCTTCCCAAGAAGTGCAGACTGACGGCAAACGGTTCCGTTCGAATCGACTGGACCGTGGCGGAAAACAGGCCGTTCGATCTGGCGGCGGTGTTTCAATGGCAGGCACCGGACACGTTGGACATGGAGATCGCGGTCACCCCGCGGCAGGATCTGCTCAAGTTCGAGGTGTTCCTGTCGTCCTACGTCAAGGCGGGCATGCGCGGCCTGGTGTACCTCGGGCCTGCCCGGCACGGCTCCGGGAAAGCTGCTCTGATGCCCGGCGATGCGACTCCTCTGACCATTGGCACGTATTTGTCATTCCCCCGCAATCTGGAGGCCGCCCAGCTGGTCTGCGACGGCCGGTGGGAACAGGGCCAGAATCCGGTGCAGTGGTCGATCACCCGCTACCTGGCCGCCCCGCTGGCCATGCGACAGGATCCCAAGAGCGGACAGACCCTGTTGTTCATGGCCCGCCCCCAGGATTGCTTTGCCATCGAAACCTCGTACAACATGGACCCGCCGGACGGCGTCGCCGGCCACTACTCAACCTACCTGTCGCTCTTTGGGCAGGACCTGAAGGCAGGAAAGGAGGCGAAGGCTGTGGCCCGGCTGGTTGCGGGAAGAGGAATCTCGCCGGAAGCGGCCATGGAGCTGTACCGGCAATTCACGAGCACGGCGACACCGGGGAAGTGACCGTCGGGATGCGGGGGCCTTGCTCCGCCACCATCGGCGGCACGGCGAGGACAGGGCCCGCCGATCGTGGTCCCGCCCAGGGTCACTTCGCCGGGCGTGCCGCGCACCCGAACGACCGCTACAACAGATTGGCGGCCAATTCGGCCAAGGCGCTGCGCTCTCCCTTGTGCAACTCGACGTGGGCGGCGATGGGCTGGCCCTTGAAGCGGTTGACCACGTAGGTGAAGCCGTTGCTGTTGCCATCCACGTAAGGATTGTCGATCTGGTAGGGATCGCCGGTGAGGACGATCTTGGATTCCTGGCCGATGCGTGTGATGACGGTCTTGACCTCCAGCGGGGTGAGGTTCTGGGCCTCGTCGATGACCACGTAGCGGTTGGAGATGCTCCGCCCGCGGATGTAGGTCAGCGGCTGAATCTCGACCATGCCGGAGTTCACCAGGCCGATGGATTCGGTGTAGCCCTTGGCCGGCCCGCCGGCGTCGAGGAGCAGCTCGATGTTGTCGATGACCGGCTTCATCCACGGATCGAGCTTCTGGCCGACGTCACCGGGGAGGAAGCCGATATCGCGACCCATGGGGAAGATGGGCCGGGCGACCAGGATGGCCCGGTAGCGCTTCTGGTGAATGACGGTGTGCATGGCCGCCGCGAGGGCAAGCAGGGTCTTGCCCGTTCCGGCCTTGCCCATCAGGGTGACGAGCTGAATGTGGTCATCAAGCAGCGCATCGAGGGCGAAGTACTGCTCCTTGTTACGGGCCTTGACGCCCCAGACGCCGTCCTTGGTCTCGTGCAGGGCGACGAGGCGCTTGGCTTCGATATCGACCCGGGCAAGAGCGCTGCGCCGGCTGCCGTTCTCCGAGCGGAGCAGGGCGTACTCGTTAGGGGCGAGAGCCTCCATGCCGGGCAGGACGAGCACGCGGGAGTCGGTGAACTCGGTCATTTGCTCGGGGGTGATATTGAACTCGCGGTACCCGCTGTACAGGTCGGAGAGCTGAACCTGATCCGACTCGTAGTCCTCGGCCCGCAGCCCCGCGGCATCTGCCCGGATGCGCAGGTTGATGTCCTTCGTGACAATGATGACCGGCACATCGGGCTCGTCCTGGCGGACCTGCTGGGCCACGCGGAGAACCTCGGTATCGCCGTGGACCTTGTCGTCGGCGAAGATGCGGCTCGGCTCGCAGTAAACCTTGAGGAAGCCGCCGTTCTCGAGAGCGACACCCTCGGCCAGGCTCCGGTTTGAACGGAGCGAGTCCAGCAGCCGCCCCACCGCCCGGGCGTTGTAGCCGCGGTCGGTCATTTCCTTTTTGAACCGGTCGATTTCGCTGATCACCGAGGTGGGAATGATGACCGTGTTGTCCGCGAAGGAGAAGATCGCCTTGGGATCGTGGATCAGAATATTGGCATCGAGGATGTAATTCTTCCGCATAGGCTGCCTAGTATAGCCCGGACGACGGCTTGGACAAGTTGACGTTGCTTGCATCCGAGGTTCCTGTCATCATGTTGAGCGGAGTAACTCGTGGGAGGTCGCCTCGATGCGGTCCGGCGCGGCTGGCAGTGACCTGAGATCTTCTTTGCGCATCCATCATCCGCGCCGCCATTCCGCGGTGCGAACTCGCGAGTACCTGTTTGCTCAGCTCATTCCTTACATCGGCAATAAGCGAAAACTCCTGCACCTGATCCAGCGGGGGATCGAGGCCGCCGGCTGCCGCGGCGGGACCTTCGTCGACCTGTTCGCCGGAAGTACGGTGGTCTCGCGGTTCGCCAAGAAAGCGGGTTTCCGCGTCGTGGCCAACGACTGGGAACCGTATGCCTACGAGATCGCCCGCGGGACGGTGGCGCTCAACCGCCCCCCCCGTTTCCGCCGCCTTGGCGGTCCAGAACGGGTATTTGCGGACCTCAACGCTCTGCCGCCGCTGCACGGCTACGTTGCCACCCACCTCTGCCCCCGGGACGACGACAAGCCCGATCCGCTCCGGGAACGCATGTTCTTCACCCGGGCCAACGGCGAGCGGATCGACGCCATTCGCGAACAGGTCGCGACCTGGGAAGCGGAGGGGCTGATCACGCCGGATGAGCGAGCCTACGTCCTGGCGGCGCTCATCTACGCCGTCAGCTACGCGAGCAATACCAGCGGCGTCTTCAAGGGCTTCCACCACGGCTGGGGCGGCAAGACAGCCACTGCCCTGTATCGAATCCGCGGCACGCTGGCGATTGAACCACCGGTGCTGTTCGACAACGGGCAGGAGAACCTCGCCCTCCGCGAGAACGCCCAGACACTGGCCGGCCGGCTCGCCGAGATCATTGGACGGCGGCCGGACGTTGCCTACATCGACCCGCCGTACAACCAGCATCCCTACGGCAGCAACTACCACGTGCTGACCACAGTCGCCCTGTGGGACAAGCCGCCGCTCAAACCGGGGATCCTGGTCGGTGGACGGATACGCAACAAGTCCGCGATTCGCAAGGACTGGCGCGATCGGCGCCGCTCGGCCTACAACTCGGCCAGCGAGGCCTTGCCTGCTTTTCGGCGGTTGGTGGCAGACCTGGACGCCTCCTGGCTGCTGGTCAGCTACAGCACGGATGGTAATATGCCGCTGGAGGAGATGCTGATCACCTTGGCGGAGCGAGGCTCGCTGCAAGTCTTCGCCGAGACGTACAAGCGGTACCGGGTCAGCACGCCGCGGATGTCGAAGAGATCGCACAATGTGGAGTTTGTGGCGGTCGTGAACACACGAGGGCGTTCTTCGCGGGGAGCGGTGGACGCTATCGCCGCCGGGATTCGCAGGCAGGAGTACTCATGCAGGCCTCGTTGATCAGCGTGTTCGACATCTTCAAGATCGGCGTCGGACCGTCCAGCTCTCACACCGTGGGACCGATGGTCGCGGCCCGGCGTTTCCGCCGATCACTGGCCGCCGCGATCCCATCGGGCGAGTGCCATCTGCGGGTCGAGTTGTTCGGCAGTCTGGCGGCCACGGGCAGGGGACACCGCACGGACGACGCGATCTGCGCGGGCCTGCTGGGGCTTGACTCGGCGGAATCGCCGATGGAGGAGATCTGGCGGGCCGCAGCCGGCATCCAGGAGCAGGGCGGATTTGACATCGAGGGTCTTCGGGTTGGCTTCGATCCCGGCCGGGACATCCTCTGGAGCAAGTCTCCGCCGAGTGGAATGCGGCTGGCCCACCCCAACACGCTGTGCTTCGCGGCCGATCAGAACGGAATCCCCCGGCTGGTTGTGACCGCCCGATCGGTCGGCGGCGGCTTCGTCGAGTATGACGATGTGGAAGCGCCGAGCCATCCGCCGGCGGAGACGGTGCCCTACCCTTTCGACAGCGCGACCGAGTTGGTTGGGGTGTGCGCGATCCACGGCATCAATCCGGTCAAAGTGGCCCTGGCCAACGAATCCGCCCGGGGCTTTACCGAGGAGCAGATCCGCGCTCGCCTCACGGAAATCTGGGAAGTCATGAACGTGTCGATGGACGAGGGACTCAGCACCGAGGGCATGCTGCCCGGCGGGCTGCAGGTCGAGCGGCGAGCACCGCGGCTGTACCGGCAGAGCCGCTCCGACCGGTTGCCCCTCGAAAGGCACGCCGACCTCCGAACCAGCGCTTTCGCCATGGCCGTCGCGGAGCAGAACGCATGCGGGGGGCGGGTGGTCACCGCGCCGACCAACGGATCAGCCGGCGTGCTCCCGGCCGTCCTCCGCGAGGTCTGTTACGAGCGGGACCTGGGTATCACCGAGATCCAAAACGGTCTGCTCATTGCCGGCGTCATGGCCGCGATCGTCAAATGCGGAGCATCGATCAGCGGGGCGGAGGTCGGCTGCCAGGGCGAGATCGGGGTGAGCGCGGCCATGGCCGCCGCCGCCGCGACGGGCATGCTCGGCGGGCACGTTCGCCAGATGGAGGACGCTGCGGAGATCGCCATCGAACACCACCTTGGCCTGACCTGTGACCCGGTCCGCGGCCTGGTCCAGATTCCCTGCATCGAACGCAACGCCATGGGGGCGATCAAGGCCCTCAATGCCGCGGCCATGGCTCTGGCCTCCGATGGCACCCATGTCGTCAGTCTCGACCGGGCCCTGCGGGTCATGAAGCAGACCGGCATGGACCTGCAGGACAAGTACCGCGAGACGGCCACCGGGGGCCTGGCCGTGGGATAGAAACCACCGGCCGACTCGGATATACTAGGGCTGTCGCGGAAGAAGCTGCACCGTCGCCTGGGCGGCGATGGTTCAATCGCGATAACTGGGTCACAAGGTCTGCGGGGACAGGCTCCAACAACGCCAAGGGTTCACGAAGGATGACTCTGCCTCTGGCAGTATGGTGGGAGAGAAGCCCATGCTCGAAGGAAGACACTTCAGATCCGTCGCGGCCGTTTTCAGCCTCACCGTCTTCTGGGCGTCGATAGCCTTGGGTTCAACCTGGCAGATGAAGCAGCGCGACATGCAGCACACCGGCCGGGCGGACTACACCGTGCCCGCCGACCGGCTGAACAGCACTTTCTTCGATGCCATCCTCTGGCAGACCCGCGCCCGCGGACCGCTCAGCTCCACCTCTATGTCCTTCTTCGATGGAGCCGGCCCGAAGGGGACGGACATCATCGTCGCCGGCTACCATTGGCCTAAAGGCGTGCAGGGCATGGACCGGCAGACCGGCCAGTTCTTCTGGGCGGCCAATCCCTCTGGCGGCGAGACCATCGGGGTCATCACGCCCGCCTTCTCCAACGACGGCGAAACCATCTACGTGGTCAACGACGCCACCGACGGTGGCGACTTCCCTCAAGGGCACCCGCTCATGGCCTTCTCGCCCATCGGAGGACCGGCGGCCGGCTACCGGCACAACGGCCACGATCCCCATCCGGGACAGCTCAGCATGCTCTCCCCCACGATCGCCCCCGACGGCCGGATCTTCCTGCACTCCTGGGTCGATCGCCCCTACGCCGGGCAGGACGACGGCTCGGCCATCAGCACCGTCTGGTCAGCGGCCAGCTGGGCCGACTGCGGCTTGAGCGACCCGTCGCTCTACGACGACGGCGACCAGCTGCGGGTGGTCATCGGCGCCCGATACGGGCAGATCAAGGCCTACGACGGCACCAGCGGCGCAGACCTGTGGGCCACATCCACGGGCCGAACGGTCGATGCCCCGGTGACCATCGACCCGGCCAACGGAAACATCTACGTCGCCTGCGGCGACAGCAGCGTCTCAGTCGCTGGCTTGGACAAGAACGGCACTCCCTTATGGGGGCCGCCGGCCAGTCAGGTCTACCAGTACATCGAATCGGAGAACAACCCTCAGCGAGCTGGCTCCGCCGGCTGCCTCAGCCACGACGGCCAGACCTTCTACTTCCAGACCAACAGCAGCCAGGGCGACGGCCGGCTCTACGCGATCAACACGGCAAGCGGCTCGTTGAAGTGGTCCTATCCCACACAGGCCGCGGGCTGGGAAGACCACTCATCCTGCCCTATCGTAACCCAGAACGCCGTGGTCATCGTCGGCAACAACTACGGCAGAACCTACTACGCCATCCTCGACGAAGGGACGCAGGGAACACTTCTGGACACGCTGACCGTGGCCGATGACGGCAACGCCCGAGCCAGCGCCACCCTATCGCCGGACGGCAAGCTGTACCTGCCGATGCGGACGGTCTGGACGGCCAGCAACGGCGACGGTGACATCCCCAATCAGAAGATCGAGAACCTCTACACGGCCCTCGACGTCACCGGCAACCCGCCTGCGCCGAAGCTGCCCCCACCCGCCGGCCAGCAGGTCGTCGCCCTGAACCATGCGGTGGCGCTGTCCTGGAAACCGGTCGACGATCCCAACGGTTACTTCGACCACTACGCCATCTATCGCGATACCGCTCCGTTCACCTCGATCGAGGGCCGGACGCCGATGGCGACTGTGGACGGCCGCACCACGACCAGCCACACCGACATGACGGCGGTCAATGGGACGGGCTATTACTACGCGGTGACCTCGGTAACCACCGCCGGCGGCGAGTTCAGCGACGTCAAGGCCACGGGCCCGCGCACGCCTCGCGACGAAACCGACCTGCAAGTCGTGACCATCACCCGGACACCGCAGTACCCGAGATACTGGCCGGGCTACACCAACTGGCCGGTGACCGAGCCCAGTGGTTTCGGCCCGTACTGGTCAGGGGCCGCCGATCGACTCGAGGACGGCCAGACCGCGGATACCCAGCGTTGGCCCGAGATCGGCGATCCGGTCACCTATACCGCCACCGTTCGCAACCGCGGCACCAATCCGTGGAGCGGCACGCTGACGGGTCAGTGGCTCGTTGACGGCGCTTGGGTCGAAGCACCCTCCGAAAGCGTCGCCCTGAAACACGCCGATCTGACCACCTTCGCGATCACTCGCCCCTGGGATGGCCAGTTGCACGACATCCGGTTCGCCATCGACGTGTCCGACGCCCGGCCGGCCAACGACAGCCTGACCATCGGCAGCAAGTCAGTCGCGTTCCTGACGTACGCCGACGTCGATTTCGTCGAGCAGTTCCGCGAAGACACGGCCGACTACCCCCAGGCGACCACCGATGATCTCTTCGACTGGCTCAACCGGCACATGGAACGGTTCAACGAGATGTTCGCCGAGGCGGGCTGCCCGAAGCGCGTCCATTACGACGTGCTCGAGATGATCAATGACTCCGATCCCGACCCGGACGTCCGCCGAATCCTCTTTGCCATCTTCCCGTTCCGATACTACGTCACCGACGGCCATCCACGCGGATCGGGTTACTACCACGCCGCCGTCGACATTGACTACGGCCTGCTGCATGAGATGGGCCATCAGCTCGGCCTGGTCGATCTGTACCAGCTCGATCTTCCCCCGGCGCGGAACGAGGTGTCCGGCCAAGGCTACAGTGCGGTCGCCTGCCTGATGCACGGCTGCTCGCCCTTCCTCAGTAAGCACAGCGCCATGGCCATGACCCACTGGCTGGACAAGGCCCACGGCTACTACGGGCAGTACATGTACAGCATGCCGGCCGAGATCCGACTCCGCGTCCTCGGTTTCGACGGCCGGCCGTTGCCCGGCGCGACCGTCAAGATGTACCAGAAGGCAAACCGCACCGATGTCGGCCAGTACATCACCAGGCAGATCAAGGCCCAGGGCGTCACCGATGCCAACGGCGAATGGATACTGCCCAGCGTGCCCATCGATCCCGCCCGAGTCCCTCCGTCATACGCCGGCGACGTGCTGCACGACAATCCCTTCGGCTATCTCTCGGTGGTCGGCGAAAACGCCCTCCTCCACTTCCGCGTGGAGTACGACGGCGGGGTCGATTACGCCTGGCTGGATACGCCGGAGGTCAACATCGCCTACTGGGAGGGCCAGACACAGACGGCCGTCTTCGAGCGGAGACTCGGTCTCGGCGGCGAGCGACAGAACGTCGCCCCGGCGGACATGACCGAGCTGAACGCCACCGACTGGTCGGCGTGGGCCCAGGGCTCCGATGACCTGAGCACCTACGTGGAGGACGACACCGTCCGCCGCGTGGTCGGAGCCGGCTCGGTCAAGTTCGTGACTGACGGCGGGTACGACACCTATCTCCGCTATCCGCGATCGGTCACCGCGATGTGGGATCTCTCGTGCACCCATACGTTGCGGATGAACGTCTACGCCGAGAACCCGAACTTCTCATTCCAGGAGTGCAGCCCGTGGATCCGGCTCAAGGACGCGGACAACAACTACTTCGAGTACCGCTACTATCGCTGGTACGGCTGCACCGATCTTCTCAATGAGGCGTACAACCGCTGGCAGTATTGGGAGATCCCCCTCGATCCCACGGATACGGAAGGCGACGGCTGGCGGCGAACCGTGGTCGGCACACCCGATCTGAGCCGGATCCAGTACCTGGAGATCCACGCGGACACCTGGGGCGGCGGGTTCACCCTGTGGTTCGACGGCGTGAGTTTCGATGTGCCCGGGCACACTCCGGCCGACTTCAACCACGATTGCAGCGTGGACCGCGACGACCTGACCCCGCTGATCGACTGCCTGCTCGGGCCGGCCGTCGCCCAGACCGATCCGGCCTGCCAGGAAACCGACCTCGACGGCGACGGAGATGTCGATCAGTCCGACTTCGGCTTCTTACAGCGGTGTCTCAGCGGACCGGGAATTGCCGCCGATCCACACTGCGCAGACTGAAACGCAGGCTGGGCCATCAAGCGGGTCTGCCACTTCCGCAGGGCATTGACTACCCATACAATCCTATCGGCGGACACTTCTTCGCCTGGTCACTGCTGCTGTCGTGTGGAGTTGATCGACATGCTTACCCTCATGCTCGCCTTGTGCCTGGCGGCCGGCAACGACGTCCATCCCACCATGGGTGTGATCGCTGACGATCTCGTCGACTACTCGCAGTGGGTCAGTCAGCACAAGGACTTGTGGCGCGGTAGCCAGGTGCTCCCCCTCCTGGAGGCCCAGGGTACCAGGCCCACGCTCTTGAGAAGGGAGGATCTGACTCTCGAAGGCTTCTCCCGGTTCGATGCGATCCTGATCAGTACCGACCACACCTACCCCGAACGCGGAGCGTGGGGCGGGCCAGTGGCCAAGGCCCTGGTCGAGTACGTTCGCGGCGGCGGGGTGTACGTCATGCCCATCGGCATCCCGCACTGGTCAAGCAAGGACCTCGAGACCGGCAGACTCGAATCCGGCCACTGGAACGACTTCTTCGATCTTCGCGGTTCGGCGGCCGCCGGGCGCGGCCCGCTCGCCTTGACCCGTCAAGGGCAAGCGATCGGCCTGCCCGATCCGGCCGGTCTGGACGCCAGACCGGTCCGGTCGATCGACTGCAAGGAGCGGGCGGTGCTGGTCTGGAGTGCCGACTACTTGCCCTGCCTGAGTGCGATTCCGTTCGGCAAGGGGTGGCTGCTCAACTGGCTCGGCGGCCCGGAAGGCACCATGACCCAGGGCACGCGCGACTACCTGATGTCGGCCGCCGTTTCAACCGTTCGGGCGGCCAGGGGCGGCAGACTCAGGGCGACGGACATGCGGGGCCTGATGGCCGCCGAAGGACTCACCGGCAAGTCACTGGACGACCTCGATCGGCGGAGCTTCGCCCCCGGTCGTTCTCCCTTTGAATCGAGGCCGATCGAGATCACGCTGTCGCCCGACGATTCACCCGCCGCGGCTCAGCCGTTCGTCCGAAGGACGATCTCGCTGGACGGCACCTGGGAGATGATGGGCGTGCCCACGGGTGCGGCCGACCCGCGTTCGATGGTGCAGGTACAGCAGGGCCGAGGCTGGCATGCGGCCATCGGCGTGAACATCCCGTGCAGCGTCCAGACCGGGCTCTTCACCGCAGGCAAGATCCCCGACCCCGCCGTCGGCTTCAATGACCAGATCGCCCGACAGGAGGCTGCAACCAAGGAATGGTGGTTCCGCAAGGGCTTCGATCGGCCAGGTACCGGCCAGGTGCGGCTGGTCTTCGACGGCGTGGACTACAGTGCCACGTTCTGGCTCAACGGGCACCGGCTGGGCGAGCACGAGGGGCCGTTTGGCGGACCGGAGTACGACATCACCGGCCTGCTCCGCGAGCACAACCTCCTGGTCGTTCGACTCGATCCTCTGCCGCCGGACTGGAAACAGGTCTTCAAGACCAACTGCGTCTACGGCTGGCACTACGTGGCCTGCCCGCCGATCGGCATCTGGCAATCGGTGCGGCTGGAACTTGAACCGGAGATCAAGATCCACGATCTGTTCGTGGCCGCCGCCGATGCCCAGAAAGGCCTCATCGATCTGGCCGCCGCACTCGATGGCCCCGAGAGTGGTTTCAGGGTCTCGATGGAGGGTTTCATTCGTCCGGCCAACTTCCAGGGCAAGGCGTATCGGTTCAATTTGCCGATCGAGTCGGGCGCGGCGCATGCATTGCGTCACTGGCGATTGACCCTGCCCGAGCCGCACCTGTGGTGGCCGGTAGACCTCGGCGAGCCAAACCTGTATCGGCTCGACCTGGTCATTCGCGACGGCGAGCGGGTGATCGACGGTACAGGGACCCGATTCGGCATCCGCACCATCCGCATGGCCCCCACGCCCGGCGGGCCGGTCCCCCACCAATACAACTGGACGTTCGTCATCAACGGCCGTCCGACCTTCGTGAAGGGCTGCAACTGGTGCACGCTCGATGCGTTCCTGCGACTCACCCCGGCTCGCTACCGACGGTTCCTGACCCTGGCCAGGGACGAGCATATCCAGATCATGCGAAGCTGGGGCGGCGGACTGCTCGAGACCGACACCTTCTACGACCTCTGCGATGAAATGGGTATCATGGTCATGCAGGAGTTCCCGCTCACCTGGCAGGTCTTCGACAATCTCCGCTTGTCGGTCAGCGACGAGATCGCGCACCGCAACATCCTGCGGATCCGCAATCACCCATCGCTGGCCATGTGGTGCGGAGGCAACGAGCACCAGGGCCAGGGCCCGCTCATCGAACTGCTCGGTCGGCGTTGCCTCGAACTGGATGGTACGCGTCCGTACCACCGCACCGATCCCTGCGGGGGAAGCCTTCACGACTACGGCGTCTACTGGGGCCGCCAGCCGTTCGAGCACTATCTCACCCTCGTACCCTACAAGAATGGCCCCATCGCCATCGGCGAGACCGGCCTGGCCTCGCCCTGTGCGGTCGAGAGCACGCTGCGGTTCCTGCCCGAACCGGAACGCAACGTCTGGCCACCGCCGGACAACGGCACCTTCGTTCATCACACGCCGACCTTTACCCGGGAGAATATGGACTTCCTCAACCGGCACGCCAGGGAACTCGACCCCTGCGCCGATCTGGCCGGCTTCACCCGCGGAGCTCAACTCGCCCAGGCCCTGGGACTTCGCCTGGTCCTCGAACGGATGCGCTGCAACTGGCCGCAGGCGACGGCGATGATCTTCTACAAACTGACTGACGTGTACCCCGGTTGCTCGTGGGCCACCGTTGACTACTATGGCGTACCCAAGATCGCCCACGATTTCGTGCGAAGTGCGTTCGCCCCGGTGCACGTCTGCGCGCTGTTCGAGAGCCTGGACGCCGAGCCGGGCAAGCCGTTGAAGATCAGAGCGATGCTCCTGGACGACACCGAGCAATTGGCGGCGGACGCGGAGATCACCGTGCGATTGTTCAATGGGCTGCTGAAGGAAGTGGCCGCGCAGCAGCTGCCGCGCAAGGGCAAGCCCGAGCGGGTCCAGGATCTCGGTGAACTCGCCCTGCCGGTTCCGGACAAGGATGCCGCACCGCTCCTGCTGGTCCTGGATCTGCGACGCGAGGGCAGACTGCTCGACCGAACCTGGTACTGGTTCAACTTCCGCTCCAGGCCCGGGTGCCTGTTTCAGCTGCCCAGAACAACACTCAAGGCGGAACACCAGCGCGGCCGAGTGACCATCACCAACACCGGCCAGACTCCGGCCGTCGGTGTCCAGGCGATCGCTCCCGAAGCCTCCGATTCGCTTCGCGTTTCCGACGGACACTTTTGGCTGAATCCCGGCGAAACCCGGACCATCGGCGTCGAACTGACGGCCAACGTCGACGGCCACACTCCGACCATCGGTGTACCACATGTCACCGCATGGAATGCAGATCCCGCCGGGTCGCGATAGGACGCTTGACGCGCGATGCGGTACCCTCGTACGGTGGCGACACGAAGCGTGTGTCCGGATGCCCGACGGCGGATTCCAGCACCAGGTGAGGCGATGATGACTCTTGGGAGGTTCCTGGCGGTCTGCTCGCTGACATCAAGCCTCGCGGTCGTGGCGGCCGCCGCTGCGGAACCCGACCTTGAACAGGCCTTCCGCGCCCCCCCGGCCGCCGCCCGGCCCTGGGTCTTCTGGTGGTGGCTCAACAGCAACGTCAGCCGAGAGGGAATCACCCGCGATCTCGAAGCGATGAAACGCCAGGGCATCCAAGGCGTTCTCATCTTCAACGCGGGCGAAGGAGCAACACCGCGCGGCCCCAGGTTTCTCGGCCCGGAATGGCTGGAGTTGTACAGGTTCACGCTGCAGGAAGCGTCGCGACTGGGCATGGAGGTCAGCGTCAACCTCTGCGACGGCTGGGATGCCGGCGGACCGTGGATACCGCCCGAGGCGGCCAACAAGAAGCTGGTGTGGTCAGAGTGCCAGGTGGACGGGCCGCGAGGGGCGCCGCTGTCCCCGCCCCACCCGGCCACCGTGGATGGCTTCTACCGCGAAGTGGCGGTCGTCGCCATCCGAGAGCGGCCAACCTGGCCGGTGCAGCCGGCGTCGATCCGGGCCAGCTCCTCGGCCGGTGGCTACTGCGACGAGTGGAATTGGCCCCCGGAGGATGCGGCCGACGGCGACCGGAACACATCGTGGCAGGCGGCGGTGGCTCCCGCGCCGGGCAGGCCGGCCTGGATTGAATACACCTACTCGGAACCGCTCTTGGCCTCGGCCGTTTTCGTCTGCGGCGACCGGAGCGACGGGCCTCGCGAATGCGAGTTGCAGACTTCGGAAGACGGCAAAGCCTACAAGACGATCCTGTCGTTTGAGCAGAGAGCGGGCTTCCCTCAGCAGCTCGAGTTCACCGAGACCGCGTCGAAGGTCTTTCGCTTGCTGGTGAAATCGTCGCCCACGAGAAACCTTCGCGTTGCGGAGATGTGGCTTCTGCGTCAAGGCGACGAGCCGAGCCTGGGGCGGGGAATCAAGTGGTGGTGGTTCAAGTCGGGCAACCGGAGCTTCTGGGACTGGCCCAGAGAAGGGCCGGCCGTCATGGAGGAGGAATACCCCGACGACGGCACCCGCGATTGCCTCAGCAGTGAGGTCGTCGATCTGACTTCCAGACTGGGCCAGAACGGCCACCTGCAATGGGAAGTCCCCATGGGCCGCTGGTCGATCCTGCGGTTCGGATACACCCTCGAAGGCCAGCGCACACGGTGTTCATCGACCGTCATCGGCTACGAGGCCGACATGCTCGACGCCAAGGGTATCGAGACCCATTTCAAGCACTGCGCGACCCCCCTACTGGAGGCCGCGGGCGATCAAGCAGGCAAGACGCTGAAGAGACTGCACATCGACAGCTACGAGCTGGGCGCGGATGTCCGCGGGCAACAGCCAACCTGGTCGGCTTCATTCCGCGAGGAATTCCGCACCCGGCGGGGATACGATCTCACACCTTTTCTGCCGGCCCTGGCTCGGCGGATCGTCGACGGACGTGAAAAGACCAATCGATTCCTCTGGGACGTGCGCATGACCATCGCCGACCTGATGGCTGAACGGTTCTTCGGGCGATTCGCGGAGTTGGCCCATGCCCGGGGGGTTGGCATTCAGTGCGAGACCGGCTATGGAACGTACCCGCACCCTCAGTTCGACGGCCTTCGGGTGGCCGCCCAGTGTGACGTGACCATGGGGGAGTTCTGGTGGGGAACCGACATCATGTCGCAGTTCGAGCCGTTCTGTAACGTGATCCGCTCGGTCGCCTCGCCGGCCCACGTGTATGGCCGCCGGATCGTGCAGGCCGAGTCGTTTACCTCCTGGCAGCATTTCTCGGAGTATCCGGCCACCCTTAAACCCCTGGGCGACCGGGCATTCTGCGACGGGCTCAACCGGATGGTGTTTCACCAGTACACCCACCAGCCCAACGAAGACCGGCCGGGGTACCAGTACGGCGCGGGAACCCACATCGACCGGCATGTGACCTGGTGGGAGATGGCCGCCCCCTGGCTGAACTACCTGACCCGTTGCCAGCACCTGCTGCAGAGCGGGCGATTTCACGCGGATGTGGCGTACTTCTACGGGGAAGGGTCGGCTAAGTACGTGCCAGGTAAAAAGTACCTCAAGCCCGCTTTGCCGGACGGATACAACTACGACTGCGTCAATGCCGACGTGCTGTTGAACCGAATGAAGGTCGCGGATGGGCGGTTGGCGCTGCCGGAAGGCGTCAGCTACCGGTTGCTGGTCTTGCCCACACAACGCACCCTGTCGCCAGGCCTGCTTCGCAAGATCCGGGAGCTGATCGAGTTGGGGGCTACGGTATTGGGAGACAGGCCCGCGCGCCCGCCCGGACTGAGCGATTGGCCGAAGTGTGACCAGGAGCTGAAGATCCTGGCCGATGAGATGTGGGGAACGGCGCCGGGCGATCGCGGCCGCCGCCAGATCGGCAAGGGGCGACTGGTATGGGGCGAGAAACCAGTCGACGTGCTGGCGAGCATCGGCACCCTTCAGGATTTCGAGGTCGCCGGCGACAATGAGGGCTTTGAGTTCATCCATCGGGTGATCGGCAAGGCGGACGTCTACTTCGTCTCCAGCCAAATCAACGCGCCACAGAGAGTGGAGTGCCGCTTTCGCGTGCACGAGCGTCAACCTGAGCTGTGGGATCCGGTTCAGGGTTGCCTGGGGGACCTGCCCGAACAGATCCAGACCGAGGATGACCGCACGCAGCTGAGCCTGCGATTCGAGCCGTACCAGAGCTTCTTCGTCGTCTTCCGGAAGCCGCTGGCGCGGGCGCCCCAGGACGTCGCGAAACACAGCTTCGTTTCAGCGAAGCGAGAGATAGAGCTTGCCGGGCCGTGGACGGTCGGGTTCGATCCGGCGTGGGGCGGGCCGGAGAAGGCGGTTTTCGAGAAGCTCGAGGACTGGACGCAGCGGCCCGAGGAGGGCATCAAGCACTACAGCGGAATGGCCACATACCGGAAGACCCTTGACCTGCCGCGGGCGGCTGACCAGGGCGAGACCCGGCGGTTCCTCGATCTGGGCACGGTCAACTACCTGGCTCGCGTGCGGCTCAACGGCAAGGACCTCGGCGTGGTGTGGACGGCACCCTGGCGCGTCGAGATCACAGGCACGGTGAAGACGACAGGCAACGAGCTGGAGATTGAAGTGGTCAACACGTGGGTTAACCGGATCGTCGGCGACGCGAGTCTGCCCGCGGACAAGCGATTCTGCAAGACCAACGTGTCACACCCGGCGGAGCATCCGCTGATGCCGTCCGGGCTTCTCGGGCCGGTGACCGTACGGATGGAGGGCAACCTGGCGGATGCCGAGTACAGCCTGGCGTGCGGGCGGCCGACGACGGTTTCGTCTTCGATCGAGGCCGGGAACTGGACGCAAGGCCGGCTGGCCGACGGTGAGTTCCACAGCGGATGGAGTTCGCAGCGAGGGGCTGCGTTCGCCGATCATAACGCGGAGCCGGAATATGCGGCCGTCAAACTGCGGCGGCCGACGGCCGTCGACCGCGTGGTTCTGCACCCGCGGGACGACGCCCCCTACGCGGGGCTGGGATTCCCGGAGGATTTCGCGATCCGGCTCAGCGACGACGGCACAGACTGGAAGACGGTGATCGAGAAGAAGGGCTATCCCGCTCCGAAGGACGCGACGCCGCAGGTGTTCACGCTCAACGGCGTTGTCGCGCGGCACGTCAGAGTGGAGGCCACGAAGCTACGGGCTGTCGAGGGGTTGTACTTCTTCCAGCTCGCGGAGCTGGAGGTCTTCGGGAAGGAACAATAGAAACCGGTGTGCCGAAATGGAGAATGGTGAATTGAGAATGGAGAAGGACTCGACACCAGCACAAACATGCGGTCCCGACTCTCTCCATTCTCCATTTTCCATTCTCAATTCGCGACGCCGCGGCGTCGCGCTCACTCTCTCGGCTCGTCTCGCGGCTGAGGCTGCATCGCGTCCGCCGGCCCGGTGCGGAAGCCGGTGATCAGCGGCACGTTTTCGGGCTTCTCCGAGGGATGTACGGCGTAGACTTCGACCCGGACGATCTCGTCGAACGGCACGGTCACGATGAAGGAGCCGACCTTGTACTGCTCGTCAACCGGCTCGCACTCGAAGGTCAGCAGGTTGTTGTGCAGGCCGACGTCGACCAGCTCCTTGAGTTCATAGCTGAAGCCGTCGCGGAGGTAGATTAGCGTCCGGGCATCGAGCTCGGAAAGGAACTTCTGATACTCGGCATGGCTGCCGGCCGCCTCGGGACCGACCTGGGGGAACTTCTTGAGCATGACCCGCTGGCGGGCCTGTTGCTTCTGCTGCCCAAACGCGACACCGTGGAACCAATCGAAGTTGAAGATGCTGGCCATTCCTGGCGGCTTCCTTTCTTGTCAGCGCGACTTCACGCTTCTCCCGCCGCGACACCCTAGGTTGCGGCCAGCGATGTGTCAAATGGGCCGGACGTGATCCGGCCATTTCAACATTCGACTTTGAAGTAGCCAAAGACCGATAATATCATACGCTCCAATGCTGCGAGCGAGCCCCAAAGGTTGCGTATGGCGCGCATTCGGGAGCAACCCAGCGCACGCCCTTCGCCAATACACCCGTGATCCTGTCCTTCTTTGATTGGCAATCGGCTTGGTAGTCAGCGTTGTGCTGGTTGAGCTTGTCGGTCCTCGCTTGTGGAGGTGGATGCAGCGGCCGAAATAGGTGACAATCCAGCAGCTCGCAAGTACCAACGTTTCTTGACACACGGGAGGACGGCAATGTTTCAACCGCGTTCTGTGACCACAAATCCGCCTTCACTCGCGACTGGCTCCGCCCTGCTGACACTGGTCCTGGCGATGACCCTGCCCACACCGCTGCTGGCTGTCGACGCACCGGCCGCCTCGCGCCCGGCCGGAGGCGGGAAGGTGATCTATGTCTCCAAGCTGGGCGACAACTCCGACGGGTCGAGTTGGGCGAAGGCGTTCAAGACCATTCACGCGGGACTGCAGGCGGTCCCGGACGCCAAGGGTGGACACAGGGTGGTCGTCCGGCCGGACACCTACGTCGAGGCCAACCTGTATCCGGCCCACAAGGGAGCGGCCGGGGCGTACAATGTCCTGGTCGGCGACTGGGACGGCAAGTTCGGCTCGGGGGCGACCGGCTGGGTGGTGATCGATTCGAGCTGTCCGGATGTCGTGGTCCGCACCGATCCCAAGGGCATCACCGGCAACCCGAGTTTCATCATCCTGCCGAATGGGCCGCCGGAGAAGGGGCTCAAGAGCATCGACTGGTGGGGACCGTGGAAGTGCGATCCGAGCTTCTCCGGGGCGATCTGGGACCGCTGGGAGTTCCGCCATCTGTACGCCACCGGCTCGGAGGGCGGCATCGGCTGGGACATGACCTGCCAGGCGAACACCGAGTTCAGCGCCGTGGTCGACGACTGCGTGGGCATCGGGCGGTTCTGCGGCGCCTGTGTGATGGCCCACGTCGGCCGACCGAACGAACCCGTACTCTTCCGTCGGTCGTACTTCTGCTGCATGGACTGGTGGGGTGACGCCGGGGCGGCCTACGTGCGGGCCGGGCACACGAAGATGCCCGAGTACCCTGACGCGGTTTTCGAGGACTGCACGCTGGTCTCGCCGGACAACGCATTGGAGTGCGGCTACCCCGGCTTTGATCGCTACACGCGGGTCAAGTTCGTCAACTGCCGGATGATCGTGCTGAACTACTCGCAACCGGTGGGCACGCCCGGGACCGGCGTCATCCATACGCCGCTGGACGGCAAGCAACTCCACGTCGATCTCGACGGCTGCACGCTCATGGGCTACAAGGCGTTCGGGGCGGGTAAGGGCGAGATCTCCTACACCGCCAGGAACACGAAGGCCTACGTGCAGTTTCAGCAGAAGCTCCCGGCGGACATCGAGCGGCTGGGGCTCTGGCCGACCGACACCTTCCGGTCGATCGCCCCGCCGGAGAGGCCGCTGGGCAACCCCATTCTAACCAAGGACGAGAGAACATTCGGCGAGCTGTGCGAGGTGGCCCCCGTCGTCTGGAAGGACCGGCTGGTGATGCTGGAGTGCCTTCGCCCCGCCACCGGCGCCCCCGAGGAACACTCCCTGGCTCTCAAGGACGTCGAGACCCGCGAGCGGCTGGCCCACTTCGCCGTGGGCTACAGCCTGGCGTCGGTGATCGTCCATGACGGGGTGGTGCACGTCTTCGCCGCACGGCGCGGCACGGACGGGTCATGGAACGACGTCACCCACTTCTGGTCGAGCGATCTGAAGAAATGGGACCAGAACATCGCCATTCAGCAGGAGAGCGAGCACCTGTTCAACTGCTCGGTGTGCCCGGCGGACGACGGCTTCGTGATGGCGTACGAGACGGACGACTCGCGTTTCACACCATTCAGCATCAAGTTTGCGCGATCCAAGAACCTCGGTGACTGGACCAAGGTGCCCGAGGTCGTGTTCGGCAAGGACCGGTACGCCGCATGCCCGTGCATCCGGTTCGTCGACGGGTACTTCTACCTCATGTACCTGGAGCACAGGACGCCAAGATGGTTCTTCGAGACCTGCCTGGCACGCTCGAAGGACCTCAAGGACTGGGAGATCAGCCCGACCAACCCGCTGATCACGCCGGAGGCGGGCGAGGACATCAATACATCGGACCCGGATATCGTCGAGTTCCAGGGAAAGACCTACCTGTACTACAGCATCGGCGACCAGAAGACCTGGGCCAAGGTCAAGCGGGCGATCTTCCCGGGCTCGATGGGTGCTTTCTTCAAGAGCCGATTCCAGCACCCACAGCGTCCGCCGGGATGACGCCGTAGGCTCCGCGACCCTGCTCTCCATTCTTCATTCACCGCCATTGCGGTAGCCACCCCGGGCAGGGATAATGACGCCACCGTCCACCGATGACGAACGAGTAACCGACAGCGAGGCAGTCATGGCCCAGAAGAGGTTGAGCGGCATCTTCACCCCCCACATGGTCCCCTTGGACGACCAGGGCCGAATCAACGAGGCTGAACTTCGCCGGCTGGTCGACTGGCTGATCGCCAAGGGTGTCAGCGGCCTGTACCCCAACGGCAGCACGGGTGAGTTCACCCGGTTCAGCTTCGAGGAACGCAAGACTGTCGTCCGCATCGTGGCCGAGCAGACCGCCGGCCGGGCCGCGATCCTGGCCGGTGCCGCCGAGGCCAACCTGAAAATGACCCTGGAGGCGGCCGCCTACTACCACCAACTCGGCTGCGACGCCGTGGCCATCGTCGCCCCGTTCTACTACAAGCTCAGCCAGGACGCGGTCTACGCCTACTTCGCCGAGATCGCCCGCGAGAGCCCCATCCCGCTGACCCTCTACAACATCCCCCAGTTCGCCAACGACATCGCCAACCCGACGATCAAGCGTCTGGCCGGCGAATGCCCGCAGATTGTGGGTATCAAGGACTCAAGCCGCGACCTGCCCCGCTTCCTGAACATGATGCACGACATCCGCCCGATCCGGTCGGACTTCGTCTTCCTGACCGGATGCGAGGAGATGCTCCTGCCCGCCCTGATCATGGGCGCCGACGGAGGAACCATTGCCACCAGCGGCGTGGTGCCCGAAGTGGTCATGAGGCTCTACCACCTGGCCACAGCGCACAAGATCGAGGAAGCCCGGGCCATCCAGTACCAGCTCCTCGACCTGATCCGGCTGATCGTCTTCGGCGCCGACTTCCCCGAGGGCGTCCGCCAAGCCGTCGGCCTGCGCGGCTTCCGCATGGGCCAGGGCCGCCACCCGCTCTCCGCCGCCCAGCAACTCGATCTGAACACCCTGGCCCGCACCATCCAGTGTATTCTGAATAGCTTCGGCTTCACCGACGCCCCACCCGGCGGCTGCGACCCCAATCGCGGCGCAATCACCTCCACCGCGGTGGAACAGATCGTCAAGGAAGTGGTTCGGCGATTGCAGGGCTGAGTGCCAGCGTCGCCGGTCACACGCTTGATGCCGTGAGTTCGCGGGCCGCGGCCCGCCCCTCGCGACCCGAAACACCACTCCTGCCGCCGTCCGTGCAGCCGCAGAACAATCAGCGGCCATCCCGACCGGCGGTCGGCCGCCGCAAGTCCAGCTTGTTGACATGTTCACGCTCGGCGCCAAAGGAAGCCACCAGACAGATTGGCCACCTGGTTCCGCGTCATCCGGTGGCTCCGCCTGCCAGCTGATCTGACCGCTGACCGCTTCCCCGATCACTTCGGCAGCAGCGCCGCCAGCTCGTCGTGGGGGCGAGCGATAACGTGGGCGAGAATGAGCTTGCCGCCGATCCGTTCGACCGCCGCAGCGCCGGCTCGGACGGCGGCATTCACCGCCGCCACGTCGCCGGTCACCATGACCGTCACGTACGCCGCACCGATCTTCTCCTTGCCGATGATCTTGACGTCCGCGGCTTTGCACATGGTGTCGGCCGCCTCGAGCAGACCGACCAGACCCTGGGTTTCAATGAATCCGATGGCATCCTGAGCAGCCATGGCAGCTCCTTGTGAATCAGCCGCCGGAGAGGCCCCCACCCTGCCCGGCAGCATGTGCTCGTAGAAACCCAGGAGGGAATTGTACTCCTGGGCGGAATGAACCAGGAAGTCGGCGTCGGCGGAGTAGCAGGCCCAATCGCGCCCGCCCAGGAGGGCGTGCATCTGCTCGGCAATCTCGCGGCCGGCCTGAACCGAGGCCCGCACATCAGCGGCGCTCCCGGTGACCTTGACACCCATCCCGCCGGCGTGATTGACCTCGATGCCAACGAGACGGACGTTGGCCGCCTTGACCATGACGTCGGCCACGACCAGACTGGCCGACAAGCCCATGGCCTCGACCAGACCGACGCTGGCGATCGCCGAATCGTGCTGCTCAATACCTGACGACATCTTCACCTCAGGGCCGACATGTTAGCATCACCCGGCACGAGTGCAATGACGGAAGTGAGAGGTGTGACCGAAGGCGACGATCGGCCGGTGCAATCCCGCGCGGGGCGGCTGACCAGCGCGAGGCATACCCTTCGCACCGCTCCGAAGAAGCCGCCCCGACGCCAAAATGGTCTCCGTGTTCACTTGCCGCCCCCGGGGTTGAGCCACGATCGAAAAGGGACATAATGCAGGTCGGGTGCATGCCCGCGAGGACGGCCGAATGGCACCGCATGGGACAGCAAGAGTCGAACTGCTGGCTCCGGCCGGAAACATGGAGTCCCTGCGGGCCGCCGTGGCGAACGGCGCGGACGCGGTCTACTTCGGCCTGGAGGACTTCAACGCCCGACGCCGGGCGGAGAACTTCACCCTGGCCGACCTGCCGGAAACCGTGTCGTTCCTCCACCGCCGCAACGTGAAAGGATACGTCACCTTCAACACGCTGATTTTCTCAGAGGAGCTGGAGCGGGCGGCCGCATTCATCGCGGGCATCGCCGAGGCCGGAACGGATGCCGTGATCGTCCAGGATATCGGTGTCATTCGGTTGATTCGACGAATGTGCCCGTCACTGGCCGTCCACGCGTCAACCCAAGCCACCCAGACTCACGCGGCCGGCCTCGAGTTCCTCCGGGCCATGGGCGTTAGCCGGGCGATCCTCGCCCGCGAGCTTTCCGTCGAGGAAATCGAGCGGATCCACCGCGAGACGGCGGTCGAGCTGGAGGTCTTCGTCCACGGGGCGTTGTGCATCTCCTTCAGCGGGCAGTGCCTGGCCAGCAAATCGCTCTTCGGGCGCAGCGCGAACCGTGGAGTGTGCGCTCAGGCGTGTCGGCTGCCCTACCAGTTGGTCGTCGATGGCCAGGTCACCGACCCCGCCGGATCAGCTTACGTACTCAGCCCCAAGGACCTTTGTGCGTGCGATCACGTTCCCAGACTGATCGAGGCCGGAGCCATCGCATTCAAGATCGAGGGACGACTCAAGGGCGCCCCGTACGTGGCCGCCGCCACCCGGCTGTATCGCCAGGCCATCGATGCCGCGGTACAGGGGATCCCGTTCGTTCCCGGCGAACAGCAGATGACCGACCTCGCCCAGAGCTTCTCGCGAGGATTCACCCACGGCTTCCTGGACGGCAACCGCCATCGAGAGCTGGTCGATGGGCGATCGCCCAAGAACCGGGGACTGTTCGTCGGAACGGTCGTCGGGAGGACGCCGCGGGCCGTGCTGGTCGAATACGATGCCAGCGCTTTTGCGACGGAGGAGCCACTCAAACCCGGCGATGGCGTGGTATTCGACGACGGCCATCCTGAACGTGACCAGCAAGGCGGGCGGGTGTACGCCGTACAGCCAATGCAGGCTCGGACACAAACCACCCGGGGCACGCACGACGCCGCCGGCGCTCGACGCGTCGAAATCCGCTTCGGCCGGGATGACGTCAACACGGCGGCCGTGGCCATAGGAAGCACGGTTTGGAAGACAGACGACCCGGGAACTCGCCGGCGACTGGAGAGCAGCTACCGCCGCGACCATCCGACTCGACGCATCCCCCTGACAGTCACCGCCCGGATCGAGCCGGACGACCGGCTCCGGGTTCTTCTGCGCGACGATGCCGGCCATGAGGCTGAGGCGGTCACCCAGCAGCCGCTACAAGCCGCCCAGCGACACCCGATGACGACCGCCCTGCTGCGCGGCCAGTTCGCCCGGTTGGGCGACACCCCCTTTGCACTGGCCGAGTTGGTGCTCCTGGACGCCACCGGGCCGACAGACTTGCTCCCGTTCCTGGCCCCCAAGAGCGTTTTGAACGACCTGCGGCGGCGAGCGGTGCAAGCGATTCTGGAGAATCGGTCGGCGGCGCGCCGCCACAGGGTGGAGCAGCCGAATGCCCTGGCGACACTACAGGAGGAACGGATCGCTCCATCCGTCTGGCCCCGGAGTGAGAGCGGTCTCCAGCTGTGCGTCCTCGTTCGTACGCAGGAACAGATGGATGCCGTGCTCGCGTGGGCCAAGGAGCATCCGTCCATCATCGCGATCATCTACTGCGAGGGTTCGCGCGGACCGGAAGCCCTTCACTTTCATGATACCTCTGCTTGGGCTGAAGAGCCCCGCCCGCTGATCGGACTCCCCACGCCCGTCATCTGCATGCCCGGTGACGAACATGCCCTTGCCCGGATCGTCCAGCAGCGGCCCGACGTCATCCTCGCCCGCAACCTCGCAGCCCTGAGCTGGCTGCGGAAGCACGCTCCAGACATCCCTCTGGTCGGCGACTACGGGCTGAACGTGGCCAACGAGCTGAGTGCCTCAGTGCTGATGGGCAGCGGGCTGACCCGCCTGACGCCCAGCTGTGACCTGGATGCCACCCGGCGCACAGAGCTGATCGAGGCATCACCAGGAGTGCTCTACGAGATCATCCTCTATGCCCACCTGCCACTCTTCCACACCGCTCATTGCCTGCTCGCAGCTCGATTGAACGGCGGAAACAACTGCGGCCAGTGTCCCGCACCGTGTCGGCGACACCATCTCGCCCTGCGGGATCGGGCAGGCGTCGAATATCCGGTGCTGGCCGATGAGCAGGGACGAAACACGGTCTTCAGCGGGCCGGTCTACCCGGCGGCTGGCCTGCTCAAGGAACTCGCGCGGTGGGGTGTCAAGTACGGTCGGATCGAGCTGTTGTCCGAGCCCGCCCCGCAAACCCGTGAGGTGCTCGATCACTGCGCGAGCGGGCTCATCGGGCAAACCGGCCATAGTGTGCGACCACCTTGAGGCCGCTTTCGCTCATCGAAGCGGACCCGTTCGGGTTTCGTGATCCCGTCGCAGGAGAGACGCTGTGGCAGGGGAGCACGGGAATGTCCGGAATCGCAGCGCCGCCCACGATTCCGGGCCGGTTGGCCGGTGATTCGCCCCCTTTGCATCGTGGGGCCAAAGCCGCTAGGATGTATCGCTTTATTCGCGTTGACAGGAGGTTACGCATTGGCCCCAGCCGATCCAATCAAGGTCCATGACGCCCGCTGGCAGGTCCAGGAGTTCAGCGACCCGGCCGTCAGGCGACTCTTCGAAGCCGCGTTTCTCTTTGCCCATGAGCTGGCTGTTGACACCGTCACCGTCACCCGCGACGGACGGCTGGCCGCCACCCACGTCCAGGATCTGGCGATCGAGGCGGCGGTGCGGATGGGCCTGAGGGTCTTCTCCTGCCCGCATCCCATCAGCACACCGTGCAGCTACTTCACGACACTCAAGGTGTCGCAGCAGTACCCCAACACCATGGGAGTCACCGTCACCGCCTCGCACAACCCCAAGGAGTACATTGGGGTGAAGTTCACCGTGCCGGTCGTCCGGGCCATCGGACTGGGCTGTGGTCCCAAGGGTGGCCTTAGCCGCATCCGGGAGATCTATCACAGCCAGCGGAACGTCTCTGCCGCGTCGGGCGGCAGTCGCACCGACATCGACCTCACGCGTGACTACATCGACTACTCGATCAAGCAGGCGAACCTGCACGCTGGTCAGCTCACCGGTCTCTGCGTCGTCCTCGATGGCCTCCACGGATCGGCCGGGCCGGAACTGGCCGAGGCCATCCAACTCGCCGGGGCCAAGGTCGAGCCTTTGCGTTTGGAGGTGGACGGCAGTTTTTCGACCGGTTCGCCCAACCCGATCAGCCAGGGCAAGATGGACCAGGCGGTGCGGGTGGCCGGGCAGAAAGGCTGCCAGGTCGTCATTGGAGCGGATGGCGACGGTGATCGGCTTGTCTTCGGCGATCGCCGGGGAATCCTGAGTGCCGGATTCGTCGCCATCCCCATCCTTCGAGCCTGCGGCTTCGATGGCGAGTTGCTCGGTCGGCCGGCCGTGCTCCACGATCCCAGGATCAATCCGCTGGCCCTGGCGGAATGGGGCAAGCTTGACGTGCGTCCGGTCCTGTACCGCAACGGGCACTCGCAGATCAAAGACTACATGCGAACGAACGGAGCGATGATCGCCGTCGAGGAATCGGGGCACTACTACCACAACCTCACGATGGGTCCGCACGTCGTCGCGGTCGAGAACTCGGCGCTCACCGCCCTGCTGTTCCTCGGCCAGGTCAGGCAGGATCCAAACCTGCTCGACAAGCTCTGGGCGCTGCAGGAGAAAGTCCAGACGACCGGGGAGTTCAACTACCAGTTCGCGGGCGACGAAACTCGCGATCGAGCTCTGAACGCAGTCATCCGCCACTTCACCGGACAGGGAGCGGCCAGCGTCACGACCACCGCCGAGGGCATCGAACTGGAGGGCATCGTCCTCAGCCATGGCGTCCACACGAACGGCGAGGGCATTCAGCTGAAGAACGGCTGGTTCAGCGGCTACCTGCGGGCAGCCACAAACGAAAAAGGCGTGATACGCTCGTGCTTCTCGGCCGCCGACCCTCAGCGACTCAGGCAGATCGAATCGGAAACCCGCCAGATCCTGGTCGGACAACACAACGGACGAATCATCGATTGAGGTCAGGAGAGTCCTCCTCGGCCGGTACCGGGGCTGTCGGTGGAAAAACCGCCCGTCTTTGGCTATACTGCCCGCTGACAGGTAACTCAACCTATGGGGATTCTGCCGACCGAGCGACGGGCAGGAGACCGTCGCCGGACTCGGCCCGCGACCCTGCACCCGAGCCGCCCAGTGCGCCCTGATATCGAAGGTATCACGAACCGCCAGCTGATGCGCTGGATGTTCGGCTTCTTGTCGCCGGTCAAAACCACTGTGGTCCTGGCCTGCCTTTACCTGTCGCTGTGGACGGCCGCGGAGGTCACCGCCGTCCGGATCACCGCCGAGGCGGTCAACTCGATCAAGGAAGTCCACTTCAGTCAGCTTCACGCCGACACCGGCGTCGTGGCCTGGATCACGGGCGGCACCCAGGAGGCGACCGCCCTGCGACACATCGTGTTGCTGCTCGCCGCAACAACCCTCGGCCTCGGCGTCTTCGCCTACCTCAAGGAGGTCACCAACGCCAAGCTGAGCATGAACATGGTCTTCTACATCCGGGAGGCGGTGTACGACAAGCTGCAGCGGGCGGGATTCGGCTTCCACGACGCGATCTCGACCGGCGAACTCATCAACCGGGCCTTGAGCGATCTCCAGAACGTCCGGGCGTTCGTCAACTCCGCCGTGCTGGTCACACTCGAGATCGTGCTCATCGTGAGCGGGTACCTCATCCTGCTGCTGTCCCGCTCTCCATGGGTTGCGGCACTTTCGCTCGCGCCCCTGCCGCTGTGGACCTGGTACATCCTGCGATTCAGCAAACGCGCCCAACCGGCATTGAAGGCCACCATGAAGGAAGGCGACAGGAACATCTCGATCATTACCGAGAACATCGCCGGCGTCCATGTAGTCAAGGCGTTCGCAACTCAGCAGCAGGAAGTCGACAAGTACAGAGCGAGCTGTGACAGCTTCTTCGCCAAGGTGATGCATCGCATCCGCCTTTTCGCCAACTTCGCACCAGTCATGCGGAGCATCGCGACCGCTTCGCATCTCACTCTCTTTCTGGCGGCCGGCGTGCTCATCATCAAGGCCCGGCTGACCGCCGGCGACGTGCTCATGCTCGGAGCGGCCATGGGCGCGATCCTGGGCCGGCTGCAGCAGGTGGCGGTGATCAACGACCAGTACCAGAACGCCATCGTGTCCGCCCGACGGCTCTACGAAGTCCTGGTCGCAGCGCCGTCCGTGGAGGAGCGCCCAGCCCCCCCGCCACTGCCTGACGGACCGGGTGCCGTCCGGTTCGAGAGCGTCACCTTCGGCTACGATCCGGCCAAGCCGGCCCTGCGCGACGTCACTTTCGAGGTGCCGGGCGGCAGAGTCGCGGCCATCGTCGGACCGACCGGAGCGGGCAAGACCACATTGGTCAGCCTCATCGCCAGGTTCTACGACCCGCAGCAGGGCCGAATCCTGATCGACGGGACCGACATCCGCGAGGTCTCACTCGACAGCCTGCGAACACAGGTCAGCTACGTGTTTCAGGAGACGTTCCTGTTCAGCGATACCGTCGAGGCGAACATCGCCTACGGCCGTCCGGAGATCCGCGGCGAGATGGTCGCCGAGGCGGCCCGGATCGCTCAAGCTCACGAGTTCATCGAGACGCTGCCGCTGGGCTATGCGACCCGCCTCACCGAGCGCGGCGGCACGCTCTCCGGCGGGCAGCGGCAGCGGCTGGCCATCGCCCGGGCCATTCTATCCACCCCCCGCGTACTGATCCTCGACGACGCAACCTCGGCGGTCGACCCCGAAACCGAAGAGGCCATCCGCAAGGCGATGCGCAAGGGACCCGCCCACCGCACCACCTTCGTCATCGCGCACCGGATCAGTACGGTCAAAAACGCCGATCTGGTCATCGTCCTCGAAAAGGGCCGCATCACCCAGATGGGCACCCACGAGGAACTGCTCGCCCAGGAAGGCCACTACCGACAGGTGGTCAACCTGCAACTCTACGGTGACGTGGACATCGACTCCGATGAGGTGTCGCTGTCCCACATGAAGCGGATGCGTGACTTCGATCGGCGACGCGGTAAGGGCCTCAGACCGGAAGAGGAGATCGCGGGAGAACCCGGTGCCTGACCTCGAGGAGACAACCCGGCCTGCCAAGCCCCTCCGGCACATGCGGTTGGCCGCCCAGTCCGCCGCCGCCGCAGTCCGCCGCAGGCTCCGGCTGCGCACCACGGCCGAGCAGCTCGAGGTCCTTAACGAGGAGGGTGAGCCGCGCTATCGCCCCATCGATCGACAGATGATCAGGCGGCTGCTGGCCTGCATGAAGCCCTACCGCCGTCACTACGTCAAGGGCATCACCCTGGGCATGGTCATGATCCTGCTCGAAATGCAGTCGCCGCGTTTCATCGGGGCGATCATCAACTGGACCACCAACTATGCGAGCGGGCAGCTCAGCCCCATGCCTACCGAGGCGGCAGCGATCCGCCACGTCGGTGCGATCATCCTTCTCTGGGCCGCAGTCCTGGCCGTCGCCCTGCTACTGCACCGCTGGACTATCCTGATCATGACCAACGCGGGCGAGAAGGTGCAGTTCGATCTCCGCCGACGGCTCTTCGTCCACCTGCAGGAACTCTCAATGAGCTTCTACGACAGGACCAAGCTCGGCCGGCTCATCAGCCGTAGTACCACCGACATCAACAGCCTGCGCGAGATGAACGTCTGGGGTATCGACAGCGTGGCGAAGAACTCGATCATGATGTGTGTGGCCTCGACCATGCTGCTCGCCACCGAGCCGCGTCTCTTTCTGGCGGTGGCGTGGCTCGCCCCGGCCCTGTTCGTCCTCAACCGGGCCTACCGCCGCAAGGCTGCGATCATGTACCAGATCGCCCGCGAAGGCTTCACCCGCGTCTCCACCAACCTGGCCGAGAACATCACCGGCGTACGAGTCGTGACTGCATTCAACCGGCAATCGTTCAACCTCGGCGTCTTCGATCGTCTCCAGGACGCGAACACCCTGAATAACGTGAGAGCCTCCCGCGTCAACGGCATCTATCAGCCGCTGCTCGGCTTCGTCGGTTTCATCGGCCGGGTGATCATCCTGGTCTACGGCGGCTACCTCGTGGCCACCAACCGCATCGACAGGCGGTTCGGCGTAGGCAGCGTGGTCACGGCCTTCCTCTACTGGGACTGGTTCATGGCCCCAATCATCAACTTCGGCAACTTCTACAACCAGCTGATGATGGCTATGGCCGGCGGCGAACGCGTGTTCACCCTGCTGGACACCAAGCCCGAGGTCACCGATCTGCCCGGGGCTCGGCCCATGCCGCCGATCCAGGGACAGGTCCAATTCCGCGACGTTACCTTCGGCTACAGACCGGACAAACCCGTCCTCCATGATATCAGCTTCGTCGCGGATCCGGGCCAGATGATCGCCCTGGTGGGCGCAACCGGCAGCGGCAAGAGCAGCATCATCTCCTTGATCGCCAGGTTCTACCTCCCGCAGAAAGGAGCCATCCTGGTGGATGGACAGGACATCCGCCAGGTCACCGGCGAATCGCTGCATCGCCAGATGGGACTGGTCCTTCAGACCAACTACCTGTTCACGGGCACGGTCATGGACAACATCCGCTACGCCCGTCCGGTGGCCACCGACGCCGACGTCCTCGAAGCCGCCCGAAAACTGGGCACCTACGACGCGATCATGAGCCTCCTCGATGGTTTCGCCACCCAGGTCGGCGAACGGGGAGCCAACATGTCGATCGGCCAGCGGCAGCTCATCTGCTTCACCCGGGCGTTCCTGGCCAACCCGCGGATCTTCATGCTCGACGAAGCGACCAGTTCGGTGGATACCACCACCGAGCAGCAGATCCAGAACTCGCTCGAACAGCTGATGCGCGGCCGGACCACCTTCGTCGTCGCCCACCGGCTGAGCACCATCCAGCGAGCTGACTGCATCCTGGTCATCGACAAGGGGCGGATTATCGAACGGGGTTCGCACGCCGAACTCCTGGAGCGGGACGGCAAGTACGCCCATCTCCACGACCAGTTCGTGCTCGCGTGCGAATGAGCCGGTCGGCAGCCCTGCCCCCGCCCGAACACGCCGCGGCCCAAGACGCGGGACCTCGCCAAAGGGGTCCGCCCTCACCGTCGCCCAGCAGGAGATTGCATCAGGCCCCAGGGAAGCCTATAGTGATCCAGCGGGAACCGGCGAGCAATGGGGGACAGGGTTTAGACACTATGAAAATACTACTTGTTTCCGCAGCCACACCGGATACGTTCTGGAGCTTCAAGCACGTTCTGCCGTTTGTCGCCAAGAAGGCGGCTTTTCCGCCGCTTGGGCTCCTGACCGTGGCCGCCATGCTGCCTCGCGAATGGGACCTCAAGCTGATCGACCTCAACGTAACCCGGCTGACGGACGCCGATCTGGTCTGGGCCGACTACATCTTCGTTTCCGCCATGATCGTGCAGGCGGATTCCGCCCGGCAGGTCATCGCCCGGGCCAACTCCCTGGGCAAGCCCCTGGTCGCCGGCGGCCCGCTTTTCATGACCGGACACGACCAGTTCCCCGAGGTCCAGCACTTCGTGCTCGGCGAGGCCGAAAACATCATGCCCGACTTGATCGCGGACATGGTCGCCGGACAAGTGAAGCACCGCTACCGCCACGAGCAGCGACCGGACCTGAGCCTGACGCCGGTGCCCAGGTGGGACCTCATCAACATGAGTCAGTACGCCCTCATGCCCCTGCAATCCTCTCGCGGATGCCCGTTCAACTGCGAATTCTGCGACATCATCGTCATGAACGGGCGCGTGCCCCGGGTCAAGAGCACCGAACAGATGATCCGCGAGCTCGACTCGCTGGTCGACGCCGGCTGGAACGATTCGATCTTCATCGTGGACGACAACTTCATCGGCAACAAGGTCAAGGTGAAAGCCTTCCTCCGCGAGTTGATCGCCTGGCGAGAGCGACGCGATCCGGCTATCGCCTTCACGACCGAGGCCTCGCTCAACCTGGCCGACGACCCTGAGCTGCTCGACCTCATGGCCCGGGCCGGCTTCAAGAAGGTGTTCGTCGGCATCGAAACGCCCGAGGAGGCCAGCCTGACGGAATGCGCCAAGGTCCAGAATACCCAGCGCGACCTGATCGCGGCCGTCAGAACCATCCAGAAAGCCGGTATCGAGGTCATGGGCGGCTTCATCGTCGGCTTCGACAACGACAAGCCGAACATCTTCGAACGGCAGATCAAGTTCATCCAGGAAGCCGGTATCGCAACGGCGATGGTCGGCCTCCTGACCGCCCTGCCAGGCACCCGGCTGTGGAACCGGCTGAAGGAAGAAGGGCGTATCATCAGCCAGACGACGGGCAACAACCTCGATGCTGTCCTGAATTTCATCCCCAAGCTCGACCGGGAAATGCTGATCGAGGGCTACCGCTCACTGGTCAAGCGGCTCTACACGCCGAAGGCCTATTACGCCAGAATCCTGACTTTCCTCCGGGAGTACCACCCCCGCGGTCCACAGATACCTCGGCCGGCCTCGGACATCCGCGCGGTCATCAAGTCGCTGTGGATCATGGGTGTGCTCACCCGCGGGCGGCGCGAGTACTGGAAATTCCTCACCAAAATCCTGGTCTTTCATCGCCGCGCGTTCCCCGAGGCCATGACCCTGGCCATCACCGGCTACCACTTCCGACGGATCGCGGCGGCCCTGTGACACGATGGGGGGGCTGCCCCCCCGGTATCTGATCTCGAGGACCAGGATGCGCAACAGCACCCCTGGATCCGAAGCTGACACCCCCTCCCGACCGCCAGTGAACAAGCTCGGTCAGCCTGTTGCGAGACCCGCCCAAAGAGAAGGCCACGCACTCTCGTGCGCGGCCTTCTTGATCGACAGGTCTACCGACCCGGGAGAACCGGCTCAGTAACGGCGACCACCGCCACCGCCACCACCGCCACCGTAGCCGCCGCGCCCCCCTCGTCCACCGCCGCCGCCACCACCGCTGCGATTCTCCCGCGGCTTGGCTTCATTGACAGTCAGTACACGCCCGCCGTGATCCTTGCCGTTGAGGGCATCGATCGCGGCCTGGGCTTCCTGGGGCGAACTCATCTCGACGAAGCCGAATCCTTTGCTCCGGCCGCTCATGCGGTCGGCAATGACCTCAGCACTCTCGACAGTCCCGTGGGCGGCAAAGAGCTGCTCCAGATCAGAGCTGGTCACGTCGTAGGTCAGGTTCCCAACATACAGTTTCTTGCCCATCTATTCTTCTCCTGTGATAGGGCAGGTCGACCCAGGTTTCACTTTCCGGGTCGGATCAGAAAGCGGCCGGCATCTCGGCCTAGAAGCTGGAGCGGCGATTGAGGGAACGGTCCGGACATGCTACGACAGAGGTCGCGTACCCTGCTCGTTCGTCAAACCAACTGCACCAAGTATAGCGGCTGACCAGCCGAATGCAACTTCAGCAAACGACCTTCAATCCTGACGCCCATACCAGCGCCTGCCCTGGGCGATGCGACCCAACGCCCGCACGACACCTCCAACCGAGGGGAATCGATTGTCCAAAAAGAAAACACCAGGTGCCTTACGACAGCCCGGTGTTTTCCGGAGGGGAAAAGCCCCACGGCGAACCGCCCACAGGCGGACATCCTCATGCCAGCGCGAATCCGACGGACCCTCTTGTGACACGATTCCCCTATGGCCCCGTCCGATCCACCGGTGGTAACATACTACAACCCTGACCTGATTTCAAGCAACACGAGCGCAGAATCCGAACAAGAGTTGCACATTGCACCGGGTTGTCCACGCAGGTATGCCTAGGAAACATCAGTATCTCTTTATGCAAGAACATGTTATGAATCAGCAAACCCTGTGAATTGCTGAATGCCATTCCGCTGTTCGCCTATGGGACAACAAGGATTCGAGCGGCTGCCGGCAGCCACCCGCGTGTCCCCACCACCAACCGATCCCCGTGGACGAGATCCGATAACTTGGCCGATATGAGCGTGCCCGACAAGATCATGAACAAGGAGGAGTTGCGGAACCAGGTCGCAGTCGCCCACGCGGCCGGCCAGACCGTCGTCCACTGCCACGGCCGCTTCGACATCGTCCACCCCCGGGCACGTCCGTTACCTCAAGTTCGCCCGCCAGCAGGGAGACCTCCTCGTCATCTCACTGACCAGCGATTCCCAGGTCGGCAAGGGCGCGCAGCGACCCTACATCCCTGAAGAAATGCGGGCCGAAAACCTCGCCGCCCTCGGGGTCGTCGATCTGGGTTACATCAACCCCAACCCGACTTCCGCCGATCTCTTGGCCGAGCTGCGCCCCGACGTCGACGTGAAAGGCAACAAATACGAGCAGAACAACCGCCCGGACTTCGCTCGGGAAAGGCAGGTAGTCGAGAGCTACGGCGACCGAGCCGTCTTCAGCAGCGGCGACGTCGTGTTCAGCTCGACGCAGCTCATCGAAAACATGGACCAGAATCCGACATCGATCTGCTCTGCCCGACAGAACGCGAGCTGCGTTCCGCCCGCCACGATTTCGATCGCGGCTCATCCAACGTCACCTGGACGGTGATGGCCACCACCCGGGCCCGGCACATGATCGTCACACTGGGCAGAAAGGGCATGGTCGTGTTCGATCGCCAGAGCCAGGGCCCGACATCGCCACGGTGGCGAGATCGGCTGCGGAGCGAAGACTTGCCCTCCCTGGCGGACGCCACGGTCGATCCGCTAGGGGCCGTTGACGCTCTGTTGACGACGGCCACACTCAGACTTGCGACCGGCGGCAACCTCATGCGGGCAGCTTACCTCGGCTCCCTGGCGGCCGGGCAATGACCCAACCTCCCGGTAGCGGCAGCCTCGGGTCGGTGACACCTCGGGCGGTCAATCCTGCCAAGCGGGTGTGATCGCGGGGATGAGGGGCGGGCCGTTCTGAACACCGTTGCCTCGCCGGGCCGGAGACGCTATCCTTGGTGCTCCACGGAGCGAATGCGGACCACCGTGGCTAGAAAGTCCTGAAATGCGAGTCAATCTCCTGTGTATCGGAGATGTCGTGGGCCGGCCGGGGCGGTATGCGATCTCCCAAACCCTCCCCCATCTGGCCCGGGAATACAACATTCACTGTGTGATCGCCAACGCGGAGAACGCCGCTGGCGGATCCGGACTCACCCCGCAACTCTTCGAGAAGTTCAGGCGCTACGGGGTCGACCTCATCACCCTGGGCGACCACATCTACCGCCGCCAGGAGATCATTCCGGTCCTGGAGAGTTCGGACCGGATCGTACGCCCCGCGAACATGTCCCCCCAGGCGGTCGGCAGGAATGTCGCGATCTGCCAGACCAAGCTCGGCCCGAAAGTGGCGATCATCTCGCTGCTCGGGCGACTGTTCATGAAGACCATGGTCGATTGCCCATTTCACGCCGTGGACCGCGTACTCAAGCAGCTCCCGCCCGATGTCAAAATCGTCGTGGTCGACGTGCACGCCGAGGCCACCAGCGAGAAGGTCGCCATGGGCTGGTACCTCGATGGGCGGGTCAGCGCCGTGGTCGGCACGCACACCCACGTACAGACCGCTGACGAGAGCATTCTGCCCAACGGAACGGCCTACCTCACCGATCTCGGCATGACCGGACCGTTTGACTCCGTCCTCGGGCGGCTCAAGGACCGGGTGATTCGCACCTTTCTGACCAACCTGCCCCACGCGTTCGACGTGGCCGAGGGCGACCCGCGGCTGTGTGGACTCCTGGTCGGCGTGGAGTCAACCACCGGCAAGGCCGAGCACGTGGAGCGAATCTGCATCGACAAATCGAGCCCACTGTTCGTCAACCTGGCCGGCGGAGAGGTGGACTGACATGACTGCCCAGCGCCCGACGTTCGATCCCGACCAGATCCGGACCCCGGCCGCCACCCCCCTGCCAAGACAGGTCACGGTCAGCCAGTTGACCGCGGCCATCAAGCGGGCTCTCGCCGACGGACTGCCCGGCACCATCCACCTGCTCGGCGAGATCAGCAACTTCACCCGCCACACCAGCGGCCACCTCTACCTGACCTTGAAGGACAAGGGCGGCGAGATCAGGGCGGTCATGTGGCGATCCGGAGCCGCCGACCTGAAGTTCAAACCGGCCGATGGCATGGAGGTCATCGCCACCGGCTACGTGGACTTCTACGAGAACCGCGGCCAATGCCAGTTCATCATCCGCAGACTCGAGCCGCGCGGAACCGGGGCCCTGGAACTCGCTTTCCGCCAGCTGCGCGAACAGCTGGAGAAGGAGGGCCTTTTCGACCCTCGGCACAAGAAGCCGATCCCCCCCTATCCCCGGATCATCGCCGTCGTCACCAGCCCGACCGGAGCGGCCGTCCGCGACATCCTGCGGACCCTTCAGCGGCGGTACCCCTGCGTGCAGGTCCTCGTCCATCCGGTGAAAGTGCAGGGCGAGGGAGCCGCCGCGGAAATCGCCGACGCGATCGCCCGGCTCAACCGTGAGGCCGCGTCACTGGGCGGCATCGACACGATCATCGTGGCCCGTGGCGGCGGTTCACTCGAAGAGCTGTGGGCCTTCAACGAGGAACCCGTCGCCCGTGCCATCCATACCAGCCGGATCCCAATCATCAGCGGCGTGGGACACGAGGTGGACATCACCATCGCCGATCTGGTGGCCGATCTGCGGGCCGCGACGCCCACCGCCGCCGCCGAGCTGGCTGTACCCGTGCGGTCCGAGGTGCTTGCCGGGCTGGACGAGTTCCAGGCACGACTCCACCGGGCGATGCGAAACCGGCTGGAGTTATCTCGCTCGAAGGCGGACGCCATCGGCCGGGTCTCCTGGCTGCGCGATCCCGGCACCTTGATCCAGCAGGCCGAGCAGCGGCTGGACGATGCCACCTCGCAACTCCAGGCGGCCATCGGACGACTCCTTGACCGCCAACGAAGCCGACTGCACGAGCTGGTGATCAAGCTGGCCGCCGGCCGTCCCCAGACCGTGCTCCATCGGCTGCTGCAGCAACTCGAACACCTGGCGTCGCGGCTGCGATGGAGCCAGTCACAGTCCCTCCTGGCCCATGACCGCCGGCTGCATGCAACGGAAGTCAGACTGGCGGGCGTTCGACCGCAGGCCGTCTTGCGGCAGGCTCACGACCGACTGGCCACAATGGCCAGCCGCCTCGATCGCGGCGCACGTCTGCACACCCGTCAACTGGCGAACCGGATCGACGAGAAGGAGCGAGCCCTGCGAGCCACCTCACCCATCCGCCAGGTCGCCGCCGAGGACAAACGGCTCCGCAAGCTCGAGCTCGAACTGACCCGATCGCTCGCTCACCGCCTCAAACCGGCCCGGCAATCGCTGCAGTCGCTGGCCGGCCGCCTGGAGACCACCAGTCATCACAAGACACTGGCCCGCGGCTTCACCATTACCCGCGACCGCAGAAACGGCCACATCGTCACCGCCGCCGACCAGGTCCAGCCCGGCCAAGAAGTCGTCACCGAAACCGCAGATGGGGAGTTCGCGAGCCGGGTCACAGACCAAGGTAACCCCTGAGCTCCACACGCGGCGTACCGACAGGAGCGGACCATGGGCACGGCCAGGTCATCCAGAGCATGCGGGAGCGGAAGCCCGGCGGCGGGCTCGCCAACACGGACGAAGGGTGAGTTCGGTGACTTCGGCTGGTGATCAGCTTCGTGGCGGCCGCAGTCCGTCGCGTCGTTCTCGTCGCAAGATCCGGCCGACACTTCGCCCACCTGGGCCCTCCGGCCGGTGGCCTGGCAACAACCCGATCCTGCGTCCCGATGAGCGGACTACTTCGGAGCGAGAGCTCCACCGCTACCCAGGGTCTTGATCAATTGCAGGGCGGCCGGTCCGACCAGCACCACGAAGATCGACGGGAAGATGAACAGGATCAGCGGCAGCATCAGCTTGACCGTGGTCTTCTGAGCACGCTCCTCGGCCTTGAGGCGGCGTTTCACGCGGAGCATGTCCGCCTGGGTACGGAGCGCCTTGGCCACACTGGTGCCCAGCTTCTCGGCCTGGGTAATGACCGCCACCATGGCCCGCATCTCACCGACGCCGCTGCGGCGGGCCATGTTCTCGAGGGACTCCGCCCGCGGCACGCCCATTTGCGTCTCCATCGTCGCGATCTGCATCTCGTCACTCAGATCCCTGTGAACGTTGCGCATCTCCTCGGCCACCCGGAGCAGGCCGGCATCCAGGCCGAGACCGGATTCGACCGACACCACCAGCAGGTCAAGTGAGTCGGGCAGGCCGTTACGGATCTTCTCGGCACGCTGGCTGCGGGCCAGGAAGAGCCATGCGTTGGGCAGAAGGAAACCGAGACCCGCGGCGGTCGCGGCAAAGCCGAAGAGTTGCTTGGCCTCGTAGCCTCCGCCCCAGGCGACAAACAAGGTCACCACCGCCAGCAGCACGCCGGCGATCGTCTTGCTCGCCAGGAAGTACCGGCTGGCTTCCTCCTGGCGGTAGCCTGCCTGGGACAGTTTCTCGCGGAGGGTCGACATCTCCGCGGCGTTCTTCGGCATGACCGGCTTCATCGCGATGGGCGCGACCTTCTCGAGCATCTGCTTGGCTGCGGAAGGACGGCGGCCGGCGTCGGCACCGGCCTGGGGGCTGCCCGACGAGCGCCCGGTCATGCGCCGCATCACCTTGTCCTTCTCCTCACCCCGCTTGGGCAGGAGACCGTAGATGATCAGGCCCGCGCTGATCATGACCAGGACGATGAGGATAATGAGTTGCGTCATGACATCACACCTTGATATTCACGATCTTCTTGATCATGGCCATGCCCATCAGGTCCATGGCCGCCGCCGTGGCCAAGAGCATCCGGCCGGTGGGCGTGTTGATCAGCACCTTGGAGTACTCGGGGTTCACGAACAGACAGGCGACGAACACGATGACCGGCAGCAGCAGCAGTACCCATCCGGACAGTCGGCCTTCCGCGGTGAGGGCCTGAACAGTACCCAGCAGCTGAACGCGATCGCGGATCACCTTGCCGATCTTGTCCAGGATCTCGGCCAGGTCACCGCCGGTCTGACGCTGAATCAGGACCGCGGTCACGAAGAAGCGCACGTCCATCTGGTCGATGCGGTTGGCCATGTTCAGCAGGGCTTCCTCGACCTTGATGCCGAGGTTCTGCTCCTGAAACACTCGCCCGAACTCCTTGGCGATGGGGTTGGGCATCTGGGTACTCACCAGTTGAATCGCCCCGGCCAGGGCGTGGCCGGCGCGAAGGGCCTGTCCCAGCAGATCGAAGACATCCGGCAACTGCTCAACCAGCACGCGGATGCGCTTCTTCCGCTTGCGAACCAGCCACAGCAACGGCACGACCATCACGGCCACGACGGCCGCCAGGGCGGTAAGCAAACTGAACTGGAGGAACAGGAGGAGAGCCCCGACCAGAAGCGCGACGGCCGTCACGTTGGTCAGCATCTTGGACGCGGACCAGTCCAGATCGGCCTGATCCAGCATGTGCTGTACCTTGCTGACGACGGCCAGTTTGGAGACGACCGAGTCAAGCACGCCCTCGGGCTTGCCGCCTCCACGACGCCGCAGCAGCGTCTCCTTGGCCTCGTTGGCACGCGCCCGGGAACGCGTCTCCGTGAGCCGGTCCACGACCTTGCGCTGCTTGCTCGTGCGCAGGTCCATGAGGACCTGGAACACGCCCCAGACCAGGAGCATGGAGCCCACCACCGGCAGTGCGATGAAAATGATAGGAGAAAGCACGGTACACCCCGTCTCAAACCTCCTCCGGACATCATGCCCCGGATGGAGGCGGGACTCTCGGTCCCGTCAACTAGCCCTCATGGTCACTGAGCAACACCTGGGCCTCGAACATCTCCGGCCCAATGTTGCATCCTGAGTATTTCAACCGGTCGAGGAACGTCGGCCGGATGCCTGTTCCCATCATTCGGCCGTAGGCCTTTCCGGCGCTGTCAATGCCCACCTGCTCAAACTTGAAGATGTCCTGCATGGTGACGACATCGCCCTCCATGCCGGTGACCTCGGTCACGCTGGTAATCTTCCTGGGACCACCGGTCAGACGCTGGGCCTGCACAATGAGCTGGATCGCGGAGGAGAACTGCTGGCGAATGGCCCGCACGGGCAACTCGAAGCCGGACATCATCACCATGGTCTCAACACGCTGAACGGCGTCACGCGTGCTGTTGGCGTGAAGCGTGGTCAGCGACCCGTCGTGGCCGGTGTTCATCGCCTGGAGCATGTCCAGCGTCTCGGCCCCGCGGCATTCGCCGACCACGATACGATCCGGCCGCATACGCAGACTGTTGATCAGCAGATCGCGAATCGAGATGTGGCCCTTGCCCTCGATGTTCGCCGGACGGGTCTCGAGCCGGACCACGTGCGGCTGGCGGAGACGAAGCTCGGCGGCGTCCTCGATGGTCACGATACGGTCCGAAGGCGGAATGAACGACGACATGTTGTTGAGCAGCGTCGTCTTGCCGGAACCGGTTCCGCCAATGATCAGAATGTTGAGATGGGCAATGACGCAGGCCCGGAAGAACTCAACCATCTGCGGCGCACACGACTTGAAGTTGACGTAGTCCTCCCAGGTGATGGGGTCGGCACCGAATCGACGAATGGACATGCTCGGCCCGTCCAGGGCCAGGGGCGGAATGACCGCGTTGACACGGGAGCCGTCCTTCAAGCGGGCATCGACCATCGGACAGACCTCATCGCAACGCCGGCCGACGGCACTGACGATCTTGTCGATCACGTGGATGAGGTGAGCGTTGTCGCGGAATTGAACATCGGTCAGTTCCAGACGACCCTTGCGCTCCACATACACCATCCGCGGGCCGTTGATCAGAATATCGCTGATCGCAGGATCCTTGAGCAGGATTTCCAGCGGTCCCAGGCCAAACGTCTCGTCCAGAATCTCGCCGACCAGCCGCTGACGCTCGGTGTGGTTGAGAAGGACATCCTCCTTCTCACACAGGGCCAGAACCAGTTCACCGACCTTGTCGCGGATACCCGGATCGTTGTTGTCCACCGCGGTCAGATCGAGCTGTTCAACCAGCTTGCGATGGATGCGGGTCTTGAGGGCGTAGTACTTCTCCAGCTTCTCGTCGATGGGCTTTCCGGCCCGTGACTTCTCCACGGTTGGCTTGGAGGCCGTCTCGGTCGCTCTCGGCGGGGCAGGCTTGGGCGGCCCGGTCGGGTCTTCGGCTGGCCGGGGCCCGAGAACGGACTTTCCAGGGACCCCGGGCGGCACCGTCGGCGGTGATTTCAACGCAACAGGTGGTTTGACTTTGCCGAACATCCTTGCCTTACTCCATTAGGACGACGCCCCGCTGAAGATTCGGCCCAACAGGCCGCTCCCCTTCTCGCTCTTCTTGGCTGTGGTGTCATGCGGCGAGGCGATGCTTTCCGCCAGCTCCCGGATCGCCGCCCGCACCCGTGACTTGGGTGCGACGTCCATGAGGGCCGCACCGACGTTGATGGCCCCGCTCACGACCTTCCAGTCGTCGGGGATCTGGTAGGCGATCTTGCGGTTCAGGGTCTGTTCCACCTGCTCGACGCCCAGATGCCCGGAGTCCTGGCCGAGGCGGTTGCACACCAGCCTGAAACGGTCCAGGTTGTAGCCCCCCTCCTGAAGCTCGCTGAACATGCGGTGCACGTTGCGGACGCTGGTGACCAGGAGCTGCATGACGAAGAGATTGACGTCGGCCAGGTCAAGCACCGCCAACCCGCCCGGATCGAACCGGTTGGGCCCGTCGACCACGACATACTCGTAGATCTGCTGCAGGGAACTCAGCACGGAGGCGCAGTGGGCAGCGGTGATCTGGTCGGCCTGGGCGAACTGGTTGGGCCGGGCCAGAAGATGCAGGCCGCTGCCGTGCTTGACCATGACCCGGTCGATGACCGAGCCATCCAGCTGCTCCGGCGTGGCGCACAGATCGGCGATGGTGTAGTCCGCCTGCACGTCGAGCATGGTCGCCAGCTGTCCGAAGCGGAAATCGAGATCGACCAGGACAACCGGCTTGCTCTTCGCGAGTTGGGTGAGCTCGACGGCGAGGTTGGTGGCCAACATGGAGGCGCCAGCGCCTCCAACGGTACCGAGGATGGAGACGAGCCGGCCCACCTCGACCGCATTCCCGGACTGGGCCACGACCTTACCGATCGCTGCGGTGACCAGTTCTCGATCGATCGGCTTGGTCAGAAACTCCCGGACGCCCGAGCGCATGGCCGTCAGAATGTGCTGCGGGTCGGTGCTTTCAGACAGAACGAAGACGGCCAGCTCGGGATTGGCGGCGGCGATCTTGGCGGCGATGGGCAGCGTGGCGTCGGGTACAGGGTCGAGATGAACGAGCAGAATCTCGGCCGGGAACTGGCCCACGGCCTGCTCGACCAGGCCAAGCTCATCGACCTCCGCAACGATCTGGACGCCGTCCAGGCCGAGCAGTTCAGATCGGATCGTGACCGAGTAGTCCTCGTCACCGTTGGCAATGATCACACGAACCGACTGTCTCATGGCTTCCCAGGTGCTTCCGTTCCCCAGCCATGATTCTCAGAGTCTCCTGCTGATCCCGGCCGACCGCGGCCGATCGGTCGGCGTGTCGGCCGCCACGGGACGGTGGTGGCCGGCACGCCGAAACTCGGTCCTTACTGAATCAGAATGACAGGCCGTTTCCCACCCAGGTTCTGGAGGATGTCCTGCAGCTCCTGCTGGTAGGTGGCCACCGAACCCTGAGCATGGAACGTCTCTCCGTGCCCATAATCGGCGATATCCTGCATCAGCTGCAGGTCACATGTCGCGCCAACGCTGATTGTGTAGATGCGCACTCCCAGGGCAGCGGCATCCTGGGCCGCGGTCCTCGCGTCCGAGTAGGCTGGAGAACTCGTGTTCCACTCGTCGTAGTAGCTGGTCGGTTCGGCACGAGTCTGGTTCGGACGACCGTCGGTCAACAGAATCATGACCTTGGCCGCGTTGCCCCGAGCCTGGCTGCTGTTGAACAGCACCTTCACGCCCTCGTCGATTCCCTGGGCGATGTTGGTGGTGCTCGTCCACATCGACGCCTGGAGCGTGTCGACCTTGCTTCGGACCGATGTCAGATCGTCGGTCAGCCACGACATGCTGTCGGGCTTGCCGTCCGGCCCGTAGCCGCTGGTTCCATAACTGGCCATACCCACGAGATCATTGCTCTCCAACGCGGTGACGATGTCGATAGACGCCTTGACCGCATCGGCCACCGCGCCCATGGGCTGCTCGGGAGAACCGGCCAGACCGGGCGACGAACTGTGGCTGGGTTGGCTGTTCTGCACGTAGTCCACCCAGGTCTTGAGGCCGTACCGGTAGCGGCAATTCGAGTCGCCGTACTTGTACTGAGCCACATTGTAGACGCACATGCTGGAGCTGCCGCTCATCACATAATCGCAGTAGGAACTCCAGCTTCCACCGACCCTCTTGCACTTGGTCGTCGGGTTGGAGGTGGAGCACGGATACGAGACCATCGAAACGACCTCGCTGGACTCGATCACGTTGTCTCCATCGCCGCCCGCCTGCCCGCCGCTCACTCCACTCTTCCAGCGGAGCAATCCAAGAGCGACCTGAACGCGACGCTTGTAGGCGTTGCTGTCGCTGTCGCAGGCCTTGCTGTTGATCACGCTCATCTCTTCGGCGGTGTAGGTCCCGTACCCCTTGGCCGAGAGCGTCTGACTGACGAATGCCGAAGTCAGCGTCCAGTCGGAGCCCTTGGGCAGATCGAACAGACCGGGGTCGGACGTGTTGATCCCGTTGGGACCGGTGACGGTGTCGCCCCACAGGTTCATGTTGCCCAGACTGGGCCCGGACGGCAGTCCGTCGACAACCGGTGCCGGCCCGTACTGGGTATCCCAGAGGTACTCCCAGACACCGCGGTTGGCGATCTCGGTCTTCTTGCAGGAAACCAGGGAGCTGTCATCGTTGTGCGAACCGGAGAGGTCGAGCACGAACACGATGTCACGCGGCGTGAGGACCGCAGTCGCCTGGGCCGACAGGTTCGCGGACTGGATGCCGAACACCCTGGCGAAGAAAAGCGACATCGGCCCGCTAGGCGAGCCTTCCGTGCGGCGCAGGCGAACCTTGACCGCATTCGGAAGCTCCGGGGTTTGGGTGAAAACGTACTTGCCGGTGTTCTCGTCGATGTGAGCCTGTCCGAACACCACGTCCGACGTGTCCAGAGCGACGCCGGAGTTCAACACCTTGTTACGGTTGGCGAAGTCGGCCGCGGCAGCCCTCGCCCGAGTCATGGGATCTCCATCCGCGTAGTCGCCAAGCTCGGTGGCCGCCGCCAGGGCGGCGCAGTCCGCCGCCCGCTGAATCTCAGTCTTGGCCGTGTACATAGCGCCAACGTCGACCGCCAGGGCCATGAACCCGACCAGGGTTGTCACGCCCACGGCAACCTGGACCACGACCACGCCACGCTTCCGCTCCCCCCGGCGAGGCATGTGTGTCCAGAATCCATCTGACCCATCTCTCTTGACCATACCTGACGCTCCTTTCCACACCTTGTTACCCGTTCGTTCTTGAAGGGAGCCGGGGCCGCGCGGCGGCCCAGGCCCCCTGGTATCAGCTCATTGAATCGTCTCCGATGCTTGCGCCTGTCCCCAAGGTCCGTGAAGCGACAGTTGCTCCGGGGACGTGCGGAATTTCCTGTACTTGGGTGCGGCACCGGTCTCCAGAGCCGCGTCCTCGCCGGGGGCCTCCGCCACCGGTTTACCCTCGAGCATGCCCAGTCCGAACAGCTCGTAGTCGCTGGGATCGGTCATGAACTGGCCCGGCACCGGCCCAACCTGGTCCGGATTCATGGCCGCTACCAGTTCGGGGGTCACCAGGATGACCAGTTCAGTCTGGTTTCGCTGGTACTCGACCGAACTGAACAGCGCACCGAGAACCGGGACATCACCCAGGCCCGGGATTCTGCGAGCCGCCGCCTGGATTTCCTCGTTCAGCAGGCCGGCAATCGCGATCGTGCTGCCGCTCACCAGCTCCACGGTTGTCTCCGCGTTTCGGGCCTTGATGCCCGGCACAGTCGTGCCACCGGTCAGCGTCACCTGGGTTGTGAAATCCCGCTCGCTCACTTCCGGGCGGACGTTGAGGCGGATCCTCTGCTGCCCGATCACGGTCGGCGTGAAGCGCAGGAGCACGCCGAACTTCTTCCATTCAATCGTTGTGGTGCCCAGTCCCTGAGGGATGGGCACGGGGAACTCACCGCCGGCCAGGAAATTGGCCTCCTGCCCGCTCAAGGCAATCAGGTTCGGCTCGGCCAGCACGCGGAGCAGACGATTGTCGCGCATGGCCCGGAAGAACAGCTGCATCTGGATCCTGGGAAAACCAAGCGTGAACTCCGGCCCGGTCGGCGCCGGGTAGGTGGGAATGCCCGGCGTTCCGAATACCATCGACTCGGTCGGCGCCCCGGTGGTGAACTGCGGTCCGAGGATGTTACCGGTCGAGACCGCTCCGATGTTCGAAGGGTTGATTCCGTCCAGATTGTTGACCATGAAGACGTCGCGGACGTTGTCGCCGGCGAGCCAGCCATTCACGCCCAGTTTGCGGATCGCGGACTTGCTGACCTCGGCCACGGTGCACCGCAGCAACACCTGATGAACGCCGGCCACGGTCATGTGGTTCATCACCCGGGAGCTCTGGGTGCCCTGTCCGGTCGTGCTGCTTCGCTGCGCGTCCCGCCCGCCCAGCTCACCGACAAACGCCTTGGTCAGCTTGTCGATGGCGTCGGCGGTGTCGCTGTCCGGCACCATGCCGGTCAGCAGGACCCGCTCGCGAAGAGCCTGAACCTGCACGGTGGCCTTGGGGGCGAGCTTCTTGATCGCCGCCTCCAGTTCAGCAAGATCGAGCTGGACCGTCACCGGCATGGTGACCTGTCCTTCCTTCGCATCCCAGACGATGAGCTGGGTGCTCCCCGCCCGCTTGCTGGTCACCACGATCTGCTGGGGCGAAAGGACGTTCACCGCGGCCACTTCGGGATCGGCGATCTGGCAGCGAGCCATGGGCTCACTCAGATCGATCACCACACTGCGACCGGCAAGCAGGAGGATCTCCTGCTGACGGCTCTTCTCCTCGCGGACGGTCACGAGCATGCTCATGGCCGGCGAGGCCGAGGAGACCCGAGGGGGCTCAATGGACGGCTGAGCGGCCGGAGGATCGGCCGCCCATGCGGTGCTGAAGCAGGCCAATCCGACAAAGGCGGCGATCGCCAAAAAGCCTCCGGCCAGGTGCCGAGCTCGCGCGGTCACCTGGCGGGAAACCATGTCCATCCTTGAACGCATGATGAGTTGATCATCCTTGTGAGCGATCATTCCAGCAACTCCCTCGGTTTCAATGACTCCTTGGACCGCGATGTCTCGGGGCGTTCAGCGTACGGGGCCGGAGCCACCTCCGCCGCTTGTGGTCCAGGCTTAGCCGGACTCATCTGCACTCCAGGCTGAGTCGGACGTGCCTGTCGCCCATTCCGCTTACCATCTGCTTCGTTCGCCACTCGATGAGCATCTTTCGTTCCGTTCTCAAACCACAACTCCTGAACTTCGCCGCCGGCCATGACCTCGACTCGCCACGGCGTCGGCTTGGCTACCGGCGCCGGCTCGGTCCGCTCGGCGACCGGCTTGGCGGTCCGAAGACCACCGCCCTCTTTATCGGTCTTGTTGGGCTCGATCTTCGGTACGTTGCTCAACATTCCGTTAAGAAACGTCTTGACCGCTCCACCCTTGGCTGAAGCCGAGGAAACCAGCTCTTTATCGGTCGTTTGACCCCCGGCACCGCCGCTACCATCACGAGAATTGCGCATGGCCAGCCGAACTGTCCCCTTGGTCGAAGCCAAATGGAGCTTGGGCACATCGTCCGGACGGACCAGAACGGTCACGGATTTCGGCAAGGTGGCGTTCACGTCCCCGGTGCTGCCCAGGTCCTGCCCGACGGCCAGGACCTCGACATTCTCCAGGATCACCTTGCTGATGGTCTCGTCGCGGCTGCTGCCGGTGGAGCCGTTCATGACCGCCACGACGTCGACACGGCTGCCCGGCTTGATCCAGCCGGCCACGCCCGCCCATTCATCGACCTTGACGGCCACCGCCCGATATCCATCGCGGATGCGGACCGCCATGCCCGCCGGTGTTCCCTTGGGGGCTAGCCCGCTCGCCACGACGGGGCCACCCTGGGGAATGACCACACTCGCCACCCGACCGATGACCTCCTTGGTGTCGTAGAACGACTGACTAGGCACCAACGATCTGGGCACCGCCCTCAGTTCGAGCATCGTGTCCTTGATCTCGACGGTGGAGCCAATGTCCGCCTTGGCGCACACCACGTTCACGGTTTCACTTGCCTGGGACCCTTTGGCTTTCTTGAGCACATCGGCAAAGAGTTTGATGGCCAGAATGCCAACGGCCAGTCCCACCACCAACGGAATAATCGCTCGACCTTTCATGACAAGCTCCTTCGTCGCCACACCCGGGCCGGCTCCTCAACATGGCCGGCCACAGTACCATTCTTCTTCTCCAGGAGGCCCGGGCGAGCCACGCCCGTGCTCCCTTCCAACGTCATCCGGACAGACCGCGAACGGCGCGGTCGGATCAGCTACTGGTTGTCGCTTCCTTGCGCATCGAGCAGACCGACCCGATGGTCTTGTCGCCGATGCACCCTCCGCTACCGCCGAACATGCCGCTGAACAGGCCGGACGGCAGGATCCCAAGCAGCGTGACCTGGCTGTAGGGCACCGCCACCTTGACGGTCACGACAGGGTTGGCAGTCGTGGCCGGCTCGATAAGGATCATGCTGTCGGCCACGGTCAGTCCGGTGGAGGCAATTGCCTGCTGGAACCTAGCCCGGATGTCCGTGTCGGTCGAGCCCGGCAGGGTCGCCGTGCGACACGCTTCGCGCGTCGCGTTGGTCAGCGAGTTTTCCATCATGAAGATGTAGCCGAACTCGATGATCCCAAACAGCATCAGGAGCAACAGCGGGGTCACAACGGCCATCTCGACGACCGCTCCGCCACGTCGAGCCGCGGGCCGACGGGAGCTGAGCCCCCTCAATCCTGGGTTTCCCCTCGTCTTCATCTTGCGCCTCCTCTGTCTATCTTGTCACCCAATCAACCACTGCTGCCCGAAGAACACCATCAGCGTGCCGATGGTCAAAGGAACACCGTATGGCAACAGCTGGGAAGTACTGCCGAAACTCTTGGCCGAGCCGAACTCGGTGAAAAGGGTCGACCGGCTGGACACCTTGGTTGCGATCGTGGCCAGGTTGGCATAGGCATGCCACAAACGCCCGCTGGACAGAATCATGACCACGGCGATGACTCCGCCGACCACCGCGCCCACACAGAATGACAGGAAGGTGAGCCACGGTCCCAGCCAGACGCCAATCGCCATCATCAACTTGACGTCACCTGCGCCCATGCCGTGCATAAGCCATGGAACAATGAGAACGGCAAAACCGACGGCCAGGCCCGCGGCACCGGCCGCAAGACCCTGCCATCCGAAGAAGTGAGCCTGGGCGAGGAGACCCGCCATCGCAATGGCTGCGTTCAGCCAATTCGGTACCCGGCGTTCCTTGTAGTCAATCCATGACGCCCACAGAATCCCGGGGACCATTATCGCACACGTCGTCAACCACAAGGCTGAGTGCATCGATCGACTCCAGTATTCGCTTCCTTCCCGGCTCCGACCGACTGCATCCTGTTTTCAAGCCCACGGCATCCTTGCCCCAGACAGGCTGGTGGGCGCCCGTCCGACCTCCGAACGGGCGCCCCCCCAAGACCTACTTGAATGCTTCCTTCCTACGCAAAGCCTGCGTGCGCCCAACCATTACGCGCCGGTGGACAGGGCTCCCTCAACGTTCGTGAAGATCGCATTCACCTTGGTGCCCAGGAGGGTAATGCCCGCCAGGGCCACAATGATGATCAGGGCCAGCATCACCGCGTACTCAGTAGCGGTCGGGCCATCTTCGCTGCGAACAAAACTCTTGACTCGCGTTACCAATGCCTGCATGAATCTCTCCTTTCGGTTGGTTATCCCCTTCAGGGGCCAAACGTGCCTGCCGCGTCTTTTCCCTCTTGACCAGCGAGGCGTCTCTGACTCCGGGCCGACAGGCCCGAATAACACTCGGTGAATCCCTTCTTCCGAGATTCCGTTCTTCACTTGTCCTGCTTCCGTCACAACCGCCTGGTTCGCCCCCCTTCATCCGGCGGGGCACACTCGCGGCAGGCTCAACCTTCGCCGCCCAGGCAAGTTGCGTGCGTCTGCGACTCACGTTTCACCCTGAATCGTCCGAACGCAGCTGAAACATAAGAAACGAATCCCCCCCGGGCAAACCGGCTCATCAAAAAAGTTTCCAATTCCTCCATCAACCACCATTAAGCGTGCTACCAGCGGGAAGGCCCGCGGTTTTATCGGCTGCGGCCCGCAACCCGATTGCCCAACTTGACATCCCACATTCACCCCCACAGTGCCCCGAGGGCGGGGGTTTCAACCGGCCGCTGCGGCTTATCAGACCGACGTGATGCCAGTATTGAAAACACGGCTCGCGTTCCCGGGATTCGAATCAGGTGCCGCCGGTGAGCTGCACAGGAGTCGCTCGCCCTGCGACCCGCGTGGCTTCGCCGTGCAAACCGCATGGTTGGCGAACGGAGGTAGAACGACCACAGGGGGGCAATCTTCCCTGAGGGCCGTCGACAGAACCACGGTTGGAAACGGAAGCGGCATGAGGGCAAGATTGAACCGGTGTCGCGATCTTGAGCGGGGATGCGGGGCCGGAGGAGAGTGGCTTCAGCGTGCACGAAATCGGACGCGGGGGCGGGTCCGCATGGCGAGCCACCTCGGACGGAGAAACGTCACTTTTCGCCCGAGAAATCGCCGCAGGTTCTCCGGGGTGGAGTTGCCTGCAATTCGTCCGAAAACAACAGAATCGCGTTGTCGGCTTGGCCGATAATCTCACCGGGCCGCGGGGGAGGCAACGGCCTGGATTCACGGTTGCTCCCGAAGAGGATTGGACCTTAACCAGAAGAGGACTGGACCCATGAAACGAGAGTATTCGGCAACGAAGTGTGCAGCACTGGTTCTTTCGTCTTTCGCAGTCGCGGGCCTGCTGGGCCTGTGGGGATGCGGTGGCGGCGCGGTCTCGCGGCTCAACGCTCCACCTCAAGGAACTAGTGAGAACCCAAGCGCCCTCCAGGACGGGTACGTGAACATGACCGACAACGCCCTGCTCGAGGACATGTCGGTGTCGAGCGCTCATTTCGTGCCGCACACGGCGGAGCTGAATGCCCTGGGCGTGCGGCGTCTGAATCGCTACGCGGAGATCCTGAAGATCTACGGTGGGACGCTGCGATATGACGAGCTCGACGGTTCCGACGAGATGGTCAAGCAGCGCATGGACCGGATCAAGGGCATGCTGACCTCCAACGGGGTGGAGCCGGACAAGATCAAAGTCGAGCAGGCCATGGCCGGCGGGCCGGGAATGAGGGCCGGTGAAGCGATCGTCGCCCGGGAATCGAGCAGCGCCAAGGCGTCTGACTCTGAGAAGCAGGAAACGACGGCGATCGGCGAAGCGGCGAGCAAGGTCAACTGACATGATGCTGGGGGGCACACGAAGGAGCATGACCAATGGCAAGACGAAAGCAATGGTGGGCAGGCCTGTGCATGGCGGGGTTGTTCCTGTGGCCAGCCGGATGCGGGAATCTGCTCAAGTTCAAATCGGACAACGACCAGAAGCCCGTCTCTGACCTTCAGAAGGGCCAGATCGAGGATCTGCGCGAGGCGGACTCGCCGAGCATTCAGCCGGAAACGCACCTGGCCGCCGGGCGTCTGCACGAGACCCAGGGCCGGCTGGTTCGGGCGGCGGAGCAGTATCGCCTTGCGGTGGCGGCCAAGCCCAACTCGGTTGACGCCTGGAACCGGCTCGGGATCGTGCTCGACCGTCTGGGCCGTTTCAAGGAAGCCGACGAGGCGTTCACCGAGGCCATTCGACTGGCCCCGGACCAAGCCCACCTGCACAACAACATCGCATTCAGCTACATCCTGCAGGCCCGTTGGCGTGAGGCCGAAGTGGCCCTCACCAAGGCCATCGAGATCGATCCGGGCATGGCTCGAGCTCGGGTGAACCTGGCGATCACCGCGGCCCAGCAGGGGCGCTTTGCGGATGCATTCAATCAGTTCCAATCAGCTCTCCCGCTCGAGGACGCCCACTACAACATGGGGCTGATGTACCAGTCCAAGCGGATGAACGTTGAAGCGGCCAAGTCGTTCAAGGCCGCTCTGCGGGCCAACCCGAAGCTGGTGGCCGCTCAGAAGCGTCTCGATTCGCTGCCCAAGGACACTGTCACCCAGGCGGAGGTGAACACCGAGGCCAGCGCATCGCCCTTACCGCAGAGCGGCCGGCTTGCGGCCGACGGCTTTACCTTCCATCCCACGCCCACGACCCGTCCGGCGATCGCGGACCTCTCGGGTGAGCGACCGGCGGTCAAGGACGTCTCCCAGGAACGACGGGCCGCGGAGCCCGTGGTTGTGGAGGTGGTCCGGCCGGAGAGCACCGCGAAGGGGGACGCGAAGCCGGCGTGGCTCGAGCGATTCTCCGAACAGATGGCCCGCGTCTTCCGTCCCAAGTCGTCGGAGGTCGAGGAAGCCGGGACTTGGCCCGGGGCTGGGGGAATGGACTCCGCGGTTGAGGCCGAGAGCCACGTGGAGGCCGATGAGGGTGCTGCAGACGATTCGATGCCGCGCGACGACTGATCCCATTTTCCTGAGCCGCGAAGGCTTTCCTGTACCGCTCGCAGGGCTGGGCCAGCTGGCTTGCGTCCAGGCCATCCCTGGGGTTGGCATGGCTTGACGCGACCTGCACGAGCTCGGTGCTGCCCTTGAGTGGCGATGGTGAGCGGGTCCAAGAATGGCCAGCGCCAAACGAAGCCAAACTTGCGCGCAAGACGTTGATTTGCCAGGACTTAAGTCGTCGCATCATCGTGATTCTGCGCGCGAGCACCGGCCCGCCTCCGGGCAAAGAACACCCCAGGAGATCCGCGGAATGTTCGGCAGCGGGGACACCGTCTCTGCTCGGGAGTCTGGTGGCAGCAGGATCCGGAGGAGCTTCGAACGGGGCGGCGACCCGGTGTTGGTGATGGAGAACGGAGAGAGGTGTTGTCCGTCCTTGCAGGGCGGGGGTGCGTTGAGTTTGGGGGGAAGTGACACATCAGGTTCTGGTCGGCGGTTTCTGAATACTGATTTCTGATTGCTTCCTTGCGCAGCATCTGGCCAGGTTGCCGAGGACTTCCTGATTGCCGCCTTGCTCACCATTCGGCCAGTTCGCCGAAGATCTCCTCGACGACATCGCGGAGGGTGATGATTCCGACCCAGCCGCGGCGGGGGTCGGTGACGACGGCCATGCGTTGGCGGTTCTGTTGGAGGAAGACGAGGGCCTTGGTGGCGGACTCGCTGGCGGCGATGGTGGCCGGCGGGTGCATGTGCCGCTGGATTGAGCCTTCGGCGCGATCCGCGAGGACGCTGTGCACGGTCACGATTCCGGCGATGGTCCGCCGGTCGTGGCCGACGACGGGCAGGCGAGAGTGTTTGCAGCGGGCGACGAGCTGCTCGAAGGTGTCGCGGGTAGCGTCGATGGGGACAGTGGTGACCTTCTGGATCGGCACCATCATCGCCCCGACGCGTACGCTAGAGAGGTTCATGACCCGCTCGATGATGCGAGCCTGGTCCTCGGTGAGGGTGCCCTCGGCTCCGCCCTCGCGCAGGAGGCCGATGACCTCGCCTCGAGGGTTCCGCCAGGCCTGTTCCTCGTCGTAGCCGGCCAGGCGGGCGCTGAGGCGTGAGATGCCGAGGACGAGCGGGAGCACGCCGGTGAGGCGGCAGAGCAGCTCGCAGGCTCTCAAGGCGGGGGCGGCGAGGATCATCAGCCGGTCTGCCTCGATGCGGAACCAGTTCTTGGGTACGACGTCTCCGAAGACGAAGACCAGGGGGGTAAGGGCGAGGGCCACGTAGAAGTCCGCCTTGGCCCCGGAGAGCCCGAAGGCTTTGTCCAGGAAGGCTATGCCGGCCACGGTCAACAGGTAGCCGACCAAGTTGTTGCCGAGCAGGACGGTCATCACTGTGGGCTGAGGTTGCTGCACGAGTTTCCAAAGGAGCCGCGACCGGGCGTCCTGGCCGCGTTCCGCCTGGAGCCGGACCCGGAGGCGGTTGACGCAGTAGAGACCCATTTCCGAGCCGCTGAAGAAGCCGCCGGCAAGCAGGAACAGGACGAGCAGGACCAGCCAGAGGACGGCCATCAGGCACCTTTCCCGGGCAGGTCGCCCACGGTGGCGGCGGCGTCGGCCGCCAGCTCCAAACGAATCCACTCCACTCGCCGGCCGCGGAGCAGCTCGACGGTCATGAGGACGTTGCCGAGCCGCAACTGGTCGCCGACGGCGGGGAGGCGTCCGAGCTTGGCGAGGATCAAGCCGCCGAGGGTACTGACTCGGTCGTCGAAGCGGCGGATATCGAACTGCTCGGCCCAATCGCGGACACTGACCCGCCCGGAGATGCGGTAGTGGCGATCGTCGAGCCGCTCCCAGGTTGGCTCGTTCTCGCCCTGCTCAGCGGGGGCCAGTTCGCCGACGATCTGGGCGGCGACGTCCTGGATGGTCACCAGGCCGGTAATCCCGCCGAACTCATCGACGGCCATGGCCAGCTGGCTGCGGGTGCGGCGGAAATGCTCGAGCAGCTGGGTCAGGGAGATCACATCGGGCACGAACCGAGCTCGGCGAACGAGCAGTCGAGGCGGACAGTCGTGATGGAGGAAGAGATCCTTGGCGTAGATCAGGCCCTTGAAGCGGTCGATGTCGCCGTCGTAGACGGGGATCTTGGGGAGATGGCACTCGCGCATGAGGCGGTAGAGCCCTTGGGGGTCGTTGCGGAGGTCGAAGGCGATGATATCCACGCGTGGGACCATGATATCCCTGACCCTCAGCTCGTTGAGGTGTATTACCCCGTCGAGCATGGTGTTCTCGTCGGCGTCGATGATCCGCTGGTGCTGGGACATTTCGACCAGTTCGGCCAGTTCCTCGATGGTGACCTCGTTTCGCGGGCGTCGGCCGCCGACGAGTAGGCGGGTGAGCGGCTCCACGAGGAGTGAATGGAGGATCCAGGTTACCGGAGCGAGGATCACCTGGCATGCCCGAGCCAAAGGTGCGGCCTGGAGCGCGAAGGTCTTCCGCATCACGATGGACGTGCCCTTGGGCAGGATCTCGCCGAAGAGTGTGACCGCGATGGGGGCGATGAGCCCCACCACCGGGCCGAGATTACTGCCGGGTGCCAGCAGGCTCTCGATCAGCGTCAGGCTGGTGGCGAAGATCACCATATTGACGGTCACATTGCAGACCATGAGGGTGAGCAACAGCTTGCGGGGCCGCTGCATCAGGGCGGCGACCAAGCGATGCGAGGCCCGGCGATCGTTGCGGAATCGGTGGAGTTCGTGCGGGGTCAACGAGAAGAGGGCTGTTTCCGCGGCGCTGAAGAAGGCGGACGCGGCCAGTTCCACGAGCAGGAGGATCACCTTGAAAGCCACGTGAGCAGTCATTCGTGTCGGCCATTAGTGTATCGGATCCAGCGGGCATCACAACGGGGCACTCGTGAATGGAGGGTGCTTGAACAAATGGCCGGTATCGAGCATGATCGGTTCCCATGGCGATGCAGCTCACACACGTGGTCGGCGAGGACAGCGGCACGGATGCCTTTTGGGGGCTCTCCCTGCTCCTGCATGGGCTGCCCGGGACGCGTATCGAGCAGCGGGTTGTCGCCATCGGGCGGCCGGCGGCGGAGTTGCCCGCCATTGCAGACCTGACCCGTGTCGCCCGCTGGGACATCAGCCTAGGTGTTCCCTCGCGGGACCTCCGCCGGGTGCTTGAGCGACAGTGTTCCGGGGTAGTCCACGCCTGGGGTGGTCGAGCCGCAGCCGCGGTGCGGGCGGTGTGCCCTGACGGGCTGGGGCTCGTCGTTACGATCTCGGATCCGGCGGATGCAGCGGATCTCCAGAAATGGTGGCCGCTGAGGCGAGCCGGGGGGAATCCCTGCGTCATCTGTACCTGCGAACGGGTGCGGCAGCGGCTGATCAGCTCGGGGCTGCCGCGTGAAGCCGCGGTGGTCATCCGGCCGGGGGTCGATGTTGACGGGCTGCGCTCGCCCGGGCCGATCGTGACCCGTTCCGATCTGGGGCTAGGCGTTGAAACCGAGGTCTTTCTGACGGCCTCGCCGCCCTCGCGGGAGGGCGGGCAGTACTACGCGGCGTGGGCGATGGCGATCGTGCACCGGATTCGTCCGGACACCCGCCTGATCGTTCCCGGGGTCTCGCGCGAAGCCAGTCGGCTGGGACGATTGTTCGACGACATCTACTGCCCAGAGGTGTTCATTCCGGTCGGCGACCGTTACTCGCCGGCGGCACTGCTGGCTCTCAGTGACGCCATGCTGTTCACGCCGTTGGGCGACGTGCCGACTGGCTGGCTGGCGATGGCCATGGCCGCGGGTGTTCCGGTGATCGGCACGGTGGTTCCGTCGGTCACCGAATTGATCACCGAGGGAGTAACCGGTTTCCTCTGCGAACCGGGGCTGCCTCATCGGCTGGCGATCGCGATTCGGGAGGCGATGGAGTCGGGTGATGAGCTCGGTCGTCGGGCTGCGGCCGCTCGCAAGCTGGCGGGGCGGCTGTTCGACGTTGGCCGTTATGTTCGGGACCACGAACAGCTGTTCATGCAAGCGAGGGATATGACTTGCCTTGCCGAGTCGCAGCGATTCTCGGTCTGATCCTGGTCGGCGGCTGCGGCGACTCCACGAGCGTCGAGCGGCATGGGGCCGCCGTTCCGGCATCGCAACCGGCGTTCAGCTACGAGCATGGCGGGATTGTCCGTGGGCCGACCGATCGCAAGCGGTTGGCCCTGGTTTTCACCGGTGGGCAGCATGGGGAGGGTGCGGAGGCGATTCTGGACGCCCTGAAGCAGCGTGGGCGGAAGGCATCGTTCTTCGTTACCGGCGATTTCATCCGTGTCGAGGCCCACCAGCCGATCCTGCGCCGAATCGTGGCTGAGGGTCATTACCTGGGGCCGCATTCGGACTCGCATCCGCTGTACTGTGCGTGGGAGAACCGGGGCAAGACGCTGGTGACGGAGGCGTTCTTCCGAGCGGATCTTGAGAAGAACCTGAGGGATTTGGCCTTATTCGGCTTCTGTCGGGACCAGATGCGTTTCTTCATCCCGCCGTACGAGTGGTACAACAGCGACATTTCGACCTGGGCCGCCGCGATGGGTGTCGTGCTGTTCAACTTCACACCCGGCACGCGTTCGAATGCCGACTACATGCTGGACAGCGATCCGCGGTTTGTGTCGTCGAGGAAGCTGTACGCGGGCATCCTGGCGTACGAGGCCGGGCACGTGGATGGTCTGAACGGTTTCCTGCTCCTGCTGCACCTGGGGGCTGGCCCGGGGCGGACGGACAAGATGCACCGCTACGTTGCCCCGCTGCTCGACGAACTGGCCAAGCGGGGCTACGAGCTGGTGCGGGTGGATGAGCTGCTGCGGGGCTCGATCCGCTGAGGAGCGTGGGGCGACGATGATGATGCTGGGGCGGTTGGTGTCTCGCCCCACCCATCTTGCATCCTGGGCCGTGGCCCCCTACATTTGGTGTTCTGCGCGGACGGCGCGGCCGCCGAAGCCCCTTCCCGGCGTGGCGCGGGGGGTGGGTTGGGGGAGGAGCCGAAGATGGGCAACAAGGCCGGAGGTTGGCGTTCATGGCGGATGTATTGAAGATTGGCTTGATTGGCTGCGGCACTGTGGGGCAAGGTGTCGTGGAGCTGCTCCGTATCGAAGGCGACGAGATCGCCCGTAAAGTCGGTTTGCGGCTTGACTTAGCTCGTGTGGCGGACAGGGATCGAGGTCAGCCGGCCAAGGTTGGGGTTCCGGCGGACCGGATTACGACGAACGTCAGGGACATCCTTGAGGATCCATCGATCTCGGTGGTGATCGAGCTGGTGGGAGGGACGACTATCGCCAAGGAGTTCGTGCTTCAGGCGTTGCGAGCCGGCAAGCACGTGGTGACGGCCAACAAGGCCCTGCTGGCCAAGCATGGTCGTGAGATCTACCGCACTGCCCGCGAGGCTGGCCGGTGTGTTGCTTTTGAGGCCAGTTGCGGGGGTGGGATTCCGCTGATTCTGCCCATCCGGGAAGGGCTGGTGGCCAACCGGATCAGCGCGATATACGGCATTCTGAACGGGACGTGCAACTACATTCTGAGCGAGATGGACGAGAAGGGGAAGTCGTATGCTCAGGCGTTGTCCGAGGCCCAGGAGGCGGGCTACGCTGAGCTGGATCCGACGCTGGACGTGAATGGGACGGACACGGCCCACAAGCTGGCCGTGCTGGCGTCGCTGGCGTTCATGGCGGACGTGGAGTTTGACCGGATCCACATTGAAGGCATCGAGAGTCTGGAGGCACAGGATCTGGCGGCCGGGCGGGAGCTGGGATATGTGTGCAAGCTACTCGGGATTGCGGGGCGGACGGAGGCCGGGCTGAGCCTGCGTGTTCATCCTGCGTTTGTGAGCCGGAGTCATCCGCTGGCTGGGAGCAGCGGTTCGTTCAATGCGATCAGCGTCTACGGGAACTGGGTGGGGCACACGCTCTACTATGGGCGTGGGGCGGGGCAGAAGCCGACGGCGAGCGCCGTGGTGGCCGATCTGGTTGGGATCGCGGTGGGCAACACAGCGCGGGCTTTCGAGCGGTTCCGCACGCTGAACGATGTCAATGCTGAGCCGGTGTACGTACCGATTGACGATTTGCACCTGCGTTACTATGTGCGGCTGATGGTTGCGGACCGGGCGGGGGTGATGGCCCAGATCACGCGTTGTTTTGGCGATCTGGGGATCGGGCTGCGGGCGATCACGCAGCACGAGCCGACGGACGACGCGCCGGACGGGACTGTTCCGGTCGTGGTTTTGACCCACAAGACCCGGGAGGGCGAGATGAAGAGGGCGTTGGCGGCCATCGCGGCCCTGGACGCGGTTCGGGCGGCGCCGGTGACCATCCGCCTGGTGGAAGAGCACGAAGAGTACTCCTCATGAAGTACGTACTGATTTTACCCGACGGTGCGGCGGATGAGCCGAATCCCGACCTGGGGGGACGGACACCGCTGGAAGTGGCTCGCATTCCGCACATGGATTGGATTGTGGCCAACGGGCGGATTGGCACGGTGAGGACCATCCCGAAGGGTTTCACCCCTGGCAGCGATGTGGCCACGCTGAGCGTCGTGGGGTACAGTCCGGAGCGGTATTACACGGGGCGGGCCCCGCTGGAAGCGGCTGCTCGCCGCATTCCGATTGGACCGGACGATCTGGTCTTCCGCTGCAACCTCGTGACGATCGTAGATGGGGCCATGGTTGATTTTGCCGCCGGGCACATCAGTCAGCCGGAAGCCGAGCAGCTGATCGCGGAGTTGCAGGCGACGCTTGGCGACGACAAGGTGAGCTTTCATTCCGGGGTGAGTTACCGGCACCTGGTGAAGATGAAGGAATCGGGGTGGATGAAGGTCAAGTGTACGCCGCCGCACGACATACCGGGCCAGGCGGTTGGGGGGCATCTCCCGAGCGGCAAGGGCAGCGAAGCGGTTCGTGAGTTGATGGAGCGGTCGGCGGCGGTTCTGGGCAACCACAAGATCAACCAGGTTCGCCGCGACCTGGGCGAGAATCCGGCGACGTCGATCTGGTTATGGGGGCAGGGCGGCAGCCCGCGGCTGCCGAGTTTCCGGGAGCGATTTGGCGTTCATGGCATTGCCATTGCCGCGGTGGATCTGATCCGTGGCATTGCGGCGTGCGTCGGCTGGAAGCTGATTGAAGTCGAAGGGGCGACCGGTTACCTGGACACGAACTACCACGGCAAGGGTGAAGCGGCGGTCAGGGCTCTGGACGAGGCGGATTTCGTGGCCGTGCACGTGGAGGCCCCGGACGAGGCGGGGCACAATGGTGATGCCGCGGCCAAGATCAAGGCCCTGGAGCGGGTGGACGAGCACATTGTCGGACCGGTTCTGGAGAAGCTGCGGACCTTGGACGCATGGCGGATCCTGTGTGTTCCGGACCATCCTACGCCGGTGCGGTTGAAGACTCACACGGCCGCTCCGGTCCCCTTCTGCATGGCCGGCGGGGGCTTGGTGCCGGACGAGGCGACCAGCTTCTCGGAGACTGAGGCGGGTGAAAGCGATCTGCACATCGACCCTGGCCACGAGCTGATGGAGTATTTCCTCAAATCAGGCCGGGAGAGCTGATTTCCGGAACGGCGGTTGAGTTACGATGCCGGTGGGTCTGTGGAGAATGGCCGCCGGCCGGGTAGAATAGCGACCATGAGCATCATTGTTCAGAAGTTCGGCGGAAGCAGCGTGGCGGACGCGGAGAAGATCCACCGGGCCGCGCGGCGGGCGATCAAAGCCAAGATTGAAGGCCACAGGGTTGTCATCGTGGTCTCGGCGATGGGCAAGACGACGGACAAATTGATCGCCCTGGCCCAGGAAGTCAATCCGAACCCACCCAAGCGGGAGATGGACATGCTTCTGACCACGGGCGAGCAGGTTTCGATCTCGCTCATGGCCATGGCCATTGAAGCGTCGGGTCACCAAGCGATCAGCTTCACTGGTGGCCAGATTGGACTGATCACGGACAGTTCGCACACCAAGGCCCGGATCCGGTCGATCGACGCGGACCGCATCTACCGAGAGCTGGACGACGGCAAGATCGTCATCGTGGCCGGTTTTCAGGGGGTGACGGAGGAGGGTGCCTTGACCACGCTGGGGCGTGGCGGCTCGGACACGACGGCCGTGGCTCTGGCCGCGGTCTTGAAGGACTCGGTGTGTGAGATCTACACCGACGTTGACGGGGTGTACTCGACCGACCCGCGGATTGTGCCGCAGGCCCGCAAGATGAAGGAGATCAACTACGACGAGATGCTGGAGCTGGCCTCGCTCGGGGCCAAGGTGATGCACTCGCGATCGATCGAGTTCGGCAAGAAGTACCATGTGCCGATCCACGTGCGGAGTTCGCTGACTGATACAGAAGGGACCATGATCGTGGCTGAAACGAAGGGTATGGAAGACATCGTCGTTCGCGGTGTAACGCTCAAGAAGGACTTGGCTCGGGTGTTGCTGATGGGCGTGCCGAACCACCCGGGCATTGCCTCGAACATCTTCGCCCGGATTGCCCGGCACAGCATTGTCGTGGACGACATCATCCAGAACATTGTGGAGAAGGCCAAGGAGGCCAACATCGGCTTCACCACCTCGCGGTCGGACGCCAAGGAAGCCGCCACGGTCTGCGAGGAGATGGCCAAGGATCTGGGCATCCGCCAGGTCGAGGTGGAGGAGAGGCTGGCCAAAGTCAGCATTGTCGGCGTGGGCATGAAGACGCACACCGGGGTCGCCTCGCGCATGTTCGCCGCCCTGGCCGAGGCCCAGGTCAACATTCAGAACATCACGACCAGTGAGATCGTCATCAGCTGCATCGTCGACGAGAAGGACGGCGAGCGGGCGATTCAGGTTCTGCACGGGGCCTTCTCGCTGGATCAACCGGAGAATGGCCGCGCCTGACGGTCGGTCCGCCCGGCGGCGGTCCTGGGGCGGACGGTCGAGGCCGGCGAGGATGGAGGTCGCGGGTGCCGTCGGTGCCGCCCGGCAGGTCGATCAGCAGGACCGGAGCATGCCCTCTCTCGAATCCCGCCTCTACGGCGAGCCGTCTGCCAACCGGCGGGCGAACTCGCCCGCTTCCCGGGTGATATCGTAGCCGACCCATCGCCGCTGGAACTCGACCGCGAAAGACATCACCGTGGGCATGGCCAGCGCGAAGGTGACCAGGACTGACCAGCGCACGACTCTGGCCCGCTGGACGGGCGGCAGAGACCGCGCCGACCGAACGACCCACGCCAGACCGGTACCGGTGAGCAGTGCCGCTGGAACCACCAGGGGCTGGTAGTAATGCGCCGAATGCCGATTCAGCATCGCGAGGACAGCCACCTCCATGGTCAGCCAGATCCACAGGAACGAGCCGGCGTCCGAGCGGCCAGTGCTTTCCGGGGACGAACCCGTTTGTTCCGATCGACCCGCGGATCTCTCCCCCCACCGTGCGGCTGCGCCGACCAACAGCCACCAGGCGATTGGCACGAGGGGGACGATGCGAATCCACGGCGGCAGCATCGGCCGTGGCGGTTCGAGATGTTCGGCGGACAGATGGGCCAGGCCGTACAGGTGGGGAGCCAGCCAGTCGCGAGCGGCCAGCACCACCACAAGGGGCGATACCGCGAGCAACAATCCCGCGCCGGTCCATGCGGCTGAACAGACGGTCTCCCGCCGGGGGCCCGATCGGCACGCACGAATCGCCCCGTGGATCAGGAAAGCGACCAGCAGTCCGACAGCCGTCTGTTTGACTGACAGGGCCAGGCCAAGGCCGAGGCCTCGCAGCAAGGCGCGCCGTCGTCCATCGGGCATGGCCAGATGAGCCAGCACGGCGACGAGTGTGGGCAACAGCAGGTAGTTTTCATTGACATTGAAGCCGGCCGTACTGTCGTCAAGCGTGTTGTAGGCATTGAATGCGAGAACCAGCATGGCCACCTGCAGGGAGGCAGCGCGGGTGCCGTGGAGACGGCGGGCCAGATGCCAGAACGCCACGTAGCCCGCGAGAAGGAACGCCGACTCGATGGGGATGAGGGCCAACCGCGAGGGGGATCCGGGCCACAGCCGGTAGCACCAGCCGGTCAACAGGGCTTGGCCGGCGGGCTTGTCGGCGACGAGGTCGGCGGCGAGAGCGTCCGGGCTGTAGAATCGCCAAGCGGCGACGGCGTAGGTGAGGCTGTCGTAGTTGGCGCTGGTGCAGATTGCGCTCACCCGGGCCAGGACGTGCACGGCGGCGATGGCCAGCGCCATGAGTACCAGGAACGGGAATCGAGAGGCCGCATCGGGGCTCCGAGGCAATGAAACGGCGGGGCCCGCCTCGGTCTGTCGCGCGTCGAAATCGCCTGTGTTGCTGCCCAATGGTTTGCACTCAGAATGGAGACATCCATGCCGCGCCGGCCAGCAAGACGGCGTTGAACCAGGCGCTCACGCCCGGCCAAGAGAGTCCCAGGACCGCCAGGATCGACAGGGCTCCGAGGATTGCCTCGATCGCCGGGCGCTCGCGTCGTCGGGAGACCATGTCGGCCGCATCGGTCATTCCGAGAGGCGCGAACCACCACCCCGCCAGGACCACCAGCCGGACGTTCAGGCGAAAGCCCAGAACGACCGGCAGGATGGCGAGCAGGCTGACGGCGGCGCAGCCGGCCAACGCGCGAACCGCCCCTTCATCGCCGCTGCGAGGGCAGCGGGCCAGACCGGCCGCACCGAGCACTACCACTGGCAGGCACAGCAGCAGATCGCGATGCAGGGCATACGCCACCCCGTCATGAGAGTAACCGGTCAGCACGGGCAGGCCGATCAAACGTCCCGCGATGCACCCGAGGAAACCCGCGATCAACAGGCCCAAGCCGCGGACGAACTGACCGCCTCGAGTGGTTTCCGCACACAGGACACCCAGCGGCCACACGAAGCCGGTCGCATCCAAGCCGCAGGACGCCGCGGCGAATAAGAATCCGAGCGGGCCGCGCAGCCACCACCTGGTTGCCAGGCCGGCCCAGACTGCCAGGGCCGTTACCACGAAAGCGGCTGCGGCCTGAAGGTGGTGCTGAGTTTCCTCCACGGCCAGGGGGACAAGTGCGGCCATTGCCATGGCGGCCGTAGTCCGCGACCAGCCGGGGGTCGAACGGCCGAACACGCCGGCGGTCGAAACCAGGAAGGCCGCGGAAGCCATCCAAAAGCAGAGGAACACAGGCAGCCACTCGGCCAGATCGAACTCGCCCTTCCGATGATCCAAGGCGCCCGGCAGTGCCGCCGGTGCAGCCAGAAGGCCGCATGTCACGATCGTCAGCCAGAAGGAAGCGCGTCCGATCATCAGTGCTCGTCCTTGATCAGGTGATCGGCTGCGGTGCCCGGCGACCAGGTCTTCACCCAGTGATCGAACTCGACCACTTCGTCCTTCGGGTCGAACGTGTGGACTCGTTTGGACGCCTCCGCCGCGACGGGGAGAGCGGCCATGATCGCAAAGCCGGCGGTGGTCGCGCCCACCCACACCCAGAGACGCAGCCGGTCGCGATGAGTCAGATCCGCGAACCGCCGAGCCACCCCGACGAGTGCCAGGCCCGCCGCCAGCGTCACGGGAGCGACGAGTTGCTGGTAATAGTGGGTTGACGGCTTGGTCATTGCCCAGACCGATGTTGCCTCGATGGCCAGCCAGAGCCACACGAACGCGATCACCGACCAGTCGCCGGGCCTGTGCTGCGGCGGGTCCACCGGCCGCGGCCGGCAGCACCACGTTGCGGCTCCGAGAAGCAGCCACCACAGGCAAGGCGACAACGGTGAGATGTTGTACCACGGCGGGCACTCGAAGGGCATCACCGTCAGATGCTTGCCCGAGAAGCGGCCCAGATCATGAAGATGCGTTTCCAGCCAGCCTTGGGCGTACAGGAAGCCAACCAGCGGCAGCGCGACCAGGGCCATGCCGGCCAAGGTCCCGAGGCCGGCCACCGCATTCCGACGGGAGCGCCCGGCGACCAGTGCCGTCAGGAGGTCATGGATCACGAACGCCACGAGGAGTGTTGCGGCCGTCTGCTTCACCGCCAGGGCTGCCCCGATTGCCAGGCCGCGGAGGAGACCTCGCCCCAACGGATGCTCGATCACCAGGTGTGCGTACACTGCCGCGAGCACCGGAAGGACCAGGTAGTTTTCTCCGAGGTTGAAACCATCCGTGGTGATGTCGCACGCGTTGTAGGTATTCTGGGCGACCACAAAGAAGAGGGTCATGGCCGCTGCCGTTCGCCGGCCGAACAGGCGTGAAGCCAGCAGCCAGAACGCCACGTATCCTGCGATCAGGAAGGCCGATTCGACGGGAAGGAGCTTCACCCGACTGGGCGGCCCGGGCCAGATACGAAAGACCCAGCCGCTCAGCACAGCCTGGCCGGGCGGCTTGTCTGGAATCAGGCACGCGACGGTGGCGCCGGGGGCGTAGAGTTGATAAGCGGCCACCGCATAGACGAAGCTGTCCACCTTGACCGGGGCGCAGAAAGCGGCCGCCCTGCCGACACAGTGAACCAGGATCGCCAAGGCGACCAGCGCGGCCGGTCCGCTCAGCAAGTAAGGCAGCCGCCGCGCCGACCGAGTCATGCACCCACCTGTGGGATAGCGCACCTAGGCCGGCAACTCGGCCCGATGCTGGTAGATTTTCTCGAACGCGGTGGCGATATCGTCGATATCCGACCTTGGCCCCAGAAGCACGCTCTGATAGAGCCAGGCACCTTCCGAGGATGAGGCGCGTTCGCACACCGGCAACGACACCTTGCGATAATCAAGGCCGGGATGGGTGTCAAGGGGAGCGGTGTAGGGACCGAAGTCCTGGTTGGTGAACATCGGCTGGCGGTGCAGCGGCACGACGTAGCCGGGTGACGCGGGAACGCCTTCGGCTTCCAGGGCCTTCAGGAATCTCGCCCGAGGCACGCCGAAGACGGATTCGTCATACCGGAAGACGAAGAGGTGGTAACCATGCCGGCTCTCGCCCTTGCCGCGGGCCTGGGGCCTGATACCCGGCACCCTGCTCAGACGTTCGTGGAGGTAGCGGCCGTTTTCCTCGCGTCGTCGGCACTGCTCTTCCAGGCGGTCGAGTTGGGCGTTGAGGATTCCCGCCTGGAACTCGCCGAGGCGGTAGTTGCCGCCCATGTGATGATGATCGTACCAGGCCCCGCCGGGGACCCGCCCGCAGTTGTGGGCCGACTTGCAGGCCTCATAGAGTCGATCATCGTTGGTCACGATGATCCCCCCTTCGCCGCAGCAGAGATTCTTGGACGACTGGAACGAGAACGAGCCGACGTGGCCGATGGCGCCGACACGTCGCCCCTTGTACTCTGCTCCGTGGGCGTGGGCGGCGTCTTCGATCACCAGCAGGCCATGCCGCTCGGCGATGGCCATGATCGCCTCCATGTCGGCGGGGAGTCCGGCCAGATGCACGGGGATAATCGCCTTGGTGCGCGGGGTGATGGCCTGCTCGAGCAGAGCGGGATCGATGTTGTAGGTATCCGGTTCCAGATCCACGAACACCGGGGTGGCGTTGGCCTCCAGGACCGCGCTGGCGGTCGCGAGGAAGGTAAACGGTGGAACGAGGACCTCGTCGCCGGCCTTGATTCCGCCGGCGATGAGGGCGAGTCGAAGAGACACGGTTCCGTTGACGACCGCAATGCCGTGTTTTGCGCCCTGGTATTCGGCGAACCGCCGCTCGAAGGTGGCCGTCTCTTCCCCGTCGATCCTGCCCCACTTTCCGGTGTGCAGGACGCGGAGGAGGGCCTGCTCTTCGGGTTTCCCATAGACCGGCCAAGCGGGGAAGGGGTTGGTGCGAACGGGCCTGCCGCCGCAGATCGCCAGATGCTTGCTCACTTCACTGTCCTCCTGGAAACGAGTGCTAACGCGCGTAAGCAACCTATCCCCGGTAGCATACCCCCGAAAGCGGTCCGAGAACAACACCTGGGCGGTACGAGTTCCACCCGGGCCCTAGGCCTGTGGGGCCTGCGGGGCCAAACGAGGGCCAAGAAGCGGTTGTGGGGGCGGGCCCTGGGCCTGTGGGGCCTGTTTTGGCGGCCGTGGGGTGCCGAAGGAGCGGCTCGGTGCCGAGCCCGAGGGCTGTGGGCCGTGGGGTGGGCGGCTCCCGTCATGGGCTTGCGGCGTTTCTCACGCCTGCGGGAACCGGGCCCGTCGGCCGGCGTCTAAACCGATAGCTGAACGGCCTGAATGCGGGGCTGCTCAAGAAGGAGATCCAGATGTCAGCATATCGAGGCACTACGGGCTTGGGCGTCGTGATCGCAGCTCTCGCCGCCTGGATGCCGGCGCTGCCGGCCCTGGGCGACGGGCTCATCATCATTGAGCGGCCGCCGATGCCGATCATCAGGCCGGGACTTCCGCCGCGAGCCGCCCATTTCCCCCTGGAGGTCAAGAAGCACAACGTCGAGTGCAGCATCCGCGACACCGTCGGGGTGACGCGCGTGGATCAGGTCTTCCACAACCCGAACGCGCACATCCTCGAGGGCACCTACATGTTTCCTCTGCCGGAGACGGCCGCGGTGCAGAAATTCTCGATGTGGATGAACGGCAAGGAGGTACATGGCGAGCTGCTGGATGCGGAGAAGGCCCGTGCGACCTACGAGGAGATCGTTCGCAACATGCGCGATCCGGCCCTGCTCGAGTACGTCGGATCCCGATTGTACAAGGCCCGGGTGTTTCCCATCCCGGCCAACGGTGACGTCCGCATTGCCCTGGAGTACACCGAGACGATCGCGGTGAACGACGGTCTGGCGGTGTACCGTTATCCTCTCAACACAGAGAAGTTCAGTGCCAAGGACCTCGAGGACGTCAGCATCGTGGTGGATCTCCGGAGCGAGTTGTCCCTCAGGAACATCTATTGCCCCTCGCACAACGCCACGGTCAGCCGCAAGGGCGACCGCGAGGCGCGGATCGGCTTTGAAGCCCATATGGTCAAGCCTGACCAGGACTTCATCATCCACTATCAGATGAGCCGGAAGGACTTCGGGCTGTCGGTGGTCAGTTACCGCCCGGCGGGCGAGGACGGCTACTTCATGGCGAGGATAGCCCCGCCGTTCGACGCCCCGGCCGGCAAGACGATTCCGAAGAACGTGAGTTTCGTCTTCGACACGTCGGGCAGCATGGCCGGCGACAAGATCATGCAGGCCAAGCGAGCCATGAGTTTCTGCCTGTCGAGTCTGAGGCCGGAGGACCACTTCAACGTCATTTCCTTTGCCACCGAGACCCGGCTGTTTCGAGACTCGCTTGTGCCCGCCAACCGGCAGAACGTGGAGGCGGCCAAGGAGGAGGTTGAGCGGGTTGTTGCCGCCGGAGGCACGGACATCCACTCTGCCCTGCGTGAGGCGGTCAAGGCCGGAACCGCGGCCGACAAGGATCGCCCTTACATGATTGTCTTCATGACCGACGGAGAGCCAACGGTTGGCGAGCGGGTGCCGGAGGTGATTCAGGCCAACGTGAAGAACCTGAACAAGGGGCGGTGCCGGCTGTTTGTCTTTGGTGTAGGGCACAATTTGAACGCCAAGCTGCTGGATCGGCTCGCTGACGACAACCGGGGAGCCCGCGAGTACATCGATGAGAAGGAGGACATTGAGGTCAAGGTGTCGGGCTTCTTCAAGAAGGTCGCGGATCCGGTTCTGAGCGATATCGAGCTACGGTTCGGCGGTGCCGAGGTGGGTGAGGTGTACCCGAAGGAGCTGCCCGACCTCTTCCATGGCGGGGAGATGGTGGTCCTGGGTCGTTACCGCAGGGCCGGCAAGCACGATGTGGTCATCCATGGCAAACGGGGGAAGGACACGGTGGTCTGGGAGTACCCGAGCGCGTTCGCGGACGGCACGACGTCAAACGACTTCCTGCCGCGGCTGTGGGCCACGAGGAAGATTGGCTACCTGATGGACGAGATCCGGCTCCATGGGGAGAACCGGGAGTTGAAGGAGGAGATTGTTCGGCTCGCCAAGCGTTACGCGATCATAACGCCCTACACGTCGTATCTGGTGATTGAGGACGAGAAGGAGATCACGATCGCGGGCGGCCGAAGCAGAGGGGCGAACGCGTTGTTGCCCGAGCTGCTGGACAGAAGCAGGAGGACCAACGAGAAAGCGCGCTCGGAGATCGATGCGGCCGAGTCGTTCTCGCGTGCGTCCAGCGGGCGGTTCGCTGTCGATGCCTCCAAGGAAGCCTTGGCCATGCGTTCGGCGAGCCCCGCCGGCGAAACGGGGGGGACCTACGGCGGATTCGGCTTCGACGCCGGCGGCAAGACCGAGGTTTTTGCCCTGATGATTCCGGCCGGGGCGGGGGAGAAGGAGGCCGGCTCGAGCCCTGTTCGGTTGATCGGAAGCAAGACCTTCTACCGCGACGGGGAGCGATGGGTGGACAGCGAGTATGATGGCAAGGCCGAGACTCAGAAGGTCAAGGCGTTCAGCGACGCGTACTTCAAGCTGCTGCGCGACAAGGCTGATCTGGGCAAGTATCTGGCTCTGGGCTCGCGTCTGGTGGTCGTGCTGAGCGGCACGGCCTACGAGGTCACGGAGTAGTCGCGGGCACGTAGCCCTGGATGCTGACGCCCGACTCGTGGGCCGACGCTGTTGATGCGGACGGGGTGTAGCGGCCCGGCAGGAGGGCGTGGAGGGCCTCGTCCATGGCCGGTTCGCGGCCGACGATCGGCGAGATTACGAAGAGTGCCCCGCGTTGACCGTTGCCACGAGGGCCGGTCTTGGCGGCGGCCCGAAGGCGCTCCTCGAAGCGTGGATCGAGCGTCCGCGGCACCATGCGGTGCACCGGGGGTTGTCCTTGGTAGACCGGGTTGGCCGTGGTGAACAGCTGTTCTCCGGCGACGATGTCACCGAGGTAGTAGACGACTTCATCCTCGAACAAAGCCGGGTGGGTGACGATCATGTCATCGGGTGCCAACCGTTCGCGCAACCACGCGAAGGGGGCGCGGTCCGGGGGGCGCCGATCGGGTCCCCAGAAGACGTAGCCGAGCCAGACCCCGGCGTAGCTCAGAGCGAGGGCCGCGCCGACGATGCCCAGGCCGACTCGCCCCGGTCGGCGCGAAGCCGCGGTCCCGCCGACACTCATGAGCAAGACTGCCGGGATCCAGGCGGGCAGAAGTGTGCGGATCGCGGTTCCCGGCGCGCTAGCGGCCCCGGCGATCACCAGGAGGCTGGTGTAGGCAGCGACGGCGGCCGCCAAGGCGAGCGCCTGGCGGCGGGTTCCCTGGAGGAACAAGCCGGCCATGGCGAGGATCGCGGGTGCCGCGATCAGCCAGCGTTCGAGTCCGAAGAGGGCCCACATTCTCAGGGGCGGCTCGCCGACCAGATTGCAGAACCGCAAGGGTTCGATTCCGAAGAACGCCTCGAGGAGGCCGATGATTCGTGAGCCAGTCAGGGGTGGCACCCACCAGCTGCTGTCCGCGGCATGGATTGGCGACCAATGGCGGGCGAGCCAAATCACCGGGATGACGGCCGCCAGCCACAGGACAGGTGCCGGCCACCACAAGAGGCGGCGGCGGGCGGGGCCCTCGGATCGGACCAGGAGGTAGACGACGACCATCGGGCAGACCAGGAGCCCGGCGACGTGGCAGTGGGCGGCTGCCAGCGCACTGACGGCCAGGAGCAACAGGGATCGGCGTCCGCGTTCACCTCGGACGGCGTTTTCGGCGAACCAGAAACATGCCGCGGTTGTCAAGGCGAGGAAGCTGTAGGATCGGATTTCCTGGCTGTAGTGAAGGAGGACGTGGGAGAACGCGCTCAGCAGCCCGGCCATCCACCCGCTTCCCTTTTGGATTTGTGCGGCGGTTGCCATGACCACGCCCACCGTGGCCACGCCCGCCAGTACCGGAAGGAGGCGGAACTCGAGCTCGGAAGTGGCGGCCAGCGACCAGAGCTTGAAAGCCAGGAAACCCAGCGAGGGACTGTCTTCCACCCATGGCAGCTTCGCAAGGAGCTCCCACCAGGGTGCCCGGGCGTGAATAAGGGTGATGGCCTCATCGCGCCACACCTGGGTGCTGGCGGCGCCCAGGAGGCGCCACACGAGGGCGAGGACAAGCACGGAGGCTACCGACGCCCACATCGTAGCGGCGTGTCTCCGATGATAGCTGCTCTCGGTGGACATGAAACCGGCGGACGCACGCGGAGGAGTACAAGCCGGTCCGCGGCCATTCTAGAACGACAGACTACTGCCGCTGATGTTGAGCCAGTGGCTCAGGACGGTGCGGACGTAATCATTGGCAGCGCTGGAGAGGATTCCACCCACGATCTGGGCGGCCATGGTGTTGCAGCTACTCTGGAGGAGAATACCGCCCGCGGCCATCCAGGCCAGGTAACGCTTCTTGCGGAACAATCGTGTGACCACACACACCTCGCTTGTCTTAAGAACGGACGGCGGCGCCGGCACCGGGCGGGCTGTCCGCTGAGTGTCGGGGATACGGTTACTTCGCGGCACCTGTTGTGGGCCGGATTGCGGTTCGGGTGGGCTCCGAAGTCGACGGAACGGGCATGACCGTGGACCTGGACGGCGCGGCGGCGGGGTCCTGGACGGTGATTTCCCGAACCACGAAGATTGGCACTGGCGGGAGCGTGTTCTGCAGGAACCGCTGTTCGCTGGCCCGGATGCCCACGTACTTGCCGTAGTAGTGGACCGGATCGATGGGGCTGCCCGCCGGCACCTCGATGTAGGCCAAGGTGCGATCGGTCTTGGGATCCACCACCCGCCAGCGTTTCGGCCGGTTGGACGAACCGTCATACAGGCCGCTCACCCGGATCTCACCGCGGACCGCGATCTCGTCCGGCGGAGGGGCGGGCTTGACGGTGATCTTTGCTCGATCGCGTGCGATCCGCTCGGCATCGGTCAGGGCCCTATCCTTGAGCTCGCGCATTTCGCGGACCGCGGCCACCAGTTCGATCATCCGCTGGAGCTGGGTAATGCGGTACTTTCCGTAGGTCTGGGCGGTCAGGTCCTCCGGCTGGTCGGCCAGCGGCTGAATCTTCTTGATGATCGGCTCGTACCTGCGCTGATCGACCGGCTTGACGGTCTCGGCCGCGATCTCGGCCTCGATGGCCGTGATTTCCATCTGGTACTTCCCCATACTGGCTTCAGGCTCTGCGGGAGCCGTCGTGGGCCTCGGCTTGTCCAGCCGGGGCTGGCTGCTGTCGAGTGCCACCTTGCCGGTTGTCGCTTTGTCGCCGGCCAGTTCGCCCGGCCGGACGGTTTCGATCTTGGCGGGCCTGGTGGCACTCTCGTCCTCCAGCCGGCCGGTGCGGTCGACGAGGTCGCCCTTGATCCACAGGGTGGCGCCCGGCGGCGGCTCGATCTTGTAGAAACCGCCATCGGCGCTCTCGCCGATGATTTTCACCCGGTCGCCCTTGCCGAGCTTGACCTGCTTGGCGTACTTGCGGTCGTTGAGATTGCTGCCCGCGAAGACCTGAGCGGTATCGTTCAGCACGCCGACCTGATCGTCTGCCGTCGGGCGATCGACGCGGGTCTTCTCGACGAGGCTGTAGGTTCCAGCAGGGGGCATAATCTCCAGCCATCCGAAAACCGAACCCAAGATGGTGACTTCGTCTCCGCGATTCAGCTTAGTGACCGGGTAGTAGCTTGCGTCATACCCGCTGCGGACGTAGACGTCGTTGCCCCGGACGCGGCCGGTCTTGGATTCCTCGGCGGTGGTTTCGGCCGCGGGTTTCGTGGCCGGCGGAGCGGTTTCGGCCGCAGGCTTGATCTCGGCCGCGGGCTTGATCTCGGCCGCGGGTTTGGTCGTCACCTGAGCCCACGCGGCGGTGGCGAATGCAGTCAGTACAATCCAGCACGTCCATGCAACCTGCTGTCGACGAGCGTTCATGATTCCATTCCTCAACAATCCATGGCGGGTCCGCAGCCGCACCGAGGCGAAGGTCCAGGCCGCGCAACTCTCCTCCCGGGCGAATCTTGTGCCAACGACCGAGGGACGGGGCCGACTACCGCGCCGTGCCGGCACCCAGGCGCACGCTCGTCATTGGCTGTCCAGGCTATGAAAACTACCCTCCAAGGGTGATAATGTCAACGAGAAACGTGAGGATCCGAAGTGTCCAAGCCCCTGTGAATCCGCCCGTCGAAGCGGTCTTGGCCCGCGTGGCCGCCCGCCGCCAGCCGGTCGTGCTGGACAGCGCGGGTACGCGGGTCCGGGAGGGGCGTTTCACGATCGCGGCGTTCGACCCGGTCATGACGGTGGAGTGGGGGTCACACGGCGACGACCCTTTCGAGGCACTGCGGAGGCATCTTCACGGAGTATCCGGCGGGATCACTTGGGTAGGCGCTGCACCCACTCCGGGAGCGATGGTGTTTCCGTGTGGCTGGATCGGCTACCTGGCCTACGAAGCCGGGCGGTTCATTGAACGTCTGCCGGCCGCCACCAAGCCCGACGTGGGCCTTCCGGTGGCCCGGTTCGCCCTGTACGATGCGGCGGCGATCCACGATGCCCTGCTCGACGAATGGACCCTGGTGACCGCAGACTGGGACGCTGGTCTCGGCCCGAACGCGATGCCCTGGCAGGCGCGGCAGGAGCGATGGTCTGCACTCCTGTCCGAAGCCGCCCTGCCGTCCCCGCTCCCGCCGCGGGCGTCTTCGCCGCCACCGGACCACAACCTGAGTCGAGGAGCTTACGAGCGGATGGTCCGACGTGCCCTGGAGTATATCGCCGCAGGCGACGTTTTCCAGGTCAATCTTGCTCGACGAGAGACGTACCCGCTTCGCGAGCCTCCCGTGACCACGTATCTGCGTCTGCGCCGTGCCAACCCTGGGGCCTACTCCGCCTTCCTGAGCTGGTCGCGTGTATCGGCGGCGTACTCCGGCGCTGCGGAGGGGTCCGATGCGGTCGCCATTCTGAGCAGTTCTCCCGAGCTGTTCCTCCAGCTTCGGAACCGCAGCGTGCTCACCCGACCGATCAAGGGTACCCGTCCCCGGTCGATCGACCCGGCCGTGGATGCTTCCCTGAAGGCGGAGCTGGCCGTCAGTGACAAGGACCGGGCGGAACTGGCGATGATCGTGGATCTAGAGCGGAACGACCTGGGCCGGGTTTGCCGGTACGGAAGCGTCCGGGTGCTCGAGGCCTCGGCGTCTCCTGCCCAGCCGTACGTTCTGGAGACCCACCCGACGGTTCATCATCTGGTGGCGGATGTCGTGGGTGAGTTGGCCGACGGCCGCGATGCGATCGATCTGCTGCGGGCCTGCTTTCCGGGCGGATCGATCACCGGCGCCCCGAAAGTGCGGGCCATGCAGATCATTGACGAGTTGGAGCCCAGCGAACGAAGCGTGTATACGGGCTCGATCGGCTGCTTCGGTTTGGATGGTTCCATGACCATGAACATCGCCATCCGCACGCTCCTGGTGGTCGACAACAGGGTTCACCTGTACGTGGGAGGCGGGATCGTGGCCGACTCCCGGCCTGACGATGAGTACCGCGAGACACAGGCCAAGGCCCTGGGCATGGCCCGGGCTCTTGGGGTCACGGCCGATGAAGCCGGCGCCGAGTTCGTAGCTGAGCCGGCGGTGTCGAGCCAGGCGGGAAGCTGACTGAAGGGAAGGTCATGGGGACCAAGGTGTACTTGAACGGGCGGATCGTGGAGATGGGGGAGGCGGCGGTGCCGGTATCGAATCCCGCCCTGTTGCACGGTGTCGGGCTGTTCGAGACGGTGAGGGCTTACGGGGGCAGGCCTTTCCGGCTTGGCCGGCACGTCCACCGGATGCTCGCATCGGCAGAGCGGCTCAACATGTCGATTGGCCAGGTGTCGGAGCAGGTGCCGGCGGCCGTGCGGCAGGTCCTCGAGGCCAACCGCCTGGGTGAGGCTCGAGTCCGGTTCACGGTCACTCCCCCGGCTCCCCAGGAACCGGACGCCGGTCCGAACCTTCTGGTCATGGCCCAGGAGCTGGCCGGTTATCCAGACGGGCTGTACGAGCGAGGCATGACGGTCTACGTGTGTGATCAGTACCGCCAGAGCGTTCAGGACCCGCTGGCCGGTCACAAGACGACGAGCTACTTCCCCCGGCTGCTGGTGCTGCGGAATGCCCAGGATCGGGCCTGCGGGGAGGGCTTGTGGTTTACGCCGGAGAACCTGTTGGCCGAGGGTTGCATGAGCAACGTGTTCCTGATCAAGGATGGGTGCCTGGCCACTCCGCCGTTGAACACGCCGGTCCTGCCGGGCGTTACCCGGGCAGCCATTCTGGAGTTGGCCGGGCAAGAGGGTATCCCGGCCGAGGAGTCGCCCCGCACGATCAGGGATTTGCTCGAAGCGGACGAAGTGTTCCTGACCAATGCGATCATGGAGGTAATGCCGGTCACTCGGGTTGAGCGGAAAGCCATCGCCGGGGAGAGGCCCGGTCCGCTGACGCAGCGGCTGGCCCGGGGTTACCGGGAGCTCGTTCTTTCGACCGCCGCGGACAGCTGACGGGCCGACGGGCAACTGGACGGATGCCAGCGAGGATGCCATTGCCGGTCCCTCCGGCGTCGGCGGCTACTCCTTCGTGTACAGAATCGGACGCTTGCGCCAGTCCTTGTCTTTGTCGAAGCCGTATTGCTCGACTCGTGGGCGGCGTTCCCGGAGTCGAACGGATTCGAGGCCCAGGCAGTGTCCTTCCGAGCGGTTGCTTTTGCCGACGCACTCCAGCCGCAGCGTGTAGGTACCCGGCTCGGGCCAGAAATCGAGCAGGTGGAATTCCCGGTCGATCAGTGTCTCTGCGTGGAAGTCCATGACCCCGCCGAGTTTCACGCCTTCCAAGGACGCCTGGTACCGGCCGTAGTCCGGGGCGCAGGCGACGTTGATCAACAATCGGAGCGGCTCCTTGCGTTTGACCTCGAAGGGGACATCCACGAAAGCTCCGTCGGGCTTATCGGGCCGGTAGAAGAGCTGCGGCTCGTCGAAGAGATCCGGGATTGCCTGGGACCCGGCATGGCCGTTGCCGTGGTACCTGGCGTCGGTGAAGTTCTTGGCCAGGGCCACGATGCGATCCAGGCTGGGCAGTCGCCGCTCGCCGGCGGTCGGGGCTCGGGCCGCGAAGGTCGGGGTGCCGGTCTGATACCAGAACGCGACGCTGGCGTAATCGTCCTCGCGTTCATTCCAGCTCATCCGCTTGTGGTCGGGGTTCTCGTCTTCCGATATCCAGCTCTTGTGTTCGAGAGTGACCTTGATCCCCGTGTTGAACACCACCGGATCGCCGACATGCCAGCGATAGGCGGCGGTCATACTCCCGACGATCTCAAACTGATTGAAGCAGGGGACGCCGAAATAGGGCAGGCTGCAGTCCGCCAGCCCCATGGCGCAGCAGAAGAAGTCCTCGGTTCCGGTTCCCCAGATTGACGGTTTGTTCTCGCCATCGATGTAGATCTTCTCATCGCCTTCGCCGAACCACAGCGGGCTACGGGTACGAATCGCCAGGACGGTGCCGACGTAGTGTCCTTTGCCTCGGGTGTCGAGGATCACGTAGTCCTGGCCCTTGGCCTGGGGATACTCCTGGCGGTACTGGGCGTAGAAGTAGGGTGTATCCTCGGGCAGGTTGTCCTTCTTGATCCAATCGATGTTGTAGTAGAGCAGAACCAGGGGGCGGTCGCTATCGTTGGCGATTTCGATGCGGGCCGATTTGCGGAAAGGCATGTGCCAGTAGCAGTTGTACGAATCGCCGCCCTCGACGACCACGGGGATGCTGTTCACCTCGCGGCGTTTGCCGAAGCAGCTGGCGAAGAAATCGCCGAACGGGGCTTCGACGCCGGGCCGCTCGCTTCCGTCCCAGTACATCCGCAGCAGGAACTCCTGGTGGTTTGCCCGGCCGGGCTTGTCGTTTCGCCTGGGCTGGGGTTCCAGAAACGTGAACCACATGTGGGTGATGAGTCCCGGACCTTGGGCGTCGAGCAGAACGACCTTATCGCCTGGGGGCACGAGCCGGTTGTCGAAGTTGCTTTTCTCCTGCTCGTCGCCCAGGGGGTCGGCATGGGCATCATATTTGCCGTCCGAGCCTTGCCGGAACGAAGAGGTCGCCCTCATGCTTCTGCCCTGCACGGGGCGAGCGAGCTCCGACAACGAGCCCTGAGCCCAAGCCCAGGCCGCAAGCAGCAGGAACACGAGAGTCGACAGGAGGCCACGGAGCATCCGTCCGCCGGTGTGGTTGGTGTTGAGTCGGGACATATCGGGAAGCTACGCAAAGCCCTCCTCGCGGTCAATCGCCACGCCGGGCGGTTGGTCCGCGCAAGACAGCGGGAGCCACCCACCACCACCTTATGCGTCTAAAAAGATCTAAGCTTCGCCGCAGGGCAGGGCTGCTCGGACGAGGTGGAGACGGCGCCGGTCAAAAGCGATTTGCAGCTCGTGTCGAGGGGCATCATCGGCGTCGAAGGTCGCGGGCGGCTGATCACGATCGGGTGCGGTTCAGGACACAGCCAGTTCGGCCGCCCTCTTGCTCGGAGCCGCGCCGCCAGCCACCCAGTTGCGGAGAATGCCGAGTGTCTGGGGCCACTTGGTCGACAGGCGGCGTTTCAGGAACGCGTGGTACAAGGCGTCGATACCCTGGATGAGGTTCCGCAGGTGCTCGACTCGGCTCTCGAACGCCGTTCGCCGGTCGGCGCCGTCTTCCGGGTCGGGGAGTCGGATTCCGCTGAAGTTCATGGCATCGCCGCGGACCGTCAACGCGTACACATCGCCATGGACGGCGACATGGAGCCCGGCCCGCACCGGCCGCTTGCCGCTCGCCAGGGCCACGGACGACTCCGGCAGGCGGGTTGGGCCGTCCGCGTTGATCGTGGTTGTGCCACTGATCTTGAAGGCGCACTCCATCTGGAGGCATCGCTCGAAGAGCACAGTCACCGGATGGCCCTGTGACGCGGCCACGTCGGCGGACTCGACATGAGAGGTGTACCACAACCAGGTGAGCCACTCGGTTCCCAGGAAGTCGCGGCTTCGGGGCTCGCCGGGGATGATGGCGTCGTCCTGCTCGGCCGCTCCTTCCGGCGGCTTCACCAGGCAGGCCGGGCGAGCGTTATCCAGAGCGGAGCCCTCGCCGGCCTTGGTCGCCCACCGGCTGGCCAGTTCGCCAGCGGAAGCCGGCACCGCGCCGCGGTCGAAGGTGTGCCTGAAGAGGAGCAGGAACCGGTCCACGGCCGAGGCCGCGGCGGTTCCGAGGTAGACTTCGTTGCGATTGAAATCCCAGTACACCGGCACCTGCTTCATACGGCGGAATGTTCCCGATTCCGCCTCGGCATCGGCGCGAGCGGTCGCCTGGTCCCGAGCTTCCCGCCGCTCGACCTTGGACAGGAAGGGCCGGCCGCTTGCCTCGAGCATGGCCTGCTCATTCATTCGCTGGTAGCTGCGGACCAGATCGGCCGGCGGCTTGTTCGTGTCGATGCGGAGCGCGAAATGCAGGCCGTCGCCCACTACGTTCTTGGACCATTCGAAGTGAGTATCGAGGATGTGTTCACCGGTTACCCAGCCGCAGTGGGTCTTGTCTGTCGCGGTCTCGTCGCTCTGCCCCATGGCGTGGCCTGCGAGTTTCTCCAGCAGAGACTCGTCCACCCGATCGAGCAGGCTTCCCTCGACGAAGAACCGCTTCAACGTCACTGCGCCGCTTGAGAACCCCATGGTGGCTAACCTCCCTTGTCAGCACAACCGTTGTTGTCGCAGGGGGATGCTACGGACCCCGGCCAAGGGGTGTCAAACAAGCCAGGAACATTTCTGCCGCGTGCCCTGTGAATTGCTGCTCAAGGTCCACGCCGGCTCATGTCGCCAGAATGGGGCACGACGATGCCGCCCGCTCCGACAGCCGGGCCGGTCGCCAAGGACCCGTCACGCGTCAATAAATTCTGTCACGATTGAGGCATATTCCCCATACCACAAACGATGACGAGAGCCGACAATACCTGTGGGTATGCGACCCGGCCGTGGGTCAAGAACCCAGCAGGCACGGACCAAAGCCATCCTGGCAGCTACTCCACGACCCCCGACCGGCCGCCAGGATGGCGCCTTTTTTGCGCCCGCTTGGCGGGCAAGCCGACGGCCGCATCCCGCGTATCCACTCACTGCCAAGCAGCTACTCCCCGTTGAGCGCATTAGCTGGTTATTGGAGGTAGTGGAGGCTGCAATCCTGGCGCCGGGTGACGTCAGGGGCGAGTGGCCTTGGGGGGGACCCGTCCGAAGACAGGCGTGTACAGGACGAAGGCGGCCAGGAGCAGGCCACCGGCCATCATGAGGAAGAGAGAGCGATTGGGGGCCCGGCCGAACAAGTCTCGCCAAGGCCACGCGGGCAGCCAGTGAGACAGCGTGGCGACCCAGCGATCGAGGCCGTTGGGATCATCGGCCGAGGTGACGAGGGGCTCCTCCGATCGAACGGTATGCACGGTGCTGAGTTCGTAGGGGGACCAGTGAATGACTTCTTCCCCTTCTGGGCGATAGTTGAGCTCTCGCCGGGCAATCCGCTCGTTGACCAGGGGATCAGCCAGCAACGCCTCGATGCGCGCCTGGTTCCGGGCAATCTGGTCCTTGAGTTCGGCGACCTGAGCGGCCATGGCTTGCTCTTCCTCGCGCAGTTGCTCGGTATCCATCCACATGGGCACGAGGACACATGGAACGAAAATCGCCAGAGCCAGACCGGTCAGCACCCAGAACATGATGGGGTGCGCGGGCGGCTGGTACGTCGCCGGACGGGCGTCGACTGGAGCGGGTTGATCGGTCACGAGCGTACCTCCTTGTACACCATCGGCCGGAGGGGTCGAACAGGCCGAGAGAAGGAGTGACGGAGATGGCCATCCGAACCGTCGCGCCGCAGGCCGCTTTGTTGCCGCCGGGTCTCTTCGGCCGACGGCCCCTGTCGGGCATAGCGCCCCGCGGCGTATCGGGCGAACCCGGGGCCGATTCTCTCTTCACGTGCCCGTCACTCCTTCCCTCCAGCAGTATTCACTTCCTCCAGAACTGCCCGCCGTACACGGCGTCCTCGCCCAACTGTTCCTCGATCCGCAACAGCTGATTGTACTTGGCGATACGATCCGTACGGCTGGCACTGCCGGTCTTGATCTGCCCGGCGTTGGTTGCCACGGAGATGTCGGCGATCGTCGTATCCTCGGTCTCGCCACTGCGATGGCTGATCACCGCGGTATAGCCGTTCCGCATGGCCAGGTTGATCGCGTTGAAGGTCTCGGTCAGGGAGCCGATCTGGTTCACCTTAATGAGAATGCTGTTGGCCACGTTTTCCTTAAGGCCGCGGGCCAGGCGGGTGACGTTGGTCACGAACAGATCGTCGCCGACGAGCTGGATCTTCTCGCCCAGCTTGGCGGTCAGCTTGGCCCAGCCGGCCCAATCGTCCTCGGCAAGGCCGTCCTCGATACTGCGGATCGGCCACTTGCGGCACTTGTCCGCCCAGTAGTCGCTCAGCTCATCGGAGCTAACGATCTTATCGGGAGCTGACTTGAAGAAGCAGTAGCCTTCCTTGCCCTTCTCCTTGGCTTCGTTATAAAGCTCGCTGGTAGCCGGATCGAGGGCGAAGAAGACCTGCTCGCCAAGCTTGTAGCCGGCCTTCTCGACCGCGGTGGCGATGACCTCGAAGGCCTCGTCGTTGCTCTTGAGGTTGGGGGCGAATCCGCCCTCATCGCCGACGGACGTGTTGTAGCCCTTCTTCTTGAGCACGGCCTTGAGGCTGTGGAAGATCTCGGTCCCCCAGCGCAGGCCCTCGCGGAAGTTGGGTGCGCCCCAGGGCTGGATCATGAATTCCTGGAAATCGACGTTGTTGTCGGCGTGCTTGCCGCCGTTGAGGATGTTCATCATGGGGACGGGCAGCACGTGGGCGGAGGCCCCGCCGAGATACCGGTAGAGGGGCAGACCGCTGGAAACGGCGGCCGCTTTGGCCGCGGCCATGGACACGGCGAGGATCGCGTTGGCCCCGAGGACGCCCTTGTTGGGGGTTCCGTCCAGTTCGAGCATCTCCCGGTCCAGCTGTTCCTGATCGCAGGCATCCAGGCCGATCACGGCGTCGGCGATCTTGCTGTTGACGTTCTCGACGGCCTTGAGCGTACCCTTGCCCAGGTAGCGGGCCTTGTCGCCATCGCGGAGTTCGACGGCCTCGTGTTCGCCGGTGGACGCCCCGGAAGGCACGGCCGCCTGGCCCGTGCACTCGTTGGCCAGCACGACGACGGCCTCGACCGTCGGGTTGCCGCGTGAATCCAGGATTTCGCGGGCACTGACATGGATGATTTCGGTCTCGGTAGACATGAGTCTTCTTGCCTCGAGTCAAAGACGCCTTGCGGCGATGCCGTTCGCGAGCCGGGAACATTCCGGCCAGATGGTCGCATACTCTAACGTGAGAAGAGGTTACGTCAAGCTATGACCAGGTCTTTCAGCCGGCGGCCGGTCACCCCAAGGCTCGAGGATACTTGCGTTTCCGATCCAACTGAGCACAATTCACGCGGTCTTCACAGAAGGAGCTGGTCCCATGCTGAGATCGTTCGCGAACGGCTCGCTCGGAATGGTGTTGGTGGTTGTGGTCTTGGCTGCGGGCCCCTTGATAGCGGCGGGCCGGGCCGAGATTCAGCCGACTGACGCCTTGTTCAGGTTTGGCTCGTGTCCAGGCCCTCTGTGGCTGGTGCAGGCCGGCTACTTCTCGAGTTATGATCGGACGGGCGGCAACAATGACGGCTTCGAGGGCACCTACTCAGCCCTGTACCGGCTTGCGAACGGCGAGCACGTGATCGTCGATCTGGACGGTCCCGGCTGCCTTTACACCCTCTGGTTCACGGGCATCCACGAGGGCTATGAGCTGCCCATCGGGCAGATCCGCTTCTACCTCGACGGCGAGGACGCGCCCCGGGCGGCGGTGGAGGCACGGGAGTTGTTCGCCGGCGACCATCCCATGTTCCCTGCCCCGCTTGTGGCCAACGACTACATCGCCACCGGAGGCAACGTCGCGTATGTACCCATTCCCTTCCAGCGACGCTTGATTATCACCACGGAGAAGCTGGCCGGCTTCTACAATGCCTTCCATCACCGTTTTCCACCCGGCACGCGGGTCCAGACCTGGACCGGGAAGGAAGATCTGACGGCGGCCATCGCGGCCTGGGACGCGGCGGGGGCCCCGCCCGCCCGTTCGTCGGGCATGAAGTGGTACCGGGGCGCGGTCGGGGTGGCGGGCAATGAACGTCGCGACAAGCCCATGGTGGCCGAGCTGCTGAACCTCCAGACGCCCGGAATGATCCGGGCCGTTCGCCTCAACCCCGGCCGGCCGCAGGCTGCGTTCAACCTGAACCACCTGTGGCTCAAGATCTGGTGGGATGGCCAGGAGAAGCCCTCGGTCGACGTCCCTCTCGGACCGTTCTTCGGCAGCGCCCTGGGCGAGACGGCGGTTCGCTCCCTGGCGATTGGCATGAGCTCCAGCGGCCCGTACTACTGCTATCTGCCCATGCCGTTTCGCAAAGCGGCCAGGATCGTCCTCGAGAACCACCAGTTCAGCTCGATCAGCGGGATTCACTACGAGATCGCGGTCAGCGATTTGCCTGCCCGCGGGGAGGACTACCCGCCCGGGCGGTTCACGGCCGTCTACCATCGCGAATGGCCCACGACCGCGGGCAAGGACCATCTGATCCTGCACTTTGACGAAGGGCGGGGCCTCTACCTGGGCCACTGCCTCATGGTGCAGCCCTATGCGGCCGACAACAAGCAATGGTGGGAGGGCGATTTGCGCGTCTGGCCGGACCGGCGGCGGCACCCGATTTTGAACGGCACGGGCCACGAGGACGAGTTCCTCGGCGGCTGGTCCAACCGCTGGCTGGAGGGTCCCTACTCGCTGCCGCTCCACGGTCTGCCGGCCGTCGACCTGTTCCGCGAGCGAGCTGACGGCCAGTGGAACGGAGCGATCACCGCCTATCGCTTCTTCGCGGGTGGGATCCCGTTTCGATCCGGCATCAAGGTCAGCACGGAGCATGGCCTGAACAACGTGGTGGTCACGAACTACGCCAGCGTCGCTTACTGTTACCTTGATGATCAGCCGGGCATGGTCCCGACCGACATGCTCGAGCTCGGCAACGGTTCCAGCGAGCAGTCCCACACCTACCAGGCCAAGGGCGGCGAATCCGTGTCCGGGGCCAAGGCGACTTTCACGGGAGATGAGAGCGATCCGGCCTCGCTCACGTTGCAGGTGGACGGTCGCAAGGGAGCGACCGAGGAATCCTTCATCATGAAGATCGACCCGGCCAACAAGGGCGTGCTGCTCCGCCGGCTGTACCTGCAATCGGAAGGTCGGCACCGTGCCCGGGTGAGCGTGGATGGTTCGCCGGTCGGTTTCATGGGTACGCCGGACGACTGCAAGGTCGATCGCTGGCGTGAGGAGGATTTTATCCTGCCCCCGCCGCTGACCGCAGGCAAAGACAAGCTCGCCATCCGCATTGAGGTTGAAACCGGCTCCTGGAACGTATTCGGCTACCAAGCGTGGTCCTTACGGGAGTAGAGGCATGCTTTCGCGTCAGCCGGAACCGGAGTACATGGATCTGCCGGAGGAGGCCGAGGCCTATGCCCGGGCGGATTTCTCCGAGGTCAATCAGGCGTTCGTCGATCGGCTGGTCGAATGGGCCGGTCCGTGCGGCCGAGCCCGGGCCCTGGATCTGGGCACCGGCCCGGCCGACATTCCTATGCGTCTGCTGGAGCGCCGGCCGCACTGGAGAGTCGTGGGGGCAGACGCTTCGCTGGCCATGCTGAAGCTCGCTCTCCCGGGGATTCGAGATCGCGGGTTGAGTTCGTCCCTCGGTCTGGTGCTTGGGGACGCCAAGCGGCTGCCTCTGGCCTCCCGCAGCTTCGACGTGATCTTCTCCAACAGCATCCTGCATCACATCAGCGAGACGGAGGACCTATGGTTGGAGGTGAAGCGGCTGGCTCGCCCGGGGGCGGTGGTCTTGGTTCGCGATCTTGCTCGCCCGGTGACCGCCGAGGCCGCCCGGCGTATCGTCGAGCGGTACGCCGGCCAGGAGTCGCCCCTGCTGCAGGAGGAGTACTACCGATCACTCCTGGCGGCCTATACGCCTGATGAGGTACGTTCCCAGCTGGTCAAGGCGGGTCTGGGTTCTCTCCACGTCCAAATGATCACCGACCGGCATATGGACATCGCCGGCCGTTGTTCCTAACTGCCCCCCTCTTGTTCTCAGGAGTTGGGAAGACCTCATTTCGGGGCTGCCGCGCCGGTGGTGCCTGGCGGCTTGGTGTCGCTCGGCGTGCTCGCCGGAGTTCGCGGTGAACGATCCGCCTTACCATCCGCAGCCTGATACACCCGCACATAGTCGATGCAGAACTGCTGCGGGAACGCGCTTTCGTCGATGCCCTTCTGCCCGCCCCAGGCTCCCCCGATGGCCAGGTTCAGAATGAGGTACTGGTCCTTGTCGAAGGGCCAGGCGTCCGTACCGCTTCTCTCGTTGCGATAGGTGAAGTACTTCTTGTCATCGACGAAGAAGCTCATCTTCTCTCCGTCCCACTCCACGGCATAGACGTGAAACGCCTCTGATGCGTCACGGATGGTGATCTTGTCGCCCTTGCCGTTACCCTTGGTGTGGTTGTACTTCTGGGTATGAACGTTCGCATGAATCACGCCCGGCTCGAAGCCGACGAATTCCATGATGTCGATCTCTCCGCACCTGGGCCAGCCCACTTCGCGGATATTCGTCCCGAGCATCCAGATCGCCGGCCAGGTACCGCGCGCTGTCGGCATTTTAGCCCGCACTTCGACCCGCCCATGCGTCCAAACGGCCTTGCCCCGGGTGATCAGGCTGGCGGAGGTATACTCCGCGAACTCCTGACCTCGACGGTTCCGGCTGCCTGATCCGGCCTCTGGTCGGAAATCGGGGTTCTTCCACTTCTCCCGGCGACCCTCGATCACCAGGTGGCCGTCCTCGACGCGGGCGTTCTCACTTCGGGCACGGGTGTAGAACTGGGCCTCGTTGTTGCGCACGAAACCCACCTCGTAGTCCCACTTCTTCGCATCCGGCAAGCCGGGCTTGTCGAACTCGTCGGACCACACCAGCTTCCAATCCGCCCCGAGGGCAGGGGTGACTGCGACGACGGCCAGGCCAAGCCCAATCAAGCACCTCATCGACCGCTCCTCCAACCGTGAGCCTAATGATCCCCGTCGAGATGACACTATACGCGCAACCGGCCCGGATACGCCAGCGAGATCCCGTCGAAGCCGCCACTCGCACCCCGTGCCTCCGACACCGGGAGAGAGTACCATGCGGCCCGGACCTTGCCGCCCGACCGGGGCGAGATCGCTGCCCGGCACTGGCGGGAGACAGGTCCGGCCGGGCCCGATGGCATGCCGGGCAGTTCGGTGACCCGCCCCTGCGCACAGGAGGTCCTCATGAGCCGGAAAGCAGAGACTGCCGCAGGCTTGGCTGTACTCGCCCTGTTGCTCACCGGGTGTTCGGCCGGGCCCCCGCCGGTGCGAGACCGCGTCGATCTCGGAATCCCGGATCGCGGCTGGGATCCGGACCGACCGGACAGGACCGTCGGATGGTGTGGCGAGACCTGTATCCAGATGGCCATGGGCTTTTACGGCAAGGAGGTGTCACAAGTCGCGATCAACAAGGCTGGCCGGCCGGCGCATCCCGACCTCTACGAGAACGACATTGAGAAAGCCCTCGAGTCCTTGTCGGTCGCGTACGTGGCGTGGGACCGCTCCAACCACGACGCGAACGCCTGCGTCGCCTGGATCGTTGAGAAGCTTCGCCGTGGCTACCCCTTGATCTGCGGCGTCAAGATCTACCCTGATGAGAACCCCACCTGGCTCGTAGATCATTTTGTCCTGGCCGTCGGATTCAGCTCCCAGGGTCTGCTCGTCAACACCAACACCGACGGCCAGGAGCGGGTACCGTTTGCACAGCTGGTTTCACGCCACGATGGTCTGTCGCTGCGTAACCACCGCGACGAGTACTATATATGGGCGATCACCGGCCTTCGCTGAGCGCCAGCGCCGTGCGACAGGAGCCCAACCGGAGATCGACCGCACGGTTTTCGCGAAAACCGCTTGACGACAGGCCTTCGGCCTGCGGTGTGACCGCCGATGGTGACGTGGACCAGTCGGATGACGGCGTTGGCCAGCGATGCAGGGGGACCGTCATTCCGGCTGACTTGAGCTGCGCGGGCTGAGCACTTAGCATGATCTCGGCCTGGAGGTGCTCGATGACCGCCCGCGCGCCGCGACTGTGCATCTACGTTGCCGGACTGATGTTCATCTATCCCCTTACCATGCACGGCCAGGATGCCCCGCCTCGCCGCCACCGGCCTGGTGATGTCATCCCCAAAGTGGAGTTCGCCAGCGTTGAAGGAATGGCGGTGACCACCCGGCCGCCGGAAGGCAGACTCCTGCTGCTGCTCGCCTGGGACATGAGAAGCCCGCCGATCGACGCGTTGGCCAAGTCGTCTCTCATGCTCTTCCGGCGATTTCACGACCGAGGGCTGGAGGTGCTCACGCTCTGCCGGGCGGATTCGGAAGACGACATCCTCGACCTGGCCGCTCGATGGCAACTGCCCTGGCCGTTCGTCTCGGACAGCGGTGACATTCGTCCCAGCCGCAGGTTGGCCGTTCGGGCGATACCGGCGAGTCTGCTTGTCACCCCGGACGGCCGGGTGTTTGCGGTCGATCTCGAGGGCGAGCGGGCACATGCCATCGTGGCCGAGGCACTGAAGGTCTCCCTGGATCATGTTCCCATGCCCAAGGAGCCCACGCCCCTGAAGGAGGCTCCGGAAGGCAGATCCCCGCCGAGTCAGAGCGTCTCGAGGAACGCTCGGGCTTTCCTGGCCTCCTCGAGCAGTGTGGGCAGGTCGCCCCGGGTCAGGGTCTCGACGATGAGCGGCCCGTGGGTGAAGCCGCCTTTCTTGAGCCGGTCCATGACCGCCGGGAAGTTCACCTGGCCGCTGCCCGGGGTCACATCGACGTTTTTGGGGTGCCGGTAGTCCTTGACGGACATACCGACGACGAGGCCGTCGACCGTAGCCGCATCATCGATCGGATCGAGCCGCCCATCCGAGTAGTAGAAGATGTTCCCCGGATCATACCACAGGCGGAAGTTGCGGTGGCCGACGCTCTCGATGGCCTTTCGGCATTGGGGCCCGGTGGCATTTAGCCCGCCGTGCGGCTTGACGCTGATGCCGACCTTCTTGCCGGCCGCGTAGTCGCAGCATTCGGCGATGGCCTTGTAGTAGGCGGCGTAGAGCCTCTGGTCACCGATGCCGCCCATCATCAGGTTGCCGACCCTGGCCGCGGCGCAGTTGTCGATGATCCGCCGGAGGGCCTTGATACCGGCCTCCAGGGATTCGTTGACAGGAATATCGCCGCCGTAGACGGAGGGCGCGATCAGGCCTCGCTGAACGACCTCGCGGCCGATGGCTTCGGCCTCCTCCACTCCGGTTGTCGCGGAGATCACCAGCGGCGGCTGGGCTTTGGTTGTCATCAGCCCGACGTACTTGAAGCCGGCCTCGGCGATGGCGTCGAGTGCGACCCTGTAGTCATGCTGATCCCATGGCCGGGTGTAGCAGCCGATCTGCCATGCCTTGCCCGGGGCATTCGCCGCCATCGACCTTCCGCCGAGCGGGCCGGTCTCCGAACAGCCGGCCGCCAGGAAGGCCCCGGCGGCGGTCGCGCCCTTTAAGAAGTCTCGTCGCGCCAATCGATCTGTTGCCTCCATGGCCAATGTCTCCCAACTCAATGTCATTCCTTGATCGGCGGTTCCGCTTCCATCCGCTCGAACTCGCGGTAGCACAGGTACAGGGCCCGGGGGATGTGGAAGCAGCCTTTCCATTTTCCGCCTTTGAGTTCGAGCAGCCGCTTGCCCCGGCGGGTCAGGTAGCCGAACCACTCGCCGTGCTTGGGATCGGGGAATCGCTTCCAGGTGTACTTGTGGACCCTGTCGAACCACTTGCGGCAGTCCTTGCGGCCGGTGAACGCGTAAGCCATGGTCAAGGCGACGAGTGCCTCGAGGTGTACCCACCAGAGCTTCTGATCCCACTCGAGTTTCTCGAGCGGCTTGTTCAGCGAGTCGACGAAGTACAGGATGCCGTCGTAGTCCTTGTCCCACCCGAACTCGACGAGGTTGAGGATGGCATCGGCGGCCCGGTCGATGGTCTTGCGGTCGCCCCCGTGGCGGCGAATGGCCTCGAGGACCAGCCACATAGCTTCCAGCCCGTGACCGGGGATGATTGCCCGACCGGCGAAGGTATCGAGGTGCATGCCGTCGGGGGCGACGTTCTCCCAGGTGATTCGCCGCTGGTGATCGTAGAACTGGGTCATGATCTCGCGGCGGCAGTCATCGAGGATCAGCTGGAGTTGGTCGTCGGGGAGGATGCCCTCCATTTCCAGGGCGAGATTCAGGAGCATGAGCGGCACGGCCAAGGCCTTGGTTGGCCGGGTGCCGGGAAAGGCCTTGTTGTAGCGGCCCTTGGGATTGTCGCGCCGACTGAGGACGTTCCGCCAGGTGTGCAGGGCGATATCGCGGGCCTCTTCATCGCCCGACGCGAGGGCGTACTGGGCGAAACCCATGCCCACGTAGCAGTCGGTGAACCAGTTGTACGGCTGGACGAGGGGCTGGCCCTCGCGGGTGAGTGAGAAGTACCAGTTGCCCTGCCCGTCGCGTCCGTAGCGCTTGAGGAACTCGGCCCCGTGGCGAGCGACGTCGAGCCACGCCGACCGCTGCTCGAGGTTGCGGTAGAGCATGGCGAAGGTCCACATCTGGCGGCCCTGCATCCAGAGGAACTTGTCGCTGTCGAAGACGTCGCCGCTCCGATCCAGGCAGCTGTAGTAACCGCCGCACTCCCGGTCGATGGAGTGCTTCTCCCAGAACGGGATCACATCGTTCAGCAGATTGTGCCGATACAGTCTCTTCAGTCCGGCGAAGTCCCAGGCCATCAGTTCGTCCCTCAAGTCAGGTTCCAAGAGGCGAGGCTATCCCGGCCGCTTCTTCATCAGCTCCAGCCAGTTGAAGCGGTAGTACTTCTGCTTCCAGGCCGGGCTCTGATCCCTGGCGGCGTTGGCGACGTAGAGCACGCCGTCGGCCGGTACCATCAGGACGTCGTGCAGATTCTCCTTCATGGCCACCGGCGCGTCCATCAGCCGCACGGCCCTCTGCTCGGTGAAGTTGCCGTAGCCGGCGGCCACCAGCTCGCTCAGGGCCTTGTATCGGTCGCCCGCGGACATCAGGACGGTGTTCTTGACCGGGTTGGGCAGCAGCGGGTGTTGGGCGCCGGGGCGGATGAGCTCGACCTTCTCGGGCACGGCCTTCATGCCGACCGCGGAGTCCGCCCGGGCGTCGGAAATCACGTAGTAGTACTCGCAGGTGCGGGGGTTGTCCTGGAACACGCCGATCGCCTGGTCGAGGGTTGCGGCCTGCTCGAGCACCATGCGGACCAGGAAGGACATGGGGATGCCCTGCCACTTGCCCTCGCCTCGCCCGCCCATCTCCCCGATACCGATCTGCTCGGCGTTCATGCCGGTGACTGAGCCGATGAAGCCGGCATACGAGACGTTGACGAAGGGGATCCGGCCGTCGGGCTCCTGGATGATCAGGACCGCGTGCTCCTGGAGCCTCCAATCCACGCCATAGTCGAGCACTCGTCCGTGATACAGCTTGCCCGTGGCGGTCGCTTCCTTCAGCAGGGCGAAGCCGCTGCAATGGAACAGCTCCGGGATCAGGTTGGCGGCAATGACCTTGGCCCCGGGCAGGTCAGCGCCCCTGGCCAGGGCGGTCATTTCCTTGACGAATCGCTCGGGGACCTTATCGGCGAACAAGGTATTCAGGAACGCGGCGATCATCGGCCGGGTCAGCTTGAAGCCCCCGACCTCAAATTCCTCATCCTGGGCCTGGTCGAGCAGAAAGGCCATGTTCTCGCGGACGTGATCCTTGAGCAGCACGCCGTGCTGGTAACCCATTTCCTCCGGCGTCCCCTTGAGGTGCAGGACCAGGTAATCGTCCACCTTCTCCAGGTAGCCCTTGCCCTCGGTGGCCACCAGCTCGCGGGCGGGCTGTGTCGCCGGCGACCGGGCGAAAGATGAAGTGCAGACCACCAGCAGCAACGAGAAGCGTACCAAGGAAACGATGGCTTTCATGCCGAAACCGTCCTATGCAAGAGACCCACCCCGACCCCGGCGAACGGCCGTTACCCGACGGACCTGTACGAGCACGGGCCATTATAGCGGTTCTACTCCCTGGGGCGTAGCCTGGCGGAGGTCGGCTCCAGGTACAGGAAACCGCCCCTGCGAACCACGCCCAATTCGTTGTCCAGTCGGGATTCGAGGGAAGTGGCGGGCTGGATCGCGAGTCGCTTGAGCACCTCTTGCCGCAGCCACCAGAAGCCGGAGTTCCAGCAGTACAGGTGGTGCCCGTAGGGCTGGCCCCTGGCCGTGTCCAGCGATTCGTGGAAGGCCGGCATGTAGGCCAATTCCCGGCACAGACGCCAGAGCAGGCGGTCGTCCACCCATGCCGGATCCATGCCGTGAATCAATCCGTCGAGGTAGTTGGCCGCATCGTTGAGGAACCATGAACCGCCGTAGACGTAGGCCCCGCTGTGGCCGTCGAGCAGGCTGCCGTCTGGTTTGGAGATGACCCGCATGCCGTGCGGCGACTGTATCCGCACCGAGGTTTCAAGGTGGCGGCGCACCATTTCGTCGGGCAGGAGTTTGCGGCCGAAAACGGCGAAGGTCAGCACCTCGCCGTAGAGAGCGTCCTGGCCGACATGGTCCTGCTGTTTGAGGCTGGTGGCCATGTAGCCGCCCGGGGTGTTGAACATCCGCTGGTATCCGGCCGTGGCTCGGTCGATGTCCGCGTCGGTGACCGGGAAGCCAAGCTCCCTGGCGGCCAGGAGTGCCCCGCAATGGAAGCCCTGGTTGGACGAAGGGGCGTCATCATCGTCATAGGGAAGCTGGTCGTGGTAGGTTTTGAGGATGGGCTTGTCGGGATTGAGGCGGGGCGGGATGTAAAGCCCGTCGCGTTCGTGCTCGCGGATGAAACGATAGGCTCGGCCGACGGTGCGCTCGTCCAGGTCGCCGCCCGCGCGCCTGACCATGGCCGACCAGATCAGGTAGTACTGGGCGTTGTCCTCGTAGTTGATCCGTTCGAAGAAGACGGCCGCGTGAGCCTGGGCGTCATAGGCCGGGTCGTCCAGGCCGCGACTGGTCCAGAAGCCGTCGCTGACCCACTGTTTCCAGCCGTAGCCGACACCGGAGATGAACAGGTAGTCGCTCTCGGTGCGGAGCAGGTTGCGTCGCAGGAGCAGGTAAGAGGTATTGCGCAGGATGGCCTCGAGCGCGGAGTGGTTGAAGGCTTTGGCGTTGGCCAGGGCCAGATGGGCGGCCAACTGGACGTCGTAGAGGGATTGGATCGGCGAGGAGAAGAGCCAGGTCCTGAACGTCTGGCTCTGGCCGGCCTCGATGTGCTGCCAACCGTCGAACGTGGTCCGGTAGACGCTGGTGGCGTCCAGGTTTCGCGGGATGGTGATGACGCGTCGCGGGCTGCCGTCGCCGGTGGTGAGCCCGAATCGCCGCTTCTCGACGTCGAATTGGAGGAAGCAGCGATTCTCCCAGAGGCCGGGGGTGTCGCCCATCAGGCCGTAGAGTGTGTCTTCGGTGCGGAGCCCCAGAAAAGGTAACGTCTGCAGTGAGCCGCCTCCGAATTCCGGGCCGGCACAGGTTGGGGTGTAGGTCCTGGTGGCCGGTTCCCGGCCCATGAAGGAGTGGAACTCGCCGGGCTGGGCCACGGACCAGCCCAGGTCGACGTAGTACCGCTGGTCGCCGACCGCGGTCACGGTAACGGCTCGCTCGATCAGGCCAGGGGTGATCACGCGGTACGTTTCCGCGACGGTCAAGCCCGGCGCGGCGCCACCCGTCAAGCGCAGGGTTCCGTCCTGCGTTTCGGATTCCCTGCAGACCACCGGTGTCCTGCCGGACGGTTGGACAATCAGCAGGGACGAGCCTTTCTCGATGGGGGTGAAGACCGGGCGATCGCCGTCAAGAACGCACACGGCCACACCATCGGCTGACCGATCCTCCGCCAAGCGAAGATCGGCCCACGCCGGGCAGGCCATGCAGGCCTGAAAGACGAGGCCGGGCGAGAGAGCAATGACCTGGGCGAGATTCCGCCCCCTTCTCACCACCCACCTCCCATTTCTGGCCTCCTTCCGGTGGCGAACGCGGCGGCAGAGCCTACACTTTCACAAACGTCTTCTTCCGGTACATGTAGAGGAGGATCAGCCAGACCACGGCGAAACCACCCATGGCCCGTATCAGGTCCTGCCACGAGCCGGTCCACTTGCCGAGGCCGCCCACGAAGATATCCGCAATGCGGCGGAAATCGAACAGCATGTTGGCCATATACACGGCGATGGCGTTCATGCCGATCACCATGAACACGAATGCCCACCGCCGCAGGCCCCAGACGTCGATGAGCAGGTAGAACAGCCCCATCAGGGCCAGGCTCATACCGCCCGCGTAGAGCACGAACGAGCTGGTCCAGAGGTGCTTGATGATCGGGAACCACTGGTTCCAGCCCAGGCCGACGAGAAAGCACGCGCCGCCGGCGGTTAACAGGACCACGGCCTTGAGCCAGGACTGCACGCTCGACCGCAGCAACTGTCCGGCGAACGCCCCCAGGAGAACCGTGCATCCGAAGTTCATGCTGCTCAGAATCCAGGAGTAGGTCGTGCGGTCCTGGAAGGCACCGAGGATCCGATGATCCAGCCAGATCGCCAGATTGCCGTCGGGGGTCAGCTTCCCGGCCCCATGCCCGGGGACCGGCACCCAGGCCATCAGCGCCCAGAAGCCGAGCAACAGGCCGACCGCGGCCGCGATCTGCCCGACGAGTCGGAGGTTCATCAGGCAGAGTGCGGCGATCAGATACCCTGCGGCGATGGCCTGCAGCGTATTGCAGTAGATGTGCAGCTTCGACAGGTCGTAGGCCAGCAGATTGCCCTGAGCGACCATGCCCAGGACGAACAGAATGACAAACCGCTTCGCGACGTGGACGTAGAGCCCGCGCTGATCATTTCCGGAACCCAGCCGCTTGGCAAACGAGAACGGCATGGCCACGCCGGATATGAACAGGAACAGGGGCATGATCAGGTCCATGAACTGGAACCCTTCCCAGGGTACATGGCCCATCTGCCGGGTGACATGATCGCTGAACCACGGACTCTTCAGACCGGTGTCCAGCCCGCGGACCATCCGTTCGCCACCGATGATCCAGAACATATCGAAGCCCCGCAGGGCGTCGATGGACATCAGCCGGCCGCTCCCGGATGCCTGAGTGTTTGGCCCCATTCTGAATGCTCCGCCGATGGCGTACCGCGCTCACGAGCCCGTGATGACATCCCAGGCCCATTCCCGCCTGGCGCACACGACCGCGACCGGGCGATCGGTGTCAGCAATCACCCCTGATCCCCCATCCGACAGTCAGCGGAATCGACAGGACGGGGGAAGAGCCCTGCTTCAGGGCACCGGTGCCGCGTTCTCCTCGGCCGGTCGCGAGGGCAGCACACTCGACGCTCCGCCGGCAGGGGGCAATACGGACCAGGGGCCCTGGCCGGCATCAAGCCTCGTTGATCACCTTCAGGTCCAGAGCCTTGGCCAGTTCGTTGACCGGCTCTTTCAGGTCGCCGTAGACGGTCACCCGATGCCAGCCCCACTGATCCCACTCGGCCAACAGCTTGTCCATGTCGCCCTTGACCTCGACGGCCAGTTTGCTGCGACAGGCCTTGTCCTCGTCGACGTTGGCCACGGCCTTGCCCTGATGGAAGATCACCGCCTTCTTGACCGGGTGGAACTCGACGGTGGTGGTCATGAATCCCAGCGGCATCAGGGACTGCACCACAGCGCCCTTGCGATCCTCCGAATGACTGCGGATGAGATAAGGGTTGGACTTGCCATCCGGGCCGAAGACCTTCGTGGAGGCCACACAGTGAGCGTAGATGATCTGGTTCTTCGACGTGTCGATAACCGGGTCGGAAATGTAGCCCGGCCGGCCGGTGAGGGCATTCATCGCCAGCATGGTGATGGTCGACAGCTGGTCGGCCTCGCAGGCACCGATCAGGCCGTCGTCGTTGAGCTGGGCGAAGCCCAGGCAGGGATAGGCCTTGATGTGGTTGTCATAGAAACCGCCAAGGCAGTTGATGGTAATGGCCTGGGCACTGTACTTCTTGAGCAAGGCGAGTTCGGCCAGGTACATCGCTCCGGAGCGAACGATCTCGTCCCGCCCGGGCTCGACGACTTTCTCGGCCCTTTTCATCCAGCGATCCGCCCACTTGGCGGCCTCGTCCTGATCAGCCTGTTCGTACGCCCCGTGCAGTTCCTTAAAATCGATGGGGATGACCTTGGTGCCGAAGACGTCCTGGATCCCCTTGGCCATCGTCGGGTTGTTGGCGCCCACGACGAGCATGGTCGACGCCTTGAGCTTCTTGAGGCAGTCGGCGGGATCGGTGATCTTGGCTTTGTCCTCGGCGCACTTCAGATCGCCGGGCTTCTTCAGTCCCTTCCTCCGAGCCGCCTCGGCGGCAGCCATGAAGGCATCCACGGTCGCACCCGGCTTCTTGAGGACTTCGAAGCATCGAGCCACGGCGGCCACATCCTCGACCCGAGACGACGACACCCCGGCCACGTTCAGCTTCGCACGCCTTGCAGCGGCATTGGCGATAAGAAACTCGCCCGATCCGCCGTAGAGATCGTCGGCACACACGGTCGGACGGCCGGAAGCGGCGATGACCCGAGGGGCACCGGTCCACAAGCCGAGGATGTACACCAGGTAACCGTCAATGCCCTTGTCCTCGTCGAGCATCTTCTTGGCTTCGTCGGCGTTCTGAACGCTGATCGGCTTGAACTCGATGCCCGGACAAGCCGCCTCGAGCGCCGCGGTCAGTTCCTTCTTGCGACGGTCGAAGTCGTAGCCGATGTTCGGCCAGATGGGTCCCGTCGACGGGGCGTAGGAATAGACGAGCCGGACCCTGGGCTTGGTGGCGTCTTCGGCTGCCGCCGCTCGCCTCGGGCTCAGCAGGCCCACCCCACCGGCGCCGGCCACACAGGCCGCACAGCCAGCGAGAAACCGTCGCCGATTCAACATGCAGCAGGCACAACTGCCGGCCAATCGAGAGTTCACTGACTGACGCATGGGCTCGCTCATGGTTGGCTCCTTCAGGACCTTGCCTGGGACCTTACCCGTTCCTTGCTCGCTGGCGACCGCTTAGCGGGAGCGCCCGCTCTGGGGTGTAAATATCCAGCATACCCGTTTCCCGTCGCGGTCACCAGCCGGCTGATCGCCAGGGGAAACCGCTTGTCACCGGCCGGTCAACCGCCCTAGACTATGGAGTGCGCGCGGGGCGCGCCAGCCGGAACGGGTGATGTAGAAGGAGGATGCCGCCGTGCGCTATCTGGTCGCCATACCCATCTACAACGAGGCCTCCTCGCTGCACAGGGTCCTCGAGCAGGTTCGCTACTACGCCCCTGACATCCTGGTCATTGACGACGGCTCGACCGACGAAACGCCGCAACTGCTGGCTGCCGAACGGGGTATCCACCACATCCGCCACGTGGACAACCGCGGGTATGGCCAGAGCCTGATCGACGCCTTTGCGTTCGCTGTCGAGCGCGGGTACGACTGGCTCATCACCATGGATTGCGACGAGCAGCATGAAGCGGCCTGGATCCCGTACTTCCTGTGGTCAGCGGCCGCAGATGACGCCGACATCATCAGTGGCTCGCGCTATCTGCAGGAGATGCCCGGCAACTCGCAGCCGCCGCTGGACCGCCGGGCGGTGAACCAGAAAGTCACCGACCTGCTCAACGAAATCCTCCACTTGGGCATCACTGACGCGTTCTGCGGGTTCAAGGCCTACCGGGTTTCCGCGCTGAGGCATCTGAATATCACCATTCCTGGCTATGCCATGCCCCTGCAGCTGTGGGTGCAGGCGGCCTACCGGGACCTCCGCATCCGCGAGATTCCCATCCGCCTGATCTACAACGACCCCAACCGGCACTTCGGCGGGGCCCTTGATGACCCCGACGCCCGCCTGATGTACTATTACGACGTGCTCGTCCACGAGTTGGGTAGCTCGCTCGACGAGCTCAAGCAGAAGGCCGTCGACCGCGTCATCTGCAGCTGCGACGCTCTGGAACCGGGCTAGGGCTTGCCCTCGGAGTCGGGGTGGCACCGGCGTCTGGCCAGTTTGGTCCGGGATCTGCGTTCCGGCCGGTGTCTCCTCGAGAACTTGGGGGCAGCCCGAGGCTTCAGGTTCATGGGCGGGAGCGTGGCGCGCACTTGATGAACGGACAGCGTCTCCTGAAGCTGGTTGGGCAGAGGCGGCAACGAACCTCATCCATGCTCGACTTCGATCGAATCCAGACCCCGCCCGGGGACGGCGACGTGCTCGTCGAGCCGGTCGCCGACTTGTGGTTGCGGCTCATGGAGAAGAACGCGCGGGCCGTGCCGCGACTTGAGCTCCAACTGGCCGGGATACCGGTCCGCGAGGCGCGAGCCAGGGTGCGCGGTGAGTTGGGGCTGGACACGACCCGTCTGACGATCGCTTGCGGCCACCAGCCAGCTTTCGTGCATCCCGGGGTATGGGCCAAGCATTTGGCTGTCAGCCACTTCGCCCGATCCCGCGGGGTGGCCGGAATCGACTTCGTGGTGGACAACGACGCTCCACCCTCGCCGAACCTGGTTGTGCCGGGGATCGGGACCGATGGGCGGTGTACGACGCATTCCATCCCGTTCCTGGGCGAGCCGATGGCCGGTGCAGCCTATGAGGGACGACCGGGACTCGGTGCCGCCGAGTTGACCGCTGCGGGTGAGCGGCTGCGAAGCGCCATGGGTCATCTGTACGATCAATCGCAGCTCGGCGAGTACCTGGGGGGCTGGGCGAATCGGGCGGCGAATCCAAACCGGGAGCCGGATGACGACCTCGTCACAGGGCACCTGGCGGGCAGAGCCGAGATCGACGCCTCTTTCAGGGCCAACCTGCCTGAACACCGAGTGAGCCGTACGTTTGGCGGCCCGTTCGTGGCCGATCTGCTGCTGAACGGCGAGCGGTTTGCGGCCGCATATAACGCAGCCCTGGCCGAGTACCGAGGCCGGTACGGCGTCCGCAGCTCCAACCGCCCGCTGCCGGACCTGGCTCGCGACGGCGACCAAATCGAGACCGCGTTGTGGATCTACCAGCCCCGCCAGCGACGCCGGCGGCTGTGGGTGATCCGCCAGGGTGACGCGATCCACTTGATGGCCGGTCAGACGTGCATCGGAACTGTCGCCGAGAAAGCCCTGCAGGCGAATCCCGACGTCGCGTTAGCCGAGTTGCGGCCGTGGCTGATCCGCCCGCGAGCTCTGACGTTGACACTGTGGATCCGGCTGCTGGCATGCGATCTGTTCGTACACGGCATCGGGGGAGCCAAGTACGACCGCATCACCGACGGCATCATCCGAACCTACTGCAGATGCAAGCCCCCCGCCTACGCGTGCGTGACGGCCACACTCCGCCCCCCCCTGCCCAGGCAGCCCGCCTCACCCGGCGATCTGGCCCGCGCTCTGCTGCGTGTCCGCGACCTGCGATTCAATCCGCAACGCTACCTGGAGAGCGCGCCGGCCGACCTGCTCAGGCAGCGTGAGAGTCTCATCGGGCAATCAACGCAAGTGCGACTCGCTCGTGGCAATCGATTGACTCGACGGCAGGTGTTTAGCGACATCCGCACGCTCAACGAACGACTGGTCGCATCTCAACCCGGTCTCGAACGGAGTTGCCGGACGCGAGTGGAACAACTGCAACTCGACCTGGCGAGCAACCAGGTGGCGGATAACCGGGAGTTCTTTTATGCTCTCCAACCGCCCGCGCGGTTAGCCTGGCTGGCGGAGCGGATATGGGGACAAGCCGAGTAAGATGTTGGCTTGGGTGCCGAGCCGGCCCGACAGACAGCGATTACCGGTTGACCAGTACCGCAACGCCGTCGGGTACCCTGCTCGGGTCGCGCCGGAGAACACCCGACCGGCCTTCGAGAATAGCGTGGTGTCGCTTGCACCCTGCTCATCGCGCTCTCGAGGTTCTCGGGCTTGGCTTACGGCAGCTCGGTGGTGGAGCCCTATCGCCCGGCGTCCCGGGCTGCTATGATACCCGTGCCGCGTGGCGGGTACGGGCTTGCCAGGACGGCGCGGCTACAGTAGCTGCACCCGGAGTACGTCCGCTGACCCTGAAGACTCACCGGCATGACGCCGGGGCCGCACGGGTTCCAGGATGTCCTCTGATGCGACAATGACGGGAGCGAGTAATGCCGGACCCCAACAACGAGCAGCCGAAGATCATCGTCGATGACGACTGGAAAGCCCAGGCCCAGCGCGAGAAAGAAGAAGCGGACCGACAGACCCGGGAGCACGAGGAGAGCGGAAGCCTGCCCGCGGCGCATCTGGCCGAGATCGTGCAGATGATCGCCTTGCAGGCCAGCGTCGGGCTGGGCCTGGTGACCGACCCCCGCAGCGGCCAGCCGATTCCGCCCGACCTGGCGGTCGCCAAGCACTTCATCGACCTGCTGACCCTCTTCCGGCAGAAGACGGGCGACAAGCTGGACGACGTCGAGAAGAAGATCGTCGAGGGCACGCTGTACGAACTGCAGATGGCGTTTGTGCATGTCGCCGGCGGCGGACCGGCGGGTGGCGACCAGGAGACCTCACCAAAGTAAGCCGGCGAGCCACAAGATCCGGCAGCGGCATGCCGCCCGACGGCCGCCCCAAGGCAGGGCCGGGGAGGAGACCACGCGGAGCGGGTTCCCCTCCTGAATGGGCCGAGAGCAGAAGATGTTCATTCCCATCTCAACGGATACTTCCATCCGACGCACGCCGTGGGTCAACTACGGCTTGGTGACCGCGAACCTGATTGCGTTCCTGCTCACCCAGGCAAGCCATACGGGTGGCCGGCACACCGACCCGTCCACGCTTGCGGTGTGGCTGGGCGGCGGCGTCCTCGACGGCCAGTCGCCGGAGCTCTACCAGTTTTTCACCTACCAGTTTCTGCATGCCAACTTCGCCCATATTGCGGGCAACATGCTGTTCCTGTGGGTGTTTGGCAATGCGGTCAACGCGAAGATGGGTCACGGACCGTACCTGCTGTTCTACCTGGCCGGCGGCGTGTTTGCCGCCACAGCGTACGGCTTCGGCAACGACCAGGCCTTGATCGGCGCTTCGGGGTCGATCGCGGCCGTCACCGGCGCCTACCTGGCTCTGTTCCCGCGCAGCCACATTACTGTCCTCTACTGGTTCATCGTGATCGGCACGTTCGAGCTGCCGAGCATGCTCATGATCGTCTTCAAGCTGATCCTGTGGGACAACATCATGGCTCCGAAGATGGTCGGCGGCTCCAATGTGGCGTTTGGGGCCCATCTGGCGGGCTACTCCTTCGGCTTCGCCGCCCTGGTGCTCATGCTCTGGCTGCACGCCATGCCACGCGACCAGTTCGACGTCGTTGCCCTGTGGCGCCGGTGGCTGCAGCGGCAGGCCATGGCGACGGCCATGGGCGACCCCAACGCCCAGGCTCGGGCCCAGTACGGGCGGGTCGCACGCCCCGTCTCCGTCGACGCGGTGACCGGGCCCCACGGCGAACCCGTGATCGTCTCGGACCCGATGGTCACGCTTCGATCCGAGATCATGGACGCCCTGGATCGCAACGAACGGGACGCCGCGGCCAGCCTGTACGAGAAGCTGATGGAGATCGACCCCCGGCAGGTCCTGCCCCGCCAGCAGCAGCTCGACATCGGCAACCAGCTCTGCTTCAGCGGCCGACTGCCCCAGGCAGCCGCCACCTACGAGAAATTCCTCAACCAATACCCCACCGCCCAGGAAGCAGACCAGGTGCGGTTGCTCCTGGGGATCATCTACGTCCGCGATTTGCGCCAGTACGAGATCGCCGAGGGTCACCTCGCCAAGGTGCTCGGCAAGCTCCCGGACGCCAAGCACGAGGAGAAGTGCCGGTACTGGCTCAATGTCGCCCTGACATCCCTGGGCAAGCCGGGGCTGGGAACTGCGTGAGGCTCGCGGCCACACGGCCGCCAGCCGGCCAGCGGTCGGCGAAGCGATGTGCCACCCGCGACGGATTCCCGGAATTCTGTAATGGGGCCGGTCTCGGCACGTCAATATAGCATGGTCCTGAACCCCAGGGACCAGGGATGGTCATGAGACCCTGAGAGCCGGGGGGGCGTATAGCGTCGATGACACATATTCACTGACAACTGACAACTTCCACACAAAGGAGCGAGAGATGTGTCGGATCGTGCGATGGAGTTGGATCGGGTTGCTGTGGCTGGGGGTGACTTGCCCGGCCGTCTCGGCAGGTGAGATGTCGGACCTGTTCCCGGAAGGAACGATCCTGTATCTGAATTGGCCCGGCCTCGACCAGTTGACCCAGAGCTGCAAGGATACCGCCCTGGGCAGAATCATGGCCGAGCCTCAGATGGTTCCGCTCCGCGAGAAGCTCGTGCCGGCGCTGGTCGCTCTGATCAGGAAGCAGGCGGCCAGCGACGCGGAGGAGGAGCTTGTGGGCTTGGCTTGTGATCTGGGGCGCAGTTTCGGCAAGTATCCCCTCGCGGTCGGTCTGGGCGGTGTGGGCGGCGGTGGGACGATGGTCGATGCGGCCGTGGTGGTGCGCGCGGGGAAGGACGCACCCAAGCTGCAGGAACAGGTTGAGAGGCTGGCCCGGCGAGCGGAGTTGCCGCTCGAGGCCGCCACCACCCTGCCGGCGGACTCGAAGTTGAAGATGCAGCAACTGGCCATCCTCGGCCCGCTGATGCCGATTCGCTGGGGTGTGGTCGGCGATGACTTCATCGTGTCCTTGGGCACCAAGACGACGGACCTGCTCATCGGCGGTGACGGGGTCAAGCGACTGACCGGCTCGCCGCACTTCACGGCCGCGATGAAGGCCACCGGCGGCTCGGGGGCCACCCCCCTGCTGTACCTCGACTTGGCCGAGACGGTGAAAACGCTCGAGGCGTTTCAGGCCATGTTCGCGGCCGGCGACGTGCCGATCCTGGGTGTGCCTGGTGGACTGCGCAAGGTTCTGGACGAGACCGGCCTTGGCAAGCTGGAGTCGCTCACTCTGGTTCAGGCCCCGGAGGCGGGTGGGTTCAGAACGACCTTCTTCGCCCGCTTCCCCGGCATGGACAGCAGTCAAGGCAGCCGGCTGTGCGGTGAGCCGCTCACCGACGCGGATCTGGCCCTCGTTCCCAAGGACGCCACCAGCGCATCGGTCGACAACGGGGACGTGGCCGAGCTATACCGTTGGGGGCTGAATCTGGCGAAGGTTCTCGGGCCGGAGCTGGCAGACCCCGTCTCACAGGGAATCGCCGAGGTCGAGAAACGGCTCGGGATGAAGATCGACGAGGACCTGTTAGCCGGGTTCGGGGATACCTGGGTCTGGTACAACTCGCCCGGTGCCGGCGGTTTCTGGTTCACCGGACTGACCGTGATTGCCGAGGTCAAGGCGGACAACAGACTCGATCAAGGCCTGCAGGCCATCGTCAAGGCGATCGCGGACGCCGCCGACGCCGAGGATCAGGTCACTGTCCAACGTGAGACCTACCGCGACCAGACGATCACCTTCGTGAACTGCCCGGGCGTGCCGATGCCGATTGCCCCGGCCTGGACGATCTACAAGAATCGGTGGGTCATGGCTCTGTACCCGCAGATGGTTCGTGCGGCGCTCGACCACATGATGACCCAGGGGCCGTCGCTGCTGGACAATACCGACTTCCAGCGGGGCTACCAGCTGCTGCCCAAGGGGGCATGCTCGGTCGTCTACAGCGATACGGCCGAAGGGGTACGCCAACTCTATGCCATCGGCCTGCCCGTCTCCCAGCTGCTGCTGTCCGTCGGCCAAGGCGAGGGACTTGAGCTCGACGCGAGCGTGCTGCCCTCGCTGAGCTGCATCAGCAAGCACCTGTTCGGGGACGTCGGGTGCCTCGTGGCGGTACCCGACGGCTGGATGATGGTCGGGCACGGCCCGTTGCCCGTCGAGATCCCTTCGATGGGTGAAGGTGGCATGGCGATCCCCCTCGCGGTGTCGATCCTGCTCCCGTCCCTGGCTCGGGCCCGGGAAACCGCGAGGGAGACGGTCTCCCTCATGAACCTGAAGAGCATCGGCATCGGCCTGCACATGTACGCCAGCGAACACGGCGGCAAGTTCCCTCCGAGTCTCAATACCCTGCTCAAGGCCGGCACGATCAAGCCCGAGACACTCATTTCACCTCTCGATCGAGACCCGAGCCGCAAGTGTTCATACATCTACGTCGCGGGCCATACCGAGAAGAGCAATCCGGGCGACGTTCTGGCCTACGAGCGACCACCGAGCGGCGGCAAGGAACGTATCGGCGTGCTCTTTTTGGACGGCCACGCGGAACTCATGAACATGACCGCCTTCAAGGAAGCCCTGAAGAACACGGCGGAGCGCCTCGGCCGGCCGCTGAAAGCCGGCGAGGAAAACGAGGGTGCCCCGGTGAAGGAAGAAGAGCAGAAAGAGGAATCGAAGTAACGACCGGAGCAGATGGAATCACGGTGAGAACCGAAGCCGCGCCGGGGCAGGTGGGTGACCGCCTGCCCCGGTGTTGCTCTGTCCTCGGACTGCTGCCACCCACCGCGGCAGACGCCCGGCGATTGCGGGTCTGCTGCCCTCCGGGGCGTTCGGAGCGGGCGCGGAAGCCGGTACCGTCGCGGTCGCCTTCCGATCGCCGCAGATTCCGTTGAGCAACACCGCCAATCGTACGCCGGCCGCCATCAGGCGATCCTCCACGACGGGGATGTTCCGGTCGAAGTACTCCTCGGCGATCTGGCCATCCTTGGGGACCTGGTAGGCGAAGTCCGCGGCCAGCCTGGCGGATTCCGTCGCCCACGCGCAGACATCCCTGCTCCGCTGCCACTGGGCGAGTCTCTCGGGCGTGATTCTCTTGTGAAGCTCCTGGGCGTACTGAAACCAGGGTTTCCTCACCCGGCGGATCAGCAGCTCGTCCCAGACCACGTGCAGATTCGTCCGATCGAAGAAGAACTCGACCTTGATGTCGTTCCCTCCCCGGTCCACGGCCCGCCCCACATGCAGAGGCTGATGGATGTCACCGACGAAGTGAATCAGGAACTTCAGGGCTTCGGCCCGCTGGGCGGTTGCGGCCTTCTCGTCGAGAAGCACGGCCTGATAGTCGAGGATAGCGGAGACGACGCACCCGCTCTTGGCGCAGTCACGGTCCATCTTGAACGAGGTGGTCCCCGCCGGCACGTTCACGTAGTGCAACGCCTTGGCCCAATCGTAGCTGCGGTCACTCTTGATTTCATCGGCCCAGTTGGCCACCTCCACAATCGACTTGTCGCCGAGCAAGGCCCGAATCGCCTGCTCGGTTCTGGGATCCAACTGGCGAGCGGCAATCTCGGCGATGATCCGGTGCCCGTCCCCACCCCATGCGAAACACAGGGAAGGGACCAGTCCCACCACGATTGCCGCGACGACCCGGGCTCCACCGATGCGCACTGCACCACTCCTGTGTCAGGCAGGCCCTTCAACCTGGGCGGCAGACGCTTCCGCCTTGCGAGGGATGACGCCGTTCGGCGCACGGGCGCGAACAACACCGGAGACAGTCTACAGGCATGACAGAAGCGGATTCAACCCGAAGCCGATTTCCCGGATGGGAATGAGGCGGGCACTTCTCAGCGGCACTCGGGGATTTCCTGCCGGCGGAACCGGCTGGCGACCCGGGCGATGGATTCTATGGTCCGCCGCCCGCTGGCCGATGTCTCCAGGCCCACGAACTGAAGGCCAAGGCGCCAGCGGCCGTCGGGAGTCTTGTCGCAATGCCGCAGTGTTCCGGTCACTTTCTGCACCGAGCGGCCGGACTCCAGGGCGAAGCTGCAGGTCAGGATGTCACCGGCCCTCCAGCGTGGCCCCTTGGCTTCCGGCAAGGCGACACTGATGCCCCCGGCGGAGAGATCCAGCACAACGCCGCGGGCGGACTGCCCGAGCTTGTCGGCAGCCGGTTCGCAGCGAGCCACATCGACGGGAATAACGACCCGGGGCGGAACCCGGGTCCGCGAGAAGAGGCGCCGCTGCAATTCGTGAACGCTGTCCGGCCAGGCGATCTCGAGGACCGGCGCCTCGATCCCCCCACCCATGGGGCAGTTCGTGCGACTGATCACCTGGCTTTCGAAGACACACTTCTCGTGTCCACGGCGGAATGCGACGCCCAGGCTCTCCCCGACGACGATCTCAGGCTGAGGACCGTCGGCAACGTACGGATAGAGGATGACCAACAGATCGCCGGCTCGATCGGCGCGCAACAGACGAGACTTCAACGTGGCCCAGGCCCCAACACCGGGGTAGTTGATGGTCAGCGGGACCCGATCACCGGCCGCTTCCTGAAGCCACTCCACCTGCTGATCGGCCCCCAAGGGATGCATGTTCGTCATAGTCCCTCCTCCTTCGCAGGCCGACTGGTCAGCAGGTGGCGGCTGAGCAGCCGGCGACGAAGCGACTCCACAGCCTGCGTGGAATACTGGTGTGACGGTCCGGTGAGGAACTGGACCCCGATCATGACCTTGCCTTCGGTACCGGTTGGTGTCTTGCTGCAGATGGTGGCTTCGAGCATGAACCGCTGGGTGTCCGTGGGCGAGAGAGCGAAATTGACCTGGATCTGTTCCCCGATCCAGAGCCGGTCAGCAACGTGGGCATCCACTCGGCAGGCCAGACCGTCGGCGCTGATGTTGCAGATCCAGCCGGTGCCCTCGTCGGCGGTATCGTCAGAGCGAATCCAGTGCAGGCGGATCTTGGTCGAATCCGCGAGCGAAATCCGGTGGAACCGGCGCCGCTGCGTCACCTGGATCGTCTCCGGCCGAGTCAGGTGAATCATGGGGTGATGATCTGCGGCCGCGGGCTTCTCGATCCGCAAGACGTCGCAGGAACAGAGGTACAGATGGTCGCCCAGCCTGATGGCAAGGTCGCAGTAGGTGCCCACCAGGGCGTCGATGCGCGCCAACATGGCGGTGAAGGCCGCCTCGTTGGCCAAGACCGCCTGGGCTTCGCGGCTGGCGGAGGGAGCATCGGCCGCAGCCATGATCCGGCAAGCCAGCGCCGCCCTGGAGCCGGCGACGGACGGCGGCTGCATCCGGCACGGGATCGGCTCACCGTCGGGCCAGATTCTCGGCTCAATCAGGACTTCAGCCCCATGCCGGATCGCCTGTTCCAGCGTTCGGACGGACTGCCGCGAGTTGAGATCGATTGCGTATGGCATGGTAATACTAGCCTGATTTTCGGGTCAGCGAAGGAACGACTTGACCTTCGAATCCGACGACGACGGAATCGACGCCCACGACGTTGCAGTTACCGGAACTTCAAGCGAGGAGTCCGAGAACGCGCACCGCCGAGCAAGAGGTGAAGCCACAGGCAGGCATTCTGGGGATCGGGCCACGCGTCGCCCGGGACGGGCATGAAGCCGCGTTCGACGCGTCGCCTTCTCTCAGGATTCGATGGCGGGAGGCTCTTGGTCGGCGTCCCGGCCTTGCCAGCCATGCCACGTGTGGCGACAGCATGCCCGCCTGCCGGCGTCGGGCTCAGAGTTCGGATTCGGGGCGCCCAACCGGAGCCACCGGGCCGAACAGGTCCTCGATGCTGGACTCCTCCCAGCGGACGTCCGCGCTGAGTCCGCCCTGCTCGCTGAGCCGGTACAGAAGATCAAGAATGACCGCATAGTCGAGCCCGAGGCCCTCGACCTTGCCTTCGAAGTTACGGCTCAGGTCCTGGCCGAGGAACCGAACCAGGGTGGGCACGTCCGGCGGGACCTGGATGGGACCGAGGAGGATGCCGCCCGAGGCGTTCTTGCGGATCAAGGTCAGGCTCTTGTCGCCCTCATCGGCCGAGAGGGTGATCGGCTTGCCCTGCTGGGAGTAGAGCAGCGGAGGCCGACAGACCATTCGGTCGCCCCCGATGAGGGCGATGCGCCTAAACTGGCTGCGACGGGCATAGACCGTCGCCGGGCCACCGGATTCGACCACCTCCAGAATGAAGTTCTGAGGCTTCTTGCCGACCAGGACCTGGGAAATGCTTTCCGGATCCGCATCGCGGAGCGACTCGTAGGCCAGCAGGCGAAGCTGAACGTCCGGGTCGGTCAACAGGGTACGGAGTGCCGCGATCGCTCGAGGATTGCGGACACAATGCTCCAGTTCCCGGACGGCCATCCGGCGATAGCTGCTCTTGGGGTCCTCGGCATGTCGGACCACCACCTCGACGCCCAGGTTGTCTCCCAGCCGCAAGCCGGCCCGAGCGGCGTAGTAGTTGACCGCCTTGCGCGGATGAGTGTAGAGAGGCTGGAGCATCCGCACCGCCGAGAGCCCGACGCCCTCGACCGCGAGACTGAGCTCCTCCAGGGGCGCGTTCTCGCGGGTGAACTCCACTATCAGGGCCTTGGCCCGGGCTTCCAGCTGGGCGTTGGACGACGTCAAGGGCAGGTAGCGGACCTTCTCGATAAAACGGTTCTCGCGCCCCCGGTACTCGGCCGGGATCGTCAACTGCACCGTGGTTGGACTGATCGCATCCGCAGCGGGCGGCGTGGTGGGAAAACGGCGGTTGATGACATCGCGAATCTGGCGAACCACGGAGTATGATTCGACCACACAGACCAGCTCCACCTTCCGCACGACAAGGTTCGAGCCGCCGCCGATGACGATTCCTTCCCGCGGGTCGACGGTGGTCCCGGCATTCGCTCCGCCGACAAACGGATTGGTGAAGACCGGCCCCTGGGCTTGGGCATGGGTCTTGCCTTCAATCACCTCGGCCGGCCCGACCTCGCGGTAGATCTTCAGGTCGCACGGCAGGAGGATGCCGCCGGCGATCGACTGGGTATCGGGATCCATCGCTTGAACGCGGACGTCGAAGGCCCGCTGTTTGGCGGCGGCGGCCGGCACCTCCGCATCGACGACGACGACCGCCGTGTCCAGACTGTTGATGAGCGCGTCGGGGGTCGGGACACTGTCATCGTCGCCGGTGCTGGTCACCCGCTGGCGGGCAAGCTCCTTACGGAGGTAGTCGCGAACACTCGGCGGGCAATTCCGGCTACCCTTGCGGCCGAGCCCGACGACCAGACCGTAGCCGCGAACGGGCAGCAGCCGGCCGCCCTCGACGTAGGTGGCCGCACCAATGGCACCCTGCAGGGCCAGAGTGGCCTGCTGGGGGGATGCAGTGGAGATGCTGTCGGTCGTGCCGGCGGGGCGAGTGGTCGGCTTCTTGGACTTGCCCATCCAGTCGCTGCAGCCCGCAACCAGCACCACCACAAGCATGCCCGAACACGATGTCGCAAGGGAAAACCAACCCTTCATGGCATGATACCTCAGGCGTTGGTCAAGACCGTATCCCATGCCTGGACGACTGTCAACTCGAAGCCGCGGGCAAGGCCCGCAGGGCCGAAGACGTGGCCAGCCCCTCCGCCGAGGCCGTGGCCCATGGCTGATGATCGACCACCATCGGGAGGTGAGACCAAGGCGTCGCAGATGATCAAGCGGTCTCGGCCCGCAGGGGCTCAAGCGGCTGAACCAGCCGGGTCTCACGGACCAGGACGTCCGTGGCGACCTCCTGAACACCCGTGGGTTCTGTCGGCAGGAACTCGAGAATGTTGCGAACGGCTCGAGGGTGCGGAAGGAAACCGACTCGCTCGCGGGTCACGTACAGCGGGCGGTTGCGGACTTCCTGGTAGACCCGGGCCATGTACTCGCCCACGATCCCCAGACAGATCAGTTGAATGCCACCCAGCAATCCAAGACCGCCGCCGATCAGCAGCGATCCGGCGATTCCCGGATCGACGATCCCGAACCGGAAGCCGCCGATCAACAGACCGGCCATTGAAATCAGGCCGACCGCACATCCCAGCGTGGTGATGAGCCTGAGCGGAGCACTCGAGAAAGCCAGCACGCCCTCCACGACGGTATGCAGCTGCCGCGACAGGGAGTACACCGAACCGGCTCCGGACCTGGGCGACTCAGGCGTGTACTCAAGTACCGCCTGACGGAAACCAACCCAGCTCCGCAGACCGGTAATGAACCGGGTGCGTTCCGGCAGGCTGTTGAGCTCCTCCACCGCCCGGCGGTCCATGAGAGTCAGCTCGCCCGTGTCGGTCGGAATAGGCACTTCGCTGACCTGGCGCAGAATCCGACGGCAGATCCGGCTGGCCACCTGGTGAACCAGGTTCTTGTTGCGACGGCGACGGGCGAAGATGACCTCATAGCCTTCGTGCCAGGCTTCGATGAGCCGAGGAATGACTTCCGGCGGGTCGGCCAGGTTGCCGTCGATGGTGATGACCGAGCGACCGGTGGCCGCCTCGAGCCCGGCACACAACGCCGCCTGACGCCCGAACCGCCGCGACAGGATGATCCCCTTGACCGCCCCGTCTTCGCGATGCAGTGAGCTGATGATGTCCGGCGTCTGGTCAGTGCTCCCGTTATCCACGTAGAGGATCTCATACGGGATCGCCAGCCGGCGGAGCATGGCGGTGAGACGGAGATGCAGGCTGGGCAGAGAAGCCCCGTCATTGAACACCGGGACGATGATCGAACATTCAGCTGACACTCGGCGTATCCCTACCATCCACATCCACGCGCCCGCTCAAGACGCGGCACCCCACTGGCGTTATCGGATTTCCGGCTGGACGCTTTAGCCGGGAGTGATCGCCAGTCAAATCAGTGACACGCGCAACCGACAAACCGCGGTGATTATGAGACGTTCAGGCCTTCTTGTCGCATTGACCGCGTGCCGGTAGGATGCACCGGTTTGCAGAGGCTGGTCCCTTCGGGAGCGCGACCCGCTGAGATGGTTCTCCGCTTGCTGCTGCTGTTCACCCTTGTGCCGCTGGTTGAGCTGGCCATCCTGATCAAGATCGGGAGCCGCATCGGGGCGGGCACGACCATCGTGATGGTCTTGCTGATCGGCTTCGTCGGCGCGGCCGTCGCCCGGCATGAAGGATGGCGCACGATCCAAGGCATTCAAGCCGACATGGCCGCCGGACGCCTGCCGGGTGATCGCCTGGTCGACGGGCTGCTGATCCTGATCGGAGGTATCCTGCTGATCACGCCTGGCGTGCTCACCGACATCGCCGGCCTGCTTCTCTTCCTGCCACCCGTGCGGGCGTTGGTCCGGACCTACATGAAGCGCCGGCTGCGGACCAGAATCACTCTGCTCACCCCGGAATCATTCGGGCCACAACGGGATGACGACTTCATCGACGTCGAAGCCCGTCCGGCAGGAACGCCGGACGGCGAACCGCGGGCCCGATAGCTTCAACCATTGCCGCCGGACGCGATTCACGCCTTGGGCAGTTCCCACGGGCGGCGGTACGGATTGGTGATCATCGCGTTGGCCTGATCGTTGCCGATGACCTTCATATTCTGGACGTCGTACTCGATGGATCGGCCGGTGCGGAGGGCCAGGTTGCCCAGGTGGGCCACGGTGGTCACCCAGTGGCCCAGCTCGATGTCCTCGGCGGGCTTCCTGCGGGTCCTGCAGCACTCCAGGAAATCGCCGACCAGCTTCACCCGGCAGAGTCCCGGGTCCTCCTCGATCTTCTTCTTGAGGGCCGGCACCGGCGTTTGGCCCTCGGGATAGATGTCATAGCCGGAGCCGTCGACCACCAGCGTGCCGTTGGTGCCGTAGAATGCGCAGCCGTGCTCGCGATGCTCGGGCCCGTGGCCGGTACCGGCCTGATGCTCCCAGACGAGCGTGAACTTCTCGAAATCATAAAGCGTGCATTGGGTGTCCGGCGTCTCGGCGGTGTCGTCCGGGTAGATGTACTTGCCGCCGGTGGAGGCCACCCGCTTGGGAGCGCTGGCGTTCATCGCCCAGAGAGCGATGTTGAGGAGGTGCACGCCCCAGTCGGTCATCAGCCCGCCCGCGTAATCGTAGAACCAGCGAAACGCGAAGTGGAACCGGGCCCGGTTGAACGGCCGCCTGGGCGCGGGTCCCAGCCACATGTCGTAGTCGACGCCGGCCGGCACCTCGGAGTCGGCCACCTTGCCCAGGCTCTGGAACCAGCCTAACGCCGCCCAGCAGCGAACCAGCCGGATCCGCCCCAGCTTGCCCGATTGCACCTGCTCGACCGCCTCGCGGAAATGACCGCTCATTCTCCACTGAGTACCCATCTGCACGACCCGGCCGGTCTTGCCGGCCCAGTCGAGCATGGCCTTGCCTTCGCCGATACTGTTGGCCAGCGGCTTCTCGCAGTAGACATCCTTGCCCGCCTGCATGCACTGAATGGTCTGCAGGGCATGCCAGTGGTCCGGCGTGGCGACGAGGACCACGTCGATATCCTTGCGATCGCACACCCTGCGGAAATCCTTGACCCGGTCGGGCGGGTTCTTCCCGTTCTTCTGCAGCCATTCGGCGGCCTGATCGAGCATCGCATCGTCGACGTCGCAGATCACCGGGCATTCGAGGCCTCGGTGGTCATGCTTGAAGAAGGTCATGAGATCGTGGCGGCCCTGCCCGCCGGTGCCGATGATCCCGAACCGCACCCGCTCGTTGGCGCCCAGAATCGACGTGCTCACCGAGGCCAGCGACGATACCGTCGCCGCTCGGGCGACAGCCGCCGAGGCCCCTGCCGCCCCGGCCGAAACCAGCGACCGATTCAAGAACCGTCGTCGAGTGATGCTGTTCACGACCCAACCTCCTGTGCCTGTGGGCTCGCTCGCCCAGTCGACCATGGACCAACACAGGGCCATTCTAACGCCCATGATCACAGCCCGTAAGCCGGCGGGGCGCCCTGCGCTCAGCTGGGCTTGGGCCCGGGTTGCGGCTCGCGGAGAAGCCGGAGGACGGGTTCGATCTCGGGCGCCTTCATGAACACCCGCCAGCACAGTCCGGTCCGGTAGTTCTCGATCATGGGGGCGATCGGCCCGACGTCGATTCCCAGCCAGGCCTTCGACACCCAGGCCCGAGAGAGGTTGAAAGAGTCGGCAAAGCCGTAGCCGCCCCACAGGCGAGCCCGGTAGCGTTGATCCAGCTCCAGCAGACACGACAGGCTTTCATGGGGAACGTACGGCATGCTGGACAGGGCGGCGGTAGGCGCGAGCGTGCCGTCGTCACCGCCACCGGGAGCAAACGCCTTATAGCCGTCGGGACCGAAGCAGGCCGTCAAGCCCCACAGAGGGCCATAGCCCGCGAAGGTTCCGCTCTTGACCCGGGCATACTGGACCTGCACGCGGCACAGATCCCGGAAGTGCTCGAAGTAGGTCTTGCCCTCGAAGGAGATCGCGCGGGGGTCGAACCCGAGATATGAGTAGTGGACAAAGAAAAGAGGCATCTCCAGGCCCCGGCCCAGAGAGACATGAACGCCATAGTGCTCGCGCTCCCGAGCATAGTCACGGCCCTGCCATCCCTGCCAGTAACACTTGGCCGGCACCGCGTGTGTCGGGGAAGCCAAAGCCAGCAGGTAGGTGATCTGGCACTCGTTGAAACCGCGCACCGGGTGGTTCATTCTCCACTCGACCCGCGGCGACCAATGCCACAGGAGGTACGCATCGGGGCCCTTCTCCTTCACGAAGAAGTCCCATTCGATCTCGCGCCACATCTTCTCGGTCAAGCGGCGCAACTCGGTCTCGACCGAATCGTCCGCCGAGAAGTACTCGCGCACCGCGAGCAGAGCTTGAGCCAGGTATGCGGTCTCGACCAGATCCGCGCCGTCGTCGTTGGGACTGAACGGGATGACCTTCCCGGTCCGCCCGTTGAGCCAGTGCGGGAAGGCGCCGTGAAATCGGTCGGCCTTGGTCGCCAGGAACCGGAGCATCTGCCGAATCCGCCTCGCGGCCTGGGCCCGGGTGAGGAAGCCGCGCTCGACGCCGACCATCAGATTGAAGAGCCCCATGCCGGTCGCGCCGACGGCGCAGACGTCGGGGCCGTGACCGGTGCCCTCCCGGGCCAGACCCGAGAGCGGGTGACCGAACTCGTCGAAGTAGCGGATGACCGCCTGCTGTACCTGGGTCAGCAGGGCCTCGACTTCGGGCGGATGACGCGGTTGCGAGGTCGCGATCGTGTCCCCCGCGCGGAGGCTGACGGACGACAGGCCATAGAGCAGAAACGTGAGCGTCAGGGTTCGCCGCGGTGACATGCAGGAGATTATGCCCCCCCATCGGTGGAGGATCAATTCCACGATCCGGCACCGCTCCGGGATCGCTCAGGGCTCGGAGGTATCAACCTGCCGCGCAACCACGGCCGGATGGACAGTCGACTGACAGGCTATGGCCCGCGCTGCTCGGGTCGCTCCGTTCTTGGCGCGACGGTTCATGTCACGAAGAACACGCCGACGAACAGGAGTGAGTTTTCGACACCAACCCTCTCTCCGGCCGCGACCTCCCCGAGAGGCGAGGTCAGGCGCGGATCGCCCGCCATCCGCTCATCACTCATGGTTCGTCACTTGCTGTCCGCCCGGTCTGCAGCCTCCCGCCCCGATCACACCACGTCGGCGCGAGCCGATTTCCACCGCCCGGTGCGAAGCGGCTTGGGCTTGGGCAGGTCCTTGATCGCGGCCAGCGATCGGCTCATCAGTTCCTCGGGCAACGGGTAGTCCTCCAACCGGCCGGCGAAGTACTTCTCGTAGCCAACCAGGTCCATCAGTCCATGTCCGCTGAAGTTGAAGACAATCACCTTCTCCTTGCCTTCTTCCTTGGCTTTCTTGGCCTCCTGGATGGTCGCTGCGATGGCGTGGCTGGTCTCCGGAGCGGGGATGATGCCTTCGGTCTGGGCAAAGAGGACCGCGGCTTCGTAGCACTCGATCTGGTGGATCGCCCTCGGCTCGGCCAAGCCCTCCACAATGGACTGACAGACCAGCGGAGCCATGCCGTGGTAGCGCAGTCCCCCCGCGTGGATGGGCGGCGGCACGAAGGTGTGTCCCAGCGTGAACATCGGAAGCAGAGGGGTCATGCCGGCCGTATCCCCGAAATCGTAGGCAAACGGTCCGCGGGTCATCTTCGGGCAGCTGCTCGGCTCGGTTGGGATGATGGTGATGTCCGCCCCGGCGATCTTGTCGGCCATGAAGGGGAAAGCCAGACCCGAGAAGTTGCTGCCGCCGCCGGCACAGCCGATGACCACATCGACCTTCTTCTCGCCGATCTTGGCGAACTGCTTCTTGACCTCAAGGCCGATGATGGTCTGATGCAGCATCACGTGGTTGAGCACGCTCCCCAGGGAATACCGCGTCTTTCCGGTCTCATCACCCACGGCGTCCTCGATGGCCTCGCTGATGGCGATGCCCAGGCTGCCCGGCGTGTTTGGATCCTGCTCGAGGATCGCCCGGCCGGTCTGGGTTTCCGTGCTGGGACTGGCAATGCACTTGCCGCCCCAGGTCTCCATCATCAACCGGCGGAACGGCTTCTGATCGAAGCTGATTCGCACCATGTATACTTTGCACTCCAGACCCAGCAGGCGACAGGCGAACGCCAAGGCGCTGCCCCATTGTCCCGCTCCCGTCTCGGTGGTGATGCGTTTGATGCCGGCCTGCTTGTTGTACCACGCCTGGGCGACGGCCGTATTGGGCTTGTGGCTCCCCGGGGGGCTGACGCTTTCATCCTTGTAGTAGATGCGGGCCGGCGTCTTCAGGGCTCGCTCCAGGAAGACCGCCCGGTGTAGCGGAGTCGGTCGCCAGCGATAGAGCATCTCCAGAATCTCGTCGGGAATGGTGATCCATCGCTCTCGGCTCACCTCCTGTTCGATGACCCCCATGGGGAAGACAGGAGTGAGCATCTCCGGCCGGACCGGCTGCCCGGTCGGACCAAGGGGCGGCTGCATAGGGCTGGGGAGATCCGCGGCCAGATTGTACCACTGACGAGGAATCTCGTGCTCTTCAAGCAATACTTTGATTTGCATACGATCGCCTTTCTCGAGAAGACACTGCCCTTGGTTTCACATGCCCGAATGGAGGCGCGTCTGGGACGACGGCCACCAGGACTGCGGGGGCGATAATACTCGATCCCCGGTCGCTTGTCGACGAAGCGGACCCGCCGGCCAGGTATAGGGTATTTACCCCATATCAAGGTTGATTGTTTTTTTTCGGATCTGCACAGACAATACCGCTGATCCGGATCTGCGGCGCGGCAGGCCCGGCGCATCTCCGACCGGTGGGCGCGGCCCCAGGTTCGCCCACCAGAGGCAAAAGGAGTTCGATCATGAGGCAATGGAGACAGGTAGCGGTGTTCTTCCTTTCGATCGGCGTCCAGACGGCCCTCGCCCAGGTTGCGGCAGAACCGGGCGGCCCAAGCCCCGCGGCGGCCCAGGCCAGCGATGCGCAGGCCGCGGCGGAGAAGGCGGCCGCGGAGGAGAAGACCGCCGCCGTCGGCGAGAAGACCTCCTTCGCCGGCGACAACTGGATGGACTGGAAGAAGATGACCGGCGACTGGGGTGGTCTTCGCAATCAAATGGCGGATGCCGGCATCACCTTCGACATCAACGTCACGCAGATCCTGCAGGGCAATGCGCATGGCGGCGTGGATACCAAGAACGGCCACCGCTATTCCGGATCCGGTGACCTGACGCTGACACTGGACACGGCCAAGATGGGTCTGTGGGACGGCGGCACCTTCGTGCTGAACGCCGAGCCCAAGTGGGGCGACGGCATTCTCAATAAGGTGGGTTCGCTGATGCCGGTCAACATGGATGCGGTCAAGCCCGGCTTCGGAGAAGGCTGCATGATGACCCTCTCGGAGTTCTTCTACCAGCAAGTGCTGTTCGATGGGAAGCTGATTCTTCTGGCGGGCAAGCTCGACGGCTCCCGGGCCTTCGACACCAACGTCTTCGCCAATGACGAGCGCATCCAGTTCATGAACCTGGCGCTGCGCAACAATCCGGTCATTCCGTTGTTCCTTCCGTACACGACGATGGGCGTGGGAGCGGTGGTGAACCCGATCGAAGCCCTGTCCATCCGCACGGCGGTGACAGATGCCGAGGGCCGGGCCAAGACGACCGGTTTCGAGACCACGTTCCACGGCCCCACCCACACCTCGCTGCTCCATGAATGGGATATCAAGGTCAAACCGTGCGGATTGCCCGGCAACCAGCGTTTCGGCTTTCTCTGGACCTCGATGGAGAAGCAGCATCTGCAACCCAAGTCACCATTCAAGGAACTGGGACCGACATTGACCAAGGTGGTCGGGCCCAAGGTCATGGGCTGGATGGCCCCGTACCTGCCCTTTGACACCAGCCCTGACGAAGTGGGCCTGTTCTACAACTTCGACCAGTATCTCTACACCGAAACCAACGATCCGACCCAGGGCGTCGGCCTCTTCGGCAGGTTCGGCTGGGCCCGGCAGGATGCCTCGGCGATCGCCCACCATTACAGCTTCGGCGTCGGCGGCAAGGGCGTCGTTCCGACACGCGACAACGACACCTTCGGCGTCGGCTACTACTACCTCGACCTGAGCAACAAGATGCCGGACGCATACAACTGCGAACAAGGCGTCGAGGTCTACTACAACATCGCCATCACTCCCTGGCTCCATATTTCGCCGGACCTCCAGGTCATCATGGATCCCGGCGGGAGCGAGGCTCACGATGTGTCCGTCGTCTATGGCGTGAGGATGCAAGTCAACCTGTGATTCCTCCGCCTGTGGCCGCGCTGAGACGATCCACCGTTCGAATGGGAGCCCGAGCTGGGGCAGCGCAGGCTCTTCGACGCGCCGCACCGGTGCCGACGGGTCCGATACCACCCGATATAGGTCAATAGAATTGAAGTCACAGTGATTTTCCTTCAGAAAGCGGATCATCCGTGACCGGACCCGCCTGGCTCCTGAGAGAGCGGGAGCGGCCGGCCCGGGGCTTGTTTCCGATATCCGTGCAGGCCGGCGGGAGCCAATCGGAAACCTTCTTCCGCGAAATGAGCCTTTGCGGACCCTCCCGGCCGATATTTTCCAAACATATATTGTTTTCCCGTGTCAAGTATTATGGAACGCTGGCCGGGTGGTAGCTTGAGCGTCCGGCAAGAGACCAAGCTACGTAGAACCGGCAGCCGGGGTTTCCCGGAGTTGCGTTCCTGGAGGTTTGCCATGTACCACTCTACTCCAAACGCTGTGCCGCCCGTGGCGGTGCTGAATCCGGCCGGCGGCGGTTGGCAGGCTGCGATGGCCTGGTTCCATCTTCTTCGTGCCCCCCACGGTTGGCGTGTTCGTTCCACGGCACTGGCGGTACTGCTCCTCGCGGCGACGGCGGCCAATGGAGCCGCCCGGCCTGAGAGACGGAGCGGGCAGCGTCAGCCGGCGTTCCGAGCGCCGGCCGCCTCGTCGGTCAAGATCGAACGTTCTTCGCGGCCCGCGGTATCGCGTTCGTTTGAGAGGTCAAGCCCCGCCGGTCGCGATGTGAAACCGAACTTGGCTCCCATCATTCGTCGTTCGGAGCCAAACGCCGGGTCCTCCAAGTCTATCCCGCATCGTGCGCCGCGCATTTTGTCGTCTTCCTCGCCGACTGGCCGCCCATCCCCGGCACCGGCAGCGCGGGGGTCGTCTTCGGCGTCACCTCTGAGCATCTTCCGATCGGTGCCGTCCGCTGATCGACCCGGCATTCCGCAGGCGCTCTCGGGTGCCCTCCGCAAAGAGGCCGATAGGCTGCCGTCCATGCCGAGCCGGACGGGGTCCCAGGCAGGCGAACGCCGCTCAAGCCCCGCGATCGCCCTGAACCACGACCATGCTGACAGGCCGGCACCGACCGTCTCGCGGCCGGACGGCAGCGAACGCAATCGCGCCCCGCTTGCCCTCGGCAGCCACGCCCCGCGACAGGGCTCGCCTCAGGGCCACGAGTCGCAGCGCGGCGGTCCTCAGCGAGGTGATGTGCCCTTCTCCGGGCGTTTCACCCAGACGCCGTCGGCCGGTCGCGACCTGTTCAACCGGCCGGGGAATCGTGGTTTGGCCAGCTTCCTGCGTCCGCCGCACGGTGAGCGTCGAGGGGAGCTTCCTCGGCCGTACCCGCCTCGCCCCGATCATTGGGGCGGCCATCACGCCGACCGGCACCACTTCGGGTTTGGCTTCTACAGCGCGTGCCTCGTGCGTCCCCGGGTCTACCCGGTCTACTACCCCGCCTACGTCGCGTCCTCGACCTACGTAGTGTCGGCACCCGTGGTGGAGAATACCGTGGTCGTCGCGCCGCCTGTCCAGACCACGGTGGCGACCAACGGTTCGGCCCTGGCCGTGCCGGCGGACCAGCTGAAGCAGATGGTGACCACCGGGACACAGTACTTCCGGGATGGCCGGTACAACGATGCGGCCGACCTGTTTCTGCGGGTTGCGAACGCCGACCCGCAGAACGTAGACGCGTGGTTGTCGTACGGCATGGCCCGGTTTGCGACCGGCGACTATGCCGCGTCGGCGGAGGCCCTTCGCCGCGGAATCCGGCTGTTCCCGCAGGTGGTCGATTCCGCGATGGATGTCCGCAGCGCGTATGGCAACTCGGCGGACTTCGATCGGCAGTGGGACCAGCTGGCGCGGCGGCTACAGGATGTGCCGGCAGATACCGATGCTCTGCTGGTGGTTGGTTTCGTCTATCACTTCGTCGGTGACCGCGAGCACGCCGCGGAGGTATTCCGGCACATCAAGGACGCGGTTGCCGCGGACGGCGACATCGCGGACTTCTTCCTGAACGCCAAGCCCCTGGCGGAGGCCACCGCGGCCGTGGGTCAGAACCAGAGGCCCGCCCCTACCGCCGCCGTGGAGCGACCGGTGGGGGCTGTCCCGCCGCCGTTGTCGCCGATGCCGGCAGCCCTTTTCCAGGGCATGGTCAGCCGGGACAGCCGGGTGGCCGGCAAGGAGATGCTCACGGTGGATGGGATCGTCATCAAGGTGGAGGACACGGACGGGCATCCTCTGGACGCGGACCTGCAGATTCGTGTCGGTGGCACCAGGTGGAACTATGAGGATCTCCCGATCGGGACGGTGATTCAGGTGGTCGGCATCTCCGGCCGGACTCACAGTGTCCAGCTGACCGCCCTGGAGGACCACAGTGAGACGGTCTGGTTCGCGGTGAGCCTTTAGGTGCCGATGCGTCTCCCCGCCTGTGTCCGCCGGGGAATGAACAGCTCCTGCCCGCTTGGTGAGGGCTCCTGCCGCGTCCGGCCGCGGCTCAATGGCCTTTGACCCTTTCGGGGGTTGAGCCGTTGAGATGTCGGAACTGGTTGTAGACGACGTCGTTGAAGATGCGGGTTTTGAAGGCCAAGTATTCCTTCTGCCAGTAGTCGAGCATCTCGGGCGTGTAGGGCTCGCCTTGGGGGTGGCCCGGGGTGTAGTGCTTGAGCGTCCGGTCATAGTACTCCAGTCCACCATGGCAGGTCTGGTGTGAGCCGAAGACCCACCAGGCCAGTGCGACCCAGGGTCCTGCCTTGAGATGGTCGTAGTAAGCCTCCATGGTCTCGACGGGCGTGGTGTAGGTGGTCTCCTTGCCGGCCGGTCCGAGCTGGCCGCACACCGCGATGTACCACATCATCGCGTTCCTGGCTTCCGCCAACTGGATTGCGTCCATGAGGGCGTGGGTGTCGTTCCAGCATTCGGGCGTCCAGGTCGCGGGATTGCTGCTGTCCTTGCAGACCCGGACCTGCAATCCCTCTGGATAGTACCTGGTGCGGATGCGCTGCCATTCGTCGGCGTGGGCTCGGACCCTGGCCCGTGGTATGGACAGATCCGCGGGGTCAAAGGGGCTGTACTGATGGAACCAGTAGTGGTACACGTCCACGCCGATGGCCTGGGTGTTCGGCGGCAGCTTGACCCGGCGGTGCTTTTCGATGTCGGTCTGGCTGGCCGCGTAGCAGCCGTTGTAGTCCAGTGCCGCATAGCCGATCATGTTGAACCAGGCCTTGATGTGGCTGAAGGGCCGGCCGCCGTCCTTTTCGCGAAGCCGGATCTGGCGGTCGAAGTCCGCAAAGAGCCTCTCGAGGCCGTCCGTTCCGAGACCGCACTCTTCCTCGTCGCCCACGCTGGCAGCCAGGATGTTGTTGATCAGCTGCCTTCCGGTGGCCCGATCGCCTTCCGAATCGACCAGTTCGGCGTCCCGAGCGGCCCAGAGCTTGTCGAGGATATTGCTCAGATTCCCGAACCCATTTCTACCCTCCTTAGTGGAGGGCCGGGCGCTCAAGATGATCAACTGTCGATGTTGATAGCAGCGGATCATGAGGTTGATGATCTCATCGCGAAAGCGGTCGTGCCGATTGTAGAGCTGGGTGGCGGTGGACCAGCGACTGGCGATGTCGATCCGGCGGACATTCTCGGCGTGCAGGTTTTCCAGGGGCTGCCGATCGTCGAAGGCCATCAGATTGTACTCGAAGAGGTAAGGCAGGATCCCGATTCCTTCCTTTGGGTGCCAGGTTCGGATGGGCACGTAGGAATAACTGACCACGTCGCCCTGCACATGCCCCGGCGGCAATCCGCCGGGAGCGGGAGAGGTGGACGGCCGGGTCATCGCCTGCCCGTGGGTCATACCGATGGGCAGCAGAGCCAGGCATGCAGCGACGCAGGTCAGGGCAGGTCGAACAGACATGATGCCGTCTCCTGATCCGCGGGGACCACGGGCAAGCCGGGCAAGAGTCAAGGCCACCGAGTTGTCTGCTTGGGGCCAAGGCCGAAGACCATTCTGTCATGACGCCGGGCCTGAATCAACCGCTGCCGACGCGTTGCCCGCGTCCCGGATTGAACCGCCAAGACACCAAAGTCGCCAAGATCGGCAGGCGCGGAAGGTGATCCGCAGATTCAGGTGTGACCATTGACCAGAGAACAAGCGTTCACAATAAACGGACCTGTCCCGTTATACGAGCCCCCCTGGTGACATAGGTGCCAGGCCTGCGTTATACGAGCCCCCCTGGTGACATAGGTGCCAGGCCTGGGTATAAGGACCTTCAAGATGAGACAGGCAAATCCAGTCTGTTCGGGTCGTGCTTCCCTTCACCGTTCCCGCCTGGCACTCATGATCCTCGTCTGGGCATACATCCCCGCACTTGCCGAGGCACCCCCCACTCACACCGCCCCTGCTCCCGGCGAATCCCCCCAACCCGCCGCCGTCGCGTCAACCGCGGACTGGCCCATGTGGGGCGGCCGCCCCGACCGCAACATGGTCTCCAACCAGCGAAACCTGCCTGCCGAGTGGAGCGTCAACGAGAAGCGCAACCTCAAATGGGTAGCCCCTGTGGGCTCCCAGACCTTTGGCAATCCCGTTGTGGCCGGCGGCAAGGTCTTCATCGGCACTAACAACGGCAAGCGGCGCAATCCGGCCATCAAGGGCGATAAGGGCGTGTTGATGTGCTTTGCGGAAGCCGACGGCAGGTTTCTCTGGCAGGCCGTCCATGACAAACTCGAGCCACCAGACGAACTCGACTGGCCGGAGATCGGCATCTGCTCGACGCCTTGCGTTCTGGGCAATCGCGCCTACTACGTCAGCAACCGCGGCGAACTCACCTGCCTCGACACCGAAGGCTTCCTCGACGGCACGAACGACGGCCCCGTCAGGAATGAGAAAGCCCATGGTCCCGCCGACGCCGATTTCGTGTGGACGCTCGATATGGTCCGCGAACTCGGCGTCTCGCCCCACCAGGCCTCGACCTCCTCGCCGCTCGTCTGGGGCGATCTGGTCTTCGTGGTCACCGGCAATGGCACCGATATCGCCGCCGAGAAGGTTCCCACCCCGCAGGCCCCCAGCTTCATTGCCGTAAACCGAACCACCGGCAGACTCGTCTGGGGCGATAGCTCGCCCGGCGATCGCATCCTGGCCGGCCAGTGGTCAGCCCCGGCGTGTAGCCTGGTGAACGGCCGGCCCCAAGTCGTCTTCCCCGGCGGCGACGGCTGGATATACGCCTTTGAGCCTGCCACCGGCAGACCGCTCTGGAAGTTCAACTGCAACTCGCATCTGCCTGCCGATGTGGCCGCCGACCGCGGATCACTGGGGCATGCGGTCGCTACCCCGGTCTTCGTCGACAACAAGGTGTTCATCGCCGTCGGACATGCCCCGGAGAGCGGCAACGATGGCCCCGGCTGTCTTTGGGCCATCGATGCGACCAAGTCGGGCGACGTCACCGCCGCCCCCGTCTGGCGATACACCGCCGACGAGTTCGCTCACAGCATCTCGACGGTGGCCATCCACAACGGCCTGCTCTACGTGGCCGAACTCCGCGGCTTCCTCCGTTGTGTGGATGTCTCGAACGGTACGCCTCTCTGGATGCACGATCTGGGATCTTCGACGTGGGCATCGCCGATGGTGGCTGACGGCAAGGTCTACATCGGTACGGAGGACGGCGACCTGTTCGTCTTCGCCGAAGGCCGGGAAGACAAGCTGCTCGCCAAGAACCAGATGAAACAGACGATCTGCTCGACCGTCACCCCCGCCAACTGCACGTTGTACATCGTCGATCGCTCGCACCTGTACGCAATCGCGGCGGGTGCCGCCCCGCCTGCCACCCAACCGGCTACGGTCCCAGTAACTCAAGCGGTCCTGAGCCGTCGGCTTCCGCACATGGCTCATAGCCCCGCGCCGAAACGGCGATTGGCCGTCTTTGCTTATCCGCCTCTCGGATCGGGCGGGTGACCGGCTCGGGGGCCTGGACCGGACCGAACGGGGCGGGAGCACCCGCGGCGGTGCGAGATTGGAGGAGCGTTTGTTCGGAGCCTCGGGCTGGACGGTCAATGCGGTCTGGAAGCTCGGCCTGGAGCGGTCGCTTGGTTCATGCGGCCGCGCACGTAAGCGGAGAGGTAACGGTTGACCGGAGAATGGGTGTTCAGAATAAACGGACCTGGCCCGTTATTCGGCTCCCGTTATTCGGCTTCATCGGCTCGGCCCAGGTACGTTAGCGTGTTTTGGTCGGCTCCCGTTATTCGGCTTCATCGGCTCGGCCCAGGTACGTTAGCGTGTTTTGGAGAATCATTCAATGATTCTGGACAATCGTTGCATCCTAACGACCGAATCGCTCCGTATAGGACTATATGGGAAGGTAGAATGAGACCTGTGCGCTTTTGGTCTGCCTATCACGGAGGTCCTCGCATGAAACGCTACCCTTGGATCCTGGCTTTGCTGCTTCCCGGTGCGACGGTTCCCGCCGCATCAGCGGAATCTTTCGATTGGCCACAGTGGCAGGGCCCCGACCGGAACGCCGTCTCCAAGGAGCCCGGCCTGCTCAAGGAATGGCCGAAAGAAGGCCCACCCCTCGCATGGAAGGTTAGCGGGCTGGGGGGCGGCTACAGCGCCCCGTCCATCGCCGCCGGGCGAATTTACGGCACGAGCAACCGGGGCGAAGACGAAGTCGCTTGGGCCTTGTCCGAGAAAGATGGAAAGGAACTCTGGGTGACGCGTCTTGGGCCGGCCGTCGGGCAGCGGATGCCGCAGGGAAAGGAGGGGCCTGGGTGCACGCCGACCGTCGATGGCGAGCGGCTCTATGTTGAGAGCATGGGCGGCGATGTGGCTTGCCTGCAGGTGCAGGACGGCAAGGTCATCTGGCGATGCAGCCTGACCGGTGACTTTGGCGGGCGTGCCCCAACCTGGAGCTACCGTGAATCGCCGCTCGTCGATGGTGACAAGGTGATCTGCACTCCCGGCAGCCAAGAGGCCATTCTGGTCGCTCTCGACAAGTTGACCGGCAAGGTGGTCTGGAAGAGCCAGATATCGGGCCCTTCGGGAGCCGCCCCTGGTGGTCCTGGGAGCGGGCCCGCTGGTCCCGGCGAGCGCGGTGGTGGTCCCGGTCGCCCCGGCCGTGGCCGCGGGGGTTTCGGCGGAGCCGGAGGCTCTGAAGCGGCCTACGCCTCGCCCATCGCCATCGACTTCGAGGGACAGCGCCAGTACGTGCAATTCACTGCGAAGACGCTCATCGGCGTTGCGGCGTCCGACGGCAAGTTCCTCTGGCGGTACGACCGGCCCGCCAACCGCATGAGTATCAACTGTTCCACGCCGCTCTATCAGGACGGTCTCGTGTTCGCCGCCTCGGCCTACGGTACGGGCGGCGGGCTGGTGAAGCTGAGCAAGGACGCGAACGGTACCATCAAGGCCGAGGAAGTCTACTTCACCAACAAGATGCAGAACCACCATGGCGGCATGGTCGTCGTCGACGGCTGTTTGTACGGCGCGAACGGGGGCAACGAAGGCGGCAATCTTATCTGCCTTGATTTCAAGACGGGTGATGTCATGTGGGATGGGCGTCAAGTCGCACAAAGCCAGACCCCGAAAGGCTCGATACTCCTAGCCGATGGACGCCTTTACTACCGCCACGAGAAAGGCACGATGACGCTGATCGAGCCCAACCCCAAGGAGTACGTCGAACGCGGTCGCTTCGAACAGCCCGACCGCACAAAGGCTCCAGCCTGGACACATCCGGTCGTTGCCAACGGCAGACTGTACTTGCGCGACCAGGATATGCTGTTCGTCTACGATGTGAAGGCACAGCGCGATTAGTCTGTATATCCAGGTGCAAGGCCGCTGCAGTGATTCCGGAGCGAAGCTGATTCCTCAGCGCCCTCTCCGAAAAAGGCTTGGGACGAGCCGGCCGAGATTGGCGGAATCTGGGGATCGCTCGCGGGCTGACGGGTCACGAACCGGTGCAGGATGATGCACGGCTGCGCGCGTTGATGCCGGTTCTCCGGGATCAGTAGACCGCTTCGACCTTTGCCGTGCCGTTCAGGCCTTCCAGCCGGATCACTTCGCGCGGTGCCTCGAAAGCCGGGTGCGGGCGTCCGTTGACCTCCACGGCGCGAAGCGGGGCGGCCGTCGGGTGGCGGAGTCGCAGGAGGACCGGCGAGGCCTGGGCGCGGGCTTTCAGATCAATCGTCGCCCGGATGCGGCCGTGGTCGACGTCTGAGACGATCTCGAACGCTATCGTGCCGAATCGCGAGGGCGCGTTCTTGACGATGATGCGTTTGCCTTGCTCCAGCCAGGTCCGGGGTGTGGCCCGGGCCAGCCACAGGCTGCCGCCGTCCTCCATCACGAACATCGAGCGCAGCCGCTCGAGGAAGCCTCCCACCTCGAACGTCTTGTCGCCGCCGTTGCCTTCGCCCGCCCGATTGGGATGCTCACGGAACTGGTACGCTTTCTGCGGGTCGACGTCGGCCGCATACTGGTTGAACATCGAGCGCAGGTAGTTGGGCACGTCGTCCCGGTGGAGGTGGGCCAGCGCGGACTGCGAATAGCCGCACTGGTAGTAGTAGCCGCCGATGCTGAACCAGGCTTCCGGCCGGTTGGGCATACGCTCGCTCGTGTGGCGGCGGACCATCCAGTTATCCTGGTAGATCACGTCTTCGACCACGTCGAGCAGCTCGTCCATGAGGGGATCAGCGGGGCCCAGTACGCCGAGGCCGAGTGTGGCCGCCCCGAGGTCGCCGTCCATGACCAGGTTGCCCGCGTGACCGCTTCCGTAGGGGTTGGCGATGCCGTCGCACAGCCCGCGGAGGTAGGGGTGCGGGGGGATGTAGCGCCGGCAGCTCCCGTCGGCGACACGCATCACCGGGGTCAGGGTTACCGAACGCTGCACCGCCCGCTCGATCGCCTGCCGGAAGTCCTCCGCCTGGTTGCGGCAATGCCGGCCGGTCTCCGGTTCCAGCTCGCCGATCGCCTCGGCGGCGGAGGCGAGCCCTCGCCAGAAGAATACGCTCGTCTGGTAGAGGCTCCGCCAATCCGCGTAGTCACCCATCTCGCAGGGTGGAATGAGGCCGGCCGACCATGAATCGGGGCCCGCCTTTTTGATCCACTGCTGACGTTGTCGCTCGATCCATGCACATGCGGCCTTGAAGTTGGGCAGATGCTGAGTCAACCACGCCTTATCGCCGGTGAGCAGGTAGTGTTGGGCCATGGCGTAGAGCATGGAGCCGTGGCCCTGGGCATGGTTCAGGTCCCAGCCGCTCACATTGAGTGCTCCCTCGTGGTCGGTGAACGCCCCGCGGGCCACCATCTGACCCTGGGCGCGGAACCACGGTTCGAAGCCCGAACGCGGAATCTCGTGTTCGCCGAGCAAGTTCAGGGCCATGAAGATTCGCCACGACTCCTGGCCCAGAAGAGCCTTGTAGGGCCAAATGTAGATCTGGTAGGCGTCGCCTTCCTTGAGGCAGCGCCGCTTGACGTGCCAATACGCGAGCCGCCAAGCCTGGGAGACCAGCTCGTCCGGGGTCTCGATGGTCATGGGCGGCTCTTCGGCCGGTGCCGGCAAAGGCGGACGATTCGCGGTGTAATGATCCGCCAAAGCTCGCTCCATGCTCTGCTCGGGCATGCGACGCACGCGTTGACGGGTGGTTTGCGGGTCCTGAGCCTGCCATTGGGCCACGTACTCGGAGGCGGAGCGGCCTGTCCCTGCCCTGGCCACGTAGAAGCCGAGGCTGGGCACGAGGATCGGCTTGCCGTCGGCCAGGTCACGAGGCGCAAAGGAGAAACCGCCGCTGGCCGTCCTCACCGTGACGACCGTTCGGTTCGGATAGTAGGTCAGCGATCCGCTCGAGCCCGTGGGCAGGTCGATGTTGGGGCGGAACCGGAGGTCCTGCCCGTCGTCAGCCACATAGTGGATCGTGGCTTCGATGCCGCGCCGGCCCCCGGTTGCCGGCGCCGATTGCCACCGAGCCGGCCCGGTGCAGACCACGCCCCCTTCTCCCGGCAGCGGTCTGACTCCCTCCAGCTCGCCGTTGTAGGCTTCTACTCCGCCATCGAACGTTCGTTCGCGCTGGGCGGGCTGGAATCCCCACTCGATTTCCACGCGGAGCGGTTGCGTGGCGGCAACACCATAGGCGTGCATCTGTACGACCCGCGGCCGGGGCTCGCTCCCTTGATACCGCAGCCGGATCTTGTCCACGAAGATCAGCCCCTGAGGATCGGCTTCAAAGCGGAAAGCCTCTGGATACTGGCTCAAGCGCTGGACGATCATCTGCCGGTCGGAGTGACACACCACCGCGTTGCCGGATCTGATGGCCGTACCTGGAAAAGGCTCGTACGCCCGCGTCCACCACGTCGGGCGGTTGTCCTGCTTGGCGGTCGGGGTACTGGTCGTGACCTCGACGACCAGCAGGGCGGGATCGGGTGTGTCCCCGGCGAAATGAAACGCGACCTCGCGCACCGGCCGGTGCTCTTCCCACATCACGCCGGCCAGCACGTCGGATTGGCCTTCGATGAGCCACTGGGTTTCCGGCGGGTTTCCGGTCGGAGACCGATCCGCTCGATACTGATAACCGAACGGGACCAGATCCAATCGTCGATCCTGGGCTCGCGGCTCAGCCGCGAGGGTGTGCGTGGCTGGAACGATCATCGGCAGCAGAAGGCGGAGACAGCGCGCTTTCATTGGATGGTTCCAGTCTCCCCCCGCGTCCGGGAGTCTGTTCGCTGCCCGGGGCGAAGTCAAGTTCAGGTATGGGCCGCCTCTGCAGTTCGACTTGCGTCCACCCACGTAACCGGCGTGTCAGGGTCGGAGACGTTCGGTGACCCGGCAACTGGTGGTTTGGCAAAAGGTTACAGGCATTGGGCAGGTCCGTTTGGGGGGTACGGCGGGTCGGGACGGGCATGAGCCGCGGGCGGCCCTGGAAAGCAGTGTAACTTCTTTTTGTCAGTTGGCTGAATAGGGGTCGATTGGCCGCGGTGATGTTGACCCGGGGGGAGCGATCGGGTATGGTGACGAGATCTGCCGGGGCCTGGATCGGCTCTTGGCGGAGGATGCCACGATCACTGGGGCGCCTCCTCTAAAGGGAGAATGGGCTTTCTGCTCGCAGCGGGGAGTTCAGACCTCGAGCGTGGCCAACGAAGCTGCGACCGATCTGTTGACCTGACAATCGTCGCAACACGTGACGGAGGGTGTCGGACCGTGTGCGGGGCAGGGCCCTGGCGCGGGACGGCTCTGATACCCGGTGGTGTAATCGGTAACACACCAGGTTTTGGTCCTGGCATTCCTGGTTCGAGTCCAGGCCGGGTAGTGCCTTTGGGCCGCCTGATCCCGAGCAACTGGCGGCTCCGGGAGTGACAATCGCCCGCCGAGCAGCGGGCAGGTGAGGTGAGGAGACATCGATGCCCAACAAACCGACGGCAGCCATTATTCTTGCGGCGGGGAAGTCGACGCGCATGGTCACGAATCTGCCCAAGGTTCTGCATGAGGTATGCGGTCGTCCGATGCTCTCTTACGTTCTTGATGCCTGCCGGGCGGCGGACATTCAGCGGCTGATCGTGGTGGTTGGTTACCAGCGCGAGCAAGTGGTTGAGGCGTTCAGCAAGGAAGCCGGTCTGACCTTTGTCGCCCAGACGGACCAGAAGGGTACCGGTCATGCGGCGATGATGTGCCGGGAGGCGTTGGCCGACTTTGAGGGCAACGTGGTGGTGATCGCCGGGGACATGCCGCTGGTGCGAGCGGAGACGTTGCAGTTGCTGATCGGCACGCACCGCAAGCAGAACTCGGCGGTCACGCTGGCGACGGCGGTTCTGGAGGATGCGACTGGCTATGGCCGCATCGTTCGCGACGAGTACGGCAACCTGCAGGGCATTGTCGAGGAGTCGGACTGTACGCCGGAGCAGAAGCAGATCAAGGAGATCAACCCGAGCTACTACTGTTTTGACAAGGCCTTGTTCTTTGACGCCCTGAATCAGATTGAGCCGAACAATGTCAAGGGCGAGTACTACATCACCGACGCCCTGCACATCCTGGTTCAGAGGGGTCACCGGGCGATCGCGATCACCGCGGTCAAGGCCGAGGAGGCCATGGGCGTCAACAGCCGCGCGCAGTTGGCCGAGGTTGGCCGGATCATGCAGAACCGGATCCAGGCCCAGCTCATGCAGAACGGGGTGACGATCGTGGATCCGGCGAACACCTGGATCGACATCCGGGCCCAGATCGGGCAGGACACGGTCATTTATCCGTTCAGCTACATTCACGGGCGGGTGAAGATCGGGTCGCGGTGCGTCATTGGCCCGTTCGCTTATCTGCGTGACGGCACTGCGATGGAGGATGATGTGGTGGTCGCCGTGTTCACCGAGCTGAAGAACTCGAAGCTGGGTACCGGCACTCGGGTCCGGCATCTAAGCTACATCGGCGACGCCCATATCGGCGAGCGAGTGAACGTGGGCGCGGGCACGATTTTCGCCAATTTTGACGGCCGTCAGATCCACGAGGCGGTGGTGGGGAGCGACACCTACATTGGCAACGGGTCCATCCTGGTGGCTCCGCTGGAGGTGCCGCAGGGTCTGCAGATCAACCACGGTTCGGTGGTCCGCGAGAGCAACCTCGGGGAGGTCACCAAGCAATGACCGCGTACGGTCCGGACTTTCTGAAATCGGATGCCGACACCGGGTTAAAGGTGTTCGGCGGGTCCTCGAATCCCGGCCTGGCGAAGGAGATCGCGGCGGTGGTCGGGGTGAAGCTGGGCACGGTCAAGATTGACCGGTTTCCCGATGGTGAGACGATCATCAAGCTGGAGGAGGACGTTCGCGGCCGCGACTGTTTTGTGGTTCAGTCCACTTGTCCGCCGGTCAACGAGAACCTGATGGAGTTGCTGATCTTCATTGACTGCCTCCGGCGGGCCTCGGCTCGGCGGATCACCGCGGTGATCCCGTACTTTGGCTATGCCCGCCAGGATCGCAAGGCGGAGGGTCGCACCCCGATCACGGCCAAGCTGGTCTCGAACCTAATCGCCCAGGCGGGGGCCCATCGGGTTCTGGCGATGGACCTTCATGCCGAGCAGCTTCAGGGCTTTTTCGACCTGCCGGTGGATCATCTGGCCGCCCTGCCGGTCATTGCCCGGCACATTCAGTCGACCGGTCTGGAGGACTTCGTGGTTTGTTCGCCGGATGTTGGCAATCTGAAGCGAGCGACGGCCTACGTGGAGTGGATTGGCGGTCAGATTGCGGTGATTGACAAGCGGCGGGTTTCGGGTGACACGACGGTGGCCGCCCGGGTGATTGGGGACGTGGAGGGCAGGACGGTGCTGATGTTTGACGACATGATCACCACGGGTGGGACGGCCACGGAGGCGATCCGCATTTTGCGTGATCATGGGGCGGAGCGGTTCATGCTGACGGCGACGCACCCGGTGCTGGCCGGCCCGGCGGTGGACCGGCTGGTGGCCGCCCGGCTGGACTGGATTGTGACCACGAACACGATTCCGCTGCGGCCGGGGGTCGCCGATCGTCTGCCACAGATGAACGTGTTGTCGGTGGCGAATGTGTTTGGGGAAGCGATCCGGCGGATCCACCTCGATCAGTCGGTGAGTGCGATGTTCAGGAAGGCGGAGCGATGACCTGATGAGTTTCGCGGGGCCGTCCAGCGATGAAGGCGGTCCGGGGTCGCTCAGGTGAGTGAGTCAATCGGAGTAATGTAGCGATGGAAATTGCAAGACTGCAGGGCGAAACGCGTAAGGCCGGCGGCTCGCGAGAGGCGGCGCGTCTTCGGCGTCAGAACAAGCTGCCGGGCGTGGTCTACGGGCACGGTCTGGCTCCGGAGAGCGTGGCCGTGCCGCGCCGCGAGTTCGAGATCATCATGGAGCACGGCGCCCACGTTCTCGAGCTGGAGGTAGGTGGCTCCCGTTCCGCCGTTCTGATCAAGGCGATGCAGTTCGACTGTGTGGGCACGACGCCCACGCACGTCGATTTCATGCGTGTGGATCTGAACGAGCGGGTGAAGGTATCGGTTCCGCTCGAGTATCGGGGCACGCCGGTAGGGACGCTCGAGGGTGGTGTCTTCCAGGAGAACATGGTGGACATCGAGGTGGAGGCGGTGGTGACACAGATTCCGGAGTCGATCCGGGTCAGCGTCACGGACCTGAAGTTGGGAGATTTCCTGCACGTGAAGGATCTTCATTTGCCGGAAGGCGTGAAGGCGATCACGTCGCCGGAGGCGATCCTATGTGCGGTTCGTGCCAAGGTGGCCGAAGAAGTGGTGGTGGCACCGGTCGAGGGTGAGGAGCCCAAGGAACCGGAGATCATCACGGCGAAGGCCAAGCCCACGGAAGAGGAAGCCGCTGAGAAGAAATGAAGCTCGTTGTGGGCCTTGGGAATCCGGGGCGGCAATACGAGAGCACCCGGCACAATGTCGGGTTTCGGGTGATCGACGAATTGGCCCGGCGGTGGCAGCTGAACGTCGGCCGGCGGCAGTTTCAGGGGACGGCAGAGCTGGGTCGGATCCGCGACCAGCGGGTGCTGCTGCTGAAGCCAGGCACGTACATGAATCGTAGCGGCGGCTCAGTTCGGGAGGCGGCGACGTTCCACAAGGTCGAGCCGGCGGATCTGCTGATCGTGCTGGACGACATGGCCCTGCCGCTGGGTCGGATCCGGATTCGGGGGGGCGGCTCGGCGGGCGGGCACCACGGGCTGGCGGACGTGATCCGGGAGTTGGGTACGGACGCGGTCGCCCGGCTGCGGATCGGAATTGAGCAAGTGAGCGGTGAGCGGATGGTGGACCATGTGCTCAGCCCGTTCAATACCGAGGAGGAGGCGGTGGTGGGTCCGGCGGTGGGCCGGGCCGCGGATGCGGTGGAGTGCTTTCTGGCCGAGGGCTTGGAAGCGGCGATGAATCGGTTCAATCGGACTGAGGAGCCATCAGGCGAGTAGTTGGCTCGCCGGCGGTATTTGCGGAGGTATGCGACCTTGAAAATCTACGAAGGGATGTTTCTGTTCGACCCGGCCGTCACGGCCGAGTGGGAACAAGCCAAGGCGGAGCTGGATCGGCTCATGGGCCGCGCGGGCGCGGAAGTGATCGTCAGCGGCAAGTGGGACGAGCGCCGGTTGGCTTACGAGATCGGTGGTCACAAGCGGGCCATGTACGTGCTGGCCTACTTCAAGGCTGAGGCCGGCAAGATCGGCGGCCTGGAGCGTGACGCCCAGCTCTCGGAAGCGATCATTCGGTGCATGATCCTTCGTGCCGACCATGTCACCGAGGCGGCCATGAAGGAAGCCCTGGCCGGCCCGGCTCGCGTGGAGGTGGTGCCGCGCGAAGGTCTGCGGCGGGAGGGGGCGGGCCCCGACGCCGTCGGGCGTGAGGAAGTGGTAAGCGCCATAGCCGATCTGGGTGGTACCGATGCCAAGGAGTGAAACCCATGGCCAGCTTCAACCGGGTGATCCTGGCGGGCAACCTGACGCGTGACCCGCAGTTGTCTTACACGCCGAGCAACGTTTCGGTGTGTGAAATGGGGATGGCGATCAACCGCAAGTGGCGTGATCGCGACGGCAACTCCAAGGATGAAGTGTGTTACGTGGACGTGGTGGCCTACGGTCGGCAGGCCGAGGTCATCAATCAGTACATGAAGAAGGGCAACCCGATTCTGATCGAAGGCCATCTGCGTTATCGGCAGTGGACGAACAAGGAGGGTCAGAACCGCAGCAAGCTGGACGTGATGGTGGAGAACTTCACCTTCCTTGGCGGCGGTGGCCAGGGTGGTGGCGGAGGACGAGGGGGCGGCGGGCAGTCTCGTGCGGCGCCGGCGGCTCAGGCTGCGGCTCAGCACGAGGAGGTCCCGCCGCCGCAGGTGGACGACTTGCCGCCGGAAGACCCGGATGTTCCGTTCTGACAACGGCTAACGGTGGTCCGATTGAAGGAATGACAGGTGATTTGCGTCCGGCAACGCGAACCTGGGGTGAGCCGGACGGAATGTGATGTAGACTTGAGGTTGACGAATAGCGGATCCGCGAGGTGACGTGATGAAGCTTTTGCTGCGACGTGATATTCCGAATGTGGGCTTGGCCGGCGACGTGGTCGAGGTCAAGGAAGGATACGCCCGGAACTACCTGATCCCGCACCATCTGGGGCTTGAGCCGACCAAGGCGAACATGAAGGCGATCGAGGAAGACAAGAAGCTGGCCGAGCAGGAGCGGAAGTTCCGCCGCGCCGCTCTCGAGCAGCAGGCCGAGAAGCTGCGTAACGTGGAGGTGACCATCGCCGCGGCGTGCAACCTGGAAGGCCGGCTCTACGGCTCGGTCGGCCCGCGGGAGATCGCGGCGGCCCTGCGTGACGAGGGCCACGACGTGGAAACCAAGCAGGTTCACCTGGCGGAGCCGATCCGGCAGCTGGACACGGTGACCGTTCCGGTGGTTTTCGCGAATGATCTGACCGTGGAGGTGAAGGTCTGGGTGGTCCGCGAGACCAGTGCCGGGGACCTGGAAGAGGAGACCAAGCCGAAGGAGGCCGCTCCGAAGGCCGAGGAGAGCCGTGAGCGTGGCCGCGGCCGTGACCGCGGATTTGACTACGGATCCAATGTTGACGCCCTCGAAACCGACCTCTGAGCCGCCCCCGTCCCAAGGGGGGCTGACCCGTGTTCCGCCTCAAGACATCGAGGCGGAGATGGCCCTTCTTGGGTCGATGATGCTGGATCGCGAGGTGATCGGCGACGTCACCGGACTGATTCACCGCAACGAGGCGGAGTATTTCTACCGGCCGGATCACCGGGAGATCTTCAAGGCCCTCATGTGCCTCTATGAAGAGGGAAAGCCGGTTGATCTGGTCACGGTGCGCGACGAGCTGATCCGGATCGGGCGGCTGAACGAAGTCGGCGGGGTCGATTACCTGGTCCAGCTGGCGGAGGCGGTCCCCAACTACCTGCACGCCGGGAACTACGCAGGTATCGTCCGGGACAAGGCCATGCTCCGCGGCCTGATCGGCGCGGCGGAGCGGATCCGCGACACCGCCTATGACGCCCGCGAGGACGCCAAGGAGATCCTTGACACAGCGGAGAAGGTCCTCTTCGAGGTCACCGACAAGCGGATCAGCGTCCAGGCCGAGCAGCTTGGCGAATACCTGGGCCAGATCTTCCGCCAGCTCGAATCCAGCGACGGGCACTACATCACCGGCGTACCATCGGGTTTTCTGGAATTGGACGACCTGCTCAGCGGTCTGCAGCGTGGCGAGATGATCATCGTGGCCGCCCGGCCCAGCATGGGTAAGACGGCCTTCGGTCTGAGCATGGCCGAGCACATCGCCGCAAACGAGAACATCCCGGTCGGCTTCTTCTCGATGGAGATGAGCAAGCTGGCCATCGCCCAGCGGCTGCTGTGCATGCGGGCCGAGGTCAACGCCCAGCATCTGCGTCGGAACATGGTTTCGGAGGCCGACATCAGCAAGCTTCAGGCGGCCAGCGAGGTTCTCGCCAGCATGCCCATGTTTGTGGACGACACGCCGGGGATGAGCGTGCTGGAATTGCGGGCCAAGACCCGCCGGCTGTATCAGCGGCACAAGATCCAGATCATCTTCATCGATTACCTGCAGCTGATGCGCAGCCCGGGGCGGGTTGAAAGTCGCCAAGTCGAGGTGGCCGACATCAGCCGGGGGCTCAAGGCTCTGGCCCGCGAGTTGAACATCCCGGTGGTGGTCATGGCGCAGCTCAACCGCAACCCCGAGGGGCGAACCGGCAACCGCCCCGCCCTGAGCGACCTGCGCGAGTCCGGGGCCATCGAGCAGGATGCCGACGTCGTCATCCTCCTGCACCGCGAGGAGTACTACTACCGCACCAGGGGTGAGATTCCACCGGACGAGGTCCGGGGCCAGGCGGAAGTTGTCGTCGCCAAGCAGCGCAACGGGCCGACGGACACGGTCAAGGTCCAGTTCAGCCCCGAACTGGCCCGGTTCCGGCCGCTCAGCGCCGGTCCGGAGCCGGCGTACATTCCCGCGGGGAGGTACGAGCCAAGCGGCCCGCCGGGCGACGAGTCGGCCCCTTTCTGACCCAGAGGGAGGGGCAGGGATGGGGGGCTGAAGCGGGAGGTGGCCGGGAGCAGGGGCTGGAAATGGGAGACAAGATCAGCTAAACTGCATGGCTCGCACCTTGGACGATCCGTGGGACGGCGGTGGTCCCGAGGGGTGTCGCCGGGCGGATGCCGGTGCCGGACTGTTTGTCGAGAACAAGGATACGGATCGAGAAGACCGTCGTACGGAGTGTGCCATGGCCATCGATATTCGACCGGGACAATGGATCAACGTGACCGTCACCCGCCAGCCGAGGGCGGCCGGGGCGATGAAGACCCTGGCTCGGCTGCTGCAGATGGACAAGGTGGCCCGCAAGAACGCGGCGCGGGCCAGCAAAGCGCGGCCGGTCGGCGAACATCGCCGCGGGGGGCGGATGTGGAAAGACCGACCCAGCCGGGTGCCGGCCGTCTCGACCCATCCCGGGGCCAGCTATCGCATTTTCGCCTCGCTTGACGTGCTCAAGGACCTCACCAGCATACAGAAGTACGTGCAGATCACCCCGGCCTAAGAGCGTGTTCATGAGCAGTGCGGACATCGAACTCCGCGACGTGCGCAAGGTCTATTACAAGGACCAGATCGAAATCCCTGTTCTCGACGGACTGGGGCTGGACATCTCGGCAGGCGACTTCGTGGCCCTGATGGGCCCGAGCGGATCGGGCAAATCCACGCTGCTCCATCTGATTGGCGGCCTCGATCAGGTGACCGCAGGCAGCGTGCGGGTGGGGGATGCCCACCTCGAGCGGATGACGGAGCGCGAATTGACCCAGTGGCGGAGCCGGCACGTCGGCTTCATCTTTCAGATGTATCACCTCGTACCGGTCCTGACAGCGGCTCAGAACGTCGAGCTTCCCCTGCTGCTCTTCAGGATGCCGGCCCGCGACCGCCGCGAGCGGGTCGCCATTGCGCTGAACGTGGTGGGCCTCGGCGACCGAATGGACCACCGTCCGAACCAGCTTTCCGGCGGACAGGAGCAGCGTGTCGCCATTGCCCGGGCGATCGTCACCGATCCGGACGTCATCCTGGCCGATGAGCCCACCGGCGACCTCGACGCCACGACGTCGGAAGACATCCTCAACCTGCTGAACCTGCTGAACACCGAGTTCGGCAAGACCATTCTCATGGTCACGCACGACCCGAGGGCGGCCTCCCACGCCCGGCATACGCTGCACCTGGAGAAGGGTGTTCTGGAGCGGGATGTCAGCCACGCGGGATCCACCTCACCCTGACGCGGGTGATGCGGTCCTCCGCGAGCCGGCGGCCTCAAGGCGCCCACGGCCCGGCAGACGCGTGACGGAGACCACACGGTGACGCTCACCTACGTGCTGATGCAGAACCTGAAGCGAAACCCGCTGCGTTCCGGCCTGACCGCGGCTGCGTTCGCCCTGCCGATGGCGGTGTTCACAGCGGCGATTTCCCTGCTGGTAGCCATGGAGGAGCTGGCCCGGGAGAACCAGCGGCAGCTGCGGCTCGCGGTGCACCACAAGACCTCCATCTCCAACATGTTGCCGGTGGGGATGCGGAGCAAGATTCAAGGGCTTGATCCGGGCGGGCAGCGCATCACCGCGATCTGCGGCATGCGCTGGTTCGGCGGCCGGGCCCCGAACACGCCGGACATGCTCCATGCCATGGCGGGCGACGCCGACACGTTCCCGACGACCTACAGCACCATCGGCATGACCCCGGCGGAGATCGACGAGTGGCGGCACGAGCGGCGCGCGGCTCTCGTCGGCCAGGCGACGGCCGCCAAGTACGGCTGGAAACTCGGCGACCGTATCGTCGCAGAGAGCACCACGCCGCCGTATCTGGCCCTGGAGTTCAAGATCATCAAGATTATGGCCGATCCGTCGAACACCAACTTCTTCTATTTCCGTCTCGACTACCTGGACGAAGCCCTGAAGGCCGCGGGGAGCCGCGAATCGGAGGTGAACATTTTCTGGGTCAAGTGTTCCTCGGCGGAGGCTCTTCGGTCGCTCCAACGGGAGATCGACCTGGAGTTTGCCAACAGTCCCAATGAAACGCGGTCCGAGGATGAGAACGCCTTCCTGGCCGGTTTCATCCAGGCGGCGGGCGACATCCCCGCGTTGATGGAGGCGATGGCCGTAGTGGTCGTGCTGATCATCTCTCTGGTTGGGGGCAACACGATGATGATGAGTTTCCGCGAGCGGGTCCGCGAGCTGGCGGTGTTCAAGGCCATCGGATTCCAGGCTCGACGGGTGTTCTTCGTTGTGCTGGCGGAGAGTCTCCTGCTGGCGGTGATCGGGTCCGTCGCGGGGATCGCTCCGACGATGGCGTTTCTGGGGGCCGGCCCGGCGTGGATTCGGAACCTCAGCTCGGTGGGCTCGCTGAAGCCGTCGCCGCTGGCGGCGATGGGCTCTCTGGGCATCGCACTGGCGGTCGGGGCGGTTGCCGGGCTTTGGCCGGCCTACCAGGCCATGCGTCTGAAAACGGTCGATGCGTTGAGGAGGGTTGCCTGACAGAGCCGCCGGCCTCTGGCGGCCGGAGCGAGCGAAGGCCGGGAATGGGCCGCCCGCCGCCGGACGCTGACTGCGGGACGCTGGATATTAGCCATGTCGCTGCCTCTCTCCTACCACTGGCGAAACCTGTTCGTGCGGCGAAGCACGACGCTGTTGACCCTTCTGGTCATCGCTGCGGTCGTGGCCGTGTTCTGCTGGATGCTGAACTTCGCGGCCGCCCTGCGCGGCTCGCTGGCGATGGCCAGTGACGGGCGGAAGCTGATCGTGCTGAAGCGTGGGGCCACCGCGGAGAGCAACAGTGCCCTCGTGGTCGACGAGGTCAACAGACTCAGCCAGCTCGACGGGGTGGAGCACGATTCGACGGGGCATGCGATTCTCAGCCCGGAGATGGTGGTGCAGGTGCTGGTTCCGCGCATCCGCGACGGCGGCCGGACCTCGGCCAACGTGGCCGTGCGCGGTGTGACCGAGGACGCGTTGAAGGTTCACCGCAACGTCAGGCTGCTGGGGCCGATGTTCTCGACTGCGGAGCCGCAGGTGATCGTGGGTACCGGCGCGGCCCGGCAGTTTGCCGGTCTGGAGGTCGGGCAGACGATCAAGCTGGGCTACGGGGGAAGCACCGACTACCGGATCGTCGCTCACTTCTCGGCCGATGGCGGCCCGATGGAAAGCGAGATCTGGGGCTATCTTCCGGCGATGATGAACGCCTACAACCGGACCATGTATTCATCGGTGAACCTGCGGCTGTCGGCATCGGCCGACCCGAAAGCCGCGCTCGCCCAGATCGAGGGGCCGGCGATCGGCCTGTCCGGGCGGACGGAGCCCGACTACTGGGAGGCTCAAGCCCGGTTCGTGCGGATCTACCTGGCCATCGCCTACGTTCTCGTCGCGATCATGTGTGTCGCGGCGGTTTTCTCGGTGGCCAACACCCTGTTCTCGTCTGTGGCCGGTCGGACGCAGGAAATCGCGATGCTCCGGACGATCGGCTTTTCGCGCGGGCAGATCCTGATCGGCTTCGTGGTAGAGGCCATACTGTTGTCGCTGCTCGGCGGCGGGCTGGGGTGTGTGGCCTGTGCGGCCTGGCTGGGTGTGGCCGGCGGGCTGAAGGACGTTTCCGGGGCGAGCACGTTCAGCTCGATGGCGTTCGTCATTCGCATGGTCCCGGGCACGGTGGTGGCCGCACTGCTGTCGGTGGCGGCGGTAGGCGCGATCGGGGCCATTGTCCCGGCCTTCCGGGCGTCGCGGATCGGCATGGTGTCGGCCCTGCGGGAGGCGTGACCTTCGGGCCCGCGGCTGTATACTGACCGGCTGGCTGGTACTCTGGACGGAACACCCGGATCATGCTCCGCTTCATCTATCTCTACCGCAACCTGACCCGCAACGTGCTGCGAACGCTGCTGACCTGCGCGGCGGTCGCATTGCCGATCATGATCTACGTCCTGTCCACGGCGGTGATTGACGGGATCAACCGGTTTCTGGACAACTCGGCCAAGCAGCTTCGCCTGGCGATCACCCACAAGACCTCGCTGGTGAATCCCCTGCCGGCCGGCCATCGGGCCAAGATCGAGTCGCTGGACCCGGACCGCCGCGGCATTGTGTCCGTCTGCGGCATGAACTGGATCGGCGGGAAGGTATCCGACGATCCCCGGCCGCTGTCGACGATGGGGGCCGACGCGGACACCTTCGTCGCCACCTTCCCGGAGTACCGGCTCACGCCGGAGGAGATCGAAGCCTGGAACCGGGATCGGCAGGCGATCATCGTGGGCTCGGCCACCGCCCGGCAGTTCGGCTGGAAAACGGGTGACCGGATCACCATCCGCGCGTCCGTGCCTCCCTACACCCTGATGGAGTTCCACGTCATCTCCACTGCTCCCCTGGCCGAGGATCCGATCACCCTCTGGTTCCGCAGGGACTACGTGGTGGAGGAAATGAAGAAGGCCGGATACGGAGGGGAGATGGTGAACTTCTACTTCGTCAAGTGTGCGACCAAAGCGGATGTGGACCGTTATCGTGCGGCCATTGACGACCTGTTCGCCCGCACGCCGGACGAGACCAAGACCCAGGACGAGAAGGCCTTCATGAACGATTTCATCACCCAGCAGTTCGACCTGCCGCGCAACCTGACCATTCTTGCGGCGGTCACGGTCTTCGTAGCGATCATGGCGGCGGCCAACACGATGAGCATGAACTTTCGCGACCGGCTGAACGAGCTGGCCACTTTGAAGTCGCTGGGTTTCAGCAGTGGATTCCTGTTTGCCCTGGTCCAGTCGGAGAGCCTGCTGTTGTGTGGATTCGGCGGGCTGGTCGGGGCGGCAGGGCCGTACATCGCCTTCACTCACACGCCGCTGCGCAACTTCACGGTGCCGATCATCCTGGAGATTCGGATCCACCCGCTGGTTTGCGGCTATGCCATGCTGATTGCCCTGGGCATCGGTCTGATCGCCGGGCTGTGGCCTTCGTGGCAGGCGTTGCGCATGCACGTGGTGGCGGCCCTGCGAAACCTGGAGTGAAGCGGTCGCCCGGGCGCCAGGGGCGGGCGGTGTGGGCGCCGCGTCGGCCAGCGGGTAGGATGCGCTTCCCCGGGACGCCCACCACGGAGGTGAGGTTCCGGGAAGCCCGATCGGATCCGCGTTCCAGACATGGAGAATGGACTCATGACACGATTGCCTCTTGCCCTGCTGTTGTCGCTCGCCGTTCCGGTTTCCATGGGACTGGCGGTTGAGGTGCCCAAGCCGGCCAATGAGCCGCCGAAGGGATTCACCACCCTGTTCAACGGGAAGGACCTGGCCGGCTGGCGGGGACTGGGACACACCAACCCCTACGACATGGCCAAGTGGAGCGGCAAGGAGCGCCAGGAGAAGCAGGCGGCGGCCAACGATGACATGGGCAAGCACTGGCGGGTTGAGGCGGGGCAGATCATCAACGACGGCCACGGCGTTTACCTGACCACGGAAAAGGACTACGGGGATATCGAGTTGCTGGTGGACTGGAACATGATGGTGCCCAACGCCGACAGCGGCATCTACCTCCGCGGCTCGCCGCAGGTCCAAATCTGGGATCCGACCAACAAGGAGGTCTGGCCGCTCGGGGCGGACCAGGGTTCGGGATCGCTGTGGAACAACGAGAAGCCGGAGGGCAAGTTTCCGCTGGTCAAGGCGGACAAGCCGGTGGGCCAGTGGAACCGTTTCCGGATTCTCATGATCGGCAACCGGGTGACGGTGTATTTCAACGACCAGCTGGTGGTCAAGAACGCGGTGATGGAGAACTACTGGGATCGCTCCCGGCCGCTTCCGCCGCGCGGGCCGATCCAGTTGCAGACTCACGGCGGCGAGATGCGTTTCGCGAACGTTTTCATCCGCGAGATCCCGGCGGAGGAGGCCAACCGATTCCTGGGCGGCCTGGACGACAAGGGCTTCAAGACCATCTTCAACGGCAAGGACCTGGACGGCTGGACGGGCGCGACCGGCGAGTACGTGGTCAAGGAGGGCGTACTCAGCTGCAAGGCCGGCGGAGGCGGCACGCTGCTGACCAAGGAGGAATACAGCGATTTCGCCATCCGCTTCGAGTTCAAGCTACCCCCGGGCGGCAACAACGGGCTGGCGATTCGCTCGCCGCTTGAAGGCAACCCGGCGTTCGTCGGCATGGAACTGCAGATTCTGGACGATGGCCACGAGAAGTACAAGGGCCTGCAGCCCTGGCAGGTGCACGGCTCGGTTTACGGCGTCGTGCCCGCCCACCGCGGCTACCTGCGGCCCACCGGCCATTGGAACTATCAAGAAGCGGTGGTCAAGGGCTCGAAGATCCAGGTCAGCGTCAACGGCACCCTGATCATGGACGCGGACCTCAGCAAGGTGGAGAAGCCCCTGGACGAGCAGGCGCATCCCGGGATGCGGCGCACGCAGGGCCACATCGGCTTCATGGGCCACGGCGACCCGGTCGAGTTCCGCAACATCCGGCTCAAGGTGCTGAAGTAACGTCTCGATCCAGGACGGCAGGCGTGAGGCAAGATCGTGGCTCTTCCGCTGGCCTACAACTGGCGCAACCTGTTCGTGCGGAAGTTCAGCACCGGCCTGACGTTCACCATCGTGGCCGTGGTGGTGTGCGTGCTGTCCGTCCTGCTGTCGTTCGCCGCAGGGATCCAGGCGTCACTAACGGCCAGCGGCTCGCCGGAAAACCTGCTCGTCCTGCGGCCGGGCGCGACCTCGGAGAGTACCAGCATCATCGACCTGGAGGATGCCTCCCGCCTGGTACAGGCCCCCCACCTGGCAAGTGACCCGGAGGGCCGTCTGCTGATCAGCCATGAGTTGTACGTGCAGACCTCGCTGCCGCGGAAGGGACCGGGCGGGGCGATGGCCAACGTGGCCGTCCGCGGGGTCGAGGAGACCGCCTTCGTCGTGCATGAGCAGGTGCGGATCATTCCGGGCCAAGGCCGCCGCTGCGAGAAGGGAGGTCTGGAGGTCATCGTGGGCCAGGCGGCCCGCGACCGCTATGTCAATCTCGAGCTCGGCAACCAGATCGCCCTGGGACGGCTGGGGAACCGGATGTGCGAGGTGGTCGGGGTGTTCGAGGCGGGCGGCAGCGCCTTCGAAAGCGAGATCTGGGTGCCCAGAACCACCCTCGCAGACCTCTACCAGGAACAAATCTGCTCCAGCGTGGTGCTCCGGCTCACCAGTCCTCAAGCCGCGTCGGACGCCATCGCCTACATCAACGGCCCGGCCGTCGCTCTCGAAGCCAAGCGGGAAATCGACTACTACAAGGAACTGTCGTCCAAGACGCGGGACATCATCATCCTGACCTGCGTGCTTGTCGGGATCATGGCGATCGGTGCCGTCTTCGCGGTGGCAAACACCATGTACGCGGCGGTCGACGGCCGGCGGCACGAGATTGCCATGCTGCGGACCATCGGCTTCTCGCGGGCGTCGATCATGACCGCGTTCGTGATCGAGTCGCTGCTGATCTGCTCCGGGGCATGCGTTTTCGGGCTGAGCCTCAGCCTGGCGGTTCGCCAGGTGTATGGTGCCCGTCAGGATTTCCTCTCCGAGACCACCTGGACGGTCCTGGCCTACGAGCTTCAGATCACCCCGCAGACGTTGGCGGCGGCCCTGATCGTGGCTACCATAGTAGGCATTGTCGGAGCGATGGCTCCGGCCGTTCGCGCCGCCCGCACCGGCGTGATTGAGGCACTGCGCAAGGCATAGGTTGGAACCCACCGAACACACCATGAGCCAGGCACCCAGCGAAATCCGGAATCAGCTGCAGAGCCTGCGAATTCCGAAAGAACAGCGACCTGCATCCGCGGCCAGGTACGGGAGGCCGCGGCGACGGCGGGGGCTCCGATGGCTCCTTCTGCTGGTCGTGCTCGGCGGCCTCGGGGCCAGCGGCTACCACTGGCGGGACCGTCTCGAACCGGTGATCGCGCGATTCACGGCCGGTGAGGCGATCGAGGTCCGGACGCTCCAGGTGGAGGTTCAGCGGAATATCGGGCCGCGACCCGTGCTGACCGCGACGGGCAAAATCGTCTCCGACCACAAGGTGCAGGTGGCGACCAAGGTCTCTGGCCAGATCGTCGGGCTCTACTTCGAGCAGGGCGACAACGTGAAGAAGGGCCAGGTGCTCGCCCGGTTGGAGGACGTGAATCCCAAGGCGATGCGCGACCAGGCCGCCGCCCGACTGGAGCGAGCGAAGGCCAATCTGACGTACCAGAAGTTCAACTTCGAGCGGATGAATGGTCTGTTCAACCAGGACACCGCGCCACGAATCGAATACGCCGAGGCCAAGCGAGCCCTGCTGGACGCGGAGGGCGCGGTGGCCATGGAGCAGGCGGCTCTCGACTACGCCCAGAAGCAGCTCAGCGACTGCGAGGTGGTCGCCCCGATTGCCGGCGTGATTCTGGAGCGCAACGTCGAGGTCGGCGATTTTGTCGCCGCCGAGGGCGGTCGGGGGGCCAACGCCAACGCCCAATTCGCACTGATCGCCGACATGACCAAGCTGCGAGTCGAAGTCGACGTCAGTGAGCTGGACATCAACCGGATCCACAAGGACATGCCCTGCAAGATCACGCCCGAGGCCTACAAAAACCGCGAGTTTGGCGGCCGGGTGCTCTGGATCGACCCGGGCGCGAACTACAGCAAAGCCACGGTCCAGGTGAAGATCCGGATCGAGGACCCCGACCCGTCCATCCTTCGGGTCGAGGGCTCGGCCAAGGTCGTGTTCCTGCCCGAGCATGGAACGGGCGACCCGGCTCCGGGCAGCCAAGCCGCAGCCGCAAGCCAAGGCGCCCCGGCAACCCAAGGCACGCCAACCCCCTGGATTCCCCTGTCCGCCTGCATCCCCGAGGAGACCGGTGAGAAGGGCATCGTATTCGTGATCAGCGAGGGTCGGGCGAAGAGAACCATCGTCACTATCGGCCGACGCATCGGAGGACAACTCGAGATTGTCGAAGGCCTCACCGCCGGACAGACCATCGTTGCTGAGGAACTCAACCGGTTGTCGGACGGGCAGCGGATACAACCCTGAACCAGACCCTGGAGGAGGTCGCATCGAGGTCGATCTTCCGGCGGGGCCGCTACGGCGGCGGGCGGTAGTTGAGTGTGTTCCAGGGATCTGCTCACGTCCAACGGTGAATCGGCCGCCTGGGCCCGCAACTTGTCAGCGACCTTTGGTTAGCAGATAATAGAGTGAGCCGCGTGACTCGAGCGCCGATGAACTGGAGGCGTGCCATGTTGAAGCGCGAGTTCTCAGGTGCAGCCTTGGCAGTCGTGGTTGCCTCTCTGGTCCACGCAGGGTCACTGGTGGTCGCGGCGGAGGATGGCCGCATCGGCGCAAACACCCCGCCGTCGAGCCGACCGGCTCCAGCGGTGACCTCCCCTCAGGCAACCACGACCCGTCCGGCGAGCCTGGAAAGCGGAGTTGTCGGTGCGGCCCTGCGCGAGCTGTATGTCATCCCACGCGATAGCTCCGGCCAAAGCTCCAGCGCGACACCCGCCCAATCCGCATCCCGGTCAGGGCTGCGATCCAATGCCGGCTCGTCCACAGGGCGGCCGAGCACCGCGCCGGCGGCGGAGGGGCAGCGCAAGGGCGGTGGTGCCGATGCCCGATCTACTTCGCCTCAGGTGATGGATCTCTCCGGTGGAACGTCAGCTCGCTATCACAGTGGTCGCCGGTTGTCGACCAACGAACGCGAGTGGGCCACCTACCGCTACTTCGGGGGGCAGCCCTCTCGCTACGGCTACGGGATGTACGGCTACGACAGCGGCGGCGACCGGGGCTACGGCCCCTACTACGGGTATGGCCACGAGGAGGGGGACGTCTATCGTTTCGGCTTCATGCAGGGATACGACAAGGGCAAGTTCGACCGGTCGGGCGAGGAGCGGGCCGAGTCTGTGGCCGCCCACGCGAGCCTGAACGTGTCGAGCGGTCTGCAGTTCTTCCGCAAAGGCGATTTCCGCCGGGCCGCAGATGCCTACCAGTTGGCCGCCGAACTCGATCAGGGCGATCCTGCCGCCCGGCTGTGCGCCGGCCACGCCCTTTTTGCGCTTGGGCGCTATCGAGAAGCTTGCCGTTTCATTCGTAGGGCTTTCGAACTGCAGCCGCGCATTGCCTACTTGGCCTACGACATACGCGGCGATTACGAGGACCGTGCAGTTTTCGACGACCACCTTCGGGCTCTGCGCAAGGCCCTGGAGCTTGCTCCTCGTGATCCGGACCGTCTTTTCATGCTTGGCTACGTGCTGTACTACTCCAACCAGAGGGCGCAGTCCTATCCCGTTTTTGCCCAGCTTCTCCAGGTTGACAGGAACGACAAACTGGCATTCGCACTCTACCGGAACGCGCAACCCTCGGACGTCGAGGTGGATGCCGCGAAGGCAGTCGCCCCACCGGCCCCGGCGAGGTAGTCTCCGTTTACTTTTCCAGCCCGCAGACATAGCATTGAGGAACAACTATGAGCACAAGACCAACTACGATTGATCGGCGAGGAAACGTTTATCGGGCGGTCAACGGGCAACCTTACCTGGCCGCGATGCTTGGCCTGGCGGTGGCCGGCGGGCTACTCGGCTGTGGCGGCCCAGTGAGTCTGTTCCCGGGCCTGGACGCCCTGACAAACGGGGACCTGGTTGGCCCGGTGCAGAACACCACCCAGGTGGCCGGCGACACCCCGCTTCCGGCCTGTGTGAATAACGGGCAGGCTCGCACCGCCATTCACGCCGAGCTCTTTGCCGAACTGAACCAGTATCGCGCTGGGCTCGGCCTGAACCCTCTCATATACTCCAAGACCCTTGAGGCAGCGGCTGACGACCAGGTGCAGGATCTCTTTGAGCGGAGCTTCTTCGCCCACGTCAATCCAGACGGCGAAGACCCCGGCGCTCGGGCGGTGCGGGCGGGCTTCTGCCACAAGTACGTGGGTGAGAACCTCGCCGCCGGGCAAGTGACTGTGCTTCAGGTCATGCAGGCATGGAAAGACAGCCCCACCCACCATCTCAACATGATTGACCCGGATTACGTGTACGTCGGCATCGGTTATTACGTCGATCCCTTTGGCCGCCGCTACTGGGCACAAGAATTCGGTTTCGACCTTCCGTGACAATCCGCTTCCGCCCTCGAAGCCGGAACGGCACCACGATGGGCGCCGGACGGCGCGACAGCTTGGGCGCTGGCATCTCTTGCCGAGGGTGAGGGGCGCAGCGGCCGATGACAGGCGGACCGTTTCCTCAGCTGCCCACGGGTGGCTCGACATCCGTATCGGGAAGGCGGGCATCGTCCACGGTGTTGCCCTGGGGCTCGCTGTCCCGGCGATGCAGGTAGCCCATCGCGGCGAAGACGGCCGCAAGCAGCAGGTAGCCGACTGCCACGTGGAATGCCCGGTTGGACAGGGCGCCCTCGGCCGGGGACGCGAAAATCGGCAGGTAGTCGACGACGTTATCCTTGAGCTGATAGGCGTGCATCAGGCCGGCGAAGGTCAGCACCGCTCCGGCCACGGCCCAACCGGCGGCGTTGAAGAACCGCCGATCGATGAGGAACGCGCAGATGGCCGCCACGATCATGCAGGTGAAGATGTAGCCGCGTTCCAGGAGCACCATGCCCTGCAGCCAGAAGCCGTTGACCTGGGTACTATGTCCATACTGGGGATGCCTGGAGGTCAGGAGGTCCTGCATCGTGGTGGCCACGCACCGGGACGGCTCGGATGGGCGTGTGGAGGACTGGCTGGTGGTCGCCGCCTGGAGAAGCGACGGAGGGGTGGCGGCCTGAGGCGCCGGGAACTGGTGAGCGGGCACGAATCGCAGAGAGGCGTCGATCGGATTGCGATTCGCCTCGAGAAACGCCCCGGCCACGATGGTCAGTCCCCAGGCTGCGATCGCCGGGAACAGCCCGATGGCGGCGGCCGGTGCATGCCTGACCGGCGAAGTCTGGAAGGCCTGGGCGGTGATCACGATTCCGATCCACAAGACGATGGCGATGCCCGCCTCGATGGGTACGACCTTGCTGATCAGGGCCACGGTCCCAGTCAGGCAGATGGTGGTCGCGAACAGGCCGTTCAGCGTAGAGTACCCCGCTCGGGCACCGAGGGCCTTCCAGCCCGGGTGGCCGATGTAAATAGTTGTCGGGAAACAACTTCCGAACAATGCAGCCACAATGGTCCCAATCCCGTTGACGGCCAGCGACGGTCCGGTAGCGAACACATCCCCCCCCGCCTCGGCCGACTCGATATTCTGGAGGCTGCCCAGGACGTTGAACAGTCCCATCGGGATGATGACGGACAACAGTGGGATGACTTGGCTCCAGTCCTGCCGCAGAACTTCCCATATGGCCGGTCCCGACCAGATGGGCAGGTAGAGTCGGCGTTCGGCCCATGCCTGCTGGATGGCGCTTTCGCTCATCGGTACCTCGGTGGTCACGTTGAGGAGGGGTAGCCCCCAGGCCAAGGCGGTTCCGAGGAGGATGGCGACCAAGCCTCCGGGCAGGCCCAGCGGAAAGCGGGCGTGCGAGAAGTACACCAGGAGTACGACGGCCATGGGCACCATGGCCACGAGCGGCCGCTGCCATATCTGTAAGGCGAAGGTCATTGAGATGAAGGTGATGGCGATGCCGGCCAGTGTGCTGAGCAGCGCGGCCCGAGGCGTGTTTCGGCGCAGGCGTTCGGCCACAAACGCGCCTGCGAACTCGATGATCCCACTCCCCAGGCAAGCGATCAGCCCCATCTGCCAAGCGGCGGCGGCGCTGTGGGTCTTGTTGTAGGTCGGCATCATGACGAAGAACACGTAGACCAGTAAGGAGGGAGTGTTGATCCCGTAGGGCAAGGCGGTGACGTCCGAGCGCCCCTCGCGTTTGGCGACCCAGTGGGCCTGCAGGGCGTAGAACAGGTTGCCGATGATCAGCGAGACGGCCACTCCGGGCATGATGTGCCGGGTGATGAAGCGGGCATCCTCGCCATTCATGCCGCAGTAAGCGCCGCACAACCCAACGATCAGGAGCATTTGCACGAGATTATCGATGGCCAGGCCGAAGAAGCCGTCCAGATCTCGCTTGACGAAGATGGGGTATTTCGCCGACATGGGCACCTCGCGGGAACAGTGCTCAGGATTTCACAGGCCGGGGCCTATGCTATGCAGGGCGAGACCGGGATACAAGACGAGCGCCATGGTCCTGTCATGGTGCGGAGCAGAAAGGGGCAAACCGCCCTTTGACAATGGCGAGAGGTGCGGTTACAGTTCGCCGTTGTCTGCTGATCAACCGTTGGCCCTCCGACGCGGGTGGGTTACCGTTTGTTGGCTGCCGCAGTCATTCCTGCTCGTTACGCCTCCACACGTTTTCCCGGGAAACCTCTCGCTTCGGAGACGGGGAAGCCGCTGATTCAGCACGTGTATGAGGCCGTGTCGCGGGCTCGCCGGCTCGAACGAGTACTGGTCGCCACCGACGACAACCGGATTGCCGAGGCGGTTCGGGCGTTCGGCGGCGAGGTGGTCATGACCCGGGCCGATCACCCCAGCGGAACCGACCGGGTGGCCGAGGCCGCCGCCAGCCTGCAGGTTGATCTGATTGTGAACGTCCAGGGCGACGAACCGGAGATGGAGCCGGAGGCGATCGACACCTTGGTTGATCTCATGGCCGCTCGCCCGGACACCCCCATGGGCACGCTGGCGTGCCGATTCCGACAAGTCTCCGACGTGCTGAATCCCGCCTGCGTAAAAGTCATCCTGGACAGCGCTTCGAACGCGATTTACTTCAGTCGCAGCCTGATCCCTTACCCGCGTGACACCAAGGGCGAGGTGGACCATCCCGGTCGCTGGCTGCTGCACCTGGGCATCTACGCGTTTCGCCCGGCCTTTCTGCAAGAACTGACGCGCACGCCGCCGAGCGAGCTCGAGCGAATCGAACAGCTTGAGCAGCTCCGCGTGCTGCAGATGGGCCGCAAGATCGTGGTGGCGGTCGTGGAGCGATCCAGTACCGGGATCGACACGCCCGAACAATATGCGGCGTTCGTCGGACGATATCGTAGCCGGGCGGCCGGCCCCCGGCACACTTGGCATCACCAACCAACTCAACAGAGGTAAGACATGAACTCCGAGAAGCTACTGGCATCGTTGAGTTATGCTTCAGACGAAACCGAGTTTTACGCCCCGATGCCCGCCGGCTACAAACCGGGCAAGACGAAGTACGTGTTCGTTTTCGGCACGGTCATGAGCGGTCTGGGCAAGGGCATCTTCTCCAGTTCGCTGGCCAAATGCCTCAAGAACAAGGGGCTCACCGTCGCTCCGATCAAGCTGGAAGGCTACCTGAACGTCGACTCCGGCACGCTCAATCCCTACCGCCACGGCGAGGTCTACGTCCTCGACGACGGCATGGAGACGGACATGGACCTGGGGACTTACGAGCGGATGCTCGACCAGGACCTGAGCCGCGTGAATTTTGCCACCAGCGGCCAGGTTTTCACCCGCGTGCTGGAGAAGGAGCGGCGTGGCAGCTACCTGGGGCGCGACGTGCAGATGATTCCCCACGTCACCGGCGAGGTGAAGATCAAACTTCGCGAGCTGGCCGTGGCGTCTGATGCCGATGTCGTGTTCGTCGAGATCGGCGGAACGGTAGGCGACGTCGAGAACGCGTACTACATCGAGGCCGCCCGTGAAATGGCCTTCGAGGAAGGGGCCAACTCCTGCGCTTTCGTGGCTCTGACCTACATCATCTCGCCGCCCAAGCTCGGCGAACAGAAGTCCAAGGCGGCTCAGCTCGGCATCCGTGGCCTCCTGGCGGTCGGGATTCAGCCGCACATCATCGCCTGCCGGGCGTCCGAGCCCGCGTCCCGCAAGGTGATGGAGAAGCTCGCCCTGTACAGCAACGTGCCCATCGACCGGTTGTTCTCGATGCACGATTGCGACAGCATCTACGTGATCCCGGATATGCTCCGCGGCGCCGGGATGGACGACGCCGTGATCGACATTCTCGGCATCCGCGACCGAGTTCATCCGGAAAACGAGACCCGGGCCCGGGAGGCCTGGACCGGGTTCATTCAGCGGCTGCGCACGCCCACCCGCGAGATCCGCATCGGAATGATCGGCAAGTACACATCCGTACGCGACAGCTACGCGAGCATCCTGCACGCTCTGGAACACGCCGGCGCGGCCGTCGAAGCCCGAATCCAGGTCGTATGGATCGACAGTACCGACATCACCGACGCCACAGCGGCCAAGGCCCTGGCCGAGGTGGATGGTATCATCGTCCCCGGCGGCTTCGGCGTGCGCGGCACGGAGGGCAAGATCGCCTGCATCAAGTGCGCCCGGGAAAGCGGCATCCCCTATCTGGGTATCTGCTACGGGTTCCAGATGGCCGTGATCGAGTTCGCCCGCAATGTCTGTGGCCTGACCGACGCCAACAGCACCGAGATCGACCCCGACACGCCTCACCCGGTCATTGACATCCTGCCAGAACAGAAGCAAATCGAAGGGCTCGGGGGCAACATGCGCCTGGGCGGGCGCGACGTGCTCATCAAACCCGGCACACTGGCCGCCGAGCTGTTCAACAACGCTCCCGAGACGAGGCTGCGTTTCCGCCACCGCTATGAGGTCGATCCCCAGTACATCGAGCGACTGGAGAAAGGTGGCATGATCTTCTCCGGCAAGGCCCCGGACTACCCGATCATGCAGATCCTCGAGCTGCCGACCAGCAAGCACCTGTTCTTCTTCGGAACCCAGGCTCACCCGGAGATGCAGAGTCGTCCACTCCGACCGCAGCCGATGTTCCACGGTCTGGCCCGAGCCGCCCTCGTCTACGCCGACCGGCACGGCCGAAGTCAGCGCCCAACTTCGCCGGCGGCCACTGCGGCCGCTGCGACCAACGCAACGGCGATGCAGGCGTAGGGATCACGGCCGGGCACCGGACCAGGCGACCTCCGGAGTGCGGTACCCAGGTGAGCCGGAAGCAGCCGCTTCCGACCGGCACAGCTCCCGGCGGGCCGGACAGATGCAGCCCGCCGACCCGCACCTTGCGGAGCCTCTTCCAGCCAAAACCCCTGCAGCTCTTCACCGTTCCATGATATCGCAGCGTGGATACGTCTTTCCTCCGCCGGGATAGGACGTGGTCGGCCATGCTCCGGTGGCGGTCAGGATCTCGCTCTCCAGCAGATCTGTGAGAATCGTGTCCTCGCTCTTGGTTCCGGCGATGGAGGGATTCCAGGCGAAGGCCTGGCCAGACAATACCGGAGTGGTGTCGCCCGGAACGGCCTTGACCTCGCGAGGCAGGTAGCCGGTCGAGCCACCCTGATGATGCCGCCGCCACTCGTCCGGGAATCCCGACTCCGCGTACACCCGCTGGGCGACCGCGAAGACCTCTCCGAGCGTGCTGCATGGGTGGGTAGCTCCGATCATGGCCGCATCCACACGGCACACCGCCTCGTGACGGCGGCGTAGATCCTCATCGATGGGCCCGAACGAGAACAACCGAGTGCACGAGACGATAAGGCCCCCGCGTTCAGCCCCAACCGCGACCAAGCCATACCGGTCGAACCTGGCGGTCGTCGGAATCGGATGCCGGTAGCGGGTGGCGCGGTCGTCGGCCGCGGCCAGGAGGGTTGGCACCCGGATCCCCCTCTCGAGCAGCGAACCGGCCAGTCTGCCGGCCAGCTCGTGCTCGGCCATGCCGCGACGAGCCCGCCGACACGTCTCCTCCAGGCACGCGGCCGTCTCCCGAGCCAGGGCCCGGATCCTCACCGTCTCCTTATCCGTCAGCGACCAGCGGAGGCAATCGAAGTCCCCTCCGAGGAGGCCAACGGTCTCCGGCAAGCCGGCCACTCGCACGTCGCAGGCCGCTCGCAGGTCACCCAGGACATCTCGCCACAAACGCGCTGCCGACTCCGGATCGTGCCAAGGGTAGGCCTGAACCGCGAATCCCAGCACGCTCAGCTCCTCGTCGAGAACCCGCCGCTCTTCGATCCAGCTGGTCACACACACCGTCCGCTTCGGACGACTGATCACCAGCGAGGCTACGCCCACTTCCCCGCCCGTGCCCACATGGTTCAGACCTCCCCCCGTGAACCAGGCGAAATTGCATCGCCGGGTGAGGACGACGGCGTCCAGACCGTGACTGTCCAGGTACTCGACGACGCGTTGCCGTTTCTCCTGGCACTCGGCAGCATCCGATGGCATTCCCTGGTCTCCTGGGCAGCCGCCCCGTCTCGAGCGGCCGGGCCCCGATTCTACCCGATCGCCCCGGCGAATACCCGGCACCCCTTGCATAGCAGTGAAAACCCGATTACACCGGTGAGCGCGTGTCCACCCTTGAAGGAGCCCTGCGATGCGACCCTCCTTGCTCACCCTGGCCATGATGCTGTCGACCTCCCCGCTTCTCGGTCTCGACCTGTTCGTCGCCACGGACGGCAACGACCGCTGGAGCGGGAGGCTGGCCGCTCCGACCGGCGCCGGCCAGGACGGCCCGTACGCCACGCTGGAACGAGCCCGCGATGAGATCCGCCGCCTGAAGAAGGACAACACGTTGCCAGCGGGGCCGGTCAACGTGTTTCTGCGGGCCGGGGTGCATGCTCTCTCCCGACCGTTCGAGCTCACCGCGGCCGACAGCGGCAGCAAGGACGCGCCGATCACCTACCGCGCCTGGCAGAGCGAGCAGGCCCGACTGATCGGCGGGCGCGAGGTGACCAGCTTCACCAGAGTCACGGACCGAGCCGTTCTTGCCCGGCTCGACCCGGCGGCTAAGGACCAACTCTACCAGGCGGACGTGAAAGCCCTGGGCGTCACTGACTTCGGCGAAGTCGTGAAAGCGAGCCAGCGGTTCGAGCTGTTCTTCCAGGACAAGCCCATGACCCTGGCCCGCTGGCCAAACGAGGGTTTCGTGAAGATCGTCGACGTGGTCGGCGGTGAGCCCACGCAGATTCACGGCCACAAAGGCGACAAGATCGGCAAGTTCACCTACGAGGGCGACCGCCCGAGCCGCTGGAAGGGGGAACCGGATATCAGGCTGCTAGGCTACTGGTTCTGGGACTGGGCCGACGCTTACGAGAAGGTTGACTCGATCGACACCGAGAAGCGCATCATCTCAACCGTGCCCCCCTACCATCACTACGGCTACCGTAAGGGCCAGCGCTACTGCGCACTGAATCTGCTGGCCGAGCTCGACTCGCCCGGCGAATGGTACCTCGATCGCGGTGCGGGCATCCTCTACTTCTGGCCGCCGGCAGCGATCGACTCGGCGAAGGCATTCGTATCCGTCACCGGGCGCATCGTCACCCTGACCGGTGTCTCTCACGTCACTCTCCGCGGCCTGCACCTGGAGTTCAGCCGGGGCACGGCCATCACCGTGAAGGACGGCTCGCACAACCTCGTTGCCGGCTGCACGCTGCGGAACCTCGGCGGCCAGGCGGTGACCATCTCCGGCGGTACGGAGAACGGCGTGGTCGGCTGCGACATCCACGACACCGGCGACGGCGGCATCACCCTCGACGGCGGCGACCGAAAAACGCTCGCCCCGGGCATGCACTACGCGATCAATAACCACATTCACGACTACAGCCGGACCAGCAAGACGTATCGCACGGCCGTCAGCACCTCGGGCGTCGGCAACCGCATCGCCAACAACCTCATCCATGACGCCCCGCACATGGCCCTGGGCCTCAGCGGCAACGAACACCTCATCGAGCTCAACGAGATCCACACCGTCTGCATGGATACCGACGATGCCGGAGCCTTCTACATGGGGCGGGACTGGACCTGGCGCGGCAACCTCATCCGGTACAACTACTTCCACCACATCGGCAGGTTCTCCGGCAACGTCGGCGTGCAGTCGATCTACCTCGACGACTGGGCCAGCGGTACGACCGTGTTCGGCAACATCTGCTACCGCGGAGGGCGAGGCATCCTCGTGGGCGGCGGGCGAAACAACACCGTGGAGAACAACGTTTTCGTCGACTGCAAGCCGGCCGTCCACGTCGATTCACGCGGCCTGGGCTGGGCGAAGTACTACTTCGACCAGACCGACAATACGCTGGTTGAGCGGCTCAAGCAGGTGCCCTACCAGGATTCGCCCTGGAGCACGCGGTACCCCGAGCTGTTGACCCTCTACCAGGATGAACCCGCCCTGGCCAAGTACAACGCGGTGGTTCGCAACATCTCGACCGGCGGCCGATGGCTCGACCTTCTCGACGGCTTGACCGACAAGGTCGTGACCGTGAAGGACAACCTGGTCGACCAGGACCCGCACTTTGTTGACCCGGCCAAGGGAGATTTCCGGCTCAAGGACGACTCGCCGGCGTTCAGACTGGGATTCAAGCAGATCCCGGTGGAGAAGATCGGGCTGTACAAGGACGAGCTTCGGGCCTCGTGGCCACCACCCGGAAGACCGGCAGGCAAGCCGTAGATGACCTCTGACGGCCGCATCGCCGTGGAGTGATGCGGGTCCCGTGCAGCTGTATCAGGAGCATCCGCCATGTCGATTCCCACGACGACAACGTTCAGCGTTGAAGGCTATCGAATCACCCGGTACCTGGGTGTGGTGCGCGGCATTACCGTTCGCGCACCCACGATCTCCCAGGGCATTCTCGGCGGGCTCAAGTCGATCGTCGGCGGGCGGATCGGGGCCTATACCGAGATGTGCGAGCAAGCGCGCCAGCAGGCTTACGAGCTTCTCGTGGACCACGCGATCGCCCTGGGGGCCAACGCCGTGGTGGGGCTGCGGTTTGACGCTTCCGAAGTGGCGAGCAAGTTCAGTGCGACGGAAGTGCTCTGCTACGGAACGGCCGTGGTGATCGAACCGGAGAGGGGCTGACCCCCCCGGACGCGGCTGCCCGGCAACACCTCGGTATCACTCCGTGCCATCCTTGGCCCGGTGGCGGCGTGGGACCGCGCCGGCCGCGAACGGCGGATAGGACTCCGGCAGCTTCCGCAGTGCCTTCCAGCGGTGGATGAACGACTGAGGGTCGCGCCGATATTCGGCGATGAGTTCCCAGGTGTACTGACGGCCGCACTCCGGGCAGCGATAGTGGTCGGGCAAGCCGGTCAGGTCGTACCCGCAGAAGATGCAGAACGGCTCGGTTCGGGCCTGCACCGCCACCCGGATGACGTATGCAGCCAGGGACACGGCCACCGCGACGCCAATTCCGATCATCTTGACGCCCAGGAGGGCGAGTGAACCCGCCACGGGTGTGAAAAACAGACTGGCCAATCCCAGGACCAACAGGACAACCGCCGGCACCAGAAACACCCATCGGTACCCCACGTGACGAACCAGCTCACCCCACCCTGGCCGCCACCACCGGATCAGTTCGTCCCCCTCTGTCCCGCGCGGCACGATCGGATCGGGCGACGCAAGGCGGCCGTAGTCTTCTTCAGGCCGGCGTATCGGTGGTTCGGACACCGGGCATCCTCCATGCCATGTCACAGCAATCTCATGCGGCAACCGCAGTCCATTGTACCCACGTCTCCAACCAACTGCTTGAGCCGGATGGAAGCCCGCCTCTACCGAGGTATAATGGGCAAAAGGAGTCAGATCGATTCCCATCATGCCGTCCGACGCGATCGATAACAACCGAGGGAGCTACCATGCTTGAGATGCTGTGGTGGGCGCAACAGTCGCCGATGTCCCAGGCCCCCGCCGACGCGACCTGCGCCAGACACCGGGCAACGGATGCATCCATCCGGATTCGTCAATTGGAAGCGGATGTCGATCGCCTGTTGCTGATCAACCGGGCCCTGTGGGAACTCGTTCGGGCCCAGCACGGACTCGAGGACAGCCATCTCCTCGAGAAAGTGAAGGAACTCGATCTTCGCGACGGCCGTCTGGACGGCAAGCTCACCGCCCATCAAATCCAACGATGCCAGCGATGCGGGCGAACGCTCAGTCGGAAACACCCACGGTGCATCTACTGCGGCGGGGAGAGTTTCCAGAGGGATGCTTTCGAGACGGTGAGATGAAGACGAGAGGTTTGTTCCGCGGGCATCCTCAGGGCGTCTAAACGAGGCGGCAAGGTGTTGGCTCTCGGCGCCGGACCTGGACATTGCCAGGTCGCCGATAGCCCCGTCAAATGTCCTCACTGCGGAAACGACACCTTCGCCGAAGGGGCTGACTTGCTCAACACCGTTGTGATGACGTTCCTCGATCTGGATCGCGTGCGACGGACGTTCTGACGCCCACGGCATCCTGGATGCAACCATGCTGCCCGACAAGCTGTTCATCCCCGTGCTACCGATCTCGCTCCTGCTCGCCTTCACCGTCGGGTGCGACACTCCCCTACGTGTGTTCTCGACAACGGAGAGGCGCTCTTCGAGTTGGCCGTTGCACGAACGCCAGCCAGGCCGGCAGCTGTTTCGGCCTCTTCAGGACCGAATTGACCATCCGGAGTCGTGCACGGTTGTTGATACGCTCCTTCGAGTACCATCTTCAGAGCATGTCCCACGTGAATCGGCGCGAAGCCCTTGCTCCGAGGCGGAGCGGCCGGCCTCGCGACACGCTTGAAAGCGAGTCTTCCATGAAAAGCCACTCACTCCTCCTATGGGCTGCTGCGGCGGCGGCTCTCGCCCTGCCTGGCGCGGACTCGAAGAAAGGTACTCGCACGGAGGTCCAGAAAACCATGTTCATGCCTCCCCCCTTGACGGACGATTGGACGAAGTGGATGGTCGGCGAGTGGGAAGGAGCTGGCACATCCGACAGTGGAAAAGGCTCCGGCACGGTCCACATCGAGTTGGCCCTCGGCGGCCAATTCCTGATCTGCCGCGGCGACGCCAAGATCACCGAGCTGAACCCCGACTACCTCAAGAAGCACATGCACGCCACCGACGAGGAAGTCGAGCGATTCCAGCGTTCGGGCTACCAGTCACTGGAGGTCTACACGATCGACCAGCAAACCGGCGAGGTGATCGGCTTTCTGTTCGACAACCTGCGGTGCGTGGCTCAAGGCAAGGGTACGCGCGACAAGGGCAAGGAGACTGTCGCCTGGGAATGGCACAGCGGCCACAAGAGCACGCGGATCACCGAGCGGGTCAGCGATGACCGGATGAGGCTGATCGAACGAACGCCCAATCCCGACGGCAGCGTCATGGAAGACCAGGGCGAGATGATGCGGATCAAGCGACGACCGGCCCCCGAGAGTCGCCACGGCGAGTGAGTCGCGTTGCGGCCAATCGCGAGCGGAGCCCCTGCAGCCAGCAGAGGATCGCAAAACCGACCGACACCACCTGGATCAACGGCAGCCAGGCCTGTCGGCGGCATTGGATCAAGCCGGAGGCCGAGGCCGCTCCCGCTGACCAGATCCACAAGCCTCGCCGCTCGCCCGATCGAGACGCGACCGCTTCGCCGTCCATGAAACACCTCCTCTCCGACGCTCACCACGAGGTCTCTTCAGCCCTCCGACGTGACTACACCGCCACTCGGCCTGCAGTCTCGCCACTTCAGCGTCGTCGCTTGTACACGGTTCCGGCGACCTATAGACTGATGGCATGGCTCGTCATGCAAAGCTCGAGGACCGAACCGATATCACTCCGCGAATGGCGGTCTTCTTCGTCGGCGGCACGCTGCTCCTGAGCACCCTGATCCTGATCATCTCGGCGGGTCTCGCGACCGCACCGGCCTATCGGATCAGCGGCACGATCATCGGCTCACCTCATGACGCCGACACGCTGACGCGCTGCCAGGCGATCGCCCGAGCGAGCGACCCCCTTCGAGCGGACGGAAGATGGACCAGCCAGGTGGACCTGAAACAAGGGACCTTCACGCTATCCCTGGAAGCCGAGAACGCGGCGGCCGGTGCAGCGGCGGTCGACAGCGTTGCCCGGGACATCGTGGATCGGGTCAACTCCCAGTTGGCCAGCAGGCCCGCGATCGATCCGGCCGTGGCGGCGGAGGATGCCCAGCTGCGTCGTCTGATCGACAATTGTGATCGGCAGCTGGCTGCGGCGTCCCAGCCGGTCGCTTCGCAACCCCACCGTGTGGCCGACCTCCTGGTCGCGCTCCAGCAGACCCTGACCGAGCGACAGAAAAACGCCGCCCGACTCAAGGAGATCGCCGCTCAACTCAAGCAACCGCCGCCGACGGCCGACCAGGTCACCGTAACGACGATGCCGACCACGCTGCCGAGCCGCGAGGGCGCCCAGGCTCTCCGGCGGCTCGAAGCGGACACCGCGGCCTTCCACCAGCGGCAAGACCGGCTGGCCGAACTCCTGCGCGAACTGCTCGACACAAGCCTGGAGCGACTGGGAATCGCCAAGTCCGCGGTTGACGAGAAGGCCGGAGGGCTGGCCGGCGCTGTCCCGGCCGATTCCGATCCGGAGGTCCGCAAGCAGACTCAGACCATCCGGGAAGCTCTAGAGGCGTGGACGACGACAACCGGGGAGCTGGCCGATGCCTGGAGGAGCAAGAAGAAGGACCTGGAGGCGTCGGGCCCAGCGTTCGACGCCCCGGCGTGCCAGGCGACCCTCGAGATAGCCGCCAAGGAGTTCCTCGAAGAGGGACAGAAGGTCCAGGCCCGGATCCAGGTCGCCCTGGCGGCCATCAAGGAAGGCGGAGACGAGCCCACCAAGCGAATCATCCTGCATCGCAATCTCAGCCAGCAGATTCAACCGGCCCTGGAGGCCATGGACAAGGCCCAGGCGGCGGCACGACTGGTTCAGCAGAACGAAAACGCCCAGCTGGCGGCCACCGTCAAGATGGTTGCCAGCCTGCGCGATCGGGTCAGCGGACAGCGCGGTGAAATCCAGTCGCAGCTGCGCGAGCAGGCGTTGCAGGATCTCCGGGCGAAACACGAAGAGCAACTGGGAGGCCTGCGCCTTCGGCACGAGGAGAACCAGCTGCGGGCGTCCGAACTCGAGACGGCCATGATCAGTGGAATCGCCGAGATCGTCAGCCTGCTGGCGGTGCAGGAATCGCAGCGGCAGAGCAGCTCGCGGGTCCTGCAGCTCCAACGTCAGCGCGGGACGCTGCTCGAACAACTCGTGAAGCTGAAGGAGCGGCCAGCACCCGGGCATCCCACCCCACTGCGCTATCAAGCCGCCCACGTCACCGCAATCATCACACCCCCAGGGCCGGGTCTCGGCCAGACCCTGCGCGTGGGCCTGGGGCCAATGGTCGTCAGCTTCGTGGCCGTTGGTGGCATCTGGTGGTTATTCCGCTGGCGCCGGGCACAGGCCACACTCGACGATCTCGCCCGGGAACTCAAGATGGCCTCGCAGCGAGGCAAGGAACGACACCCACGATAGGCCCGGACGCCATTCTCGGCCAAGGTATCCTTCCAGCCCCGGCCGCATGATCCGCCTCGCCGCTGCATGACCGACACTCGCCCGTGACGTGCCACCGCCAGAGATTCAGATCAGCTTCGACCACCCTTGGGAGGTGAATCAGTTCGGCGTCGTTGATCAGCTAACTCCTGCAAGCCCCTGCCGGAGATGTGTCAAACGGGAGTCCTTGCCCGTCAGGCAGCATTTGCGTTTCAGCCTGCTCGCCCGCTGGTCATCCGCTGCGCCGCCCTGATCATCGCCGCGACACGATCCGGATCGGGCGGCTGATGCCATTGGCCATCTTGCTTGATGAACGAGCCGACGATGAACACGTCGGCGTCGTCCCAGTATCCACCGAGGTTGTCCGGGGTGAGTCCTGAGCCAACGGCAATCGGTAGCCCCACGACCGAACTGACCCCGCGAACGTCGGCCGGCGAGGCGGCTTGAGCGGTGGCAGTTCCCGTGACGATGATGCCATCGGCCCCGAAGAAAGCCGCCCCACGAGCGGTCTCGGCCAGATCGACATCCGCGGTCATGGCGTGGCTGGAGTGCTTCTTCTTGACGTCGGCGAAAATGCGGATGTGCTCGGCGCTGATCTCTCGCCGGTACCGCAGCAGCCGGGCCGCGTCGGCCTCGGGCATGAGTCCCTCATCGGCCACATGGGCGAAGACGAAGTTCTCCGCCCGAATGAACGTCGCCCCACCGGCCATCGCCACCGCGAGGGCCTCACGATTCGCGCCCGCCAGCACTTGCACGCCGATCGGCAGACTCACCGTCTCACGCACGGCCTGCAGCACGGCGGTCATGCCGGCTACGATCTCCGGCCCGACCGCCTGTCGCAGGTAAGGCCGGTCGTGCATGTTCTCGATCATGATCGCGTCGAATCCGGCATCGGACAGCAACCGAGCCTCGGCCACGGCTTGCTCCACGATCCGGGAGACCGGGAACCGGGCCAGCGGCGAACCCGGCAGGGCCTGAACGTGAATCATGGCCACCATGGCCTTCGGGACGCCGAACAGTTCGATGATTTGGCTGTTGTCGTTCATAGGAGAAGCCCAGCGGTCCGCTTTCGGCCATCGGCGACCCGCGCCGTTGACTGCCGAGTCCCTTCGCTCTGCAATACACCCTTCCAACTCATCTCGCTTTGTGCCCCCCTCGTCTCGAATGCTGGCTGGGGAGCCGCTGGTACCGCACAAACCGTCGATGCAGCGGACCATTCCCCGACGTCAGCACGACGTCCGCGAGCGGCAGGGCGCGGAAACCCAGCGCGTCGGCCGCGTTCAGACCTTCGGCCAACTCTTCATCGCTGATGTTCGCCGTCTTGTAGAACGCAACCTCCGCCCCGATCTTGGCGAGCGGGCGAACCTCGGCGAGCCCCTCGGCAAGCTTACCCACCGCGCGGAGCAGGACCAGATCGAAACTGTCGCCGCCCACCTTGGCCAGGTCGACCGCCCGAGCCTGGCGAGCCTGCACGTTGGCGAGTCCGAGGCCGGCAATCGCGTCGGCTACAAAGCGGGCCTTCTTACCCGTCCCGTCGATGGCAGTCAGTCGCCAGGCATCGCACACAATGGCCAGGGGAATAGCCGGAAAACCTGCCCCGGTGCCTACGTCCAGAACACGCCACCGGCGAGCTGGATCTATGCCGGATAGGGCCAGCAGAGCCAGGGAATCGGCGTAGTGCTTCACGGCGGCGTCCGTCGGCGCGGTAATCCGGGTCAGGTTGAATCTGCGGTTTGTCTCCACGACCAGCTGGAAGTGAGTCCACATTTTCTCCCGCTGAGCGTCACCGATGGCCAGCCCCAACGAGGCCGTGGCGTTCGTCAGCGCGTCCTCGAAAGCCGATCGCTGCAACGTGATGGCTGTGCCGTCATCCGTCATGGCCCAGATCATAGCGGCGTCAGCCCGCTCGTCGAGAGCGGCATGTGACCGAAATCGGCGTCACGGGTCCTGTGACGCCGGGACGGTAGCACCCGTACCTCCCATCCAGCTCTGCGGCCCGATCGCCCTGGACAGGCCTTCTACTTCCCCGTAGTGCTTGAAGGGACAGGATGTCCCCGGCGGCTTGATCGCATCACAGCCCTCCTGCGATCGCGTGGCCGGCTTCTACCGGCCGGAAGTCACGTGCTACGTACTCACTGGCGGGTCTGCAACAACGACGCCTCAATCCGCCGGATCGTCAGCGCGTCCGAATTGACGCTGGTAATCTTGACCACGCATGAACCGCTTTCCGATACCGCGGCCGGAGGGACCCGGAGCGCAATCAGACGAAGACCGTTTCTGGTGGTGTCATCTCGAACGGCGCACCCCTGGCCGTTCACCTGGACGGCTGGAGCGGCCACCGAGCTGTCTGGCGAGGGCCCGAGGCCGATCAGCAACTCGCAAGGCCGCTCCTGGAGACGACCGCGGCCCAGCTCGATCGTGAACGCGAGTTCCCTGCCCGTGGCCGGGAGCGGCGGCCGGTAGTGTTCGCTCGGGCCGGTGATGTCCCTGTACGTCACTCCGACGCATCGCGGAAGGCCCCCCAGCGCGTCGAGCGAGTTCATCGCCTTGAGCGTGCTCAGGTAGGTCGGGTGGGGCCACGCGGTGCTTTTCTGGAAATAGTTGAAGAGATAGACGGCATCCGCCCCCCGAGAGAGAACCGAATAGGCCGCACCGATGGCCTGCTCCGGCGTCACCTGAACAGCCGGCCCGTCCGGGCAGGGCCGATACAGGATCTCCAGCCCGCCGGCCAGCGTGACCTGCGAACCTGCCAGCATTTGCCGCCACCGCTGGATCGGCATGTCGAACTCAATCGTTGCCCATCGCGGGGTCACGACAAGAAGCTCAATCAGCCCTTCCCGGGCCCACGTGACCGCATCCAGCCCCCACCCCAGGGCCACCTCTGGCCGGGACGGGACGCGAACCCCCAGCCGCACGGGATGACCTCGCCTTGCCGCCGCCTCGGCGGTCAGCTTGCGGACCTCCCGCATCCATGTAGTCAGAATCCGCGCCCCTTCCTCCTCCTTGCCCGCACTGAACAGGTACGGCTCGCGCATGAAGTCCAACTCGAGACCGTCAATGTCGTAGCGGTCCAGCGACTCGGCGATCAGCGACCGGAAGTAGTCTCGGACTTCCTGGTGGGCGTAGTCCAGGCAGGTCGCGAAGTAGCCCGAGACGCCCTGCCTGCGAAACTGCGGGTTCTGCCGCCAGAACGCCCCGTGGAACGGATGATTGGGTATGTCATTGTTGTGACAGTCATTCATCCGCAGACTGATCCACGGCGACATCCCGTTGTGGCGGCACCGGGCAATGACCCTCGCCGGATAGTCGATCCCCTCCTTGTGCACGACCAGCATGTTGTTGACTCCCTTGCGGTACGCGCTCACCTCCTCGCGTGGCATCGGAGCGAGAAACGGCTGATCGTCCGGCCCATTCGGATCACAGCCGTCCCAATAGGCATCCCAGACGCGGCTTCGATAGTGCGTTCGCCGGGCGTTGGTGTTGCACAGGAATGTCCTGACGCCGGCCCGAGCCATGACGTCCACATACTCGTCAACGGCATCGCCCGCCTTGCCCTCGACGAGGGATACCCGCCAGAAGAAGTCGGTCTCATCCTCGTTGTGGATCAGCCCCTTGATCGCCTGGGCCTGGGTAACCAGCGGGAAGCACGACAGGACCACCACGGCCAGACGCGAGACCGGCCTTACTTGAGAACACCCTGCCCCGCAACATTGGATCATGCTCGGCATCGGGCCGCACTCCTGGATCTGCGGAAGTCAGTATAGCCCGTCATCGGCCAACGATCCATCAGCACGTGCCATCGTGCCTGGCAACACTCGATGCTATCATACCTCCGTTCCGGTGTTGCCGGAGCACGCAGGCGACGTCATCTCGGACCACCTGCGGCCGACCAGCGAGCCGCCGGGGCCAGGTGATCATGGGGAAGCACCCCCTTCGGAAAGGTCTTTCTTGAGCTGGTTGAATATTCTGGGAATTGCCCTCGGACTGTCGATGGACGCCTTCGCGGTGGCGATTGCGGCCGGCATGCAGTTGGGGAGAGTGACACCGCGCGAGGTCTTTCGCCTCGGCTGGCATTTCGGCTTGTTCCAGTTCCTCATGCCGATCCTGGGGTGGTGGATCGGCTCGACCGTGGCGGCTTCTATCGCCTCCGTCGACCACTGGATCGCCGCGGCTCTACTGTGGACCATCGGCGGGAAGATGCTCTACGAGGCTTGGCGTCACAGGGAGGCGAAAGACAAGACCAATCCGACCAAAGGCTGGCTGCTGGTCTCCCTCTCAGTGGCCACCAGCATCGATGCCTTCGCCGTCGGCCTGAGTCTGGCCTTCCTGCGAATCTCGATCTGGCTTCCATCGGTCGTGATCGGCACCGTGACCGCCCTGCTCACCTGCCTGGGCATGACCTTTGGGGCCCGGGTCCTCGGCCGCTGGAGTCGATTCGCCGAAATCCTCGGCGGGATCATCCTGATCCTCATCGGCTGCCGGATCCTGGTCGCCCACATCGTGACATGAGCCGAGCCATCGACGTCGCATCACCCCGCCGCCATCGTTCTTCTACGAAAACACGCGTTCCCTAGCGCAAATACGGCTTCAGATCGATGGCCTCGTAGCCGCGCGCCGGAGCCCCGGCGCCGACCGCCACGTACATGAGCCTGTTGACCGGTTCGAAGATCATTGACTGGATGGTGGCGTTTCCCAAAGCGGCCGCACAGCCGAGAAACTGCTCGAGGTAGGCCTCGCTGATGCGGCCATACTCCCGGCGAGCGATATCGTGGAGCGCATCGAAGCGATCGCATCGCCCCGCGGTGTCCAGATCCGTGCCGCGATGGTGATTGGTGCTGATCAAGGCCGCGGTGTCGGGCGCCCGGCGCACGCTGACGGCGGAAGGGGTGATTTCCGCTACCGCTCGGTGGCCCGAGGCGTCCATCAGCATCAGATTGCTGGCCGAATGGCGGGGCGTCTTCTTCAGCAAGCCCAGGGCTTCGTCGACCGTCTTGCACCGCTCAAGCAGCATGCGGTACAGCATGGCGTAGGGCATCCCGGCCGGTGCACGACGCTGGCGCGGGACCTCCATCACGGCCAAGCTCAAGCCATGCTCGTTCATCCCGGAAAGAACGCCGACCATGCCGGGCCAGATCACCGAAGCGAACGCGTAACGGTCCTTCGGATGGAACATAAGCACCACGCTGTTCTTGTCCGCGATGTCGAAGGACGCGAAGTCGAGGTTCCGGCCAAATCGGGCGACCCCGTCCGGCGAAGCCGCCGCGGGGAGGGTGATGGTCGAGCAAGCCATCGCCTCAGTCAGATCCATGAACGCCTGAGCCAGCATGAGATCCTCGAAGGTCAGCCCCGTAGCGGAGGCCAGAGCCCGAATTTCATCCACATGCTCCGGAAGCATGAAACGCTTGAACCCAACGACTGCCTTCAGACAAGCCTCGCGCTCGGCCGGACTTGAAAAGTACCGACCGAAATAGGCCCGATACAGCGGGACGATCGTCTTCCCCAGTTGCCGGCCGTGCGACTTGCCCAACGCCGCCGCATCGGCACCGCGAAGCTGGATGACGGGCACCAACTCCGCCGCAGGCCGCGAGCTGGGCGTCGCCCGAAGGTGCAGATTCGCAAGCCGAGGATTGACGCCCGGGACCGCGGACGTCTCCACCGCTTGTCTCGGTACGGCAGGTGCTGCCACGACCCGAACACCGGTCGTGCACCCAAACACCATCATCACCACGACGAGACAAAGAGTACGCGTGCGCTTCACGAGGATACCTCCATGAAATCAGGGGGCTCGCAGGGCATCTACGCGGCGTCTACATGTTGAGACACCCGCCGGTGTGACCCGGATAGTGGAGCTCGCTCCAAATCACCGTCACACCCCCACCTCCCACCGGGGGAGCGCCCGCGGCCAGACCGCACCCAGGCGCCCGACCCAAGCTCACCCGCCCCCCGCACCCGCGGAGTGGTTCAGCGCCCGGCGCCGATCGGCTTCAACCCGCTCCTCGAGCAATCGGGCAACACTCTTGCCCAAAACCGGATGCACAACGTCCCGGGCAATCTCCGCCAGCGGCTCAAGGACGAAACGGCGTTCGTGCATCCTCGGATGGGGTACAGTCAGACCCGGCACGTTGATGACCCGGTCATCATATAGCAACAAGTCCAGGTCGATCGTTCGCGGCCCCCACCGCTCCTGGCGGACACGACCCAGCGACCGCTCGATCTCCAGCAGCAGATCGAGCAATCTCTCCGGTCCAAGCCGCGTCTCCACCCTGGCGGCCGCGTTAAGGTACGGCCCCTGGCCTGCCGGCCCGCCCACCGGGTCCGTCGTGTACAGCGAGGACACAACGACATCCCCAACCCCGGCGTCGGCTCTCAGGGCCCCCACGGCCTGCGTGACGGAAAACCGCCTATCGCCCAGGTTCGAACCCAGTGCTATGTAGGCAATGTGCGACAACTTACTCTCTCAACAAGGTTTATCGGCACCATTTCCTCTGGCGATGCGTCTCTCGATGGCCGATAGCGCTTTCATGTCCAAGGCGATGGCAACCGGGGCCTGCCGCGTTGGTGGCGAACGGCGCCCGGCGTATAATGCCAACGGCCGTGTCGCGTCAAGTACTTGACACTGTTGGAGTTGCCATGTTTAGACGAAATCTCGCTGTTCTCGTACTCATACCATTCGCTCTCGGCCAGCAGTGCAACACACCTTCCGGGTCGGGACCCTCAATCGAGAGCACCCAGGTGACCTTGGCAACCAACAAGGGCAACATCGTCATCGAGTTGTTTACGCAGCAGACCACGGCGGCCACGAACTTCAAGACGTATCTCGACGCCGGCTACTACGACGATGCCGTCTTCAGTGAAATCCGGGGCGGCAAGTGGCTGATCGGCGGCCGATACAACCACCTGCTGGCCGCCCAGGACTCCCAGCCGCTGATGAATGACTCCGACAATGGTCTGACCAACTTCCGCGGACGAGTTGCCCTCTACGGACCTGATGGGACCGCGTCCGGGGCGCCGCAGTTGCTCATCAACCTGGGCACGAACTCGAGCCTCGACTACAAGGGCTCGCCGGTCGACTACACGGTCATCGGTCGCGTTATTGAAGGGATGGACGTCGCCGACGCGATCGCCGCGATGTCGACCATCACCAAGACGGCCGGAAACGGCGTCTCTCTCACTTACCTCCCCAAGACGCCGGTCTCGATGAACAGCGCGAGCATGAACTACTCCGACTACGCAGGAACCTCCGCCGATTCACCGGGTGGTGAGAATCGCGACCCGGTTGCCGACGCCGGCGACGCCCGCTATGTCGCTCCCGGCATCAGTGCCACGCTCGACGGATCAGAGAGTACCGACCCGGATCTGGACACCTTGACCTACTCCTGGACCCAGACGGCCGGCACTAGCGTTGTCCTCAGCAGCACTACCGCCGCTCAACCCGTCTTCGAGGTGCCCAACACGGCCGGCGATCTGACCTTCCAGCTGACCGTTGATGACGGCAACGGGGCCACGCACTCCGCGACGGTGACACTCACCGTAGTCACCGCCCCCTACGTCAAGCTCGAGACAACCTTGGGCGACGTCCGCATGGAAATTCTGCTGGACGACGCGCCCATCACGTCGGTCAACTTCCTGCAGTACGTGGATGACGGCTTCTACAACGGCACGATCATGCACCGGGTCATGGAGGATTTCGTCGTCCAGGGCGGGGGGTATCTGGCGGATCTCACGGCCCAGACCGGTGTGCGTTCGACGATCGAGAACGAGTTCAGCGACAGCCGCAGCAACGTGCGCGGCACCGTGGCCATGGCCAAAGTCAGCGGCGATGAGGACTCCGCCACGTCCCAGTTCTTCTTCAACCTGGTTGACAACTCCAGCAACCTTGACAACCAGAACGGCGGCTTCAGTGTCTTCGCTCGAGTGGCGGACATGACTGCGGTCGACGCGATGGCGGCCGTCGCAGTCGGCGATGAGCAAGATCCGAGCGGAAACACCTTCGAGAACGTGCCCGTCACGGATATCGTCGTCAACAAGGCGACCATCGTGCCGTAGCCGCGGTTTCGCCACCTGGATACCGCTCCACTTCCGTGGCTCAGGCTGAGCCGAGGTTCTCCGGACGAATCCCGTGGCGGTGCTCATCGCGGCGTGGGCCGCCTTCCTCCACTCGCCATCGCCGACAGACGAATTCCCGTCGGACTCATTCGTTGCACGGGCCGGCCTGCCGCGTGCGTCCTTGCAGCTGGCAATCAGGGCCGCAGCAAGACCGACAGGCCTCTTGATCGTTCACCCGAAAGGGCGCACACTGCAGGCATGGACGACGCAAAGACACCCTTTGACGCCATAGTCATCATCGGTTTCGGTGGCCCCAACGGGCCCGGCGACGTTCGCCCTTTCCTGGAGAACGTCATTCGTGGCAAGTCGGTCCCGCGAGCCCGCATCGATGAGATCGCCGAGCGCTATCTGAGCCTCTTTGGAGGCGTCTCGCCGATAACCGAGATCATGCAGCGTCAGGCCCAGCGGCTTCGCCAGAAGCTCCACGAATCCGGGATCGACGTGCCCATTCACCTGGGCATGCGCAACTGGCACCCCTATCTGTCCGACATGTTCGTGGACCTGGCCCGGGAAGGCGCCCGCCGGGTAATCGCGTTCATCTCCGCCCCCCACCACTCGTATCCGAGCTGCGGCCAATACAAGCAGGATGTTCGCGACGCCCGACACCGACTCGTCGAGCGCGGCCTGCCGGACGTCGAGGTGGCCTACGTGGAGGACTGGTATGACCACGAGAAGTTCATCGCCGCCAACGTCGACCAGGTCCGCGCCGCGTTCTGCCGGCTTGAACCCCAGATGCAGCCCCGGGCCCGACTGCTCTTCACCGCCCACAGCATCCCCGTCGCCATGGCCGATCAATGCCGCTATGTTGACCAGATAAGAACTTCTTGCCAGCGAGTGGTAGATCAGCTCGGGTGCAAGGACTGGGTACTGGTTTTCCAGAGCCGCAGCGGACGGCCGGAGGAGCCCTGGCTCGGGCCCGACATCGCGGAATACCTGCGCGCCGAGCAGCAGCGCGGCCTGTCGGCGGCGGTACTCATTCCCATCGGCTTCACCACCGACCATGTCGAGGTCATCTACGAGCTGGACCACCGGCTGGTCGAAATCGGGCGGGAAATCAGCGTGGCCGTGGCACGGGCTCAGACGGTCAACGATCATCCGCTCTTCATCGACATGATGGCCGATGTCGTCCGTCGAACCTGGAACCGATACGCCAAGTACCCTTGCCTGCCTATTGCCGCCGACGCTGCGTCGTAGCCTCAGCCAGCCGCGTTCCGCCCGCAGCCCGCTCAGATCCGAAGCGTCTCCCTGACGACCGCAATGACCTGGTCATGCAGTCGGCCGTTCGTGGCCACCACCCCTTGGTTCCTGCTCAACGTCCGTCCGGCGGCAAAGTCCAGCGGACGGCCGCGAACATCGCTCACCTCGCCGCCCGCCTCCTTGACCACCATCCATCCGGCGGCATGGTCCCAGATCTTCTCCCGGTAATCCTCCGACGTCGGCAATCGCAGGTAGATGGACGCGTCGCCGCGGGCCACAGCGGCGTACTTGCACTGGCTGTCGATGCGAAACGGCGGAGCGGTGACACCCAGCAATGCGGCGATCCGGGCGGCGTCACCGTGGGAGGAATGGCCGGACTCGACCGACTCGCAGAAGGACGCCCGGGCGGGGTCGGTCACCTCGGTCACGCGAACCTGAGTCCCCCCACCGCCTTGAAGCGGGTAAAGAAACGCTCCTCGATCCCGGCTCGCAACGAACAGACAGCCCCGTCCGCAGGCCTGCCCTTCCCCGGTCGTCGGCCCCCGGCCACCCTCCACCCAGGGCAGGTTCGGACAGCCCAGCACGCCCAGGGTCACTTGGCCCTCCTCGATCAATGCCAGGGCGATGGCATACTGTTCTCCGCGAAGGAAACCCTTGGTCCCGTCGATCGGGTCGAGCGTCCAGAACCGCCCCCGGGAACCGCCGTCATGGGCCCCGCGATCGATGGCCTGGAGGATCCGCGGTTCGTCCAGTGAGGAATCCACCCTCCGCACCTGCTCGACGACGCGATCCTTGATCGCCGCGTTGGTCGGATTGCAGAGTGCGCTGGCATCCTCCTCCCCGACCACGAGCACCTCCGGATACGCCCGGGTCAGTTCGTCAATGATGATCGCCTGGGCTCCGAAATCCGCCACCGTGACGGGTGACTTGTCCTTCTTGGCCAGCGCCTCGGCGGACACCAGAGTGTCACGAACCGACTGGCAGAGCTCACAGGCCTTCCGCACGGCCCGCATGGCCACGATCCGCTGGGCCTCTTGATGATCCTCTCTCTTCATGAGACTCTCTCGAGCGCTTTCGCCCGTCTGTCAACGGCTTGCGATCGCAGAAATCAGACTCCAGATCCCGGACCGCGCACCCCGTCACCCCCCGTACGCGCCGTTGTCCTTCGACAGAAAACCCGTTCCCGGCGCAATCATCGCCTGGTCGGCGGCGTAAGTATCGTCGAACCGCTGTGCGCGGGGCTCGGCGTGGCCGTCGCAGAAGGCGACGTTTGTCCGCTCGGCGTGCCGGAAACCCTGCGTACCCGAATACCGCCCGGTGAAGCTGTCATCGCCAGGATTCTTCCACGGAGCGCGCATGAACTTGTTGGCCCCATCGGCATATTCACCGTCACCAAACAGGGCGCAGCGGAACGGCATTCGCACGTCGCCGGCGCGGGCCGGTTCGACGATCGACTCGGCCGTGCCGTGGCCGATGTAACTCGTGTTGTAGTTGTACCCCGTCCGGGGATCCTCCTGCCAATTCGAGGTCCCGCGGAAGGACGGGCACTGCTGCACGTCTTTGTCCGCTCCCCCTTGCCACAGCAAGCCCGCCACCACTCGGCTCCCGCCGCCGCTCCAATCCCTGGTGCTGGTGAAATCCCATGCGTACGAAGTGAAAGTGGACTCGTGCACCGAAAAGGCGTAGGCGATCGGGTAACGCTCCCTGTGCGATTGCGTGTAGGTGTGGGCGGCCACAGCCATCTGGCGCAGGTTGCTCAGGCAGGTCACCCCTCGGGCCTGCCCACGGGCTCGGGCCAGCGAGGGCAGCAGAATCGCCACCAGCAGGGCAACCACCGCCACGACCACCAGCACCTCGATCAGCGTGAAACCCGGCCGATCGGCCTGGAGGGCGTCCCGCCCGTCGATGGCTTGCCGCCGGGCGGCTTGGTCCGATTCCGTTCTGTCGCAAGTCAGGGGCATCATCCGTTACCCTCGTTCACCTCACGCAATCGGGAAAGACCAGTTCGTCCGGCCCGCCCATGCAGCGCTGCAGCAAGCCGAAGTCGGATTGATCCACGTCGCTGTCGCCGTCCAGGTCCACTTGACGGCAGGGAGCAGAGGGCGGCCCCACGGCCGCGCCGGTCATGCAGGCCCGGAACACCGCAAGGTCATCACCATCCACGTCCAGATCGCCGTCGAGATCGGGATCCGCCTGGGCGGCGGCCGCATCCACGATCGCCACCGCATCGATATCCGGCGAGATGCCGCTGCCGACCGGATTCTCGATCTTCACGTACAACGCCGAGTCGAGCCCGACCGCCGCCAGGTCGAAGCCAACGCCACCGGCCGACACGCCGTACAGCCGGGCCGCCTGGGCAACCGTTCGTCCGGAGAGTCGGGTCGCCGTTAAGGCGGGCTTGAGAGGCACGCGCGGATCCGTCGGTTGCCCCCACCACAGGTTCCACACACCCAGCGAAGGGTCCGGGGCGGCGGGATCGTACACCCGCCCGAGGCTTGGCGCAAAATCGTCAGCGTACGGCCCGTTTTCGAACGTGTGCCAGTCGTACGCCTCAGGGGGCCCGGTCCTGCTTACGGAGACCTTGCCCGGCTCGCGAGAGAGCATCACCGTCCCCAGGGTCGTCAGGTTCGGGTCGCCATTTCGCCAGGGTGTCGTGCCGCCGATGACGGCGAAGGTATTCCCGAAAACGATGAAATCGATCCCGTACGGATTCGCAGGGTTGTCGGTGACCGGCCGCCCCAGCTTGAGGATCAGCCGCCCGCCCTCACCAACCGAAACAAGCTCGTAGTACCGCAGAGGCGGATTGACCGGCACCACCGGCACGGCCTGACTGGGCGCGCCGGTATTGAAGCCATCGCCGGTGGTGTCGACGGTGGGCCGTTCCAGAGGTGGAAGTGGTCTGCCTACCTCTACCTGGTTATTAAACTTGATTCCCACCAGCCAATCCTTGGGCACACCCGTCCCCTCGACATACTCGACCACCTCCACCGCATAGTCTTCCGCCCGGTCGCCTGCCCCCGCCACCCGGCTCGCGTCCGCCACAAGCAGCAGTGCGGCGAACACTGCGGTCCGAACAGCCCGGCGCAGCCTCCGCCGCCCGCGCCCATGAACCTGCCTGCCGGTCATCACTGCCTCCTGTCCCCGGCCTCGAGAGGGCGGGGCAATTGCTGACGTTCGACCGCGCCCCCGGGGTCACGACCGCCGCGTCCGACGCCGCAGGAGCACGCACGCCGCGCCAAGCAACAGGGCCGTGGCCGGCTCCGGCAGCCGCGGACGGGTGTTGTCAAAGCCGTTGTACCAGCCATCGAAGTCGCCGCTGGCCAGCGTTCGACCGGACATCCCGGTGGCCGCCTCCAACCAGGCGACCTGGCCGCCGTCGCCCGTGCCAAGCCAGTAAGCCCAATACAGACCCACATCGCCGGCCTCGGCCCGGTAGGTGATGTTGTCGACGGCATAACCCAGCCCCGGCCAGTAGTCGGCGGCGAAGTCCAGGTCGCCGGCGGCGGCCACCGCGGCGATCATGTCATACCCGGTGGCAGGGCCATCCCAACGGTAGCCGAACGTGTAAGACCTCCCGCCGGTGGCCTTGAAATCGACCACCAGGACGGCCTCATTCGACCCGGCCCCGGCCCAGTACTCGGGCTGAAAAGCCACACCGCCAACCACATCACCCGCCGTGATCCGGACCCATGACCCACTGAGCGCCAACACCGACAGGACAACCAGCATCAACGAGAGGCAACGAGAGGATCTTCGCATGCGAACCGACTCCTTCCGGCGGCCGACCACGAGCCACCAAAAAAGAAACCCAGTGCCCGCGTCAGCGAGTACTGGGTCGATTTCTCCACCGAAGGAGCCGGCTTCCATGAGCGGCCGCCGGCCGCCGGCGGGAAACCGGTCAATCGTCCAGCGCCCACAGCCCGAGGCACATGACGAAACAAAACACGCTCACAGGCAGGTCTTCTGGCTTACGGACGTGAGCAACCGAACGGCTCCTCACCATCGGCCACGCCTTCTCATCCGCGAAGAGAGGGGCACCGGCCTGCGATCAGGCCTAACCCACTCCTGTGCGAACAATGGCACTTCGTGGCCAACTCAATCCGATTACAGCGGCGGGTCCGCGGTGGATTCTCACCACCCTTCCCTGTTCATCCCTTGCGGGAACCTGCAATCGTGCAACTCTTCACTTGTCCGGCGGCATCATACCATACCCTCGGCCGGATGCAAGCCCCCCGCCCATGGACACATGACTATCCACCCCACGGCGAATCAGCGGAACAACGTTCATGGCGAGCGAAAGCTGACCCGACTAGAATGCACACCATGAGCACACTCGAGTACCGAACTGCCGGTGAATCCCACGGCCAAGCCCTCATCGCCTTGATCGAGGGGCTACCCGCCGGTGTCGAGCTGGACATCGCCGCGGCCAACCATGAGCTGGCCCGCCGACAAGGCGGCTACGGCCGTGGCGCCCGGCAACGAATCGAAAAGGACGAGATCCGCATCCTGTCCGGCGTGCGACGAGGCAGGACCATCGGCTCTCCCCTCGCCGTCCAGATCCCCAACCGGGACTGGCGGATCGACGAGGCTCCGGAGATCCATCGCCCCCGCCCTGGCCACGCCGATCTGGCCGGCAGCCTCAAGTGGCTCACCACCGACTGCCGCGAGACGCTGGAGCGGGCATCGGCCCGTGAAACCGCCGCCCGCGTGGCCGCCGGAGCCATCGCCCGGAGCGTGCTCCAGCCGTTCGGTATCCGCTGCATCGGCTTCGTCACCCGAATCGGGCCGGCTGAGGCCCGGATCCCCGCCGACCTGTCCCCGAACCAACTCATAGACTCCCGCGACGCCAACGACCTCTATACCCCAGACCCGACGGCCGTCCCATCGATGACCGCCGCCGTTCGCAAGGCCAAGGAGGATAAAGACACCATCGGGGGCATCGTCGAGGTCCGCGTTTTCGGCTGCCCGCCCGGCCTGGGCAGCTGCATGCGCTGGCAGGACAAGCTGGACGGCCGCCTCCTGCAGGCGATGGGCTCAATTCAGGCGTTCAAGGGAGCCGAGATCGGTTTGGGATTCGGCGTCGCCTCCCGACCCGGCAGCGAGGTCCATGACGAAATCGACTTCGAGCCCGCCTTCCGGAACACCCCTTGCCTGGGCTTCACCCGCCGCAGCAACAACGCCGGCGGCCTGGAGGGAGGTATGACCAACGGCCAGACGGTCGTCGTCCGCGGGGCGATGAAGCCCATTGCCACCCTGCTCCGCGGCCTGGACAGCGTCAATCTCACCACCCTCAGATCCGAACACAGCGACTACGAACGAAGCGATGTCTGTGCGGTCTCGGCCGCCAGCGTCGTTGCGGAGAACGTCGTGGCCTTCGAGATTGCCAGGGCCTTTCTCGACAAATTCGCCGGCGACACGATGAACGAAGTCCAGGCTTCGCTCAAGCACTACCTCGATGCGGCCGTGGCTCTCGCCGCGAAAAGCTAGCCGGCCGCCACCCGGAACACGACCAGGCCATCGACTGGCATCGTACCCTGGCATCATTCGAGCAAGCCTTGAGGCAAGTGATCGATTGAGGCGGCGGAGCCCAGCTGCCGATATAACACCAAGAGAGTGCCGCGGATCACCCGAGAGAGCCGCGGCTGGACTGTCTGTGAGACGGAGGATATGATATGTACTGGGATCCTACCCTGCTGCTGCAATCACTCGCCGAGTTCGTGTCCAGTCTGGTCGAGTTCATCATCCAGATCATCAGCATGTTCTTCATCAGCCAGTAGCCGAGCTGATCCGTCGTTTCAGGGTCACCCTCCGGCCTCCGGTTCAACCCGACGTGCCCAGCTTCTTCTTCTGCAGTTCGGCGATCTGCAGGTAGTAGCCCGTGACCGTTCCCGCAAGAACGGCGAAAGCGGCGAAGAAGGGTGCATCCTGGAAAATGGGCCTTATCGCCCGCCAGAACGACGGAAACCGGCTGAGCAGCGCGATCATCCCCGAAAGAAAGAGCAGCGTGCCCTCCAGGCTGGTGATGAGCGCAATCACCTCCTGGTAGTAGATGAAGACCAGCGAAACCGCCAGGAGAAACCCCACTCCCGCCGCAGCCCAGGTAACGGACTCGCTGGCACCGAAAGTGCCAGCCAGCGTGCCGCAGGTGAGCCCGGCCCATCCACCCGCCAACAGGACAACCACTGCTCGAACCAGAAATACACCCGCGAGACCAAGCCCTGCTCCCACCCCCGCTCCGGTCAGAACTCGAGTGACCACGTCCCCCGGAAGGGCGCTCCAGCAAACGAGAAAGCCAATCGCTGCAACACTGACGGCCAGCAGGACCTTGAACACCCGCGCACCGACCAGCATGAACACGAGACCTGCCCCGATCAGGAGCGCACCCAGTCCCGGATCCAGCCTCTCCATCATGTCCAGGAACTCGGACAAAGCCATCAAAGGCATCAACTCGCTCCCTCGAAGAAACCAAGCGTCAACCCGCCCGGACAGGGCAGGACACGCTTCGGAGATGTCAGGCAGTCGCGACCGGCACCGCCGGCTGAGCCGGAACGATGGCACCCCGACGATGCCGAATCTGAAAGACAAAGGCCAGTAGCATCGTCAAGCCAACTGCGCCCAGAAACCACCCCGGCTTGGCCAACATCGCGTCCCACCAGGTCCGCTGATTCCGAATCAACAGCACGGCCCCGCCCGTAACCGCCGACCCGACTCCGATGACCGATGTCCCCATCACCGTCGTGAATCGCGGCAGGATCAGACCGAGCACCAGCCCCAACAGCCCAGCAATCCCCGCGAGGACGGCCAGCCGCCGCAGTTCGGCCTGTTTCTGAGCCCAAAGATGCGCGCCAAAGGCTCGCCAGAACACCGACGTCGCGACTCCGAACTGAGCCGAATTCTCCTGTCCTGGCGCTGCCGCGCCTTCGGCCGCCCCGGCAATCCGAATCCCCGAGCCGGGCTTCAGGTAACTATCGGAGAAGCTCTCCACCTCACTCCAGATCCAGGGCGTCCCAACCATCACCACCACCAGCGCGGCGAACAGGCCGGTGCCGACGCCAACCCACCAGCGATACAGGAAGTGTCCGATAAGTCCTAAGACGCCAGCCCCGAGAACGAGACCGACCAGCAACTCGATGTCGAGTCGGCGGGCACAATAGACCCCAACGGCCGCACCCGCAACCATGAAACCCAACACGAAGAACGCACGCAGCAGACGAGCCCCCCACATGGCGGTCGCTAGGCCTGCCACAATGGCCATGCCGGCAGCCAACGCCATGCTGGGGTGCCAGCCGGGCAGGCAAAGCTGGCGGAGGAAGTTCGCGCCGCTCACCACTCGATCGATCATGATCTGCAGGTCAACCATGTACCCAGTCCAACACGACTCCCTGCCGGTGGCGCAAATCCAAGCCGCCAAGCAGGATGCGAGGGCATCGGGGCATTGATTCTACAACGATGGAGACAAGGCTGGCAAGCAGGACTTTAGCGGTCCTGCGGACGCCCCCGGTCAGCGGTCTGCACACCCGAGGAGGCCGCCGAGGTACCTGCCGCTGGGACGATGACCGCGTCGGCGTAGGTGCTCACATCGACTTCGGCCTGGGGACCGCCGCCGCGGAGCATCAGGGCGATACTGGTGAGTTTCTCCTCCGCTGAGGGCTCCTCGATCTCCCGCCCGATGGGCGAGCCCCATCGGATGCGATAGAGGCTGTCGGCCCGCCACAGCACGATGGGGCTCTTTCGCCGATCCCGAGGATGCAGCAGGTTGCTCACGTCGATGGCGCTGATTCTGGACGCCACAATCCCCCCCCGATCGGAAATCACTGTCGCCAACTGGATCGCGGCCCGGGCGTCCTCCCCCTCAAACTGAGCGTTCTCCTTGGGCACCGGCGTCCTGACGCCAATGAGCCGAAGCCAGCCTGACCACCCCGAGTCCGGCTCCAGATGCTCGAACGTTTCCGGCAGCCGGTAGCCTTCGCGGTCCACCGGAATGTACACTTCCTTGCCGTTGAGCTTGGTGCAGAGCATCGCAATGGGTCGGCGGTAGTCGCACGAGACCCGAACGGTGCCGTCCATTCCCCGCGTCACCCGGTGAACCTTCTGCACCCATCCGCTCGACTTCAGCAGTTCGGCGACGTTGCGGACCAGTTGCCCGTCGTCGACAAGCCGGCTGACTCCAGGCTGGAATCCGGCAAGAATATGCGGAGTCCATTGCTCGCGAACCAGCCAGTCGGGGGGATCGGCCAGCTCGACCCGGACCGCGGAGTGGAACTCCGGCTGGGCCAGGACGCGGTATCGCACATGCTCCAGGCCGTAAACCGCTCCTGCAATCAGAATCACGATGACGAGCAGAGGGAGCAGCGGCCGCAGGCTGCCGCCCAGCGAGGCGACCGCGTTCTTGGGAGCAACCTTCCGGTTTTTGCTGCTGTCTCGATCTGGCTTGCTCATAGGCATCACGCGTTCCCATGCGGACCGCGATCCGATTCTATCCTCCCATGCGCCGGCAGGTCAATTCGACAATCCGCTGGCAGAGCCCGGCGAAGCTCAGGCCCGCGCGAGCGGCTGCCTTGGGCAGCAGTGAGTGGTCGGTGAAGCCGGGAATCGTGTTGACCTCCAGGGCATAGGGCTGGTGCGTCCGCCCATCAATCATCCAATCCACGCGCGAGAAATCGCGGCATCCCAGCGACCGGTGAGCCTTGACACTCAGGGCGCAGACGTTCTCCAGCACCTCGGGCGGCAAGTCAATGTCGAACAGATACTCGGTATCGTTGTCCAGGTACTTGGCCTGATAGTCATACAGCTCCCGCTTGGTGCGAATCTGGATCGGCGGCAGAGCCTCGTCCCCCAAAACCCCCACGGTCAGCTCCGGCCCCCGGACGTACTCCTCAACCAGACACTGACCGTATCGCCCGGCCAGGCGGACCAGAGCCCCCCGGAGATCCTTGGAGTCACGAACCAGCTCACAGTCGACGCTGCTGCCCTCGGCAATCGGCTTGAGCACCACCGGGGCGGACCAGTGCCCGAGAACCCGGTCAACTCGATCCGAACCGACCACGTCGAAACGAGGGGTCGGCACGCCGGCGTGAATGAACTGGGCCTTGGCGGCCACCTTGTTCATGGCCAGCTGCGACGACGCCGCCCCCGAACCGCAGTAGGTAATCCCGCGGTCATCGAGGATCCGCTGAAGCTGGCCGTCCTCACCGAAACTGCCATGCAAGGCAATAAACACCATGTCCACAGGCACGTCCAGGGCCTCAAGATGGTCCGGGGCGATGTCGGCCAGGGTCACGTCGTGGCTCAGCGATTGGAGGGCCGTGGCCACGGCCCGCCCGCTCTTGAGACTGACCTGCCGCTCCGAGCTCGGTCCACCCGACAGAACCGTGATCTTCAGCTTCCGGGCGACAATCGGTACTTCCGAAAAACGCGGCGGGGCGGCAAGCTCGCGGAGAGGCAGCCTCGGGGCAGCCTGTCGCGCCAATGTGTTGCTCATGACCATTCGTGATGCCGCTTGATCCGCCAGGCGGGTCATCGCATCGCTCCTGTGAAAAACCAGGCCTCGACCTGTAGAGTCCAGCTACGCCACCGACTCCAGACTCCGGGCGTGGCGCCGGCCCCATACCTTGACCTCCAATTCCAGTTCGATCGCGAAACGCCGGGCAACCTCGCTCTGAATCAGGCCAATCAGGGCAAACACGTCGCCCGCGGTCGCACCCTCCTGGGCAACGATGAAATTCGCATGCACGTGGGAAACATGAGCTCCGCCAATCGAATGACCCTTGAGGCCAGCCTGCTCAATGAGCCGTCCGGCACTGTGGCCCGGCGGATTCTTGAACACACACCCCGCGCTGGGCTGCCCCAACGGCTGAACGTGGCTCTTCTGAGACCAGATGTCCATGAACCGCCGACGGACCTGGGCGGGATCATCCATCGTCAGCTCCAGTTTCACCTCGCAGACCACAGCTTTGCCCAGGCGGCTGCTGCGGTAGCTGAAACCCACCTCTTCCAAGGTCAGCCGCCGGCTTCGCCCCCCCTCGTCCACCACCGTCACCTCGCGAACCACGTCCGCGATCTGACCCCAACGCCCTCCGGCGTTCATTCGAACGATGCCACCCAGCGTGCCCGGAATACCCGCCAGCCCTTCGAGCCCCGCCAGACCCCGCCGAACCGATTCGAGCACGAAACGGTGCATGTCCGCACCCGCTCCGGCGGTCACAACCACTTTCGAACCCCGCAGACCGTCCAGCGGAGGCCATTCGACCTGACGGAACGCGTGATGGTTGAGCCGAAGAACCAGACCATCCACCCCGTCGTCGCAGACCAGCAGGTTGGCACCCAAACCGAGTACGTAGACACGGATATCCTCTTCGCGGCAGCGATCCACGAGCCGCCCGGCCTCCTCGACCGATCGGGGCGCGGCCAGCCAGCGCGCCGGCCCGCCTAGACCAAAGGTCGTGTGCAGCGCCAGCGGCTCCTGCTCGGCGATGATCTCGGACATGTCCGACCAACGATGGTCCATGGCGTTCACTTCCAGTCGGCCCAACCGGTCTCTCCAGCTGTCCTCACTTCCGCCCCCGCGTCGCCGCGAGGCACTTCAGCAGTCCGTCCGCCACCTGCCACACATCCCCCGCCCCCATGGTGATGACCAGATCCCCGCTCTGAACCTCGGCGCACAGCCGGGCAACGATCCTGTCGAAGCCCGGTTCGTACCGGGCGTCTCCGCCATTCGAACGAATCCGCTCAACCAGATCCTTGGCGTCAATCAGATCGCGCTCCTTCTCACTGTCCCGAACGAAGTAGATGTCGGGCACCATGACCACGTCCGCGGCCCCAAAACTGCGGGCGAAATCGTTGAGCAGAAAACGCGTCCGCGAATGCTGATGCGGCTGGAACACCACGTACAGCTTGCGGGGACTGTAATACTCGCGGGCCGCCTTGATCGTCACCTGCAGCTCCGTCGGATGGTGAGCGTAGTCGTCAACCACGTTGACGCCATCAACACAGCCTCGCCAGGTCAGACGGCGCGACGCACCGTGAAAGCCGGCCAGCCCCTTGGCAATTGTCTCCGGCTCGACCCCCGCGTGAATGCACACCGCCATGACCGCCAGGGCATTGGCCACGTTGTGCTGCCCGGGAATGGCCAGCCGGACCACGGTGAGCGGACGACCGTCGCGCAACACGCGAAACTCGAAACAGCCTCGCTGCGAGCCCAAAACCTCGGCCTTCCAGTTCAGCCGCCCCTCGAAGCCAAAGGTCTCAACCTTCGCGGCGATTCCTACCACCGCCTTGAGAGCGTCCCGGTTCCCGCCGTTCACGATGACCAATCCGTCGTCCGGCACCAGCGTGGCGAAATCGTGAAACGAGGTCACGATCTCGTCCAGGTTCTTGTAGTAGTCGAGATGATCTTCCTCAACGTTGAGGATCACGGCGATCCGCGGCTTGAGGTTCAGGTACGAACGGTCGAACTCACAGGCCTCGACCACAAAGTGGCGGCCGTCACCAACCCCCGAGCCGCCACCCAACTGCTCCACATTGGCCCCAATCACAAACGAGGGATCAAGCCCCGCTTGACGAAGCACGAACGCGGTCATGGCCGTGGTCGTGCTCTTGCCGTGCGTGCCGGCGATCGCCACCCCCAGCCGGTCAGCCATGAGCAGACCCAGAAGCTGGGAGTACTTGATGACCGGGCACTGGCCCTCACGAGCGGCAACCACCTCCGGGTTGTCATCGCGAACCGCGGCCGACCGGACGACCAGGTCGCACGCCTCGGGCACATGCTCCTTGGCCTGCCCAATCTGGACAAGTGCCCCGCTCTCGATCAGACCGGCCAGCTCAGCCGAGACCGAACGATCCGAGCCCGACACGTGAACACCTCGACGCAGGAGCACTGCGGCCGCTCCACGCATCCCGCAACCCCCAATCCCGACCATGTGCACATGCATGCCGGCAACCAGGGCCTTGGGAATGCCAGCAAATACCACCTTCGGTTCCGCACCAACCGGCGGATAGGCGGGCACCGTCGGTGTATCACGGCCGGACAACCGGCGCGTCCGTGCGCCTTGGGCCATAGCAAAATCCTTCCTCTTGATTGAACAGATACCCTCGCTGCCGGACGTGAGCCGCGTAGGCAAGCCCCCCTCGCGTTGTGAGTCAAACACCTTGGGGAACCGACCGCCGCCGCTGTTCATCCGGCCGTGCACGGGAGCGCCAATGACCCGCGCGCACTTGGACGATCCGGTGAGCTCTCGCCGCCGCAATCCCGCGGCGGATTCGATGCACCATTCTACTGAGCAGCGGATCAGGTTCCAAGGGGAAAATGCGACCGATTCTCGTCCCGAGTCACGATCGCCGGAGCCGAAAACCCGCTCTAAACCAATACCTCGCCGAATATCATATCGGGCGTCAGTTTCAAAATCCTTGAGGCTGATTGACCAGTTGACGAGCAATGCACACCGCCGAATCCGGACGATCCAGAAGCCGCGCCGCTCGACCCATCTGCTCCCTCTTCGCGTCGTCCCCCAGCAGCGACCGGAGCACCGGGCAAAGCCGCTCCGCATTCGCGCCGGCTTCCTTGAGGTCGCGCACCAAGACCGCAGCACCCGCATCCACCAACACCCGGGCATTGTGCAACTGGTGCTCATCGCGATGATACGGATAGGGCATCAGGATCGACGGCTTGCCGGCCGCCAGGATCTCTGCCAGCGTCGACGCCCCGGCTCGGGAAATGACCAGATCACAACTGAGCATCGCCTCGCCCATGCGCTCGGTGAAGGGCAACGCTTTGACCGGCACACGCCGTCCCACGGCAAACACCCCATCCGATCCATACGCCTTGCCCACCCGCTCGGCATCGGCCGCCCCCGCCAGATGCAATACCTGCCAGCCCGCAAGTTCCAGCCCGCTCATCACCCGAAGCACGGCATCATTCACCGTGCGGGCACCCTGCGAGGCCCCGGTCACCAGCAGCGTCTTCAGTCCCGGCTCCAGACCAAATGACCGCCACACCAGGGCCCTGTCCGGCTTGACATGCGGGCGGAACATCGGCCGGACCGGACAACCCGTGACGCTCACCGGAGCTTGACCGGGAAGGTGCCCGCGAGTCACCTCCCACTGGGCGAAGATCCCCCGCAGCCGGCCCCTCCGGGCCAGATGCCGATTGGCCCGGCCCGGAACGGCATCCGGGTTCAGCAGAAAGGTCGGCACCCCCAGCCCCAAGGCAGCATGAACCGGTGGCCCAGACGCGTAACCGCCAGCACCCACCACCGCCGCCGGCCGCCGCCTCTGAAACATGTCCCGACATAACCCCACCGACCGCCACCAGTGAAGCAGAAAACCAGGCCAATGCCAGGGCCGGGTCGCCAGCGGCCGCACACTCTGCGGCACAGCATCGATTCCGGCCGCCCCCAGGAGTTCACCATCCATCGGCCGCTCGGTGCAGAAGAACGACACATCCACAGGATTGCCCAGAGCCCGCAGAGCATCTACCACCGCCAAGGCGGGGAACAAGTGCCCGCCCGTGCCTCCGCCGGCAAAAACAAACCAGGGTGATGCTGGCATAGCCTACTCTTGCTCGAGTGCGGGCATGGAAGGACACGAACGAGGAATGCTGGCCAGGATCCCCACCAGGGCCCCCAGAATGATCGCCCCCGAGCCGCCGGCCGAAACCAGCGGCAAGGCAATCCCCTTGGTCGGCACCGAAACCGTCACCACCGCAATGTTGATCGCGCTCTGCACACCCAGCGCCAACGTGATGCCAAAGGCCAACAGGCGGCCGAACGGATCGCCGCACCGCACAAAGACGGTCCGCCCATTCCACAGCAGGGCAATCAGCAACCCAATGACCGCGATCGCGCCGACGATGCCAAGCTCCTCGCAGATCACCGCAAAGATGAAGTCGGTCCGAGCCGCCGGCAGATACCCCTTGACAAAGCCAGCACCAAGCCCGCGCCCCCACCAGCCGCCGCTGGAGATCGTGCACAGGGACTGGATCGCCTGATAGCCCTTGCCTTCCGGATCACGCCAGATGTCCAGGAACATGACTAACCGGTCCATCCGGTGGGCCCTGCTGAGAAGGAGATAACCGAACGCGGGAACCGCCGGCAGCACCAGGAACAGCATGTGGCTCCACTTGGCCCCCCCGACCAGGAGCATCGCCCCTCCGACTACCGCAAGCAGAGCGGCCGTCCCGAAGTCCTCGATCCCGACCACCCCGACGCTCAGACCGATGGCCACCACCGCCGGCAGAAAACCACTCAGGAACAGACGGATCTGGGCCTTCTGCGCGATCCAGAACGCCAGGAACAGCGGCAGTGCCATCTTGACGATCTCGGACGGCTGGATCTGCAAGCCCAGGCTCTCCGGTCCCAGCCGAATCCATCGTCGTGCATTGTTGACTTCCTGCCCGATCCCCGGCACCAGCACCAGAACCGATGTCGCCAACCCCAAACCCAGAAGCATGATCGTCGGCCAACCGTTCCGCCGGCACCACAGACGATAGGGGATCATCGTGGTGACCAGCAGCGCCACCAGGGCACCCAGGAGAAAGACAACCTGGCGCAGCGCCGGGTATTTCCAGAACGGCCATCCAATCAGCGTCCGATCACCGCCCGACGCGGCCGAAAACGTCATCACCGCGCCGATGGCCATCAGTCCCACGGCCACGGAGACAATCGAGATTGACACCGCCCGGCCCCGGGCCATGCCCTCGGCCTGCGACTCCCCCTCGATCATCATCCCGCCCGCGCCCATCATGTCGATCCGCAAAACGTCACTCATGACCTGCTACTCTTCGCCCTTGCCCCGTCCCCTCGTCATCTCAGCTTGATCGTAGCCAGGGCCAAGGCCGCAAACACCGCCGCCATCAGCCAGAAACGCATCACGACCTGGGTCTCCGTCCAGCCACCCAGGTGAAAATGGTGATGAATCGGAGCGACCCGGAAGATCCGCTTCCCGGTCAGCTTGTAGGAGCCCACCTGCAACAGCACCGAACACGCTTCGATCACAAAAACCCCGCCCACAATGAGCAGCATCAGCTCCTGCCGGATGACTATCGCGACGTAACCGATCAGCCCGCCCAGGGCCAAGGAGCCGGTGTCACCCATGAACACCTGGGCCGGAAACCCGTTGTACCACATGAAACCCAGGCACGCTCCAACCATCGCGCCACAAAGCACCGCCAGTTCGGCTGTCTTCGGAATATAAGGAAACAGCAGGCTGCTGGCCTTCAGCGGATCTCCGCCCAGAAAGGCAAAAATCATGAAGACGAAACTGCACAGAGCCATGCAGCCGGCCGCCAGCCCGTCCATCCCGTCCGTGAGATTGACCGCGTTCGAGGTCCCGGCGGTCACCAGGACAGTCAGGATGAGAAAGGCCGTGGTGTTCAGGAAAATGCCCTGCTTGTAAAAGGGCACATTGAAAATGCGATACGTCTCCACCGGCTCGTCGCCTATCACCGTCGCAATGGCCATGTTCTCGCGGCCGTACTGGTAGACGAAAGTCCCCAGCAAGACGGCCAGGGCAATCTGGAAAAGCAGCTTCTCATACATCTTCAGCCCGTCACGCGACCCGCTCCGCCGCCCGACAGTCAGCTTCAGCCAGTCGTCCACCGCTCCCAGCGCGGCCAGCCACAACATGCAGAAAATGGCCATCCGCACGTAGTAGTTCATGAGGTCGGCCAGAAGAAGCAGGGAAATCAGGATCGCGGCCACGATGAGCACTCCACCCATCGTCGGAGTGTTCTCCTTGTTATGGCCAACCAGCTCGTTCAGCGCTTTGTGATCGAACTCCGTGCGATCGCCGATCTTGTGGCGAACCAGGATTCGAATCACCTTCGGGGCAGCAAGCACCACAACCAGAAAGGCCAAAATCAGGGCGCAGGTCCCGCGGAACAGCGGGTCCTTGTAGGCATACGGCCCCGGCGGGTATCCGTGTGACCTGACGAGCCAGTCTACGAGATGGTAGAGCACGTCTCAGTATACCTCATGGGCCCCTAGCGAGCAGCACCCTTGCCCTTCACCGTCGGGCGCTGAGCCCATTTCTCCATGGCTTCCACCAGACGCTCCAGCGCCAGGGCCCGCGAGCCTTTGACCAACACGGTGTCGTCGCGACGAAGGAACGCCACCAGCCGGCGCCGGGCCGCGTCCGTCGTCGCATAGGCATGAGTCTCGATCCGACCGGCGCTGGCCCCTTTGACCCCCTTGGCCATCAGCTTGGCGTTCTCCCCCACCGCAATCAGCAGGTCGATCGGCGACTGCCCGATCCGATCCGCCAGCTCACGATGACACCGCTCAGAGACCACGCCCAGTTCCCGCATGTCGCCGACGACAAACACCCGCCGGCCAGCCGCCCCGGCTTCCAGCAGCACACTCAGGGCCGCGGCCATCGACGCCGGATTGGCGTTGTATCCGTCGTTGATCAGCGTCAGTCCGCCAAATCGCTTGTACTGCAGCCGCATCGGGGGCAGCGTGAACGTCGCCAGGGCAACCGCGATCTCCTCGTCTTCCATGCCAAATCGCCGGGCTACGCCGATCACGGCCAGGGCATTGTGAGCATTGTGCCGACCGGGCACGTTGAGCCGGTACTTGAAACGGTCATTGACCGTGAACTCCGTCCCGCAAGGCGTTCCCCCGGAGCCGCCTCCACCATCGCAAACCGACCGCAGGCCGCTCAACCGTAGTTCCGCCTCCGGCCATTCACCGAACATCACTTTCTTGACCGCCGAGTACTGGCGCTCGCGAAGCACCATGGTCCGGAGAACCTCCGCATCGGCATTGATGACGGCGCATCCGTCCGGGCGCAGGAAACTGAGCAACGACAGCTTCTCGCGAGCCACGCCTTCGATCGTACCCAGGCCTTGAAGGTGAACCTCCGCCACGTTCGTGATCACCCCGATCTCCGGTTCAATGAGCCGAGCCAACGCGGCAATCTCGCCGGGAGCGTTGGTCCCCACCTCGCAGACCAGGAACGTGTCCGATGGCTCGGTCGACAACAGCGTAAGCGGCACCCCGATTTCGTTGTTGAAGCTCTTGACGCCAGCCCGACCCTGCCACTTGCTCGACAGGACGTGCCCGATCATGGCCTTGGTCGTGGTCTTGCCGTTGCTGCCGGTCACCGCCACCACCTTGACCGATCCTCCGATCACCGACCGGCGATAGTAGCGGGCCAACCTGCCCAACGCCGCCACCGGGCTGTCCACCCGGATCAGCAGACCGGCCGAGGGATTCGCGCCCCCAGCGTTCCCGCGGGGTTTGGGACCAAGGTAGTCGTTGCGAACCACCGCCGCCATCGCCCCGGCTGTACAGGCCGGCCCAACATAGTCATGGCCGTCATACTGCAGGCCCTTGATCGCAACGAAGAGGTCCCCCGGGACCACCGCACGCGAGTCGATCGACACGCGCGATACGCTCCCCACCGGAACAGGCCGATCCGGTGTGCCCTCCATGGCGGTGACAACTTCCTGCAAGGTCAACGGTTTCATGGGCGGCGCTATCAGCCTTCAGCAACCAGTCGTCCGCCTTCGATGGCTTGCGGACGCCGGGGTATCTCATCCAGTACACGGTGCTCAGTGTCTATCGTTCAAGAGGCCCTGCTCTTCCCCTTCAGGACCTCCGCCGCAATCGCCGCGTCATCGAAGTCGTGCCGCCGGCCACCGATCTCCTGATACGTCTCGTGACCCTTGCCGGCCAGAAGAACGACGTCGCCGGGGGAAGCCATCTGGATGGCCGCCACGATCGCCTTGCGCCGGTCGGGCTCAACCACGACTCGCTCCATGTCCTGGGGCCCAAAGCCGGGTAGAATGTCGTCAATGATGCCACCCGGCTCCTCACTTCGCGGGTTGTCGCTGGTCACGAGGATGCAGTCCGCGAACTGGGCCACGGCTTTGGCCATCCGCGGACGTTTTGAACGGTCACGATCGCCCCCACAGCCGAAGAGCACGATCAGCCGCCGCTTGGCGATCGGCCGCACCGCCCGAAGAACGTTCATCAGCGCGTCATCCGTGTGAGCATAATCCACCAGAACGGCGACGCCGCTGCCGTTGCCTTCCACACGCTGCAGCCGACCAGGCACGATCCGCACCGACTCGAGACCGGCCACAATCTGCTTCAGCGGCAGCCCCAATCCGACCGCCGCGGACACGGCCGCTAGGCAGTTCTGCACATTGTGCCGGCCAACCAGGACCGACTTCACCTCCTGCGACTCAACCTGTCCACTTCGAAGACCACCGCCGCCCCGCACGGTGACCTCGAACCGCGTGCCGCGAGCGTCGCCGTCAAGGACCCGGGCAAAGACGTCCAGATCCTCAACCCTCGCAACACCTTCAGCGGCAGCCGCGCCCCCGACTCCCCCGGGACCCGCCTTGGACAGATCGGCGGTGATCCCGTATCGGAGAAGCCGAGCCCTGCAGTCCGCGACCATCCGCTCGGCGGCCGGGTCCTCGGCGTTCACCGCACCCACTGCATCCGGAGCAAGGCGATCGAACAACCGCTTCTTGGCCCGGAGGTATTCGTCCATCGTTCCGTGGTAGTCGAGGTGATCGCCGGTCAGGTTGCTGAAAACACCGACGGCGAAGTGGAGGCCGTCGCATCGCCCTTGATCAAGCGCATGACTCGATACTTCCATCACCGCGTGAGAAGCCCCCGCGCCGGCCGCTTCCGCCAGGTAGCCCGCAAGGACCGTCGCCGGCGGCGTGGTCATCGACGCCTCAACCGATCGCGACAACAAATCGTACTGCACCGTCCCCAGCATGGCGGTCGGCAGGCCGGCCTGCCGGAGTATCGAGCGAACCAGGTAGCAGAACGTGCTCTTGCCATTGGTGCCGGTGATGCCCACCAGCTTCAGTCGGCCTTCGCGAAGAACCTCATCAAGCCCACACAACACGACCGCCAGCCGGCTCGCTAAGCCGCGGGCGCTGGCCACCTCGAGCACGGCCACCGAGGGCGGCACCGCGATCGGCCGCTCGCATACCACCGCAGCAACCCCGGCCTTGACCGCCGCCTCCACGTAGTCGTGCCCGTCAGCCTTGGTCCCGCGGACTGCAACGAAACATGCCCCGGGACGCGCCTGACGTGAATCCTCAATCACGGAGCTGATCGGGGGGTCAATCGGGCCGCTCCATCGCCATACCAGCCCTGCCCGCTCAACGAGGCTGCTCCATGTCATCGCACCACTCACGATACCCTTCACCTGTGGCCAGCCCCTCTCCCCGACTCAGTCGCCGCCACCGACGATTCCCACCTTCAGCTTGGCACCCTCTTCCTCCGACCGCTCCGGTGGAATGCCCAGATAAGGAAGAACCATCTCCAGCACCGCCTTGACCGGCGGAGCAGATACCGTACCTCCATAATAACCGATGCTCCGATCCGGCTTGCGCACGGTGATCAGGACGACGACAGCCGGATCCGTCTCGGGCGCGGCGGCGATGAAGGAGGCAAGGTAGGCATTCGGTTCATAACCCTTGTGCCCGAACTTGGGAATCTGAGCGGTTCCGGTCTTCCCCATCACTTGCCACTGAGCGAGCTGCGCAGGCCTGCCCGTGCCTTCGTTGACGACTTTGGCAAGGAGGCTCTTCATCAACGCCGCAGTGGCCGGATTCAGCGCCTGCCCTCGATCCTGCAACGCCGTTCGATCCTCCACCACGTTGCCGTCATGGTCCAGGACCGCCGACACGACCCGAGGCGTGAGCAGCCTCCCGCCGTTCACCAGCGAACAGAACCCAGTCGCCAGCTGCATCGGCGTGATCGCAATCTCCTGCCCCATCGGAATCGAGGTGGTCGAAAAGGAATTCCACCTCTTGACCGGCATCATCAGGCCCGGGTCCTCACCAGGCAAATCGACCCCCGTCTTACGCCCGAACCCAAACCGGCTAAGCCCCGCGTGCATCCGGGGGTTGCCCAACCTCTGCCCCAGAATGGCCATGCCAATGTTGCTCGACTTGGTGAGGATCTGCTCGACAGTCAGCGATCCGTAAGGGTGATGGTCGTGGAGTCGTCGTTTGCCGGTCTCATACAGGCCGTTATGACAGAAAACCGTCTCCGCCGGCCTGGCCGCACTCTCAGCCAACACTTCGGCCAGCACAAACGGCTTGAACACGCTACCTGGCTCCACCGGGTCGGTCAGAACGCGGTTGCAGAGGATACGACTGTCGCGGGGCACCTGGGCGACCTTGCCGGGGTCGAAGGCCGGGTAACAGGCCATCGCGTAGACGTCGCCACGCTTCGGACTCATAACCACACCGACGGCACTCTCGGCTTTGAACTTCGCGACGGTCGCCGCCAGCTGGCTCTCAAGCATCTCCTGGATGGCGGAATCCAGGCTGAGCACCACGTGGATACCGTCCTTGGGCGCTTGATAACTGTCCGGTTTCTCGAAAATCGCGCGCCGTTTCACGTCGCGATAGACTTCGCGCTGGCCGCTCTTGCCGCGCAAATACTTGTCCATCGCCAACTCAATGCCCTCGATACCCTCCGGGCCTTCCTTGCCGGCACGGACGAATCCCACCACGTGGGCGGCCAGCGTTCCCATCGGATAGGTACGACTCGGCTCGTTGCGGACACCTACGCCCTCGATCTTGAGGTCGCGAACGCCCTCGGCCTCGTTCTCCGCCACGCCGCGCTGAATAACGACAAATGCCTTCTTCTTCGGATCCTGCAGGAGTTGGAGGATCTCCTCCGACGGCTTGCCGAGCACCCGGGCCAGCTCCTGGGCAGCCTCGGCGTGATTCTTCACCATCCGAGGATCAGCGTAGACGGTCGGCGAGTCATGGCTGCCGGCCAACACACGGAAGCGGCAATCCAGAATCGCACCCCGACGAGCAGGCAAAGCCACCGTGCTCGTCTGCCGACGCTCGGAATACTCCAGCAGCGACGGGCGAAGAACGTGGTGAATGTACGCCAGCCGGCCTACCTGCCCCAGAAGAACCGCACAGATCAGACCGATCACCAGCTGCCCCACCCACGGGCGAAACCAGATCGGCTTGGCCTCCACGCGGGCATAGGCCATCGGGACCGGCCGCCCCTCCCCTGCCTTCAGTTCGTTCAGGCTCATATCAAGCCACTCCGGCCGATGTGCCACTCCCGGTGGCCGAAGGGCCGCTATCGCTTCGTCTTCGGCGTAAGCTTCGAGCTCACCAGCCCCGTCGCCAGTCCAAACCGCTCGGCACGCTCACGTATCATCGCCGGCGAGCGCAGCCGAGCTAGTTCCATATCCTGCGTCCACATCTCCCGTCGAAGCTCGGTCTGGCGGAACTGCAACTCCTGGATCCGTTGACAAACCTGCCGCTGATCGGCACGCATCACCACCACAGTGATGCCCACCATCGCCAGCACGGCCAGCAGCCCCACCATGCGCGGTATGGTCATGCGGACGCTCGATTCACCTCGGGCCTGGACGATGTCCCACTCGGCGAAGGAACCGACGGCTTGGCAGGCAATTTGATCTTCATGCCGGCTTTCATCTTCCTGGGATCAAGGTCCTTGTTGAGCTTCTTGATCTCCGGCCAAGCAGTGGCCGTACCCAATTCCCTGGCCGCAATCGAACCCAGGGTGTCCTTGTCGCGAATCTCGTATGTCCGGTACTTGCTCGAGGCAGCCCCAGGTTTGGGCTCGGTGCTGTCCAGCGTCAGTCTGCCCTTGAGAGCCCCCCCGTCGTTCCTGGCAATCACCGTCGGAGCCCGCCGATCGTCGGCGTCGTCGGGGGCCGGGCTCCCAGCCGGTGCCGGCGTCAGGGTCGGCGACGACGTCTTCTTCCTGGGGGTCAGCTTCGGGTAGTCGACGACCTGCGGCAAGGGGCTCCCAGATGCCTCTCTTCCGTCGGCGCCGCCCTTCGCGACGGCAGTGCCCGCCGACAAGGGCGCCGTCGACCCACCCTTGGGTCTCACCGATTCCTTCGGCGCCTTGCGGGAGTCAACCGTCGCCAGTTCCTTGGCCAACTCCCTCAAACTCGGCCTCTTGCCACCCACCGGCTGAACCACCTCGAACATGTCCGGCGGAAGATCAGGCAGCAACAGCTTCTGACCCTCGAACACCTTGTTCTTGTCCTTGATCCGATCCTTGTTCGCATCCGCTACGAACTCGACCACCTTGGCGGAAACCGAATCGTACCGCTCCTTCGCAATACTCCGCAGCGTATCACCCTTCTGAACCAGGTACTCCTTCGGCGGAGTGGCGGGAGCGGGATCCGGCGACTTCACCGGCTCGTTCCCTTCGACCGTCACCGGCTTCGGGGCATCGATCATGCCTTTGGCTAGGTCCGTCGACTCGGAATGCTTCACCGCAACGGAGGGCCCCGGAGGCGTGATGCCTACCCCCGATGGCCCCGTGGGACTCGGAGCCTTCTTGCCCACGTAGCTCGTCGTCACGACGTCCGGATCCCCTGGGTTCGACGGCATCTGGCCGCTCAACGGGGTGCTGCCGCCGCCGTTCGGCGTCCATGCAAATGGAGACGGGCCAAGAGAGGGTGGATTGGGCAGACGCCACGCCACGCCGTCCGGCCCTTTCGAGGACGAATCCGGCGAATTCGGCAGCTTGACCAGACCACCATCCCTGTCCGCCGGCGCCAACGGAGACTCAGGCGTCCGTCCCACCCCCGGCGCCGGAACGGCCCGGTCGCCGTTCGAGCCCGACGGCTTGTTGGCCACCTCGCGGCTACTCGGCAGACTGGGCAGCTGCGGCGACGGCTTCAGCACAAACGGTAGGTTCTCTCCCGTCGACGGCACCGAGGTCGTTTGCGAGAGAAGTACCGCAAACACAACGATGAAACCCAACCCCACCAACAGCCCGATTTTCGTTTCCCGGGTCATTTGAACCTCCATGTCGACCCTGCCTAACCCGCTATGCCCACCTCGCAAGTCGCCCCCCTCAAACCCTCACGCCGAGCCCTGGGCAGACGCTAACCGCAACGCTACCCGGAGCTTGGCACTGCGAGCACGTGGGTTCCGCAGAGTTTCCTCGCTCGAAGCCTGGACCGGCTTCTTAGTCCGTATTTCATACACGCCATCGCGCTTGCGATCAAGAAAATTCTGCTTGACGATTCGATCTTCACCACTATGGAAGCTAATCACCGCAAGCCGACCCCCTACAGATAGTCGTCGGGGGGCATACTCCAGCAGCTCCTGCAAATGCTCCAGCTCGTGGTTGACGGCCATCCGCAGGGCAAGAAACGTCCTTGTGGCGGGATGGATCCGGTGCCGGGAAAACGACCCCGAAACCCCCATCGCCGAACAGACGATCCCCACCAGCTCCGACACCGTTCGAATCCGCTTCTCCCGACGGGCTTCACAGATCCGCTTCGCGATCCGCCGACTGAACCGCTCCTGGCTCGAATGGAAAATCAGATCCGCCAGCTCATTCTCCTCCAGCCGGTTGACCACATCGGCCGCAGTCGTCTCCAGTCGCTGGTCGATTCGCATGTCCAGCGGCCCATCCTCGCTGAAAGTGAAACCTCGACTTGAATCAAGCAGTTGATCGGTGCTGACCCCCAGATCGGCCAGGATCACATCGACACGACTCACGCCCAATTCGTCGAGAACCGACCCCAACTCGGAGAAGTTGGCCCGGACCCAGTGCAGCGATGGACTTGATTTGCCGGCCATGGCCTTCTCCACGCGACTGCGGGCTCGGGCCAAGTTGCTCTCGTCAATATCCAGGCCGATGAACCGGCCCCCTGACCCGATAGCCCCCGCCAACAACTCAGCGTGCCCCCCATGCCCCACAGTCGCATCCACGACCGTCTCGCCTGGTCGAGGATCGACGAGCGACATCAGGACTTCACTGAGAACCGGGACATGCTCGATCTCAGATCGGCTCACCAAGCGGCATCCTTCTAAGCAGGGCAACGTCGGACATCCGTGCCGACGTTGGCCCCAGCACTTCCCGGCCGGATGGAAAGCAGCCCGACAACAACTCCTGCCCTCCGGCAAGACACCCGCCGCCCTTTGAAGTGAGCTTCCGGCTCGTCCGCGTCGTCGAGCCGGCCAAACCCACCCGGCAGCTGCGGGTCAAACCCGAGTGAGATGTCGTTCGGGCACCCTCTTCCCAAGCAATCCCTTGCGCTCTGCGACGGGAAGCGGTCCGCCTGACCGGCGAGTAACCCCCCGGTCAGTATGGTCCGTCTGAAACCGCCAATTCAACGACCTCTTGCCGGACCCGCGGGTGCCGCGCCGCTTGCCCGGGGTCCGGCCAAGTCACCCTCGCCTCCACCTTCCACCGCTGCGGCACGCCGGACTCCACGCCAGGAGCCCGGCCAGCCCAGCACTCGTTCTTTCGCCTCCGGTCGGCTCGTTGCTCGGCTCGGAAAGGGAAACGCCACCGGGTCGCCACGAACGCTTCCCTTCCCGAGACCGCGCCCTCGCTCTCTATTCCGTTCTCAGTGGCCGCTGGTCGCGCCTCCACCGTTCCGTCGGTTCAGGGCCGTCTCCAGCCGGGCCACACGCAGCAGGTCGGGATACCGGTCCCAGTTCTCGTTCATGAAGGAGCTGTACTCGCTTCGGTTCCAGATCACCAGGTGGTCCCGAGCACCGGTTAACGTGACCTGCTTGCCAATCCCCACCCTGTCCAACACCCACTGAGGCAGGACCATGCGTCCCTGCTTGTCCAAGTCCAGCGGTGTTGCCATCGCGTAAAAGATCTTCTCGAACTTCTCTCGCTCATCGTTGGGATCGAGCGATGCACTGCACTCGTCCGCATACCGCTCGAAGTATCGATCCGCATACAAACTCAACGTCGTCTTGGGCGTCCCCGGAACCAGATAGAAACGCGTCCCATCCCTCTCCGGATCCAAGCCTGCTCGAATGCTCGCGGGTATCGAAAGACGATTCTTGGGGTCGACGGTCAGATCAAACGTCCCAGTGAACAACATGATCGCTGCCGTGCCAAGAACCTGCTCACCTGACCCCACTACTGGGGCCAGACAGGGATAACATACCACAGCATGACACCAAAGCAAGTCCTTTTTTCGGATTACTTACCCGAAATCCCAATTCCATTTCCTCGCCGAGCGATTCGGCTTAAGTTAGCACCACCCTGTGGGGCGTCACACACCAATCACCCCCACCGGCGGTAGTTGCGGCCAGCCCACGCCCGATAACCTCCTCCGAGAACAGACAGTCGGCCGTCAACGCGAGGATCAACCTCGGTCGGAACCTGCGCAGACCACTCATCTCAACGATCCAGGAAACCAGAAAACCAGCGATCTCGCTGCACGCGGGGTGATCGTGGGGAGGTGTGGAAGAAGTGAAGAGGCCTGCCAGAAGGCTCGAATCGGGACCATACCCGACCGCCCAGAAACCTCAACCGGGCCGTGAGGCGAACCCACAGCGAAGCTCAGCGATGCAGGAGAGCCATCTCCACCGGTGACACGAAAGCTTCCTGGCGGGGATAGGCCCGAACCGTGGCGCAAAGGCCAAAGAGCGAGGTCAATTCACACATCAGTTGGTCCATCTGCCCGCCTTCAGCATCCGCCCGCCAACGAACCAGCCGGCCGGCATGGAAGAACGCCACGCTTAACCCCAAATGAACGCGAAGGCAGGGCTCGGGCAGACCATACTCACGCGTGTACGCGTAGGCGTGTCCCTGGTCGATCGCCCATTTGACGACGTCCTTGTCCCGAGGATGGATGATCATGCGCGCTGTCCTTCAGATGCAGGCGAGCGGCGGTTCCTCCTTGAACCGGCCGCTCGCGTGTCGTTGAAAGGGGCTGGCCCGGAAGCGGATGCTTCCTGGTATTGGCTTTGAGCGAGGGAACCATCAAGTCTTGCTGCGGTCCAAACGCATACAACCTGACAGTTGGAGGAGGGGCATCGCCTCCGGGCCCGCCGAAGCTCGGTCAGGGCAACGCATCCTCGCCGCCCTGGCCCGTCTCAGTCAGATCCTCCTTCAGAGAACCCACTTGATCGATCCGAATCCACTTGTCAGACACTCGGTCTGGTCGTACACTCGGGCGAATAAGGTCATCGATGAAGCATCCCTTCTTCATCGATGCCATATTCCGAAGCGGCCCCTTGCCAGTCACGCGATGAACCGCCTCGGATGCCGATTCGTTCTACCGGCCGCGAAGGGCCACCGCTGTAGGTCGATTGCCGGTTCTCGATCCAAGAGACCGACCTGCAATCCCTTACCGCTCACTCCCACAGCATCAACGGCCACGGTACTTCACGACCCGCAGCTTGCCTGAATCTGGATCACCCGATCACCGAGGACCGGCTGGCACCAACGAAATGTCCCGGAATGGCACCGACAAACAACAGGCAACAACGGCGGCCTGGTCGGCCGTCCATGGCTCCCGCGGCCAGCCTGCGGCATCATCCCTGACACCGGTCGACACCCATTCCAGGGACCCGGTCCCTGACCCACGCACAGAAAACCAAGCGTCCCACCCAAACACTAACGGGCCGATCGGACTGGCTATCCTCGGGAGTTCCTTCTCCGCCAGACGTGAACCCCGCATCTCGGCGAGGCCGCCCCCGCAAAAGGGAGCGTTCTGAGCTTCCTGATCGCCCGGTCCACTGATTGTCAATCGTGAACCGCAAGCGTTTCTTGATTGGCTCCCACTGGCGGCGACCCTGATGGTCACTTCACCCGCCAGCATCCTCAAAGCTGAGGCAAGTGTATCACATTATCGGCCTGGATCAAGGGGAGTAAAACCCTTATTCGACAACGATTTACGACATATAGACCTCCACGTCCTCCAAAGGTTTTCACACCCCCCACGCTTCGTGAGCTGGGGCATATTCCCTATCCACATATGGTTGGGGAAAGCCTAATGCATATTACCGAGCTTACCTAAAATCCGGATTCCACCCCTATTACACAGCCCTCCATACCGAGTTACCGGTCCTTGAAATCCGGAAAACCAGTCTGAATGGAGGGTGATCCGATCACCTGCCGCAAGACCGTCGGCAAACATACCAAGACCATCGGTCCAGCCTGCGACCGCCCCAAGTCACCCCGGTAGAGTCAAATACCACTAGAGGGCTCGAGAAAGCCCCACAATATGCCCGTCGGCAAACGTCACGGCTCAACCAGCCCCTCGCGGATCGCGTACCGAGCCAGTTCGACACGGTCGTGGATGTCCAGCTTGGCCATTAGCGAGGCCTTCTGCTTGTCCGCCGTCTTGTAGCTGATCCCCAGAATGCTCGCCGCCTCTTTCAGACTCTGCCCACGGGCCAGTACGCGAAGAAGCTCACGCTCCCGAGGACTCAGCGTGCTCAAGCGACTCTTGGGCGGATTCTCGAGGCGAATCTGGTCACCCTCAACGATCAAACGACTCATGATCTCCGGCGAATAGTGAATCCGACCGGCCGCCACTTCGCGAATCGCCCCGATCAGCGAGCTCATCCCCTGGCTCTTCACAATGAACCCGTTGGCCCGAACCTTGAGCGCCTGCTCAAGGTGCTCGTCGTGCTCGTAAGCCGTCACCAGGATGAACTTCGTCTGGGGTACACGCGAACGGACAATCTGAATCGCATCAAAGCAACTGATGCCCGGCATGTCGATGTCCATCAGCACCAGGTCAGGTTTCAGCTCCAGTACCTTGCTGATCGCGGCATCCGCGTCTTCCGCCACCCCAACGATGACAATGTCCGGTTCACGAGCCAGCAGCGAACTGACGCTGTCGCGAACCAGACCATGGTCGTCAACAACCAAGACCTTGATCGAGCCTGCATTCGTCGCGGGAACCTGTGGTATCGAAGACATATCGACCTCCCCCGGGTATTCGCCTGGCTCCCGGGTACGGCCCCACAAGCCAAGCGGTGGGGTCAGACAACACCATGCCTTGACATGTACGCCGGACAACACCACTATTCGCGACAGTGCCCGCAGGACGGCCGCAACGTCCGACGCGCAAACAAGAGTATAGCGATGGATGTCCTGAATGGCAAACAACTTCCGTTGCGGGTCTGACCGAACTGGCATGAGACTCGGCCTGATCACGAACAGGGCTTCCGCCCCCCCCACTGAGCCAATCCGAGCCCGTCCCCAGCCTTCATTCAACTGCCCCGCCCAACGAAGGCAACGCCCGACCTGTGAATAGAGGTCTAACTCCCGATCGCAAAGAGAAACGGAGCCAACCCTGACCCAAGCCGGGGCGCCACACCTCCCTCCTCCAACTCAATCGATGCGCCGCCGCGGGACAGGCGCCGTGTTCTTGATCTGAGACTGGCGTTGCCCGCTGGCCACATACGGCCACACCAAAGCGGCAAGGTCAAGAACGCAAACGAGAGAAAAGAAGCCGCGCGATGGAATCCAGAAGTCGAAGAAACCGACGGGCCTCGGGTCGCAGATCCGGTTCGATCGGTCGGATACGCCATGCCCACGCTCCATCGCCGCATGTGTAACCATCGGCTGAAAATGGGCTTGCGGACAAACCCCGCGGGCCGTTTGGCTTCGTTTGGCGCTCTGAGTTTCTGGCGGCCGGCGGTGGCTTCCTCCACCCCGCCAAGACCCTGCTCGTCACCCGCCGACCATGCTCTGTCAACCCCGCAACTCGTTGGCTTCGTTTGGCCTCGACACACCAAGAGGTCGCCCGCCGAGCGATCGCGGACTCACCCCGGCCATTACCCCCGTATAGCGATCTTCCCAGCGCAGGGCCAACCGGCTGGCATCGGCGTTCAGGCCAACCCACCGTCGGGCTTCCAGGCCCAGCCGCCGAGCGAGATCTGCGTCCTCCAACAGGACCGCCAGGTTCGCCGCGATCTCGTCGGGCCGCCCCTTCGCGGCCAGCAGGCCGGTCCGACCATGAACAATCAGGTCCCGGCAGCCGGGAACGTCCGTGGCGACGATCGGAAGGCCGGCGGCCATGGCCTCCAGGAGAGCGTTGGGCAACCCCTCCGTCCGAGAGCAGAAGAGGAATACGTCGGCGGTCTTGAGCAGTTGGGGAACATCCGTGCGACGACCAAGCATGAGCACGTCACTCGACAGGCCGTGTTGACGAATGAGCCGCTCGACTACGGGCCGATACGGCCCTTCGCCGACAAGCACAAGCTTGATGCGATGTCGCTCCCGGACCAAAACACACGCCGCCAACATCTCCTCGAAACCTTTCACCGGATCCAGTCGCCCGGTCCAGATCAGCACCCGCCGGTCCGAACCCAGGCCCAGTGCCTCGCGGACCAGCGGCCGGGCTTCCGCGTACTTCGCTACCTCGACCGCACCCCACTCGCAAGCCAGACGGGACCGGGGAATATGAGCCTGCCGATGCAGGTGCTCGACGACCGAGGGCGAATTGCCGATCTCCCAGGCACACAAGCGACAGGTCAGGCCGTCGAGGATCAGGTGCCAGCCCCGCTCGACCTCGGCCGTCTGGATCTCGCACAGAATCCGGGAAATCGGTACCCCCGCCATCGGGCCCACAAACCGGGCAGCGGTATTGGCGTGAAACATCAACGAATGCAGAATATCGGGGGGATCCGCCCACAGAAATCGCCACAGTCGCCAGAGGGCGGCGAGATCGGCGACCGATCGGGCCCGGCAGGCCGAGACCGGAATCCCCCCTTCGCGGAGCATCCCACCCACCGGCCCCTCCCCCGCCAGCGAAATCACCCGAACCCGGAACCGGTCACGCGGCAACGCCGTCGCCAGCCGAAAGAGGTGCAAGGGCACACCGCCAACTTCAAGGTCGGTAATGAGGTACGCCAGGTTGAGAGGACGGAAAGACAAGGGAAAACGTCGGAGCAGAAACCGAAACGCCGAAAGCCGAAACGCCACCCGCAGGTCACCCAACTCGGCACGCGATACACGGCGTGCCGCAGTCAACATTCACTCCCCACACCCAGCCGAGCTGACCGCCGATCGCTGACCGCTTCCTCTCATCCCTCACGGCATATCGCTCTCGAGTACCGCCCTGACCCGGCCGCCGTGCGCGGCCAGCAGGCGATCGGCGCTCTCGCGGTCCACCTGGCGATGATGCATGACAATCGCCGTCTTGACCCGGCCCTTGGCCGCATGCAGGAGCGCCAGAGCCTCGTCGCGATCCACGCCGGTAATAGCGGCGATGATGCGGGCCCCGCGATCCACAAGCTTGACGTTAGAATAGGCATTCACATCCACCATCAGATTCTCGTACACCTTGCCCAACTGAACCATCGAGATGGTGGTCACCATGTTGAGCACGAGCTTGGTGGCCGTGCCGGCCTTCATCCGGGTGGAACCCGTGATCACTTCCGGACCGACCAGCACACGAATCGAGACATCGGCCGCGTCGTCACACTGCTCCTTGGGCACACAGGCGAAGAAGATGGTCCGGGCTCCGACCTGGCGAGCGTAGCCGATCGCCCCATGAACGTACGGCGTGGTCCCGCCGGTGGCGATCCCAAAGACGACGTCTTTGGAGCCAACCTCGCGGTCTTTCATGGCGGCCGCCCCGTCCGCCTCGCTGTCCTCGGCACCCTCCACCGCTCGGAACATGGCCCCGTTGCCCCCGGCAATGATCCCTTGAACCATCTCAGGATCGGTGAGAAAGGTCGGCGGGCACTCGGACGCGTCCACAACCCCAAGTCGACCGCTCGTTCCGGCTCCAACGTAGATCAGGCGCCCACCCGCGCGGAAAGCGGCCACCACCAGTTCAATCGCCGCCGCAATCTGGGCCTTGCAGGCGGCGACGGCTTCCGGGATCCTCGCATCCTCACTGTTGATCAACTCCACGGCCTCGGCAATCGACATCCGGTCAATCGTCCGGGACCGCTCGTTCTTCTGCTCCGTCATGAAGTGGCCACGATCGCGCATTGCTCAACCCAATCCAGCCTCTGCGTCCAGAGCCCGCGGGAAACGATCCGACACGGCGTGAACGACAAGCCCTGTGCGTCCGAGATCACCACAAACGACCGGCTGGGCACCGCCCCCTGCGGCTCTCGGCACACACCCTTGAACAATGTAGCATCACGCCATCGAAAAATCGATCTCGGCAGCCCGATAGACCTGCGGAGCGGGAACCACAATCCTGCCATCATCCGGGCCGACGAGCGACACGCCGAATACCTCCATGAGCCTGAGTACCGGACCGACCGTGTCCAGAGAGAACGCCGGCGTGGCCATCTCAATGAAGACATCGGACCGGCTGCAGGCAGAGGCGACCAGGAACGCACCAAGCCACTGGCCAGCCCCGGGAGACGTGATCTTGACGGTCGCACCGGTCAACCCGCTCGCCCGAAGGTCGAGCGGCAACCGCCCGGCCTGCTCGTCATGACTCGCCGCCACACCCAGATCCCGCAACGCGGCGAGCATGCCGGGGTCCGGTTCGAGGGCCCCGTCCGGAACATCAATCAACCGGTATCGTCCCCACCCCGTGCAGCATGCGAACGCAAGGATCCCCAGGACCGCGCGGTTCGCACATCCCAGGTCACACTCGCCTTCCGGCCAATGCCCCGCACAGCCCACAATCTCGAACTTCAGAAGCGACTCGTCCACGCGAGTCCTCACCCCCAGGACAGACAAGGCCTGCAGGATCGAGCAGACCGTCTCATCCAAGGTCACGCCTCGCAGCGTGGAGACGCCTTCCGCGAGGGCGGCCGTCACCAGACTCAACCGCGCGGTAGCAGGCAAACCGGCGGCGAGATCACCGGCACCCGACGGCATGTCAACCTGGCTCATAGCAAGTTCCCTGTATCCAAGTCGCCCGCCGAACACGGTGTTCAGGGAACGACAACCCGAGTGCACGACGACCCGACACGCCGGCGAGGACCGTCCGACACGCCAGCGAGGACCGTCCGACACGCCGGCAAGGGTCGTTGCTCCGTCCCGGCCCTCAGTTATAATCGCGTTCCTGGGCGAGAACGCAAGGTGGCCGCCACCGCCCAAGACTTGCTCCGACCGCACCGTCCGGCGGCCGGGGTCCGAGGAATCCTGGCATGAACCACATCGTGTGCCTTCTCCCGGGCGACGGAATTGGCCCGGAAGTGACGACGGCTGCCCGCGAGGTCATCGATGCATCCGGGGTCGATGTCGAGTGGGTGGTCCTGCCCGTGGGGACGACCGCCCTGGAGTTCTGCGGCAGTGTCCTGCCCGCCCGCACGCTCGCCGCCATCGAAGGACACGGCCTGGCTCTCAAAGGACCGACCACCACCCCGGTCGGCTCCGGCCACCCCAGCATCAACGTCGAGCTGCGCAAGCGACTCAACCTCTTCGCCGCGGTCCGACCGGTCCGATCGCTCCCGGGCATCAAGACGCGTTTTGACAATGTGGACCTGATCATCGTTCGAGAAAACACCGAAGGGCTCTACTCGGGCATCGAGAACGAGGTCGTCGAGGGAGTGGTGCAGAGCCTCAAGATCGCGACGACCAAGGGGTGCAGCCGGATCGCCCGATTCGCCTTCGACTACGCCGCCTCCCGAAACCGCAAGAAGATCACCGTGTTCCACAAGGCAAACATCATGAAGATGTCCGACGGGCTGTTCCTCAGGTGTGCCAGGAAGGTCCAGAGCCAGTACGCCGATCGGATCGAGTACGACGAGATGATCATCGACAACGGCTGCATGCAGCTGGTGCGCGATCCATCCAAGTTCGACGTGCTGCTGCTCGAGAATCTCTACGGTGACATCGTCAGCGATCTGGCGGCCGGTCTGGTGGGCGGCCTGGGCGTCGTGCCGGGGGCCAATTTCGGCAAGTCGTGCGCCGTCTTCGAGGCGGTCCACGGTTCGGCTCCAGACATCGCCCGGCAGGGCATCGCCAATCCGTTGGCCTGCATCATGAGCGGCGTCATGCTGCTGAACTACGTGGGCGAGACGGCGGCCGCCACCAAAATCCGTAACGCCTATGACCACGTGCTGCAGGAGGCCAACCCCGAGACCCTCACACCGGACATCGGCGGCACGGGCACGACCCAGAGCTTCACCGAGGCGATTATCCGGGCACTGATGTAATCGGGATGGACCCAACCGAGACACTTGTGGTCGGTACCCGCGGCTCGCAGTTGGCCCGCGCCCAGAGCCAGTGGGTCATCGACCGCCTTCAAGCCGCCCATCCGGGCCTGTCCGCGCGGATGGAGATCATCACCACACGCGGCGACCGGCAGCAGACCAAACCGCTGCCCGAGATCGGCGGCAAGGGATTGTTCACCGAGGAACTCGAGCAGGCCCTGCGTCAGGGCCGGATCGATCTGGCGGTACACTCGGCCAAGGACCTTCCCACCAACCTGGCGGAAGGACTGGCCATCCTGGCCGTGCCGGTCCGCGAGGACCCTCGCGATGCCTGGGTGGCGGCCGATGGAACACCGTTTGAACGGCTGCCCGCCGGAAGCGCGGTTGGCACCAGCAGCCTGCGCCGCCAAGCCCAGTTGCTTGCCCGCCGACCAGATCTGACCTTCGTCGGATTACGCGGCAATGTCGATACCCGGATTCGGAAGATCCACGGCGGCAGCTGCGCCGGAGCGGTCCTGGCGATGGCCGGCCTGAACCGGCTCGACCTCGCCCGGCATGTCACCCACCCATTGGAGGTCGAGGTCATGCTCCCCGCCCCCGGCCAGGGCGCGCTGGTCCTCGAAGGGCGAACCAATGACGTGCGGCTTCGCGGGCGGCTGGCGGCGATCCACGACGAGGCGACGACCATCGCCGTCGAAACCGAGCGAGCGATCCTCCGCGGCCTTGACGCCGGCTGCCGGGCGCCAGTGGCCGTCTACGCCCACGTGGTGGATGATCGGCTGCAGGTGCAAGCCCGAGTCCTGAGCGTGGACGGCAGACAAACCCTCCGAGCCGCTGCGGGCCTGCCCCCCACGCGGTGGAATGAGTGCGTGGCCCAGATCCTGAGCGACCTGCGCCGCCAGGGAGCCGAACAAGTCGTCGCCGCATGCCGTGAACGACTGAGAGGTCAGAGCCCATGATTCATCCGACCACCCGCATCCGATACCGCGGCGTGATCCTCGCCCTGCTCGGGCTATGCACCGGCTGCGCCGGACCGGGTCCTCGCCTGCTGCCCATCGCCGCCGCCAAGCTCGACCGGCTGGCCGACGGGACGACCGAACGATGGTATGACGTGGACGGCAACGGCCGCCCGGACTATCGGGAGAGGCTCTCTCCTGCCGGGCTCGTCGCGCGCATCGGGTACGACGCCAACGAGGACGGGCAGATCGAGGAGGATGTCGAGCTGGCCGAGGTCCCCGCCAACGAGATTCGCCACTTGGTCCTCATCCTGGACAGCGTACCCTTCGACATGGTCGAGGAGTTCTGGGACCAGGGCCGGCTGCGGTACTTCCCCAGGCCGACGCGGGTCGTCAGTCCATTCCCGGTCATGACCGATCCGATCTTGAGCGAGTTCTTCGGGCGAGCCCCGCTGCCCGGCGTCGAGGCCGAGTACTTCGACGGGCAGAAGCTCACCAATGGCTATGCGACCTACGCAGCGGACGGCAACACGCCGTGGCACGCCGATACGGACTACTACCTCACCCCCTCGCTCCATGCCATCGCCTACCTCTGGCAGCGGGCGTGGTTCGAGCACGAACTGCACCGGATCCAGGAGACCTACGCCAAGCTCGGCGGCGACCACAAGCGCCGGATGGTCGCCTACGTCGTCGGCACGTCCGCGCTTGGCGCCAAGCAGGGCCGCGACGGGCATGCCGTCGGTCTGATCACTCTCGACCGCTTCTGCATGACCATGCTCCATCAGACCCGCGGCCGGATCCGCATCAGCCTGTTCAGCGACCACGGCCACGACCTGGTCATGGGGAAGCGGATTGCACTGAAGAAGCAGATGGCTCGTCTCGGCTACCGGGTCGGCGATGCGCTTCGACAACCGGGTGACGTCGTCATCCCCGAGTTCGGTCTGGTGACATGCGCAGCCATCCACACCCGCGAGCCGGCCCAGGTGGCCCGGGACGTGGTCAACATCGATGGGATGGAGCTGGCCGCCTACCGTGGTGATGAAGACTCGATCGTCGTGGTCGACCGCCAAGGCGTGGCGATGATCAGCCGCTCCCCCGCGGGATTCAGATACCGAGTCCGATCCGGCGACCCGCTCCGGCTCGAACCGGTGCTCGATCAGCTTCGCACCGCGGGCAAGATCGATGCCAACGGTTTCGTCGATGATCGGCTTCTGTTTGAGGCCACGGCGACGCACACCTATCCGGACGTGGTTCAGCGCCTGTGGCGGGCATTCCACGGTCTCTTCTCCCATGTTCCGGATGTGTTCGTGAGCCTCGAGGACGGATGGTATGTCGGCAGCCCGGCGATGACCAAGCTCCTGGGCGGTCTGCGCGGGGCCCATGGCAATCTCCGGGGCGAGAGCTCCTGCGGCTTCGCGACCACGATGTCCGGCTCCCTGCCGGGGGTCGTGCGTATGGCTGATCTCCGGGCGGCGTTCCAGGCCGCGGGCGTGCCCTTCGAACCGTGACCCACACCCCGCACCTCTTCGCTTTCCCGAAGCCCATCGAGTGGTATTCGCAGGCCCGGGTATCGCCAGGCCTCTACACCCTAAAACTCGATTTACTGGTATAAGCCTGTGATCGCTGGTTCGAGCTCAATCGCCCCCTCGGGCCGGAGGCGGGAATCACTCCAGCCACCCAAACCGGGACCAGGAATCCACCGGCCAGTAGAGGTACTGGGCCCGGCCGACAATGCTGGCCAGTGAAATGGGGCCAAAATGACGGCTGTCTGACGAGATCGCCCGATTGTCGCCCAGCACGAAGCAGCAGTACCTGGGCACGGTGAAAGGACCGTAGTCGGGCAGTTGATCGCCCGCGTCACCGCTCAGGAAGATCGGGTAGACGGCGGCTCCGTTGGTCTCGCGATAGGCAAGCCCGGCGACCGACCGATCACGGAGTTGAACGGTGCGGGGCCCGATTCCTTGCCGAGGACACACCTGCTCGTTGATGTACAGTTGCCCGCTTCGGATCTCGATCCGGTCGCCGGCCAGGGCAACGACACGCTTGACGGCGAAACCGCGCCGATTGTCCGGCGGATGAAAGATGATCACGTCGCCTCGCTGAGGATCGCGGTCATCGTAGGCGATCTTGCTGGCCAGCACACGGTCACCCTTGACGATCGACGGGTAGCAGGAAGCTGACGTGACATGGAACGCCTGCAGATATGTGGACCGAACGTTGAATGCACATGCGATCGCAGCCCCGGTGGCGATCAAAACGAAGAGCAGGTAAACATAGGGGCGGTTGTAGTCCTTGAGTCGATAGTCGAACCTGGTCCGCCGGGCCAGAAAGTAGGCGTCCGCAGCCGCGCCAACGTAGAGGGCCGAAGATGAGACCAGGACCGCAGCCAGCAAGGTGGAACGGGTCGACGCCCCGTAGGCCAAGGCCAAGATGACCACAGGAAAGCACAGGGCGGTCAGGAACATGAACACGAGCCCACGCCCGATTCTCCCGCAGTAGATCTGTCCGAGGCCGGTCAGGACCAGGGACAACTCAAGCGCGGTCATGGGTTTCCGCATGGTCGGATGGCATACCGCACCGTTGCCCGATGTGCATCCTCGAAGATCGTCCGCGGAGCTTGCTCCATTGCTCATCTCGCTGGTCATCTCCGGTCATCCTCCCGCAACAGTGCCCAACACCAGGTGAGTCACCGCTGCCAAACGGACGAAACCCAGCACGGCCGCTGCCGCCACGAGCCCGACCCGAGCCAGCGGGCGCCTCGACAAGCGAATCAGCCGGCTATCGGACCGCGCGGGTCTCGCCGCGTCCTCGGCTGCCTGCCGATCGACACCCGCCATCACAGCCGAGACGAAACCGTCCGGCACAACGACCTCCGCCTTGCGGGCCTTCCAGTCCCGATACAACTCATCCTGCCGGCTCATCGCCCTTCTCCGTATTCGTGGAGGACCTGCCGGAGTTTCTCGCGGGCCCGGCCGATGCGCGATCGAACGGTCCCCACGTTGGTTTGCTCCGTGCGGGCGATCTCCTCGTAGGTCAGTTCCTCGAACTCGGCCAGAACGAACGCCGTCCGTTGCTCGAACGGCAGACCAGCCAAGGCTTTGTCCAGAGCCCCATACAGCTCGGCCCGCTCCGCATCGTCACCCGGCCCGTCTCTCGCCACCTGATCGGGTAACTCGGCTGCGTATTCGTCCTGCCGCTTCCGCATCGCCGTAAGCGTCCTGTTTCGTGCGATGGTGAACAGCCAGGTCACGAATCGGCTTCGGTCCGGATCGAATGATCGGATCGCCCGATACGCCGCCAGGAAGACCTCCTGGGCCACATCTTCGCTGAGATGGCGATTTCCGGCGATATTGGCGATGAACCGCAGCACCGGCCGCTGGTACCGTTCCACGAGCGGCCGGAACGCCCCCACATCACCCTTGATCACCCGCTGAATGAGGATCTCGTCCTCGTCCATGTACCTGCCCTGCGTCTGCGATGCGGTTCTCTACCGGGTTATACTCGGTTAGGGGGCAGGAGTTCCCGGCAACCGAGACATTTCTGCCCGGGGAGCGAGCTGTCTGGTAAGCAGGCAGAGAATGGACACTCCAGGGATTGCGGCGGGAACGGCCACGGGGCAGAAGGACGCTTGGCCATGGAGTCCCTTCCGGCCCTTCAGCACCTCCATCATGGCCGCACCGCCGGCATCAGGACTCCGGTCTGAAGCCCGACTCGGCTGGCTGGCCGCTTAGGGCTCCATTTCAAGGGTGGGACCCTGTCCGGCGAGCCCTGGTTCGAGCCGTTCTTCCAGGACCAGCCGCCGCAGAGCCTCGCGGCGAATGGTCGACCGGGCTTTGTCGAAGGTAGTCAGTTGGGCCCGCAAGCCCGGCCGCTCGCCGTCCCCCTCGGCGATAAGACGGCCGACATCGGCCAGCATCTCGTCCACCCGGGCTGCGAGCTTGCCCGTTGGATCGTGCACCTGATCGATGACGAAGTCGATGATCTGATCGGCGATCACCGCCGCCACGATGGACAGTCCGAGCGTGGCCCACGAGGAACCTGCTCCGACAGCCAGGAGTCCGGAAGAGATGCCCAGTCGCGTGGCGACGGTGCCGAGCACGCTACCGGTGATTCCGGCGGCCACATCGCCGGCCACGAGGCTGGCCAACTCGCGGGCCGCATCCACGCCCAGATCGGCTGCCACCGCAGGAGCGATGACCCGCACAAGCCGCTCGTATTCCGCCCTTACGATCTCGGCGGTCGCGTTGGCCGGCAATGACGCCAGCGGGAGATCCGCCACATCCGCCCGAACGCCGACCAGCAATTCGTTCTCGATGGCCTGCACCTGGGCCACGTACGCAGCCACCGCGGCCTCAAGGACCGCTTTCAGCTCCTCATCGGAGACGACGTGACAGGCAAACCGGTCCGCGAGGTACCGCAGTTCGGCATCCTCTCGCCCCCCCACCAGACTGGGCAGATGGCTCTTGACCAGCGCCCACTTGCCACGGATCGAGAGCATGTCCTCGGCAAACGCCCGGCTGCCCCCCCTTCGCTCAAGGAGGAACAACCGCACCAACCCGACGTTCTTGCGTAGAGCCCGATCGCAGGCCACGTCCGCAGCCGTCATGCGCGGTTTGATCCGCTCGGACCACCGCCGCCGATACTCATCCGGTGACGGCCGACCGGCAGAGGATGGTGCGGTGGCCGATGGCGGGACACTCACCTGCGTCGGATTTGCCGATCGCGACGCGACGAGCCAAGCTCGACCCATGGACCAGAGGAAGACGCCGATGGTCAGAACTGCGATGAGCAGGATCCCAAGAAGGACGGTACGGTGAATGAGGGATCTCGCCTCTGATGCTGGCATGACCATCCTCTTGCGATGCTCGGCGGCGAAAGCAGTTGACAGTCATTATACCCCTGTCGCGGAGCAGAATTGCACCTTTATGGCTTGCCCGGCCACGGGTAAGCTAAGGCCCATGGCCAAGGGTGAGAATGCACTGGTTGCCTGGCTGACCGAGCGGTTTGCGGCCGACGCCCGGCGGGTACCGATCGGCATTGGTGACGACATGGCCCTGGTGCGGCTGGACGGCTCGCTGGTGGCCATCACCGCGGACATGCTCCTGGACGGGGTCCATTTCGACACGGAGCGGCACGGTTACGAACTGATCGGGCGGAAGGCGATTGCGTGTTCGCTGAGCGATTGCGCGGGCATGGCCTGCGCGCCCCGGGCGGCCACGGTGAGCATCGCCCTCAACCGAGACATGTCTCTGGTCGAGGTGCAGCGGATGTACGAGGGTATGGCGGGTGTTGCCGACCGGTACGGGTGTGCGATCGTGGGCGGAGACACGACGAGTTGGGACGGCCGTCTGGCGATCGACGTGGCCATGGTGGCCGAGCCGATGGCCGCTCGTGGTCCGATGTGCAGATCCGGGGCCCGGGCCGGGGATACCCTCTTCGTCAGTGGTCCGCTGGGCGGCAGTCTGCTGGGTCGGCACCTGACGTTCGAGCCCAGGCTGGAGTTGGCCCGGCGGCTGGCGGGTGAGGCTGGTCTGCACGCCATGATGGACATCTCCGATGGTCTGGCCATGGATCTGCACCGGCTGTGTACCTCGTCGGGGTGCGACGCCGAGTTGCGACCGGAGTTGATTGAGCGGGTTCTCGGCGATGCGGCCCGCGAGATCGCGAAGCAGGATGGGCGGCCGGTCCTCGAGCACGCCCTCAGCGATGGTGAGGACTTCGAGCTGCTGGTAGTCGGCGATGTGCGTCTGGAGGGTGCGGCCGGAACGGGCGGGGGCTCAGGGCTGTGGCCGGTGGGCCGCGTTGTAGCGCGCTCGTCGCCCGAACGATCGAGCCTGTGGATGGTCTTGGCCGGGGGCAAGCGGGCTGTTATTGAGCCCCGCGGGTTTGAACACTGGACATGAGCGAACTGGTTCTGCAAAGCGATTCCGTGGCCGCCACGCAAGCGATCGGCCGACGGTTGGGCACCCGGCTGATGCCGGGGCATGTCATCGGCCTGATCGGGCCGCTGGGATCAGGCAAGACCACGCTGGTCAAGGGGATCGCCGAGGGCGCGGGCGTGGCCAACTTGCGTCAGGTCAACAGCCCGACCTTCGTGATCGTGAACGAGTATGAAGGCACGGGTGGCGGAGCCGGCCTGGCGATCCACCACATTGACACCTACCGGCTCCAGGGAAGCCGTGATCTCGAGGCTCTGGGTTTTGACGAGATGCTGGCGGAGGGGGCCATCGTTCTGGAATGGGCCGACCGGGTAGCCGACCTCCTGCCCGTCGATCTGCTGACCATCCGGCTGGAACCGCTGAGCGAATGCGGGCGGCGGCTGGTCTGCACTGCCAGCGGGCCCGAATCCGAGTCCATCCTCCGGGCTCTGTGACCGAGGCCGACGGACGCGCACACCCGAGCCGCATTGACCGATCCAGCGCCGCCCGAGGCGCCGCCAGCGCCCTGACCGCAGCGGGCCTTCTCGCCGGCCGCAGGTCAAGGAGAAGGGCTGGTGGGCAAGACTCGCCGTTGCCGGCAACCGTGACCGGCAACGGCGTTCTCGATGACGACCGCCCGATCCGCGAAGGGGGGTGCCCGGCGGCGACTCTGTGTTCTGGGCAAGCCGCTATCCCGGGCCATCGCACGCCGGGTGGGCCTGCAGGGGCCGATGCCCGCGGTGCTCTCCAGGGAGTCATGTCGAGCCATCTGGGGAGTCATCGCCAGGGCCGGAACGAACCTCTCGCTCCGAGACTGGTCGGTCAGGAGATGGTCGTTGGCCTGGTTACGCGGACTTCGGCCGCGACCCGGGGCTCGTGAGCAGATCACGGATCTGGGTCAGCAACTCCTGGTCCTTGGTCAGCTGTGGGACAGGGGGCGCCTCCTCCTTCTTGGTTTTCATGATCCAACCGAGGAACTTGACGATGAAGATGAACAGGGCCAGCGCCACGACCAGGAAGTTGACGACCTCGCCGATGAACAGTCCATAGGGGATGTCCTTGCCGGCGATGGTGAGCTTCCAGGCAAGGTAGCCCTGCTCACCGGGCATGAGAAGGCTGATAAAGGGCATCATGATGTGCTTGACCAGCGAGTCGATGATCTTGCCGAATGCCGTTCCGATGATCACGCCGATGGCCAGATCGACCACATTTCCTTTCAGCGCGAAGCTCTTGAACTCCTGTAGCAATGCCAAGCCTTTCTTCGCCGGATCCATAGTGACCTCTCTTTCTCAGTTAAGAGTCCGGGTCTTCCTCCGCCTGCCTGCGAGGCGAAGGTGGAGACCATGATTCCGATAGACCAACCAGCATCCGCACCGTGCGCCGGTCATGCGTAATGGTCATGTGCTGCAACACACGGCCGCGGGTGCTATGTTTCCGCCCGGATCAGGTCACCGACGGTCAGATCGCCCAGGGCGGTCTGTGATCGCTGCTGAAAGCGTCTGATGGTCGCGATGATCTCGGGATCGTAGCGTCCGGTGTCGAAGTCCCGTTCCGGTCGGAGGACGCCGAGGATTTCGAGAACGGGGATCTTGTTGGCCGGACGCGCGAGCACGTACATCGGAGGTCCGTCGCCTGCTACTGGGCACACGGCCCCGACGGAGCCCAGCTGCTCCAACAGCTGCCGGGCGGACTGATCTGTGAGTCTGAGCCTGCCCCGAACCTCATCCAGCGAGACTGCTCCCCCGCCGGCCTCGTACGGTCGCGCGATGGCCAGGGCGGCGGCGAGAAGATCATGAGGTTCGAGCGCTGCAAGTTCTGCATGATCAAGACCTTGCAGGTTCGCCAGATTCCCTGCCACGTAGGCCAGCTCGGCGCCATACATGAAGATGAGCCAGGAGAGGTTCAGCCAGACGAGGAAGATCGGCACCAAGCCCAGGGCTCCATAGAGGTTCCCGGTGGCGACGATCTCGCGCACGTAAAGGGCGAACAGCCATTTGGCGACCAGCCAGACTGGGACGGCGAACAGGGCGCCGCCGAGGGCGGCACGCCACGAGACATCGGCGTTGGGCAGGAGCTTGTAGAGTCCAAAGAACAGGAGCAGGTATCCGGCGACAGGCGCGACCCAATGTCCACAAGCTGCGAGGAGCCACGAGACACCGCTGACTTGTTCGAGTGCCTTTGTGGTCCGCTGGCCCAGGTAGGAGGCTGCCACGACGAGCACCGGGCCCAGGGTCATGACCGACCAGTAGAGAGGAACGCGCCTGGCGAGAGACCTGCTGCGTGATATGCTGAAAATCCTGTTGAGTGAACGTTCCATCGAAGTGAGCAAGGTTGTGGCCGTGTAGATCAGCAGCACGATTCCGACGGGACCGAGGCGGCCCACGGTGAGTTTGCCCTCGACGTTCTCCACGAGGCGTTCGATTTCGTCGGCCAGATTGACCACCTGTTCACCGGATGGGGGACCGGTGACGGAGGGACTTGCCGGGGCGGTGTTGGTTGGCTGGGTGAGGGCAATCTGGCCGAAGCCTGACGCCTGCAGGACGCTGCGAAGGCCCTGCTTGCTATCTTCCAGCACTCCGACGGACTTCAGAACGAGGAAAGCCAGCACCAGGACGGGGACCATGGCAAAGATGGTCCGGAAGGAGAGAGCCGCGCTCATGGCGGTGACGTTGTGGTTCCACAGCAGAGCGGCGCCGATTCGCCACATTCGGCCATGGTGCCGGGCAAGGGACGTCGCCTGTCCCAGGAGGTCGTAGCGGATCCTCTGCGGAGGAGGCACGGGCGGCTGCGTTGTCCTGCCGGGCGTTGCGGTCATCGTCGTTCCCGTCTGAAGATACCTCGAAATGGCTGAGCGGCCGGTTTCGTTTGCGGCGTTGCGGGTTGCCTGGAAATCGCCGGCTGAGTTGATGGGCCGCCGCGTTGGGCGGCGCTGCCGGTGGTGGAACGACGCACCTCCGGCTGGCTAGGCCTGCTCGCCGGTGGCCCAGTTCGTTCGCGGAGGATGGATGGCAGGGCTTCGAGGCCCCGCTGGGCGGGACGACTGGCGCCCGGCTTGGGCGTCTTGAGCAGGTCCAGGGCTTTCTTCTCGAGGGCCTTGGCGGGGTCGGCGGGCGGACGGACCGGAGTCCCCGGGCCGGCCACGGGCGTTCGCTCCGATGCGCCTGTCGCGGAGTCGAGTTTCGGTGTTCGCTTGATGCCCATCAGGTCCTTGAGCAAGCCGTCGGCCCCCTGGGAGACGGCGGAGCGCGCGGCTTCTTCGATCAGCGGCTTCATGTCAATCTGGGACAGGTCCATTCTGGGCTGCAGTCGCGTACCCACGACCGGGATCTCGACGCGGACCTTCTCGAGTCGGCGTGCGTACTCGGCTGTCGGGCCAGCGACGCCCAGTTTCTGAAGGAGTGCGGCCCTGATCGGGAGCGAGACGGCCAGATCAAGAGTCTCATCGAAGCCTACTGAGCCACGGAATCGCAAGTCGAAGTCGGGGCCGAACGTGAGTGCGAACTTGTCGTAGTACAGCCGTCCGCCCTTGAGGTGGAAATCCATGCCGCTGACCTGCACGGTGTAGTTGTCGCCGCCGGTCAGTCCGCCCAGCTCAAGCAGCACCGCCATGAATCCGGCCGGCTGCACCTTCAGGTTCTGAAGGTCGAGGCGGCCCTGCCCTGAGCCGCCGGTTTTGATCGCCTCACCCAGTGGAAGCTGGATATTCCTGGTGATGAGGGAGACGGTTCCCTCGACACGGGTCATGCTGCCGAAGATGGGATTCACGCGGCTGAGAAGCTGCCGGCCCATTTCCGGCGTGATGCGTACGCTCTCCAGGAGTCGGAGCTCGGGACCGAGGCTGAGCACTGGCGTGGCCGGACGGAAATCAACGTCGCCGCCGAAATGGACTTGCCCGCCTGCGGCCGGAATCGCGGACACGGGCACGGTCAGCTGTCCTTGCCTGAATGCCGGGGTGAGCAGGGCTTTCCCCACCTGGACGCCACAGACGTCGGCCGAAACCCAGCTCACCTCTCCGGTGGCGGAGGCGTCTCGATAGGTCGGGGCCACCTGGGGCTGGTTGGCGGTACCGCTGACCGTGAAGCGGCTCTCGCTCGCACCGGCGAGGGTCACCTTGTCAGCAGTCGCCGGGGCCAACTCGTGGAGCAGGGAGCTGATGGGTTCCCAGGACGCCTGGTAACTGCCCTTGAGATCAAGCAGGCAGGTCCGGGCGTAATCTGAGATCGTTCCAGTCATCTTGACGGCGATCATGCGGGAGTCCATCTGGAACTGATCGAGAGTGACGGTCTCCTGGCGACGGTTGACACCGGCCTTGACGGCAAGACGAACCTGATCTTCTCGAATCGTCTTATCGCCGGCCCCGATCGCGAGCCCATCAATGCGGGCGTTGCCGGTGACGTTTGCCCCGTCGGCGGAGCCCTGACTGACGGTGGACAGGGTGAGGCGGCCGGCGATGGCCGGGGGTTTCTCCCAACCGGCGATCCGGCTGCCGATGGCCAGACAGCGGGCGAGATCCGCGTTGCCTTCGACCTTGCCTTCGACGACCGGCTGGCCGTCGGTGCGGATACTCACGGCCGCGGCGGCGAGGCGTGCGGGCGTACTGGCGAGTTCGGCCGACTTGATCTCGAATCGCCGCCCGTCGGGTGCGATGCTCAGGCCGGACCAACTGAGGGAGACATCCTCCGCAAGGAGGGGCTCGTTGCGGAGGCGGGTGTTGCGGAGAGTCGCGGAGCCTTGAGACACCACTGGAGCATCGTGGGCCGAGCGGCTGGCCCGGGCTTGCAGGGCTGCCTCACCGGCGTACCCGGCCGCGCCGGCAACGCCGAGGTCGACGAGGCGTTTGGTGACATACGCGAGGTCCGCGCGCGGAATCTTCATCTCAACTTCGAAGGTGCCGTCCCCGACGCCCGTCCAGCCTGAGCCGGTTCCGGCGACGCTGCCGTCCGCATTCCAGGTCGCGTCGGCGATTGTCAGCCGGGTGACCCTGGAGCCGGCCAAGGTGAAGTAGCCGTTCTTCTTGACGGACAGTTTTCCGACCTCGAGATTCCGTTTCCCAATCCGGTATCGGATTCCGTCGCCCGCCAGGGTCACCGCGAGGTCGATACGCTCCTGATTAGCCCGTTTGAGGTCCAGTGTGCCGGAGGTGCCGCCGGCCAGATCCACGCCGTCCATGTTGAACACCTGGGCGGCCTGCTGCTGCAGTCTGGCCAGGTTGCTCTGGATATCGGCGTGCAGATCGGAAGGCGTGCCCTTGGCGACGAGATGGGCGAAATCGGACGCCAAGGCGAGCTTCTCGACCTTGAGACCCGTGCCGGCTTCGATGTGAACGTTCCAATCCAGAGAGATCGGCTGCCACGCGGTGACCTGTGCATTGCGCCGGCTGGCGAGCTTCGTGATCGTGACCGCTCCGGTGGTCGAGGGCTTCCCGCCGCCGCGGAGGACGACGCGTTCGGCATCCAGTGTACCTCCAGTCACCACTACCTGGGACTGGATGTGCAGCAGGGCGGGCACCGCCTGAGCCAGCCGGGCGAGATCCAGGTGCGATTTGGCCTCGACGACGAGATCGGGCCACTTGACGGCTTTCCCGGCCAAGGCACCGGAGACGATGTCCTCGAGTGAAGGGATTTCCGTCGGTTTGGGCCAGGAGCAGGTCATGTCCACCCGCCCGTCGCCGACTTGCCCATCCAAGGCGGCGTAACCGGTCAGAGACTCGCGTGTGGCGCGGAGCTGGCTGGACAGCCGGACATCGACGGGACTGGCTCCGCTGCTGTCGGCCAGCCGGACCAGCAGACGGGCGAGCTCGATGCTGGTGTCAACCTTGATCTCTCCCTGTCCGAAGGCGGCTCTGACTTGAACCTGGGCCGAACCGTCGGCGTGTGATTGGCCCACCGCGAACTGCCCGAGTCCGGCCAGGGAGAGACTGGCGGGGGTCAACAGGCGGGCAGTTCCCTTTGCCTCCCATGGCTGAAATTGGCCATCCCGCACGAGTTCCCGGAGGTCGATTTCGCCGGTGACAGTGCCAACCTCGGCCGCCTGCGCGACCAGTTTGCCGGCGATGTTGCTGGTCGCCTCGAGGCGAAGGTCACCGTCCACGTGGGACGCCTCCAGCTCGCGGCCGTCCGGTCGGACCACCTTCACCGAGCCGTTGCGGAGAACCAGCCTGCCGGTGACTGCCGGCAACGGGGAGGGCTTCTGGTCAGGGGGTGATCCCTCACTTGTCGTGATTGCCCGGAGCAGCGAGATTCGTCCCTGTTCATCGACCAACAGGGTGACTCGTGGAGCATCGAGGCTCAGCTGCTCGAAGAGGAAGGGCGAGGTCACGCCCCGCCAGAGCCCTTCCGTCAGGACGATATCGTCCGCGCGGGCGACTTCCTTACCTTCCGGGTCGTGAAGACGGAATCCGCTGATCCTGCAGGGGCCGAACCAGGACAGCGAGAGATCACGCATCTCCACGCTGCCGGGCAGGTAGCTGTCCGCCACGGAGAGCACGAGTCTCTTGCCGGCGTTGGTCGAGAGGAGAAAGGGGAGACAGCAGACGATGATCAGAATCAGCACGCCCAGCACGACGACCAGCTTGAGCCACCGGCGCCGCCGCTTCCGCTTGACCGGCTTGCTCTCGGTTGTCACGGGAAGGCCGCCGCCTGCTCCTTTCCCGTGTTCGGACTGGGTCTCCGGGCTCATCGTTTTCTCTCCCAATCATGGCGCACGCATCCCCCCGATGCCACCCCCCTGCCCTCGCCGTCCGGCCGCACCGCGCCTCAGAGGCCTTTCTTGGTCTTCATCACCACCTTGTCGTTGGCGAAGGTGACGGTGATTGATTTGTCGCCACTCGCCCAAGTCACCGTCTTGGCCGAGACGTTCAAGTCACCCAACGCAAGGCCACCACCACTCTGTTCTGTGCCCTTGCCGAGAATCTGTTCCACCTGAGCCACGGTCATCTGGTTCTGGATCTTGTCATAATTCTCGGGAGTGACCTTGTTACAGCCCATAGCCAGAATCACCGGGGCGAGGATGGCCACCCAAAGCAGACCCCGAGGTTTTCTCATAACCCGTCTCCTTGATTCACATCGATCGTGGACCGAGAGCAGAAAGAGGTTGCCGGGCACGATCCGACAACCTCTTTCTCTGTCCCGGATCATCACTGTCAGCGCCGCTGGTCAATAGATGTGCGTGCTTTCCGTTTCTTCCACGGGGCTCTTCAGCATGTCGCTGGTCATCGTGGTCTTGAACCGGACGTCCTGCTCCTTTGTGCCCTTGACGACCACGCGGTAGGTCGCCTTGGCCTTGGGTGCCAGCGTGGCGAGAGGCTCGAACGAGACGGTCTTGCCCTCGACTTTGAACTTGGTTGGGCCTTCGGCGGAGATGTAGTCTTCCTCGGCCGGCAGGGTGCACTCGATGCGAATGTTGGTGTCGTCAGCCGTACCCTGGTTGGTGACCGTGATGATGTAGGTCTCATCGGCGCCGACCTCGATGGGGTCGGAGACATCGACGACCTCAAGCAAAATGGCCGGGACACCCTTCACCTCGGTGCTTGCCGAGGCCTGGCCCTGGGCGCAATAGGCGGTGGCGACCGCGTCATCCTTGATTGTGCCGGCCTTCTGGCCGACCAGCGTCAGCTCGACGCTCTTGGAAGCGCCGGGCTCGAGTGTTCCGAGAGCCCAGGTGACCTTTCCACCGGCGGACTGTCCGCCGTCACTGGCCTTGACGAACTCGCCCACACCGGACACGGTGTCGACCAGCGTCGTATCCCTGGCGGGCGCATCTCCGGTGTTGGTCACGGTGATCTTGTATTCGACGGGGCGACCGATGTACCGGATCTCGGCGCCGGTCTTGGTCACGCTCAGTGCCGGCTTGCGCACCACCGTCTCGGAGCTGGCCTTGGCGGCGAGCCCCCCGGGCTCCGAGGCCGTTGCCTCGTTGACGAAGCTGCCGGTCTTGGTCGCCTTGGCCTGGAAGGAGAACTCGCGAGACTCTCCGGGCTTGAGGGTACCGGCGTCAAAGCTGATCGTGTCCTTGCTGTTGCCCGATTCCCAGCCATCGGGGAGCTTGTCGACTACCTTCACGTTTTGCACGCCACCCGTACCGGTGTTCGTCACCACCAGCTTGACGGGGATCGGGTCACAGATAATGACCTCGGCCGGGGCGGTCTTGACCAGCTTCAGTGCCGGCTCGACGATCTGGGTCTCGGCGCACGCGGTGGTCTTGAACGCCACGGTGGTGCAGTAGGAGACTGCTCCGACCGTGCTTGGCGTCCCGCTGATCTTGATGACCTGCGAGGCCTTGGGGCCCAGTTGCGTCAGGGTCCAGCTTGCCGTCCCGTCGCCCGAGTCGGCGGGTTTTGGATCGATGGAGCTCACCTTGAACGCATTGGGCAGTTTCTCGGTGATCACGACTTCCGGCAGGTTTGCGTCGGTAAGATTCCGGACCTGGACTTCATAGGTGAACGGCGCGTTGACGCGCATCTCGGCCGGCCCGATATGCCGGATGAGAAGCACACTCGTACTTGCGTTGCCGGTCGGGAAGGCCTGCTCCCCGCGCACCGTGCCGCTGCTGGTCGCGGCGGCGTCTTGGCCCATGGCCCCGAGCGGCGAGAAGGTCAACAAGCCAACCCAGAGAAACAGCCATCCAGTTCTTTTCAGAGGTGAGGTCATCATATCAGTCTCCTTTTCCGAATCCTTCACACGATCCCATACAGACGCTGCAGCCATAGCGGTGCAGTATATCCTCTGACGGTACTCTTGTGGATATCCGCTCGACTCCCTCGCTGGCTCTTGAAAGTCGCTCCTGGAAATCACAGGCCGCTGGCAGGCCCCAGGACACCACCACGACCAGCCACGAAGGAATCGCTCGGCCTCGCAGCCGTCACGAGGGGTCGGACCGACCCCGCCCCGAGGCCCGAGCCCGGAGTCTCCGTTGACGCGTACGGCCAGTTGACCTTTCATGCGGCGTGCCACGGCGGGGATTCGGAATCGCCGTTTTCCCGGTCAGCGGTTGGACTGAGTGACGGGGGGCTCGTTTCTGAGACAGGGCGATGTCTCAAGCGCGCATCGTTGGTGTCTCACGTGAGACAGGAGGGTCCCGCCGTGCTGGTACTGACGGTGTTTCCCCAGCACTGGTGGCCGATGCACCGGCCATCAGCCAGCCGGGCCTGGGGTCTTGTAGGGCGTTCCGGCAGTCGGAAGGCCGTCTCTTGTGCAACTGGGGGCTCTCGCGCGGCGTAACGGCTGGCAGCCAAGTGGCCCGGGGAAGACGCCCGGTTCAGGCGCGTTCAAGCACGAAGAACACGCCTGTGACGGGGAAATGCCGGAAGGCCACCTCATGCACGAACCGCAGCCCTGCCGCCCGGATTTCCTCACGATACTGATTCTCGGGCAACTGGGACCCGCCCGAGGTGCCGCGGTGCAGGAGGCGACGCCTGAACTGGCGCCAGCGATTGAGGAAACCTGGTGGGTAGTATGACAGGATGACGTATCGCCTGGTCACACGGACCATTTCGTTGAGCATGCGGGCTCTTCGTGACTCGCTGGTGACATGGTACAGGAACCGATGGCAGAACACGAGGTCGACGCTTGCATCCGGCAAGCTGATGCTCTCTGCGTCCATCAACCGGCAGCTGACCCGCGGATCAGGCAACTCCTCTCTGGCCACCTCCAGCATCGCGGATGACGAGTCCGCGAGGATCACGTTATCCGCAAACTCCAGGAGGGTGCGGGAAAGCCGGCCGGTACCGCTGGGAAGATCCAGGGCAACCTGGATATGACCTATCCGCTCCCCCAACTGCCGCAGAAGAGCGTTCTCGAGGCAGTTTGTGCGTGCTCGTCGCCCCTTCTTGAAGCGGTCGCGGTAGTGCTCCGCCTGACGGCGGTCGACGAACCGTTCCGCGAACTGTGGGGGCTCCTGGACAGGCGCACTGTCATTCGGGTGCTCACCGGCTGAGCTCGTTTGCATCACGGAGGCTCCGGTCAATCCAGATTGAAGGCTGTCATCCGCTGTGCCTGCGGTCAACCGGATCGTCGCACATGTGTCGGAGGGCGTCAAGCTTGGCAGCCTGCCGGGCTGCCGTGGCCGTGGCGCCCCTTTCTTGAAGGTGTCCTTAGACGCCGCGTCGGACTTCGATGAAGGAATTGTCTTCTTGCGGGCCGGAGCGGCTCAGGGTTTGACTCCCAGCTGGCCGGGTTGGAGTGTCACCTTGCCATAGGGCGTCTGGACGGTACCCGACCAAGCCATGACGAACCCTCCCAGTCTCTCACCCCGAGCTAGCTGGCTGAGTATTCCGGCAGCCGTAATCTCGCCCACCAACGACAACCTGCCGATGGATCGAGGCGCCAGATTGCCGAGGGCCGAAGCCCGAACGCGACCCACTGGGACCGGGCCGAAGGACAGGCTGTAGCTGACATCGGCGAAGCCGAGATCGCAGATGTTGGGGTTGTGGACGTCAACCTCCAAGGCGACCCTTGCGCCGGTCAGGGAAGCATCGGCGAATCGCACTCGGGCGGCCGAGAATGACGGCAGGCGCAGGATTGGAAGCGTCCCCTTATGATCCAGCGGGACATCCCAAGGGTAATCGAGACCCGTGGCCAGGATCGCGCCGTGGAGCCGATAGTTGACTTCGCTAGCATCCCTCAACTGGGCAAAGGCTGCCCGCAGTCGTGAGTAATCCAATTGGACCGGAAGCGGCACGGTACCCACGCCGCCGGCGGGCAAGTCGATGTCGGTCGAGTGTTCGGCCCGGATGAACTCCGTCCCGGCGATGTCCATCCCATACTGGAGCTTCGGTTTGTTGACCCGAACGGGGTAAGGGTTGTAGACGTCAACGTTGAACACCGTTCCGACGCCACTGAAATCGATGTTCTTGATCGCGACGTTCACCGCGCGGACTTCCGGTCGCTTCGCGGTTGAGCATCCCGCGGCCAGGCCAACCAGGAGGATCACCGGAAGGCGTGCGGACATGCGCATCATGACAACACCTCGCTCTTGCCCTTGCTCCGCGGGGGATGATCCGCCCCGGGGGCGGTACGGTTGTCCCGCCGGCCAAGGCGTTGATCGCTATGCCGGGCCAGTGGGCCAGTCGTCGGTCTTTCTCACTGTGGTCGCTCTCCCGGTGGACCTTCCGCAGCCTCTGCGCCGTGTGGGGATAGAATGCCCTTGACTTCCCGCTCCTTCAACCACTGTGCGAGCTGGACCTCCACTGGCGCGCCGGCGACGAGGCCCCTCGCGACCAGATCCGGCATTTGGGTGGCCAGGGCCGCGATATCCCGAGCGTCTTTCTCCGTGGAGCAGGGTCCGACGAGGATTGCCTTTCCCTCTTTGCCCGGATCGTAGAAAGGCACAAACCAAAGGGACTCATCTGAGTTCACCTGCCGCGGCGCTTCTGCTCCCCCGGTCGCGGCGGCCTCTGCTTCGGTCAGCGATGCAAAGGGACCGGAGAGGACGGGCAGGCGATTGGGGTCTGCAACCTTGACGAACCAATAGGGGGTCGGCCGGGTTTCCATTGGCGGCATGATTTCCGCCACCTTCAGGGGCGGGACGGCGCACCAGACGCGTGCGACGCGTTCGCCGGTGGCCTTGAAGACTGCGACTTCCGCGAGAACCGGCAGATGGTTGGGCGGCACGCCGAGCTCTCCCGCGGGGATCGAAACCCGCACGTCCTTGACCGTCTCGGGTGACTTCAGAACCATCATCGTGGTCGTCGCGGCGACGGTGCCGTCCGCGGCCTGGAAACGTCCGTCGCGAGACCGGAGGGGCGCCCGGCTGCGATCGAACAGTCGCACCTGATAGATGAGTTGTTCGCCTTGGAGCCCTGTTGTCTCGAGCGAGGACACGAAACCGAGAGCCTTCAGGCGTGTCTTCTCTCTGGAGGCCTCGCAACGCGATGACAGGAATCTGACCTGGGGTGAAGCGCATCCGCTCAGACAGATCACCGCAAGCAGGACCGGCAGAAGCGCTCTTCGTTTTGAAGAAGCCATACGCACCCGTTCGCCCCCCTAAGGAAAACGGGGTGCCGGAACCTGTTTCCGGCACCCCGTCTGTTCAGCCATCAGACCTCATGATCAGTAGATATGCGTGCTCTCGGTTTCCTCAACCGGAGCGATCTTCGTGTTATCACTGGTCATGGTGGTCTTGAACCGCACGTCGCCTTCCTTGAGGCCCTTGATGACGACGCGGAACGTGACCTTGGCCTTGGGCGCCAGCGAAGGCACCGGAGCAAAGGTCACGACCTTACCCTCAGCCGTTCCCTTGGTGGCCCCATCGCCGGATACGAACTCTTCTTCGTCGGGCAGGGTGCACTTGACGACGATGTTCGTGTCATCGGCGGAGCCTTGGTTGGTGACCTCGATGGTGTAGGTGGTGTTGCCGCCCACCTCGATCGGGTCTGGGTCATCGACCACCTCGAGCAGGATCGCCGGGACGCCCTTGATGGGTATGGCCGCATCAGCGCCGGCCTGGGCACAGAAGGCCTGGGCGGTCGCGGTGTTCTTGATCTCGCCGCGGGTGGTTGCCCTGAGGGTGACGGTGACCTTCTTCGAGGCGTTGGGCTCGAGGGTACCGAGGTTCCAGGTCACCTTTCCGCCGGAGAACTGGCCGCCGTCGCTGGCTTCGACGAACTCGGTGCCTGCGGGCAGCGGGTCGGTCAGGACGGTGTCGCGAGCGACTGCATCGCCGTTGTTGGTCACGGTGATCTCGAAGGGCACCGGGCGTCCGACGTAGCGTTCGGCCGGACCGGTCTTGGTCACGACCAGCGTCGGCTGGCGGACCACGGTCGAGCAGCCGGCCTCGGCGGACAGTCCCTTGTCGGCAGTGGCCGTAGCCTTGTTGTTGTACTGGCCAGGCTTATTCGCCTTGACGTTGACGGTGAACTTCTTGGCCTGTCCGGCAGGCAGATCGCCAACGTCCATGACGATGGAGGTCTTGCCATCCTCTGTGGTCAGCCCATCGGGAAGCGTATCGCTGACCTTCACGTTTGTGGCCGGGCCGTCGCCCTTGTTGGTCACGACGAAGGTGTAGGGGATGATCTCGCAGAGCACCACTTCTCCTGGGCACTGCTTCTCGAGAGCGAGCGCCGGGGCGGTCACGACGGTGTCCGCGCAGTCGCGGGCCGACAGTCCCTGGGCGGCGGTCACTTCGGCGCAGTTGGTGAACTTGCCGGTTCTGGTGGCCTTGACTTCGACCGCGATGGTGGCCTGTGCGCCGGCGGCCATCGTGCCGAGAGACCAAGTCAGCGTCTTGCCGCTGACGCGGGCTTCCGGCTGGCTGGAGACGTAGTCGATGCCGTCCGGGATGGTGTCGGTCACGACGACCTCGTTCGCGGGCACCTGGGACAGGCTGGACACGACGATGTCGTACCTGAACTGATCGTTGACCATAGCGGTTGCCGGCGCGGACTTCTTGATGCCGATCTGCGGCGCGACCCAGATCTTCTGGGTAGCCCCGGTGGCGATCAGGACAGCCGGCTTGCAGCACTGGAGGTTATCCGGCCGAATAATCTCGATCGCGACGTCGTTGGTCCCGGCCTCAGGCTTGACCTGCTTGAGGGTGACGGCGGCAATGCCCTGCTCGTCGGTCCTGACCGATGCGGTGGTGCCGCCACCCGGGTCAAACGTACCTGCCGGCCCGCCGGTGATCTTGTAGTTGACCACGTAGCCAGGCAGCGGCGAGTCGTCGGAGTACTTCATGACCTTGGTCACGAACTGATGGGTCGTGCCGGTCGGGTTGGTCGCCGCCGGTGGCCACTCCCACTTGACGTCGTACCAATGCTTGACGGCGAAGACTTTGTGCTTGTCCCACGCATAGATTCCCGGCGCATAGGCCACGACGTGGGTGTCGCCCTCGACGGGCGAGGTGACCACGCACCACGTCTGACCGGGCGTCAGGTGGATGTCATCGGACGCGTCATTATTGCCGCGATCCAGGACATGGGCGAAGTTGTTGGTGTGCGAGACGGCGAAGTGGTTGTCGACCTTGTAACCGCGGCTGGCGCGGAACCCGCTCTCGTCGACTTCGACGATGTCGCCGACGCTGCCGTTGGAGATGATCCACTCGACGCGCCGATTCGGGAGCGGCTTGCCTTCCTTGTCCTTCACCGTCGCGACAAGAACGTGCTGGGTCCTGACTGGGTTCACGTCGGTAGCCGGCGTGAGCTCAATGGTGGCCGCATAGGGATCCCAGTCCTTGTGATACCCACCTTCCGGCGGTTTGGGATGCGTCGGCACGGTATCTCCCGTGACCGGCCAGGTGAGCGAATGGGGCATCGACTCCCGACACCCCAGGCCGATCCCTACGGCAGCAGATAGGCCTATGCCGAACAACACTTTCCATGCGTGTCTGACCTTCATGAGGTATACTCCTATGACCAACTAAACCACTAGAAAGAATCCCTGTCTCTCTACGTTAGGCGCATCCTCGATTCTCGTCCAGAATAGCGAGCCGAGGTTTCTGAGATTTTCCTGTCCTGACATCTTCCACGCGCAACAACCATCATGTGCGAAGTGCCACAGCAGATGGCGCCGGCCGCCCGCCGGGCGTCATCTCTGAACGGCGATCAACCTAAGCGACTTGAGGGCAAGAGTCAAGAGCAATTGCCTCATTTTCAAACACATCCTGTTTGCTGTCGCTTCCTGACTCTCCTTCGTATCAAATGCCATGCCAATTCTACTATCGGACACATAAGTCCTTCAACCCAGGTTTTTTGGCGTTCATCGCGGGCGCCGGGACCTGCCGCAGCGGAGGATGCGGTCCATGTGCCGTGGCGAACCACGAGAAACCTCATGGAGGTCTCATATGTGTACGGCATGACACGCCCCTGGCTGCCTGGCCGCGAGTCCCGACCCCGAGTTCCTTCAGGCGACGGTAAAGCGTCGCCCGGCTGATTCCTAGCAGTCTGGCCGCCAGTGTTCGGTTACCCTTGGCCGCCCCCATGGCCGCCCGGAAGCGTTCTTTCTCCTCCTTTGCGGGGCTGGGGGGACGCGGCGTACCGCGGGTGACGCGAATCTCCCGGGGAAGGTCTGCGGCCGTGATCGTGGATCCTCTGCACCGGAGGGCCGCGAACTGGATCGTGCTCTGCAGTTCGGTCATGTTGCCGGGCCAGGAGTAGCGTAGAAGGACACCCATGGCCTCGTCGCTCAAGTTCGGCAGGGGCTTGTCTGGCAGGAGGCGGCTCTGGTGGAGACAGAACGTTGCGAGCGGAGCGACGTCGCCGAGCCGCTCGCGTAGCGGAGGCAACTGAATCTGGGCGACCCGTATCCGATAGAGCAAGTCTGCGTAGACACGCCCGCTGGCGGTCTCCTGGACCAGGTTGAACTCCGTGCCGAAAATGAGCCGCACGTTCACACGGCGGGACTGGGACTGTGCGATCCGGGCAATCTCACCCGTTCTGATCAGGCGGGCCAACTGAATCTGTAGGCCGAAGGGGATATCGCGAACTTCTTCGAAGGAGACGGTGCCCCCGTCCGCCAACTCGAAAAGGCCCAGATGGTCCACGGTTGCGCCGGGAAAGGCCCCCTTATCGTACCCCCAGAGCTGGCTTGCCAAGTTGGATTCCGATACTCCTGCACACGAGACGACGCTGAATGGGCGAAGGCGCCGTTGGCTGAGGCTGTGTATCTCGCGGGCAACGAAATCGACACCCGCTCCGGGCTCCCCCTGGATGAGAACCGGGACCTCGAGCCCGGCCAGATCTCGGATCGTCTGGATTACGGTCTGCATGCCGGGCAGGCTACGGAGCACGTCATCCAGTTCGCCTGTCTCGGGCACACCTGCAAGGCCGGGGTTCGAGCCGCCGAGGGGGGGAACGGGATGATCTTCCAGCGTGACCATGCGATCTCTGTCCGGCTCTATGCTCGACGGCAAGACCAGCGCGAATACGGGCGCGGTTGCCTGTGCCCTGGTCCCCAGCAACGTACGAAGCGTCCAGCTTTGCGGGGCGGGGCGCACGACTGGCTCACCGGTTCTCCCCTCAGGGTTGCCCCCCTACGGATGACGGACTCGGGCAGGATGCGGAGCGGGCAACCCATGTTGGCGATGATCTGGGAGCCTCCGAACCACTCGGGGCCCTGGCGAGGACGCCGGTTTGTCGCCTGACAAGCTGGGCGTTGCCGCGCCGGCCTCTTTCTTCGCATGAGACCAGTGTCATCTTCCGTGCCAGCCGCCACCTAGCAGAGGATTCGTGTCGGTTTTCTCGCCTTGGGGCAGGGTAGTCAAAGACGCGGCTGAGTCGAATGTTGGCCTTGTTGACACAGAAGACGTCTCGGGGATGTCTCACAAGTGTATCACGTGAGACACTCAAATTGAATGATCGCCCAGGAGGTTGTCCAGGGGCGGGGAAGAGGGTCCTGGCTCAGGGGAGGCTTCCGGCATCCAGATGCAGCTCCCGCAGGCGCCGGTACAGGGTGGCCCGACTGATGCCGAGGAGGCGGGCGGCAGCGGTTCGACTGCCGTTGGAGGCCTGGATCGCCCTCAGCAGGTGGTCTCGGGCGTTTTCTTCCGCGTTGGGAGCAGGACACAGGGGGGCGCAGGGGGTGGAGAGTTCCGGGGGCAAGTCTCCAACGCCGATGACCACCCCCTTGCAGGCGATGCAGGCGAACTCGATGGCGCTCTGCAGTTCACGTACGTTGCCCGGCCAATGGTAGGCGAGCAACCTGTCCATGGCCTGGTCGCTGATCGCGGTCACCGCCTTGTTGATTCGCTTTCGCGTTTCAGACACGAAGTGCTCCGTGAGCAGCGGGATATCCTCTCGATGTTCGCGGAGAGGCGGGGTGACGACCCGGGCCACGCGGACGCGGTAGAGGAGGTCCTGGCGGAATCGCCCCTCGCGGACGAGCTGGTCCAGATCCTGGTTGGTGGCGGCGATGATGCGGATATCGACGCGGCGGGGCGTGGACTCGCCCAGCCGGGTGATCTCCTTCTCCTGAAGCACTCGGAGGAGGTTGGTCTGCATGCTCAAGGGGATATCGCCGATCTCGTCCAGGAACACCGTCCCGCCGTGTGCAGTCTCGAACACACCGCGGTGGTCGGTGAACGCCCCGGTGAACGCGCCGCGCTTGTGACCGAAGAGTTGGCTTCCGATCAGCGAGTCGGTCAGTCCTGCGCAGTTGACCGGCAGGAAGACCTTGTCGGACCGTATTCCCGTTGCATGGATAGCCTGGGCGACCAATTCCTTACCCGTTCCGGTTTCCCCCTCGATCAGGACGGTGGAGTCCACGGCGGCGAGATCTTCGATCTGCCGGTAGACGGCCTGCATGACCTGGCTCTGGCCGACCATACCGTGGACGGTGCCTTTCGCATCCAGCATACGGCGTAGATCGCGGACCTCGGTCAGGTCGTAGACGAAGAACAGTTTCCTGTCGGGATCGCGGGGATCATCGAGGATGTCGACCTCCATGAAGTGGCGGTGGCCCGGTTCTCTGCGAACGCCGATGCCGATCTTGGTTCTCTGGCCAGGAGGGCGTTGGATCATCTCCTGCAGGGCCGCCCTATCCTCCGGGGTGAAGGGGCACCATTCCGACCACCGGTGACCGTATGCCCTGTCCACCTTGTCGCCGAGGAAGAACCGGCAACCCTGGTTGGCGAACGTGATGCGGCCCTCACGATCCGTCATGAAGATGCCCTGCCGCAACTGATCGAGGATTGAGAGCAGGTCCTCATGGCTTTTCCGCATCACCGCGAAGAGGGTCTCGCGCTCGCTTTCGGCCCGCTTTCGAGCGGTGATATCGGAGAAATGGACGGCGATCCCGCCGTTGAGCTTGAACGCCATGTTGCGGAACCAGCCTCGGATCTCATCTGATTCATACTGCAGCTCACAATCGTGGGGCTGGCCGGTCTCGACCACACGCACGTAGCGGTCAAACAGGTCGCTATTGGTCCGGTTGCCGGGCAGGACGTCGAGCAGTCTCCGGCCGATCAGCTCTTCGGGCGCGTGCCCCAGGAGGCGTCCGGCCGCCGGGTTCACGTACACCCACCGGAAATCGACGATTGCGCCGCTCTCCTCCCGTACGGCATCGAGGATGGTGAAGCCGTCGAGGGACATCTCCTGCACCAGCCGAAACCGCTGCTCGCTGGCGCGGAGTTTCTCTTCGGTCTGCTTGCGTTCGGTGAGGTCGAAATGGGTGCCTACGATGCGGATAATGGGGCCGCCTGGTTCTCGCCGGACGGGGAAGCCCCGCGAGAGAATGTCCATGTAATGGCCATCCTTGTGCCGGAGGCGGAACTCCATGATGTACTCCTGGGCATGATGCAGGACCCCGTCCAGCACCGCCAAGGCCCGGGTTTGGTCGTCGGGATGGAGAAGGCGTTTCCAGGCACTGACGTTCGGCTCGATCTCGTCTTGGGCGTAACCCAGCATTTCCTTGTACCGGGGGGAGTACCAGACTGCGTCGGTCTCCAGGTTCCAGTCCCACACACCTTCCTGGGTTCCGCGCAGGGCCAGGGTCAAGCGTTCCTCGCTCTCACGAAGGGCTTCCTGGACCCGTTTGTGTTCGGTGATGTCCCTCGATACGCCCATGGCCCCGCGCACATTCCCCCGTTCGTCATAGAGTGGTGAACTCTCGAGATGAGCGTAGAAGCGCCTTCCCTTCTTGGTGCGATTGACGATCTCGCCGCAGAACCTGCCGGTCTTCTCCATGCACTCCTGAACCCTGCGTGCCTCCTCGGGCTCGGCGTAGAGCATCTGCACCGGCTGGCCGATCAATTCGTCCGGCGAATAGCCGAGGGCAGCCTGGGCGGCCGGGTTGAGATTCGTGATCCGGCGTTCGAGGTCAACGGAGATGATCATATCCGGTGAGCTGTCGAGGATGTTCCGCAGATCGTCCCTGGTCCGCTTCAATGCGTCTTCCGTCCGCTTGCGCTCGGTGATGTCCCGGATGCTGGATCGGCATCCCAGGCAAGTGCCCTGATGGTCACAGACTGGCTGGGCCGAGATGGCCACCCAGCGAACCGAGCCGGTCTTGGTGCGGACGCGGAACGGCCGGTCATTCAGGGCCTGCCCGTCCAGAACCTGCCGGTGGTAGAGGGCTACTTGCTCGCGGTCTTCCTCATGGACCAGCGGCAAGGGGTAGTCGGGCATGGCCAGGCATTCCTTGGCCGAGCAGCCGGTTATCCGTTCCACGCTGGGACTGATCCATCTTGGCCGGCCGTCCGTGCCGATCCAGCTCTCCCAGTCGTGTGCGGAGTCGGCGATCGCGCGGTACTGCTGCTCGCTCGTACGGAGGTTCTGTTCGAGCTGCTGGTGCGTTCTCAACTCGTTGCCCAGGTCGCGGAGCGTCGCCTGAAGACGGCTGATCCGTTCATCGACGCGGCAAGCGAGCTCTTCACGGAGCTTCCGGACGATCTCCTCCGCCAGCTTGCGCTCGGTGAGATCGCTCGCGACCAAGCAGACGACCCGTTGGTCGCCGACCGTCAAGGTATTGGCCGACAGATGGGCCGGTATGGCGGTTCCATCAGAAGTCTGGAGCGAGAGCTCCTCCTGGCCGGTGCCCCGGTTGGCCGCGCGCGCCGAGAGGAGCATCGCTGCCAGGGCCCGCCGGTCGCGGTCCACAACGAGCGAGGGCAGGGAGGCGCCGACGACCTGCTCCAGCGGCATTCGGAGCATTTCGGCGAAACGACGATTGGCATAGAGGACGATGCCGTCTGGAGTGCAGGTGGCCGCTCCCTCCTGCATCTGCTCGACGAGGATGCGGTACGGCAGCTGGGCGCTCTGGAGGGTGAGGATCCGCCCGCCCGCCGGTCCATCGACCACCACGGCGTTGACTTCGCCGCTGCGGATGGCCTGCAGTGTCTCCTGAACCTCCAGGAACGGAGCCCCCGCTTCGGCGGGCATTCCGCGCAACCCCATTTCGGTGGGATCAGACTCCTGCATACGGCTCTCCCCGGTCAAACGAGTCCGAGACGACAGCCCGAGCCGGAGGCCGAACCCGACCACGACCTGATCCTGGGCTGACCCGTGTTCTGCGATCGCGAGTTCCTGGGCCAACCCGCAGCGATCTCGGATCGACGGGAACGGCCTGATCTTGGGCTTTCACGAGCATGGAAGCCAACGCTGATCTCCTCGCGTCTTGACTCCTGTGGTCGTACTTCGTGCCTCGGCCGGACACGGCAGGTGCGTCGACCGTCATAGCACCCACCCGGCGGCCACGCCGCGTACGCCCGGCATTCACGAGAAAAACGAAAAGTGAAGCCAAAGTAACTCGGCCCGACTGCTTGCTGCTGCGGGGGAGACACGAACAACAAGCGGCCTTGCACTGTCTCATTCTAGCACAATTGAGACTGTCCGCTAGCTGGGGGTCCGAGAATGTCAGCGGAATTGCAGGCAGCGGCTCTGCCTCGCAGGCAGGGACTTTTGGGGGCTGGGCAGCCACCTCGGGTGGGCCTCAATCCGCCACCTATGACGATATTCCGTCACAAATCGCAAGGTGGCTGGCAGGTGCTTGGCCTTGGCGGCGAGTCAGGTCGGGCTGCAGCCACCGGCGTGACCATGGCCAAGAGCCGTTCGCAGGCGTCGCCCGGAGATGGTCAGGGAGTAGTTCGGGGTCCGCAAACCGGTGCCTGCAGGGACTTGAGCTGAGCTTGTTTTACTACGTGGCTCGGAGAGCGGACGCAAGCTCGGCACACTGAGAATCGCGTGGCACCCTGGCGTCATCAGTAGATGTGCGTGCTTTCCGTTTCCTCCACGGGGGTGCTCAACATGTCGCTGGTCAGCTGGGTCTTGAACCGCGCGTCCTCGACTTTGGTGCCCTTCACGACCACGCGATAGACCGCTTTGGCCTTCGGAGCCAGCGAGGGCAGGGGATCGAACGTGACGGTCTTACCCTCGGCCTTGAATCTGGTCGGTCCGTCGGCGGAGATGTACTCCTCCTCGGGCGGCAGCGTGCACGTGATTCGAATGTTGCGATCTTCGGCCGTTCCCTGATTGACAACCGTGATGATGTAGGTTTCGGCGGCTCCGACCTCAATCGGGTCGGCGACGTCGACGACCTCGAGAAGGATGGCGGCTACGCCCTGCACCTGGGTAGTGGCGGAGGCTCGGGCACTTGCGCAGTAGGCGGTTGCCACGGCGTCATCTCTGATGATGCCCGCCTTGCGACCGACGAAGGCCACGTCAACGCTCTTGGACGCACCGGGGGCGAGGGTGCCCAGAGCCCAAGTGACTTTGCCGTTTGCGTATTGCCCGTTATCGCTGGCTCTGAGGAACTCCCCGACGCCCGATACGGTGTCGACGAGCATGGTGTCCCTGGCCGCGGTGTCGCCCGTGTTGCTCACCGTGAGCCTGTATTCGGCGGGACGGCCGATGAACCGCACTTCGGGGCCGGTCTTGCTGACAGCCAGCACAGGCTGGCGTACAACGGTCTCGGTGCTGGCCTTAGCCGTGAAGCCGCCGAGGGCTGAGGCCGTCGCCTCGTTGACGAAGTTCCCGGTGCTTGCCGACCTGGCCTGGAAGGAGAATTCCCGAGATTCACCTGGTCTCAGGGCTCCCGCCTCGAAGGCAACCGTATTCTTGCCATCGCTCCCCTGCCAGTCCCGCGGGAGGTTATCTGTCACCCTCACGCCTTGCACCGTACCTGTCCCGCTGTTAGTGACCACCAACTTGATGGGAATCGTGTCGCAGACGAGGACTTCGGCCGGTGCGGTCTTGGTCAGCACCAGCTTCGGCTCGACGGTTTTGGTGGTCGCACACAGCTTGGTGCCGAATGTCACCGTGGCGCACCAGGTCAGTTCGTCCGGATGGTCGGTCGATCCGAGCACCCGGATCACGGTTCTTCCCCCACCCGGAAAGCCCTCATACCGCCAGATGGCCGTGTCGCCCTCCCTGCGCGTAGGTTCCGGATTGATCGTCTCGACCTTGAAGCTCTTGGGGAGCAGTTCGGTCAGGGTCACTTCGCCGAGGTCGCCACGGGTCAGATTGGTGAGGGTGATCTCGTAGTTAAAGCTCTGACCGCGGCGCACCTCCACCGGAGCGGTCCTCTCGAGCAGAATGACGCTGGTGGCGCGATCTCCGGTCGGAAACAGCTTCTCGGTCCGGGCGATGGCCGGATCATCTGTCGCCGGTGGTACCGCTGGTTGCGGGGTCGAGGGGGATCTGGTACTTCGAGGCGTGCCCTGGGCGCTGGCGATATCGGGCGATATCGCGAGCGCGAGAATCATGGATTGCACGATGACGCTGAATCGGGATCCTGAGGCCATCTGAAAGACCATCCTTTCGCGATGAAGACTCCCAACTGAATGCCGTGAAGCTCCCTGAAAGCGATGCCGAGCAATTGCCCACCCACCGGCTGGCCGAGTGATGCTGTCGGGTGTCGTTTCTCTACCCAAGTCAGGGTCCTGCTTGCGCTGAAAGCACCCGGCCTCGAAAGGGCACGGCAACGCCGGCATCGGCCACCGACCGCGTCTGTGGCAATCTGCGCACTTAGCATATCAGCTGCCTGCGAACACACAATGTGGGGGCCGTTCGCGCCAATTGCCGGAAAACAGCGCCTCCGTGTTGTCTGGGGGCTTCACCGCGTCGGGCCGGCGCGAGGCTGATGACACGCGTCGAGGCATCTGAGACACACGACGTCTCAGGGGTGTCTCGCGACTGTATCATCTGAGACACCTGCTGTTCGGGCGTATTGCGGCCACGGCTGGGCCGTCCTTTGCCCCTCCCGCGATGTTCAGGAGGCAGTCTGGCAGGCAGTCGGTTGGGGGTCGGGCGACGTTGGCCTATTCACGGGCTGATGTCTCATGCCAGCCGGCAGCCCGGAGGCACGTGCAGTGAGGTGTGGCCGGAATGATGCATCCGGAGCGAATCCCTGGCCCCGCTCGATTCTGAAGTCGCCCTGCGGACGGAGACGGCCGAGTGCCGATATATCCCCCACGCCAGCTAGGCTTCCGGCTGGACCCGGGCATCGACCCTGCGGATTGGGTGACGGTTCGAACGAGACGCAGATCTTGCGCGTCGTCGATCGGGTGGAAGGTATGCCTGGGAAACGCGACCATCATGGGCGGGGGTGCCGGTGTCGATGTCCGGTGCAATGCCGGCTTCGAACGCGCTACAGGAGACCCTCGTGAGAGGTCGTCCGCGGTGCCGTGTCGGCGCCTTTCGACCGGGCCTGGATGGCGACATTACGCCAGGAGAACTGTGAGATGTACGCAGACGTGGTCAGAAGGCATTCTGTCCTGATCGTTGTGGTCATGGCCTGCTCGGTGGCCTTGGTTTTCGCGACGACGGCCGGGGCGGCGTCCAAGGCTCGGAAGTACAAGTGCAGTGACGGCAAGTGTGTGCTCGTGAAATCGGCCCCTGCCGTTGCCACGTGTCGCATCGTGGGCGCTGCCACCGCGAAGACCAAGGACATTGGTCCGTCTCACGCGAAGGCGAAGAGGACTCAGACGCCTTCCGTCCAATCCAAGCACGCCGCCGCTTCGAAAGCGGTCACCCGCAAGCAGGTTCAATCGACCCGTGTGCCGAAACGCATCTCGTCCAAGGCTGAGCGGTCGTCTCGCGCCGGCCGGTGACGATGAGCCGGTCAGCACGAGGCACCTGATTGAGGAGCGGGTCGCGTCGGACGGGTCAAGAGTGTCCGTCTTGCGCTTCTTGGCGGCGGTTGGGCTTGTGGAGACCGGACCGCGAGCACCGTCGCCGCTCGGGGAAGAGATGCGGGACCTCTGAGTTTTCGCCCTGGCCGCTGCTGACAAAACCGCCCCTACCTGCGACCATGACTTTCGAGAAGCGGCAAAGGGAGATACCTGATGAGGGTGCGGCGCCACCACCAGCGGCATGCCTTGCGCGCCTTCCACGAGCATTGACATGAGTCCTTGGGCTTACGATGATGCCTCTATCTGGGGCAGATCAAGACCGGTGCAAACGGTGGTCTGGCTGACACGAGCGTAATGAGACGGTGCCCGGAGTAACTCCTCAAGGCGGTCATGGGCCGTGGGTGTTCCTGGAGTTGACGGGGTCCGACCGTGAGGGGCATGGTGCCACACTCGCGAGTTGAACTCATGAGGCACACGTCACCTTGGTCAGAAGGCACCCGGTGGAGTCGCCCGTCGGATCCATGCCGTCCGCGGAACCGGCCGCCGATTGTGTGGGTTGCCCAAGGACTGTGAGGTTGCCCATGCGGAGGCCGAGCACGCTTTTCTGGAAGCTCTTCCTGGGGACGACCTTTCTGATCGTTGCCGTTCTCGTCATTTGCACCTGGCAGATTGTGGGCCAGGTGGACCGCTTGCTCGAGGAGCAGATGGCAGAGCATCTCCGACTGCAGGCGATGACGATCGGATCGGCCGTTTGCGACCGGTTTGATCCGGCTCACGCTGAGGAATTGAACCGCCTGGCCAAGGAATTGGGCCGCGGCGCCCAGAATGAGCTGCGGGTGACCTTGCTTCTCCGGGATGGCAGTGTGCTGGCCGACTCCATGGCGGATCCGTCGACCATGGACTCACACGCCAATCGCAAGGAGGTCGTTCAGGCCCTGACCACCGGCCTGGGAGAGGACGCGCACCACTCTCGAACCGTTGATCGGCCGATGAAATACACCGCGTTGCGGGTAGGACCGGCCGACGCTCCGCTGGGGGTGGTTCGGGTATCGATGGCCATCCAGACGATCGGCCAGCGAGAGGGGACGATTCACCGGCTGATCTGGACCATTGTTCTTCTCGGTCTTGTGGCCGCCGCCGCCTTTGCGATGGGGCTGGCCCGGTTGTGGAGCCGCCCGATCAGCCGGATCACGGCAATGGCCCGGAGCCTGGCCCGCGGCGATCTGTCTGCCCGGGTTCCTGTGGAGAGCCACGATGAGATGGGCATGCTTGCGCGATCGATGAACGAGATGGGCAACAACCTAGCCGAGCAACTCGCGATGATCGATCGGCAGCGACGGACGCTGGAATCGCTGCTGACTCAGTTGCGGGAGGGCGTCATTGTGGCGGGCGCGGATGGTCGGATTCTCCTGATGAATCCTGCCGCGACGCGGATGCTGGGCCTTGCCGCCCGTGCGGCCGCGCGGCCGGAGTCGTTTGTCGGGCGGCCGGTTGAGCAGTGCATCCTTCATCACGATCTGCAGCAGATGTTGTTACAGCGTCTCCACGGGCAACTCGAAGCTGGCGGGATTGCCGAAGGCCACGCCAGCGCGACGACGAGAAAGATCAGCGTCCACCGTGGCGAGGAGGACGGGGCGCTGGTGCTGCTGGCGACCGCCTCGGATATCGTTCTGCCCGATCCCGGCCAGGCGCCGGATGGTTCGAGCGAGGGCCAGACGCTCGGTCGAATCGTCCTTCTCGCCGACATCACCGAGCTCAACCGGATGGTCCGAGTGAGGACGGATTTCGCCGCCAACGCCTCTCACGAACTGCGGACACCGCTTTCGGCGATCCGAGGGGCCGTTGAGACGCTGACAAGCCTGGACTGGGAGAAGGACCCGGAAGCCACCCGCCAGTTCTTGGGCATGATTGACCGCCAGAGCAACCGGATGCTGCTCATGGTTTCGGATCTGCTCGATCTATCCCGGATTGAATCTTCGCCGGGCCAGTACAAGCCGCAGGAGCTGAACCTGCCCGCCGTTCTGGATGAGCTGCGTTCGCGGTTCGAGGAACGGCTGGTGGAGAAGGATCTTCACTGGGTTGTGGATCTGCCGCCGGGACTGAAGTCCATGACCGCCAGCCCGCACCTGCTTCGCTGCATCATCGACAATTTGGTCGACAATGCCATCAAGTTTACCGACCCGGGGGGGCGCATTTCGGTGACGTGTCGGTGCCTGGCGGCGGAGAGTGGCAAAGCGACGGCCGTCTCCATTGAGGTTGAGGACACCGGCTGCGGCATCGCCGAGGATGAGCAGGACCGGGTGTTCGAGCGATTCTACCAAGTCGAGCGAGCCCGCACCGGCCCGGACCGCGGGACGGGTCTCGGCCTTTCCATTGTTCGCCACGCGGTAGCGGCTATGAACGGGAGTGTCACCCTTCGGAGCAAGCTGGGCGAGGGCACCTGCATTACGGTGATCATTCCCCAGGGGTCGTGAGGGTGTCCACCGCGCTGGGGTTGGAGGCGCCGGCTAGGCGGGGGCAACCGGCTTGTGCCGCACGATCTCCCCTTCCACGAGGTAGATGACATCCTCGGCGATGTTGGTCGCTCCGTCGGCGATGCGTTCGAGGAGGCGGCTGACCGACGAGTAGTTGAGCAGTGAGTCCATCTGATCGGGACTCTTGTGGAGTGCGGCCCTGATCTTGTCATACATCTCGCGGTTGAGGGCATCGACTTCATCGTCCAGCGCCCGCACCTGGCGTGCCCGCTGCGCGTCCTGGTGCATCAGGGCGTCCAGGCTTCCGCGGAACATGGCCAGCACCTTCTTGTTCATCTGGGCGAAGTCGAACAACTCCCTGACGGGCGGTTGATCACAGAGGCAAAGGGCTCGCTCGGCGATGTTAACCGCCAGGTCGCCGACCCGCTCGATGTCGTTGTTGATCTTCATCGCGGCGACGATGAACCGCAGATCGGTTGCCACCGGCTGGTATAGGGCGAGGAGTTTCAGGCATTCCTCCTCGATATCGACCTCGGTCTGGTCGATCGCGGCGTCGCCTTCGATGATCTTCCGCGCGAGGTCGCGGTCGCGCGTGTTGACGGCCGCAACCGCTTCCTGGACGGTTTTCTCGACCGTAGCCGCGAGGGCGATGATCTTGTTCTTGAGTCGCTCGACTTCGCGTTGCAGGTGTGTGGCCATGATTGTTCTCCAGGCGGTCTTTCACCCTCATCATCCGTAACGGCCGGACACGTATTCCTCGGTCCGCTTGTCGCTTGGTTTCTCGAAGATGCCCGCGGTGGGACCGTATTCCACCAACTCACCCAGCAGCATGAAGGCCGTTTCGCTCGACACTCGCGCGGCCTGCTGCATATTGTGGGTGACGATGACAATCGTGTACTTTTCGGCGAGATTCCGCATCAGCTCCTCGATGTGCTCGGTCGCGATGGGGTCGAGGGCGGAGCAGGGTTCGTCCATGAGCAGCACTTCCGGTTCGACCGCCAGCAGCCGGGAGATGCACAGGCGCTGCTGCTGCTCGGGAGAGAGTCCGAGGGCGGACATGTCGAGCCGGTCCTTGACCTCGTCCCACAGCCAGGTGGCTCTGAGGCTGGCCTCGACCACTGCCTCCAGCCGGGCCTTGTCGGGTGCCTCGTGCACGCGGAGCCCGTAGGCCACGTTCTCGAAGACGGACAGCGGGAAGGGGTTGGGGCGCTGGAAGACCAGGCCGACCTTCCGCCGGAGCTGGGTGAGGCTGGTTGAAGGATTGTAGATGTCTGAGCCGTCGAGGAGGATCCGGCCAGTCACACGCACGCCCCCGATGAGCTCGTTCATTCGGTCGAAGCAGCGTAGCAGTGTGGACTTTCCGCATCCGGACGGCCCGATAATCGCAGTGATCGCCCGGGGCCGAATCGCGAGGTTGACGTCAATCAGGGCGTGGAATTCCCCGTAGTGAAGGTTGAGTTCCGATGCCTGTATCTTGTAGTCCATACTCCGTGCCTATCCGAACTGCCCGACCAGGTAGTCGTTGGTTCGCTGATGCTTCGGGCGACTGAACAGCTGTCCTGTCGGACCGATTTCGATCAATTCCCCCATCAGGAGGAACGCCGTCCGATCCGAAGCCCGGGCGGCCTGCTTGGTATTGTTGGTCACCAGCACGATGGAGTGCCTGGCCTTGAGGTCGAGGAGGGCGTCTTCGATCTTGGCCGTTGAAATGGGATCCAGCCCGGAGCACGGCTCGTCGAGGATGAGCACTTCGGGTTGGAGGGCCAACACCCGGGCCAGGCACAGACGCTGCTGCTGGCCGCCGGAGAGGTTGTGGGCCGGCTCCTGGAGGCGGTCTTTGACCTCGTCCCAGAGGACTGCGCCCTTGAGAGCCGCCTCGATCCGCCGGTCGTGCTCGGTACGGTCCCGTACACCCAACAGCTTGAGCCCGTAGACCAGGTTCTCATGGATTGACCAGGGAAGCGGGACGGGGACCGCGTAGACCATGCCGACCCGGCGACGAAGCTGGGCCACGTCCATCGCGGGTTCGTAGATATCCTGATCGTCGAGGAGGATCTGGCCGGTGCGAGTGAACCCGCGATCGAGATCATTGAGTCGGTTCAGGCATCGCAGGAAAGTGGTTTTGCCGCTGGCGGCCGGTCCGATGATCGCGAGTCGCTCGTCGGGCAGAATGTCCAGGCTGAGGCTCCGGAGCACCGGTTCGCCCCCGAAGCCCGCGGTGAAGTCCCGAACCCGCATCTTTGCCTGGGGGCCGGCGTCACCCATTTCGGCCTCCCTTGGCAGCGAACCTCTGCATGAGCCAGTAGGCGCAGAGGTTGATCACCAGGATCGAGATCACCAGCACGGAGGCGGTGGCATAGGCGTTGGACATGGAGATTCCCTCGCGCGAGAGAATGTAGAAGTGCAGGGCCAGCGTCCGTGAGGAGTCGAAGAGTGAATGCGGCAGCCCGAGGGCGGAGCCGGCGGTGAGCATGACCGCCGCTGTCTCGCTGATACTCCGCCCGAGGGAGAGCACGATTCCCGTTCCGATCCCTGGCAGGGCGGATTGGAGCACCACATGCCACACCATCTGCCAGCGGGTACTGCCCAGTCCGTAACTGACCTCCCGGTAAGCGTAGGGCACGGCGCGGATCGCTTCCTCGCTGGTCCGTATGATGGTCGGCAACACCATCAGGGCGAGTGTCAGGGCGCCGGAGATCACCGACAGGCCGAGCTTCAAAGTGATCGCGAAGAAGACGAATCCGAACAGGCCGAAGATGATGGAGGGAATACCCGCCAAGCAGTCCGCCCCGAAGCGGATCACCGCCGTGAGCCGCCCCTCGCGGGTGTATTCCGTGAGGTAGATCGCGGTGGCCACGCCGATCGGGGCGGCGATGAGCACGGCGAGGCCGGCCACGATCAAGGTGCCGACGATCATTGGGAAGATGCCGCCCCTGCGACCCATGCTCTCGGGCGACTGCGTGAGGAAGTCCCAGGTCAGGTGCGGCAGCCCGTGGACCAGGATGAAGGCGATGATGAACAGCAGCACGCCAATGGTGACGGCGGCCATGATCCACATGAACGCGACGGTCATCCGCTCGGCAACGACCGGCGAGAGCCTCATTTCGAGTTCCTTCCCCCGACGCGTCGACGGGAGACGGCGAGCGCGATCGTGTTGAGTATCATGATGATCACGAACAGGGTCACTCCGGTCGCGAAGAGCGCCTGGCGATGATGGCCGGACGCATAGCCCATTTCCAGGGCGATGTTGCTGGTCAACGTGCGTACGGGATCGAGGATGCTGTGTGGGATCTCCAGCGCGTTTCCGGCGATCATGATCACCGCCATGGTCTCGCCGACCGCTCGCCCCATGCCCAGGATGATCGCCGCCACAATCCCGGACCGGGCGGCCTTGAGCGTGACCATGTGAGTGGTCTGCCACCGGGTGGCACCGAGGGCGATGGAGCCTTCATAGTAGGGGCGCGGGACGGCCCGCAGGGCGTCGATCGAGATGCTGGTGACGGTGGGCAAGACCATGATGCCGAGGACGATCGAAGCGGCCAGCACAGAGAGCCCCGGTCCGCCGAGATAGTCGCGAATAAGCGGCACCAGCGTGACCACGCCCACGAATCCATAGACCACCGAGGGGATCCCGGCCAGGAGTTCGATGACCGGTTTCAGGACGGCGGTCAGCCTTGGCGGCGAGAACTGAGTCAGCATGATGGCCAAGCCGACGCTGAAGACCACCCCGACGACCATGGCGCCAAAGGTGACGATGAGCGAGCCGACGATCATGGAAAAAACGCCGAAATGCTCCTCCTTCGGCTCCCAGTCGGATGAGAGGAAGAACTCCCGCCCGCCGATCCGCAGGAGGATCGGCAGCCCCTCCCTGAAAATGAAGAATGTGATGACCACCAGACCGAAAATGGCCGAGAACGCAATCAACGTCAGAATGGCACTGATGACCCTATCCTGTTTCATTGGGCTCTGATCAACCCTTCGCTCTCCAGGGCCTTCTGTCCTTCGGCTGAAAGCACGTACGTGATGAACTGTCGGGCTTCGGGAGTAGGTGCACCTTTGGTCACGAAGAGGAACGGCCGAACGAGCTTGTACCCTCCGGTCAGGACGTTTGCCGCGTCGGGCTTCTCGCCATCGACCAGGAGGGCCTTGATCTCACCGCCCACCAGCCCCAAGGACATGTACCCGATGGCCGCCGGATCACCTCGCACCAGTTCCTTGACCGCCCCGTTAGATTCCTGGGTCAGGGCAGCGCGGGAGATCCGCGTCTTACCCATCACCAGGCTGACGAAACTCTCACGGGTGCCCGAGCCTTCCTCGCGGGTGATAGGACGAACCGGTCCGTCCCTGCCGCCAACCTCCTTCCAGTTCTTAATGCTCCCGCTGAACAGATCTCGAAGCTGCTCGCGACTGAGGCCGCTGACGGGGTTGCTGGGATTGACGATGATGGCCAGCCCGTCGCGGGCGACGATGATCGGCGTGAACTGGTCACGTTCCTCGTCCTTGAGGGATCGCGAGCACATCCCGATGTGGGCCAGGCCGTTGGCCACCGCTTGGACACCTGCGGTCGAGCCTCCGCCCTGGACGTCGACCATGTGATCAGGGTGCTTCTTCCCGTATGCCTGGCCCAGCAGCTCCGCGAAGGGCTGGATCGAGGTCGATCCGACCACATTGAGCGTCCGACCGTCGTCACGACGGCAACCGGAGCACAGCTGCCAGCAGAGCACCGCTGTCCCCAGGACCAGAATAGCCCGTTGTGTCTTGGTCATGAACGGAGCTCTCCGGAGCCCACGGTCGCCCCGTCGTGCCGAAGGACGCGAGCGAGGTGGATACTACCCAGCCAGGCCTCCTGCGCCAGGACACCGGGGTCGTCGCCACACGGTCGACGCGATCACCGTTCGCCGTGCTTGCCCTGTCCTGGCCGGGGGCCTCTCTGAGCGCCGCCCGCCAGCTGCAACCGGGCCCGGTCCGAGCCAAGCACGGCCGATGACCCGAGACGGACACGCCCATCATGTTTGGGCTCGGTTAAAGCCGTGTTCATATGGTGTTAAGATTGCGCTAAGGTGGACGGAGCCGGCGGCTCACTTGCCCGGCGGACGTTCTACGGCCTGATCGTCGCGTTGCCGAGCGTTTGCCCGGCTTTGGTCGCGCATGGCGTGAAGACCGGCCAGGGAGAACTCGGTGATGTGGGCAGCGAGCGTCTCGGCGTTGTCCGGTTCGACGAGTTTCGGCTCGATACGGCGGAGCAGGCCGGCGTTGTAGAGGCAGTGGACTATCTGGGCGATCACGCTGAACGCCCCGCTCGCAACCTCCTCCTTTGTTGCCTGCGGGCCGAGGATGTCGCGAATGAGGCCGTTCACGAAGTGGACACGAGGCCAGATCAGCTCGTCCATGACGGCCTCCATTGCGGCTGTTGGCTGGTTGAGCTCATGGGAGAGGAGTGACGTTCGCCACTCGGGACGGGCGGGATCGTGGGAGTCTTTGATCACGTGGGCGATGAATGCCCGCAGTCGGTTTTCGGGGGAACCCGTGAGCTGCTCCGCGGGCAGGTTGCGGAGTGTCAGGCCGACGGCGTGGCGAACGACGGCGCGGTAGAGCTCGTACTTATCGTTGAAGTGGTAGTTTACGGAGGCAGTATTGACGCCGGCCAGATGGGTGATCTCTCTGAGTGTGGCAGCATGTAATCCACGCTCGGAGAAGACTTTACCTGCTGCGTCGATGAGCTTGCGTCGAGTTTCCTGGGAGCTGGCGTTGTTCTTGACGTTGGCCATTCTGTGCCTCTCTTGACCTTGAGTATACATGCGTTTCCCCATATTTCAAAACTGGTTATGGTCATTGCTTGTATTTCTCCAACGCGTAGTTTATTTTCAGGTATGAACAATAGGGATGTCCCGAGGTTCCACGGCAGGTGGGCGAGGTTCGGTCCTTCGATACGTGGGCAGACTGGGGATGGCTGTGTCCGGGTGTGGGCCCTTGGCTCGTCTGAAGAGGCGGTCGTATCTCATCGCGTTCCTGGTCTCTTGTCTGCGATGGAGGGTGGTGGCCGACGGCGTTTGGATGGCGGTGATCGAAGCGGGCGCGCCGCTCCTCCTGAAGACGGTGCGTGGGGTGCGACGGTGATGGACATGGAGTAACATGGCGGCGAACGCGGCCGTGGAAAGCGGTTGCCTTTGGGGCCGTGTAAGGACGTGAGGTAGGCAATGTTAACGGCTGGATTGTATGTACGAATTGCCCTGTTGGGTTTTCTGGTCGGGGGACTACCCCGTCTGGGCTGCAATTCTCAGCAGCCCCCCCCCGCCGGACCGATGGCGTTACCTGAGGTTGCGGTCTTCAGGGTGTCATCGGAGCCGGTTCCGCTGTCCACGGAGTTGCCGGGGCGGACATCGCCCTACCTGGAAGCTGAGGTGCGTCCTCAGGTCAGCGGGATCATCCAATCGCGGCGATTTGATGAAGGCGCGGACGTCCGGGCCGGGGATGTGCTCTACCAGATTGACCCAGCTCCGTATCAGGCGGCTTACGACCGGGCCAAAGCCGCGCTCGCGGTTGCGGAAGCGAATGTCCCCGCGGTTCGGGCGCGGGCAGAGCGGTACCAGAGTGCCCTGGCCAGTCGCGCGGTCAGCCAGCAGGACTGTGACGAAGCGACTGCCGCCCTGGAACAAGCGAAAGCGACAGTAGCGCTGCGCAAGGCGGAGGTCGAAAGCGCGCGCATCGACCTGTCCTACACTCCGGTCTCGGCTCCCATTTCCGGCCGCATCGGGAAGTCCAATATCACGGTGGGCGCGCTGGTGACGGCCCACCAGCCCGCGCCGCTGGCGACGATTCACCAGCTGGATCCCATCTACGTGGATGTGAAGCAGTCCTTCGCCGAGTTGCTTCGTCTCAAGCGTAGCGTGGAGGCCGGCAAGCTCAGCGCCGGTGGCGACAATCAGAGACAAGTGCATCTGCTCCTGGATGACGGATCCCCATATCCCCGGGAAGGCATGCTGCAGTTTCGCGACGTCAAGGTCGATCCGAGTACCGGATCCTTCAGCTTGCGTATCGTGTTTCCGAATCCGGATCGGCTGCTTTTGCCGGGCATGTACGTGAGGGCGATTATCCAGACGGGGGTTGCCGAGCATGCCATCCTTGTCCCGCAACAAGGCGTGAGCCGCAGTCCGAAGGGGGAAGCGGTCGCCCTGATCGTGGGCAGCGACAACCAAGTCCAGCAGCGGATGATCACGGTCGATCGCGAGATCGGGGACAAATGTCTTGTTTCTTCTGGTCTTGCACCGGGTGATGAGTTGATTGTCGAGGGCATTCAGAAAGTACGGCCGGGCGCCTTGGTGAAGAAGGTCCCCTTTGAGAACGGTCGGAAACAGGGGACACCGCCAGGGACTCCCTCCCAGCCGGCCGGCCAATCGAACTGACGGAGACGCACGATGCTATCGAGGTTCTTTCTGAAGCGCCCGGTCTTCGCCTGGGTCATCGCCATCATCATGATGGTAGCGGGTTGTCTGGCGATCTACAACCTGCCGATTTCGCAGTATCCTCCCATTGCCCCGCCGTCCATCGCCATCAGTACCTTCTATCCGGGAGCATCGGCGGAAACGGTCGAGAACAGCGTGACGCAGATCATCGAGCAGAAGATGACCGGCTTCGACAAGATGCTGTATTTGTCCGCGACCAGCGATTCATCGGGTTCTTCCCGTGTCGAGTTGACCTTTGCCCCCGGGACCGATCCGGACCTGGCGTGGGCCCAGGTGCAGAACAAGCTCCAGCTGGCCATGGCCAATCTTCCGGAGGTGGTTCAGCGAGCGGGCGTGAAGGTCAGCAAGAGCACACGGAACTGGCTGTTGATCGTGGGTCTGATTTCGGAAGATGGCAGCATGGATGGCAATGATCTCCGTGACTATGCCCAGTCGAACCTGGAGAAGGTGCTGTCTCGCGTGCCGGGCGTGGGTGAAGTGGAGGTGTTCGGCAGCCAATACGCGATGCGCATCTGGCTCAACCCCGACAAACTGACTGAATACCAGATGACGATACAGGATGTCGTCCTCGCGCTCCGCGCCTACAATGTGGAGGTATCCGCTGGTCAGTTTGGCGGGGCACCGGCGGTGGAAGGCCAGCGTCTGAATGCCGCGATCATCGTGCAGAGCCTGCTCAAGACCCCTGACGAGTTCGCGGCCATCCCCCTGCGCACCAACGCCGACGGATCGATCGTTCGCCTGAAGGACGTCGGACGGGCGGAACTCGGGACCGAGACCTACGACATCGAGGCTTTTTACAACGGCAAGCCCTCCTCCGCCTTGGCGATCCGGCAGGCCGCCGGGGCCAATGCTCTGGAAACGGCCGACAACGTCAAGGACAAGCTGGAGGAACTGAGCCACTTCTTCCCTCCCGGGATGACGATTGTCTATCCCTACGACACCACCCCGTTTGTCAAGGTGGCCATCATCGAGGTGGTCAAAACGCTGGTCGAAGCGATCGTGCTGGTGTTTCTGGTGATGTACCTGTTCATGGGCAACATGCGGGCCACGCTGATCCCGACCATCGCGGTGCCGGTGGTGATTCTCGGCACCTTCGCCGTTCTGGGCCTGTTCGGCTTCTCCATCAACATGTTGACCATGTTTGCCATGGTGCTGGCCATCGGCCTCCTCGTGGACGACGCGATTGTGGTGGTGGAGAACGTGGAACGAATCATGAGCGAGGAAGGGATTCCGCCCTTTGAAGCCACGCGTAAATCCATGGACCAGATCACCTCCGCGCTGATCGGCATCGGCCTGGTGCTTTCGGCGGTATTCGGTCCGATGGCGTTCTTTGCCGGCTCCACGGGGGTGATTTACCGCCAGTTCTCCGTCACCATCATTGCCTCGATGCTGCTTTCGGTCGTGGTGGCCCTGGTACTGACGCCAGTGTTGTGCGCTTCGTTTCTGAAGCCGGTGCCCAAGGGACACGAGGCGGCGGAGGGGGGAATCTGGCTGCTGCGGCCGTTCTTCCGCTGGTTCGATCGCATGTTCTTCGGAGCCAGAGACTGGTACCTGAGGCTGGTTGGCCACTCCCTGGTCAAGAAGGTGCGTTACCTGGTGGTGTTTCTTCTCATCGTGGGAGCCATGGGATACCTGTTCCAGAAGATGCCCACCGCCTATCTGCCGGACGAAGACCAGGGAATGATGATGGTCATGGCCATGCTTCCGGCCAACTCGACGCTGGAGCAGACCAAGGAGATCATGGAACAGGTCAAGGACCACTTCCTGACCCAGGAGAAGGACGCGGTCCAGGCGATCATGACGGTTTCCGGCGTCAGCATGTCCGGGCGGGGGCAGAATGTGGGGCTCTCCTTCGTGCGGCTCAAGGACTGGGAGCTCCGCGACCGCCCGGAGCTCAAGGTCACTGCCGTCGCGGCGCGAGCGATGGGCAGGTTTTCGCAGATGCGCAACGCCATGGTGTTTGCCTTTGCCCCGCCGGCCGTTGTCGAGTTGGGCCAAGCCAAGGGGTTTGATTTTCAGTTGCTGGACCACGGCGGGGTGGGTCACGCCGATCTGATGGCGGCCCGCAACCAGCTTCTGGGCATGGCCTCCCAGCATCCCGCGCTGACCAAGGTCCGACCCAACGGGCTGGAGGATGTTCCCGAATACCGGATTGACGTGGACTGGGCAAAGGCCGGAGCGATGGGTGTCTACATCAGCGACATTCACGCCACGATCTCGGCGGCCTTCGGCAGCGCCTACGTCAACGACTTCATCCAGGGCGGCCGGGTGAAGCGAGTCTACGCCCAGGCCGACGCTCCCTATCGGATGCTGCCCAAGGATCTCGAGAGGCTCTACGTGCGCAACAGCACTGGCGGCATGGTGCCTTTCTCTTCGTTCGCCTCCGGGCACTGGACCAGCGGCTCCCCGAAGCTGGAGCGGTTCAACGGCTTCCCGTCGATCAATATTCTGGGCGAGTCGGCACCGGGGCGCAGCTCAGGGGAGGCCATGAAGGCGATGGAGGAGTTCGTTCGCCAACTGCCCCAGGGGCTCGGCTATGACTGGACCGGTCTGTCCTACCAGGAACGGCAGGCGGGTGCCCAGACTGCCCCCCTGTATGCCTTCTCCATCCTGGTGATCTTCCTGTGTCTGGCGGCCCTGTATGAGAGCTGGCCCATTCCCGTCTCGATCCTGCTGGCCTTGCCTCTAGGAGTCATCGGTGGTGTGATCGGCTCGACCCTCCGGGAGTTGCCCAACGACGTCTACTTCCAGATCGGACTGTTGACCACCCTTGGTCTGACCACCAAGAACGCCATCTTGATTGTCCAGTTTGCCAAGGCCCGGGTGGACGAAGGAATGGGGCTGATCGAGGCGACGCTGGAAGCGGCCAAGCTGAGGCTGCGTCCCATCGTCATGACCTCGCTGGCCTTCGGATTCGGTGTCCTGCCCTTGACGCTTGCGAGCGGGGCGGGCGCGGGAGCCCAGAAGGCCATCGGCACGGCGGTGCTGGGCGGCGTGGTGACTTCCACGTTTCTGGTGACGCTATTCGCGCCGCTGTTCTACGTGCTGATCGAGAAGATCTTCGGCAGACGAAACAAGCGTTGGACCGCCCAACGGACGGAGACGGCCGTCTGAAGAAGATGGCGGGGGCCTCACGGACTCGCCAGGCAAGCCCCGTGACCGGCGCGGCGTCCGAGAGGTGGGCTTGAGCTCATCGAGCGAAGACGGCATGTCGTACGACTGGGCACCTGCCGTTCGATCATCTGGTCAGAAGGGTGCTTGCCGCGGCGCAGGCCCGCAAATCGACCCGGTCTTCCCGTCCTCGGGGCCGGGCTACTTCGCATCCCCGCAGGGGGGAGGAGGGTGGCCGATGACACCGTCCGGCCAGCGTACCAGGGTCTCTGGATCGTGGGCCGGCAAGACGATATCCGCCAGGGACCGGATTCGACGCATGGATTCCCGGCAGACTTCGGGAGTGGAGCTGCGCGAAGGACGGTCTTGCTCGATATTCTCGTACCGATAGACCACGTCGCCGGTCAGCATCGCGGGCCCCAGACGGGTTTGAACGAGCACGCCTTGGCTGCCGGGCGTGTGGCAGCCCAGCGGCAGGGTACGAATGCCGGGCAGGACCTCCTCGTCGCCGACGAGCTGAAGAAGCTCGGGGCGAGCGGCAAGGACTCTGCCTACCTCGCCGGCCAGGTGATCCTTGGAGTCCTCGTACTCCCTCCGGTTAATCACGAATCGGGCATTCACAAAGGCGGGGTAGTAGTCGCAGTGATCGCCATGCGCGTGGGTAACGATCACGTGACTGATGGCGAGTGGGTCGATGCCAGCTCGCTTGAGCGCCTGGAGGGTATCTTCCTCGGGTTTCTGCTTGACGCCACCCGGGATGTACTTGGCCGTGGCGCGGTTGAATGCCTGCACGTACCTGGGATTGGGTCCGGTTTCGACGAGCACGGGCCGGGGGCCGCCCTCGATCAGCCAGACATAGAGAGCGTAGGTCTTCGTTTTCTGGCCTGCGACCTCGTCCACATCCTGGAATGTAATGTAGTCACGGACTTCGCACTCACCGACTCGGATGGCCCGAATAGTGTACCGGGGGGTACCAGCGGGGAGCGGCGGCCAGCGGTTCGGCGTGTCGGGATCGTGGCTGGGGAGAATCACGTTCGCCTTCTGACGAATCTTCCTCATGGCCGCCAGGCATTCGTCGCGGTTGTCAGCGACGCCGACCGGGATGTCCCTCTCGATGTTGGCCAGGAGGGACACGGTGTCGCCGGTCAGGACAGCGTAGCCGTGGGCGGTATGGATGCGGTACGCCGTCGAGCCGGGGGTGTGGCCACCGACCCAGAAGGACTCGATACCGGGCAGGATCTCTTCATCACCGACGCGGACAAGCCGGGCTTTCCACTGGGGATTGTTGTTGAACTCGGTCATGATCCGCCCGTCGCACCAGGGCCCCCACTCTTTCCTGCCGATGTACACCTTTGCATTGGGAAAGTCGTCCAGCCCGTCGACGTGGTCGAAGTGCATATGGGTGACGAGGACATGGCCGATGTCCTCAGGCTTGAGGCCGAATCTGCGGAGCTGGGCGCGGGCGGATTCGCCCGGGCACTGTCTGATCGGTTCGCGAAGCACGTGCGCTGCTCCGCGGTTCATTTCCGCCACATTGTTGAGCCCGGCGTCAACCAGGATAGGCTTGTCCCCGCCCAGGACCAGCCAGACGTACAGCGTGTAGTCATACGTCTCAGCGTTGTTCCCGCCGGAGAACGCGTGGTTGCCGGCGATCTTGCAGGCGCCGTTGCGGAGGGGGTAGACGCGATAGCGGGGCACTGCGGGCTTGGTCGCGGAGGTCGCGGTGTGAGCCTCGGGTGCGGCCGCGGTTGCCGGAACCGGGGCCAGGCCCACCAACCAACAAATGAACGCTCTGGCCAGACGGTCGTTGCCCATGAGTGAGAGACTACCTCCGACCATTCGAGAATGCACGTGGTTGCAGGGTGTGCGACGACGAGTTGCCCGCTGTCGCTGCCGGCAAAGCGATCCGCCGTCGGCCGGTGCGACAGGTCGAACGGATGTGCTCAACGGGGTAGAGCGGAAGGAGCAGGCTGGTTGGGAATCCCACATTGAAGCGTCCGGTTCTGGCTGGGATCTGTGGAGCGACGACAAGTGCGGCGTGAGGAGAGCCCGTCGGCGATTCGTTCGGTCGCAACGATTGCAAGATAGGGCCAGAGGAATAGCCCGCGGGCGAGCCGAAGGCCAGGTTTTGTGGATGCCTGCACCTTGTCCTCGGAGGATATTATCCAAACATCAACAGTTCACATGTGTCTACTATCGCGCCGAGGCACAGTACCTGCGGCTGCACGCGATCCGGGCGAGGTCGCCGTCGGTTTCGACTTCCTTGCCCGGGCCGAAAGGTTGTGGACAATGATGTGTGAACGAATCGAGTGTGTCTGCCCCGAGTGTCGCGCGACCTACCATGTACCCGGTAAGGCCGCCGGCCGCCGTGCCCGGTGCCGCAGGTGCGGCACGATCTTTCGCATTGTCCGGACGACGACGCCGGTTGCCACCGAGGATGACATCCTTCGCTGGCTTGGCCAAGGGGAGGACGAGGAGGATCGCAGTGCTGACCGCTCTGAGAACGCGAATGACGGCGTTGAGGGGACGGCCCGGGACCGCGCTTCGGGATGTTACCATGCGGCCTAATCCTAACAGGAACTGGCCGGGAGCTGCGGTCGAAGGCCGTCGGGCGAGACTGGCTTTGGCAATAGCCCTTTCAACAGACCGTTCTGCCGGTTGAGTCTGCGCCGGTGCGGCAACCTGGAAGACTGGTCAACCGACAAACGAAAGGAACAGAGACATGAAGAGGACGGCAGTGACTCTCGTACTGACGCTCGGTCTGCTCTCGTGGGTGGTCAGTGCGCAGGACCAGGGCGGTCGGCCTGATCGAAGCGAGCGTCCACGGCAACGTGAAGGTCGGCGGCCAGGCGGCGTGGAAGGCCCGCCGGGCGACAGAGGGCGGGCGGGGCAACCTGACTTCAGCTCGTCGCCTCTGCCCAAGGATGACGCCGAGAAGAAGATCCTCGCCGTGCTCGACGACATGAACAGGAACGAACGGGGAGGGATGATGAGCGTTCCGCTCAATGACGGGCGTTACTTGCGGCTGCTGACCGAGAGCATCGCGCCGAAGCGCGTAGTGGAGATTGGCACGTCCCACGGCTACTCGGCGATCTGGCTGTGTCTGGCGCTTCGTTCCACAGGTGGCAAGCTGACCACGTACGAGGTCGACGCCGGTCGTGCGGCCCTGGCCCGCAAGAACTTCGCACGCGCCGGGGTCGACTCCATTGTGACTCTGGTTGAGGGCGATGCCCACAAGGAGGTGACCAAGTTGAAGGAACCCATCGACCTCCTGTTCCTCGACGCGGACAAAGAAGGCTATCTGGACTACCTTGAGAAGCTTCTTCCCCTGGTTCGCGCAGGCGGCCTCATTCTGGCCCACAACATGAATGCCCGTCAGGCCGATCCCGCGTACGTCAAGGCGATCACGACGAATCCCAAGCTCGAGACCCTGTTCGTCAACCTGGGTGGTTCAGGCATCGGCATGACGCTGAAGAAACGGTGAACGAGCGATCCGGTTGCGGACGGATCGTTTCCGCTGCACCGCAGTCGCCATCCAAACCAGGCGAGCAGGTCATGGATGCTGTACCTCGAAGAGAACTGACCCTTCTGGACTCGGTTTGTCTCATCGTGGGCATCATCGTGGGGGCGGGCATCTACCAGATGGCCCCGGACATTGCCCGAGGGGCGTCAGGTGGCGGAGGGTTGCTGGCCCTGTGGCTGCTCGGCGGATTGCTCTCGCTATGCGGGGCGATGAGCTATGCGGAGCTTGCGACGGCGTATCCGCAGGAAGGTGGCGACTATGCCTATCTGACCAAGGCGTACGGCCGCTGGGCCGGTTTCCTGTTCGGCTGGATTCAGCTGGCCATTGTGAGGCCGGGCGACATCGCGGTGATGGCCTTCGCGTTCGCAACGTATGCCTGGACCATCTACGATCCGTTGAAGGACGGGCCGCTTGCCTGCAGCCAACAGGTCTATGCCTGTCTCGCCGTGGTCGTTCTGACGGTGATCAATGTCGCAGGTGTGCGCCAGGGCAAGTGGACGCAGAATCTCCTGACCGGGGTGAAAGTCCTGGGGCTGGCGGCCATCGTGGGCGTGGCGGTCTGTGCCCCGCAGGGAGCGATGGCCCCTCGAGCGGTCGAACCGCTGCCCGCGAGCCTGGCTCTCATCCTGGTTTTGTTCACGTTTGGTGGGTGGAACGAGATGGCCTACGTTGCCGCGGAGGTCATCAATCCGAGTCGCAACATCGTTCGGGCACTGCTGCTGGGAACCGCGTCGGTCACGGTACTCTACCTGCTGGTCAATGGTGCGTTTCTGTACACGCTGGGGTACCAAGGATTAGCGGCCTCCCAGGCGGTGGCCACCGAGACGGTTTCGACGGTGTTTCCGGCAAAGGCACCGGCCCTCATCAGCGCCCTTGTCTGCGCGTCGGCGCTGGGCGCGGTCAACGGACTGATCTTCACCGGTGCGCGCATCTCGTTTGCCGTTGGGGCTGACCACCGGGTTTTCCGTCCGCTCGGTCGCTGGGACGCCAGCACGGGCACGCCCGTTCGAGCCCTGCTGTTGCAGGCGGCGATAGCGATCACCCTGATTGTGTCGTTGGGTTCGTTTCTGAACGCGATCCTCTACACGGCCGCTCCCGTGTATCTCTTCTATCTGGCGACGAGTCTGGCGGTGATCGTCCTCCGCCGCAAGGAGCCACGCGTGGAGCGCCCCTATCGGGTGTGGGGTTATCCATTTACCACTTTCATCTTCTGTCTGACCTGTGCGTTCCTGGCATACAGCGCCGTCAGGTACAAGCCATGGATTGCACTGGCAGCGCTGGGGATACTGCTCGCCGGGATACCTCTCTACGGACTCAGCAGCCGTCGGCTCCGTGCATCAGGCGAGGCGACCGGGTGAGTCTTTGGGGATCTCCGGCGCGGACGCACGGTTCTGGGCGAAACGGTGCCTTTTTCGGGAGAGTCATACCCACGAAAAGGAGCCCGTGCTTCCGAGGTTCACGAGCTCCCGGTGTGGTCGTCGGGCTGCTCGGCCCGAGACCGCCGGCGGTTGGGACCGCCTGGGATGTCGGCTACTGCTCGCTCAGGGCGGCTGACTCCGCCGTCGCTGGTTTCGGCTCGCGGTAGTTGATCACCTTTCTGATGTGCCATGCGTTCTTCTCGAACGTCGTCGCCGACGACTGGGACACGAAGAAGTTGAGCTTCATCGCCACCGGGCCGAGTTTGCTGACCATGCCGAAGATGCCGCGGATGGGCTTGGTGTCCGGCTGGTCCGGGATCATCGCGGAGACTATCCCCATGACGCCCAGTACCTGGGCGACATCCCTGCCCATGTTGGTCATATCCGCGAAATCCGCGGACGTGACCGCGCCCTTGGGAACCAGGCCCTCGCGTGTGACTCGTTCGTTCTTGATCACGCTCGGATGTTCGCCGCGAGCCGTGGCCAGGCAGGTCTGAATAGCCTCGGATGAACTGCCGATGACCAGGTATCCTTCCGCCGTGCCGTACACGGGGTGCAGGAACATCGCGACCATGGGATGCGTGACCATGCGGAAACCCTGAGTTCCCACGACCTCCGCCGGTTGGCTGGTCAGCGGCTGGTTGGCCCTGGTGAGCAGCTGGTTCAGCTTGTCGAGGCCGGCCTTGATCTTCTCGTTCGCCTGTTTCTCGTTCCGGACCTTGATGAACAGAACCGAGTCCTCGGAACTGAACGGCGAGGGTGCTGCCGCCGGCAGGGTCACCGAGACCATCTGGTGCCCCAGCCAGGAGAAGACGTCGCGCTCGGGTCGGAAACCGATCTCGTTCTGGGCCTGCTCCCACTTCGCGAGCACGCCGTCGCCCTCGGGCACTTCCTTACCGATGAAATCGATGACCACGCCGTAGAGGGCGGCCAGGTCGATGCCGGATGTCACGCTGTAGGCGGTCGCTTCCTTGGGTATGAAACGGTCGAACCGCTCGATCGGCTCCGGTTTGCAGAACACCTTGTACAGACGACTCTTTGGAGCGTCCGCGGCCAGCATGACGATGGTCTCATCGTGCTGCTGGTAGCCTTCGGTATGCGCGGTGCTGGCCAGGTAGTCAAGTACGCTGACCTCGTCCAACACCTTGTTGACCACACCGAGGACTTGCTGGGCCTTCTCGTCCTGCGGAGCCTGCTCTCCCCCGAACTTCATGATGCCGCGCACGCCCTCGATCATGGTCTTGACGTCGAAGAAGACCACCGTGTCCTCTGCAAGCGGCAGTCTCGCCATTGCCCGGGTGTAGCGCTCCGTCTGCGTCAGACCTCTCTTGTCGCCTTCGCCGGCCAGCAGGCCGAGCGATTCGTCGAGCAGCGTTCGGTCGATGGCCACCGCCACCACCGGCCCGCGCACCGCGACCCGCAGACTGGCGAACGGCACATCCCTGGCTTTCAGCGACTTGACGGTCGCCCCGTGGACCTGCTGCTCATCACACGTGAAGCTGCCGTCCCCTGTACCGGCGACTGACTCGATCTCCTTCAAGACGGCGGCAAATGCCTCGCCGTTCTTGGCAGCCTTGGCATCGCTCTCGTAGCGCAGCAGGAGCAGGTATTCCGGCATGGGCGTACCCATCCGGCTGGTGTACACGAGTTCGTCGATCCGCGCATCCCAGTCCACGCCGTTGATCAACTCGCCCGCGCGCTTCCAGAAACTGTCGAACTTCTCGCGATCCGCGGGAGGCGCCGTGGAGCTGATCAGCGTGTGGAAGTCCTCGATGATCCCGGTCTTCTTGAACGACGTCCACACTTCCCTCCAATACTTGTCGAGGTACTCCCTCTCCGGGTTGTATGCCCCGTGGATGTAGATGTACACGTCCGACGGAACGCCCCCTCCGAGCGTGAACGACGGCTTGTTCTCGGCCATCACTACGGGCGTCAGGGCGGCAAGGGTCAAGGCGACGAGAAACTGGCGATACCGTGCCATCAGAGTCTCCTTTCTGCGTGCTCCTACCATTGTCGTGGTTTCGACGACCACGTAGAGATGGACGGCCAAGGGACGCGAAGGTTTCAGTCTGGAGGTGCGAGGCCGACGCGTTTTGCGCACCCGAGGGAGCGGATTGGGCGTGGGCGATCGCTGCAAAGAAGCTCTGCATCCTCTTGTCGTGCATCGCTTTATCGTCGCACTCCTGGGCCAGACCGCCCTGTTCGGGCGAATCAGCGGCCGGAGGGGTCGATGACGCCGTTTGCGGGTGCGGACTTGCGCGAATCACCGTTCTGGGCCCGGTCTACAGCTTCGCGGCGCGTGCGATCCGCTGCACGGTTCTTGCATCCCCGGTGATCGTTTTTCCGTAGCGATGGCGGGCCATCGGCGTCTACTTGATGGCCTTCTGGAGCTCAGCCATGCGGCGGCTTGCCTCTGCCCTGGCGGCGGCGATCAGCTCCACCAGTTGGTCGAGCGACAGTGTCTGCAGGCCGGCAATGGCAGCGGCGCCCGTAGGCCGCTTCTTGCGGGCCGCGGATTTGCGGTTTTTCTTGAGAGGCTTGGCGGACACTTGGCCGTGGGTGGTCTTCATGTGCCGACCGAGGTGCATGGCCATCTTGAACGACTGACCGCACTTGGCGCACTTGAGGCCGCTCTTCTTGCGGGGCATGGCTATCTCCTTGCCGAAAGGCACAGCGATTCGATCACACGCGGCGGCGACTACACCGTACCGCCCTCCTCGATGATTTTGAAGCCCATCAGATCGCCCAAGTCCTGGACCGGTTTCATGAAATTGCCGTAGAAGACCACGCGGTGCAGGAGGGTCATCGTGTCACCTCGGATCACGTCGGCCCCCCAGCCGAGGAACACTCTTCTTGCGTCCGGCACGCTCTGGGTGAACTGGGTGCGGCAGGCCAGCGGGCTTGTACCCGTCTCGACGATTTTGCCGGGCACGATGAGCATCTTGTCCAGGTCGACCAGCTTGGCGCAGGTCACGGACTGACCCACCCGGTTCTCGACCTCCAAGGCCACGCCGCCGCGGCTGTCCGTCTGCGTTCGAATGGTGAAAGGCAGTCGTTTGCCTGCAGGCCCGTCCATCCTGGTTGCCGAGGTGCAATGGAAGTGGACCATGGCGTTCTTGGCCGTGTCAATGACGGGATCGGTGATGAAACCCGGCACGCGAAAGGCATAGGCGAAGATGAGCATGGTCAGCGTCGAGTCGATATCGCCTTCGCAGGCACCCACCAATCCAACGTCGTTCAGCTTGCTGAAGGTGAGGCAACCGCGTGGATTGCCCATGCAAGCGCGGCTGCAGACGGCCTGGGCTCGCTCCTCGATCATGAGTTTCCTGGTCGCCAGGTACAATCGGGCGGAGTCGATGATTTCCGCCCGGCTCGGCTCGACAATCCTGCGAGCCTGGCTGATCCAGTATTGCTCGGCCTCCGCTTCGGCAGCCTTGGGATCGATCGAGCGGAAGACCCCCATAAGCCTTTCGTTGGCCACCGTCACCAGTTCCGCACCCAGTTTCTTCTTGACCTGCTCGGGATTGCAGGCGGCAGATGTGCCGTTAGGACCATCGATGGCCAGAATCCTCGTCTGCCTCATCCGGGCAGGCACCCGCAGAAGTCCGACGATCCGTTCGATCTCAGCCCAATCACTGGTTGGCAGCAGCACCACCCGCTTGCCCTGCTTATGCCATTGAGGGAAGTACATCCAGCCATGGCCGCTGAACGGCTGCGAAAACAGCGCTGTAGGCAGGCCCACGTCAATCAGCTTGCTCAACACCGGCGCGTCGCCACCGTGACCGGAGAGATGGATGATGAGCAGTGCATCAGCGTCCTTGAGCTTGGCGGCCACCTGCCCGACATCGGTGGGCGGGATCAAGTCGCCGCCCACGAACTTGACATCTCCGAGCTTGCCCTCGATTTCGGAGAAGCACTTCTCGAACCGGGCCAACTCGTCGGTCGGCCGGGTGAGATAAGCGTCGCCCGTCCGTCCCGCAAACACCTTGTAGATCCTGGCGGGCCCTGGCTTCAGATGAGCCTCCTCTTCGCCTGCCACTGGACCGGCTGACAGCTGCGAGGCCAGGATTGTACCGCCCGCGGCCGCGGCCCCGAGGATGTCGCGTCGGGTGAAGAAATCGCTCATAGCAGTCCTCCAGAAATAGGCAAAGACGAAGGGAGCAACCGTCACTTGTCAGGTTGTCGCGTCTCTTCCCAGCAACGATGCCGACTGCGAATTGCCGTCAGTGTCTGCCTGCTCCGAGGCCTCAACGGCCGCGCGGTCGGACAGGGCGCCGTCCCGATGGACCCGCTTCGCCATGGCGAGAACCCATCGTAGCTCCTGCCGGATGCTTGCACAAGGCTTGTCATCCGCAGGCCGTATGCGGTGCGATCTGGTTGGGTGTCCCGAGGATTGCGTGAGGCCGGCTCGAGGGCCTCGCGAGACCGAACGGCGAGGTGCGATCTGCCTCTGGCGGTCGGAGGTTGGCCCTGATGGCGGATCCCAGCGGATGCGGACGTGCCGTGCTACCAAGTGGCATGAAGAAGCTGTGGGCTCGCCTTGCCCGCCCATGATCACGACCTGTGCTCCCCTCCGGTCGGAGATGCCCGGCTCTATCCCAACCGGGAGGGCGCGTCGTGAATCGAGCGGGCCGGGTGCGGAGGAGACTCATGGCGGTGGCCGGACGGTGTTCGCGTTCCGGGGACCGGACCAGCCGTCGCTTTCGGCAGGGTCGCGCTGCCACGCCAAGCTGGCCGCATACCCAATCATCATGGTCATCAGGCAGCCGATGATGTTGATCCACAGGAAGGACAGGCGTGGGGCATCGGCCGGGCGATCGAGGATGTAGTACGGGACCGTTACAGCCAAGGCCGAGGCCAGGCCGGCGGCGGCCCCGACCAGGACCCCCTTGGCATGGACTCGGCGTGTGAGGACTGGCGCTCACCAATCGGTTTCCATCTGACGGTACACCTCGCGCATACGGGCGAGTACGCGTCGCTTGGCCTTCATGACTGCGTTGACCGTCATGCCCAGCTGGGCCGCGGCGACTTCCGAAGACACCTCTCCCGACACCATCAGCTCGAAGGCCCGGATGGTCTCGGGGCTCATCTCTGACTTGACCTGCTCCAGGCACGCCCGCACGACGGCCTGACGCCACTGGAGTTCCCACACTTCGCTGATGCTCTCGTCGTCAGGTATGTTGAGCAGCAGATCAGACTTGCTTCCCTTGGGGCTCACGACGTGCTGGGCGGCGCGGCTGCGGAGCATGTGCAGGACCTTGTTCCGGGCGATGCCAAACAGCCAATGTCGCAGACGGCCTCGGTCGCGTTCGTACCGCCCTTGCCGGTAGGCTCCAACAAAAGCGACCAAGGCCTCCTGCGCGGCATCCGCAGCATCCTCCCGGCCGAGACCGAGTTTCAGGCCGAAGGCGTTCAGCAATCTCCAGTAGCGTTGCACGAAATCTGACCATGCCCGGTCGTTGCGGGCATCCTTCAGCTGGCTCAGCAAGACTGTGCTTGTCGTCGTGGCCACGTGAGGGCTCCGGCCCTGCCGACGTCTCTCCACGCCCCGGTCATCGGCCAGGCAATGGCGAGTGTCATTTTACCCATCTCACGTGACCTCGCACAACGTCATTTCAGAAGTCCGGCAGATCCCCAAACAGACCGTCGGCCACCGCTTGCCCCAGGTGGCTGCAGAGTGCGTCTACCGCCGGCATGCCCGGCTGCCCAACTCGAATGCAGTAGTGCTGTAGCTCGCGCCGGGCTCGGGTCATCAAGCGACGGCACTCGGGCGGACCCAGGTTTGCGTATCCGCGGCTCATCGCCACTCTGAGCAGTCCGTGAACCCGGTGCAGGGCGTATTGTCGGAGGACGTAGTCCGCGTGCGGTGAGCTGATCAACTCATCGAGCAGGGCCACGCTCCAATCGCATACCATCCCGCAGAGCAAATCCACGCCGCGCAGGCGGATCGCGGACGGGGCACCGTCGAGGACATAGTGATGCCCGATGGCCGCGGCGGAGGCCCGCGACGGCTTCATGGCCAAGGTGCTCAGGACAACTTCGGCAGAGGCGGAAGCGACCATGTGATGATCTCCTCTATCAAGGCTCGGCGACGATCTCCGTTTGTCTGGCCGCCGGGGTGAGTCCGTGTCTCCCTATATGGCTGTCGGTTCCCGGCCAGGTTTTCTACTTGCCTGTTCGATTCTGAGACATGGGGCGGCACCGCGATGCGGCTTGCTGCCCCCGCCCTGCTTGTCTGCTGGGGCCTCGGGGCGAGTATCTCAGACCTGCTGTCAGCGCAAGCTGTTCCTATGGAGTCTTTCCCTGAGGAAGGGAGAAAAGGCCACGGACGGTGCTCAGTCTTCGACTGACAGGTGTGATGTGCGATCGGGCCGAACACGAATGGGGGTGGAGCCTTTTGGAACGGGCTGTTGGCGAACCGGCAAGGCTCCCGGCCAGGTGAACAGGGCCTTCAACGGCTCGTTCTTCGCCAAGGACGAGGCTGCCAAGCGCGAGTACTCCACCGCCTTTGAGGAGAACACAGTGATCACCCCGTAGTACAGCCCCACCTGCCTGCTGAACCCAAGCCAGGATGTCGCGAATCTGTACCAGGAGGACACCGCTGACCTGGAGGTCAGCAAGGCCGCTTTTCAGGCCAAGGGCACGCCGGTCCGGCTGGTTCCGCGAAAAGCCCCGGCCAGCGGAGGGAACTCAAGCGTGATTCCGGGTAAGATGGGCTCGTCCTCCGATCGTGGGGCCGGGAGTGAAGGCCCCGGACTGACCGCGGACGCCCGGCGGTCTCTTCTGAGGAGACCCCGCGGTGAGTGGCGTGGCTCACCGTCAGGCGCGGACGGATGGTCCTTCCGGAGGGTGGAATTGCCGGATGTGGATGCGGCTTCTGGCTGGTCGGCCGCCGGGTAGCGGCCCTGATTCACGGCCCGATGCCATGGGTACGTCATGGTCGACGCACCGCAAGGGCTCAGCGAGAGGAGTAACCAATGCGTGTAACCAGGAAACGACGGCTTGCTCGAATACTGCTGGTTCTGGCGACGGTCAGTCTGATGGGCGCAGGCTGCAACGCCGAGAAGTTCCTTGCCTGGGGCACGTCCACGTTTGTGGGCACGTTCCTGGCCAACCTGCTGACCGGTGGTCTCGGGGGTTTCAGCACGACCAGCACGATTGAGCGGTTCTGCTACGAGAACGGCCAGCCGGTGGACTGCGCCAACATCCCGACGCAGTGATCGACAGATACTGGCGCGGCAGCTTCCGAGCCGTACTCCTATTCGCCCGGCACGACCAGATCGGCCAGGAACTCGGCGGTGATCTTCTTGCCGAGCAGGAAGCATTTGCGGTCGGGATGCCAAAGCACGTTATTGCCACCGCATGTCGTGAAGCTGCTGTAGACGCCGATATTCGTGTTGACCCGACGGCCGGGACTGGACTTTGTTCCGTCGGGTCCGACGCCGTCGTTGTCCATGAGTTGCTTGGACTCGCTGAACCAGATGGGCTGGTCGGCGGCTGGGCGGAACGCGCCCAGAGCGATGAAGGCCGGCCGGCGCGGCTCGGAGGTTCGCTCGGGCCTTGTCGTGATGTCGCCTCGGTTGTTGTGATGCAGGAGCACGTACCGACCGTCGGCCAGGCGGTAGATCGGGCAGCAGCCGACCGGCTGCAGGATGGGCCGGCCGTGATCCTTGCGAAGCAGCGGGCGGGGGTTACACCAAGTCGCGCCGTCGTCCGACGAGAGGCTGTACCAGATGTAACCGGTGTTCGTGCGCATCACGCAGAACAGCCGCTGGTCGGGCAGCCGGACCACACTGGGCTCTTGCGCGACACTCATCTGGGGATAGAGGTAGTGCGGCACGCGCAATGCATGGTCACCCCATCCCGAGTAGCTCACCTTGAGATCCCTCACCTCCGGGTCGTTGTCCACATTCTCGAAGCGCATGAACTCGCACACAGACTCGATTTGCGTCCAGTTCTCGGGCTCCTTGAGCCAAGCCCGTTCGCGGTTGACCCAGTGCGAGTAGCCCACGAAGTACTTGCCGTCCAGATCGCGGCTCGGGATCTGCCAGACGATCCACTCAGCGGGCGTCTTTCCTTCCGGATCGTCATATGGACTGTGGGGCATGGGGATGGTCTGCGGCCGGGACCACGATTGGCCGTCATCGTCGCTATAGGTGCCGTCCATCGTGCCGGTGTGCATGGGAATCCAGCCGCTGAGGCCCTGATGCTGGTTGTAGATCACGTAGATCCGGCCGGACCGGGAGACCATGGGAAAACCCCAACTGGCCATGTGGGAGGGGTTTTCGCCCGAGCGTGGGCCGGCGACGTGGGCAGGTGGTGACCAGGTCGCGCCGCCGTCCTTCGAGCGTGCGAAGACGATCCGATTAGCGGGACCCGGTTTCTTGAGGGACTGTGTCCAGACCGCCATCAGCCAGCCGCGGGGGCCTTCGAAGACCAGCAAGTGCTCGTTGTGCGAGTCCTGGGCCGAGCCATCCCAATGGCGCGGGATGTAGACGATGTAGTCCGGTCTGCTGCGCCGGGCCTCGCGTTGCAGGATTGTTTGAACCTCGGCGGGCGAAGGCTGGTCGTCTGCCCGTGCATGTGGCACTTCACCGGCCAGAGTGACGCCCAGTAAGGTGAAGAGTGCCGACCATTCGCATTTCCGGCCTTGTCCGGATCCAAAGACGGGTAAGCGTTGCATGACGTTCTCCTGCGATCACTTGGGCAGTTGCCTGCGAGGCTCTGCCTCATGATTAGGGCGCTACCCGACCGGCCTGAGCCAGCCGAAGCCCGGTACGCCGAGGTATGGCACCATGATACCGCCTGTCGCGAAGGAAACCGCCGATACCCGGGGCAATGACCAAGTCCCCATCGCCGCCGGTCCACGGTGGGCCTCTGGGCCTCTGTCGTTCGGGACACTTGTTGACCGAAGCGGTCCCCACAGGTAAACCGTACAAGCTGGAGCTTCACATGTTCGGACCCGGAATCCATGCACTGGTTCGGTTTCGTTTGCTCTTCCCCTGGCTGTTGTTGGCCCTGGCTGCCCCCGCTGGCCAGGGTGCCGAGCGACCGAACGTCCTCTTCATTCTCGTTGATGACATTGGCCCGGAGTGGCTGAGCTGCTTTGGCAGCGAGCATGCCACGCCCCATATCGACCGTCTGGCCAAGTCGGGTGTGCGTTTCACCCACTGCTATGCCACGCCGTTGTGCACGCCGAGTCGCCACATGCTCTATACCGGTCGCTACCCGTTCCGCACCGGCTGGGTCATTCACCACGACGTGCCGCGTTGGGGAGAGCCATACTTCGACTGGACCAAGGAGGTCACGTTCTTCCGTTACCTGCGTGATGCCGGCTATGCGACGGCTATCGGCGGCAAGTGGCAGCTCAACGATCTCCGCCGTCAGCCGGACGCTCTTTGGCATCACGGATTTGACGAACACTGCGTCTGGCCGGGCGCCGAGGCCGGCCAGAACCGCGACACCGAACGGTACTTCGACCCCTTTGTACAAACCGACGGCCGGCGGCCTGACTACACGGGCAAGTTCGGTCCTGATGTGTTCAACGATTACCTAATTGACTTCATGAGGCGTCACCGCGACGGTCCATTCTTGGCCTTTCATTCCATGGTGCTCACGCACACCCCTCTGACCGCGACCCCGCTCAACCGCGACCGGAATCTGAAGGGCGCTGCTCTTTTCGCCGGCATGGTGGACTACCTGGACCTACAGGTTGGCCGTCTGCTCCAAGTCCTCGACGATCTCAAGATCCGCGAAAAGACGATGGTCATCCTCGTCGGGGATAACGGCACCGTCAAGGGCGTGCCTTGCCGGATGAATGGCCGGCTGGTCGACGGCGGCAAAGCCACGCTCCTGGAGGCCGGCATCTGTGTCCCGCTGATCATCAGCTATCCGGGCAAAACGCCCGCGGGCAGAGTGAGCGACGAACTGATTGACTTCTCCGATTTTCTGCCCACGCTTCTCGAACTCACCGGGGTGAGGCCGCTCGAGGGAATCATTATCGACGGCAAGTCCTTTGCGGCCACCCTGCTGGGCGAGCCGGAGCCCCGACCTCGCCGCACCTGGATCTACTCGCAGTACGGCCGGAAACGAGTCATTCGCGACCGGAGATTCAAGCTGACCTCCGACGGCGAATTGTACGACCTGCACACCGACCCGGAGGAGAAGCAGGACCTCGCCAACAGCCCTGACTCCGAAGCGAAGGCCGCCCAGACCAGGCTCATGGCAGCCCTTGACTCGCTGCCGAGCGGTCAATCGTTGCCTTTTGCTCAACATTTGGGGAGCGGAAACGAGGAGCGTGGCATCGATTCCAGGGCCAGACGCAAGCCTGCGTCCAGCCCGTCGGAGGTTTCGGGAAAGAAGCCCAACATCCTCATCTTCCTGGCCGATGATCTGGGCATTGGGGACATTGGCTGCTACGGCTGCAAGGATATCAGGACACCCCACATCGACTTGCTCGCCCGGAATGGAGTCTGCTTCACCCAGTATTACAGTGCCGCCCCGCTGTGCGCCCCCTCGCGCGCCGCCCTGCTCACTGGCAGAAGCCCCGCCCGCATTGGTCTTTTGCTCGAGAAGAACATGGCCGGCCGGCCGGGCGAGCCGGGCCTGCCGCCCGAGGAGACCACCCTCGGCGAACTCGCCAGAGCCGCCGGCTACGCCACCGGGGCGATCGGCAAATGGCACCTTGGCTTTGCGCCGGAATCCTCACCCCACAATCAGGGTTTCGACTTCTTCTTTGGTTTCCATTCGTCGCTGGTGGACTACTACTCACACATGAACTACTGGACCGACTCTTACTTTCATGACCTCTACCGCAACCGCGAAGAAGTCCACCTGGAGGGTCAACACACCACCGACCTGTTCACCGGGGAAGCTATCCAGTTCATCGACAAGCATCAGAAGGACCCGTTCCTGCTCTATGTCGCCTTCAACGCCCCGCATTACCCCATGGTCCCGCAGGCAAGGCACCGCCAGAACCACCCCGGAATGCCCAAGGCCAGGGCCGAGTACGCAGCCCTGGTCGCCGGTCTGGATGAGGCCGTGGGCGTGATCCTGGAGCATCTGGACAAACGCGGGCTTTCCGAGAATACCCTGGTCATCCTGACCAGTGACAACGGCTGCGCGCCTCCTTCTCTGCGCGGCGAGGGTGGCGGCAGCAATCACCCGTACCGTGAATACAAACGCAGCCTTTTCGATGGCGGTATCCACATGCCCTGCATTCTGCGCTGGCCGGCCGCCGTGACGGGCAACCAGACTCGCTCCCAGCTGGCCATCGCTGTGGATCTTTTCCCCACCGTGGCCGAAGTCCTTGGTGGCGAAGTGCCCGTCCACCGGGCCATCGAAGGCCGCAGCTGGGTGCCGTTCCTCCTCAACCCAGACGCCCCCGGCCACAAGACACTGTGCTTTGAGTGGGACGATCAGTCGGCGGTGCGCCAGGGCAAGTGGAAGCTGGTTCGCAACGGCTATGTCGATCTGCTCCATTCAAAGGACAAGCCAGGCGCCAAGGCCGGGCGCGCTCAAGGAGCGGATGGCATCTTCCTGTCCGACATGGACAGCGACCCCGGCGAACAGATCAACCTTCGCTTCAGGTATCCCGAGGTGGTCGAAGCACTGCTGAGAGAACACGCCGCCTGGCTGAAGTCGATCAGCGAGGATCGAGCCGCAGAGGGCCGAAAGGCGCTGCCGCAGTAGCGTGGATCGTGGTTTCGCCGGCGACCATGAGGGCCTGTCATGAGGACACTCCTTTCGCTGCTTCTCGTTTTCGGTTCCGAGCTCGCGTGGGCCAGGCAGCCCGTCGAGCGCCCCAACGTGCTGTTCATCCTCGCCGACGACTTGGGTTGGGGGGATCTGAGCTGCTACGGGCACCGGCAGGTGAAGACACCGTGGCTTGATCGGCTTGCCGCCCAGGGCACACTGTTCACCCAGTTCTATGTCAATGGCTCGGTCTGCTCCCCGAGCCGCTGCGCGTTCATGACCGGCCAGTATCCCGCCCGGCACCGCATCCACGGCCACTTTGCCAGCCATGAGTTGAACGCCCGCCGCGGGATGTCCAACTGGCTGGACCCAGAGATTCCGAACGTGGCCGCTCTGTTCAAGACAGCGGGCTACGCAACCGCGCACTTCGGCAAATGGCACCTGGGAGCCGGGCCAGGCGCCCCCAACCCAACCGCCTACGGCTTTGACCAGGCTCGGACGATGGTCTCGGTGAATCCCGGCTGGTCCGAGCCGCCGGATCAGTTCTGGCCGAAATCCACCAGCCAGCTCGTGGATGAGACCCTGCGTTTCATCAGAGCCAACAAGGATCGACCTTTCTACGTCAACCTCTGGACGCTGTTGCCGCACGCAACGCTGAATCCGACGGAAGAGCAGATGCGGCCCTACAACCACCTCAATCCGGGTTCGGGTATCCGGCACAAGGGCGCAGAGGCCATCTACTATGCCTCCGTCGGCGACCTTGACGAGCAGATCGGGCGACTACTGGAGGGGTTGGAGGAGCTCGGCTTGGCGGACGAAACGCTGGTGATCTTCGCCAGCGACAACGGACCAGAGGACATCCACATCGTGAACGCCGGGCACAGCGGTGTCGGCTCGGCCGGGCCCTTTCGAGGCCGCAAGCGAAGCCTGTACGAAGGCGGCATTCGCGTTCCTTTCATCGTGCGCTGGCCGTCACACGTTCCCGCCGGACGAGTCGAGGACCGGTCGGTCGTCGCCGGTGTCGATTTTCTGCCGACGATGTGTTCGCTGGCGGGAGTTCAACCGCCGGCACGACACGCCCTGGATGGCGAGGACATGAGTGATGTGTTGTTGGGATCAGCGCGGCCACGGCGAACAGCGCTGATGTGGGAATGGCGATTCAACATTCCCGGCGAACCGTTCCACCGCAGCCCCATGCTGGCCATCCGCGAAAGCGACTGGAAGCTGCTCACGAACCCTGACCGCAGCCGAACCGAGCTGTACGATATTCCCAGCGATCCGACACAGCTCAATAACCTCGCCGAACGCCGTCAGGACCTGGTGGAACGGCTGGCGACCAAGGTCCTGGCTTGGCACAGGAGTCTGCCGGAAGGTCCGATCGAGGCGAGCGCGGGACGAGACAACTACCCTTGGCCCGGCAGAAAGGACTCGCCGGCGCTCGGGCCGCGATCCGGCACCACCCGTCAACCGCGATGAAGGCCCGGTCCCTGCTTTCAGGGCGTGAGAACGGCGGCGTGGCATACATCCCGTGTCGCCGGAGGTCGTGTGGCGGACAGATCGGATCGGCCGGGGTCTGGAAGACCGGAGTACTCCGCAGCCTCCAGGAACCGACCGAGAGGCTGGCGATACCAGCAGGGGGGATGCCGCCTGCAGACGAGTGGCGCGATCACGAGGAATCGTTGTAGAATGACGGACGCCGCTCGACCTTGGAGTCATGGATGCCCGGGACGTCTCGAGTGAGAAGGTCGCGGTCATTTAGATGGGAGGAGGATACAGTGACGAACACCATCGCCCTGACAGCAGGGATCATGCTGGCGATCGGCCCCCTGCTCTGTGGGGCAGGCGGCGTCTCGATCGAGGAGACGAGGCTTGACATACCCACGTACGTTCTGGGGCCGGAGGACAAGAGCCCGCCCCTATGGAATCAGAACGTCTACCCCTATCCATTGCAGACGGACATCACGCGAGACAAGCGAATGGTCCCTCATCGTGTCGTCATTCTGGAGAACGATTTCACCCGCGTGCTTATCCTGCCGGATCTTGGAGGGCGGATCTACGCGGCTCACGACAAGACCCACGGCGATTTCGACTTCATTTACCACAACCACGTCATCAAGCCGGGGCTGGTAGCGTTGCGTGGCGCGTGGCTGTCCGGCGGCATCGAATGGAACTTCCCGACACTCGGGCACACGGTCAACACGGGCTCGCCGGTACAGTACAAGATCATACGCGGCAAGGACGGCAGCGTGACCTGCGTCGTGGGCGCCACGGAGTGGGTTCGCCGCATGCGTTGGACCGTTGCCACGACCGTTTTTCCGGAGCGCTCCTCGTTCAGGACCCGGATCACCCTGTTCAATCCGACGCTGACGCACAACAACGGTTACTTCTGGGCCAATGCCGCCACCCACGCCTGGGCAGACACCCAAGTCATCTTTCCACCCACGGACTACACTTACGCGAGCCGGCGGGCCAATCCCGAACCGTGGCCTCTCCACGGAGGAATCGACAAGTCCTGGTACAAGAACATCCCCTACCCCTCTGATTACTTCTGCGGAGTCCCCGGCGACTTCAACGGCGTCTACAACATGGACCGCGATTGCGGGACGGCCCATTGTGCTTCTTCCCTGGAATCGCCCGGCAAGAAGTTCTGGACCTGGGGAACCGCTCGAAGCGGGGCGATATGGGAGGACATTCTGACCGACAACGACGGGCAGTATATCGAGGTCCAGTCCGGTCGATGCCCCACGCAGGGCGATACATGGATCTTCGAGCCTCATATGCAGGAAAGCTGGGACGAGTACTGGTATGCCCTCAAGAAGATGAAGGGCCTTGTCAAAGCGAATTCCGATGCCGCGGTCAACTTCCGTGTCGAGGGCGACGACGCCATCGCGGCGGTCAACGTGACCCGACCTTTTCCGAACAGCTGCGTCAAGGTATTCCGTGACGACACGGAAATACACAGCGAGCGAGTCGATATGAGCCCTTCGACCCCGCTGGTCAGGCAGATCCCGTTGCATGGCACCGGCACGGTGTACCGCCTGCTGGTCCTCGATGCCGACGACCGCGAGACCATCTTCTACTCGACCAAGAAGCCGCCGATTCCCCGCCCCGAGCTTCAGCCGGTCATGCCTGACCGAGGCGAGCTCACCGCAGAGCAGGCCCAGCTGGCGGGCCACTATGCCCTGAAGCAATGGGACGTCGAGAAGGCGGTGATGTGCTTCCAGGAGGCCCTGCGCAAGGACCCCGGCCTCGCGACGGCCTCGGAGTCGCTCGGACTCGTCTACTACAGGACGGGCCGCCTCAAGGAAGCACTCGACCTGTTCCAGCGTGCCCTGGAGCGGAATGAGGACCAGCATGCCGCACGCTACTACCGGGCGCTGTGCAAGATCGGACTCGGCGTCGGTGAGAGGACCGAGGAGGACCTTCACATGGTCGGGCGGCGGGCGGCCTACCGGCACGTCGCGCCGCTGGTTCTGGCCTCGATGGCGGTCGGCCGCAACGATCTGGTCGCAGCCGAGCGGTACCTTCGCCAGGCGGTTCGGCACAACCCGGACGATCCTAAGGCTCGCATCCTTCTGGCAGCGGTGTTGAGGCGGCGGGTTTCGGCTGACGAGGCGGCCGCCATCGTTCGGGGCGTCCTCGAGGACGATCCGCTGAACGCGCTGGCCGCGGTGGAAAGCCACCTGCAAGGCGGCGCCGGTGAGCTCGGGCTGCTCCGTGACGATCCGCAGTACTATATCGAGACGGCGTGCGATTACGGAGAGATGAACCTGATCGAAGATGCGATCGCCGCGCTCAGGCTGCACGAGGAGCGAAGAAACGCGGCGCGGCATCCGTTCGTCTTCTATCATCTCGGGTACTACTGCCACAAGCGCGGAGAGGATGCGGCCGCTCGCGATTACTTCTCCAAGGGCTCGCAATTGTCTCCTGACCATGTCTTTCCGTTCCGGACGGAAAGCGAGACCGTTCTTCGAACGGGCCTATCGTGGTTCCCGGACGACTGGAAGCTGCACTACTACCTGGGCACGCTCCTGAGCGCCCGGATGAGATGGCAGGAGGGTCTGGTCCATCTCCGGCAATCGCGGGCCGGGGCGCCGAAATACGCAACCCTGTATCGGAACCTCGGAGAGATCTACTGGGCCAGACTGAAGGAGCATGACAAGGCGGCGACCGAGTACGAGACGGCGATCGCGTGCGATCCTGAGGACCCCAACCTGTATGTTTCGCTGGATCGCCTCTATGAGCTGCTAGGGCGAGAGGACAGGCGAGCCGAGCTGTTCACCCGGCTTCCTGCCGACGTCGGCCGCAACTGCAATCTGCTGCTCAGGAGAGCGGCCTTTCTGATCGACGACAGCCGCCACGATGAGGCTCTCAAGATCCTGCGAAGCGCCACCTTCCATCCGTGGGAGGGATGGACGGGGGCGCGAGAGGTTTACCTGCGCGCCCACCATACACGTGCCGACGCTCTCATGCGCGAGGGTCAGTACGAGCAAGCGATCGAGGACCTTCTGGCTGCGATGGAGTATCCGGAGAACCTCGGAACGGGCAAACCCGACAATCCAGTCTACGTCGTCGAGCACTATAAGCTGGGCTGCTGCTACAAAGCCCTCGCGAGGAAGCAACAGGCCCACGAGTACTTCCACAAGGCTGCCGCCGAATCGAGAGCGTCAGCTGCCGATGAGATCCGCTCCAGAGCGGGGGCCATCAAGGAACTCGGCCGGATTCAGGAAGCCGAGGCCCTTCTGGACAAGGCAGGGCTCAAATCGGAGTGAAGGGGGACTCTGCCGGTGACAGGTGACGGTTGTCGCGACCTGAGGATGCTGGAGAACTCAATCGAAGAGGTCCTCGAGATCTTCAAGGAGGTTGTTGTCGTCGTCGTCGTTGCCGACGTTAAACCGAAGGCCGTCCTCGCTTCCGCGGAGCGTGAAGTCGCAATCGGCGCCCATGGAGACGAGCCCAGCCAGGGCGACCGCCGCGATCAGCATCCATTCCTTCAATTTGGACATCTCGTTCTCCCTTCTACATCTTCAACCGCTGGTGGCAACGGGGTACAGGTGCCTCGCGGGACGGCGTTCTCTATGGCGCCGGATCCGATCAGTTCTTGGCCAGTCCCATTCTGCCACGGACTCCCTCAGTGGGCGGTTCGCACCGCCGATGCCCTTATTATCGTAGCCGAACGAGTCGAGAATTGAGGCAAACCGATCCGATCCGGCTCAACTGTCGGTTTCCCCCAGCAGGCGTTCGCGGGACCCCAGCCGTCCAAGGGCTCTGATCGGGAGGGTTCGGCCGGTTCGCCGGGTGGCCGGGCACCTCCCGGTTCGGACGATCCATCCTGCCGGCCTGGTTGCTCATTCCTCGGGCTACCTCGGCCAGATTGCCGAACCGCCGTCGACCTCGGGCTGCCCTGCTCACCGCACACTCCGCGGATGCTGGCGTTCTCCCGTCCCGCTCCGCTCGCCGGACTCAAGGCCCCTCCTTGCTGCACAACTGCAGAACCAGCACCCGGCTCGTGGATGACCTGGCCAACGATGTCACTACGGACGACAAGCGGGGTTTCCAGGATGTTGTCGAATCAGCAAAGGAATTGTATTACAGCTGGCAACAGAGAGCCGCGGCCGAGAGGAGCGTGGACGCTGTCTTGCCGGGTGGTCGCGGGGCCGAGGCGAACGTCGGAACGACCCGTGTGCATGCGATATCGACTACGTCCGGTGAGCGTGACGGCCTCGTGGCCAGCATCAGCTGGTGGAGGTTTCACGACAGGTCTGGGGGGATCCAGGGACCGAAGCTGGTGCGAGAAGTCGACCTCATTCGGTGTGTATGCAGATGCCGTAGCCAATCCGGCTGGCGCCGCTCGGATTTGGTGACGCGCTTCCAGGCGCCGAGCCAAGCCCGGACATCGTGCCGCTTCCTCTGATGTCCCGCTGAGTTCCGGGTGACCTCGGTGCACGCGACCACCCAAGGTCAGGTTCGTGCTGAGTTGAACGAGTTCCCCGATCGCCGGACCGGTGGTATGATCGCGCTTTTGGGATCTTCGGAAGCGGAAACTCGCTGCAAGTGACGGCATTCGTTCGGTTTGTCGGGAGCAGGGGACAAATCATGAGATGCTCGGCGAAAATGCGTGTTCTGTTGTGCGTGTTGCCATTCGCCGCACCGGCGAGAGCGGATGAGCCGGCCGCGTCCACGCCCATGGCGGGCAAGATGCTCGACCTGCTGAGCGCCGAACTCCAGTATTCCATGGACAAGCTGGTTGCGCCGGACGGGAGCAGGCCTTATTACCTGGCTTACACTGTCACCGACCGGAAGAGTATAGGCATCCAGGCTCGGCTCGGAGCGTTGGAGAACGACCAGGCGGCACACCAGCGTCATCTGGACGTGGATGCGCGGGTCGGCGACTACGTGGTCGACAACACCCACAAGCTCCGCGGCGGCGGCGCCGGGCTCGACCTGTCCGATCTGGTGAGCAGCAGCGTGGCGATGAGCCTTGATGACGATCCCGATGCCATTCGGCACGCCCTGTGGCTGGCGACGGACGGCGTCTTCAAGTCGGCGGTCAAGAAGTACCAGCGCGTCCTGACTGACCTCAAGACCAAGGTAGCCGAAGAGGACAAATCCGGCGATTTCACCAGGGAGCAGCCGAGCAAGTGCACGGAGCCGGAGGTGGTGCTCAGACTCGATCGGGCACAATGGGCTCAGACCCTGCGCCACGCCTCGAAGATCGCCCGCGAGTACCCGCTAATCCACTCGTCGGGGGTGACGCTGAGTGCCGGCGCGGAGAACCGCTACCTGGTGACCAGCGAGGGCACGCGACTACAGACCGGCCGCAAGCTGATCCGCGTCCAGGTCTCGGCCGAGAGCAAGGCGGAGGACGGGATGGAGCTGAGCCAGAGTTTCATCTTTGACGCGGCGACCGAGGACAGGCTGCCCGGCGAGCAACAGATCGCCGATGCGCTCCGGAAGGTCATCGAGCAGGTGCTCGCGTTGCGCAAGGCCCCTCTCGTGGAGCCTTATATCGGGCCCGCGATTCTGATGAATCGAGCGAGCGGCGTGTTCTTCCATGAGATCTTCGGGCATCGCATCGAGGGGCACCGCCAGAAGGATGTCCAGGAAGGCCAGACCTTCGCCAAGAAGATCGGTGAGGCCATCCTACCCGAGTTCATCAGCGTCCACGACAACCCGACGCTGGCGGCGTTCGGCGGCCAGAACCTTCGCGGCTACTACAAGTATGACGACGAGGGGGTCGCCAGCAGCGACGTGGCGCTGGTCGAGAACGGCGTGCTCAAGACATTCCTGATGTCGCGCTCTCCGCTGGACAGGTTCCCGCAGTCCAACGGCCATGGCCGGCGCGAACCTGGCCGTACGGTGGTCTCGCGCCAAGGGAATCTCATCATCACGTCGAGCAAGACGGTCAGCTTTGACGGGCTGCGACGGCAACTGGTCGAGGAGTGCAGGAAGCAGGACAAACCCTACGGACTGCTGTTCGATGACATTACCGGCGGATTCACCGGAACGCGGCGCGGCGGTGCTCAATCCTTCAAGGTGCTTCCCGTGGTCGTCTACCGCGTCTACGCCGACGGCCGCCCGGACGAACTGGTCCGTGGCGTGGACATCGTGGGTACGCCGCTGACCTGCTTCTCCAAGATTGTCGGAGCGGCGGATGACCCGGCGGTGTTCAACGGCATCTGCGGAGCGGAATCCGGCCGGGTACCCGTGTCGGCCGTTTCGCCGAGCGTGCTGGTCGCGCAGATCGAGGTCGAGAAGCGGCAGCGTGAGCAAGACAAACCGCCGATTCTTCCGTCACCGATTGCCGAGACCGGACCAGACCACCCTCCGGCCGAAGACGAGGCCCTGCTCAGGGCAATGGCCGACGAGTTGAGGCGAGCGATGAACCTCCAGGTCGAGGACCTCGAGAAGCCCTACTTCATCCAGTTCGACGTCGACGACAACACGACTTGCCAGCTTTCGGCCGCGTACGGTGCAATCACGGGACAGGCCCGCAACCGGTCGCGTGTCTTCCGCAGCCGCGTGCGTGTCGGCGAGATGGAGCTGGACAACACGAATTTCGCAGGCGGATCGGGCGGAGGGGTTCAGGCGGAGCTGCCGACCGACGACAACTACCTCGCGATCCGGCACGCCATCTGGCGAGCGACGGACGGCGACTACAAGAGCGCTGTCGAGACCCTCACCCAGAAACGTGCCTACATGAAGGACAAGAACATCGCGGATCGGCCTGATGACTTCTCCCCCGCGGCCCCTGTGGAGAAGATCGAGCCACCGGCCGAGTTTCGCTTCGATGAAGCCCGGTGGACGGAGAATCTCAAGTGCATCTCCGGTCACCTCAAGAAGTACACACAAGTGCAGGATTCCGCCGTGCGTCTGGGGGTCGGTTCTCAAAACAGCTATCTGGTCAACTCCGAAGGAACGCGTCTGCGCATCGCCGATACCGGCGCGATGCTTGCCATAGGCGTATCGGTCCAGGCAGAGGACGGCATGCGCCTGAGTGACAGTCGCAGCTATCACGGTGACTTGGCCGACGATCTCCCGGCGGTTGACCGGATCCTCGCCGACCTCGACGCCATGGTGGCCGAGCTGACTGCCATGATGCAGGCATCCATCCTCGACCGATACAGCGGGCCGGTGCTCTTCGACGGTGTCGCGGCCCCGCAGCTATTCCGCACGCTGCTGGCAAACCGTCTGGCAGGCAGGCCCGATCCGATCGGCGATCAGCGCCGCGGCCCGGGCGGCGCGGAGAGCCTCGAAACCAAGCTCGGCACGCGTATCCTGCCCAAATCGTTCCAGGTATGGGACGATCCGAGCGCGAAGAAGCACGGCGACACCTTGCTTCAGGGCAACTGCCGCTACGACGACGAGGGAGTCCCGGCGGCTCATGTGGCCCTGGTGACCGACGGCAGGCTCGAGACCCTCTGCATGTCACGAGCCCCCACCAAGAAGCTGTGTGGCACCAACGGACACGCCCGGCGTGTAGGCGGAGGCAGTCCCCAAGCCACCGTTTGCTGCCTCTTTATCGAGGACAAGGCTGGCGTTTCCGCCGACAAGTTGAAGGCCGAGCTCATCGAGGCAGCCCAGGATGCCGGGCTCGAGTACGGCGTGCGGGTCAAGTCGCTGCGCGCGCGGGACGGCAGCGCCAGCCGGGCCGACATGCTGGCGACGATGACCCGGATGCGGCGCGGCGGCGGTTCGCTCAGTGATCCCATCGTTGCCTACCGGGTCTATGTCGCGGACGGTCGCGAAGAACCGTTCCGCGGCTGCGAGTTCGGGACGGCTGACGTAACCATGCTCAAGAGGATCGTGGCTGCCGGTGACGCGCCTTACGTCCACAACTACCCGGGTGGCGGCCTCAGCGGCGGAGCATCCGGCACACTCATCGCCCCGCCCGTTCTGCTCGAGGAACTGGAGCTATCCAGGATAGACCAGGAGCATGACAAGCTGCCGATCCTGAAGGCACCGTTGGCTCGGTGAATCTCCCGCAGGGTGACGACACCGGCGATTCGAGCCGTCACAGGCCTTCCGCCGAGCCAAGGCGACTATCCCTGGCCTTTCGCCGAGCTTCGACGGCAACCTCGATCGGTGCGGCCTGCGTTGGGCGACGGTCGCGTCGCGAGCTGTCCGGCCAGGCGTGCGACTCGTGTTGTTCGTCCAAGAGGTCATCGAAGGAGCACAAGAGGCGCCCGCTTGTCATGGAGCGTCTTCCATTGTCGTTTCCCGGGCCAGGGACAGGGTCCCTGCTTCCCCCATCACGACCGGAGCTGCGCCAGGCGACCTGCCCACTCATCATCAGGGCCCCATGGCGCGAACGGCACGCAGGCGCCAGACGCGTTCAAGGATGGTGGCGCGCAGTCTCGAGGGCCAGTCGAGTCGTGTCAGGAACCGGCTGGAGGATGTCGCCATCGTCGCCGAGGTCCGTCGTCCACCCGTTCCGCGAGGCCCAGCTGCCCCGAGGTGGCCCAGCGGGCAGCGGATTCCCACCCGTGCAGCTACGACCCCGGAAGCCGGCACCACCTCCTCCTGTTGACTCCCGAGGCAAAGCCGTGTAGTCATCGCTATCGGGGGCACATTCAAGGAGAACATGCAATGCACGACTCTTGGACGCGCCGTTCGTTCCTGCAGGCGATGGGTGTCGGCGCCGCCTCGCTGGGTCTTCAGGGCTCTGCCCGCTCCGAGGAGAAGGCAATCCCGGGTTTTGAGACAGAACCTGCCGATGCGAACGCCTTGAAGGACTGGAAGCCCTTCTCCGACCGCAAGATTCGCGTCGGTATTGTCGGATATGGAGTGTGCCAATTCGGAGCAGCGTTCAGCTTCCAGGACCATCCCAATGTCAAGGTCGTAGCCGTCAGCGATCTCATTCCCGAACGGTGCGCCGCGCTGGCCAGAGCGTGCCGCTGCGAGAAGACGTACCCTTCGCTCGAAGAGCTGGTCAAAGACAAGGCAGTTGAAGCCGTGTTCGTCGCCACGGACGCCCCCTCGCACGCCACGCACTGTATCGAGGCTCTCAATCACGGCAAGCACGTCTGCACGGCTGTCCCCGCTTTCCGCGGCAACATCGAAGACGCGGAGAGACTGCTGGAATGCGTCAGGAAGAATGCGGGACTGGTCTATGCCATGTTTGAAACCTCCGTCTTTCACGCCGATCTTTATGCCATGGAGCGGCTCTACGCGGCGGATGTTTTCGGCCGTATCGTGTACTCTGAAGGAGAGTACTGCCATCCGCACACATTGGGAGCCCCATCGATCGGATCGTACAAGAACTGGCGCGAGAACGGCGCGCCCATGTGGTATCCGACGCACGCGACAGCCTACTATGTCGGTATCACTCACGGCAGCCTTGTGGAAGTGAGCTGTCAGGGGACAGCTCCTTTTGACGAGAGCAGGCGCAAACCCAACGCCGTGGGCAACATCTTCAATTCGGAAGTCGGACTGTTCCGCACCCGCGAAGGTGGGTTGTGCCGTATCATCATCTGCGGCTCGCAGGGAGAGTATCTGGAAGCCGGTCGACTCCGGGGCGAGTATGCCGGCTACGACTGGCACAACGGACGGTCTGACGGTTTCGTGGGCGATTCCGAGGGACGACGGCGACTCAAGAGTGCCACAGAGAAGGGCTTGCAGACCGGGAAACCCGCCCTTCCGCCGGGTGTTCCTCCGGGCGGACACGGCGGTTCGCATGGATACCTGGCGGACGATTTCATTGACGCGATCCTCCGCAGACGAAAACCAGCCGTTGACGTGATCGACGCACTCAACATGACCGTACCCGGTTACTACGCCCATCTTTCCGCCACCAAGGACGGCGAGACCCTGAAGATCCCGCAGTACCGTTTGTAGATCTGCAGCTGGCACTGGATGCGCTCTGCGTTCCGCGAAGACGAGGGGGATGCGATCGACCACGAGAGCGGACCGGGCCAGGGGCTACCGCCCGGCCGACGGACGGTGGCGGAGAGCGAGCCCGGCCACCCCGGACTGACAGCACGATCTGGCATGTCCTGGCCCGCGAACTCCAGCGATGATACGGACGACGCGACGCCGATCATCGCCTCGGAGCGCCGGCTTCAGCCAAGTCCATCTGCTGGTCAGCGGGTATGCCGATGTCGATTCGCGGAATCTCGGGCCGAGAGAGTTGTTGACAAACGGCAGGGAAGGCGGTCAAATCCTCATGGTATTCAGTATCCCAAGGCAGTTCCTGGGCTCGCGTGTTGACCGCGACAATTGAAGATCGCTCAGTGGCGTGTCTCCGTACGCGCGCGGTCTCTCTTGCCCTGAACGCGGTCAACCGTTTCCCAGGCACTCCGCCGGCGGGCGCTCGGCGTGGTCCTGTGGAGGACAAGGCATTCTCTTCTCGTGCCTCTGCCGCCCCAGGCCCGCGCCCAGGAGCATGTCCGGCAGTCATCATCGGTGGGCGTGGTGATGGAACAACGATCTCAGTGTCTTTTCTTGGAGAAAGGAGCAAGCTATGTCCTGTCGTGCAATGTGTTTATGCAGCCTGGTGCTGGCGGCGGGCCTGCCCGGCCCAATCACGGCCGAGACCGTCTCATTTCAGAACGGGGTCGGTGGTTACGAGTCTGGGGTGGACATTCGCATTAACGACGACGTGCTGACGCTGCACAACAAGGGTTCCGCGGTTCAGTACTACTGGATTGACGGCGATCAGAGCAACGGAACCGAAATCAACTACTGGGGCCTGATTCGTTTTGACGGCATCTTCGGGACAGAGGCCGGAATGATCCCTCCAGGTGCAACCATCGTCTCGGCCACACTGGAATTGACCACCCCGCCAACGTCGGTCAGCGCGGACGTGATCTCGGGCGGTCCCTTTGGCGTGGCTCGCCTGCTCAGGCCCTTTGACGAGACCCAGAGCACGACCGGCTGGGGTACCGTCTTCGGCACGGATGGTCCTGATTTGACCGACATCGATCGGCCGGCCGGGGGCTACCGCAACCTCCTCGCGGAGACAACTCACGGGACCAACATCACTCCAATCGTGCAGGCCTGGTCCAGCGGAGCCCCCAATTATGGTGTCGTGCTGATCGCGGCCACCTCCAACGCCTGGATGATTCACACGACCGGCGCGGTGGAGCCCACCGTGCGGCCCAAGCTGATCGTCGAATACACAAGAACGCCGTCGCGGGCCGTCCTATTCCAGGAAGGCGTCGAGGGCTATACGGGCACATCGATGATATTCCTGCGGATGGATGGTATCACGGCTCCCGGCGAGGAATACGTCACCGAGTATCTGGACAAACGCGGCGCGGAGCCCGACACAACCAACACGGTTCACGCGCTGGTTAAGTTCGACGAGTTGTTCGGCAACGGTACCGGCAAGGTCCCCCCCCTCGCCCAGATCCTCAAGGCTTACCTGGTGGTCACAACCGCTCCTCGCTCGGAGAGCTACCAGACCCGGACCGGCGGCCCATTCAATGTTCGGCAGCTGCTGGTGGACTTCAACTGGACACTGGCCGATGGCGCACCGGGGCTGCGGTTCTGGAGCGACTTCGGTGAGAATGGCCCCACCGAGGAAGGCGGCACGATCGGCCCGGTGATTGCGAGCGCCGAAAGCCTGATCTGGGACAGCCAAGCCTGGTTCGAAATCACGGACACGGTCAAGGGCTGGCAGGCCGGCGAAGTCGACAAGGGACTCATAATCGAGTCCGCATCGGACGACGGATGGAAGATCCACTGGCTCAAGGAAGGTGCCGTGCCACCTCAGCTGGTGGTGTTGGTTCCCAGCCGAGTCCCGGACCTGAACGGTGATACCTACGTGGACCAGGCGGACGTCACCCTCTTCGTCAACTGCGCCTCGGGCCCGGCGATTCCCTATCGCGGCGAGTGCGCGATGGCCGATTTGGACAGTGATCAGGATGTCGACCAGGTCGACTTCGGTATTCTTCAGGCCTGCTACAGCGGCACAGAAGTGGCAGAGCCGGGATGCCTCTGAAGGTGAGTACATTGGCTGGACCCACGACAGTCCGACGCGGTGCGTTCACGCTCATCGAGGTCCTGGTCGTCGTGGCGATCATCGCCCTTCTGGTAGCGATACTGGTGCCGTCGTTCAACAGAGCGCGGGAGGGCAGCCACCGCGTGGTATGCCGGTCCAATGTCAAACAGATCACAACGGCTATGATTCTCCACGCCATGGATGACGCCAAGAGAGGCGTCTATGTTTACACAAGTGAGGGTGCAGACGACGGTTTGTACTACCTTTACCCAAAGTACCTGAAGGAAGGCCGCACCGCCGTCTGCCCCTCCACGCGCAACGTGGTCAGCCTCTCCAAGCCAGCCTCCAAACAGAAGCTGGCGATCGGTGACCTCGTCAGGGACAGCAGCGGAGCGTGGCAGACCCGACTCGAGTACTACCTGGAATTGACCGTCCACCCGGACCTCTCTCACGCCGCCTGGCACCGCTTCGACGACGGTAGCGGACCGAACAACGGCACGCGTCTGACCAATCGGGGCGGCCACAGCTACGAGGTCTTCGCCTGGCACAGCGCGGGCATCTTCCCTAACGGTCTGCGCTATGACGAAACCGGACGAATCACCCTGAAGACAACCAAGAGGCCGTCCGTCCAGTTCATCCTCGTGGACAGCGATCAGGACCCGGATGATTCCGGCGCGGGAGGAGTCGTCCTGGGCACACATGTGTACAACAACTGGCCGGACCAGGCCACCAACAACCACGGGCAGGCGGGCGGGAACATCGGCTTCCTTGACGGCCACGTGGATTGGGTCACACAGCGCGGTTGGGTCCCCGTCCACCTGGGTTCAGCACATCTGGCCTGGCCGGAGCAGCTCGCCCGCGACACCTACTTTCCGAACCTGGCCAAGCAGGCCCGCCCCGACCGCCAATCCGGATACCTTTGGAGGCTGCACTGAGGTCGTCGCCGCGAAGCTCGACGATGATCACGTCGCCCGGGCTGCAGATCAGGCAGCACACGGCCCGCCAACAGAAACCTGAGCCCCCCGGGCAGGCGATGGCCGCGACGATTGGGTCTGATCACAGGCCGGGCGCATGCCGATTCGGTGGTCATGGAAACCACAACCTCCGGCGACCGGCACGTCGCGGCTGACCAGGCCACCCAGGATCCGCGGCTGTAGAATCGAACTTGGCCGATAACGCCTGCTCGCAGCGGCTTGCCCCGGACAGTACTGCTCCGGACACGTCCCATATCCTGAGCAACGACAGATCACGCTCGGGGAGTCCACCTTCCGTCATCCACGTATCGTATGCTCCAGCCAGGGAGTCTCGCCGCTCAATCGCCCCGGATACACGGATTGCGCAAACTATTGCCGCAACGAGGTGCAATGTGGACACACAGACGAAGGCAACCTCCGCGACAGAAACCGTCAAGGAGCCCACCAAGCCCAGCACTCCTACCGCAGCGTCCGGTGCCGAGAACGAGTCATCGGCCCGGACACCGGCACCTCTCAAGGGCGTGCGGCTCGAACCTCGCATCCTCCGGTCGGTGACCTGGACCGACGTCGCAACGGGTACCGTTAATCCCGGTCCTACGGACCAGGCTGACTGCTTCATGGGCGATACTGCCGACAACGTGGCCGACGGGCTGGCTGGCGACGATGTGCTCTCGGCCTTCGCCGGGAACGACACCCTGCTGGGAGGCTCAGGCAACGACACGCTCGACGGTGGCGTCGGTGACGATCAACTCGACGGTGGTGATGGCGCGGATACCGCCTCCTACGCGGGCATCAGTCGCGACGTGGCCGTTGATCTCGACACGGGCACATCCTCCGGCGCTGCAGGGAACGACACGCTCGTCAGCATCGAGAACGTCACCGGAGGTACGGGAAACGACCAGATTACCGGGGACGGACAGGATAATACGTTGGACGGGGGAGCCGGCGACGACGTCCTTGATGGCCGGTCGGGCGATGACGTCCTCCTCGGAGGGAGCGGAAGCGACACCGCCGATTACGGTTCGGCGACAAGCGGCGTGAATGCCGACCTGTCTGGCGGTACTGCGACCGGCGGCGCGGGCAACGACACGCTGATCGGCATCGAGAACGTGGCCGGATCCGCCCACGATGACACGCTTCAAGGCGACGGAGGCGCCAACACGCTCGACGGGAATGCCGGCAACGATGTCCTCGAGGGTGGAGCGGGCGACGACGAGCTGATTGGCGATGAAGGCGTAGATACCGCCCTCTACTCGAACGCGACCGCCGGCGTAGCCGTGAATCTGACAACGGGTGTCGCCAGCGGGGGTGAAGGAAGCGACACGCTTTCGGGTATCGAGAACGTCGTCGGATCGAATCACAATGACGTGCTGACCGGCAGCGACGGCGCCAATGTGCTGACCGGCGGCGGCGGCGATGACGTGCTTGTCGGCGGCCAGGGTGATGACGTCCTTGACGGCGGGATCGGCCTGGACACGGCCTACTACACGGACGCCACAGATAGTGTCACCGTCAGCCTGGCCCTGGGGGAATCCGCCGGCGCCGCCGGACACGATACGCTCCTCAATGTCGAGAACGTGACCGGCGGATCGGGCCACGACCAGATCACCGGTGACGCTCAAGAAAACACCCTGCATGGCGGCGAGGGAAACGACGTACTCGACGGCGGCGCTGGAGACGATGCGCTTTACGGTGACGCCGGATCCGACACGGTGTCATACGGATCGGCAACGAGCGGCGTTGACGTGAACCTCGCCGCCGGGACGGCTGATGGCGGCGGGGGGCACGATACGCTGTCCAGCATCGAGTCCGTGACTGGTTCGAACTACGATGACGTCCTCATCGGCAACATCGGCGCAAACCGCCTGGACGGCGGCACGGGGGATGACAACGTCGAAGGCGGCGCAGGCGATGACACGCTCATCGGCGGAGCAGGCATGGATACCGTCCATTACGACCATGCGGCCTCGGCGGTCAACGTCAACCTCTCCACCGGGGCAGCCTCGGGCGGCGGCGGATCCGACAGCCTTTCCCAGTTTGAGCACGTGGTGGGTTCAGATTTCAACGACACCCTGACCGGTGACGGCGGTGCCAACACGCTGTCGGGCGGCCTGGGCAACGACACCCTGGATGGCGGCCTCGGCAACGACGTCCTCGATGGCGGAGCCGGCACTGACACCGCGTCGTA